>Ga0209172_10000342_pt1 | contig 133187 bp, 128 predicted proteins | sample LarsenN4metaG_FD_184113 | JGI IMG/M metagenome (GOLD analysis project Ga0209172, IMG submission 184113) | Hot spring sediment bacterial and archeal communities from British Columbia, Canada, to study Microbial Dark Matter (Phase II) - Larsen... ... | reverse complement strand
GGGGGGGGGGGGGGGGGGGGCGGGTGGACAAGTTGGCGTGGTGGCCAGTGAGCGCGGAGTTGTGGCGCGGTTCAATGTGCCGGACGTCGTGACGGAGGAGTTGCCGGCGTCGGTGAGTAGGGTGTCGCCGATTGCTGGGGCGGTGATGCTGGATGCGGGCGAGTCGTACACGCCGCGGGCGATGTTGCGGCGGACGCCTTTGCAGCGTGTGTGCTTCGCGAGTGCGGCGTTTCTGCTGCTGGCAGCGTTGCTCTTGAAGCGTCAGCCCTTCGCGTCGGGGGCGATTCGCGGTTAACATCTCGCCGTCTTTTTTAACGAGGTAGGAACGATGAGTTGGTCACTTTCTGCATTTGCTGATGAAGCCGGTCCGTCGACGGATGAACAGATTAAGGCCTTGAAGGCGGCGGGCTACAACTTCATTGATCTGCGCAATGTTGATGGTTTTAACATCACGATGTTGCCGCTGGACAAGGCCAAGGACGTGCGGGCGAAACTGGATGCGGCGGGGATCACTGTTGGCATGTATGGCTCGCCCATCGGCAAGATCGATATCACCGAGGACTTCAATATTGATGTCGAAAAGCTCAAGCACCTGGGCGCGCTGCGGCCGATTCTGGGCGCGACGAACGTGCGGCTGTTCTCTTACTACAACAAGGCGAATAAGCCGAAGACGGAGTTTGCGAAGGTGGCACTGGATCGCTTGAGGGAACTGGCCAAGATCGGCAAGGACCTGGGCCTGGTGCTGTATCACGAGAACGAGTCGCACATTTTTGGCGACCGCTGTGAAGATGTGCTGACGATCGCCAACACCGTGCGCGGCGATGCGTTCAAGATGATTTTTGACTTTGGCAACTACAACGCGGGCGGCGAGAACGCGCTGGAGAACTGGAAGAAGCTCAAGCCGCTGACGGATGCGATTCACCTGAAGGACAATGTACGCAATGCCGACGGCAAACTGCACCATGTGCCGGCGGGCCAGGGCGGCGGGTTTATCAAAGAGATTTTGGCGGATGCCGCGAAGAGTGGCTGGACGGGTCCGCTGACGCTGGAGCCGCACTTGACGCACTCGGCGGCGGTGATGGCGACGGGTCCAAGCGGCGTGGCGAATCAAGCGTATGCGGCCATGACGCCAGCGGAGAGTTTTGCGATTGCCGCGAAGACGGCAAAGGACCTGATCGCGAGCGTGGGCGGGAAGGTGAATTAAGGTCGCGCGCGTTGCGATAGAAACGAAAAGGCCCTCAGGTTGCCTGTGCCTGAGGGCCTTTTGCTTTTTGCCCGTTTCGAGTGGGAGGGCTCTTGATCAAGCGACAAGCAGTTGCTGTGCCGCGTCGATCGTGGGCCGGAACGTGTCACGATGACGCGGTGTGACCGCGACGACACGTTCGAGGTAGGCCTGGAGGTCGGTCTCTTTGAAGCGGGCGAGGAATTCGGGGGCGGCGGAGCGGTTGACCTGGAGGATGGCGTCGATAAGTTCGCGTTTGCTCATGGTTTTCACCTCTGTCTCGTGAACAGTTTTGGCTTGCGCGTGTGCCAGTTTTTCTGCGCAAGTGCCTGATTGTCCCACCAGACTGAAATCAGCAAACGGCTCCGCCGGTCGCGAGCTGTTGCGTTAGCAGCGGCAAGCGACCAAAGCCTATCGGACGCGTGGCGCGCAAAACTTCAGTGCGGGTGATTTTTTGTTAAATGGTTGCAGCGAAATGAGTTAAGGACGTCCGATAAGCGGCAGTTAAGGGCGGCGTGGGATGCGTCCGAGAAAAGCATGGCGCTCAGCCCTGCGGCGCGCAGGATGATCGGCCACTGTCGCGAAACGAGCGAGATTTGCTTGCCTAAGTTAACATGATAAATCGCAAGTGGTGCCCAACATGACTCGTGTGGCGACGCGAGCCTGACCGAAATAGAATGCACAAGCGTATTGTGGTTCTCACACGAGGTCGTTATGAAAACGTTGCAGGTGTTGGCGCTGGCGACTGTCGCGGCAGCGGGGCTGGTGTTCGCGGGTTGCGAGATGGATGACTCACGGCCAACGCGGCCGATCACGCGTGAGAACCGCGAGAGCCGCGAGAACGCGGAAAAGCGCGAGCTGGAAGCGCCGAAGCGCAACTTGCCCACGAGCGGCTCGGAGTTTCCGGGTCAGTCGCAGGTGACGCCGACGGCGCCGCAGCAGGTGGCGACGCTGACGACCTGGGCAACCCCGCAGGACAGCTACACCCGGAGCAATTTTGGCGGGCCGTTGCCGCACTTGCCGACGAAGCCGGCAAGCGCGCCGACGCCGGGTTCAACGCCGGTGCCGGGCACACCGTGGTCGATTGAACACAGCTGGGGCGAAGTGCAGCCGCTGACGGCGTACCCGCATCGGAATTTTCCGGCCGTGACGGTGAACTACGTGGATGGGGCAATCAATCACAACCCGACGTACTACTGGACGCCGCAGACGGGCAACCAGGGTTTGGATCAACTGGTGGAGGCGCCGTGGTTTTTCATCAACACCGTGGCGCTGCCGGCGTTCATGATCTTGGACTGCCCGTGGGGCAACAAGGTCGCGAACCGCAAGGGCGAAGACCCGAACTATCACGGCTATCTGCCGGCGAGCGCGGGCCTGGCGCCGACGATGCAGCCGGGCGAGATCAAGTACGAGTACAACTTCTACAAGGGTGAAACGCGGCCGGCGAAGTAAGGTCAGTTCGGGACAAAACCACCAACTTCACCAAGAGCACCAAGGCAAGTCATATGCGAACGAGCGTTCGCGCACGAAAGGCCTTGGTGTATTTGGTGTTCTTGGTGGTTTATGGGGGTTTTCAAATGAACCCGCTGCGGAGACGCGGCGGGTTTTGCTTTGTGGGTGAATGTGCGATACCAGCTGGTCATCTTCGATATGGATGGGACACTGACGGAAGAGCTGCTGGATTTTGATGCGATTCGGCGGGACATTGGGGCGCCGGCGAAGGCGCCGATCCTGGAGTTTATGAGTACGCTGGAACCGGCGCGGCGGAGGCGGGCGGAGGAGATTCTGCATCAACACGAGATGACGGCGGCACTCGCGTGCGCGTTACATGACGGGGCGGCGGATGTGCTCAAGACGTTGCGCGGGGCGGGGGTGACGACGGCGCTGCTGACGCGGAATAGCCGGGCGTGTGCGGAGGCGGTGCTGGGGCGGCACGCGTTGACGTTGGACCTTGTGCACACACGCGACAACGAACCGCACAAACCGCATGGGGATTCGATACTGAATATTTGCCGCGCGGCGGGGATCGAGCCGCAACTAACGTTGATGGTGGGGGACTATCTGTATGATCTGCAGGCGGCGGCGAATGCGGGCGTGGATGCGGCCCTGCTGTGCGCCAAGCTGGAGCGGCCGGCGTTTGCGACGATGGCGCGGTACTGCGTGAGCAACCTGCGGGAAATCGTGACGATTGTTTCTGATACGAAGTGAGCGAACATGACCAGGCGACTGCTGAGTGTGGCGATATTAATGGTGACGAGCGGGGCGCTGGCGCAAACCACGACGACGGCGCCGGCGATTGATGCCAAGGCACGCGAGGCGCTCGTGCTGCTGCAGGAGCGGGACAAGACGTTGAAGGATTTCATCGCGGATGTGCTGTATGAAAGCGTGCATGCGCAGACGGACTCCGTAACGAGCAGCGATGGCGTTCTGGCGTACAACAATGACGGCACGCGGATTACGTTCTCGCTTCGCCGCACGAACATCAAAGAAGATGGCAAGCTGCGCAAGGCGGATACGAAGCAGGACATCATTTACGACGGCGAGTGGCTGCACCTGGTGGATCATGACCAGAAGGACCTGCAGAGCTTTCAGGTGTCGCCGCCGCCGAAACCGGGCGAGCCGCCGCGCAACCCGCTGCGCTTTGATGGGCCGTTGCCGATGCCGCTGGGACAGAATGCGGATGAGGTGGTGGCGGCGTTCGAAGTGAAGTTGATCGCCCCGGGCAAGGAAGATCCGGTGAGCAAGAATGAAGTGCGGCACTTGCGGTTGAAGCCGCGGAACAAGGACAAGCAGTCGTTTGAACTGCTGGACCTGTGGGTGGACATGAAAGATGCGCTGCCGGTGAAGATGGAGGTGGAGAAAAAGGACGGGGGCATCATGCGGATCACCATGAAGAATGTAAGCATCAATGAGGGGAAGGGGACGACGCTGGGCAAGCCACAGACGGACAAGGACTGGGCGATTCGCATCAAGCCGCTGGAGCAGAAGTAAGCGTATCAGTTGTTGGCGTATTTGAGCAGGCACGACGGGTGGAGGTCGGTGACGGGATAGTTGTCCATGATGTGCTGGCGCAGTTCGAGGTCGTTGGCGATTACGAAGTGAATCGGGCAATCGAGACGTTCGTGCATGAGGGCCATGGCGTCGGCGAGGTTGCGCTGCGTGGTGGCGCAGATGAGCGTGGTACCCTCAAAGCGCAGCGGCAGGACCCGCGCGACCCAGGCCAGCCGGCCGGGCAGAACGGCGAGGGCTTCGTCCGTTGCGGGTGGTTGTTCGGCCAGTTCAACTTCATGCAGGCTTTCTTTTTGTTGTTCGGCGAGAGCACGCCAGACGTCGGCCATGCGTACGTTGTAGAGCATGACGGCGATCTGGCCGAAGGGCAGGCCGATCTGCATCTGGCGATCGAGGATGGATTGGACCTGGGTGCGGTCGAGCACGCCGCGTTCGACGAGTAGTGTGCCGAGGAATTTGCCAGCCATAGTGACCTCGTGTGGGTGATTCGTTCACAGCAAGTACACGATTCATTTCGGCGGCGGGCGAGGGGAACTTCGCGCTGAAAATGAGCGCAGGGCCGAGAAGAAAGTGGGTTGGGCGTGGCAAACGCGTGGTAGCGATGTGGGGGCGATAACGCGCGGGTGCGGGACTTTCGCTGGTTTTGCGGGCTTGCCTAAGTTACGCGAGGGCGTCGGGCTGACGCAGCCACGGGCGGGCGTCGTCGAGCGTCATGGGGATGGGCTGCGGGCCGAGTTGCTGTTCGGGCGGGAGCTGGCCGCGCTCGTGGCGCTCGGCGTATTCGGCAAACTTATCCGTGACGAGACCGCGGGCGACGAGCTGGCGCTCATCGGTGTCGCCGAGGTCGCCGACGGTGGCGAGGTGCCGGGCGAGGGCGGCACGCAGGCGGAGCAGCGCGGGGCGATGGGCCGGATCGGTTGCGAGGTTACGCAGGCAGTCGGGGTCGGTGTGGGTGTCGAACAGTTCTTCAACGGGTTTTTGTTTGCCGAAGAAAATGGCCGCATCGCCGGTGAGTTGGCCAGCGGCGTGCATGCGCCGCATCACGGGCATGATGGGCTGCTGTTCCATGTACCATTGTTTTTGGGCCCAGGGGAGGCCGGGGGCGTCGTTGCGGACGTAGTGGTAGCGGTGGTCGCGGGCGACGCGTTGTTTGTCGAAGATTTCGTCCATGCGGTCGCGGCCGGCGAAGACGAACTCACGCTGCGGCGCGCGGTCGGGTCCGAGCAAGCATTGGCCCTGATAGTGATTGGGTGCGGGCACGCCGGCGATGTGGAGCAACGTGGGGGCGATGTCGACCCAGGCGATGAGTTCGTCATTGATGGTGTTGGAGGGAAGTTGGCCGGGCCAGCGGACGATGAGTGGCAGGTGCAGGCCGGCGTCGTAGCACCAGCGTTTTTCGCGCGGCAGGCCGCGGCCGTGGTCGGAGAGGAGGATGACGATGGTGTTGTCGGCCTGGCCGGTGGCGTCGAGCCAGCGGAGGCACTCGCCGATCTGGAAGTCGATGGCGGAGACGGCGTCGTAATAGGTGGCGAGTTGCTGGCGGAGTTCGGGGATGTCGGGCAGGTAGGGCGGGACCGGCGCGTGCTCGGGGCGATGACGGAATTCAGGCGGGCAGGGGAAGTCGTTGCCGTGCCAGTCGGGGACGGGGTTGAACATGCGGCTCTCATGGGTGAGGCCGAAGTTGCGATAGACGAAGAAGGGCCGCGTGGGGGCGGGTTTTTGCCACCATGCGTCCTGGTCGGTGCACCAGCCGGGCGTGGGGTCGAAGTTGAAATCGAGCTTCGTTGCCCACGAGACGTGGTAGCCGGCATCGCGAAGTTCGTGCGTGAACATGCGCGGCGGTTGGCGCAGCGTGCACCGCATCAGGTGGTTGCCGATGCTGTAGGGATAGGAGCCGGTGACCATGCCGCCGCGGCTGGGGGCGCAAACGGGTGCGTGGCTGAAGGCGTTCGTGTAGCGCGTGGCCTGGGCGGCGAGGGCATCAATATGGGGGGTGCGGGCGTAGGCGTCGCCGTAACAGCCGAAATGCCGGCCGACATCTTCGCATTGGAGCAGCATGATATTAGGACGCGTCGCCATGACGGGGTTTTAGCGTGTTGCAAGGGGCCCGGCAAGCTTGGGGGATGGGGCTGCCGCCTGTACAATGCCCGATTCGTTTCGGAGCCAAAACCATGATCGCAACCGACCTTGCCGGTCTGACTATTGAGCAGTACCTCGATCGCCACCAGAAGAAGGAACTGCTGCGCTTTTTGACGTGCGGCAGCGTGGATGACGGCAAGAGCACGCTCATCGGCCGCTTGCTGCATGACACCAAGGGGATCTATGAGGATCAGCTGGCGGCGATCAAGAAGGACTCGGCCAAGCATGGCACGACCGGCGACGGCAACATCGACCTGGCGCTGCTGACCGACGGCCTGCGGGCGGAACGCGAACAGGGCATCACGATCGATGTGGCGTATCGCTATTTTTCGACCGACAAGCGCAAGTTCATCATCGCGGACACCCCGGGCCATGAGCAGTACACCCGCAACATGGCGACGGGGGCCAGCACGTGCCACCTGGCGATCATCTTGATTGATGCCCGCTACGGCGTGGTGACGCAGACCAAGCGGCACAGCTACATCTGCCACCTGCTGGGCATTAAGCACCTGGTGATTGCCGTCAACAAGATGGACTTGTGTGATTTTTCGCAGGCGCGGTTTGAAGAGATTAAGAAGCAGTATCAGGACTTTTCGAAGAACTTGAGCTGCAAGGATGTGGTGTTTATCCCGCTGAGCGCCCTGGCCGGCGACAACGTGGTGGAGAAGTCGAATCGCACGCCGTGGTACACGGGTAAGCCGCTGCTGGAACATCTCGAAACGGTACACATTGCGGGCGACAGGAATCTGCGCGACCTGCGTTTGCCGGTGCAGCTGGTGCTGCGGCCGAATTTGGATTTCCGCGGCTTTGCCGGCACGATCGCCAGCGGCATCATCAAGAAAAACGATGAAGTGATGGTGCTGCCCAGCGGCAAGAAGAGCCGGGTGAAGGCGATCGTGACGCAGGATGGCGAACTGCCCGAGGCGCAGAGCCCGCTGAGCGTGCTGGTGACGCTGACGGATGAAGTGGACATTTCACGCGGCGACATGCTGGTGCATGCGAAGGAGCCGAACGGCTCTGCCGCCAACAGAGAGCCGAGCGGCTCCGCCGCCGGTAACTTGCCCCAAGTGTCAGGCGACGTCGAGGCGATGGTCGTGTGGCTGCACGACCAGCCGCTGGTGGCGGGGAAGAGCTATTGGGTGAAGCACACGACGCGGCTCTTGCCGGGCAGCGTGACGCAGATCGTTCACGGCGTGGATGTGAACACGCTGGAACAGCACGCGCCCAAGGCCGGCAAGCTCGGTCTGAACGAAGTCGGCCGCATTGTGCTGTCGACGGCGATTCCGCTGGTGTTTGATCCCTACCAGGAAAATGCGGCGACGGGGGCGTTCATCTTGGTGGACCGCGTGAACAACACGACGGTCGGCGCGGGCATGATTATTGGTAAGCATGCGGGTGGCGGGGCGCATCGTGGCCGCGTGACGCAGGAAGAGCGCGAAGTGCGTCTCGGCCAGAAGGGCGCGGTGATCTGGCTGCGTGAAGAAGCAGCGGATGCGGTGGAACGTGAGTTGTTTGAAGAAGCACGCACGGTGCTGCGGATTGAGCAGGGCGAATTGCCGACGGATGCGCTGCTCAAGGTTGCGCGGACGGTGGCAGACCAGGGCATTCTGCTCTTGGTGAGCGGGGCGGAGAATGAAAAGCCTGATGCGCTCTGGACGGCGGAGCTGGGCGAACGGCTGATTGTGGCGGATGCAACTGTCGCCAGCGATGCGCTCACGACGCTGCGCCTGCATGGCATCGGCGCCGAGGCCACGGTGCTGGGCGACAATATTTAAGTTGCCAGAAGATAGAAGACAGAAGGTCAGGCGCGGAAGATGGCGCCGAGCTTTTTGCCCATCAACGTGCCGGCGGTGAGGATCGTCACGATCAGCAAGCCCATGGCGAGCACGCCGAGCGCGCACGCATTGCGAACGTTCTCAGGTCCGGAGGTGTCGTTGCCGAGGGCGAAGATCGTTTTGGTAATCGGGTAGTGCTCGGGCAGCTTGGCCAGAATGAGCGAGTCGGACACTTCGAGCATGGCGAAGCTGAACGTGAGCAGCGAGCCCGCGATGAGGTTGGCCAGGATCAGCGGCACGGTGATTTTGAGGATGGTCTTGAGCGGCGAGGCGCCCATGTTCTGGGCCGCTTCCTCGAGCGAGACGGATGTCTGCTGCAAACCGCCCGCGGCGGAGCGGACGAGGTACGGTAACCGCCGCATGCTGTACGCAATCACCAGCAGAATGAATGGGGCGTGGAAGAGGTCCTTGGGTTCAAGCGAGGTGCCGAAGAGACCGTTGATGACGTTGACCAGATCGGGCACGGCCGCGACGTAGCCGAAGGCCATCACGAGGCCCGGCACGGCCAACGGCAACATGGCCATGGCGTCGAGCAGCGTGCGGCCGACGACGCGTGTGCGGATGAGCACCCACGCGATGGAGATGCCCAGGACAATGTCCACGACGGTTGAGACCGAGGCATATTTGAGGCTGTTCAGAATGCCGTTGTAGATCTCGGGCGTGGTGAACACCGCGTGATAACCGTTAAGCGTGAAGCGATTGGGCAGAATGGTGCGGTACCAGCCGAAAGTGTTGTCAGGGCCCCAGCCGACAGCGCTTTCGACCGCGGTGGCTGTGAAGGAGTAAAGCACCACGCCGATGTGCGGCAGCATGGCGAAGAACGACACGATCAGGAACGGCAACGCCACGAGCAGTGAGCCAAACCAGCCGACCTTGGTAGTCGTCGCTGCGACGGCGGCCTTGGAAGTCATGGCGTGGGCCTGCCGACCGAGGGTCACCTTGCCGACGAGGTAAGCGACGATCGCGATCAACAGCACAATGACGGTGCGGGCAGAGCCCATGGCGGTCTGGCCGGCCTGGGCGGATGCGACTTCATCATAAATAGCACGCGACACCACGTGGGGGTAATTGAGCAGCAACGGCGTACCAAGTTCGGTGAACGCCCAGATGAAGATGATGGTGGAGCCCGCGAAGATGCCCGGCATGGCCAACGGCAGCGTGATGCGGCGAAAGTTGGTGAAGCGCGAGCCGCCGAGGTTTTGGGCGGCTTCGTTCATGGCGGGGTCAATGTTGGCGAGTGAGGCCTGCAGGTTGAGGTAAGCGATGGGGTAGAGGCCGAGCGTGACGAGAATGGCCAGCGCCCAGAAGCCACCCATGCCGAGCCAATTGACGCCTTCGTGCGGGGCGAGGAAGCCGAGCTCTTGGCAGAGCACGGTGAACGAACCGAACTTGCCGAGGAGTTGCTTCATGCCGATGGCGCCGACGAACGGCGGCAGGACCAGCGGTACGAGCACGAGGGCCGAGAGAAACGCTTTGCCTTTGAAGTCATATTTGTAAGAGAGCAGCGCCAGGGGCATCGCGATGCAGTTAGCACCAAGCGTGACGACGAATGCCAGGGCCAGCGAGTTAAATAACTGGAGGCGGAAGACATCGTCGTAAAGGACGGCCTTGATCCAGACCAGCGACGGTGCGCCGCGATCGATAAACGCATCGCCAACGACCTTGATGATCGGATAAATCATCAGCGCAGCGAGGATCGCCAGCAGCACGATCAGCAGCGTGTAGTGATGCCACTGCCGGCGGAGATCATCAAGCCAACCGCGGCGGACGATGACGGTATCGGTAACAGACATGGGCGGAAGTGTAACGCCAAACCGGCCCCGGCATAAAGAACAAAGTAGCCGGCATACGGTTAAGAAATCGAAATCAGGCCGTGAGGGTCTTTTCTTCGGCGGCGGCCTGTTTGCGGGAGTACGACCCGGTCACGACCCAATACGCACCGATCAGATTCCAGAGGATAGGCAGGAAGCGGATCGCCTGGGCGAGCGCGAAGGTTTGCGAGGCGGTGGCGACGCCCGTTTTTGCAAAGAGCTTGTAGAGAACCCATTCCGTTACGCCGAAGCCTTGCGGCGGGCTGATGGGCACCGACGCCGCGAGAATCGCCAGCGGCACGTAGGAGAGGTAAACCCCCGGGTGGGCCTGAATGCCAAAGGCCTTGCCGGCGAGATAGGCCGAGAACGGCACCACGATCTGCGTAACGAGGCTGGCTGCGAAGGCCATGGCCAGGATACGCCACGCGCCGCGGTAGGCCGAGAGCGCATCGTCAAACTTCTGGACGACGCCGGGCATGCGCGAGTGGGTGAGGAGCCACTCGAGGCCGGTCTTTTGGCGCAACCGCTGTGAGAAGTAAACCACCGAGAAGAGCACCAACGCCGATAGCGACAGGGCGATGCCGATGGCCACCCACAGCATCATGGGGTTGTGCCGGCTTTGGAAGGCGGCGGCGATGCCCGCGATGACGACCAGCGCGATCAACCCGATGATGCGATCGAGGATGATGGTGACCGCGGATTTTGTTTTGGAGCCGGTGAGGCGTGCGGTGTAGATGATTTTGACGAGGTCGCCGCCGGTAATGCCTGGTAGGAAGGTCGAATAGAACTGGCCGACAAAGGTCAGCGTCAGCGTCTTGCTGAAGGGCAGGTGGATGTTCTGTGCGGTGAGGAGGAGTCGCCAGCGCCATGCGGAGACAAGGAATGGCACGAGCAGCAGGGCCGCGGAGGCGAGGAGCAGTTTGGGTCGGGCGTTTTTGATCAGGTTGCGCAGGCCAATCTGGATTTTGGGATCGGTGCTGTCTTCGACCGTCACAAAATCGGCGATTTTCATGGGTGTTTCGTTCGGAATGTTGACCGTCTGTGCATTGATGACGGTTTCGATGACCGTGTCGCTTTCGGGCAGCTGCACCTTCACCTTCTGGCTGCCGAAGCGGATGTCGAGGTAGCGCGGTGCGGTTGATGTGGCGGCTTGCGTGGCGGCCGCCTGTTTGGGCTCGATGACGGTGACATCTACATTTTGCCGGAACGTGATGTTGCGATGCACCGCGCCGTCGCGAATCGTGGCGATGTCGTTCCACGGGGTGTGCGTTATCACCCACCACAGGCCGCCGATGGCGATGGCCAGCTTGATGAAATTGAGCGTCAGCGTTTTAGCGAGCGAACGCTTCTTGGGCTGTGGTACGTCTTCGGACATGCTCAAAATGTAAACGAAAGCCAGTGCTTTTCATACCGCTTGAGATGGCGCGGCTCTTGCATTTGCTGGCTCTGCCTTGTTCGGAGGGGCTATTCATGTCAGCAGTACCAATGCAGCACATCAACGCGCGGACAAAACGACGCACGCCGCCAAAGCGGCGCGAGTTGCCGCCGGGCACGATCGAACTAAGCCTCTTCGCGCCCACGATCACGCACGCGTCGGTCATGGGGGACTTTAGTGATTGGGGTGACCGCAAGATGACCAAGTATGCCGACGGCACGTGGCGCCTCACGTTTAACGTGCCGGACGGCGACTATGAATACAAGTTCCGCGTGCGGACGAAGAGCTGGTTCTACAAGCCGGGACAATGGGTGACCATCACCGACCCGATGGCCACGCGGATCAGCAGCGAGAACGGCAACGGCATTCTGCGGGTGCGCGGCGGGCGCGCGGTGGTGGATGAATACCGCTGGCGCCACGACCATGTGCTGTTGCCGCCGAACAACCAGTTGATCATCTATGAACTGCACGTGGCCGACTTCACGGGGGGCGAGGAAGACCCGCACGAGCGCGGCCAGTTTAAGCATGTAACAACGCGGCTGGATTACCTGGCGGATCTGGGCGTGAACTGCCTGGAGTTGCTGCCGATCAAGGAATTTCCTGGCGATTATTCATGGGGCTATACGCCGCAGTATCTGTTTGCGCCCGAGAGCGCCTACGGCCCGACCGAGGACCTGAAGCGGTTGATCGATGAAGCACACGCCCGCGGCATGCGAGTGATTCTTGATGGCGTGTACAACCACGGCCACACCGACCACCCGCTGGCGCAGATCGATCACGACTACTGGTTCCATCACCAGCCCAAGGACATCAACCAGAGCTGGGGGCCGCAGTACAACTACGAACATTACGATGCGGACTTCGACGTCTGGCCGGCGCGGAAGTTTATCACGGAAAACATTGCGTATTGGGTGCGTGAGTATCACATTGACGGCATTCGCTATGACGCGGCCAAGCAGATTGATAACTGGGATTCGCTGCGCATGATGCGCGAGACGGCCGTGACCGCCGCGGGCAACAAGGCCTTTATCAATGTGGCGGAACACCTGCCGGAAGACCCCAATTTGTGCGGCCCGCTGGAAAGTGGCCGGCCCATGGATGCGGTGTGGCACGACACGTTTTTCTGGCGGATCGCCAACGATGCGATTGCGCATGGCCAGGTGGACTTGGGGGCAATCAAGGCATGCCTGAACCCGCTGGCCCGCGGCTTTGCCGACTGTGCGCAGGTGGTCAACTATGTCTCGAATCACGACCACCATCGGTTGTTGCCTCACATGGCCAAGGCACAGGGCGTGTTCGACGATGCGGCGTTTGCGCGGGCGAAGCTGGCAGGGACGGTGCTGCTGACAGCGGTGGGCATACCGATGATTTTCATGGGCGAAGAGTTCGGCGAGTACAAAGAGAAGACGCATCATGCGGCGAAGATTGACTGGTCGCTGCTGAAGAACCAACGCAACCAGGAGTTGCTCACCCACTACAAAAAGTTGGTTGCGCTGCGCAAGAGCGTGACCGCGTTGCAGCAGAATCATCTGGAGTTCTTCCACGAGAATACGGCGGCGAACGTGCTGGCTTACCGCCGCTCAGCAGAGGGGCGCGACGTGGTTGTCGTGGCCAACTTTGGCGGTGGTCACCATGATCACTACCACATATCGGGTTGGCCGGGCGATGGCCAGTGGCTCGATGTGCTTGCTGCCAGCACGTTTGGTGTAGGCGGCGGCGGGGCGGTGCTGCAGCTGGCTCCGCACCAAGCCCGGGTGTTTGTGCGGCCGGGCTGAGCGTTTCCATGACGAATTGTCGCCATCATCTGTGGTGGAAACCGTTCCGTAAAACAAGCTGATGTGTCGCGCGCCTGTGGGTCGGCGTGCCTTGTTCTTACCGGGGTTCATGCATGTTTACGAAGAAAAGTCGCGGATCGCAGCGTCGTTCAGTCGCTCGCGCCATGGTGGAATCTCTCGAACCGCGGACGCTGCTGGCAGCGCCGATCGGCTCATTTGATTATGCCGGGCGCGATGTCATCAGTGGTTGGGCCTTTGACCCCGACAACGGCAGCGGCGCTGTGAACGTGCGCATCACCGCCGGCAGCAAGAGCTTTGATGTCGTGGCCAACCAGAATCGTCCCGATTTGCAGGGGCCGCTAGGCTCGGCAAACCACGGCTTCGTCTTCAACACGCCGCTCACGCTGGCCGGCAATCAGACGGTCACGATCAGCGCGCTCGATGCCACCACGGGCCAATACGTGACCATCGGCCAGAAGACGTTGCCCAACGCCACGCCGGCCGGGGCCCTTGATGTGGCCACGAACACCACCATCTCCGGCTGGGCCTACGATCCCGAGGCGAACAACGGCACCGCCCGTGTTCGCATCGTTAACAACGGCACCACGTTGACCACGATTGACGCCAATGCCACGCGCAATGACCTGGCGCCGTTCTTCGGCACGGCGAACCATGGGTTCAGCCTCGCGGGCAACTTCGGCGTCGTGGATGTCTATGCGATCGATACGCCCACCGGCAATGCGACGCTGCTTGGCACCAACAACCGCGTGAGCTTCGGCAGTTTGGACTTTGCCGATCGCACGCGCGTCAGCGGATGGGTGTTTGACCCGGACCGCGCGGGGCAGTCGGTGCGCGTGCGCGTCGTGATCGATGGCCAGACGTACACCGAAGCGACCGCGGACAAATCGCGTCCTGACCTGCAGGCGGGTTTGGGTGGCAGCAACTATGGCTTTGACATCCCGATCGTTCTGCCGCCGGGACCGCATTCGATCGAAGTCTTTGCGATTGAGAGCGACACCACCAGCGTGGACCAGACACTGTTGGGTGAAATTGCCGGCGTGACGAATCCGTCGCCCGTCGGCGTACTTGATGTGGCTGGCCGCGAAGGTGTGTCGGGCTGGGCGTTTGACCCCGATGCCGGCGCCAACGCCGTGCAGATCCAGGTGCGCGTGGACGGCCAGATAAAGGCGACGGTCACGGCGAACAGCCAGCGCAACGACCTGGGGCCGGTGCTTGGCTCGACCAATCACGGCTTCTTTGTGCCGCTGTCGGGCCTTGCCGCGGGGCCGCACAAGATAGAGATTTACGCCCTCGACAACCCGTCGAACACGCCGGTGAAGATCGCCCAGCAGTTCATTGATAACACGCTGCCGATCGGCGCATTTGATATTGTCACGCCGACGCAGATTGCGGGCTGGGCGTTTGATCCTGATGTCAATTCGGGCCCGGTGTCGGTGATTTATGAACTCAACGGCACCCGCTACACGCCGGTTGTCGCCAACCAACTGCGTAACGACCTGACCTTCACGCCGACGCGGCTACATGGCTTCTCCTCGGCCACGCCGACGCATCTGTTCGGCCAGAATACGGTGCGCGTGATCGCCGTCGACACATTCACGGAAGAAGAGGTCGTGCTTGGGCAGAAGACCTTCACCAACCGTGCACCGATCGGCAGCGTCGATGTCGTCACCGCCAATCGCGTTGCCGGCTGGGCGTACGACTGGGACAACAACGGCCAACCGATCGAGATCCTGCTGCGTCTCGACGGCCAGATCGTCGACCGCCGCACGGCCAACACCAGTCGCCCCGACCTACAGAGCGGTCTGGGCTCCAGCAACCACGGCTTCGATATCTCGATCAGCGGTCTGGGCAGCGGCGAACACTTCTTCGAAGTCTTCGGCGTTGACCCCGCAACCGGCCTGACGCAACTCATCGGGTCGCGTCGGATCAACGTGTAAGCAACAACTGTCGGCAGAAATTGAAAGGCCCGGCGCGTGACGCCGGGCCTTTTGCTTTTAGCGTTGCCACAGCACGGGGTTGAGCGGCGATGCCGCCAGCTCACCAGGTTCGCATCCCGGCAGCCAGGCGCGCAAATCGCTTTCGTGGGCTTTGTACTTCGGCGTAAGCACTTTAGCGTCCATGTCATGGTAGATGATCGTCATCACCTCACGCGGACGGTCGGAGACGTTTGCGGCCGCACGGTGAAACGTCCACCCCAGGTGATAGCCGACTTCGCCGATGTCGAACGGCGTTTCATCCAGTGGCAAGCCTGACTCCAGCAACGCCTTTGACAACTTCTGCTCGCTCTCGGCCGATATCTCTATGTCGCGGCCGACGCTGTTGAAATTGTGCGAGCCGGCCGAGTACGCCAGCGGCCCGAGTTCCAGCGGCGTTGCCTGCAGCGGGATCCACACGGTCACGGTCTTGTCGGTGTCCAGCGGCCAATAGAATTGGTCCGCATGCCACGGCGTAATGCCGCCGCCCGGTTCCTTGTAGAGGGCCTGGTCGTGATACAGCCGTACGCCGCGGCACTCCATCAAGTCGGCAGCAATCTGCGCCAAGCGCTTTGAAAAGACGAACTCCCTCACGAAGTCGGACTTGGTCCACAGGTTCATCACCTGCAGGAAGGCATTCTGATACAGGTTGCGTTTCTCCATCGGCGCGGTGTTGGTGTTCAGCGCGATCACCTGGCGCGAGATTTCCTGCCGATAGTGCTCGATCAACTGCGGGGAAAGCACCTGCTTCAGTTTGATGTAGCCGTTCTTGCGGAAGAATGCCCGGTGCTCGGCGGTTACTGGAAACGGCGCATCGAGTTGGGCGTGCCATGGGGCAGTGGTCATGGTTCTGGCTCCGGAAAGACTTGTTAAGCACGGGCCGCTCTTGCCCGCGTACCTGTGTGATCATGTCGTAATGCCTCGCTCGCTGCTACGCCGTGGTTGACAATTACTAATACTCATTTTGCACTTATTGCGAGGCGGCTTGTGCGGGCGGGCGATTTTACTATTGTTACGCCATGCGACCCGCATTGGAAAAGATCACGCCCGATCCCGGGAGTTCGTTCTACACGGGCCATACGCGCTGTAGCGGATTCCGTTTCCTGTGGCATCAGCACCCGGAGGCGGAACTCACCCTGATTGTTCACGGCCGTGGGACGCGGTTCGTCGGCGATTCCATTGAGCCCTTCCGGCCGGGCGACCTCGTGCTGCTCGCCCCGGAGTTGCCGCACACGTGGCAATCCACGGCCAGCGTGCGCCGCGGTCTCAGCGAAGCAATCTATGTCCAGTTCCGCGTCGATATGCTCGGCGGCCCGCTTGCGGCGATACCAGAAGCACGCGCCATCGCGGACCTGCTGGCACGGGCCAGGCGTGGCTTGCGCTTTGTCGGCGCCACGCGCGAACGCGCCGCACAGAAGCTCATGGCGTTGCCCTCCGCCACCGGTTTGCCGCGTTTGCTGGCCTTGCTTGATGTGCTGCAACTGCTCGCCGTTGGACGCGATGCCCGGCCGCTTTGTGGGGCGAGTTACGAGGCGCCCACAAGTTCAGGCCAGCGACGCATCGATCGTGTCTGCCGTTATCTGGCAGAGCATTTTCTTGAGCCGCTCTCCCTGCCACGGGTCGCCGCCCAGGCCCACCTGAACCCGTCGAGCTTTGCACGATTCTTCAATCGCTCCACCGGCCACACGATGACTGAATACCTCAACGAACTCCGCGTTGGCCACGCCTGCCACCTGCTGCTCGATACCGATATGAGCATTGCAGCGATCGCCCACGCGTCAGGCTTCCGCAATCTGTCGCACTTCAACCGCCGCTTCCTGCGCTCGCGCAAGATGTCGCCCCGTGATTACCGCGAGCATTTTTTACGTAAGGGTTCCGCGCGATGAGTACTGCGTCCATCGGCCGACCGCGTATCGATCCGCGCCCTGATTTCGCGCGCTTCCGCCAGACACTGCTGCTGGAACAGGCGTTCAAACGTCCGCCGTTGTTTGACTTCATCATCGATCACACGCATTTGGAGGCAGTGCTGGGGCGGCCAGTGCGGGATGGCGGCGATATGGTGGAAGCCTATCGGCTGGCGGGGTTCGACTATGTGCAACTGATGAGCTATTGCCCGATGGACGAACTGCGCGCCCGCTACGCCGAGGAGAAAGCGGCGAGCCAGCCTGCCGGCGTGCGGCTGATTACAACCGTGGAGGAGTACCGTGCACGCCGCTGGAGCTGGCAGGCGATGGCCGAGGGCGACCTGTCACGCCATGAGCCGGTGTTCGCCCGGCTCGAAGAAATGCGTGCCGCTTTGCCGCAGGGCATGAAGATCCTGGCCCAGACGGCCGACATCTTTACGTTCGCGTGGGAGCTGATGGGCTTCACGGAGTTTTGCCTGGCCACGTATGAAACGCCGGAACTTATCGAGACGCTCATGAGTTCGATCGCTGCAGCGCAGACCAACTCGTTTCGAGAGGTGCTGCGGCGCGGCGGCGACAGCATCGGGGCGATCATGTATTCAGACGATATCGCCTATACCGAGGGGCTGATGCTGGCGCCGGATTTCTTCCGGGACTTTCTGTTCAAGCATATGAAACAGCTCATCGACCTCGGGGCGGCGCACGGGTTGCCGTTCATTTATCACTCTGATGGCCGGCTGTATCAGGTATTTGATGACCTCGCGGCGCTGGGTGTTCGGGCGATTCAACCGTTGGAGCCCAAGAGCATGGACCCGCTGGAGATAAAGCGCCGCTGGCCGGGCAAGTTCTGCCTGCTGGGCAACATCGACCTGGACCTGATGGCCCGCGGCTCGATTGAAGCGGTTGAACGGCACGTGCGCGAGCGGGTGGAAACGCTCAACGTCGGCGGCGGCTATATGCCGGGCGTTTCAAACACGGTGCCGTACAATGTCAACCACGCAAACTGGGTGCGGATGATCGAGACCGTCTACAGTTTCGAGTCGTAGAGAATTTGCGTTCGGCAAAAAGACGGACTCCCGCTAGAATGTCGGCAACTCGTTTGAGGGACCAAGCGTGCTGCGCGAACTTCATATCTCGAATCTGGCTGTCATTCAGGATGTTACCGTCGAATTGCACGGGGGTTTGAACTGCTTTACCGGCCAGACCGGGGCGGGCAAATCGCTGATCATCGGCGCGCTGGAGATCTTGCTCGGCTTGCGCCAACCCACCGACATGCTGCGCAAAGGGGCCAACGAAGGCCGCGTGTCGGGCGTGTTTCATATCAAGAGCGAAAACCTCCGCCAGGAGATCGCCAACGCCACTGACCTTCCGCTGGAAGGCGAACCGGACATGCTCATCGCGCGGCGGCTGTTTGAGAGCGGCCGCAGCAGCGCGTCCATCAATGGCCACCCGATTACCACGGCCATGCTCAAACACGTGGGCGAAATCCTCGTGGATGTGCATGGCCAGCATGATGCCCAATTTCTGCTGAAGCCGGCGAATCAACTCGCGGTGATCGATGACTTCGGCGGGTGCGCGGATTTGCGGCGCAAGTTTTCGGACCTGTATTTCCAGCGGCAGCAACTGCTCGAGCAGCAGAAGGAACTGACGGCGAGCCGCACGCTGCGCAAGCAGCAGCTGGATCTGTATGACTTTCAGGCCAAGGAAATCGATGACGCCCAGCTGGTGGCGGGAGAGCATGATGAATTGCAGAACCGGCACAAGGTCCTGAGCAATCTCGAACGCATCAAGAAGCAGGCGACCACCGCGTATGACCTGTTGTACGAAGATGACGGCGCGGTTGTCGCGCGGCTCAAGTCGATCTTCGCGATGATCAACGAGCTGACGGAATTCGATGATGCGATCAAGCCGATCGTGCTGCAGGTGCGCGAAGCGACGGTGAGCCTCGATGATGCGGCGTTTTCGCTGCGGCGGTACAGCGACCGGCTCGACCTCGACCCGGAAGAACTGGCAGAGACCAGCGACCGACTGAATCTGCTGAACCGGTTGATCAACAAATACGGCGGCTCGCCGGGCACGCTGGATGATGTGCTTGCGTATCGCGCCCAGATTGGCCAGCAGTTGGAAGAGTTGCGCGCGGCGGATCAGGATTTTTCGACCATTGGCGAGCAGATCACCAAACTCGAGAAGCAGCTCAAGGAGATCGGCGGCCAACTCACCAAGCAACGGGCAAAGGCGGCCGACAAGCTGATGCCGCTGGTGCATCGGCAACTCGCGGACCTGGGGATGAAAGAGGCGAAGTTCCTGGTGGAGTTTCAGCCGGTGGGCGTCTTGGAAAAGCCGGAAGCCAACAGCCAAAAGCCCGTGGCATTGGGCGATGTGCTCAAGATGGGGGCGAGTGATTTTGCCACCGCCAGCGGGTTTGAGACGGTGGAGTTCATGATCGCGCCGAACCCGGGTCAGCCGGCGCGGCCGCTGCGCCGGATCGCCAGTGGCGGTGAGTTGTCGCGCGTGATGCTCGCGCTCAAGTCAATTTTGGCCCAAGCCGACCGGGTGAGCGTACTGGTGTTCGATGAGATCGATGCCAACGTGGGCGGCCGCATGGGCACAGTGATCGGCGAGAAGCTGCGGGCGCTGTCGGGCATTCACCAGGTGCTGTGCATCACGCACTTGCCGCAGATCGCGAGCTTCGCGGATCAACACCTGACGATTCGCAAGGCGGTGAAGGGGAACGAGACGTCAACAACCGTGACAGTGATGGGCGGCGAGGAACGGGTGCGTGAACTGGCCGAGATGATCACCGGCAAGGACGTAAGCGACACGAGCATGGCCCAGGCGCGGGAGCTGCTGACGCTCGCCACCGGGCATGCCGCCCCGACAAAGTCGGGCAAGACTTCGAAGAAGAAATGATGCGCGAGGCGATCGTGCAAGTGACGCCATTGGATGACGTAACGCGACCTGCCCCCATGAAGCGCATCGCGATTCTTGGCTGTGGCGGCAGCGGCAAATCAACGCTGGCGGTAACGCTGGGCCGCCTGCTGAAGCTGCCGGTCATGCATCTGGATCGGGAGCACTGGCTGCCAGGCTGGGTTGAGCCGCCGAAGGACAGCTGGACGCAGCGGCATGATGAGCTGATCAAGCAGGACACGTGGATCATCGACGGTATGTACCGCGGTACCGTAGCGCCGCGACTTGCGGCGGCGGATACAATCATCTTTCTCGATTTTTCGCGGTGGGTGTGTCTCTGGCGGATTGTTCGCCGTTATTGGAAGTACCGCGGCAAGTCCCGCCCCGACATGACAGAAGGGTGCCCGGAACAACTCAATCACGCCTTTCTGCGGTGGATCTATCGCTTTCCCGAAGAGACGCGGCCTAAAGTCGTGGCGATGATCGAAGCCCACAGCGCCGGAAAGACCGTGCTGCGCTTTGACAACCCACGCGCCTTGAAACGCTGGCTGCGCGGCTGGGAGAAACGCGTTGGCCAAGCCATCGGCACCCCGGCGGGCGTCAGAAGCTCTTAAGGAATGAGTCGTTGGAGGGGAATTTCTTGAGCGTGCTGGCGAGGGTTTCCATGGCGCTGACGGGGTCACGGCCAAGCAGGTCGCGACGCAACAGGCCGGCCTTGCGGGCGGCTTCGAATCCCAAAAGAATTTCTTCTTTACGCGTGCCGGAGGCGGCGAGGTCGATCGCCGGCCAGATGCGCCGTTCCGCGAGTTTCTTGCTGAGCACGAGTTCCATGTTGCCCGTGCCCTTGAATTCCTGAAAGATGAGTTCGTCCATACGGCTGCCGGTGTCAATCAATGCCGAGGCAATGATCGTCATCGATCCGCCGTGCTCGATGTTGCGGGCGGCGCCGAGCATCGAGCGCGGCTCCTGCATGGCCTGGGCGTCGATACCGCCGGACATCGTGCGACCGGAACTGCCGACGTAATGGTTGAAGGCGCGGGCCACGCGGGTGATGGAGTCGAGAATGACCATCACATGCTTGCCGGCCTCAACAAGACGCTTGGCTTGTTCAATCACCATACGCGCGGTGCGCACGTGGCTGTCGATGTCTTCGTCGGTGTTGCTGGCCCAGACCTCAGCACCGGGAACGCTGCGGCGGAAGTCGGTGACTTCCTCCGGACGTTCATCGATGAGCAGGATGAACACTTTCATGTCCGGGTGATTCTGCAGCGTGGCAAGGGCGATCTCTTTGAGGATGGTGGTCTTGCCCGTCTTGGGCGGGGCGACGATGAGGCCGCGTTGACCTTTGCCGATGGGCGTGAGGAGATCGAGGATGCGCATCGAGATGGGGCCGCCGAGGGTTTCGAGCTTGATGCGTTCGCGCGGGTCGATGACGGTGAGGTCGCCGAACTGCGGGGAATTGGCAAACTCGCGCAACGGCATGCCGTTGACCTGGTTGACGAAGGTAACGAGGGGGCCGGGCCCTTTGCGGTTGGGGCCGTAGTTGGCGGTCACGGTAACACCCGGGCGGAGCATGGCGCGCTTGATGATGTCGGAGGGGACATAGGGGTCCATCGGCATGGGGCGGTAGCGTTTGTCGGGTTGGCGCAGATAGCCGTGGCCTTTGTCCGTGATTTCAAGAAGCCCGGTGACGGTGGGGCGGTCGTAAGGCAAGAGACCTCCAAGGGGTGTGAGAGTGGGGCGCCCGGGCGAGAAGCTGCGGGCGTGAAAGCTCATATGGACGTGAGCAGAAACGACGGGCCGACACGTGTGGGCCCTGGGTGCCAAGAGGGGCAAAATATAGAGTGTGGTTCAAGACGCTTGGCGATTGCGGATAAGATCAGGCTTGTCGGTAATGATGCCCGTCACGCCTATTGCTGCACAGGCCGCGACGAGTCCAGGGTCATTGGGCGTGTAACACCAAGTCTCAAGTCCGTGTGATTGTGCCGTCGAAACACGCGCCGCACCGACCGCATCAGTATGCAGAATAAGCACGTCGGCTGCAAGTGTTTTCGCGATTTTGGGAAGGGTGTCGGTCCAATGCTGGGCGAGGACACCGAGGCGGAAGTCCTTATTCTGCTTGCGCAGAGCGCCCAGATACGCATGGTCAAAGCTGATGAGGAGCGAATCGCCGATAAGGTCGTACTTGAGGAGCAGTTCTTCAAGCACGAGCGGCGGGACGGGGGCTTTGAGCTCAATCACGGGCGTCGCGAGGGGGCCGACGGCAAGGAGGGTTTCTTCAAGGGTGGGGATGCGCAGGCCGGCAAACCGCGGATGCACCCAAGTGCCGGCATCATAGCGCAGAAGGTCAAACCGGCAGTGATCCGCAACGTTGCCCTGCCCGTTGGTGGTACGCTCCAGCGTGGCATCGTGGATGACAACGGGCACCCCGTCCTTGGTGAGGCGCACGTCGAACTCAATGAACTGAGCCCCAAGCGCGACGGCCTCGTCGAAGGCGGCGATCGTGTTCTCCGGGGCGTAGGCAGACGCGCCGCGATGGGCCACGGCAAAGATGCGTGGCGGCGTAAAGGCCTGATCAGATGTCGAGGCAGTTGCCGCGCTCATGGGAGCATCTTAGCGGTGCGCGGAACAGGGGGGCAAGCTATTGGCAGGTAATGTGTTTCCGGATTTGCTCAGTGGAGATCGATAATCGCGGGCGATCGAATCGATGTGCACCGGCCCCGAACTGCCCTTTACCCTACAAGTGTTAGCGGCCCCATATAGCCCCGGCATTTGCCGAGGAATCCGCCTGTGCGGCGCCCATCGCAACGCAACCGCGTTCGCATGTTTCGGCACCGTAGTTGCCGGGCCATTCCAATCGCCAAGTTCCTCGCCATCGTGTTGTTGCCACCGCGACTCGCGCGACCTCATGGCTTCCCGGTCAATCCACCAAGTCTTGCATGAGAGGCCACCCCGATCGCCAACATAGCAGCAAGACCATGCGCCATAACGCAAACCTTCCTGGACCCCTTGTTGCCGCCAATCACCCACAACCCTCGCCGTTTCGTAGGTTTATAAAAATCCAAACATCTTTTCCGTTTTTCTCTTGACACACTTTGCACACCCCCGCCACCAAAGCCCCCTGACTATGTCAGGGGGGCCGACCGATTCTCGCACCGCGCGAAAACCCTCGCCAATCCACGCGTTCCCACTCAGCACGTAGCACTCAGTCCTCAGCACTTGGCAAAAGCGCCACGCCACCACCCAAGCCAAAATCGACACCCCGCCCCAAAAATAGCCAAGCCCACCAAGCCAAAATCAACCTCACCCCCCGTTCTCGCCCCCAAAAACGCGGGTCGCCAACCGTAGACCCGCCAAATCACGCGCCACGCCACCAAACGCACCCCGCGCGCTGATTGTCATCGCCATCGCACCGACCATAATGGGGTGATGAAAACGCTTGTACCTATCTGCTGCCTCCTCGCGCTCTTTGGCGCGGCCACTATCGCCCCAGCTGACACCTATCACCTCGATCCCGTGAAGGGCACAGCCGACGGGGATGGAAGTGCGGGGCGGCCTTGGAAGACACTGCAAGACTTTGTGGATGCGAGGGAAGTAAAGGGGCTAAAGGGGGGCGATACGCTGAAGTTGTATGGCGGGCATCATGGGGCGGTGAAACTGGCGGGGGAGTTTGAGAAGACCGTGGTGATTGAGGCGGCACCGGGGGCGCGGGCGACGCTGAGCCGGTTGACGGTGACGAGTGGGAAGAACTGGACGATTCGCGGGTTGGTGATCAGCCCGTCGCTGGGGAAAGAGGCGTACACGGGGAGCATTGTGACATTGGCGGAAGGCGGGCCGGGGGAGAGCACGGCGATTGTGCTGGAGGATTGTTTTGTTTTCGCGGCGACGGACACCGCGGCGTGGGGCGTGAAGGAATGGCTGGGTGCGAACAGCGGCATCAACTCAGGGCGACATGGGCGCGGCGTGGTGGTGCGGAATAACTATGTGCTCAACACGCGGTTCGGGATCACGCTGGCAGGGCTTGATGCCGTGTGCGAGGGGAACGTGATCAGCGATTTCTCCGCCGATGGAATTCGCACGACGCGCGATGGGCAGATCGTGCGGCACAACATTATCAAGAATGTGTATGTGAGCGATGCGGACGGGGACAAGAACCACGATGATGGGATTCAGGCGTTTCTGTTTAACAAAGGGACGGGGGAGGTGAAGAACGTGCAGGTTGTGGGGAACATCATCATCAATCGCGAAGATGCGAAGCAGAAGTGGCCGGCGACGATGCAGGGGATTGGATTTTTTGATGGGCCGCTGGTGGGTTTCAGCGTGACGGACAACGTGGTGCTGGTGGATCACTGGCATGGGTTGTCGCTGTATGACGCACAGGGGTGCACGATTGCGCGGAACACGGTGCAGACGATGACCCCGTCGAAGATGAAGGCCTGGATCATGCTGGGGACGAAGCAGAAGTTGGCGAAGGACAACGTGGTGAAGGAGAACTTTGCGCCGACGTTTAACCTGAAGCAGCCGGGGACGGTGTCCGAGGTGAACAAGCCGGTGAGCGAGGCGATTTATGGGGAGGCGTTGCGGAAGGCGTATGGGGTGATTGTGGAGAAGTATGGGGAGAAGCACGGGACGGCGGAGCGGGTGCGGTTGGTGGTGGGGGCGGAGAAGTAGGGGGTTTTAGTCTGGGGGGCGGTTTGTTATCGTTATGGCTATGCGAATCCTGCCGATGCTGATGATGCTTTGCCTTGGTGTGCCGGTGCTGGCGGATGCCACGAGCGGTCCGTCGCAAGGGACGCCGATACCGATACAGCAGCCGTCGCTGGGTGCGGCGGGGATGAAGTCATCGGAGACGAGTAACACGACGCAACCGGTGGTGTTGCAGCCCGACAAGTCGGATCCGACGGGATTGTTTCCGCGGTTTTCGAAGGGGGATACGGGGCCGGATGAAGAGCTGCCGATTTTGATTCCGGGGAAGATGCCGATTGTGACGAAGCGTCAGATCGGGCAGATAGCGGCGCAGCAGGTGGCGGCGGCGGTGCCAGCGACGCAGAAGGCGGAGAGCATTGCGGCGGCGGCATTTCAGACGACGCCGATGCCGATGGCGGCGCCGGCGGCGGGTGATGCGGGGACGATCATGCGGCCGGTGGGGGAGGCATTGCCGGAGGCGCCAGCGGGATATTGGTATTGGTTGTTGCCGACGCTGCTGGCGGTGGCGTTTGTAGTGGTGTCGTGGGTGATTGTGACGACATGGCGGCGGAAGACGACGTTTTGAGGCAGAAGCTAGAAGCCAGAAGCCAGTAGCCAGAAGTTGGCGGAGGCAAAAAAAGCGAAGGCGGGACTGGCTTAGGTGCAGCCCGCCTTGCGTGGGAAAAGGGGGTATCGGGGTAATGACGAATGACGATTTTCGAATGACGAATTCGTCATTTGTCATTTTTCATTCGTCATTTCATTTATTGTCCTTGGCCGAGGGAGTAGCCGGGCTGGTTGTCGAAGTTGTAGAGGTGCTCGGTTTTGATGAAGTCGATGTTGGCGGCCTGGATCTTCTGGAGGAGCTGGACGACGTGGGCGTTGGTGACCTTGGCGTCTTTGGCCTTAAAGCGGGCGCGCCAGTGATCGACGCAGAAGGTTTCCGGGAGGCCTTCGGGCCAGACCTTGACGCCGCGGTTGGTGATCATGTTGAGGGTGAGGCCGTCGAGGTTGCAGGCCTGGAGCTGCTTGGCGAGGTCGGCGGCGGCGATGTCGCGGGCGTGGATGAAGACGTCGATGCCGACGAGGTCCTTCTTGGCGGCAGGCTGCGGGGTGACCTTGATCTGGAGCGGGGCGCCGTGCTTGTAGTGCACGGGGGTGAGTTTCTCGGGGTTTTTGCCAAGACGGGCGACGACGGCTTGGGCGAATTCCTTGGTGCCGACGCGTTCTTTGGAGACGCCTTCAGCGTAGATGTCGTAAGTGTGGATGCCGTCTTCGATGGTGCGCAGCCAGGCGTTGTGGACGCGGGTGGCGACATCGGCCTGGCCGATGTGGACGAGCATCATGACGGCGCCGAGGAGGAGGCCGGAGGGGTTGGCGACGTTTTGACCGGCGCGGCGGGGCGCGCTGCCGTGGATGGCTTCGAACATGGCGATCTGGTCGCCGATGTTGGCGGAGCCGGCGATGCCGACGGAGCCGGTGATCTGGGCGACGACGTCGGAGAGGATGTCGCCGTAGAGGTTGGGCATGACGATGACGTCGAAGGCTTCGGGGGAGTCGGCGAGCTTGGCGGCGCCGATGTCGACGATCCAGTGTTCGGGGGTGATGTCGGGATACTCGGCGGAGACTTCATCGAAGACTTTGTGGAAGAGGCCGTCGGTGAGCTTCATGATGTTGTCTTTGGTGAAGCAGGTGACTTTTTTGCGGTTGTTGCGGCGGGCGTATTCGAAGGCGTAGCGGACGATTTTTTCAGTGCCGGGGCGGGTGATAAGTTTGAGGCACTGCATGACGTCATCGGTCTGGCGGTGTTCGATGCCGGCGTAGAGGTCTTCTTCGTTTTCGCGGACGATGACGACGTCCATCTTGGGGTGCTTGGTTTCGACGAAGGGGTGGTAGGAGGTGCAGGGGCGGACGTTGGCGTAGAGGCCGAGGGTTTTGCGGACGGTGACGTTGAGCGACTTGAAGCCGCCGCCCTGGGGCGTGGTGATGGGTGCTTTGAGGAAGACCTTGGTGGCGCGGAGGGTGTCCCAGGCGACGGGTTCGATACCGGAGGAGAAGCCGCGGGAATAGACGGACTCGCCGATTTCGATGGGGTGAAGTTCGAGTGCGGCGCCGGCTTCTTTAAGGATGTGGAGGGTGGCGGCCATGATTTCGGGGCCGATGCCGTCACCGTAGGCGACGGTGATGGGGACGGCTTTGGCGGCGAAGTGTGCGGGGTGGTTTTTGAGGGTTTCGCCGGTGATGGGTTGTGAGAGGACGGACATATGGGCTCCTTGACCGGGAACGGCTGCCCGGCGGTCAGGTGATGCCCGTGCGGCCGGCGGAATCCATCGTCCGCCTGCTGGCCGATCGGGGTGGCGTATTGTTGTGCGGATTCGATAGTTTTACAAGAACGAAGTTTAGAAGCGAATTCAAGAAAATATCTAACGAACAGGAGCGGCAGGGGGTGCGTAAAACGATGCGAGCGACTATTTGAAAATATCGAATCGGCCCGGGAGAATGGGCGGGTGGGTATTTGGTATTGGGTATTCGGTATTGGGTGATGGGCGCCCGGGTGCCCGAATACCTAGTACCTAATACCCAATACCCAATACTCAATACCTGGTCTGATGCTGGAGGCGTTTATGTCGACTTTTTTGAACTATCACCATCTCATGTACTTCTACACGGTGGCGCGCGAGGGGGGCGTGGCGCGGGCGGCGGAGAAGCTGCACTTGTCGAGCCCGACGATCTCCGCGCAGATTCATGACCTGGAAGAGACGCTCGGCGAGAAGCTGTTTGACCGGAAGGGGCGAAACCTGGTGCTCACAGAGATGGGGCAGATGGTTTACAAGTATGCGGAGGATATTTTTTCGATTGGGCGGGAGCTGCTGGATGCGGTGAAACTGGGACCGGAGGGGCGGCCGCAGCGGTTGACGGTGGGGATCACGGACGCGATGCCGAAGTTGCTGTCATGTCTGCTGCTGGAGCCGGCGATGCAGCTGGAGCCGGCGGTGTGCCTGGTGGCGCACGAGGACAAGATCGAGCGGCTGCTGGCGGACTTGGCGCAGTACCGGTTGGATGTGATTTTGTCGGATTCGCCGCTGGGTGCGGGGCAGCAGATCCGGGCGTACAACCATTTGCTGGGGGAGTGCGGGGTGTCGTTCTTCGGGGGGAAGAATCTGCATGCGAAGTATGCGCGGAATTTTCCGCGGAGTTTGGATGGGGCGCCGATGTTTTTGCCGTCGCGGCAGAACCAGCTGCGGCGGAATTTGGACCAGTTTTTTGACCAGAACGGGATTCATCCGCAGATTCTGGGTGAGTTTGAGGATACGGGTTTGCTGAAGACGTTTGGCCAGACGGGTCGGGCGATTTTTCCGGCGCCGACGCTGGTGGAAGAGGAAGTGAACCGGCAATACAACGTGAAGACGATCGGGCATATCGAGGCGGTGCGCGAGCGGTTCTATGCGATCAGCCCGGAGCGGAAGTTGAAGCACCCGGCGGTGGTGGCGATCTGTGCGGCGGCACGGAAGGAATTCTTCCGTTAAGGGGCGGGGATGTGGGCGGGCGGGGCGAATTGTTTTTTGAAGTCGGCGAGGGTGGGGAAGCCCTCGGGGAGGAGGGCTTGGTCGGGGAGGAGGACGGGGATGTTGTCTTTGATGGGGTATTTGAGGCCGCCGACGGTGCTGACGAGGAAGTCGCCTTCGTGGCGGAGTTTGCTTTTGGTGACGGGGCAGACGAGGCGTTCGAGCAGGGAATGGTCCATTGGGCACCTTTTGAGTTTGGCGGGTTAGAGCGCGGGAGCGGATTCAAGTGTGAGCATGGCGTCAGTGAGGAGCAGGATGATGATGTCGCGCTGAGCGGCGGGCATGTTGGGGTGGTGGTTCAGGTGGTTGCGCGTGTCGAAGAGTTGCTGGGCGGCGAAGCCGGTGTTGTCGAAGAGTGCGAAGGCGGCGAGGGCCCAGGGTTCGTTGGTGGTGTTGTCGGGCTGGGTGTTGGAGACATGATAGGCAACGAGGCGGCGCACGGCGGCGATTTTTTCGGGGTGGTTGAGAGCGAGGGCGAGATTGGCGGCGGCGTGGAGGGCGGTGAGTTCATCGTAAACGAAGCCGTCGAGGAGGGTGTCGGGGGTGAGGGGATGGAGGTGGCCGTCGGGGTGCTGGTGAGTGAAGGCGTGATGCCAGAGGCCTTCGATCTGGGTGCCGTCGGGACCGTGGCCGCGTTGTTCGGCGAGGAGGAGTTGCCAGGCGCACCAGAGGGCGGCGTTGGGGGAGAGGTGGGGTTGTTCGGCTAGCTGCATGGCGGATTGAGCGAGGGCGGGGATGCTGTGTCCGCGGCGGATGTGGTGAGTGTTGAGGAATGCCTGGTAGACGGGACGGATGGTCTGAGCATGGGCGAGGTCGGGCAGCGCGGGGGTGCGGTGCGGCGAGAGCGCGCGGAGCTCGGTGAGAATGGGATGAGAATTCGCCATGGGCAGAGCGTTTTGACCTATAAAACGTGTGTCAGGCTCGCGGTATGGCGAGCGCGGAGAGCGACCCCTGATCAGGTGTGAAATCTTACAGCGCGGGTGCAGATTGCGTCGATATTTAGAGCAGGAAAAGTGAGTGCTCAAGGACGGGCGGCCCCTTCAGAAGCGGGAATGTGTGCCATGTCCAATATACCTTTCAACACGGTCGCCAGTGTGCTGGCAACTGCGCCTGCGAGCCGGCAGGCGGCAGCGGGCAACGTGCGGCGCAGCCATGAGGCCTTGCGGGCGCAGCGGGTGCAGGCGCAGACGAGCGTGCGGCACATGGAGGAGGTGGAGGATCTCGACGAGAAGGCGGTCGACTCTGTAGGGGATGAGCAGGAGAAGCGGAACCAGGGAGAGGGATTTCAGCGGCGCAAGGAAGAGCCGGAGGAACAGGTGGAGTTGTCTGCGGAGGCCAAGGCGGGCGGGGGTGACGCAAAGCGTCCGGCGAAGAAGCTGACGCCGGAGAAGCCGCGGCTGGATATTTCGGCGTGAGATGTGATGGGGGGGGAAGGTGCGAGGTGGCCCGAATGGGGCAGTGGTACCGCATACGATCGCATCGATTTGGCCTTGCAGGGCAAGTATTTCTTTGACTTCCAAATAACCGAGTACATAATCGCTTTATGTCCCGTGTGGAGGGGCAGGAAAGGGGGATGGTCGCATTGTTTGCAGCGGGTGAAGTTTCACTGGCAGTTTCGATGTCAGTGTGAAGACCGGGTTGAGGTGTTCTCGCACGCGCCGGTCTTTGCGCGATCGGGAAAGAGGGAGAGCGGAATGAGAACGAGATTGTTTTTGCTGAGTGGTGTGATGAGCGCTGCAGTGGGACAGTGCGCGGTGGGGGCGGTGTTTGAGCCGGGGGACAACTTCATTGACCACTTGGGCGATACGATTCAGATCAATCCAACCGTGCTGCCAGCTCTGGCCGGCGCGGTGGTGGCGTCGCATGATGCGCCTTTTTCACTGGCGATGGGCGCGGAGCAGTCTGGTTACGCAGGCGTTCTACACTCGTGGGTGGTAAGGGAGACTGCGAGCGGACAACTCGATTTCTATTTTCGCGTGGAGATGACGCTCGGTGCGCCGAATCCCGGCTACAGCCCTCTGATGTGGACTTCCCTTGTGGCGGGGGGATATGCGGGCCAGTTTACGGATCTCTACGCGCGCAATGATTTCACCGGAACCGAGCCATGGGTTTTCTTTCGCAGCTTCGACGGTGACATGATCACTTTCGGCACTTCGCCGGGAGGTATTGGTGAGAACATCCAACCGGGAGGTTGGTCACTGCCGATGCTGATTCGCACGCACGCGACAGAATTCGTTTCACGAGATGCGGTGACGCTGGCATTCATCGGAAACGCGACGGAGGAAGGGGAGGCGTCGCCGATCTATTTTCCATCGACGCCGTACCTGAGTTCGTTTGCGCCGATTGTTCCGGAGCCCACGTCGCTGGTGTTGCTGGGCTTGGGGTTGCCGATGCTGCTAAGACGCCGGTGGCGTCGTTACTGACATGGGTATTTCACGGGCGGATGCTCGGGGTGGGACTCGAACCCACACGTCTTGCGACACAAGAACCTAAATCTTGCGTGTATGCCAATTTCACCACCCGAGCGGGGGTTGTGTTCCCAATGTGTGGCGGTCACGCCACCGACACGGGAACATTCATTGTATCAGACTTCATGTCTGGTTCTAGAACGCACGCCGCCATCGAAAGATTCTGCGGGGCCAGGTGTGCATACCGCTGGGTGGTGGACAGGGTGCGGTGCCCGAGCCACTCCTTCACCACCAGTAGAGGCACGTTGCGTTGCACTAGGCGGGACGCACAGGTGTGGCGAAGGGCATGGATGACAGTCTGCTCATCATCCTTCAGCCCCGTGAGGATACGCATACGCTCCCATAGGTACTGGGCCTTGCGTTGGCTAAGGGTGGGGAACAGTGAACCAGTGGGAGATATGCTGCACCTACCCCTGAGTATAGCAGAAACGTGATTCGTCATTGGGACGGAGCGGGGGAGGTCTGCCTTGTTCTCCCACACCCGTATCATGGGGCGGGGTACGCAGTTGAAGTCACAATCCCTGGCGGATATGCGGAGACCCTCACTCAAGCGAAGCCCCGTGTCCACCAGCACAACCACGAAGTCACGCATATCGTGCTGCCCAAAGTGGTCGAAGTGCTGCCGTATGCGGGCCTCCTCCACCTCGGTGTAGTACCTGATGCGACCTTGCGGCTCATCCATACGGTGAATCTTCACCTTCTTCGGTAGCCACCCACGGTCCACCGCAAAGCTAATCGCCTTGCTCAACGCCGCCAGCTTGCGGTTGATGGTGGCATTGCTGGCCCCGTGCTTCATCAGTTCGGAGATGAGGAGGTCCACATGGTGAACTCCAAGTTCTGCAATGGGGGCGGTCTCCCCGAGAAGGCGGCACACATGGTCAGCGTTGCCTACCAGCACCGCTTCCGACCGCTTGCCCCTCCACTCCCGCTCCTCCACCCTGTTGAACAGTTGTCGTAGCGTGACGGGTGCATCATGGGGAGTGTTAGGGGTGGACGATAGGGGCATACCCAATGCCAGCCGTGCCCGTGCCTGGGCTTCAAACTTCTCGGCCTCTGCTGCGGTGGCGAACGAGCGGCGAACTCGCTTACCCTCCACATAGAGGGAGACCTCCCAGCTTTTTCCTCGCTGTCTCATGGTACACCTCACAAAGAGGGGTTAGTGGAGGTCAGCACCCTGTGGACAAACCGCTTGCCCTTTTCAGTGAGGCTGACCCGTTTGATTCTACGGTCTAAACCATCCTCGGTTATCTTCACAAAGCCGTGTCTGTTATAAAGAACCCACACTATGCGGCTTGCTGCCGACCGACCAAAGCCGACCGCCTCGCCCACCTCCTGAACAGAGGTCTCACCCTTGCTTGCAATGAAGAGAAGGGCATGTATCTGTTGGGAGGGGAACTCGGGGTCATCCTGGCGAATGGCTTTGAACAGGTCCAGCACATCCCGCAACGACAGAGGTTGTTGGTTTGCCATAGTCATGGTTACTGTACTCCAGAGTTAGGGTTAACCAAAGAAGCTGACACACCATACCACGGTGTATACGATACACCGATGTCAACCAGTTGGAAAGGGGGAATGTAGACATGTCGAGATAAAAACGCCACACTTTGAGTGAGAGATTGAGGGAAAACATACAGAATCCTTTCGGAAGTGGGGTTGTACTATCGGGGATAAGCACCGACCCGACAGAAGATTTAGGTAACAATACCAGCTACATCATCCTGATGCAACGGGGTGGTTGTAGTTGTTTGTTAGGGGGGTGACATACGGTGGACAGGGGGTGGGACATTAGACGTTATTCCCTCGGCGGTAGCGTGACGCCATGTCAAGGGTGCGGCGTATCAATGGACGGTGCCGGTTGAAGATTTGGGCTGACTCTTTCGGGGTGAGGTGGGGTTGTGACAACTCCTCAGATGAGCAATCCACCAGCATGTTAGCGGGGTGGGGTCGGTCGGGGTGGTCGATACCCACCCCCCGAATACGCACCCCATTGCCCCCGACAAGTGGGGCCACCGCCCACCCAAGTGGGTTGTTCCGCAAGTAGCGAATACCATAGCTGACATTGATTCGTGACATGGTTAAGACCTCCGGTTACGAGAACGAGAACGACGAACAGGCATGGGGTGGTCCCGATGGAAGGCCAGCGATTCAGCGGGGGAGAGGATGACGAATTTGCGTACCGAGAAGTGGTCGCGTAGGTCGTCAAGGTTGGGGTGTGAGGAGCTGTGCCAGCCTCTACCCACAGCGGGGTCGGAGTACATCAGGCCCAGCCTCGGGAAGATGCAGTAGTGGCGTCCCCCATCGGGTGCATCGGTGACATACTCGGCATAATAGATGACTTGAACATTACTCATGGTTAAGACCTCCGGTTACGGGATAGTGGGAACTCGGTTAACAGCTTCGCGGTTTCGGCGGGGTCAAGGATGGAGACAGGGGCACCGTTGCGTAATGCCCTTCTCTGGTAGTCTGCCCATGATGATAGGCAGATATACCAGGTGGAATCCGGCGGCATCAGATAGTACAGGCGGTTACGGTTATTGGTGGTGAAGTAGCGTTTGATATTGCCGTTATCAATCTGCCGAACTGCGTTATGTGTGGTACTGCGGGGCATGTTACGACCTCCCTTCTGCCAACAGTTCCAACTTGGCAGCAGTAGTTAGCCAGCCCATATCCTTACCACTGGTGGCTACGTTGTGCTTACCCCGGGCTTGGCAGGCATGGGCCAGGGCGAAGATGACATCGGGCAGACCCACGGTGTCGATTGCCTCACCGATGGAGGACTGTAGGTTTGCCATTACCTCATGGGTGGAGCGGGTGTTTACGAGTAGCTTCATGTGATACCTCACTGGTTAGGGGTTAAGGGTGTTGGTTAGTTGTTCACGGGGAGGGTGCGGATAGACACATCATCTACCACTGCCTCGGCGTACTCATCGGCGGGCACATCCTGGGGGTGCTGCTGGTCATACAATTCTTCGAACAACTTCTCCTGTTTCTGCAAGATGTAGAGGCGGTGTGCTTCCATTTCGAGCGGGTCGTTCAGGCAGTAGCACACGATGATGTGTGTGATAGGACGACTCATTCGTTAATCCACCTCTCGGGCACTTGCTTCTCGGCCCATAGGAATCCATGTTTGTCGGCCCACTTTGCATAGGTGGTCTTGCTCCGTTTACTCAGGCGGTTGCGTGAGTTCATGAAGACCAACCGAATGTCAACGTGGGGGTTTTGTTTACGCACCAACAACAGTTTCGTTCTGTCGCTGGGTAGGAAGTAACCCTTGACCTCAATGAAGATGCCATTGGGCAAACGGAAGTCAGGGGTGTAAGTACACTCGCGGGTGAACGGGAGTTCACGACCCTCGTAGTCGTACTTGACACCCTGACGTTCCAGTGAGGTGGCTACATCTTGCTCGAACTTAGAGCGGAATCCGTTGGTGCGTACAGCGTTAGTACGCTGCCGCATCTTCATCACCGCTTTCAGGTTGTTCATCCTGTGATTCCTCGTTGTTGAACGGAGTTGTGTTGCTGGTCTCTTCCTCGGCGGTGAAGCCATAGCCCTCGGCGTTGCGGGATTGACCGCTCACCAGAGTGATGACCTGAACCGCGACGGGACGGAGGGTCGCATAGTAAGCCTTGCTTGAGGCGATGTACGCAGGGATAACCTGGTACCGCACCTTCAGTTCAGACCCACCATAAATCTTCGGGGCATTGGAGAGCAACTCACCCTCATCGTCGTGCGTGGGGATGGGCTTGCCCTTCGAGTCGAACAGCGGAATATGGATGTCAACAACACGTTCCTTACCATCCTTCCCTTCAAACGAGATGCGTGCCTTCTGCTTGAAGGTCACCAGAATGTTGCCGGTCTCGTTGCTTTCGCTGTCGAGTTCCGGTGTCTCACTCAACTTCCAGCCATCCTTGCGGGCGGCGTTCTTATCGTTGAGGGTCTTACCCTTCGGTGTGTTCTTGATGTCTTCGTCGATGTACTCTTCGATGATGGGGCGGGCGTTGTTGCGAATCTCATCCACCTGTTGCGGTGTGAGAATCAGCTTGACGCTAAGCACACCCGCCTTGTCGAACTGGGTGTCGGGCACCAACAGCTTCGGGTAAGCAGACTTGGCACGGGGCGTGTTGAACTCGGGGCGTTTGGTTTTCTTACTCATCGGATATAGCCTTTCATGTAACCGTTCACGGCTCGGAACTCGGGGGCGGGCGGATTGCCAGCCACGTTATCGGTGATTAACAGGGCATCGTGGGTTCGTACTCCGTGGTGGCGAGCCATCGCCATGAAGAGAACACCAAGTGCCAACACTTGAACATGCGGGGGGTAGAACTGAATGGCCGAAAGTGCCTGCATGGTGGCACGGCTTACAACCTTGCGGTCAGCCAGGGCCATTCGGTTGCGGAGGTCATCGGCCCTACTCATCGCACCTTCCGTTTCGTAAGGATGCGGGGGTCAATGAGGTTGGTGGACCGCTGGTTGTAAGCAGCAGCCACGCGACGATTGGTGCGGAGAATGTGGGCGGAACCGTTGACACCGTTGCCGCACACCCAAACAAGATTCGTGGGCATGATTAGCCTTTCATGGAAATAGTCTGCTTGAGTGCAAGGTCATAGACAGCCGCGAAGTGGACCGAGAACACATTGCGTGTTCCCTTCAACCGCAGGTGCATGAGCTTGCCTTCAAGACAGACAATTATTGGACGATGTTGACCCTTGCTGAACACAGTGTCAGGGGTCTCGAACTCTGCTTTTGATTTGCGGGAGGTGAGCTTACTTGGCATAGGCACCCCATAGGTTGATGGTGGTGCCTGCTGTAAAGAACAGGCTCCCGATTAGGAACAGCCAGTTAGACAACATTCATCCTCCGCTCCTTAACCATCGCCTCTGCAAGGGTGTAAGCGTTCTTAGCAACCCGCTCGGCTGATGAGACACAGTACACACCACTGGCAAGTAGTCCGATGAGGGCTTGACCAGCGAAGTAGTCGAGGATGGGCATGCCGGATTTGGGTTCATAGTGCCCGCTTACATAGGGGAACGCGGGGTCATTCTTATTCATCATGTACCTCCGTGATGGTTGCCTTGAAGCCAACGACTGGAATGTGACGCCCAAGTTCATAGACTTCATGGCTGTACTTCTCGACACTCACGGCCACGGGCTTGTCGAACTTCTCTAGTTGTTTAATCAGAGCCACACCAAGCTGTCTGCGAAGACTGTCTTCGACCTCCTCGGTGAAATTCTTACTGCACCCAGGTTGCATCCGGTGGTCCACAACTATCATTTGAGGTTTCACCGCCACACCCCCACGACCACATCGTTAAAGGGGGCACACTTGATAGCCACAGTTTCGGCCTGTTCGTAGGAGTCGAACTCCTCACCACCGTAGGCCCAGCCATCCACCTGGGACAGCACAATGAAACGCTTCATGAAACACCTCACTTAAAAGCGGAAGGTCTCTTCCTTCTCTAGTGCAACCTAAATACCCTACGGGGAACATCCCCATAGGGGGAGCATTAGGCAAAAGAATAGTGGGCATTAAGGATGGACTTCAGGTCCATCTTGCCCTTCACAGGGAGCGGCGGAATCTCCACACCCAGCCGTTCGAGTTCCGCCTTGAACTCAGCCAGCACATCGTGGGTGGAATACATATCCACCAGGGTGGAGCGAAGTAGGTTGGAGAACTTCTCGGTGTTGGCGGCATGGGTGCCGAACGAGTCGTGGATGCACGCCACGTTGGTGATGCCAGCCTCAACCGAGGCGTTGACCGCTGCAACCAGAGCCGCAGCATCACAGGAGTGGACAAAGTTGGGGGCAATGCCGCTGCGTTGGCGGTTGCGGTCCAGCTTGGGGGTCTCTTTGTTGAGGGTGAAGTAGGTAATCTCCCCCTCCAACACCAGCTTCACCCGCTTGGCCTTCAGGTCTTGATACGCCTGAAGCACAGGCAGGCCCGAGGGTGAGACCCAAGTAACAGGCAGGCCACTCTTAGTTGCAGCCTTAGCCGCCGCCTGAAGCCAGCCCATAACCTGACGGGCAGACACCACCACCTCACCGATGGATTCCCATACGATGCTGGCAAGGAACGAGCAGGCTTCGACCAGCTTGTCACCGAATGGGTGAACCACACCCTTGCTGACCTCTCGCTCCTCCACCTCCTCCATGATGAACTGCTTGCAGCTAAACAGGGTGGAGCCATAGGGGAGGGTCATCACCGGACGCTTACAGATTTTCCGGTCGATGCCATAGGCCAACCACATGGTGGAGAGTTGGCCGATGGTGTGTTCCGCCTTAGCGAAGGGCTTATCCTCGCGGCCACGCAGAGCAGCCAGCTTGGTGCTGGTCAGCTTAGCCACCTCGTTGTAAATGTCCTGCGGCGTGCTGCTGGGCAGGAGGTTGGTGGCTTTGGCACCCACCTCGTCACGCATCATGGCCGAGAAGTGCTGAAGGCCCGAGCAACTGGCATCCAGATGGATGGGGATGTAGGACTTGAAGTTCACACTATCCGTTTTCCACTGGTAATACTCCATGCACCACGCAAGGAACTGCCACGGGGAATCGGCAGCTTGCCAGAAGTCATACGCCAGGGGGTCTTCACCCACCGCCATGATGACTTCGTGGTGCTGTTCAACCCATACGATACGCTCATCGAACGACACCTTGTCGATGCCGTAGGTGTTCGCACCGTGAATGAGGAACCACTTGCCAGCTTCAGGTGTGGCAATGGGCATGCCCTCATTGAACTGGAGCAGACCCTTAGCCAGTGAGTCACCCTGTGGGTTGAGACCGCCAGGGATTGGATACACCCGACCACGGAAGTCCAGTTGGTAGGGAAAGTAGATGGGCCTATCCTTGAACCGCTGGGCAAGACCCATGATTTGCATGGTGCGGCACCGCTGGCTGGTGTGAGAGGCCACAGTACGGTGGTACTTCGCCGCCTCTTTACGCCACACATAGCGGGCCTGATGGTTGGTCTCAATGTCCTCGGGCTTGGCTGGTTCTTCACCATCCTCAACAGGGGGCAGACCAGCCACCGACTTGCGACCCTTCCACACCTGTTGCAGCACATCCAACACCCGCTCATTCACCCGCCAAGCCGTGCGTTGCAGGGCATTGACAGCGGAGTAAACAGCGGTGGGGTTGGCGACCTGTAGTTCAGCAAGGTACGCCTTCTTGTGGGTCTTCACCAACGTGAGGTCGTTATGCTGATTGAGGTAGCCACCATCGTGGGGGTTGGTCCAGTCGAGGGGCGGGACAACCATCGGCAGATATACGGGGCACATCAGCGAGGCTTCAGCGTTGTGGTTCTTGACCCAGTTCATCAGGGATTTGTGGGGGTAGATGTTCAACGTGGTGTCTTTACCAGTGTGGCCTGGGGCTGGGCCGATGGTGATGATACCAGTGGCCCGCCGAATCATCTCAATCATCACCACCCCGATGCGTAGCTTCTCCTCATCGGTCCACTCGGGAACCTTGATTCCCTTGCGGTCGGCTGTCATGTCCATGATGGAAGCTCTACGGGCAGGGATGGTCCACTTATGGGCCTTCTCCACCGCCCAGTTAAAGAGGTGGGGGTGCTTGGCCTTGAGTTCATTCCACACCATCTCCCGCTGGATGCGGTCGGCAATGCAGATAGCCACCCGTTGGTAGGTGGAGTTGCCAGCATTGCACACCCTGTCCAGTACGGTACGCAGGGCGATGGTTGCAGCCACGTTCAGGTCCAGCCCCTTGATGATGGGGTAGATGGACAGGGGGCGACCCTTCTTCTTGTACTGCTTGACCCACTGGTCCTGAAGCCACAACTCCAGCTTCTCCACCACCCGTTCCACCCCACCGCTGACGATACGACGACCAGCCGAGGTGCTGGACATCTCACCTTTAGACATCGCCTTGTTGTACTCAATCATGAACCTGGTTGAACCCAGGGTCACTTGTTCTTCTTCTAACTTCAGTTGTTCAACTAGGTCAGGACTTGAGGTCTGACTCTCGGTCACACCTGAAGTAACACCTACAGTATCAACCATGATTAACACCTCACTTAGACTTGGGAACCTGCTTCTTCTCTAGTGCAACCTAAATGGTCACAACTGACACTTAAATGGGAACAACGGGGTGGAAACCACCTCCCCGCTAGGGATGCTCCCCTATCGGGCACTAAATTTTGCGAGAAAAAGCCGAGGCCAAACGATTGACCATCGGCTCTACGGTAAACGGGGCTGGGACAGGGGTTTATCTACTGGCAACGCTCTCGGATGAGGGATTGATAAGAACCTAAATCTTGCGCGTCTGCCAATTTCGCCACCCGAGCGAATGGGGGGAAACTTCAGTCGTTAATTATCGATTGGTAATTGCTATTAATCAATTGGTGGTGAGAAGTGCAGCGAAGCCGCGGGAGACGGCGTGGACGAGAGCGTCGTTGGCTTCGGGGAATTGGTAGCTGAGGACGTGCTGCGGTTCGACCCATTGGGCGTCGGCGACGGCGAGGAGCTGGAGGTCGCCGCTGACGTGCTCGCAGACAAAGGGGTGGAGCCGCACGTGGGCGTACGGGTATTCGTGTTCGATGGCGGGGAGTTCACGCAGGGCGCGAACGACGAGGGCGACTTCTTCACGGACTTCGCGGATAGCGCAGCACTCGGGGGTTTCGCCGTGGTCGCACTTACCGCCGGGAAATTCGTAATAGCCGGCGAGGACGGTGTCGTGCTTGCGCCGGCAGACGAGCACGTGGGAGTGCGCGGCGTTGAAGACGATGGCGATGCCAACGTCGACGAGCTTTTTGGCGGGTGTGCTCATGCGGGCAATGATAGGCGCTGAGGGCCGGCGTTAGTCCTGCACGTTCTTGATGCTTTGGACATCGAGGCGTGAGAAGTCCTTGGCGATGCCGGCGGCGCGGGCCATGAGGGGGTCGCTGTTGGAGGTTTTGCCGGCGATGTAGCTTTCGATGGCTTTGCGTTGTTTGCCGTCGGCGGAGGCCCACTTGGCCATGCCGAGCCACTGCATGCCCTGGATGCGCCAGGCGCGGTCTTTGTCATTTTCGGCGAGGTTGTGGAGGTCGCCGGGTTCGGGCCTGACGGTGCGGAAGATTTTTTCTTTTTCCTGCCAGGAGAGCCAGGCGGGCATGAAGTTTTCGTTGTACTGGGTTTTGAGGGCGTTGACTTTCACTTCGTCGGGGAAGAAGTCTTTGGAGTAGTGGCGTTGGTAGTTGCCGATGGACTCGGCCATGATGGCCATGCCGGCGTGCTTGTAGGAGACGTAGGTGCCGTTGGTCCAGAGGCGGTGGCCGAGGATGAAGGCGGCGCGCATGTGGGCTTCGGCCTTGGCTTTGGCGGAGGGGTCTTTCTTGGCGTCGGCGCGGTAGCTGAGGGCGGCCTTGTTGGTAACGCGGCCGACGCTCTTGAGCATTTCAGCAATGTAGAAATCGATGATGGGGGACATGGGTTCGACGTTGTCGAAATTGAGGTCGCCTTCGTGGCCGGCATCGGCGGCGGCGACGACTTTCTCGATCACGGCTTTGAAGCGGGGGTGTTTTTCGGGTTCGGCGACGCGCTTGCTTTGTTCAACGAGGGCTTCGGGCTCGAGGCCCTCTTTAGCGAGTTTGAAGGCGTCGGCGTAGAGGCCGGCAGCGCCGGAGCCACCGGAGGGCATGCTGGTGATGATGCTGGTATCGAGGGGGAGCTTGATTACATCGAGTTTGCCAGGGTCGGTGGTGGCGCGGGTGGGTTCGCCGATGGATTCGCCGGAGAAGACGACCCAGGCGACGACGACGATGACGGCGACGAGGATGAAGCCGGAGATGATGAGGCCGATGAGCATGCCGGTTTTGGCGTTGTCTTTCATAGGAATACTCGCAAAGAGAAAGCAGTTGGTGTGTATCTTGAGAACGCGGCGTGCGGTGTCAAGCGGTTGGGCGGCGACAGGCGGGCGGCGCGGGTGAGGGGGAACGGAGCAGGCTTTATAGATTGCGACAAAATAGTCGTTTATTTTTGCGTGGGGGTGGTGTGCGAGTTAAATTGATTGCGGCAGAGGTCATTTCTAGCAGTTACTATTTGTTTGAGAACGAGGCGCAGTTATGGATCGGCGCGTGACGCGTTTAGGTTTCACCTTGATTGAGTTGCTGGTCGTGGTGGCGATCATCGCTTTGCTGGTGGCGATTCTGCTGCCGGCGCTGGGTCATGCGCGGCAGCAATCGCAGAGCACGGCGTGCCTGGCGAATCTGAAACAAATTGGCATGGCGAACTTCATCTATATGGAAGAGAACGAGCTGCAGCTGATACCGATGGCGTATGCGGAGAGCACGGCGAATCCGACGAACTTCAAGGAGAGTTGGTGCACGCTGCTGGTGAACGGCGGGTACTTGGCGGCGCCGCGCCCGACCAGCGGAGCGCCGCAGACGAACACGCTGTTTCGCTGCCCGGCGGGCCTGGAGGCGCCGCGCTGTGACGGCGTGATGAGCACGATGGGTTTCACGAACACGCTGGATCAGCAATTTCCGGGGACAGATCCGGCGGCCAATGGTTTTTGGCGGATGACGTCGACGTCGTCAGGGCTGACGGTGGATACGTGGTACGCGATCAACGGGCACACGAACTATGGCGGGTCGGTGGATGGGTACCCGTTCTCGGCGTTTTATCTGGATCTGACGCCGCCGCAGCGCGCGGGCGGCAATGTGCGCAAGCGGCCGATCAATTATCGTTACACAGCGCTGAAGAAGCCATCGGAGCATGTGGCGTTTTTCGATGGGCTGATGATGGACCCGAACTATGCGTCGGGCAGCAACATCGCGGCGCGGCACAACAGCAATCGCAACACGAACCTGGCGTTTTTTGACGGGCATGCGGAGACGTTGAATCGCAAGGATTTCCCTTACCGCACGGCGGATTTCAATCCGTTCAGCGGGGGTAATCCGGGGCATATTTCGAGCAATTTCCGGCGCTGGCCCAAGACGGTGTGGATTTTGGATTGAGGGTTGTTGTGGCGGCGATGGGGCGGGCAAGCTACGGTGCGCGTGATGTTGCGCAGCGCGAATTGCGCTGGGGCCGGGCTCGGATTGTGGGATTGGTTTAGTCGCCGTCTTTTTGGTCGTCGGAGAGGTAGCGTTCGATGTGGCGGTCGAGTTCGCCGATGCCGCCGGCGCAGTTGGCGCGTTTGACGCGGTCGACCATTTCGTCCGTCCAGGCTTCTTCTTCGACCTGTTCATTGATGAACCATTGGAGCAGGGGCTGGGAGGCATAGTCTTTGGCGGCGAGGGAGGCTTCGTAGACGGCGTTGATGCCGGCGGTGTTGACCTGCTCCATGCGTTGGGCCTCGACGGCGATTTCGAGGAGGTCTTTGAAAGTGCTGCGCGGCGCGGGGAGGGCGCTGAGGATGGGCTGGATGCCGCGATCGAGGAGATGGTCCATGAATTTCTCAGCGTGCTCGCGTTCTTCGCCAGATTGCTTGTGGAAGAAGGAAGCGAAGCCTTTGAGGTTCTCGTTGTCGCACCAGACGGCCAGGGCCGTGTAGGCGTGGGCGGCGGCGAGTTCGTGGTTGAACTGACGCTGGATTTCCGTGACGACGGCGGGAGGGATGGCTTTGCCGGGCATGTGTGGACCTTTCTTTTGATTGGACGAAGGGATTATAGCCAAGTCTTTGATTGCACGCGCTCGTGGGTTGGCTTAATCTGCCGTTTTAACTTTTTCATGGTGACTCATGGTGCGTATTGCGGTTTCACAGTTGCACGAAGGCGACTACATCGACCAGGCATTTGTGTTGCAGGGGAAGCAACTGGGGCAGACGAGCAGCAACAAGCCGTTCTTGAAGGCGGAGTGTGTTGATGCGACGGGCTCGATACACATGCGGATGTGGAACATCACGAAGGAGATGTACGCGCGGCTGCCGGCGGCGGGGTTTGTGCAGGTGAAGGGGCGGATCGAGGCGTACCAGGGGCATCTGCAGATGATTGCGGATGCGGTGGCGCCGATCGAGGACTTGTCGAAGCTGGATTTGTCGGAACTGCTGAAGCATACGCAGAAGAATGTGCCGGAGATGATGGCGCGGGTGAAGGAGATATTGGGGGGCATTCGCGATGCGGACCTGAAGGCGTTGGTGGACACGTTTTTGGGTGATGCGGAGCTGATGAAGAAGTTTCAGATTGCGCCGGCGGCGATGAACATGCATCATGCGTGGCTGGGCGGGTTGCTGGAGCACACGCTGAGCCTGCTGGAGCTGGCGGTGGTGATCTGCCCGCGCTATGCGGATATTGACCAAGACGTGGTGGTGGCGGCGCTGTTCATGCATGATTTGGGCAAGACGGTGGAGCTGTCTTACGGGGCGGGCTTTGACTACACGGATCACGGGCGGTTGATCGGCCACGTGGTGCAGGGGGCGATGTGGGTGGAGCAGAAGGCGGCGGAGGCGGGGGCGAAGCGCGGGAAGCCGCTGCGTAGGGATTTGGTGATGGTGCTGACGCACATCATTTTGAGTCATCATGGCGAGCCGGAGTTTGGTGCGGCGGTGTTGCCGAAGACGCCCGAGGCGATCCTGGTGAATTTGATCGACAACCTGGACGCGAAGACGCAGATGGCGATGGACGCGGTGGCGGCGCCGGCGGAGGAGTCGAACTGGACGGACTGGCACAAGGCGTTTAACTCGAAGTTGTACCGGCCGAGTGTCACGATACATGAGTGAGTCAACCGCGACAGGTCCGCTGGTGAGCGTGATCGTGGCTGCATACAAGCAGCCGGCGATGTTGAATCAGGCGTTGGCGAGCATTGCGGCGCAGACGTATCAGCCCATTGAGATTGTTGTCATTGATGATCACTCGGGTCCGGAGTTTGTGTCGCAGTACGAGTTGCCGCGAAATGCGACACTGATCGTCAACGAGCAAAACGTTGGGCGGGCCTCGGTGGTGCGGAACAAGGCGATTCGCGCAGCGCGGGGAGAGTACATTGCGTTTCTCGACCAAGATGATCTGTGGGTGCCGACGAAGATCGAGCGGCAGATTGCGGTGTTGGCAGATCAACCGACGGCGTTGATGACGTATTCGACCTGTGTGTTGGTGGACGGCAAGGGGCGGGTGGTGCGGCGGCGTTCGCCTAAGTTGTGGGCGGGGCGGGACACGGCACGGGCGTTGTTGAAACGTAACACGGTGCGTGCGCCGTCATGCGTGTTGATGCGGCGGCGGGCGTTGGACACGGCGGGGTGGTTTGACGAGACCATCAAGGGCAGTGCGGATTGGGACATGTGGCTGCGATTGTCGGGGCAAGCGCGCGGCGCGGTGATACATCAGCATGAACCGCTGACGGCGTATCGGCTGCACGAGGGGCAATGGTCGCGGGACGAGGTGATGATTGCGCGGGGGTCGCTGGCCGTGATGCGGTCCGCGGGAAAGTGGCTGCCGCCGTTAAGACCGGATCTGGTCGGGCTGCTGCGGCGGCGCACGGCGCGGTGGCTATGTCGGTTGGCGCAAGCGCTGCAGCGTGCCGGGCAGGGGGGCGAGGAGTCGCGAGCGTTGCTGGCGGAGGCGGTGCAACTTCGGCCGCTCGACATTCGGGCGCGTTTGCTTATGCTGAGTTTGGGCAAGGGCAAGTAGCAGTTCTCGTAAGCGGGTGAGTTTCGTGCAGGTACGACTGTTTAAGCCTATTGTTCGCCCCGAGGCCATTACCGCGGTGACGGAGGTCATGCGCTCGGGATGGCTGGGGATGGGGCCGCGTGTGGCGGAATTTGAGCAGGCGTTTGCGGCGTATTTGGGCGTGCGGCAGGCGGTGGCATTGAACACCTGCACGTCGGCGCTGCATCTGGCGTTACTGCTGCTGAATGCACCGGCGGGGGGCGAGGTGATCACAACGCCGAACACATTTGTGGCGACGAACCAGGCGATTTTGTGGGCGGGGCTGAAGCCGGTGTTTGCGGATATTGACGCGACGACCGGCAATCTCGATCCGAAGTGTGTAAAGGCGAGCCTCAGCGAGCGGACAGTGGCGATCATGACGATGCACTTCGGCGGCAACCCGTGTGACTTGGAGGGGCTGCGGGATGTTGCGGGTAAGACGCCGATCATCGAGGACTGTGCGCATGCGTGTGGGGCGAGTTATTTGGGCAAGCGCATCGGTGCTTCTGGGAATATGTGCGCGTTTTCATTTGGCGCCACGAAGAATTTGACGACCGGGGATGGCGGGATGCTGATCGTGCCGTCAGAGGCGCAGACGGGCGTGGCGCGGCAGATGCGGTACCTGGGGCTGTCGAAGGACACGTTCCGGCGGGTGAGCGATTCAGGCGGCACGCGTCCGCATTGGGAATATGAAGTGGAGAACGCTGGTTTGCGTTATCACATGAATGACTTGGCGGGGGCCTTGGGCGTGGAGCAGTTGAAACATTTGGATGTGGACAACGCCCGGCGGGGGGAGATTGCGGCACTTTATCGTAGTCGTCTGCAGCGCGTCGGTGGTGTGAAATTGCTGCGTGAGACGCCGGAATCGGTCAGCAGTCATTACCTGTTCTGCATACTGGTGGAGGAGCGGGATGCGCTGGCGGCGGCACTGATGTCGCGCGGCATTGTCGTGGGCGTCCATTATCAGCCGAATAAGCACTATGGGCTGTTCGATCGCGTTGAACTTCCGCAGGCGGAGGAGTTCTACCGGCGAGAGCTGTCATTGCCGATGCACCTGGGGCTGACGGAAGAGGATGTCATGTCGGTTTGTGATGCGATCGAGAAGGGATGGTAATGGCGAAGGGATTGATCATTCTGGGCACGCGGATGCTGGCTGAAGAAATGTTTGATTTGATCAGCGAGATCAAAGATTACGAGGTCGCGGCCTTTGTGGAGAATATGGACCGCAGCCTGGTGGGGACGGAAATCGAGGGGCGGCCGGTCGTGTGGATTGATGATGCGGTGAAGTACGCGCGGACGCATGCGGCGATTTGTGCGTTATCAACGACGCATCGGCGGAAGTATGTGGAACAGGCCGAGGGGCTGGGGTTGAAACTGGCGACGGTTGTTCATCCGTTGGCACGGGTGAGCAGTCGTGCGACGTTGGCTCCGGGGTGCTTTGTCAGCGCGATGTGCATTGTTTCAACGAAGACGAAGCTGGGTAAAAGCGTGTTCATGAACCGTGCGGCCACGGTGGGGCATCATACGACGATCGGTGATTACTGCACGATACAGCCGGGGGCGACGGTGGCGGGGGCGATTCAGTTGGGGGAGGACACGTATGTGGGGATGCGGGCGACGGTCATCGAGCGATTGAAGATTGGTCGGGGGGCGGTGATTGCGGCGGGGGCGGTGGTGGTGGAGGATGTGCCGGAGCGGGTGATGGTGATGGGGGTACCGGCGAAGGTGGTGAAGAGGGACATTGAGGCGAAGTGATGAGTGCAGCGAGCAAAGTCATCATCAATGCGGCGATCACGGGCGTGGTGCCGATGAAGGCCGACAACCCGCACGTGCCGATCTCGCCGGACGAGATTGCGGCAGATGCGAAACGCTGCGTGGATGCGGGTGCGGCAATTGTGCATCTGCATGCGCGGGCGGATGACGGCACGGCGACGTACCGGCGCGATATTTATGAGCAGGTGCTGCGCAAGGTGCGGGCGGCGTGCTCGGATGTGGTGTTGTGCGTGTCAACGTCGGGGCGGGTGTTCAAGACTTTTACGCAGCGGTCGGAGGTGCTGGACATCAGCACGCCGAAGCCGGAGATGGCATCGCTGACGCTGGGCTCAATGAACTTTGCGAAGCAGGCGTCGGTAAACGACCCGGAGATGGTCCAGGGCCTGGCCCGGCGGATGCTGGAGCGCGGCGTTTTGCCGGAGCTCGAGGTGTTTGAGATTGGCATGGCGGAGTACGCGCACTACCTGGTGAAGATGGGCGTGCTGAAGGCGCCGTTTTACTGCAACATATTGCTGGGCAACTTAGGGACACTGAGCGCGACGCCGGCGAATTTGGCGGCCGCGGTGGCGGCGTTGCCGCAGGGAACGACGTGGGCGGCGGCGGGCATCGGGCGGTTTCAACATGCGGCGAACTTGATGGCGCTGGAGCGCGGCGGCCATGTGCGGGTGGGGTTGGAAGACAATCTTTGGTTTGACGATGCGCGCACGAAGCTGGCGAGCAACGCGACGCTGGTGGAGCGCATCGCGGGGGCGGCCCGTGCGATGGGGCGGGAGCCAGCTTCGCCGGCCGAGGCGCGGCGCATGATTGGCCTGCGACCGTTGGGGGCAGCATGACACGGGAACCGTCGCGTTTGTCGCTGGCTGTTTCGATGATTGCCACGTTGGCGCCGATTGCGGGGTTGGCGTGGTCGTTGGTGATGCTGGTACGGGCTTTCGGCACGTTGGGGACGACGGGGCAGTTGCCGGCGTGGGAGGAGGCGTTTTCGGCCTTGGGGCGGGCACTTTTGCCGATAATTGGGGGAATTTTGATTGCTTTAGGGGCCTTGGCGGCCTGGCACTTGCTGCAATGGCGTAAACGTCGATAATCGCCCGCCTGTTATCGAGGGTTGTTTATGTTGCGAGCGTTTGTAGAGCACTTGCGCCGGCCGGTGCTGGATCTTGACGGCTTTTGGCAGTTCAAGTTTCTGGGCGAGGTTGAGCCGGACGCGGTGAAGGTGCGGTCGATCGTCTATGACGATGTGATGTCCGTGCCGATGTCGTTTGACGCTACGCCGAAGTACGCGGGTCTGCGCGGGCTGGTGGCGTATCGCAAGACGGTGACGCTCGATCGTGCCGGCGGCGCGAAGCTGATCTTTGGTTCCGTGCATCACTGGTGCCGGGTGTTCGTGAACGGCAAGGCCGTGCGCGATCATGTCGGCGGCTTCACGCGGTTTGAGATCACGCTGGACCGGCTGCCGGCGGGCGAGAATGAGATCGTTGTGCTGGTGGACAATCGCTTCAACTTTGAGCGTTGCCCGCTGCACTTGGATTACGCGGACTGGTACCACCACGGCGGCATCACGCGTGGGGTGGAACTGCACCTGTTGCCGGCGGCGTTTATCGATCGGGCCCAGGTTGATGTGGTGGATTTGCACGCACGCAAGCTGCGTTTGCGGATCACGGCGGCATCGGCGAAGGGCGGGGATGTGCCGCTGACCGTGACCGTGGGCAGCAAGACGGTCATCAGCAAGAAGATTGCGATGAAGCCGGGGTCGCAGTTGCTTTCGTTTGAATTTGCGCTCAAGGGCGCGGCGTTCTGGTCGGCGGAATCGCCGAACCTGCACACGATGCAGATCAGCTTCGGCGATGACGACTTGATTGAGCGTTTTGGCATTCGCCAGGTGGAAGTGAAGGGCCAGAACGTGCAGGTGAACGGGCAGGCGTTGCGCCTGCTGGGCTTCAACCGGCATGAGGCGCACCCGGAATTTGGCCACAGCGTGCCGAAGGGCTTGATGCTGGCCGACCTGCAGATCCTGAAGAAGATGAACTGCAACTTCATTCGCGGTTCGCATTATCCGCAGGACCAGATGTTCCTGGATCTGTGCGATGAGCTTGGGTTTTATGTGTGGGTGGAGAACACCGGCTGGCAGTACAACGAGAATCACCTGTCGAACCCGGCGTTTATGCGGGCGGCGCTGGAGAACACGAGCGAGATGGTCGCGGCGTCGTACAACCGTCCGAGCGTGATCATGTGGGGCATTTTTAACGAGTCGGACTCGGACAAGGAAAAGGCCAAGCCTGGCTATGCGGCGGCGATGAAGCGGATCAAGGAGCTTGATGCGACGCGGCCGACGACGTACGCGACGTACAAGTGGGAAAACGATATCTGTCTGGATCTGTGCGATATCGTGTCGCTGAACATTTATCCGGGTTGGTACTGGTCGGAACTGGCTGAGGTGCCGGGGCACATCAACAAGATTTTGGCGCACGTGGAGACGCGCGGCGCGAAGAACAAGCCGGTGATCATCAGCGAAGTGGGCGGCGATGCAATGCCGGGCCACTCGGATTGGTTTGGCGATCGCTGGTCGGAAGACTACCAGTCGAAGCTGCTGCGGAGCGTGATCGAGACGTTGTTTGTGACTGGTCGGCGTACGTGCGGGCTGGCGATCTGGCAGTATTGCGACATGCGTTCGAGGAAGCGATACCGCGCATTCTGGGCAAGCCGCACGGCTTCAATCGCAAAGGCGTGGTGGACGAATACCGCAAGCCGAAGGAAGCGTTCTACGTCGTGCGCGATTTGTTTGCGAAGCTGAAAAAAATAATCATTCGTGCGCGAAGGTGCCGGGCGTGACGCCGAGTTGGTTGAGCACGCGCAGCGAATGGACGGCCTTGAGAGGCGTTTCGACGCCGGTGAGCAGGTTGACGTAGCGGTCGACAATTTTGGCCGTTTCGGCGGCGTTCTCGCGGAGCAGTTCCAGCCGGAAGTGACGCACGCCAAGCCGGCGCATCTCGGGGAGATACTCGGCGGCAGTCTGCGCGAGGCCGTTGTACACGGTGTTGCGGCAACCGACGTCAGGGATCAGCGGATGGTGTTCGCCCACGCGGTCGGCGAGATCGACTTTGTGGCGTTCGCACGGGCGGCCGCAGTCGTGGAAGTCTTTGCCCTTTGACAGCGTGTGCGCGAAGACGCAGTGCTCCATGTGAAACATGGGCATGTGCTGGTGGATGACGCACTCGAACATCGCAGGATCAAACCGCGAGAAGAGCGCGGCCATCTGCAGCCAGTTGAGGTCGTAGCTGGGCACGAGGCGTTTGAGGCCGGTGGCGGCGAAGATATCGGCGGTGATTTCGTTGGCGACGTTGAGCGAGTAATCACCGATCTGCGGCAGGTGGGGGGCGTGCTCGTGGTACCAGCGCACTGCGGCGAGGCAGCGCACGAGCAGGGCGTCGGGGTTGCAGTCGCTGACTTGCTTGAGGAAGCCTTCTTCGCCGGGTTTCACGATGCGCAGCGTGACGAGGGCGATGGGCATGCCGGCAGCGCGGCAACGGTCGATGGCTTCGGGATAGCGGCGGACATCCTCAAAATCGGCGTAGATCATGCTGGGCTTCTTGGCACCCTGGTGGTTGAGCACGGTGTCGAGTTGCTCGAGCGTGCGAATCAGCACGTAGAGATGCTCCGTCTTGTCGGGGTTGAGCGGCGGATGGCGATGCGCGATGTCAGCGCGAATGCTGTCAAGAGCGAGGGGATCTACAACCGTGTGCGTGGTCTCGCGCTGGGCGAGCAACTGCTCCACGCATTGGCGGCGCAGGTCGTTGAGTACGCTCTTGGGAACCATCGGTCCGCCGACAGCATCGAGGGTGAGGCGGGCTAGGTCAAAGGGGGTGTCGCCAAGGCGGCTGAGTTGCTCACGCGCGGTGGCTTCGCTGATGGCGTGTTTGCTCGCGGGCTCGAGGGGCTTTTCGCGCCATCCGGCCTCTACGGTGCGGCCCTCGGCAGTAGCGATGAGCGTGAGATGCTGGCCCACGTGCGCACGCAGCGTGAAGTCGATGGGCACGCGATCGACAACCGTTTCGCGCGAGAAAGAATGCTCGAGGCGTTTCTTGATGGCGGGGTCGTCCGTTTTCCAGACGAGCGCGCCGGGGTTGATGTAGGAGAGATTGATGTCGCCGCGGCCAAGGGTGATTTCGAGCTGGTCGCGCCCGAGCGGTTTGACGGTGAAGACGCGGCCGCCTTGTTCGTCCTGCTCGGGGTGGCCTTCATCAAAGACGATGCCGTCGCCGGGTTTGAGCGTCACCTGCGCGGCGTTGAGCTTGATGATGACGCCCTGTTGCGTGGTGCGTTCGACGGTGCCGATGTTAGTGCCGCGGGCCTTGGGGAAGCGTGCGGAGACGAGTTGCTGGTGATTGACGCCGCCGAGGAAGCCGTGGGTAAAACCGCGGGAGAAGGTTTGTTCGAGGTCGAGTTTTTGTTGCGGGGTGATGATGAAATCGCGGTTGGCGAGCGTGGCGTCGATCGCGGCGCGGTAGGTTTGGGTTGTTGCGGCGACGTAGTGCGCGCTCTTGAGGCGGCCTTCGATCTTGAAGCTGATCACGCCGGCGTTGGTCAGGTCGTCGATGATGTCGTACGCGGCAAGGTCGGAGGGGGAGAGGAGGTAGGCCTTGTCGCCGAGGTCACGATGTTGGCCATCAACGACGAGGTCATAGGGCAGGCGGCAGGCCTGCGCGCATTGGCCGCGGTTGGCGGAGCGGCCGCCGATGGCTTCGCTGGTGAGGCACTGGCCGGAGTAGCTCACGCAGAGCGCGCCGTGGACGAAGACTTCGACGGGCATGTCGACGTTCTGCGTGATGCGTTGAATGTCTTTGAGGGCGAGCTCGCGGGCGACGATCACGCGATCGACGCCGAGGTCTTTGACAAAGCGAATGCCAGCGGGCTCGGTGAGGGTCATCTGCGTGGAACCATGGACATGCAGCGACGGCGCGAGGCGCTTGAGCAGCTTGGCGATGCCGAGGTCCTGAACGATGACGGCATCAACGCCGGCGCCGGCGATGGCCGAGAGATATTCGACGGCATCGGGCAGTTCGTTGGAGAAGATGAGCGTGTTGAAAGTGACGAAACCTTTCACGTTGTGGGCGTGGAGGTAGTGCATCACCTCGGGGAGCTCGGCGAGTTTGAAGTTGGCCGCGCGGTGGCGGGCGTTGAATTGATCGAGCCCGAAGTAGACGGCATTGGCGCCGTTGGCGACGGCGGCGCGCATGGCGTCCCAGTCACCGGCGGGCGCGAGCAGCTCAGGGCGTTGTTTGGCGGTTGTGGTCATAGACGGGCATTATAGCACGCGCCTGCCGATGTTTTGGTACGATGTGCGCATGCAAAGCCGCGTGATCGCATTTTTGGCCATGATGCTGCTGGTCGATGTGCTGGTGTTTGCGCCGATGGCGCTGTGGGCGTGGGACGGATTCAGTATGAAATACATGGAGCGGCCGTGGGTGGGATTCGCACGCATCGCCATGATGGCGGTTCTGGCGGTGCTGGCCCTGACGGTGCAGGCATTTCTTGCGAAACGCTTGGCGCGGTAAGTCGGTCATGCGCACAATGCCGCGCACGTGAGGGTTGTTCGTGGGCGCACCGTTGAGTGAACTTTCGGATCTGGAGTTGATCGCGGCGCATCAGCGCGGCGACGAGCGGGCGTTTGCGGTTCTGTATCACCGGCATAAGCATTTTGTGTTCAACGTGGCGTTTCGCTTCTGCGGCGAGCATGCGGCGGCATTGGATGCACTGCAGGATGTGTTTGCGCATCTGGCGGAGAAGTTGCCGACGCTGCAGTTGACGGCGCGCGTGACGACGTATCTGTACGCGGTGACGCGCAGCTGCGCAGTGACGCAGCGGCGTAAGCGGGCGCGGTTCATCGGCGGCGAGGAGTTGGTTGAGGACGATCTGCCCGCACTGCCGGTGACGGATGCGGACAACCAGCGGGCGGAGTTCAATGCTGTGCTGGCGACGCTGCCGGTGGCGCACCGCGAGGTGCTGCTGATGCGGTTTGTGGATGACCTGAGTCTTGAGGAGATCGCGGCGGCGCTGAATGTGCCGCTCGGAACGGTCAAGAGCCGGCTGCATCATGCGATTGCTAAGTTGCGTGAGAACCCGCGGTTGCGGGCGTATTTCGAGGTCTAGGAAAATTGTTTGAACCTTTTGGCGTGGGTACGCGCTGAACCCTTTAGAAGGACCAGACCATGGCGGAAAACCATGAACAATTCGACTTGCCGGCGTCGCTGAAGGGCGATTTGCGGCGGGCGTACGCGGCCGGGCCCGTGCCGGCGGAGATGGATGCGTTGATCCTGCGTCCGCGGCGGCGCCTGTGGCCGCGGGGGCTGATCGCGGCAGCCGTGGCCGCGGTGGCGCTGATCGGCGGGGGCGTTTACTTTGGAACAATGCATCGACCGGTGGCCGTGGCTTATCAGCGGACGGGCGATATTCGCGATGCGTTTTACCTGGCCCGGACACTCGAGCGCCAGCAGCATGTGGAAGCCGGGTGGGACCAGAATGCGGACGGCCGCGTGGACCGGGATGATGTGCGGCAATTGGCGCAGCTGGCGGTGAAACTGCCGGCGGAGGTGGTGCGATGATTCGCCGCTTGCTGCCGCTGTTTGTGTTGTGTGTGATCGCGTTCGCAGGCGCTCAGACGGAGCCGGTGGCGCCGGCGGTGCGGTTTGAGCCGGTGGATGTGATTGTGGATGCGGGCAACGTGCCGCTGGGGGCGTATCAGTTTGAACTCGCGGTGGAGAAGGGGGAGGCGGTGATCGTGGGGCTGGAGGGGGGCGAGCATGCGGCATTTAAGGAGCCGCCGTTCTATGACCCGGCGGCGTTGGCGCAGAGCCGGATCGTGGTGGCGGCGTTTTCAACGGACAAGGTGTTGCCGGCGGGCGCGACGCGCGTGGCCCGGCTGCACATGCAGGTGACAGGTTCTGCGGACTATGCGGTGAAGTTGGTCGTCGCGACCGATGCAAAGGGCGAAGCGGTCAAGGCGGCGATTCGCACGGAAAAGCCGAAACTCGAAACGAAGTGAGGTCGTCATGATGAAGATTGGCTCTTGGGTGTTGGCGTTTTTGGCGGTTGCTGGCATTGTAATGCTGGCGGCGTGCGGAACGAACGGCGCCCGGTCGTACCATACCGGGAGCGTACAACCCTATGCACCGTATGCATCTGTGAGTAAGAGCACGCGGGATGTTGCTGACGCAGAAGCGATTCGCCGTGCGGCAACCGAAGAGCTTTGGGTCATTCAGAAACCGCTCGATCTTTCGCCGACGCAGGCGCCGCCGCAGAAAGACGACAAGATCACCACCGGCACGCTGGCGACCAAGATTGAGAATGAGATGGTGCCGGTGCCGCTGAAGCACACCGATGTGAAGGCATCGCTGACAGGCTACATCGCAACCACCAAGGTGACGCAGCAGTTTCACAACCCCTACAGCGGCAAGATCGAGGCGGTGTATGTGTTTCCGCTGCCGGAGAATGCCGCGGTCAACGAGTTCGTCATGACGATTGGCGAGCGGAAGATTCGTGGCATTATTCGTGAAAAAGAAGAGGCCCAGAAGATCTACAACGAGGCGCGGAGCCAGGGGTATGTCGCCTCGCTGCTCACGCAGGAACGGCCGAACATCTTCACGCAGAGCGTGGCGAACATTGAGCCGGGCAAGCAGATCGACATCAACATCACGTATTACCACACGATGACGTATGCCGACGGCTGGCTGGAGTATGTGTTTCCGATGGTGGTTGGTCCGCGGTACAACCCGGTTGGTTCAACAGACGGCATCGGGGCCGTGGGCGTGGGCAGTCGCGGGGCATCAGGGCAGAAGACCGAAGTGCAGTACCTGAAGCCGACGCAGCGCAGCGGGCATGACATCGCCGTTGAGGTGGACATCAACGCAGGCGTGAAGATTGAAGAACTCGGCTCGGTGAATCACCAGATCAAGCGTCGCGATGTGAGCGAGGATCGCGTGGTGGTGCAACTGGACTCGGCCGACAACGTGCCGAACAAGGACTTTGTGCTGCGTTATCGCATCGCGGGTGACAAGGTGAAGACGGCCATGTTCGTGCAGCGCGATGAGAAGGGCAAAGGCGGTTGGTTCACACTGATGCTGGTGCCGCCGGCAGAACTGAAGAGCCTGGAGCGTCGCCCGGTTGAGATGGTGTTTGTAATCGACACGAGCGGTTCCATGAGCGGCGCGCCGATCGAACAGGCCAAATCCGCGACACGCCGGGCGCTGGACCTGATGAAGCCCGACGACACGTTCCAGATCGTGCGGTTTGCGGGTGATGCTTCGCAGATGAGTGAGAAGCCCCTGCCGGCCACGATGGGCAATCGTCTACGCGGTGCGGGGTATGTGAACACGCTGACGGAAGGCGGCGGCACAGAGATGCTTAAGGGCATCAGCGCCGCGCTCGATTTTCCGCATGATGAGAATCGCACGCGGGTCGTGGCGTTTCTCACCGACGGCTACATCGGCAACGAAGCGCAGATCCTGACCGCACTGCATGAGAAACTTGCCGATTCGCGTGTGTTCAGCTTCGGCGTGGGCACGTCGGTGAACCGCTATCTGCTCGATTCGATGGCGACAATCGGCAACGGCGCGGTGAGTTACCTGTCGATTCATGAGAAGGCCGCGCCCGTGATGGAAAAGTTCTTCGAACGCACAGCCCATCCGGCCCTGGCGAATATCAAGGTTGAGTTCAGCGGAATGAAGGTCGCCGAGGTCTATCCGCGGAAGATGCCGGACCTGTTCGTAGGGCGTCCGATCATTGTGACCGGGCGCTTTGAAGGCGAACCGCGCGGCGACGTGGCGATCATCGGGGCTGCGGGCAAGGAGATGCTGCGGACCAACATTCGCCTGACGAGTGACGACATTGCCGATCACAGTGCGATTCGTCCGATCTGGGCCCGCATGAAGATCGCGGACCTTGGCGATGAAACGATTCGCACTGGGCGTGATGTGCGCAATGACGTGAAGAAGGTGGCGATTGAGCACTCGCTCATGTCGCAGTACACCGCATTCGTTGCAGTCGATAGCTCGCGCAAAACCGAAGGCACGCACGGCACAACGGTGGCCGTGCCGGTGCCCGTGCCCGACGGCGTGAAATATGAGACGACCGTGGAGGAGAAAAAATGAGGGGCATTGCTTTGGCACTTACCATGATGGGCGGAGTTCTCTGTGTAGCATGTGATCGACCAATCATCATGCACGCACGCATCGATGCCACCTACGGCAGTGGCTCGATCTCATTGCCTGCCTCGCCCGTGGAAATCGATCAACGGCTGATCGATAGCGGCGCTGTTCAGAAGAACGAAGTGCGAAACGGCAATTTTGACCGTTATCAACATATTGTAATCACGGCGCCAATTCGCATTGTGCCCGCTGGGTTACGGGACAAACGTGAAGAACAAACAAACCCGTAAGACTCACACCGAGATTTCTTCGCGCGGACGCGAGCCAGACGCCACGGGCTCGCGTTCGTGCTTTTTGCGTTTGAACAAACCGGCGGCATCTTCAAGCAGTGAATAGGCCACGGGTGTGACCAGCAGCGTGAGCAGGAGGCAGAGCGTTTGGCCACCGATGACAACGACGGCGACAGCGCGGCGTTCTTCCGCACCGGGCCCGGTGCCAAGCCAGAGCGGAAGCATGCCGGCAACAAGGGCGAGCGTGGTCATCAGGATGGGGCGGAGGCGGTCACGGTTGGCTTGGATGATGGCCTCAAGCCGGGGCATGCCGTGGGCGCGCAGTTGATTCATGTGGTCGATCTGGAGAATGGCGTTTTTCTTCACGACGCCGAAGAGCACGAGAATGCCGAGCGCTGAGAAGAGATTGAGCGTGCCGCCCGTGGCCCACAGCGACAGCAATGCGAAGGGGACGCTGAGCGGAATGGAAAGCAAAATCGTGAAGGGGTGGACGAGCGATTCGTAGTTCATTGCGAGGATGATGTACATGAGGATGAGCGAGAGCAGGAAGGCGTAGAGAAACTCGGTGAAGGTGCGTTCGAGTTCGCGGGCGCGGCCGGTGACGGTTGTCGAATAAGCGGCGGGTAGATTCATCTCGGCCACGGCGGCACGCAGCGCGGCGATGCGGTCAGCCTGGGCGAACCCCGGCGCCACGCTGGCCCGCAGCGACACGGTGCGCTGGCGGTCGAGGCGATCGATACGCGACGGGCTGCGCGTCATCTGGATTGTTGCGACGTTGGAAAGCTCAACGAGCCCGCCGTTGCGTTGCGGCAGGAACAGTGAGAGCATTTGCTCGGGCGTTTGGCGGTAATCGCCGGCAAGGCGGATCTGGACGTCGTAGAGTTCGCCGATGGACTCATCCTTGAAGCGGCTCACCTTGTCGTCGCCGCCGACAAGCAGGCGAATGGCGGCGCCCAAGTCGGCTGCGGATACGTCGAGCTCATCAGCGCGGGCAAGGTTGCGGCGAATCTGCAGTTCGGGTTTGTCGAGTTTGAGCGTGGTGTCGGCGTCGAGGATGCCGGGGATCAGCGGGGGGGCGCCGTCGCGCCCGGCCCGTGTTTTGGCGCGGAGTTCCTCGGCATATTTGCTGAGTTCTTCGAGGTTGGGACCGCGGAAGACCATGTCGAGGTCAAAGAATCCGCCGCCGATGTTGAAGGACGGGAAACTGCGGACGCTGCCGCGGAGGTCGGGGTATTTGCGCATCACGCGGCGCACGTCCATCATGACATCGCGTTGCGAGTAGTTGTTCTTGAAGGCGTCGAGGGGCTTGCCGCGGAGGGTTTCGCGCCACACGCGGCTGAAGGAGACGACGCGGTTGTCGTGGGGCGCAATGCGGACATACATGTTGCCGGAGTTGACTTGGCCGATCCAGCCGCCGCCGGCGGTGGTGAGCACGGTTTCGACGCCGCGGATCTGCCGCACTTCTTCATCCAGGCGGCGCATGGCGTCGGCCATGGCCTCGAGGCTGGCGCCTTCGGGTCCGTTCACGCTGACCTGGAACTCCGCCTCATCCACATCGCTGGGAACGAACTCCTGCTTGACGTTCTGGTAGAGGAAATACGACGAGCCCATCACGAGGATGGCGATGAGGGCGACAGCAAAGCGGAACCGCATCGACCAGCGCAGCAGGGCGGTGTAGCCGACGTCGAGCCAGTGGTAGAAGCCGCCACGCGACTTGGCGTTGGCTTTAGCGTCACGCTGGTTGTGGCCGAACATGCGTGCCGACATCATGGGCGTGAGCGTGAAGCTGACAATGAGGCTGACCATGACGGCAACCGCGGCCGTGATGCCGAACTGGTACAAGAAGCGGCCGCTAACGCTGCTCATGAACGACACCGGCACGAAGATGACGACGAGGCTGAGCGTGGTGGCCAGCACGGCAAGGCCAATTTCTTTGGTGGCTTCGCGTGCAGCGTCGAAGCCGTTCATCTTCTTCTCTTCAACAAAGCGGAAGATGTTTTCGAGGACGACGATGGCATCATCGATCACGACGCCGACCATGAGCACCAGGGCGAGCATGGTGACGCTGTTGAGGGTGAAGTCGAGCGCCCACATCATGCCGAAGGTGGCGACAACGCTGGTAGGAATGGCGACGGCAGCGATGACTGTACTCTTAAGGCTGCGCATGAACGCGAGCACCACGAGGCTGGCGAGGATACTGCCGAGCACGAGGTGGATGTTGATCTCATGCAGGGCCGCATAGATGTATTTGCTCTGGTCGCGGATGACTTCAATCTTCACATCGGGCGGCAACTGGGCCTGGGCACGGTCGAGCGCCTGCTTGGCCGCTTCGATCACGGCAATGGTGTTGGCACCGCTCTGCCGGCGGACTTCCAGCGACACGGTCGGCACGCCGTTGAGGTAGGAAACGCTGCGGACTTCCTTGCTACCGTCCTCAGCCCGTCCCACATCGCGCAGGCGGATCGGCTCACCATTGATGCGGGTGATGACCATCTCGCTGAAGTCGGCCTCGGTGAGCAGGCGGCCCGGCGTACGCACGGAGGCCTCGCGCTGGGCGCTGGTGAGGTTGCCGCCTGGAATGTCGGCGTTTTGGCGCAGCACAGCATCGCGCACGGCGGTAACGGGCATCTGCAGGGCGACAAGCTTGTCGGCGTCGAGCCAAAGGTTCATCGAGCGTTCGATGCCGCCCACGATGCGGACCTCGCCCACGCCGGCCGCGCGTTCGACGGTTTCTTTGACGATCTTGTCGGCGAGCTCGGTGAGTTCGCGCTTGCTGCGCGGACCGGCCATCGCAATCGTCATGATTGGCTGATCGTCGTTGTTGAATTTGGAGACGATAGGCGGGTCGGCCCCAACCCGCTGGAGATCGCGGGTAATCGTGGCCACGCGGTCGCGCACATCCTGAGCGGCCACGTTGATGTTGCGTTTGAGGTCAAACGTGGCAATGACAGAGGACGTGCCCGGCCCGCTGATGGAACGCAACTCCGTGATGCCCTCAACGGTGTTAACGACTTCTTCGACGCGCTCGGTCACTTCGGTTTCGACGAGCTCAGGCGCTGCGCCGGGCAGCACAGTGCGAACGGTCACCGTCGGCAGGTCGACGCTGGGCAGCCGGTCAACGCCCAGGTTGAGCCAAGCCGTGGCGCCAACGACCACCATGGCCAGGATCAGCATGCTGGCGAAGACGGGGCGTTTGATGCAAAGTTCTGCTAGGCGTTGCATGGCACCACTCATTGGCCGCGTTCAACGCGGACGGGTCTATCTTAGCCTGAGGCGCGGTCATCTTCTTGCGCTTGCGCAATTATTTCGCGCGGGCTACAATAGAACAACGTAAAGGTCGAGGTGCTTCATGCCCGAAATCAAAATTGCCGTCGGCGAAGAGTTCTCCAATCTTGCGCGGCAGATGGACCAGATGCTGGACCGCGACCGGCAGCGGCATTATTACGGGTTTTCGCCCACGGATGCGTGGCGGCCATCGGTCAATCTCTACGAAACCCAGACGGCCTTCCTGGTGTGTGTCGATTTGGCCGGAATGGACTTGGCCGACATTGATGTGACGCTGGAGAAGGAGAACGTGATCATCCGCGGCCGGCGAAACAGCCCATTGCCGCCGGACGGTTCACGTGCGGTGGCCGTGCACTTGATGGAGATCGATCATGGTTCGTTTTGTCGGACCATCGAGGTGCCGGCATCGGTCGAGCGCACGAAGATTGCCGCGAACTATCACGTGGGGATGTTGTGGATCACGCTGCCGAAGATGACGAGTTGATCGTTCACGCACGTGATGGGACAAGCGAGCAGATATCAGCCAGAGGTTGGAAGCAGTGGCGGAAGACAAAGACAACAAAACACAGAACACGACCCAGGAAAAACCCGCGGAGCCGGCGGCCAAGACACGCAGCGCCCGCAAGCCAAAGGTGGAGCCGAAGAATAATGGCGGCGGGGTGCGCATCACCCCGGTGCAAAGCCCGCTGATCCAGCCGATACAGATACCTGACGTGCTGCCGCTGATGCCCGTGCGCGATGCGGTGGCATTTCCGGGCGCGGTGCTGCCGCTGACGGTGGGGCGGCCGCGCAGCCGGCGGCTGCTGGATGAAGCCCTCACCGCCGAGAAGATCATCGGCGTGATCGCCCAGAAGAACGAGTCGGTCGAAGATCCGCAGCCGGCGGATCTGTATCAAACCGGCGTGGCATCGCTGATCCTGAAGATGGTGCGCCTGCCGGAAGGGCACGTGAATATTCTCGTGCACGGGCTGGTACGTTTTCGCATTGTGGAGATTGTTGCGACTGAGCCGTACCTGCAGGCCAGGATCGAGGTATTTCAGGATAAGAATCCAGAGAGCACGCCCGAATTCGACATGCTGGTGAAGACCGTGCGCAGCGCGGCCCAGCGGATGATGCAGCTCTCGCCCAACGTGCCCGACGAGGCCGCCACGGTGCTCAACAATGTGGACAGCCCCGGGGCGCTGGCGGACTTTCTCGCCTCGAACCTCGCGGGTGATCTACCCGAGCGGCAGAGCCTGCTGGAAGAATTTGACGTGACCAAGCGGCTCGAGCGCGTGCGCGAAAAACTCGCCTCGCGCATCGAAGTGCTGGAACTGCAGGAGAAAATCCAGACGCAGGTGCGCTCAAGCATCGACAAGTCGCAGCGTAACTACTACCTGCAGGAGCAGCTCAAGGCGATCCAGAAAGAATTGGGCGCCGAGCACGGCGTTGATGCCGAGGTGAGCGAACTGCGCAAACGGCTGGATGAGGCGAAGCTGCCCGAAGGCGTGAAGAAAGAGACCGACCGCGAGTTGGGCCGGCTGAGCATGATTCCGCAGGCGTCGCCGGAGTTCGGCGTGATTCGCACGTTCCTCGACACGGTGGCCGAGCTGCCCTGGTCGAAGAGCACGACCGACGATCACAACATCAAGAAGGCCCGTGAAATTCTCAACCGCGACCACTATGGCTTGGAGAAGATCAAGCAGCGTATCATCGAGTTTCTCGCGGTGCGCAAGCTGAACCCGCATGGCCGCGGGCCGATCCTGTGCTTTGTCGGCCCGCCGGGCGTGGGGAAGACCTCGCTGGGCAAATCGATTGCGGAATCGTTGGGGCGGAGCTTCGTGCGCGTGTCGCTGGGCGGCGTGCGTGATGAGGCGGACATCTGCGGCCATCGCCGCACATATATTGGCTCAATGCCGGGCCGCATCATTCAAGAACTGCGCAAGGCCGGCAGCAACAACCCGGTGATGATGCTGGATGAGATCGACAAACTGGGCGCGGACTTCCGCGGTGATCCGTCGGCAGCACTGCTGGAGGTGCTGGACCCGGAGCAGAACAACACCTTTACCGACCACTACCTGGGCGTGCCGTTCGATCTGTCGAAGGTCATCTTCATCTGCACGGCCAATTATCTTGAGCCCGTGCCGCCCGCGCTGAAGGACCGGCTCGAGATCATCGAAGTGCCCGGCTACACGCAGAATGACAAGCTGTCGATTGCGAAGAAGTACCTGCTGCCGCGGCAACTTCGCGAGCACGGCGTGACGGATAAGCAGGTAAAGCTCCACCAGAAAACGCTGGAGGCGATCATCGACCACTACACGCGCGAGGCGGGCGTGCGCAATCTCGATCGCACGATTGCGAGCGTGGTTCGCGGCGCCGCGGCCAAGCTGGTGGAATCGGCCGACGAGGCCGGTTCAAAGGTCGAAGCGTTGGCGGTGACACCGGATGATCTGGAGAAATATCTCGGCCCGACGAAGTTTGAATCTGAACTGGCGCAGCGCACGGCCACGCCCGGCGTGGTGACGGGGCTTGCCTACACGCCGTTTGGCGGCGAGATACTGTTCATCGAAGCCACGCAGATGCCCGGCAAGGGAAACCTGCAGCTGACAGGCCAGATTGGCGAAGTAATGAAGGAGTCGGTACAGGCCGCCTTCTCGCTGTTGAAGAACCAGGCGAAGGAATTGGGCCTCGACCCAAAGCAGTTCGCCGAGGTGGATGTGCACGTGCATGTGCCCGCAGGCGCGGTGCCGAAGGACGGACCGTCGGCCGGCATTGCGATGTACACGGCACTGGTGTCGCTCTTCACGAATCGCCCCGTGCGGCCCGATGTGGCGATGACCGGCGAAGTGACGCTGCGCGGATTAGTGCTGCCGATCGGCGGTGTCAAAGAGAAAACGATCGCGGCGCACCGGGCCGGCATTCGCACGGTCATTCTGCCGGAACGAAACCGGAAGAATGTCGTCGAGGTAAGCGAGGACGTGCGCAAGCGGCTGAACTTTGAGTTTGCGGCGACCGTGAGCGATGTGCTGAAAATCGCCCTGCCGAAGAAATAACTACGGCGATTGGCGAATCGCGCGGACTACTGCGGCCGCGATCTTCCTATTGCCTTCATTGTTGGGATGTGCCGAGTCGACGAAATCGTCTTCGCTCAGCACCGGCTGCAGATCAACGAAGAGCCAGCCTTTTCGCGCGGCGAGTTCGCGATACGCCTGCGACAACCGCGCGAGCATTGCCGGCGTATATTGATCAATACGCCGCTGCGGAAGCGAGTTTTCGACCTTGACGTTCTTAAGGCAGACGATTGGTGGCGCGGCCAGCATGAAGCGCACGCCAGGAGATTTCGTCTCCACATGGGCCGCGAGCTTCTGCACGCCAGCCACGGCCGCCTGCACCGATTTCTCCGAGCCGCCGGCATCTTCAAACAAATCGTTTGAACCAATGAGGATGATGCATAGGTCGGCATCGGCCGGCAGGTTGGCCCAGGCCTCATGCTGGAGGCGCTCGCGGAAATAGCTGGTGGTCGTCCAACCGCCGTGAGCCTCGGGCTGCGTAGCCACGCCAAGTTCTTTGCCAACCAGTGCGATCCAGTTGTGCGGGTCGCTGTTGGTCAGCGAGTCGGAGACGGTTGTGATTTTCTTGAGTTTCATCGGACTTTCCGCGGCCTTGTGAGAGGGCATACGACTACCGGGGCCAACACAACCTGCGAGCAGGATCAGCGTCAGCCCCAGGCCGATGCTAGCGCTTTTCATCATTGACCTCGGCGTGGATCGTGGCGGCATCGGGCGTCTCGCCGCGGCGGAGGGCGCGCCGACCGCGGATGTACTCAATCGCCGCGGGCAACACCGAGATAAAGATGATCGCAAAGATCACGAGCTCGAAGTTTTTCTTAACGAACGGCGTCTGGCCGAAAAGCCAGCCGATGAAGAGCAAACTGCCGACCCAGAGGATGGCGCCACTCACGTTATAGATGGCAAACTTCGGGTAGCTCATCTTGCCGATGCCGGCGACAAATGGTGCAAACGTCCGCACGATTGGAACGAAGCGGGCGATGATGATCGTCTTGCCGCCGTACTTTTCGTAGAACTCGTGCGCGGCCATAAGGTGCTTCTTGTTCAGCCAGCGTGACTTCTCGCTGCGGAAGATCGCCGGCCCGATGCGCGCCCCGATGGAGTAATTCACCGCATCGCCAAGCACGGCGGCAAAGGTGAGCAGGACGAACATGAGCCACAGGTTGATGGGGGAGTTGTCGGTTGAGCCCAAGGCGCCCACCGCAAAGAGCAGGCTGTCGCCCGGCAGAAACGGCAACACCACGAGGCCCGTCTCGCAGAAAATGATGGCGAACAGCACCGCATAGAGCCACGGCCCAAGTTCGCCCGCCCATTGGTTCAAATGCTTGTCCAGGTGGAAAAATATCTCGTAAGCTTTGTGCAGCAGTTCAGTCATCGATCATCCTTCACAGGCCATGGGCGGATGCGCCGCGATTACTTCAGGTTCTCGGGATTCAGGCCGAACAGTTCCTTGATGACAAAGCGGCCATCCCTGCGGATCAGCTTGTTATCAAAGTAGATCTCGCCGCCGCCGACTTCCTTGTCTTGGCGTAGCACCAGGTCCCAGTGAATGGCCGACTGGTTGCCGTTGTTGGTTTCCTTGTAGCAACTGCCCGGCGTGAAGTGAATCGACCCGGCGATCTTTTCGTCAAACAGGATGTCCTTCATCGGCTTGGTGCAATACGGATTGAAACCGATCGCAAATTCGCCGACGTAACGGGCGCCGGCATCGGTGTCGAACACTTCGTTGATCTTCTTCGTATCTGAGCTCGTGGCCTCCACGATCTTGCCATTCTTGAAGACCAGGCGAACGTTGTTGTGCGTGACCCCGCGATAGATCGACGGGCAGTTGTATGCGATCACGCCGTTCACACTGTCGCGCACAGGTGCGGTGTAGCACTCGCCATCCGGAATGTTGCGATCGCCCACGCACGGCTTCGCCGGAATGTTCTTGATCGAAAACGTCAGGTCCGTGTCGCCGGGGCCCAGCAGTCGCACCTTGTCCGTGCGCTCCATCACCTTCACCAGCGCCGTCGCGGCCTTGGCCATCCTGCGATAGTCCAGCGTGCACACATCAAAATAAAACTGCTCGAACGCCTCGGTGCTCATCTCGGCCATCTGGGCCATGCTCGGGTGCGGCCAGCGCAGCACGCACCACTTGGTCTTGTTGATGCGGATGTCCTTATGCACCTTGGTCCAAACCGACTTCTCGTACAGTTCCTGCTTCTCCTGCGGCACATCGCTCAGTTCAGAAATATTGTGATTCCCGCGCACGCCCAGATAGCACTGCACGTTCTGCATCTGCAGCTTCTCGACCTTCTGGATGAGATCCCACTGCTCCTTGCTCCCCGCCAGCATCAGGGCCCGGTTAATCTCATTCGATTTGAGCAGCACCAGCGGCTGGGCACCAGCCGCATGCACAGTCGCCACGAGAACCTTCGTGAAATCGTGCGGGATATCAATCGCCTCGATGAGAACCTTCTCCCCCTTCTTCGCGGCGACGGAATAATTCACCAGCACATCGGCCAGCTTCTGATAACGCGGATCAATCGGCATACGCAGTCCCTTTCGTTTGAGCCGCATAGCCTAACGCCCGCCCCCGCGATTCACCAACTCCCGCCCTCTGACAATTCGTCGTAGTTGAAACCGCCCGCCCGCCTTGGCATAATCTTCCCAGTCTTTTCGCGAGAGTGTCATGGAAATTGTTCGTTAACATCCCGCGTTGCCGCTCCGACCTACCGTCGGCGGCGTTCTCCCCTTCACCTCCACAATTTATCCAGGTGCTTTGTGCAAACCGTTCCTGACGCAACGGCCAAACCCGTTTCGCCGCTGCGCGAAATGCTCGCGATCGCCATCCCCACCATCCTGCAGATGGCCTCCTACACGATCCAGCAGTTCACCGACATTTTCATGCTCGCCAAAGTTGGTGACACCCACGCCACCGCCGCGGCCATGGGTGGCCTCGCAACGTTCTGCTTCATCAGCTTCGGCTTCGGCGTGCTGATGCTCGTCAACGCCATGGCCGGGCAGGCGTTTGGCGCCAAAAAATTCAACGAGTGCGGCGCTCACCTGTGGCAGGGCATCTGGCTGGCGCTCGCCTACAGTGCGGTCGTCACGCCGGCGATCTTCCTTGGGCGCCCGATGTTCGTTGCGTTCGGCCATTCCGATGAACTCATCCGCCTCGAGTACGCATACTTCGCCATCGCCATGAGCTTCGTCGTCATCAAGATGCTCGCCACTGCGGTGGGGCAGTTCCTGCTCGCCGTGGACCGGCCCAACATCGTGCTGCTCTCCGCCGCTACGGGCGTCATCGTCAACATCTTCGCCAACTGGGTACTCATCTACGGCAAACTCGGCGCGCCCGCCATGGGCGTTGCCGGCGCCGCCTGGGGCACCAACATCGGCGTCACGTGCGAACTCCTTATCCTCGCCGTCGTCGCCTTCGGGCCCAAGGTCCGCGCCGCTTACAACACCTTCGCCTGGCGGTTCGATCGCGCGAAGTTCTTCGAGCTTCTCAAGATCGGCCTTCCCAGCGGCTTCCAGGTCACCGCCGACGTCTTCGCCTGGACCATCTTCCTCTTCGGCATCATGAACATGTACGGCGAAAAAGCCCTCGCCGCCAACAACTACATGATTCAATACATGAAGGTCAGCTTCATGCCCGCCTTCGGCTTCGGCGTTGCCGTCTCCGTCCTTGTCGCACGCTACGTCGGGGCCAAGGAATTTCAGACCGCAACGCACCGCGCCCACCTGGGCTTCAAGATCGCCGGAGCGTACATGTTCGCCTGCGGCATCGTGTTCGTCGTGTTCAGCGAATGGCTGTTACGCTTCTTCACCATCGATCCCGAGATCATCCGCATCGGCAAACTGCTCTTCATCTTCTGCGCGATCTACCAGGTTTTTGACGCGATGTTCATCATCTATTCCAACGCCCTGCGCGGCGTGAAGGACACCTTCTGGCCCGCCACCATTCAGGTCGTCATGTGCTGGTCTCTGGTCGTCGGCGGAAGTTGGCTGGTCGCCCGGTACGCACCCCATTGGGGCGTCGGCGGCCCGTGGACCCTCGGCTCCCTCTACGGCATTCTGCTGGGCCTCTACCTGCTCGTGCGCTTCGGTGCCGGGCGGTGGCGGCAACAATACGAAGCACACACCGAGCCAGCGCCCGAGATCGTGGCCCGCACTGCAGCCGCGGTGGAGCCATTGGTTGAGCGTTGATCAGAACGGATTTGGCAGACCGCGTTCCGCCCGCCGCGCCCGCATGTCCTGGAAAAACTGGGTCATGGCGGCGCGGTCTTCGGGCGTGCCGTTCTTCATCGAGTCACCCATGGCATGGGCGATGTGACGCTGCATATCGTCACGGTTAAACACGCGCGGCCCGCCCGTGCCGGCATCGGTCCTGTTGGCGTCGGCCTTCGCGCTGCCCATCAGCGACCCCGCCGCCTCGCGCAGCTTGCGCATCTGCTCCATGGCCAGTTGCTCGTTGATCCGCTCATCCAGAATTTTCTTCTTCTTCTCCGGATCGGCATCAATGTAATCACGCAAGGTCTTGTGCCAATACGCCTGCATCAGGTGGCGCGTATTCTTCACCAGCGGGCTGTCGGGGTTCTGCTCAAACGCCTTGCGCCCCTCGGTCATCAACGCCACGCGATCGCCCATCGGCATCTTGTCCACGTGTGTTCGCACCTTGTCGAACAGCGTTGTGATCTGCTGCGGCGTGGCGCCCGTGACATCAAGCTGCTTGATGAAATCGATCACCTGGTCCTTGTTGTAGCCCGTCAGATCCGTGGCGAGGGCCTGCTCGATGTTCCCTCTCTTCGCCGGCCAATATGCATACGCCGCATAGGCCGAGCCCGCGAGCGCCAGCACCACCAACCCGATGCCGCCAATACGATTCTTTGTCTTTGTGGTCATGGTCTACTCACGGTCGTGTCGTCGGCGTCGCCCCGCCAACTTTCAGCATGATATCTTCCAGCCCGGCCACGTGGCCGTCGGCATAAAGCAGGTTCTTGGCGTTGTCCGCCGCCTTGTTGGCGTTATGAAAGCTGTCGAAATCCGCGAGCACAAACGTACCGGCATCGCCGAGCAGCGAGTGCAGAAACCAGCGTTCCACCTTGCGCCCACCAAGCGACATGTTGTACTCGTACGAAAGCGTCTCGCCGGCAAAGTAAGTATCAAACGTCTGTCCATCGATGCGGAAGTAGCTGTTCACATCGCCCGGGCAGCGCCATGACTTGGGCGCCGGAACCTCGCGTTCCAGCGTCTTCGGCAAAGGCTCGCGCGTGGTGTTCACCGACGGCATCTGCGCCGAGATCGGCAACACAAAGTTGTTCTCGCTGAGATACGCCTGCACGCCCACGCCTAATCCACGGAGCTGCTCACCGCACGCGGCACGCCGGGCCGTGGTGCGCGCCTGCGACACCGTAGGCACGAGAATGCCAATGAGCACGCTGATGATCAAGACCACCATCAACAGTTCAAGAAGGGTAAACCCGCGTGCGGGCTCTCGCTGTGCCTTTAAACGTTGCATACAAAAGATTATAGCGGTGAGACCAGCTGCAAGTTACACCGCACGTCGGCGGCAAAGCAGCAACAAGGCCCCACTGGTCAGCAGCAGCAGCGAGCCCGGCTCGGGTATCGGGATCAACTCGCCAAAGTTCATGACGATATCAAGCCCCTGCCACGTGCCCGTCGCGACCGTCGTGCCGACATACGTATCAAACAGGTAAACGCGCCACTCGCCGTTGGGGTCCTCACCCCAGAATGCGTTCGAAAGGAAGTCCCACGAGTAGTTCGTGACGCTGACATTGTCACCCAACGTGGGATGCACGACCTCTGAGAACAGCCGCGACGCCGTCCCGCTGGGCGAAACGATGATTGCCGCCAGGTCGCCGCGGCGCTGGTGCGAGAAGTGCATCGTGAAAATGACATCTTCAACCGGCGTATCGAAATTAGAAACAACGAAGGGCAGGTAGAGGCCGCTGCCATCGGGCAGTGCGGCGGTGAAGTCAAAGCCGCCGGCAGCGCTTATCGCCGCAGTCACGCCCGTGTACTGCGTGGCCGCTTGCGTCAGGGCATCGACATCAACCATGCCGAAGCCATAGTTCTGGTTGAACTTGAGCCCCGCGCCGTTGGTGCGCCATGCCGACCCCGCCGTAACACCGTTGCCATCGCCCTCGATGGACATGTCATTCGCATCGACCACGCGGCTGGTGCGGGCAAGAAGATGCTTGGCAAAGCGTGTATCCAGGTTGGGGTTCGCCTGCTTGGCCAGGGCCAGCGCCCCCGAGACGATCGGCGTGGCCGCCGACGTGCCGCCGAAGCCGTTCGTATAACTCTGGTCAGCAAAGCCGCCATAGCCCGCCACGCCCGTGCGATCGGTCGTGACAATGCCATAAGTATTGCCATTCGAAGGCGCGGTGACGAAGACATTCGCGCCAAAATTGGAATAGCTCGAAACCACACCATTGAAAGCCGTGGCCGACACCACGATCGCGCCCGAACCGTTGATGAGATTGGATTTGCCCGAATCCTGCCCCTTCGTATAGCGGTAGTTACCCGCGGCGAAAACGTTGATCGTGCCGTCCGCCGCGGAGGTCTCCACCGCGGCATGTTCGAGCGGATAGGCGTAGAACGGGTCGGGCTCGCCATAGCTGTGGTTCTTAATGTGGATGAACCCGGGACGATACGTGATGGCATTAGCAAACATCGCCGACGTCTGCGTCTGGAAATCAACACGCAGCCCCGCCAGCGACGCATGCGGCGCCACACCGGTCACACCGATGGTATTGCCGCCGCGCGCCGCCACCAGCCCCGCAACCGACACGCCATGCTGATCATTCGAGCGATAGGGGTTGGGATCGTTGGGCGCGCCCGCGCCGGTGTACGAGCCAAAGTTGAAGCTGTTGACCGCCGAGTAATTCGGCGCGAGATCCGGATGCGCGGTCTCCAGCGAATCATCCACGATGCCAATCACCACGCCGGCCCCGGTCAGTCCACGCGACCACGCCGGCGTGACGTTAATGTCGTTGATCGGGTTAAACGTGTTGTTCAAGTGCCACTGCCCGGGTGAACCGGCAGGATTGCCCGGGAAGTAGTACGGATCGTCCGGCACAAACGCGCGTTCAACGCCCGGCCCGGATGTCGCAATCGCCCGGCTGGCAGTCAGCACCGCACGGTCCAAAGCGCCCGCCGAAATCGGCGCACCCGCCGCAGAAAACTCCGCACGAACAACGCCGCTCAACGAAGCGCACGCCGCCACCGCCACGATCGCCGCGCGTGCATACAAAGAAGACAACATGGCTCAGTCCGCCCTCGTCGCGCTGTGCCCTGCGAAAAATCGCCTCAGCGCGCTCGCTGCATCCCTTTTTCATGCGCAAAAGCCCGGACGAGAGCACCGCCCAAACCAAAGGCACGCTCTCTCAACAACCCTCCCGGCGCATGGCTTCACGAAGCAGCAAACGCCGCCCCTGCCTCTCCAGGCTTCAAGATTATGGGTAATTCACCCGTGGGCGCAGTATCGACAGTGCGTCCATACCGGTAACGCCGCCCACTCCTATATACACCCAATCCGCTGAGATGCAAAAAATCGCCGGTGTTTCGAGCTGCCGCGCAGCTATCACATCGGCTTCTTCTGGTGGGTCTGGTCGTAGATCGACAGCAGCTTTTCCTTGTCGAAGATCATCTCGTTGCGCGTCAGGCCAACCATGTCGTATTCGTACGTCAGTTCAATGGCATCAACAGGGCAAGCCTCTTCGCACATGCCGCAGTAAATGCAGCGCAGTTCATCGATGTCGAACTTAATCGGGTACTTCTCGCGGTCCGCCCACGGGGCTTGGTCGCCCACAATATGAATGCAATGCGCCGGGCAGGCCGTCGCGCACATGTAGCACGCCACGCACTTCACGCGGCCCTGCTCGTCGCGGTTCAGGCGGTGCACCCCGCGATAACGCTGGGTGTCCATGCCGCCCTTGTAAAGATCCATCTTCTCGCGGCGTTCTTCCGGGTATTGCTGCGTGCGATGGCCGCCCACCACGGACTTGCCCAAGTGGCGGATCGTTGTACCGAGGCCCGAGAGGACCGCGGGAATAAACAGGGACTCGTAGCTGGAAAGCTTCGGCGCCTGCAGTTCAATCACATCTTCTTTATTCATAGTCTTTGGCTCGCGTACGCAAGGCTGGGGATTATAGACGCCCGCCCGATGCTTGCCAACGCCCGGCAGTTCCTGTTGCTTCCGGCCCGTTCGGTTACAATCCACCCCGCGGTGCAGGGGGTTATGATGTCTGCAAGTAGTTGGACTCGCGTCACGCTGACTGCGGTTGTGTTGTCAGCGGCGGGGTTGTTTTCTTCCGCGCAAAACCAGGAGGTTCGTATGTCTGCCACCACCCAAGCCGCGCGCCTGCAGGTAACGCGTGAAGGCACAAAGGTCATGCTCACCGGCCTCACCGCCTACCCCGGCGACGCCCGTACCTCCACACCCATTGCCACGCTCGCCGTCCTCATGAAAGCCCTCGGCGAGCCCCAAACCTACCCCTACCTCATGGGCGTCAGCGGCCAGGCCTTTCGCTTCCAACTCTCCAAGGGCTTCGACGGCAAATTCGACGGCTGGTGCGGCTCATCCCCCCACGCCAACTGCGGCCACAACACCCAGCGCATCGCCGAATCCGCCATCCCCTATGACATCAAGGGACTCGAGTGCTTCAAGAAATCCCCCGAAGAAATCGCCGCCGTGCGCCGCAGCGTCGTCGCCAGCCTCGATGCCGGCATCCCCGTCATCTCCGCCAGCGAAGAGTGCTCCATCATCATCGGCTATGACGAAGCCGGCGCCGTCCTCTTCGGCATCGGCCCATTCGACAAGCCCGGCAGCAAGCTCAACCCCTGGCGCGGCACCCCTTGGGGCTTCCTGGTCCTTTCCCCGCGTGAGAAACGCCCCGACCGCGCCGCCTTCATCCGCGAAAGCATCTCCCGCGCCACCACCATCGCCAAGCTCACCGAATCCGGCGTCGATCCCGCCAAGCCCAACAGCGGCTACGACGCCGGCCTCCCTGCAATGAAACGCTGGTCACGCGAACTGCTCGATGATGCACGTTTCACGGCACTGGATGAAAAGCAGCTTCGCAAAGTCTGCCAGTTCAACGCCTGGATCTACGAGGGCCTCGTCGACGGCCGCCGCTGCGCCGCCCTTTATCTGCAGGAGATCGCCCCCGAACTGCCCGCCGCCCGCGAGCACCTGCTGCAAGCCGCCGCGCTCTATGAAAAAGAATACAAACTGCTAAACGCCGATTGCTGTACCAACATCGCGCCATACCCCTTCATGCTCAAGCCCGGCGAGACTTGGACAGAGCAGCAACGTCACAAGCAGGGCGAACTGTTGAAAGAAGCCGTGGCTATCGAGGAGCAAGCCATCGCCGCGCTCGAGCAAGCCGCAGCAAAGCTCAAATAAGATTGTCAGAGTTTTGCCAGCGCCTGCGCCGCCAACGCCACGTTATGCACGCGATGGATCTGCACGCCCCGATCCGCCGTCAACCGCGTGATGCGCGCCGTCAGCGGATCGCGCTCATGGGCATCGCTGAAGTTCGTCCCAATCGGCAGCGGCGGCAAGAGCAACTCGTCCGGTGGGGCGGTCGCCAAGAACCGCTTCCGCGAGACCCCCAGTACAATCGGGAAACCCGTCGCCAGCAGGTGGTGAATATCCCGCACCAGCCGCCAGTTGTCCGCCATTGTCTTGCCGAAACCAATCCCCGGATCCAGCGCGATCTGGTCGCGGTGAACTCCGGCCGCAATCGCGGCATCCGCCCGCGCCAACAGATTGTCACGCACCCGCTTGATAATCGCCGGATCATCCTGCGCCGGCGTCTCCGGAAACGACTCACCCATATGCATCAGAATAAACGGCACCCCCAGCTTCGCGATCGTCGCAAGCATGTCCGGATCATGCGTGCCCGCAGAGATGTCGTTAATGATGTGCGCCCCGGCCGCAACCGCCGCCCGCGCCACCTCCGCCGACCGCGTATCCACGCTCACCAGCGGCACACGCCCGCCCGGCTCCGGGTCCTTCACCAATTGATGCACCACCGGCAACAATCGCCGGCTCTGTTCCTCCGCCGGCACCGGCAGCACCCCCGCGCGAAAAAACGATGATGCCTCCGCCCCCAGATCGAGAATCGCTGCACCTTGGCTCAGCAGTTTGCGCCCCTGCGAAACCGCCGCCGGCGCATCATAAAACTGCCCACCATCAGAAAAACTGTCAGGCGTGATATTCACGACGCCCATCAGCAGCGGGGCGTCGGCCACAATGTCGCGAAGTTGTGCTGTCACTTGCGCCATGCGAGATAACCAGCAAGAATGACGGACACACCATGCAGGAGCAATCGAAACGGCGCGATCGTGTGAAAGTGCTTGATGAAATACGCGAACGAGTTGTCCGCAGCAAACGGAAACAGAGTTGCCTCCGTAATGATCCCGGCAACAAGCGCCACGATCGCGGCGATAACCAGAAAGACAACCCCGCCGCGCCGGGCAAACAAAATCGATCCCAACCCCGCGCCCAAGCCCACAAGCGGGATCGCATAAAACCCCGACTTCGCCGCAAGCCACACCACCACCGTGCCCACAATGGCCCCCAGCATCGCCCCGAACAGCCCCAGCGGAATCGCCAAAGCATCTGCCCACGTCTCTTGTTGTGGCGGCGTCTGTGTTTCCGGCGTGCTCATGTCTGATTCATCCTGTTCAGCCAGCATTGACAATTGGCCAATTGTCAATTGCCAATTGAAAATTGGCAATGCCTGCCACGCTTACGGCCCACCCCCACGTGCCTTAATGTGTATCGCGGCTCTTACAGGACAAAAAACAAATGGCAAAACTTCGCGTGATTCAGTGTGGCGTCGGTGGCTTCGGCGGTGGGTGGGTCAACGTGCTCAAATCCAGCCCCGACGCCGAGTGCGTCGCCATGGTCGATGTCAAACAGGAAAACATCGACAAGGCTGTCGCCGGCTCCGGCTTTGACAAGAGCAAGTGCTTCGCCACGCTCGAAGAAGCGATCAGCAAGGTGCAGGCAGATGCCGTGCTCACCGTCACGCCGCCGATCGTCCACTGGGAGCACGCCAAGCTCGCATTCTCCAAGGGCCTTCACGTGCTGACCGAAAAGCCTCTCGCCGACTCGCTCGAGCACGGCGCGGAGATGGTCAAGCTCGCCCGCCAGAAGGACCTCCGCCTCATGGTCAGCCAAAACTACCGCTACAACCCCAACCCGCGCCTGCTCCGCTCATTGGTGCAGGAAAACAAATTCGGCGGCCTCGTCCACGGCGACATCACCTTCGGCATCAACGCCAGTTTCAAAGGCACCTTCCGCGAAACCATGACCTACCCGCTGCTCGTCGACATGTCGATCCACCACTTCGACCTCATGCGCAGCGTCATCGGCAGCAACGCCAAATCCATCTTCATCCGCTCCATCAAAACCCCCTCCGACGCCTACCAACACGAATGCGCCTTCAAAGGCGTCATCGAGTTCGAGAACGGCATCGTGATGGGCTACTCCGGCGACTGGGGCAGCCCGCGCGCCGCCACCCAGTGGCCCGGCGACTGGGCCCTCCAGTTCAAAGACGCCCTCATCCGCTGGACCGAGACCGGCTGCACCGCCGAAAAGAGCGCCCCCTGGAGCCGCGAACGCACCATCGAATCGCTCGGCGCGCCCGGCATGGCCGTCACGGGTCAGGCCTACTCCCTCGCCGAATTCGTCGCCGCCATCCGTGAAAACCGCGAAGCCGAAACCAGCGGCGCCGACAACCTCCACAGCTTCGGCCTCGTCGCCGCCGCCCTCGAATCCATCAAACGCAACGCCCCCGTCAATCTCGCCGACGTTGTGCCCGCAGTCTGAATCCGCCGCCCCAGAGAGCCGAGCGGCTCCGCCGCCGGTATCATGCACCAACACCTTGCTCTCCCAACGTGCTGAGTCGGTCATTTACGCGGTGACGCATGGCAAAAAAAACAGGCTACCTGCGCTCCGTCGCCGGCCAAGCCGAGCCCCTGCCTGAATCCCCGCGCACCTTTCCCCGCTGGTGGCTCCTCGTCCTCTTCCCCCTCGCCACGCTCCTCATCATCACCCTTCTCCTACAAGGCGACATCGCCGGCGTTCTCTTCGCCATCGCCCAGGCCATCCTTATCGTCCCCGTCCTTCTCGTCGCCCTCGTCGCCGGCCTCGCCCTCGCCACGCCCCTCCTCAAAAAAGTCGACCTCGCCGATTCCGCCTGGCCCGACGGCTTCCGTCTCCTCGTCGCCCTCACCCTCGGCCTCGGCACGCTCTCGCTTCTCACCTTCGCCCTCGGCAGCGTCGGCCTCTTCCACGGCTTCGCGCCCGCCATCGCCCTCATCCTCCTCGCCGCCGCCTGTTATGTCCCCGCTCGCCGCGCCCTCGCCGCCATCAACACCGCACCGCTGCGCGACCGCCTGCGCCCCTCGCACCTCCTCGCCCTCGTCGCTGCCATCCCCGTCGCCGTCCTCTTTATCGCCGCCAGCTATCCCCTCGGCACCCTTTGGGCCAGCGAAGCCAACGGCTACGACGCCCTCTCCTACCACCTCCAGCTCCCGCGCGAATACGCCGCCAACAATTCCATCGCCCCCGTCACCCACAACATCTACTCGTTCATGCCCGCCACCGTTGAAATGCTCTACCTCCTCCTCATGCAACTCGCCCGCGGTCCGTTCGCCCACGCCCTCGCTCTCCCGCAAGATTCTTCCCACCTCGTCGTCATGTATGCGGCCCAATTCCTCCACGCCATCATGATGCTCCTCGCCGCCGCCGCACTTCTCCTCGCCCCAATAAAACTCTCCGCCACCGCCCGCTGTATCGCCGCACTCGCCTTCCTCGCTACCCCCTGGGTCCTCGTCACCGGCTCACTTCCCTACAACGAGTCCGGCATGCTCCTCTTCGGCACACTCGCACTCCTCCTCACCCTCAGCCACGGCCGCTCCGCCGCACTCCCCATCGGCCTCCTCCTCGGCCTCGCCATCACCTCCAAGCTCACCGCCGGCCTCTACTTCGCTCTCCCCATCGCCGCCATCCTCCTCTGCCGCGGCCAACTCCGCCCGCTCCTCATCGTCATCGCCGCCAGCCTCCTGCTCTATTCCCCCTGGCTCCTCCGCACCGCTCTCCACGCCCGCGGCAATCCCGTCTTCCCCTTCGCCGCCAACATCCTCGGCCAAGCCCACTGGTCCGATGAACAAGTCGCGCGCTGGCAGGCCGGCCACCGCGCCCGCCCCGATCAACAATCCCTCGGCCAACGCCTTGTCGCGCTCGGCGAAGCCTCCCTCGGTCACGAACAATGGTCCCCCAGCATCGCCTCCATCCGCAAGGCCTCCGGCGACCAGTCCCCAGCGCCCGCCTGGCAGCGCACCGGCCTGCTCTTCATCCTCTTCGCCATCGCCGCCGCTCTCGCCCTCCGCCGCACCCGCGTCGCCTGGTGGCTCCTCCTCGTCCTGATTCTCCAAATCCTCGCCTGGCTTACCCTCACCCATCTCCAGTCGCGCTTCCTCCTGCCCATCATCGTCCCGCTCGTACTCCTCCTCGCCCTCGCCGCCGAGCACACTCGCACGCATCGCCTCACCCTCGCCGCCGGCACCACCGTCTTCGCCATCCTTGCTTTCATCCCCTGGCTCACCGAAGCACGCCGTTACGACCTTCAACCTCTCGGCCTCCTGCAAGAACTGGCTCAACCCGATCTGCTCTTACGCATGCAAGACGCCAAACGCCCCACCACCACCCGCATCCTCCTCATCGGCGAAGCCCGCGCCTTTTACTGGCGCGATGATGTCGCCTATGCCACCGCCTTCGACCGCCTGCCCATCGCCAAAGCCCTCTCCATGGGCCCCAGCGAAGCCCTCACCTTCCTCCAGCAAAACAACTACACCCACGTCCTCATCGTCCCGTCCGAAATCGACCGCCTGCGTCTCACCTACAACTTCGATCGCGAGCACATTTACTCGCCTGAGAATATCACCGCTCTGCGATCCCGGGGGTTAAGGTTAATCGCCGCCCAAATGGGCGCGTTCCTCTTCGAAGTCCCGCGCACACCCGCCACCCAACCTCTATAATGCCTCGCATGCTCAAGTCGCTCGTCGCCCGTCTCAAATCCCGCAAAGCCGTCGTCGGCGTCATCGGCCTCGGCTACGTCGGCCTCCCCCTCGTCCGCGCCTTCGCTCGCGGCCTCCATGATGACGGCGTGCGCGTCCTCGGCTTCGACACCGACCCCCTCAAAATCAAGAAGCTCCTCGCCGGCACTTCTTACATCAAGCACATCCCCGCCAAGACCATCACCACCCTGATCAACTCCAATCGCTTCGAACCCACCACCGATTTCTCCCGCCTCAAAGAGTGCGATGCCATCATCATCTGCGTGCCCACACCCCTCACCAAGAATCGCGACCCCGACATGTCCTACGTCCAGAACACCGCCAACACCATCGGCGTCCACCTCCGCAAAGGCCAGCTCATCGTCCTCGAATCCACCACCTATCCCGGCACCACGCGCGAAGTCGTCCTCCCCGCCCTCCAAAAATCCAAGCTCAAGCCCGGCCGCGATTTCCTCCTCGCCTACTCGCCCGAGCGCGAAGACCCCGGCCGCACCGATTTCGCCACGCAATCCATCCCCAAGGTCGTCGGCGGCTTTGACAAAGCGTCCCTCGATGCCGCCTGTGCCCTCTACAACATCGCCATCGAAAAAATCGTCCCTGTCGAATCCCTCGAAATCGCCGAAGCCGCCAAAATCCTCGAAAACTGCTACCGCTGCATCAACATCGCCTTCATCAACGAACTCAAAGTCATCTTCGACAAAATGGGCATCGACATCTGGCGCGTCATCGACGCCGCCAAAACCAAGCCCTTCGGCTTCCAGGCCTTCTACCCCGGCCCCGGCCTCGGCGGCCACTGCATCCCCATCGACCCCTTCTACCTCTCCTGGCAGGCCCGCCGCTTCGAAACCACCGCCCGCTTCATCGAACTCGCCGGCGAACTCAACGTCTCCATGCCCCACTACGTCATCCATAAACTCGACACCGCGCTCAACACCGCCGGCAAACCCATCAAAAAATCCCGAATCCTGATCCTCGGCCTCGCCTACAAACCCAACGTCGACGACCTGCGCGAATCCCCCAGCATCGTCCTGATCGAGGAACTCCGCCGCCGCGGCGCTCACGTTGATTACAACGACCCCCACATCCCCCACACCCACAAGCAGCGCGAGCACGATCTGAAAATGAAGTCCCTACCGCTCACGCCCGCCATGCTGCGCAGCTATGACGCCGTCGTGATCTCCACCAATCACGCCGCCTACGACTGGTCCATGATCGGCCAGCACGCAAAGTTGATTATCGACACCCGAAATGCCATGGCCGGCGTAACGAAGCCCCGCGCCCGCGTGATCAAGGCCTAATGCTGTCCCGCCCGCAATCGATCTCACCACGATCCGTTGTTCTGTTCGTGGCAAGATTATGCACAAGAAAGGTCACGCATGCGTAGAACACCCTTGTTGTTGACATTGGCGGCAGCCTGCCTGTTGCCGCTCCCCCTCGTCCACGCCGATTTCGTCCCCGAAGGACAACGGTCCGAGAAAGCTATCGGCGGCGGAAAACTCTCGTTCTGGCCCGCACGCGCTGACCAGGCCGAAGTCGTCACCGCCTCCCTCCTCGGCGGCAAAGGCACCGAATGGCTCGTCGGCGGCGACTTCCTCGCCGACAAAACCCTCGTCCTCGCCGGCAACGTCGCCGGTGGCACCTTCGACCTCGGCGTAAAGCCCACCGTGCTCGGCGCCGACGGCGCTGCCCCCGGCGAAGTGCAGCGCCCGAAGAACAAAAAAGGCGAGCCGCAGCCATATACTTGGGGCCAAAGCGGTGTCACCGGATTCGTCGTGCGCATGTCGCCCGACTACAAGAAAGTCGTCTCCGTCGCCCGCCTCCCCTGGGACTCCGCCGCCATCACCAGCATCGTGGCCGACAAAGATGGCATCTACATCGCCGGCAAAGCGACCGACAAGATCAAGTCCCTGGCCGGACCGGCGCGCGAACTCCCCGTCAGCCCCGATGCAGAACGCAAAACCGGTCTCATCGACTTCACCTTTGTGGCCCGGCTCTCCAGCGATGCTTCAAAAATACACTGGGTGCGCACCGCCCGCGGCCTCTCTGATGCACCACGACTCTCCTTCAGAAAAGACGGCAAACTCATCTTCGCCGCCCAAGACGTCAAAACACTCGATAGCAGCGGCGAAGTCGTCTCCGCCGCCGTCATCCCCGGCGGCGTCCGCGAAACCTCCTCCGTCAACCCCGTCGACGGCACCATCGTCAAAGGCGGCGAACACCACTGGGGCACCGGCCGCGAGCCCTGGCGCTGCCCGATCCTCAACGTCCACGAACCCGATGGCAGACTCCGCTATCAGCTCTACGATTGGGGCGGCCCCTACGTCGGTCTCGACAACTGCCGCCAAGTCTCCGACTCCGCCGTGCGCCTCGTCCAGCACGACAACGAAGGCAACGTCTCCTTCTTCGCCTGGTCCGACGGCGGCAACAGCGTCATGACCTCCATGCCCCAGGACGTCCGCATGGGCGTCGGCCTCCGCGGCACCGGCCTCAACGCCGCCGGCGCCAACGTCTCCAGCTTCGGCTACATCGTCAAACTCGAACCCAAAGACTATCGACCCATCGGCTACACCTTCTGGTGCGCCCGCTACAACGGCAAACCCAACGGCATCACCGTCACCAACATGGGCAAAACCGATGACGGCTCACTCGCCTTCTCCGGCGGCTCCGCCTGGGGCCTCATCCAGTCCCCCAACTTCATCGGCAAGTCCGAACCCGCCGGCAACTACGTCGCTGTCCTCTCCCCCGACATGTCTGGCGTCCGCTTCTGCTCCGCCATCCCCGCCGTCGGCACCGGCGTCGCCGGCAATGATGACAGTGATGTCGTCGGCATCGGCTCCGGCACCGTCGACGGCAAACCCCTCGTCGTCTTCACCGCCGGCGTACAGGAAAAAGGCGACACCTACGGCCACATCGCCCCGCCGCCCACCGTCAACGCAGCGCAAGAAAAATTCGGCGGCGGCAACTCCGATGGCTGGTTCCTCGTCCTCGATCTCTCCAAAGGCTCAACCCCCAAGGCCGCGCCGGCCGACACACCCAAGCCTGCACCCAAGCGCTTAACCGTCGAAGCCTTCGCCTCGCGCGTCGATCCCAAAAAGCCCCCCGTCACACCCAAAGACGGCGCCGTCTTCAACTTCTCGCCCACCTACCCCAAGTACGTCACCGTCGATGCCGAATTCCGCGACACCAAAGGCCAGATGTGGCCCAGCTTCGCCTACGGCAAACCCGTCAGCGGCAACGTCACCATCAAGAACGGCAAGCCCGAAGGCTCCTTCGTCGTCGCCTGCGAAAAATGGTGCCAGCCCAAGGGCTCCCAGGCCCGCCGCGTCATGGGCCAATACGTTGAAGGCGGCGAACAGAAACTCACCCTCACCGTCAAATCGCTCGGCGACTCCCAGACGCAGACCTTCACCACCACCAACGACAAAGGCCAGAAACAGGATCGCACCGCCACCGCGCACACCGCCGACGCCGTCCTCCAGATCGGCACTTACTCCGTGAACATCAAGCCTCAGATACTACTCAGCTTCAACGCCGGTGCCCGCGACGGCGCCACCGTCGGCCTCCGCGGCACCGCCCTCCTCACCCTCAAAGGCTCCCAACTCGGCCTCAAAGGCCCCCTCGCCAACGAAGACATCGACATGCGCCTCACCTTCCAAGGCTACGACAAAAAGTGATCCAGCGAAAAACAAAAACGGGCGGCATCACTCGCGTGATGCCGCCCGTCTTCTTTTTTGCTCACCTAAGAATCACTTCTGCGTCGTCGCCGGCTTCGGCGCCGGTTTCTTCGCATTCTTGATCTGCGTTTCAACATCCTTCAGCGATGCCTGCAGCGTGTCCAATTCCTTCTGAATCGCAACGACACCCGCATCCGCCGCAACAACGGCCTTCTGCTTCGTCGCCAGCGCCTCCTCGGCTTCTGCCAACTTCTTCCTCGCATCCGTCACGCCCTGGCCCGGCTGCGTTTCCTTCTGCTTCTTCTGTGCATCCGCCAAAGCAGCCTTCGCCGCCTTGATCTCCGCATCATCACTGTCTGCGAGCTTCTTCGCCGCGTCCTCAGCCTTCTTACGGGCCTCCGCACGAGCCTTCTCATCCGCAGCGCGGGCGTCTTCGATCGCCTTCTTCTTCGGCAGCACATCCGCCGCGCCAGGCATCGCCGCCAGCCGCGCTGTGCGCACCTTGCGCGATTCAGCCAGCGCCGCTTCGTAAGCAGTCCGCTTGGCGTCCGCCGCCGTGGCATCACGCAAAGCCTTGTCCGCCGCCGCTGCATCCGCTGACGCCTTCTTGTGCGCCTCGCTGCCGTCACGTGCGGCCTTCAGTGCCGCCTCCGCTGCCGCAAGCTTCTTCCCCGCCTCCACCACCGCAGGCGACGGCGCCGCCTTCTCCGCATCGGCCAAAGCCTTCGCGGCCTTCGCCAAATCCGCATTCGCCTCGATGGCTCGCGCCACCGGCGAATCCTTGTCCGTCAGCATCAGGTTGATCGTCGCCAATCGGAAGTTGGCATCACGCTGCTCCATCGCAATCTTGCGCAGCTGTTCCACCACCCCCTTCGCCGCCGCCGTCTCGCTCGCCTTGCTGCGAATCAGCGCCTTCAGCGTTGATTCCGCCGCACGCACGTTCGCCCCCGCCGTCGCCACGGCCTCTGCATTGTGCGTCTTGTTGCCATACTCCGTGTAAAGCAAATGCGCCGCCTCATACAGTGGCAACACATCCGCATGCTTCCACGCCGCCCGGCGGGTGTTATAGATCTGCCGGTCCAACGCCTCCGCATCAACCCGTGCACTCGCCAGTTGCTGCGCTTCCGCGGCCGACAACTGCCCGCTCCGCGCTTCCAATTTCGCAATCTCCGCCTGCAACGCCGCGAACTTCTCCCGCGCCGCCACAAATGCCGGATCTTTCGCTGCCACGCTCTCGGCCTTCTCGTCACGGGCCTTGCGTGCCGCCGCCAACTTCTCCTGCAACCCACCCAAGCCGCTCCGCTGAATCGCATCTTCATGCGCCCGCTTCGCCGCCGCCAACCGGTCGCGCGCCGCCGCCAACTCCGGGTCATTCAGCGCTTCGCCAAAAACTTCCAGGGTCTCTTCAACCACCTTCCGCGTGTTGCTCAACTCAGTCGTACGCGCCCGCAGCGCTGCCGCTTCATCCGCCAGCGCCTTGGCCTGTGCATTCCCCGCAACCGCCGCCGCCCGCGCCGCCGTCAGCGCCTCTTGCGCCGCCTTCACCGCCGCCCCCTTCGGATCCGCCGCCCGCGCCGCAGCCAGCGCCGCTTCCGCCTCATCAACAGCTTTCTCCGCCGCCACAATGTTCGACGCCGTGTCCGCCTTCTTGCGGGCATCATTGGCCATCGCCAGCGCCTTGCGCGCCGCTGCTACCGCATCCGACGGCGTATCACGCCACGCCGCGTCCGCCGCCTGCAGCTTCGCCGCCGCGCTCCGCATCTCCGCATCCCCCTGCAACGCCGCCGTAATCGGCGACGAGTCATTCTCCAACTGCAGATCCAGCAACTTCGCCTGCAACCGGGCTTCGCTCGCCTTCGCGTCCTGCGCCGCTACCAGCTTCGCCAGCTCCGCCTGCTCCGGCAGCGCGGCCGCCTTCGCCGACAGCGTCGCCGCCAGCTTCTCCTGCGCCGCCTTCACTTCCGCCGCCGCCGCTACAATCGCCGGGTCCGCCGCAATCGCGGCATCAACCGCTTTCTTCGCGCTCGCCACCGCCGCCCGCTCCCCAGCCAGCGTTTCCGACTCGCCCGCCTTCTTCCGCGCCTCGCTCAACTTCGGCTGCAGCGCCTTAATCTTCGCCTGCAAATCTGCCTTGCTCGCCTCCAGCTTCGCAACGTCGGTCTCCTGCGCGTTCACCGCGCCCACAACAGCCGCCGCCAGCAGCATCGACACGGCAACCCATGTTTTTCTCATGACTTCTCCAAAGCGAAAGTAGAAAAGCTCGCCGAAGCGAACAGATGTGTTGAATGCATACATAACGCCGCCACCGGCAAAATGATGCATGTTTACATCTGGTTCAAACCGCCAACCTTCGGCTCATACGGCACGTGCGCCGCCGCCAGCTTTTCCAGCAACTCCCCCGGCGTGCTCGCCTCATTCACCAACGCCCGGTGCTTGGGCTTTAACAACTTTTCCGCAACCGCATGATCAAAAAACGCCAGCAGATGGTCATAAAAACCACCCACATTCAACAAACCCACCGGCTTCCGATGCAGCCCCAACTGCCCCCACGTCAAAATCTCCGCAACTTCCTCCAGCGTCCCCAATCCGCCCGGCATCGCCACAAACCCCTCCGCCAGCTCCGCCATCTTTGCCTTGCGCTCGTGCATCGACTGCACAACAATCAGCTCCGCCCGCTCCACCAGCCCGACTTCCTTCGTCATTAAGAATGTCGGTATCACACCAATCACGCGCCCGCCATGATCGCACACGCTATTCGCCAGCGCGCCCATCAAACCGATGTTCCCGCCGCCATACACCAACGTGATCCGCTTCTCCGCCAGCAGTCGCCCCAGCAACTTCGCCGCCTCGAGATACGCCGCCGACCCGCCCACACTCGAACCGCAAAACACCGCAACACTCTTCATGCGCCATCACACCAGTTTGTCGAGAAGCTTCACAGCCTTCATCATCGAGCCGCTGTTGTTGTCCAGCAACGCCGAACTCAAGCGGTGAAACGTGTTAAAAAAGTCCCGCAGCTCGCCCACCCGCTTCATATACGCCTCGTACGCCGCCTTCGCTTCCGCGTTCGTGCTGTCCGGCTTCTTGCCCGCATGATGCAGACACTCATCCAGCCGCGTCAGCAGCGGATCCAGCTCCCGCTTCTTCCGCTCACGCAAAATAATCTGAAACATCGTCCACACGTCCGCCTCCGTGGTGAAAAAATCACGGCGGTCGCCCGCCAGGCTCGTGCGGCGCACAATCCCCCAATTGATCAAATCCCGCAGATTCATCGACACATTCCCGCGCGAAATCTGCAGTTCCTCCATGATCTGCTCCGCCGTCAGCGGCTGCGGCGCAATCATCAGCAGCGCATGAATCTGCGCCATCGTCCGGTTGATGCCCCAGTGATGGGCCATCTGTCCCCAAAGATCGATGAACTCCCGCCGTGCGCTCAGCAGCGCGGGCGTAATATTCGCGGCTTGACCCGTTTCAGACATGGTTCATTCACTCGCAGAAACTATGCCAAGCATTATACCGCCAACTTGCGCGAGTGTTCAGAACATTTTGAAAGATTAAGACGGGTCCCAGATTAGCCCGGCAACAGCACAAACTTGATATCCCCGCCGCTCAGCAAGCCCAGCAGCATCCACACGCCCGCCGACAGCATCTCGCCCACAATCAACCCAATAAAAAACGGCTTCGCCCGCTTAAACACCGGCGCGCCCCCATACCGCAGCATCAACTGCTTCAGCAGCCACCCAATATAGATCGAAAACCAAAACACCTGCAGCGGCCACGCGTTCATCAGCAGCAACCCGATCGGATGGAACGGCCACCACACAAACAACATCCGGCACACCATCGATGCGCCCACCGCCGTCGCCCCATACCCCGCATTCCGCCACGCCGTAAATCCATCCGTCGCCGCCGGCGTATTCGCAAACGCATGCGTCTGCTGCATCGCATCGAACGGCATCTGGTTGCTCGCCCACGGGTCCAGCGTCGCCCGCCCATGGGTATAGCTAATGTAATGATGCGCCCCGCCCGCCAGCAGCACCGCCAAAAACAACCCCACAAACAACCACTTGAACAGCTTCGGCCGCTCGTCCGGCGGCGCCTCCGACCCCATGCGCAAACTGTTCGTCGCATACGGCATCAGCGTCTCGCGCAAATCCGCGAAGAACACCCGGCCCACAATCTGCGACCAGTAATAGCTCGCCGCGCTCACAAGCTTCGGCCCCACCAACGCCGCAATCATCTGCGGCGGCCAAAAACTCGGCCCCACAAAAAACAACCCCGTCTCCGCCACGATCCGGCTCATCAGCACAATCAACATCGCCCCCAGCCCCAGCAGCAGCGCCGCCACCAGCACCTGCATCCCCGCCAGCACCAGCCACACCCACGCAATCACAAAGCACACCGCAAAACCCACCACCATCGTGCGATAAGAAGCGAACTCCGCCTCCTCCCGCGGCCGATTCTGAATCGCCGACACCACCACATGCTTCAAATGATTCCGCGCAATAAACAGCAACCCCCCGAAATAGCCAATATAAATGCCCATCGCACGCTGCGGTTCATTCGGCAACGGATCCGGAATAAACCCCGGCATCTGCGCATGCACCACCCGCCACGCCGCATTCAACAACAAAAACAACCACAGCGAAAACGCAATCTCCGACGGCACAAAAAACGCAATTCCCACCACCGCCAAAAACAACCGCGCGCTCGTCACATACGGCGGCAACGCATCCCACGGCTTCTCCGTAAACGCCGCGCGGAAATCATATTCCAGCTTCACATACGGCACGCCCGGATAAAAATCGTGCAACCCCGTCAGCAGATACACCATCGCCGGAATCGCAATCCCCGCCCACAGCACCCCGTTGCGCCACATGCGGTTATAGCATCGCCCCGCCTCCGGCGCCGCGATCAGATCCAGCGGTATCGTCGCCAGCGGATAGCTCAGCCGCTCATGCTGCACCCACTGCTTGCGAAAAATCGCCGCCAGGTACAGCGCCATGCCAAACAGCGACCCAATGAGGAAAAACCACAGCAGCTTCGGCAACAGAAACGCCACGATCGGCACCTGCCCGCCGCCTGTCTGCCGCGGGTCCAGTCCCAACCAGTAATTCGTAATGATCGGCGAATTCGAATCCGTCGTCGGCACCAGCCAACTCGGCAGCATCGCCACGATCGACCGCAGCCACGGATAATCCCGCACCAGGTAAAACGGCGACACCAGCATCGGCTCGAGGTAACGCATCAGCCCGCTGCTCGGCACCGCGCAGCTCACCAGCATCATCGTCATGATGGTGACCAGTTCCCCCGGCCGCAGCGGCGACTTGTGCCTCCGGATCAGCAGCGGATTTACCACCAGAATGATGATCGCCATGATCGACAGCACGCCGATCGGAAAATGGTTCCCGATAAACGGCGAATTCTGAATCACGTAATCGTTGTACGGTGTAAACAGCGCGATAAACGCCACCAGCGACAGCCCGATCACCAGCGCCCGCTTCGTCACCGCCTGCGGCTTGCGCTGAATCTTCTGCAGCGGCTCCGCATTCGGATCAAACGCCGCCCGCGTCGTCGCCAACGGCTGCAACGGCGGCACAACCTTCTGAAATTGATCGGGCTCTCTGGGCACAGTGCCTCAATTGTGCAGGCCATTGCATCGACGGCCCGCCGTTGATTATCGACCACCCGCGCGACCCGCTGCCGCAAAAAGTGCCGCGCCCTTCACCATACCTGCGTCTCTCCCTAAACGTGCCCGATAATCCCCACGTTGCCACCAATTCAGTACCCCCAGCCTCACCAAGTGCCAAGAGGCATGTACGCCCCTCAGTACCACGAGCATCAGCGAGTGCCCGCGCGCCTCTTCCCGGTTTCAAGTCTCAAATCTCAGATTTCCAATTCGCGTCTTCGCGTCTTAGCGCCTTCGCGTTCCTGTCGCAAACCAATACCCTAACAGCAAAACCTCCCTCGGGACTCCCAAAAAGCATGCAAAAACTGGGTCTTCCCGGGCGGCGCGCGTTGGCGCAAGACGCAACTTGTTGCGCCCCAACCCTTTAAACTTATCTGTGCGCACAGATATGTTTTCGTTTTACCCTAACAGAAAATTTTTCAACTGTTCTAACTGCCTTTAGGCCGCATGCTTGCAGAGTTATTTACTTTTGCGAGCGCGCACAAAACATGCTCTTCTGCCTGTGTATATACAGCCGTCTTGTTTAGCCGGCGGTTTCAACCGCCGCATCGGCTGATATGCACTTGTAACGAAAAAGGAGCAATCTCATGTCCGCCATCCCCAACTACAAATTCCCCCAACAACTCAACGCCCAATCTCTCGCGGAACTCTTATCCAAAGCCCACCTCACCTTCGAATCCATCTCCCGCGAAGTCTTAAGCAAAGTTCTTACGTCTCCCGAACTCGAGCAAGAACTCGAACAGCGCACCCTCTTAGCCCTCTTCAACATCCGCTTCCTAGCGCTAGCCCATCTCCCCCAAGCTTTTGAAACCCTCATCAAACTCCTCAACTCCGAAAAACCCGAAGTCGCCCGCCGCAGCGCCACCACCGTCCTCGAACTCTCGGGACTTTCCGCCAAGACCCAACCCCAGCCATCAGTTCAACCCGACACCTACAAAAAGCCCTTACCCCCGAGCAAGGCCCTCGCCAAAACTCTCTCCCACATCCCCTTCGACGAGAATCAAAAGAAGCGTTTCCGCGCCAACCCCATCCTCGCCGCCCTCTCCCCCGACTCATTCCTAAATGACGAACAGCGCAACCTCTACGACTCCTTCAACCTCGGCCTCCCGCGTCCGCTGACCACTCAAACCCCCACCCCTCAAAGCCCCCTGACTACGTCAGGGGGGCCGAACAGCGCTCCCAATGCAAGGAAGCGTCCTAATACGTAATACCCAATACCCAACACCCAACACCATTGCCCCAACCCCACCGCTTCCCCATAATGCCCTCAGGTGCCCCATGTCCGAACACGTTGAAGTCAAACGCGTCGAATCTTCCGCCAGCCCAGCCATCCCCGCTGCGCCAAAACCACCCCGTTGGTCAGGCTTCATCAAGCACTTCCTCGAAGGCATGAAAACCCCCTTCGACGGCTGGCGCTTCATGCTCAAGCACTGGCAACTCTGGCGCTTCGCCTGGGCCGCCGTCATCATCAACTTCTTCACCACCATCCTCGCACTCATCCTCGCCGCCTGGGGCGGATGGTGGCTCATCACCTACATCCACAGCCACCCCAAGTTCGCCGGCTTTTGGATGACCATCCTCGAAGTCTTCCTCATCATCGGTATCATCGTCAGCGTCCTCACCTGGGCTGTCATCGTCTACTTCGTCCTCGGCTCCGCCCTCACCGGTTACTTCAACTCCATCCTCGCCAAGCACGTCGAACTCATCCTCGGCACCCCTGAATCCGAACTCAAAGACCCGCCCTTCAAGTACCAGGTCATCGACGGCATCCACGACGCCGCCGTCATCACCGCCACCAACCTCTTCTGCCTCGCCATCGGCTGCGTCCCCTTCGTCGGACCCGCCATCAGTTTCTACGTCACCTGCTTCGTCTTCGGCTACGACTACCTCGATCTCCCCATGGCCCTCCGCGGCATGCGCCGCAAAGACAAACGCGCCTTCGCCCGCCAGCACCGCGCCCACACCCTCGGCCTCGGTCTCACCGTCTTCGCCTTCAACTTCATCCCCATCCTCGGCGGCGTCATCCTCGCCAGCGCCGCCGCCGGCGCCGTCCTCCTCCGCCGAAAACTAACCGGCGAAACCCCCTCCGGCGCTGTCGTCATCGACAAGCATTCAATGTAAATTAAGCGATTCAGTGATTGAGCGATTTGGCGATTCTCGCCTATGCTCCTCGTTACTCCCCCGTGAATCACTCAATCGCTTAATCGCCAATCACCAATTTTATTCCATGCAATGAAAGGTTCGCATGTCGACATCCGCCCCTCTCATGATCTCCGTCTCCGGCGTCCGTGGCATCATCGGCGCCTCCCTCACCCCCCAGGTCGCCCTCGAGTTCGGCCAAACCTTCGGCACCTTCCTTAAAAAATCTTCCACCTCCACTGAGAAACACAAAGTCGTCATCGGCCGCGACACCCGACCCTCCGGCCCCATGATCGTCGGCGCCGTCGCCGCCGGCCTCATGTCCGTCGGCGTTGATGTCGTCGAAGTCGACGTCGCCACCACCCCCAGCGTCGCCATGATGGGCCGCTTCCTCAAAGCCTCCGCCGCCATCGTCATCACCGCCAGCCACAACCCCCTCATCTGGAACGGCATCAAATTCCTCCGCCACGACGGCGTCGCCTTCCCCCCCGCACAAGCCGCCCAAATCAAACAACTCTACTTCGACAAAGCCTGGCAATCCGAACTCCAACCTATCGAATCCCTCGGCCTCCACAGCACCGACTCACGCGTCCACGCCCACCACGTCAAAACCGTCCTCGACCTCTTCGACACCCGCGGCATCGCCGAACGCCGCTACAAAGTCGTCCTCGATTCCGTCAACGGCGCCGGCTGCATCGGCACCCCCATGCTCACCGGCAAACTCGGCGCTGAACTCATCCACATGAACGCCGAAGCCACCGGCCACTTCGCCCACACCCCTGAACCCACCAAGGAAAATCTCGTCGACCTCTGCGCCCGCGTCAAAGAAAAACGCGCTGCCGTCGGCTTCGCCCAAGACCCCGACGCCGACCGCCTCGCCATCGTTGACGAAAACGGCACCTACATCGGCGAAGAGTACACACTCGCCCTCTGCACCTACGCCCGCAACCTCGTTAAACCCGGCGTCGCCGTCGTCGCCAATCTCTCCACCAGTCGCATGGTCGATGACATCGCCGCCAAATTCGGCGGTACCGTCCATCGCACCCCCGTCGGCGAGGCCAACGTCGCCGGCAAAATGATCGAACTCGCCGGCGATCAGCCTGGCTCCGTCATCGGCGGCGAAGGCAACGGCGGCATCATCGACCTCCGCGTCGGCCCCGTCCGCGATTCCTTCATGGGCATTGCCATGGTGCTCGACCTGCTCCACCGTACCAACAAATCCCTCAGCCAGATCGTTGCCGAGCTCCCGCGCTACGCCATGATCAAAACCAAGTTCGACTGCACCCCCGAGCAGTCCGCCGCCCTAGTCGCCAAGGTCAAAACGCAATTTGCCAACGAGAAAATCGACACCCAGGACGGCGTCCGCATCGACTTCGCCGAAGGCTGGGTCCACGTCCGCCAAAGCAACACCGAGCCCATCGCCCGCATCATCGCCGAAGCCGCCGACGAACCCACCGCCCGCAAACTCATCGCGAAAGTCGAAACGCTCAAATAAAAACTTCTGGCTACTGGCTACTGGCTACTGGCTTCCAGCTTCTTCAACGGATGCTCCTGCGTCACCACAAACTTCTCATGATCCGTGCAGTCAATATGCACGCTGAAAAACGTCCCGCCCACCGGATCATTCTTCCGCCGCCCCTTGTGCAGCATCTGCGAGTACTGCATCACCAGCGGCCAGATCACTTCCTTGTCCGTCTTCGGAATGTTCAACCCCGGCACAATAATCGGGTCCACCCACTCCAGGCTCCCCTCCGGAATTTCCCGCGCCGCAAAATTGATCGGCTTCACCACTTCAAAACAAAACATCAGCCAGTGCGCCTCATTCTCATATCCCCGCTCGCTCACAATCCCCAGCAGCCGGATATCGTCCAAACCCAACTCCAGGCCAATCTCTTCCTGCGTCTCGCGCAGCGCACACGCATACGGCGACTCCCCGATCGCCTGCTCCAGCTTCCCGCCGATGGGGGAGTAGCGCCCCAGGTTAGGCGCCTTCGCCCGCTTCAGTAGCAGCGTCTTGCCCGCATCATTAAACGCATAAACCAGCACAGCAATCTTGTACGGATGACTCATCACAAATCCACAAAATAGAACACAATCAACCCGGCGAACTCACCGCCAACTTCTGGTAGAACGTCAATCGCTGCCGCATCGGCTCAACTTGGTCATCAATCATCTTATTCTCAATCGCCACCGCAATGGCCTTGTTCTGCCAGCGAACCGCCGCCCGGTAGTTCCCCGCCACCGAATACACCTGCGCCAGCAACTCCAAATACACGACCTCTTTCTCATCGGTCGCCTTCACCGCCGCCTCGGCCCGCTCCACCGCCTCCGGCACATTCCGAATCTGCGGGTTCTGACTCGTCGAAAGAATCTCCGCCAGCGCGCCATTCGCCGCCGCCAGCGTCTTGTTCATCGCCAGCGAAGCACGCAGATAACTCTCCGCATCCCGTTCCTTCCCCATCATCGCCAGCACTTCGCCCGCACTGCAGTACGCCATCGCAAACTTCTTGTCGCTCTGAATCGCATTCGCAAAGCTCTGCAGCGCCTCTTTCAGTTTCCCCTGCCGCTTCTGCACTTCGCCCAGGTTCTGGTGCGCCTGCGCCATAAACTTCGCGTGATTCAGTGCCTGCACAAACCGCCGTTCCGCCTCCTCCAGATTCCCCTTCGCCAAGTACGTCAGCCCCAGGTTGTTATAGACCGACGCATTCTTCGGATCGGTCGCCAGTGCCTGTTCAAACACCTTGATCGCTTCCGCAAACTTCGCCTCGTTCCCCGTCACGCTCGCCTGGTTGCGCAGCGAATTCCCCAGTTCATCCATCGCCACCATCGACTTCGGATTCGCCGCCAGCGCTCGCCGCAACAGCACCTCCCCCTGCCGGTGTTTGCCCTGGCTCACCAGCAGCGACCCCATCGTCTGATTCAACAAAAAATCTTCCGGCGCCAGGTTCAACCCCTCCCCCAAAAACGTCTCCGCATCCACCAAATTCCCCAAATCACGATGCGCAATCCCCAGCGCATTCAGCAGCGGCGGATGCTCCGGCCGCAGCGCATAAGCCTTCTGATACTTCTTCAACGCCTCGCCCGCATCCCCGCGCGCCAGCAACACATCCCCCAAATTCTGCCACGCCGCCCACGCCGTCGGGTTGCGCTCAATCGTGGTCCGCCACAGCGTCTCCACATCGCGATAGCTCGACGCCTGCAGATACGTCGCCACCGTCAGCGTCACCAGCACCACGCCCGCCAGCCCGAACCCCACCACGTTCCGAATCACCAGCGGCGCCTTCTCAAACAACCGCACCCCCAACCCCGCCGTCAACGCAATAATCCCAATCGATGCAATGTACTGAAAGTGGTCCGCCACAAAGCTGTAGATCATCGGGTAATAACTCACAAACCCCAGCGCCGGCCCGATCGCCACCAGGAAGAACAGCACCCCCAGCGCCACCCCGCGCCACGACTTCTTAAACATCGCCGCAATCGTCACCCCCGGCGTCGCCACCGCCACGCCCGCCACATACCCCCACCAGTTCGGTAACGGACTCATCGCCCATCGCTCATACATGAATGTCAGCTCCACCGGTGCAAACAACTTCCCCACATAAAACACCACCGCCCGCCCCGCAATCATCAACCGCTGCGTAAAACTCAAATCAAAGTCCGGCGTCGCCAGCACCGCCGGCGTGATGATGTACGTATGCTCCACATGGCTCGTCCACAACCCCGCCCCAACCGCCAGCACCACCATCGGTACCAACGCCGCCGCCCGCTTCATCGTCCACTGCCCACCCAACACCAGCCACAACAGCAAAATCACCGGCAACACCACCGTCACCGTCTTCGCCGCCAGCGCCAACGCAAACAACCCAACGCTCAGCCCATACCACTTCGCTCGCCGTTCCCCTTCGCCGTCCACCCACCGCACAAACGCCCACGCACTCAACAAGAACAGCAGCAAACTCAGCGTGTTCTTGCGCTCGCTCACCCACGCCACGCTCTCCACATGCACCGGGTGCACCGCAAAAATCGCCGCCGCCAAAAACGCCGCCACCGGGTTCAACTTGATCGCCAACAGCAACCGCCACAACACCAGCGCACTCAGCAAATGCAGCAGCACATTGTTAATGTGATACACCCGCGCATTCGCCCCAAACAGCTGATACTCCGCCCAAAACGTCGAAAACGTCAGCGGATAATACTGCGGCGTCGCCGGCACAATCTTCTGCGTCACCGTCCCGTCAAAATCCTGCACCGCCTGCGGCGCCACCGGCCACAGCCAAATCCGCCCCAGCCCCCCCGGACTTTGCACCGCCGCATTGTTCGTCACATGAACATCATCGTCCCACACAAACCCCGCCTGCCTGAACGTCACCGGTACGTACGCGCACGCAACAAGGGCGACGATCAACAACGTAAGAATGGTGTTGCGCTTGGCCAAGGCCGTACTCACTTTTCACTCGTTCCACTGGGGGAGGCATTGTACGATGTACGCCTGCAGCAAAGAAGCCCGGACGCTGGTGAGAAAACCACGCCGACAGCAACTTCTGCACGTGACACGCGTGGAAGCATCAACCAGGGGTGCTTGATGGCAATCAAATGGCTGGCGTGGGCGGTCGTGGGATGCACAGCGACGGCTTGGGCGCAAATGCCGCCGCCGCCTCCACCCGACGGCCCCCTCGAAGAAAACGTCCCCCCAGTCGTCATCCGCCCCGGCCGCCGCCCCGTCCAAAAAATCTACAACGCCGACACCCTCACCGACCAGCAAGTCGCCGACAGCATCGCCAAAGGCGTCGACTTCCTCCTCGCCCGCCTCCCCAAGCTCCTCGAAGAAGAAAAACCCCGCCAGCCCGGCCGCTTCGGCGTCTTCGAAGCCGGCGACTACTACCGCAAAGGCTCCGCCTACCTCACCATCTACACCCTCCTCTACGCCGGCCACGAAACGGGCGACGACCGCCTCCGCTTCAACAACGAAAGAATGAAACCCGCCGTCGAATTCCTCCTCAAAAAAGAAGACAAGCCCCGCACCTACGAACAATCCCTCCAGGCCTGTGCCCTCGCCCAACTCCCCGACAAACCCGACTACCGCCGCGCCCTCGCCGGCGTGCGCGACCAACTCATCCGCGGCATGGGCAAGTCCGGCGGCTACACCTACGGCCTCAAGGTCGACGCGCCCAACCAACCCCGCATCATCATGGGCCCCCAACGCGCCGCGCAGGGCTTCGGCGATCACTCCAACGCCCAATACGGCCTCTACGGCGTCTGGGCCGTCGCCAACGCCGGCGTCGAAGTCCCCATGGCCTACTGGCGCACCAGCGATGAATACTGGCGCAAAGTCCAACTTAAAGACGGCGGCTGGAGCTACGTCGGCACCTTGGGCCAAAGCTCACCCTCCATGACCGCCGCCGGCGTCGCCTCGCTCTACGTCACCGATGAACACCTCAACACCGCCAACCGCCTCGAACCCCGCAAAGACACCGCCATGGAAGCCGGCCTCGATCGCCTCATCAGAACCTTCGACCCCGACCGCGGCGATCTCTACTACATGTACTCCCTCGAACGCGTCGGCCTCGCCTCCGGACTCAAATTCCTCGGCGATTCCAACTGGTTCCGCGCCGGCGCCGCCAGCATCATGAACCTCCAACAACCCGACGGCTCCTTCACCGGGTCCTATGGCCCCGCCGTCTCCACCAGCTACTCCGTCCTCTTCCTCCTCCGCGGCCGCGCCCCCGTCGTCATGAACAAACTCCAACACAACGGCAACTGGAACAACCGCGCCCGCGACAGCGCCAACCTCGCCGGCTTCTACTCCCGCAAACTCGAACGCCACGTCAACTGGCAGGTCGTCCCCCTCACTTGCGCCTACACCGAGTGGCTCGATGCCCCCGTCCTCCTGATCACCGGCTCCAAAGACCCCCAGTTCACCGATGACGACATCGAAAAAATCCGCCAGTTCGTCCTCGCCGGCGGCATCGTCTTCAGCTCCGCCGACGGCAGCCGCGAACCCTTCACCATCGCCATGAAAAAATACGCCAGCAAAATCGCCAACGGCCGCTACGAAATGCGCCCACTCCCCCCCGATCATCCCCTCCTCAACGTCTACTCAAAAATCAAAACCCCCACCGGCCAATACCTCGGCCTCTCCAACGGCGTGCGCGAATGGTGGGTCCATTCCACCGGCGACATGCCCGCCATCTGGCACTCCCGCGGCGTCACCCGGCAAGAAGCCTTCGACTTCCCCCTCAATCTCTATTGGTACGCCACCGGCAAACGCCCCCTCCGCAATAAACTCCAACCCCTCTCCATCCCCGCCGCCCGCGAGACCACCCAAAAAATCACCATCGCCCGCCTCGACTACCCCGGCAACAGCGACCCCGAGCCCGGCGCCTGGCCCCGCTTCGCCAAATGGCTCGCCTCCCAATGCGCCACCGAACTCACCCTCGAAACACCCCGCGCCGACAAACTCGACGTCCAACGCTACCCCCTCACCCACCTCACCGGCACCACACGCTTCACCTTCCCCGACCGCGACGTCCTCGCCCTCAAAACCTACCTCGACAACGGCGGCACACGCTTCGTCGATGCCTGCGGCGCCGACCCCGGCTTCGTCGAATCCGTCCGCCATCTCGTCGCTACTATGTACCCCGACGCAAAACTCGACCCGCTCTCCGATGACCACCCGATCTACAAAGGCGGCTTCACCGAAAACGCCAAGACCACCCTCCCCGTCGATTACCGCCGCTTCTGGATCGAAAACAACCGCCGCAGAGAAACCGGCTCGCTCTACACCGTCATGCTCAAAGATCGCCCCGCCATCATCTTCAGCGAACTCGATGTCACCTCCGGTCTCCTCGGCACCGAGACCTGGGGCATCAACGGCTACGCCCCCGCCAGCGCCCTCGCCCTCACCCGCAACATCGTCCTCTACGCCAACGCCTCCAAAGCTGCCAAGTAAGCCCCGCCCCTCACTGCGGTGCCGCCGTCGCTTCACCCGCATTCGGCCGTGTCCGCGGCAACGGCTCAAAACCCTCATTCGAAACCATCTGCTTCCACAACCGCGCAATGCCATCCCCGCGAATGCGGTCCGTATTGCTCGTCCACCGCGGCTTGATCGTGTTCTCCAACGCCAACCCCCACAGCGGCTCAAACCCCTCCAACTCGCTGCTATACCGCATATCGCCAATCACCTCCGGCCGCCCCGGACTGCGCGCAATCCAGCCATCCGTAAACCACGCAAACCGCTCAAACGCCAGTTCCGTGCGGTCATCCACCGGCAACGGCCGCAGATCTTCCACCGCCAGCCGCTGCACCGGCCCGCTGCTCGGCCGCGCCACCGTACTCCCTAGAAACGGCGTGCGAATCCCATCCGCATACAGCTTCCCCTCAAACTCATACATCCCGCGCCAAACCAAAATCGACCCCAGCTGCGGCGTCACCCGGCTGCGCTCCATGATGTGCCCCCGCGACTCCGCCAGCGTCCGCTGTGCTGCCGCCGCCCGCTCATGCTGCACAAATCCCAATCCCAGGTAGGCCACCGCCAGCGCCACCGCCACCCGCGCCACCTTCTCCGACCGTTTCCGCGTCGCCACGATCAACCCCACCAGCACGATCAGCGTAAAAATCGGATCGATCACCGCGATGGTGTCCCACGCCACCCGCGTGTAATTGAACGGCCAGAACAACAGCGTGCCATAGGACGTAAAGGCATCCAGCAGCCCATGCGTCGCCACGCCCACCGTCGCCGCCAGGAACACCGTCTTGTAGTTGTCCCGCGCCCGCTGAAAGAACATCAGCACCGCCGCCGCCACTAGCGCGATCACCGGAATGACCAGCAGCGAATGGCTGAAGTGTCGGTGCATGAGTCGATCGACAATGACATCCCCGGTCTTGATAAAAACATCCAGATCCGGAATCGTGGCCGCGATACCGCCAGCCAGCCACGCAAAACGGCCAATCTTCTTTCCAAAGCAAGCGTAAGCCAGAACGCCGCCCAACGCGATATGTGTCACATTATCCATAGGGTCGATTATAGGCGTCGCAGACGCCCGAGAGCCGTGCGGCTCCGCCGCCGGTCTGGTACAAGCACAACTTGCGGCTCCGCCGCCGGTAAGGTTCGAGCACCAACTGCATTCCGCGGCGATTGATGATCAAAACAGGCCCAAAGGGCCGTCACATGTGTAGCCGGTGGCGTAAGCCACCGGAAGATCCCCTCCCCCACCCCCGCCTAGCCCCGAAGGGGCGACACAAACCCCACGCAGAAATCTCTTGACTTCCGTTCGGTCTATGGTAAATTGTACATCGACCGTACAAGATTTTCAAAAACTGGGGGCGGGGCCATGAATTCACCTATTATTCCCATCGAAACACTCGACCACCGCCAGTGCTTCTACACCCTTCTGGCTACTGGATTCTGGCTTCTTCGCCCCATTCGTCATTTGTCATTTATCATTCGTCATCGCCCCCGTTCACTCCGATACCCCGATACTCCCCTACTCCGATACTCCTCGGTTGGCATCTCCAGTGATGCCGACCCCTACGCACCACCGTGCGTAGCGTCCACCCATGTCTCCCCTAGGCCCGCCACCAGTGTCTCCCACCCCGCATGGCGCTATCAAAAACGCCCCTCCCCGCCCAAACTAATCCAAACCCGCGCTGTATCACTGGTGATACAACCCCTGGGGTTTCCGCGTTCCCCATTCACTCTTCACTCTTCGCCATTCCCCGTTCCCGCCCGCCCACGCGGCGCAAACCCCCATTCTCGTTATAATGGCCCGGCTATGGCCACACTTACCTATCGTACGGCGGGCGAATCCCACGGACCGGCAGTCATCGCCCTCATTGAAGGCATGCCCCACGGCACGCCCCTTGACGTCGACTTCATCAACGCCGAACTCGCCCGACGCCAGGGCGGCTACGGCCGCGGCGGTCGCCAGAAAATCGAAACCGATCGCGCCCAGTTCCTTACCGGCGTTCGCATGGGCAAAACCATCGGCTCGCCCATCACCATGATGATGCTCAACAAGGACAACCGCCTCGACGACCCGGCCGCCACCCCCGCGCTCCATCACCCGCGCCCCGGTCACGCCGATCTCGCCGGCGCCGTGAAATGGCTCACCAACGATTGCCGCGAAGTTCTCGAACGCGCGAGTGCGCGAGAAACGACGGCACGTGTGGCGGCGGGGGGGGTCGCCAAGTGCCTCCTCAAGGCCTTCGACATCGACGTCTTCGGCTTCGTCCGCGCTGTCGGCCCCGCCACGCCCGACTTCGCCGTCACCCCCGACAACTGGCGCCAACTCCTTGCACAGCGCGACGCCTCCGAAGTCTACTGCCCCGACGCCGCCGCCGACGCCGCCATGAAAGAATTCATCAACCATGCCAAGATCAACAAAGACACCGCCGGCGGCGTGGTCGAGTGCCACGTCTTCAACTGTCCCGTCGGCATCGGCAGCTGCCTCACCTGGGACGGCCGCCTCGACAGCCGCATCGCCGCTGCCGTCATGGGCATCCAAGCCTTCAAAGGCGTCGAGATCGGCATGGGCTTCGGCGTCGCCGATCGCTTCGGATCACAAGTCCACGACGAAATCGCCTTCGACCCCGCCAAGCGCAACACCCCCTCCCTCGGCTTCGCCCGCAAAACCAACAACGCCGGCGGCCTCGAAGGCGGCATGACCAACGGCCAACCCATCATCGTCAAGGGCGCGATGAAACCCATCAGCACCCTCGGCAAGCCGCTCAGCTCCATCGACCTCCGCACCAAGGAATCCAGCGCCGCTGGCTGGGAACGCAGCGACATCTCGGCCATCAGCGCGGCGAGCGTCGTGCTTGAAGCCGTGATCGCCTTTGAAGTGGCCCGCGCCATGATCGAAAAATTCGGCGGCGATTCGCTGCTCGAGATGAAACAGAACTATGATGCCTATCTGAGTGCGGCGCGCAAATTTGTGTGATGCATGATGCGTTTTGGAAAACCACTCGTTCGCGTGGTGGCGATCTATGGCACGCTGATCGTCGTGGCGCTCGCGGTGATCTTCTACGCCGCACGTTCAATTTATTTCGCCGCCCGTGAACAGGCCATTGCCCAGGCCCAGGTTCGCCAAGAACTCATCGCTCACCAGACCGCCCGCGGCGTCGAAAGCCATTACAACTCCATCGTCTCCGATCTGCTCCTCCTGATGCGCGACGACAGCGACCCCGCCATCACCCAGCCCGCACGCACGCTCATGGACCGCCTCAATCCCGGCCGCGGCCCCCTCGGCCCCGGCCGCCGACTCTCCGACATCAAAACCATTCCCGTCACCCCCGCCATGCTCAGCATCATGTGGCGCCAACTCTCCACCCGCGTCGAAACCCTCTTCGTCGTCGAAAGCAGCTTTGGCCGCTCCACCGTCTACTTCCCCGAAACGCCCCGCGGCCGCGAAGAGTCCGCCAGACTCGCCGACAAGCACGCCGACTGGCTCAAGACCATCACCGAGCCCGTCGTCAGCCCCTTCTTCCAAAATGATGCCGGCGAAGGCTACCACCTCATCGCCGTCCCCGGCGTCGGCCCCGCCCCGCGCGGCAACGCCAACCAACCCCTCACCCTCGTCGCCGTCGTCCCCGTCGCCATGGTCCAAAAACGCCTCTTCGATCCGCTCAACGATCAAGGCCAAACCACGGCGGTGCTGATCGATGAAAAAGGCGTCGTCATGATCGCCATCGACCCGCGCATCACCGGCGTCAATGTCTTCGATGAAGTGAAGACCACCGATGCCACCGCCACCGTCAAACGCATGCTCTCCGGCGGCCGCAGCGGCTCCGTCGTCGCCGATGAGCCCACGCTGCTCCGCGGCGTCACGCTCCCCCCGCGCGTCATCGCCGGCGAGCAGATCACCACCTTGCCCGGCCGCAAGTGGTCCGTCCTCGTCAGCCAGCCGCTGGCCGAAGTCGACGAACTCGTGGGCTCCGTCTTCCGCGGCGCTATCGGCTGGGCCATCTTTGTCGCCGCCGTCGTCACCCTCGTCCTTGTCGGCACCACACTGCAGTTGATCCAAAACCAACGCCGCCTCGAGCGTGCGCGCCACGACCTGCTCAGGCGCGAAATCGAACAGGCCCGCCAGATCCAACTCGCTTGGCTTCCTGACGAAAAATCCCAACCGCCCGGCCTCGACATCGCCGCCGCCAATCTCCCCGCCAACCACATCAGCGGCGATTTCTACAACTGGTTCCGCCTCCATGACGGCCGCGTCGCCGTCGTCATCGGCGATGTCACCGGCCACGGCATGTCCGCTGCCTTCCTCATGGCCACCACGCAACTGCTCGTGCGCACCACGCTGCAGCGCGTCGACGACCCCGGCGCTTGCCTTGAAGAAGTCAACAAGCAGCTCTGCACGCAAAAATTCCGCGGCCAGTTCGTCACCATGGTGATCGTCGTCATCGACCCGCGCAACAGCACCCTCGAAGTCGCCAGCGCCGGCCACTACCCGCCGTTGGTTGAGAAGAACGGCCGCTTCGAATCCATCGCCGTCGAGCCCGAGCTCGTCCTCGGCGTCGAGCCCACCGCCAAGTATCCCACGCATGGCTTCGTCATCACGCCCGGCGCTACCGTCGTGCTCTTCACCGATGGCGTCGTCGAAGCCCAGAACGGCGACGGCCAGGAATACCAGGTCGCCGCCATGCTCAAAACCATCAGCATCTCGCGCAAACAACCGCGCGGCCTCATCGACCATCTCATCGCCGACGTCAAACAATGGTGCGGCGCTGAAGACATCCGCGACGACCTCACCCTGGTCGCCGCGCAACTTCGAAACTGATGGGCGAACGCTAGAGGAATGCAATGGCGGGGTGCGTGGGGGGATCAATGCTTGCGTTTGAGAATGGCGAGGGCCTTTTTGAGTTCTTCGACACCGGCGGTTTCCGCATCGCGCGCCGCTTGGATGTGCACCACCGCATCCGTCCGAACTTTCTTCTCCGCAATACGCGTCCGCGTCGCCGACAACGGACTCGCACGATCGCCCGCCTGCTTATAGAACATCGACGCCTTCTCCAGCGGTTCCGCCGCCTCCGGAAACTTCTTCGCCAATTCCACGAGGTACTTCGCCGCATGCCCGCGCTCCGACAGCATCATGAGCTGATCGTCGTACAGCATCCGCCGCCGCGCCATCACCTTTTCATCATCAACCGGAAAATCCGCATCCACCCCCAGAGCCGCCGCCCACGCGTCGTAGGCGGCCGTGCCAAAGGCGTGGTTCGGCAGGTTCTTCCGCTGCGGCGTCGTCGCCAGGTCGATCGCCCACTCCAGCGTCGCAACCGCCGTGGCTTGCTCCGTGGGCTTGTGCAGCCGCTTCCTGCCCAGCACGAGCGCGCCGATCAGCACGTGCTTTTCCATGCGGGCGTACCAGTTCTCACGCCGGTAGTATTTCCCCGGCGGGTCATGATCGAAGTACGACCAGCCACGGAGAATCTTCCCGCCCTCTTCATAGCCCGTCACAACGCCGGCCTCCGGCGGGCCCATGATGCCGAACGCGATCACCGGCACGCCACGATCGATGCTGCTGACGATTGCTTTACGCATCGCCTCTTCGTTCATGCCGTCGACTACGTCGTAGTCATACCCGAGTGCATCGAACAGCCGTTCGTGCGGCGTCGGCGCCAGGTACATCAGGTCAACATTCCCGCCATCGTCCTTTTCCCACACACTGCGAAACGCGGCCCCACTGACGGCCATCATCGTGCCATAGTTCGGCGCATCCTTCACATACGTCAGGACGCTATGCACCGACCCCACCAGCGGGCAGAAGTGATACGAGCCATCCCGTTTACGGTTGAAGCCGACCGCAGGAACACCTTCCAGGATACGCTGGTCATTGTTCATCTTGGTCTCCCGAGTAGTCGGTGCGGACGTCTGGGCCGTCGTGAGCGCAGCGCTGAAGCCAATGGCGAAAAGCAACACGGGCAAAACACGTGGTCGCATACAACCGCCTCCATGAAGGGGCGAGCACCCTGAGGAACCGATTGTAATGCGCAATAGCGAATGCAGACAGCGCAAAGAAAACGCCGCCTTGCGGCGGCGTTGTCACTCTGTAATACGGACGTTGAACGTGTCAGATGCCCGCGAGTTGCTTGATGAGGTCGCGGATGGGCGTCTGCACGGCGGTGAAGATCGGCGTGTCGCGCTCGGTGTAGCGGCTGCCTTCGGATTCGCGGAGTTCCTGCACCAGGTCGAGGAAGTCGCCGGGCTCTTCGGTCTCGAAGGCGACGACGAATTCCTGATCGTCGAGGCCGAAGCTGTAGGTGGTGTTGAGCCGCACCGACTGGTATTTGTTGCCGATCTCGATGTGCTCATCCATGATGCCTTGGCGGGTGGTCTTGTGCAGCAGGTACCACTCACGCTTCTTCACGAAGGGATAGACGAATACGTACTTGTGCTTGCCCGGCTTGATCTGTGTACGCGATTCATCGTGCGAGGGATCGAGCTTGTCGATGTAGTTGCTGCGCTTGGTCTGGGCGAGGTAGCTGTAAGGCGTCTCGAGGTAGCCGGCAATGGGGAGGCGGTTGATGGCCGCGTGAAAGTTCTGGATGGTGTCGAGGTCGTAGCTGATCCGCCAGAACATAAGGTCGGTGTCGCCGCGGGTGCCGACGGTCGAGTACGTCAGCAGGATCATCTTGCTGCGGTCGTTGCCTTCAACGAGCGTGGCGAACTGCTCCAGCATCGTGCGCTGCTGCTCGATCGAGAGGCGGCGGAACTCCGGCTGCAACTTGTAGAAAATGAACGAAACGTACTGACGTTTGATCGGCGTAGCAGACGCGGTGGGGGTGCCAGCGGGACGACCGTGACCATGGGGATGCTGGGACATTGTTTAGCTCCGTATAACGAGCCAAACATTGTTGCCGGGATGGCACGCAAAGTAAAACGGTTAAGCGGGCGGGTGGTAACGCACTTCGTCCACGATCGCGACGACGCAGGCATCGACGGGGAGGGATTGTTCTTCGAACGGATTGGCGGCTTCGCGGCCTTCGACATAGGCGACGAGGGAGCCGACGCCGGCACCGGTGATATCGAGGGCGATGGTGGTCCAGCGGATGGGGTTGCCTTTGAAATCGACCGGCTGCAGCACGAGCAGCTTCTGCGATTCAAAACCGGGCAGCCGGATGCGGGCTTCTACGTTGCCAACGACTCTGGCCATGAACATGGTTATTTCCCCCCGTTCTTGATGTGAATGTCCTGTTCGCGGAGGAGTGCGACCACGGCAAGCCGGACGGGGCAGTCTTTGCCGGCGTTGAGCATCTTCTGGGTGCCGAGGCCGTCGCCGCTGAGGAGGACCTTCTGGCCGTTGCCGGCGCCGAGGGTATCGATGGCGATTTGGGCGAGGCCGTCGGGCTGCTGGGTCACGGGGTTGATGGGCTGGACGATGAGCAACTTGGCGTTGCGCAGCGACTCGTGCTTCGCTGTGGAGATGATTTCACCATGTACGATGCCGGGCCACATAGAAAACTCAAAACGCTAAACGCAAAACTCGAAACGCTGTAGGGGAGAATTAGCTTCGCTTGAAGACCACTTGGCCGTTGGCGTCGACGCGGTCGATGAGGGCGATGATGACGGCGTCTGTGGCGGTGCTTTTCATGCTGGGGGCCATACGGGCGCTGGAGCCCTGGGAGACGGCCACGAAGTCGCCTTCGCCGGCACCCAGGTCGTCGTTGGCGACGATCATGGTGCTGCCGGGGGCCAGGGCGTTGTCTTTAATGACATGGGCCTGGCAGACGACGAGCTTTTTGCCCGCGAAGCCGGGGTCCTTGACGGTGGCGACGACTGTGCCGATGACTTTGGCAATGATCATGGATAAACCTCGTTGGGGATTATCGCGCGGTAAAACTCAAAACGCAAAACTCTAAACACAAAACGGAAGTCTGGGGCGGGCGGTTATACTGATGGGGCGTGATCTATGGCAAATTTCTTCACCAAGGTGCTTGATCGCATGTTCAGCACGTCTCCCGAACCGCGGGAGCGGGTAATTCGCATTGAACCGGATGGCGTGGCGCTGTTCAAGGTGCACTCGCAGGCGTTGGTGCTGCGGTTCAAGTGGGCTGACGTGGTGCGTATTCACACGTTTAAGCGGGACCTCTTTTCGTTTGATGAGATTTGCCTGCAGTTCGACCTTGCCAACGGCAGTTGCGTGACGCTGGGCGAAGAAGATGCCGATTGGACTCCACTGATGCAGGCTGTTCAGGAACATTTTGCGCTGCCCGCGGATTGGTGGGGCACAGTGATGAAGCCGGCCTTTGTGGAGAACTACCGGTTGCTGTGGGAGAAGCCGCGTTGAGTGGTGGGGGATGTGCAAAAACGAAAAACGCCGGGCGTTGCCGCGCGGCGGTTCTCGGTTTAGGGGGGGCTTGTTCATACACATGGGAGACTGGCTTACGCGAGGTCTTCCATGAGTCTGCTGATGGTCACGTCGAGCCGGTGGGGCGTCTCGTAGACGCCGGCAGCGATCAATTGCTTGGCCGCTGCGACCTTCTCTTCGCGGACATCAGGGAGTTTCTTGAGTTCGCCAAGGTAGCGGGCAGCATCACTGATTTCGACAGTGTCGCTGGCCGCGGTGCTCACATCCTGTGGGCCCTTTGCGATTTTTTCCGCCATGCTTCCGTGCAGGCGCGTGATGGGGGTTGAGACCCCAATGGACGAGACGTTCATTGTTACCTCTCACGTCGCCCGGTTCTGATAATAACTAGGCTGCCCGAACTGGGGTTGACGGTGTTAGGTATTGCCGTCGGCCAGTTCATCGACCTGTTTCTATATATCGTACTGTGGGAAATGAAATCATGAAGCAAAATCGGTGAAATTTTACGGGGGCGGGCGTTCATAAATAGCGATTGTGCGGTCGTTTATGCGCGGTCGATCGGCGGATGAGAAAGGCATGAGGCGAATGTGCTGTAACGTCCGCTGTGGTTATATCTTAGCTATTGTGACAAACATTTTCGGACCGTGCGGAAGGGGGGCATTTTGTACGTTTTAGCGAATTTTTGGGATTTTTCTTGACGGGTTTTCCGGGGGTATTTTGAAGGGTTTGGCGCGGCGCGAAAAAAGGGCGATGCTGCCCCACTTGCAGCATCGCCCATATTGGGGACCGAAGCGGTGACGCGCTTCGGTCATCTGGATATGCGCCTGGTCACCCACATGCCGGCGCTGGAAGAAATCGATTACCGTGCGGCGCGACGACGCAGGGCGAGGCCGGCGAGGGCGAGGGGCAGCAGGGCCAAGGTGGCGGGTTCGGGGATGACCGGGGGATTCTCGCCGCCGGATTCGACGAAAGTATTGTCAACGAACTGAATGGACGCGGAGCCACCGGCAGAGCCAGCGGTCACGTCGATCGACTTGATGACGCGGAGGCTGGTGACGGCGGGATCGAGGGTGATGGAGTCGGTGAGCTGGTCCTGCAGGCCACCGTCGCCATCGGTGAAGATCTGGAGACTGCGGGTGGAGTTGCCGATGTAGACGGTCTCGCCGACGAAGGCAGCGCCGCCGCCGGAGGCCGTGGCGTCAAAGGCGAGGCCGACGCCGGAGATGGTGGCGCCTGAGCCGGGGTTGGTCGAGAGGGTGTAGCCGATGACGGAGGTGAGGTTGGGACCGGTGGCGGTGGACCAGGTTGGGTTAGCGGTGAAGCGGAGGCCCGAGCCCGACTCCGGAGTGGTGATGGTGATGGCGGAGGCGGGAATGGTTGTGCCGAGATAGGTGAATTTGGAGTAGATGCGATCGCCCTGGACGATCATGGCATCGGGCGCACCGGTCAGCAGTTCATCGAGGGTGACGGCGTTGGCGGTGCCAACAGTTGCGGCCACAGCGCCCACGAACGCGGCGGCGAAGAGTCCACGGGACAATTTCATATTTTGCTCCTTCGGGAAACAGTTAGAGTATTTTGGAAGCCCCACTGGCTAACATCGTGAGTGTGAGTAACAAAAGCAGTGCCGCACGGTTGGGCTGTATGAATCTGGCTTGAAAATGAAGGCGTAGAGCGGTTTATTTTTTTGGTGGCGACAATAGCGCGCGATCTTGAGAGCGACGGAGCGACGCAGCGACGAAGCGACCGATTTGAGACTGAATGGTGACGAGTGAGGAAGAAAAGAAAAAAGGCGGTCTCGTGTTCAGCACACGAGGCCGCCTTGGAAGGAATCTCTATTGTTTAGAGGGCCTTAGCGGGCGAGCCGCTTGCGAAGCGCCAAGCCGACAATCGCGAGGGGGAGCAGGGCGAGGCTGGCGGGTTCGGGGATGACCGGCGGGTTTTCGCCGCCGCCAGGCGTCTGGGTGAAGGTGTTGGCGACGAAGTTGACGGCGCCGAATGCTTGGCCATTAGCGCTCACGTCGATCGACTTGATGACGCGGAGGCTGGTGACGCCGGGATCGACGGAGGTGGAATCGCTGAGGTTGTCAGCGAGGCCGCCTTCGCCATCGTAGTAGACCTGGAGGCCATAGTTCTTGGAATTGGCGTCATCAAAGAGGGTTTCGCCGACGGTCGCGCGGGCGTCACCGATGATGACGTGGCCGGCGAAGTCGAGACCAGCGCCGGTGATGACGTTATCAACGCCAGGGGAGACGCTGACGGTGTAGCCGATGACCGAGGACATCGTGCCGCCACCATAAGCGCTGTTCCAGTTAGCGCCGAACTGCACGGCCGAGGAGTCAACGAAGTTGACGGCGATTTGATTCGCGGGCAACGTCGTGCTCAGGTACGTGAAGTTCGAGAAGATTTTGTCGCCGGCGACAATGGGCGTGCCATTGTCAATGATTTCCTGCAGCGACAGGGCTTGGGCCGGGCTTGCTGCGGCGAGAAGGCCTGCAGCACCCACGACAGCCAGGGCACAGAGCGAAAAACGGTTCATAATTTCTCCTGAGAAAAGAACTTTAGCAGAGCGAAAAACCCCACACACGCGGGATGAGTAAACAAGAGTCGTGCCGATGAGTGTGCGGAGTACGGATGTGCTCTACGCGACTGGAGAATCGCGGTGGGGAATTGTTGCGTTGAGGGAATGGATGATCTTGTGCGGACAAAATCGTCCGGACGGGTAGCGACGAAGCGACGTGGTGACGAAACGCCGAGGCGCGCGTGATGCGAGGGGCGAATTACGAAGGCGCGCGGGGAATCATGTGTCGGGCGATCGGCCCTGCGCGTTTTCTATTGGAGGCTTTCAGCAACCTTGCGGTTGCTGCTACTGACTTTCGGTGCTTCGCCCCTGATGCGCGCGGGCGCGAAGATCAGTCGGGGGCGGATTGCTTGGCTTCGAGGAATTGCCAGCGTTCGTACAACTTGGCGACGGCTTCTTGGGCGTCGTGGAGGGCGGCGCAGGCGGCCGTCATCTTGACGTGATCGGCCATGGTCGCGGGATCTTCGAGCGGTTTGTGGCGCTCCTGCACCAGCGTTTCAGCTTCGAGAATTCGCGTTTCGATGGTGTCGAGTTCTTTTTGTTCGTGGTAAGTGAGTTTCTTGCCGGGCTTTTTGGTGGCTGGCTGTGCAGTAGCGGGAGCGGGAGTGGAAGCGGGTACTGCGGCGGCTTTGCGGGCCTTGGCCTGGGCCTTCGCCCAATTTTCGTATTGGTCATAGTCCGTAATGATGGCGTGATTGCCGAAGCCATCGAGGCCGACGATTTCGGAGCTGAGGCGATCGAGCATGAAGCGGTCGTGGGTGACGAGGACGAGGGCACCGGGGAATTCTTCGAGGGAGGATTCGAGGACTTCGAGCGAGGGGATGTCGAGGTCGTTGGTGGGTTCGTCGAGGATGAGGACATCGGCTGGGCGGAGCATGAGGCGGGCGACGAGGACGCGGGCCTGCTCGCCGCCGGAGAGCTCGCCGACGGGGCGGTCGAGTTGTTCATATCGGAAGAGGAAGCGGCGGGCCCAAGAGGTGATATGGATGAGCTGGTTGTTGTAGACGACGGAGTCGGACGGGCCGGCGAGGGCGGTCTTGAGGAGTTCTTGTTTGTCGAGTTCGCGGCGTTGCTGATCGAAGAAGACGATGCGGAGGCCGGGGGCGCGCTTGATGTTGCCGCTGTCGGGTTCGAGGTCGCCGGTGAGGAGCTTGAGGAGGGTGGATTTGCCGGAGCCGTTGGGGCCAAGGACGCCGAGTTTCATGCCGGGGGAGAGGACGAGGTTGAGTTTGTCGATGAGGCGTTTTGAACCGAGGGTTTTGCAGAGGTTGTGGGCGGCGAGGAGTTTTTTGGTTTTGCGTTCGGTGGCGGAGAATTCGATTTCAACGGCGGCGTCGGTGGCGGAGCGCTGGCGGGATTCGGCGAGGGAGTCGATCTTTTCGTGGGCGTCCTTGATGCGTGATTTGTTTTTGTTGCGCTGAGCCTTGGGGCCGCGGCGGAGCCAGTCGATTTCTTTTTTGACTTGTTGTTTGAGGGTTTGTTCCTGCTTGGCCTGGGCTTCGAGGACGACGTCGCGGCGTTCGAGGAAGTCGGAGTAGGTGCCGGGGACGGAGAGGTAGCCCTCGGTGAACATGGGGTTGATTTCGATGACGCGGTTGGTGACGTTTTCGAGGAAGTAGCGGTCGTGGGTGACGACGACGAAGGAGAAGTTGGTGGATTTGAGGAGGGACTCGAGCCAGAGGATGCCTTCGAGGTCGAGGTGGTTGGTGGGTTCGTCGAGGAGGAGGAGGTGGGGCTGGAGGATGAGTTCGCGGGCGAGGGCGAGGCGTTTGCGCCAGCCGCCGGAGAGGGTGGCGATTTGGACGTCGTGATCGTCGAAGCCGATCTTGGTGAGCATGATGGCGATCTGGGTGTCGCGTTCGTGTTCTTCGAGGTGGGCATCGGCGAGGGCGTGGAGGAGTTCGTTGCGGGGGGTATCGGCGGAGAAGCGGTCTTGCTGGGGGAGGTAGCCGACTTTTACACCGCGGCGGATCTCGAGGGTGCCGTCGTCGGGCTGTTCGCGCTGGGCGAGGATCTTCATGAGGGTGGATTTGCCAGCGCCGTTGGGTCCGAAGAGGCCGGTGCGTTCGCCTTCGTAGAAGCCCATGGTGATGCCGGTGAAGAGGCGGCGTGAGCCGTAGGTTTTGGCGAGATTTTGGCAGCTGAGCAGGAGGGACATTTAGGGCCTCAAAGGGACGAGCGAGGCATGGTACACGAATGGGGGAGGGGGAAGAAATGGAATTGAAAGGGATTGTGGGGGAATGCTAAGATGTGTTGCGAAGGAGTTGATCATGTCAACCGAAGCGAAGCCCACAGCGAAGAAGAAAAAGATCATGCCGAAGCCGGAGAAGCGTCAGAGCTTTAAAGAGGCGGCTGATGCGACGCACAAGCAGTACGCGGAGACTTTTGCCCGTTTGGCAAAGTGACGGCATTTTTGCGGCATCGATCAGGACAATACACAAGCGAGTACATCTGTGGACGAAATCGAATTATTGACTTGGGAAGAACTGTTGGCTGAACACCGCTTGCAGCTCGAGCTGTTTGGCGGGCAGGACGGATTTATTGATGAAGGCGTGGTGCGGTCGGCTTGGGCGCGAGCGCAGTTCATGCTGCAGTACAACGCCGATGCGGACTTGGCGGACCTTGCTGCCGAATACATGTATGGTTTGAGCACGACGCAGGGCTTCATGGACGGCAACAAGCGGATTGCGCTGGCCGCGGCGACGATCTTCGTGCGGAAGAACGGCTTACGATTTGTGTTTGGACCGAAGGTTATGTACTTGATCGCGATTAGCGTGGCACGCGGAGAAGTCGGCCGTGATGAACTGGCTGAAATTCTGCGGGAGCACATGGTCGAGATCGAAGACACTCCGTAAGGAACGGCGCATGGCGTTTTTATTGGCGTTGCCGGCGGTGTTGTGTTTGTGGGTGTTGGGGGCGCATTTTTTGAGGGCGGGCGGCCTGGTGTTGACGGTGGTGTGCGCGGCGTTGCCGCTGGTGCTGCTCATTCGCCGGGTGTGGGCGGTGCGGATCGTGCAGGTGGTGTTGCTGCTGGCGATGCTCGAATGGACGGCCACGGCGTTTGATATTTATGCGGCGCGGACGCGCGAGGGGCGGCCGGCGATGCGTGCGGCGATCATCATGGGGAGCGTGACGGTGTTTAATCTGCTGGCGATGTGGGCGCTGCAAGGGTTGGTGCGGCGGCGGCAGTTGCCGGGCGTTGCGGAATCAACTGAATCACGGTGAGAAAAGGGAAGGGGCACGCGGTTGGCGTGCCCCTTCACTTTGCTGATTGCTAACGCGGTTATTTTGCGGCGGTGTCGTAGTAGAATTTTTCGAGGGTGATTTTGTTGTTCTTCCAGGTTTGGGCGGAGACTTGGTCGTAGGTGTAGGTTTTGCCGTCGGTACCGATGAAGACGAAGTGGTACTGGATGAAGGCGTGGCCGGTGGCTTCGTTGACGGCTGTGGCGGTGATGCTGAGGGACTTCCATTCTTTGACGAAGGCGAGGAATTGTTTTTCGCGTTCGAGGTTGGCGGCGAGGCCGACGGTGGGGGCGCTGTTGTTTTCCTGCATGACGGCGTCGGGGGCGTAGAACTCGGTCATGGCGTCGAGGATGCGGCCGGTCTGGATGTATTGGATGAGGTCAGCGACACGAGTGGCGAGGGACATGATTTGACTCCGGGTAAGAGTGGTTGATGGAAAAAGGAACCGCCGCGACGTGCGGCGGTTGTGGTTCTAGGCCGTGGCGACGGCGGGGGTGGGGGCGGGTTTGCGTGAGGGGAGGCGGAGGGCGAAGGCGCCGTTGCCGAGGAGGCCTTGGGCGAGGAGCGCGACGAGGAGGACGACGATGTATTCAGCGCCGCCGCCGGGGTTGCCGAAAGACCAGCCGGCCGCAGCGTGGACTTTGAGGGCACCGAGCATGGTGGGAATGAGGGCGAGGGCGGCCCAGCGGGCGTGGAAACCGGTGAGGAGGGCGAGGCCGGCGACGAGTTCGGCGGGTGCGACGATGTAGGCGGTCCAGGCGGGGAAGCCCTGGGCGGCGAAGAACTGGGAGGTGCCGGCGAGGGTGAAGAGGAAGAACTTTTTGTAGGCGGCGAAGAGGAAGACGACCGCGAGGATGGTGCGGAGGGCGGTGACGCCGTAGGCGGCGGTGCGGGGGTCGATCGCGTGACGGTTGAGGGTGGACATGATTTCGCTCCTGGTCTGGGGTTTGGCTTTCGGGGTCAGCTACGCCATGTAGTTGACGATGCAACTAATATAGCCTTAGATAGTTGTATTGTCAACTATTGATATTGCAACTTTATGTGCTAAGATTTGGCCAGAGGTGTAACCATGCCCCATGACTACCTGTTACAGCACATTGCCTGGCGGAATATTTTGGAAACGCAGGCGCGGATTATCCGGCTGCATGATGAGGCTTTAGCGAAGGCTGGACTGATTCCGGTGGAGCAATACGATGTACTTCTGCCGTTGGCGGAGGCGCCGGGGCATCGGCTGCGCTTGAGTGAGTTGGCCGAGCGCGTGATCTTGAGCCGCAGCGGGATCACGCGGCTGGTGGATCGGCTGGAGGCGAAGGGGCTGCTGAAGCGGGAGAGTTGTCCGGAGGACCGGCGGGGGAGCTATGCGGTCATCACGAAGGCCGGCCTCGCGGCGATGAAGCAGGCGTGGGCGGTGATGGGGAAGATTTTGGATGAGCAGTTTGCAGCGCATGTGCGTGATGAGGAGGCGGCGGCGATTCACAGTGCGCTGGTGCGGGTGCTGAAGGCGAACGGATCGGAGGTGGGGGAGGTGTCGGCGCCGGTGCAGATTGGGATCAGGCGGAAGTAAGGCGGGAGGCAGGAGGGGGGAGCCAGGAGCCATCAATAATTGTAGATATGTAGATACATCCATTAAAAATGGATATCCTATTTCTCTGGGTATTTGTGTGTTTCTGTGCTATCGGGTGGTGGGTGGGTTGTGGGCGGCGGGGAGATGGCGGCGTGTGTCGGCCCTTTGGGTCTCGCAAGGTTGGTGGGAAGGGGCAGCAACCTGACGGTTGCTGCTATTGGATGCCGGGGCTTTGGCCCTTTGGGTGGCCACGGATGTCTCGGGCAGTTGTGGTTCTAGCGTTTGGGGCAGCACTTTATTGATGAGGATTGGCGGGGGCTCGTTGTTTGAGTCGCCGATCCAGTGCTTTCTTCGCGTCGGCGTCGCGGGACAGGGCCTCAAGCAATTGGGGCGTGATATCAGGAGGCTGTGCGAGTTCAGCAACGATGCGAGCCGAGATCTGCGGCAAACGCTTGGTGTTCTCTTGGCCGAACGCCGTAATGGCCGGACGCAACTCTCTGTAGAGCCGATGCCTAATCTCTACCTGCTGCGCTGGCGTGAAGGGCTGGAATAGCGGTAGCGGATTCTTCGCGTCATAGAATCGCCCATCACCGAACAGATCGCGGAAGTGCATCTCAATTGCCTCACGGGCGAATTTGCGGATTTCTTCGTCGTGATGTGTCGTGCCGTTTACAAGTCCCGGCACGCCTTCAGGTCCGAGCGCAAATAGCACAGAAGCCAGGTGATAGCGTGCGTACAGCTCGGACAGTCGCGCATCGCCAACCGACTGTTTCAAAGGTGCGTTGAATTGACGGGCGATGGTTGCCGCATGAGGCCGTACCTGTTGGGGTGGGAACAGAAAAAGCATCCCCGCGGCATACATTTCCTGCATTCCGCCTTGTTCGTAGCGTTCACGGGAGTAGGGCACATGGATGTTTCGCAGCACCCATGGCAGCCAGTCGCGATGGGGACGCAAGGAGAGGATGCCGTCGCTGGCCTCGTCAATGGCCACGATCAAGAGGGGGCTGAGTCGTTTGTCCGCGTGCTTTGCGACGATGGCCGCTGCCACGCGGCCGATGGCATCTGATTCCGGCGTTTCTTTCGCCCGAATCTCAGCCAGAACCCGCAAACGCTCAGGCCCTTCGGCTTCGTACAGGGCTCGTAGCAGTTGTCCATGCGGCGAATCGGGGAAATCGATCACTGGCCGCGAGGCACATGCGCCGAGCATTGCCAGCGCCATTACTAACAGTGACCGATAGATGAGGACTTGCATGGCGATACCTCCTGATGTTGACGCACTCACTTCTTGCGGAGCCATTTGAATTGGGTGAGGAGGCGGACGTTGAGGTCGATGCCTTCGATTTTGTCGGGGTTGTACATGTAGCCGTCGGCGTATTGGTAGAGGGGGATGAAGGGCATTTCGTCTTCGACGAGGACGCGTTCGGCTTCGCGGAGGAGTTCGAAGCGCTTGGCGGGGTTGCCTTCGGCGGCGGCTTTGTCGAGGAGGGCGTCGTAGTCTTTGCTGGCGAATTTGCCGTCGTTGTTGCCGTCGGTGGAGCGTGCGAGGTCGAGCCAGGTGGTGGGGTCGAGGTAGTCGCCGTACCAGCCGCCGCGGGCAATGAGGAAGTTGTTGGAGCGGCGGTCAGCGCCGAAGGTGCCGCGCTCAAGGCCTTTGAAGGATGTTTTGATGTTGAGGTGTCGTTGCCACATTTGGGCGATGGCGAGAGCGACTTTGTCATGCGTGGATTCGGTGTTGTAGAGGATTTCGATGGTGGGGAAGCCGGCGCCGTTGGGGAAGCCGGCGTCGGCGAGGAGGCGCTTGGCTTCGGGGATGTTCATGTCGAGACCGGCGGGGCCGGTGTAGTCGGGGATGGAATCGCGTGGGACGACGACGGTGGAGGGGGGTTCGCCCATGCGGAGGACGTTGTCGGTGATGAGGCGGCGGTCGATGACGAGGGCGAGGGCGCGGCGGACGCGCTTGTCGGTGAAGGGGGGCTTGGTGCAATTGAAGATGTAGTAGTAGGTGCCGAAGACGGGGCGGAAGTGGACGTCGTTGCGTTTGCCGTCTTGGCGGAGTTTGAGGAGTTGTTCGCCGAACTGTTTGGGGACGAAGCTCATGGCGTCGATCGCGCCGGAGTTGTAGGCGAGGATGGCGGCGCGCTGGTCTTCGAGGGCGGTGATTTTGAGGCGGTCAACTTTGACGTTGGTCCGGTCCCAGTAATGCTCATTGGGGGTGAGGAGGAGGTGGCGTTTGAATTGCCATTCGGAGAGTTGGAACGCGCCGTTGGTGACGAGGTGGGGCGGGCGGGTGAACTTGGGGTCGTAGGTGCCGGTGTTGGGGCCTTCTGAGAACGGGCGCATGGATTTTTCGTGCAGGGGGAAGAGGGGCGGGAAGGCGCAGAGGTCGAGGAAGTACGTGACGGGGTGGTCGAGCTCGACGCGGAGGGTGTGGTCATCGACGGCGATGGCGGCGACCTTGGAGAAATCGGCAGGCTGGTTTTTCTCGAGGGCGGTGGTGAAGGCGGTGGCGCCCTTGATGTGCTGGAGCAGCGTGATGTAGTCGGCGCCGGTGGCGGGGTTGAGGACGCGTTGCCAGGCGAAGAGGAAGTCGTGGGCGGTGACAGGATCGCCGTTGGACCACTTGGCGTTTTTGCGGAGGTGGAAGGTGTAGGTTTTGGCGTCGGGGGAGACGTCCCAGCGTTCGGCGACGCCGGGGAGGATTTCGAGGGTTTTGGGGTGGTAGGCGGTGAGGCCCTCCCAGAGGCCCATGGCGGTGCGGATGTCGTTGGCCCAGCTCATCTTGCCGGGGTCGAGGGTCTTAAGTTCGTCGGCGTTGGCGAAGACGACGGTGTTTTTGCGCGCGGTGACGGGCTCGCCGCCGCTGAAGACGAAGGCGACGATGCCGAGGGCGAGGAGCAGGATGGTGGGGAAGATGAGGGCGCGGTTCATGGGGGAAGTATAAAGGGGGGAAGCCAGTAGCCAGAAGCCAGCAGCCAGAAAAAAGCAAAGCCCGGTCGGATGGCGACCGGGCTTTGGCGATCAGGCTTGGTTGGAGAGGTTAGCCGCCGATCTTGAGGCCTTCGGGCATTTTGATGTTGCCGGTCTTGGCGGCGTTGATGGCGGAACGGAGCTGGTCGATCTTGGGGGCGTATTCGGGCGGGAGGTCCTTCTTCATGGTTTCGAGTTCGGCGACGGCTTTTTCGGCGAGGTCCCACTTGTTGTCTTTGACGTACTGGCCGGCCTGAGCGAGGAGTTCTTCGCCCTTCTTGGTCAAGGCGGTGCCGACGGTCTTGGCTTCTTCGGCGGCCTTGTTGGTGCCTTCGGTCACGGCCTTGGTGATGTCTTTGGCTTGCTGTTCGGCGGTTTTGGTGTTGTTGCTGGAGTTGTTGGGCGGCGTGGAGGTGCCGCTGTCGCCGCAGCCGCCGAGCATGAGTGCCATGGCCAGTGCGCCGGTGAAGAGGATAGTTTTCATGATTCGCCCTTTCTCGTTTCTGGCGCGGGTCAAGCGCCCGCGTTAGCAGTAAGTCTAGCTGGCCAAGCTCGACAGTAAAGTGATTCGCCAAGCCACAGCGCTTTTTCTACAATGCCCGCGAGGTGTGAACGTGACACAAGTTTCGACGGCGAGCCCGGACCAGCCCCGGCAGTATCAGCACACGTTGAGCAACGGTTTGACGTTGCTGGCGGAGTTCATACCGAACCTGCGCTCCGCGGCAATGACGCTGGTGGTGCCGGGGGGCGCGGCGAGTGATCCGGACGATTGCTCAGGCGCGGCGACGGTGCTTTCGGACTGGCTGTTGCGCGGGGCGGGCAGCCGCGACAGCCGTGCGCTGACGGGTTACCTGGACGGGCTGGGCGTGCAGCGTGGCTCGCAGGCGGAGACATCGTTTATACGTTTTTCGGCATCGATGCTGAGCAAGAACCTGCTGAGCGTGTTGCCGGTGTATGCGGATATTGTGCAGCGGCCGCAGTTGCCGACGGAAGGCTTTGAGCCGGCGAAAGATCTGGCGTTGCAGCAGCTGGCATCGATTGAGGATGAGCCGTCGCACAAATTGTCGATTTTGTTGCGCGAGCGCCACTATCCTTGGCCGTTTGGGCGGCCGACGCTGGGCGTGGCGGCACAGCTGGAGGCGATGACGGCGGATGCGCTGCGGGGTGATTATGCGAGGCGGTTCACGCCGCGCGGCAGCATTTTGAGTGTGGCGGGCAATTTTGACTGGGCGACATTGAAGGCCACGGTGGAGAGTGCGTTTGGCGGCTGGGCTGAGAAGCCGGTGGTGGCGCCGACGGCGCGGCAACCGGAGACGGGCATCAGCCATGTGCGGCAGGAGACGAACCAGGTGCAGATCGGCCTGGCGTACGACAGCGTGCCGGAATCGCACGCGGAGTCGCTGCTGGCGCAGACGGCGCTCAATGTGCTGTCGGGCGGGATGGGGGCGCGGCTGTTCATGGAGATTCGTGAGAAGCAGGGGCTCTGCTACTCGGTGCACGCGGGGTACCACTCGCTGAAGAACCGGGCGGCGGTGTTTGGTTATTCGGGCACAGCACCGGAGCGGGCGCAGCGCACGCTGGACAGCTTTATTGTGGAATTGAAACGACTGGCCCAGGGCATCACCGCGGACGAGCTGGAGCGGGCACGCATCAGCATGAAGAGCCGGGTGATCATGCAGGGCGAATCGAGCGGCGCCCGGGCGGGGGCGCTGGTCTATGATTTCTATCATCGCGGGCGGACGCGCACGCTGGCGGATTTGAAGGGACAAATTGAGTCGATCACGCTGGACGCGGTGAACGCGCACCTGGCGAAGAACCCGGTAGGGCAGTTGACGGTGGTGACGATCGGCCCCGAGCCGCTGAAGGTAAATCTCTAAGCGAAGAAAGAAGTTATGCCACTCGAATACAGACACGCACAGCTTTCGAACGGTCTGGATGTGATTGCCGAGACGAACACGGCGGCGGCGTCGACGGCCATCGGTTTTATGGTGAAGACCGGGGCGCGCGATGAATCGCCGGAGGTGGCGGGCGTGTCGCATTTTCTTGAGCACATGATGTTCAAGGGGACAGCGCGGCGGACGAGCGCGGACGTGAACCGCGAGTTTGACGAAATGGGCGCGAAGAACAATGCGTTTACATCCAATGAAGTGACGTGCTATTGGGCACAGATCCTGCCGGAGTTTACGGAGCGCACGCTGGATTTGCTGTCAGACATGATGCGACCGTCGCTGCGGCAGGATGACTTTGACATGGAGAAGAAGGTCATCCTGGAGGAGATTGCGCTGTATTTGGACCGGCCGTCGCATGTGCTGTTCGAGGCGATCATGGCGGACCACTTTGGTGCGCATCCGATGGCGAAGAGCGTGCTGGGGACGAAGGAATCGATCGGGGCGCTGGGGCGCGACCAGATGAAGAATTATTTCGATGGCCACTATGGGCCGGGGAATATGGTGCTGGCGGCGGCGGGGAATCTGGATTTTGATGCGTTTGTGAAGCTGGCGGAAAAGTATTGCGGGGCTTGGCCGCACATTGATGTGGCGCGGGCATATCCGTCGGCAGCGCATGCGGGAAAGCGCCGGCACATCAGCGATCCGAAGTTGAAGCGTCATTACATTGCGGGGCTTTGCCCGGGGCCGTCGGCACAGGATGCGGACCGCTATGCGGCGCAGGTGTTGTCGGATGTGCTGGGCGATCATGAAGGTTCGCGGCTCTACTGGGCGCTGGTTGAGCCGGGGTTGGCGGATGAGGCAGACTTTTCGTTTTATCCGCATGATGGTGTGGGGTCGTTTTTGGTGTATGCCTCCTGCGATCCGGAGCGGGCGGCGCAGGTCGAAGGCATTTTGCTGGATGAATTGCAGAAGGTGCTGAAGCAGGGCCTGCAGGCCGATGAGATTGAGCGATCGAAGAACAAGATCGAATCGGCGACGGTGCTGCAGGGGGAATTGCCGCTGGGCCGGATGCGCGGACTGGCGAGCCGCTGGACCTACAATCGCGAATATCGCTCGTTGGAACAGGATCTGGCGACGCTGGAAGCGATCACGCTGCGGGATGTGCAGGGCGTGGCGGAGCGGTGCAAATTCGCACCGATGACGATCACGACGCTCGGCCCAGCCGTATTGTGAATTATCGTGAAATTTAAGTTTGAGTTGCTATGCTGATGTGTAAAGCTGCCAGAGAGCGGGCAGCTTTAAGATGGTTGAGCTGTCTCGCAGCTTAGCCGGGCATATTTTTACAACACGAACTGCAGGCATACTTGTTGAACACTCGCAACATCCCGCTGCGCACGTTGGCGTGCGCGGTGCTTCTTCTGTTGTTAGCTTGGCCGGCGCTCGTGGCGGCACAGGCGAGCAGCCAAGCTCAGCACGACCATTCGTACCATGCTCAAACAACGGAAGACAAAGGGACTGCTGGCGGTTTGTTCGAACTGTATGTGCCGCGACGCGTGTGCATGTTTGAGCAGTCGGATGTGATCTGGCTGCACGTGATTTCGGATGCATTGATTGCGGCGGCTTACTATTCGATACCCATTGCGTTGCTGTTTTTTGTGCGTAAGCGGCCAGACCTGTATTACCGCCCGATGTTTGTCATGTTTGCGTGCTTCATCCTGGCGTGCGGCACGACGCACGTGTTCAGCATCCTGGCGATCTGGTACCCGCTCTACCGGTTGGACGGATTCGTCAAGGCGTTCACGGCACTGGTGTCGGTCGGCACGGCGATATGGCTGTGGCCGCTGATACCGCACGCATTGGCGATACCGAGTCCGCGGCAGTTGGCGACGGCGAATGAATCGCTGGCGCGGGAAGTGGAGGATCGCAAGAATGCGCAGAGCGATCTCGAAGCGATGAAGATTCACCTGGAGCGCCGGGTGAAGGAACGGACTGCCGAGCTGGAGCAGGCGAACCAGATTAAGGATGAGTTTCTTGCGACGCTGTCGCATGAGTTGCGGACGCCGTTGAATGCGATTCTGGGTTGGACGCAGATGTTGCGGCTGGGGTCGCTGACGCCGGCGGAGAGCGCGCAGGCGCTGGAGACGATTGAGCGGAACACGCGGGTGCAGTCGCAGCTGATTGAAGACTTGCTGGACATGAACCGCATCATTGCGGGCAAGATTCGTCTGGACGTCAAGACGATCGACATGGTGGACGTGGTGGATGCGGCGCTGGAGACGATTCATCCGGCGGCGGTGGCCAAGGAAATCACGGTGACCAAGACGGCGCACACGCCGCGGGCGCTGGTGAATGGCGACTTTGGGCGGCTGCAGCAGGTTGTTTGGAACCTGCTGTCAAATGCCGTGAAGTTTACGCCGAAGGGCGGGCGCATCGCGGTGAAGATTGAGTCGGCGATATCGCATGTGAACGTGACCGTGACCGACAGCGGGATGGGGATTCACGCGGACTTTTTGCCGTTCGTTTTCGATCGCTTCCGGCAGGCGGATCAAGGCACAACGCGGCGGCATGGCGGGCTGGGGCTGGGGTTGGCGATCGTGAAGCACCTGGTGGAAATGCACGGCGGGAGCGTGAGCGTGCAGAGCGCGGGCGAGGGGCGTGGCAGCACGTTTACGGTGCAGTTGCCGGTGAATGTGGCGCAGATGCAGCCGGAGCCGACGAAGGTGGAACATCGCCACCTGGCGCCGCTGCAGGCGATAGCGCTGGTGCGGCTGGACGGCGTGCGCGTGTTGCTTGTGGATGACGAACGTGACGCGCTGGATGTGCTGGGGCGGATTTTGCGGGGCGTGGGCGCCACGGTGGAGACGGCAGGGAGCGTGGCGGAGGCAATGGCGAAGATCAGCTTGCAGGCGCCGGACTTACTGGTCAGCGATATCGGCATGCCCGTGGAAGATGGGTATGCGTTGATCAAGCAGGTACGGGCGTTGCCGCTGGACAAGGGCGGCGCGACGCCGGCGGTGGCGGTAACGGCGTTTGCGCGGTCGGAAGATCGCCGGCGGGCGTTGATGGCGGGATTCCAGATGCACATCGCCAAGCCGGTGGATGCTGCGGAGTTTGCGGCGGTGGTGGCGAGCGTGGCGGGCAAAGTGCGGCATTGATTTCACGCGCGGCGGCACTTCGGTTACGATGCGTGCATGCTTGCGTGTGGCGCGCGAGCCAGACGAGAACTTCGAAAATTCACGGTGTCGCATGGACGCTGCAAACGCGCAGAACGGTAAATCGCAGAGCTCGGCCCCGAGCAATCCGCACGTGTACGAGTCGCCGCTGGTGACGCGCAACGCGAGCCCGGAGATGGTCGCGGTCTTCAGTCCCCAGCGTAAGCACTCCACCTGGCGGCGGATCTGGCTGGCGCTGGCGGAAGCACAGAAATCGCTGGGCCTGCCGATCTCGGATGAGGCATTGGCCGAGATGCGGGCGCACCTGGATGATATTGATTTTGAAGAGGCGGCCCGGCAGGAAGCGCGCGTGCGGCATGACGTGATGGCGCATTTGCACACGTTTGCCAAGGTGGCGCCGAAGGCCAAGCCGATCATGCACCTGGGCGCGACGTCGATGGACATTGTCGATAACACCGATGTGATTTTGATGCGTGATGCGCTGGCGATCATCAGCCGCAAACTGGCGATGCTGATTGATGCGCTCGGCGGTTTTGCCACGAAGTACCGCGATTTGCCGTGCCTGGCCTATACGCACATACAGCCGGCGCAACCGACAACGGTTGGCAAGCGTGCGGTGCTGTGGGCGTATGACTATGTGCTGTGTTTGGCTGATGCGGAGTTGCGGCAGCAGACGCTGATGCTGCGCGGCATCAAGGGGACGACGGGCACGCAGGCATCCTTTTTGGAATTGTTTGAAGGCGACCATGAACGGGTGCGCAAGCTCGAATTTGCCGTGGCGGAACGTCTGGGCTTCTCGCGCGTGCATCCGGTGAGCGGGCAGACGTATTCGCGCATCGTGGACATTCAGGTGCTGTCGATGCTGGGGGCGATGGGTGCGGCAGCGCACAAGATGGCGGTCGATATTCGCCTGCTGTCGGCGTTTAAGGAAATTGATGAGCCGTTTGAAGAAGAACAGGTGGGCTCGAGCGCGATGGCGTACAAGCGCAACCCGGTGCTGACCGAGCGTGCAACGGGCCTGTCGCGTTTCTTGATGAGCTTGCTGGATAACCCGCTGCAAACGGCGGCGGAGCAGATGTTTGAACGCACGCTGGATGACTCGAGCAACAAGCGCATCACGATTCCGGAAGCGTTTTTGGCGGCGGATGCGATTTTGGACATCTTGATTCACGTGAGCCGCGGGCTGGTGGTGAACAAAGCGGTGATCAACCAGCGCATCGTGGCGGAACTGCCGTTCATGTGCACGGAAAATATTCTGATGGCCGCGGTGAAGGCCGGCGGCGATCGGCAGGATCTGCACGAGCGTATCCGCAAGCACAGCCAGGAGGCGGCGGCGCAGGTGAAGCAGCACGGCAAGCCGAATGATTTGCTGGAGCGGCTGAAGGGGGATGAAGCGTTCGCGAAGATCGACCCGAGCAAGGTGCTGGACCCGATGCTGTACATTGGGCGTTCGATTACGCAGGTTGATGATTTTGTGAAGCACACAGTTGAGCCGATCCGGCAGCGCTATGCCGGCAAGCTGAGCGGCGCCCCGGTGATGAAGGTGTGATCACGTGGCCGCGGCGAGGGCGGGGGCGGGCGCAGGTTCCGCGGGCGTCGGCCGTTTGTGCAGGCGATCGAAGCGATGCAGCAGGGGCTCGAAACGGGCGATGAGCTCGCGCAGTTGGCGTGAGCGCGCGGGGTTTTTGAACACATACGTGGCGCGCAGCAGGGCACGGTAAAGACGGGACCGGCAGAGGATGGGCTCGGTGCCGTCGAAGCGGAGGCCGCGCGGGAAGTGCGGGTATTTCTCGTAGAAAACTTTGCGGTCGTCGTCGTCATCGACGGTGGTGAAGGCGCGTCGCGTGGCGCGGCCGAGGTGCTGGATATCGCCGGCGTCGCAGATGATGGCCTCGCCGCCGATGTCGCGGATGCGGAGGAGATAGTCGATGTCGTTGAAGCAGCCGCTGAAGCGTTCGTCCATGGGGCCGACCTTGGCCCAGCACTCGCGGGTGAGGACGTTGAGGTTGAAGGTCATGAATGACGGGCAGAAGGTGGCGTGGCGGAAGGGGCGGCCGCGGACCTGGGTGTAGTAGTCGGAGACGGAGAGATAGGGGGCGGCCATCATGGCGCCGGTGCGGCGAAGTTCGCGCACCATGTGCACGTCCCATTCGGGCTGGACGAGGATGTCGTTGGCCATGAGGACGATGAACTCGCCGGAGGAGTTAGCGGCGCCGCGGTTGTAGCTTTGGGCGAAGGTTTCGCGCTGCTCTGCGGGGAGGTAACGGAAGCCCAGGGCGTGGCAGACGTGGCGGAGGTGTTCGCAGAATTGGCCGGAGCCATCGACGAGCAGGACTTCGCGCGAGAGGGTGGTGTAATCGTTGAGGTGGTGGAGGGCGAGCGCGGTCATGCTGAGCACGCGCGGGTTTTGACGCGGGTTGAAGTAGTTGACCACGATGGAAAGGGTCATAGACATAGCGCGGCCTCAGCGTGTACTACGCTGGGAGCGGGCGGCGCGATGGGTCAGGCTGCCAGTTGCTGCAACGCGTCGATCAGGGTGGCGAGTTGCTCATCTGTATTGAAATGGCCGGGGCTGATGCGGAGGGCGCCGTCGGGGAAGGTGCCGATGGCTTTGTGGGCGTAGGGCGAGCAGTGCAGGCCGGGGCGGACGGCGATGGAGAAGGACTCGTCGAGAATCGAGCCGGCCTCTTGCGGCGTGTAGCCTTCGATGGAGATGGAGAGCGTACCGACGCGGTTGGCGGCGGACTTGGGGCCGTGGATGGTGAACTTCGGATTGCTGCTGATGGCGTCGATGATTGCCTGGACTTGGGCACGTTCGTGGGCGAGTGTTTTGGCGGGGTCGTGCTTGGTGACGTATTCGACCGCAGCGCCGAGGCCGGCGATGCCGACGGTGTTGGGCGTGCCGCCTTCAAGGAAGTAGGGGAACTGGCGGGGCATGGTGGGCGAGGAGGAATCGCCGCCGGTGCCGCCCTCGCGGAAGGGCTCGAAGTCGGGGATGTCGAGGCCGGTGTTGACATAGAGCGCGCCGGTGCCGGTGGGGCCGAGGAGCGACTTGTGGCCGGGGAAGGCGAGCAGGTCGATGTACTGCTTCTGCACATGGATCGGCACAACGCCGATGGTTTGGGCGCCATCGACGAGGAAGCGAATATTGTGCGCACGGGCGATTTTGCCGACGGCTTCGATCGGTTGCACGGTGCCGACGACGTTGGAGCCGTGGGTCATCGCGATGAGTTTGGTCTGCGGGGTGATGGCCTTTTTCACATCATCGGGGTCGATCACGCCGGTCTCGGGCGAGAAGCCGATACGCGTGAGGGTGATGAAGCCCTGTTCCGCCATGGCCACGAGCGGTCGCGAAACGGAGTTGTGTTCAAGCGCGGTGGTGATGACATGATCGCCCTGGCGGAGGATGCCTTTGAAGGCGATGTTGAGGGCGTCGGTGGCATTCATGGCGAAGATCATGCGGTGGAGATCGGTGCCGCCGACGAAATCGGTGAGCTGCTTGCGTACGCCGTCGAGCATTTTTTCCGCAGCGACCGCCATGCGGTGACCGGCGCGACCGGGGTTGGCGGACTCGCTGTCCAGAAAGGCCTTCATGCGTGCGGTGACGACGGGCGGCTTGGGCCAACTCGTCGCGGCATTGTCGAAGTAAATAACATCACTCATGGCATCACCAAACGTCGATCTATCGATCGACGGCTAAACGTTAGACGGAAGGCAGGCCTTGGACGCGGCGCCAGGTGCTGAGTTGGCCGGCGTGGTAGGCTTCGTGCCAGGTGCCGTAGAAGACCACGGCGTGGCCGATCGTGGGAAAGCGTTCGCGGCGGGCGGGGTCGGGGTGCGGCTTGGCGAGTTCTTCGGGGGTGATCGTCTTGAGCTTCGCGATGATCTGGGCCCGCACGTCGCTGAGCTTTTCCAAGTACCAGGCCTTGGATTGGTAGGCGCTCTTGTCCGCGACCGGCGATGACTTCATGCCGTATTTCGCCCGCCACGCATCGTCGATCATGGCCGGCACGGGTTGGCCGGTGATCAATGCCAGAAAGCTGTAGTCCACGCCCAGCAGGTGGCCGAGGACCCACGCCGGGTGATTGGTCCCGGGGGCGGGTTGCTTCACCATCTGTTCGTCATTCAGATCTGCGACGAGTTTCAGCGTGGCGTTGCGGGAGTGCGTGATGGTTGCGATCACTGCATCAATCATGATTCGCCTTTCTGTAAAGCCCGCGATGGCATCGCGGGTTCGTGCGAGCAGAAACCGGCGATGCCATCGCCGGCTTTGCACTACGCGCCGACAAATTTCGAATACATCGCACGGGCGGTGGCCGCGTCGCTGGTGCCCTTGATGATCGCCCGGCCATCGCTGAAGAGGGTCAGTTCAAACTCTTTGCCGCTGGGTTCCTTGATGGGGCACTTGAGCATGAACTTGTTGTAGTTGGCCTTGCCCACGTTGCGGAGGTTGGCCGCGATCTGGTCGAAGTCGACCTTCACGCCGCCGGGGATGTTGATCTGCACCGCGTTGCGGCCGCAGAGGGAGGTCGTCGATGAACCAAACTTGCCCGAGAGAAACTCGAACTGCTGGTGCTTGCAGCACGGACAGTCGGCGATTTCGCGGGCCTTCTTCACGTTGAGTTGCTGGTAGCGATTGTCCCAGAGGTCAAACGAGAAGAGGTACGGCGACACGTCTTTGAGGTTGCCGGTGAGAATCTTGATGGCTTCAAGTGCCTGCCAGCTGGCGACAAAGTTGACGGTGGGGCCAAGCACGCCGGCGGTGTCGCACGTGGGGTTCATGCCCGGGGGCGGCATCGTTTCAAAGATGCAGCGCAGGCAGGGCGTGATGCCGGGGCGAATGACCATCGCCAGGCCCATCGCGCTGATCACCGCACCGTAAATCCACGGAATGCCGGTCTTGATCGACACGTCATTGATGAGGAAGCGGGTCTCGAAGTTGTCCGTGCCATCGAGCAGCAGGTCTTTGCCCTGGGCGAGTTGTTCGATGTTGGTGTGATTCACATCCGCCACCACGGCCTCAACCGTGATGGACGAGTTGATCGCTTCAATCTTCCGCTTGGCGGCGACGGACTTGGGCAGCGCGTCCTTGATGTCGTTTTCATCAAAGAGCACCTGGCGTTGCAGGTTGTTGAGCTCGATGAAATCGCGATCGACGATCGTGATGTGCCCGACGCCTGCGCGGGCCAGCGTGTTGGCCAGCACGGTGCCGAGCGCGCCGCAGCCGACCATCAGCACCTTGGCGTTGACGAGTTTCTGCTGGCCTTCGATGCCGATCTGGGGCCAAAGCATCTGCCGGTTGTACCGGGCGAGCTTCGGATCGGCGTTCTCGAGTTGTTGGGCGATATCACTAATTGCCATGATTAACTTTCAAGCACAGGAAGTCAGAAGACAGAATGCGGAAGGCAGAGGACTCAACCTTCGAGAACATTCTTCTCGATCGGTTCAACCGTCACGCCTTGCTCGCGCAGGAAGGCGAGAGCGGCTTCGATCTGCGCTTCTTCGCCTTCGAAGAGCACCGCCATGATGCCGATCTCGGCCGTCACGCTGGCCTGGCGAATGTCGAAGCTCACATCGGGGTATTGCCGCGCCATTCGCCAGATGGCAGGCGTTTCAACCATTTTCCGCGAGCCGAAGGTCAGCCACACGCGTTTCTTCTCAATTGCCATTGTCGGCCCCTTTCCGTCGATAGTGCCAAACACCGCATTGCCATGCGGTGCTCCACCGGATCAACCACCTGCGATCGCCGGCACGATGCTCAGGTCATCGCCATCTTTGACCGGCGTGTCGAGGTTGCTCAGGAAGCGGATGTCCTCGTCGTTCACGTAGATGTTCACGAAGCGGTTGAGCTCGCCCGGCTGTTTGAAGAGCCGTTTGTCCATGCCGTTGAACTTGCCGGACAATTCATTGAGCACCGAACCGACGGTGCCGCTCTGCAGTTCCACGAGGTCCACGCCATCGGTCAGGGTACGCAACGGCGTCGGGATTCGCACTTTCACGGGCATATTCGTTACCTCATTCACCAATCAAACAGACATTATCAGTTAAACGCCGGCCGCCACAAAGGGACCGGGCTCGGGCGTGCGGAGTTTTTCTTCCTGCTGGTGCAGGGCGGCCGCCTTCTTCGCCTGGTCCGCCTGCAGGTAGGCATCAAATGCGTCGAGCTTCGGCGGGATCGATGCCGGCGGCTCGAGGTGATCGACGACCACTTCGGTGGTCTTCAGGCCGTTGCCGGTGATGCCGACGCAGATCGATTCATCCCGCGGAATGCGGCCGCTGTTGATGAGCTTGATCGTCGCGGCCAGCGTGGTGCCGCCGGCAGGTTCGGTCCAGATGCCTTCGGTCTTGGCCAGCAACTTGATCGCTTCCACGATCTCTTCGTCGGTGGCGCTTTCGCCCCAGCCGCCGCTTTGTTTGATTGCCTGCACCACGTAGAAGCCGTCAGCCGGGTTGCCGATCGCAATCGACTTGGCAATCGTCTTGGGCTTCTGCGGCTTGATCAACTCGCGCCCGGCGTGAATCGCCTCGACCACCGGGTTGCAGCCCGCGGCCTGGGCGGAATAAATCTTCGGCTTATTGTCTTCGACCAAGCCCAGCTTGATGAATTCCTGGTACGCCTTGTAGACCTTCGGCAAAATCGTGCCGCCGGCAGTCGGCAGAATCGTGTGTTTCGGCAACTTCCAGCCGAACTGCTCGGCGATTTCGAAGCCGAAAGTTTTCGCACCTTCCGTGTAGAAGGGACGCAGGTTCACGTTCACAATCGCCCAACCATATTTGTCGGCAATCTCGCTGCAGAGGCGGTTCACATCGTCGTAGTTGCCTTGGATGCGGACCATGGTGGGGTTGAAGATCAGCGAGCCGAGCACTTTGCCCAGTTCGAGATCGTGCGGAATCATGACGAAGGCTTTGAGGCCGGCCTGTGCGGCGTGGGCCGCCACGCTGTTGGCGAGGTTGCCGGTGCTGGCGCAGCCGACGGTGTCGTAGCCCAGTTCGATGGCCTTGGTGATGGCCACGCTGACGACGCGTTCCTTGTAGCTCCACGTGGGGTAGTTGGCGGAGTCGTCCTTAATGTAGAGTTCCTTGACGCCCAGCACGCGTTCAAGATTGTGGGCGCGTTTGAACGGCGTCCAGCCGGAGTTAAGCCCGGCGCGCGGTGTGTCATCCACCGGCAACAGGTCGCGGTAGCGCCACAGGTTGCGGTCGCGTTTTTCGATGTTGGCGCGGGTGACCACGCCCTGCATCGCTTCGTAGTCATACTGAACTTCAAGCGGGCCGAAGCAGACTTCGCAAACGTGCACGCCCTTCTGCGGGTACTGTTTGCCGCATTCCTTACAGCGCAGGCCGAGAACGTAGGACATGAATGGCTCCGTGCAAAAACGTTTACGGCCTCTTTTCGAGAGTTTCGACTCGATAAGAGGCCGCCGATTCTGCCACCGTTGCCGATGACGACTTGCGTCCGCTTATCTGTCCGCTGGTCCATCCGTGTGAATGACCCGCTCTACGCGTCATGCACCCGAAAAGATCGGGGGGATTTAGCACCCAGCTAGTCGCGAAAAATCGCGGCTCGGGTTGCTGTGTCGTCATCGGGCCCGTCCCTCAGACACTCTTGATAAGGGCCGTATTTGGTTTTCAGACCCTCAATACTACACGAAGCCGATAGAGAATGTCAAGAATTGCTTAATCCGCAGGGACGCAGCGATCCTTGGCCCATGCCCGCAACTCGGCGATCTTCTCGGCGGCGGTGACGCTCAGCGGCGGCGACTCGCGCAGCGTACGCAGGATGCACGCGGTGCTCAGTTCGATCTTCGCCGAGTAGGCATCAAACAACGCCGAGGCGATCGCCTGTTCAATTTCTGAGCCGCTGAAGCCGTCGCTGGCCGCCACGAGCGCTGCGAGGTCAAACTTCGCCGGTTCGCGCTTGCGCTTCCTCAGGTGAATCTCAAAAATCGCCTGCCGGGCCTCATCGCCGGGCAGATCAACGAAAAAGATCTCGTCAAAACGCCCTTTGCGCAACAGTTCCGGCGGCAAGGCGTCAATGTCGTTGGCCGTCGCCACGAAGAACACCGGCGACTTGTGGTCGTTCATCCACGTGAGCAAGGAGCCGAACATCCGCCGCGAGAGGCCGCCGTCGGTGCTGGTGCTGGCGGCGGAGGCAAAGCCCTTTTCGATCTCATCCACCCATAGCACCACGGGGGCCATGCGCTCGGCCTGGGCGAGTGCCGCGCGTAAACGTTTTTCAGATTCGCCGATGTAACGGTCGTACAACGTGCCAGGATCGAGCCGCAGCAGTGGCCGCTGCCAGGCCGTTGCCACCGCCTTGGCCGAGAGCGACTTGCCCGCCCCCTGCACGCCCAGCAGGAGCACGCCGCGCGGCGGCTTGATGCCGAAGTCCACCGCCTTGGGGTCGAGCGCGCCTTCGCGCTTTTTCAGCCAGGCTTTGAGCGCCGCGAGCCCGCCGATCTGGTCCATGCTGACCGGCGCTTCGACGAATTCCAGCACGCCGTCGGCCTGCAGGTATTTGCGTTTGCTTGCGAGAATGCGCGCCAGGTCTTCGCCGCAGAGGCGGTTGTCGTCGGCAACCGCGTCGAAGATCACTTGCCGCGCCTGCCGCAGTGTCAGCCCCGCAAGGTTGCGCACGATCGCGTCCAACTCCTGCCGGGTGATGTCGATCTGCACCGACTCAATGCGGTTGCGCGACTTGAGCGCATCGCGCACCGCTTCATACAGCGCATCGCCACTGGGCAAGGGCATCTCAAACGCCACGGCATGCGCCTTCACCGCGGGCGGCAGATTGTCAGTGCAGTCAATCAGCAATAGCGTGCTGTTGGTGCGCTCAAAATGCGCGACCGTTTCGCGCAGTTGCCGCAGCGTGCGGTTGTCGCCCAGGTGGCCGGCCACATCCAGCATGACCACGACTTGCCGTTCGTTGGTTTTCAGCAGCGAGAACAACGCCGCCGCCGGATGCTCGGTGTCCGTCTTTTGCTGCGGGTCGGGTTTGATGAAGCCGTCATGCAGGCCGTTGGCGCACGACCAGATGCGCAGCGGAAAGTTGAGATCGTTGCACACTTGCCGCACGAAGGCCACGGCCTCGGCTTCTTCATCGGTGCAGATCGACACCAGCGGGTGCAGCCCGCGAACCAATTCCGTTAAACGCTTTGCTTCAGTCATCGCTGCTCCTTGAGTTCTTAGTGATGAAGCGGCACCCACGCCTCGCAACCGCAATCATTCCGCTTCGTAGTGCACCCACTTTTTCGAGGCCCAGAATTGAATGGCTGTCAGAATGCCCAGCACGACGAAGAACGCCCACGCCAGTGCGGAGGCGTAGCCCATTTCAAATTGCTGAAACGCCTTGCGGAACAAGTAGAGCGCGTAGAACAGCGTCGCATTCACCGGACCGCCGCTCGTGATCAGGAACGCCTGCGTGAAGACCTGGAACGCCCCGATCGCGCCGAGGATCAGGTTGAAGAAGATCACCGGCGAGAGCATCGGCAGTGTCACATGACGAAACTGCTGCCAGCGACTTGCGCCGTCGATGCTCGCCGCTTCGTACAAACTTGCCGGAATGTTCTGCAGGCCCGCGAGGAAGATGATCATCCGCGCGCCGCCGATGCCCCACAGGCTCATCAACACCAGCGTGGGCAACGCCAGCGAGCTTGACTCAAACCACTGTGGCAACTGCTCCTTCGGCATGCCCGCATCCGCCAGCAGGCGATTCACCAGGCCGAAATGCTGGTTAAACAGGTATTTCCAGATGAAACTGGCCGCCACCGCCGGCACCAGCGTGGGGATGTAGAAACACGCCCGCCACAAACCCTTCGCCCGCAAGTTCTGATTCAGCAGCACTGCGAGCAGCAAGCTACCGCTCAACCCCAGCGGCACCGCGAACAGCGTGTACAGCATCGTGCGCCACAGGCTGCTCCAGAAGTACGGATCTTCCGTCAGCATCCGCTGATAGTTGGTCAGCCCCGCAAACTGCATCTCGCCCGGGTTGTAGTGATAGAACGACAACACCAGCGACGCGATCATCGGCCCCAGCGTGAGACACACGAAGCCGATCAGCCACGGCAATATAAATAACAACCCCCACCAGCGCTGGCGTTTGCTCATAACGGCCGCTCCTGCGCCAAAATCTCGCGCACGCGCCGCGCCATCTCCGGCCCGGCCACCTCCGGCGGGCGATAGTCGGGATTGGTCTTCGACATCGACATCCGCTCGATGTATTCGTTCCACACCGTCTGCCAGCTTTGCCACTTGGCTGTCACAGGCAACTCACGCCCGGTGGCGTAGAGCACTTCATACGCGCCGGTGTTGAACGGCGGGCGGCCGTCATGCTTCAAAAACTCCGGATCCTTCGACACGCTGATCCGCGTGGGCGCCGCGCGGCGCAACTGCGGCCCGCAATAGGCCAACTCGCCTTCGCGGCTGTTCATGAACTTCACCAATCGCCACGAAGCCTCGACCTCTTTCGTCTTGGCGTTGATGATCAACCCGTTGCCCTTCACCAGCGAATACTGACCCTTCGGCCCCCGCGGCACCGGCACAAAGTCCCAATCAAACACCTTGATGTCCTTGCGCAGCCGCGGTGTTTCGCCGGCATAGCCACTGGCCATCGCGATCGTGCCGCTCTCAAAACTCAGCACGCCGCCGGCCGCTTCGCCCGGTTGCGGCATCACGCGGTGCTCGTGCATCAGGTCGTGAAAAAACTTCAGCCCCGCAATCGTCTCGGGCTTGTCGAGGTACACGTTGTGCTGCTTGTCGATCGCATCGCCGCCAAAGCCCCAGATGATCCACCACAGATCGCCCTGGTCCAGCCGAATGCCGAAGCGCTCGATGCGCCGGTCGCCCTGCACCGTGAGCGTCTTGGCTGCGTGCAGCATGGCGTCAAAGGTCCACTCGCCGCGCTGTTGTTGTTCCCACGGATCGGGCAGGCCGGCCTTCTGGAAGGCGGTCTTGTTGTAGTACATCATCTTGCCGCCGAAGAGCGTGTTGAGCCCGTAGATCTTGCCGTTGTAGGAGAGTTCTTCTTTCGTCTGCGCGTAGAAATCATCAAAAGAAAAATCGGGGTCTTTCGCGTCGAGTTCGTTTAGCGGCATGAAGTAGCCATAGGGAAAATACTTTGGCAACCAGTAGAGATCCATCTTGAAGACATCGGGCGCCGTGTTGCTGGCCAGCATAACCTGCAGCTTCTGGTGGTACGGCCCGCCGGGCGCGGTGATTGCCTCCACCACGATGTCCGGGTTGAGTTCCATGAACCGTTCAAGCACGGCCTTGTCCGTGGCCACCTGCGTGGGGTTGCCCCAGGTCATATAGCGGATATGCGTCTTGTCATCCCGCACCGCCGGCGTGTGAATGTACACATACGCCAGTGGAGGAGCACAAAACGCAGCGAGTCCCAGAAATGTGAGCACATACTTCAGCACGTCCGAAGTGTAACGAACCCCTCGCGAAAAGTTTAGCATGTCGGTTCATCGCTCCGCCAAAACCTTCGCGCTGGTGGTAGTCCCCAACCGCGTTCATAATGCTGAGAGTCACGTCTCCACAGCGGAACACGAAGAGTCTCATGAGCGGACGCAGGTTTGGTACGTTCTCAATCTTGACGCTGATGGTCCTCGGCGTTTCTGCCTGGTTGCTGTCGCACAGCTACTTCTGTGGCGTCTACCGCATGGGAGCGAAAACCATCGGCATCTGTTCATCTTTGGGCAAGATCTACATCGTTCGAACTGAGATGCCCCCGCTTGACGACATCCAATATGGGGCCGTCTTCAATGACCAGCGGGAAGCGGGGCATCACCCTTTCGACTCCTACGCACCCGACAACGCGTCATGGCGGTGGCTTGGTTTCGGTGCCGAACGTTACGAAGTTCTCCACCGTGATCGCCGCGGTCCCTGGCGTGTTGATTTCGCTTGGCATGTTGCTATCCCCTGGTGGTTCGTGACCTTGCTGCTTCTCTCGCTCTCGCTATGGCTCAACCGCCGACGGATGCATACCGGCGGTGGGTTCCCTGTTGTCAGCACTTCGGGCGACGATGACAATACGCACACTTCCTGAATCACTTGTGAGACCCACAATGTCCAAGCCCGCGATTTACATTGAAACAACGGTTATCAGCTATCTGGTTGCTGGGCCGTCACGTGATGTTGTCACTGCGTCTCGCCAGACGACCACGCAACGATGGTGGCAGTTTCTGTCCGACTACGACGCCTTCATCTCGGAGGCCGTGGAACAAGAAATCTCCAGCGGCAATCCGACCATGGCCCAACTGCGTCGGCAAGCTGTCTTGGGGCTGACCATCCTGAAGGAGAACAGAATGGTTACGGAGATGGTGGCTGCGATCGCGGCGACGAAGATTCTGCCGCCCGTCGCCCTCGGCGATATCGCGCATTTGACCTTCGCCGCATGCTATAATGTGCCGATATTGGTGACGTGGAATTTTCGGCATTTGGCGAACAAGAGCATTATTCCACGGCTGGCTGCCAAGTATGCAAAGTATGGCGTGGAAATGCCGCAGATTTTCACGCCTGAGCAACTGTTAATAGGACGACAGTTATGAAAGACGCAATTCTTGAAGAAGTGTGGGCGGTAAAAGACGCGATCGCCAAGAAGTACCGCTACGATCCGCGCAAATACATGGCGGCGCTTCGCCGGCTTGAAAAGAAAACGACACTGAAAACTGGCGTCCCCAAAGGCTTCCGCCACAAAAAACGCCCCGCTTGACAGCACCGCCCCCTTTCTTACACTTCACATATCTATGGCATACACGACGCGGCTCATCTAAACCATCGGCAATCGCGACCAAAAGTCAGCGGCCCGCCGATGGTTCGGACGGGCCGCTTTCATTTAAGAAGCCAGTAGCCAGAAGTTAGAAGTTAGAAGAAACGAGTGCTCTCATGATCAAAATCACCCTCCCCAACGGCGCCGTCAAGGAATTCGATGCCCCGCAAATCACCGCGCGCCAAGTCGCCGAGTCCATCGGCCCGCGCCTCGCCAAGGACGCCCTCGGCGCACTCGTCGATGGCCAACTCACCGACCTCTCCGCCCCGATCACCAAGGACGCAGCCCTCGCCCTCATCACGCCCAAGGCCGAGGACCAAAACGCCCTCTATCTCATTCGCCACTCCGCCGCCCACGTCATGGCCGAAGCGATCACCCGCCTCTTCCCCCAGACCAAGCTCGCCTACGGCCCGCCAGTCGATGCCGGTTTCTATTACGACCTCGAGCTCGATCACAAGCTTACCGTCGATGATTTCGCCAAGATCGAAGCGGAAATGAAGAAAATCATCGCCGAGGATCGGCCGTTCACGCGCTATGAACTCGGCACCAGCGACGCCCTCGCCAAGCTGCAGAAAGAAGGCAACCCCTACAAGCTCGACAACGCCCAGCGTGCTCTTGAGGCCGACAAGAATGCCGTCATTAGCTTCTACGCCACCGGCAAGCCCGGCGAAAACTGGGAAGACCTCTGCCGCGGCCCGCACGTCCCCTCCACCGCCCGCATCGGTGCCGTGAAGGTGATGTCCGTTGCCGGCGCTTACTGGCGTGGCGATGAAAACGCCCAACAGCTGCAACGCGTTTACGGCACCGCCTTCCTCACCCAGAAAGAACTCGACACCTACATCAACGCCCTCGAAGAAGCCAAGAAACGCGACCACCGCGTCATCGGCAAACAGCTCGGCCTCTTCACCATCTCCAACCTCGTGGGCTCCGGCCTCATCCTCTGGATGCCCAACGGCGCCCTCGTCCGCCAGGAACTCGAAAATTACATGCGCGAAGTCCTCGCCAAGCGCGAGTACGTCCCGGTTTACACCCCCCACATCGGCAAGGTCGATCTCTACAAAATCTCCGGCCACTATCCGTATTACCAGGAATCGCAGTTCCCCACGATCAAAATGAGGGAACGCGACAGCGAAGACGAATCCGAATATCTCCTCAAGCCGATGAACTGCCCGCACCACATCCAGATCTACGCCGCCGAACCCCGCAGCTACCGCGACCTCCCTGTGCGCCTTGCCGAGTTCGGCACCGTTTACCGCTTTGAACAATCCGGCGAACTCAACGGCATGACCCGCGTGCGTGGCTTCACCCAGGACGACGCCCACCTCTTCTGCACCCCCGAGCAGGTCGAAGGCGAATTCCGCTCCACCGTCGAAATGGTGATGGAAGTCTTCACCACCCTCGGCTTCAAAGACTACGAGTGCCGCATCAGCCTGCGCGACCCCTCCTCCGACAAATACGTTGGCGATCCCGCCAACTGGGACCGCGCTGAAGACACCCTGCGCAAGGTTGTCAAAGAGGTCGGCATCAAAGCTGAAGAGGGCAAGGGCGAAGCCGCCTTCTACGGCCCCAAGCTCGACTTCATGGTCAAGGACGTGATCGGCCGCAAGTGGCAGCTCGGCACCGTGCAACTCGACTACAACCTGCCCGAGCGTTTCCAACTCGAATACATCGGCGCCGACAACGCCCGCCACCGCCCCGTCATGATCCACCGCGCTCCCTTCGGCTCGATGGAACGCTTCACCGGCATCCTCATTGAACACTTCGCCGGCGCGTTCCCCACCTGGCTCTCGCCCGTGCAGGCCAAGGTGCTGACGATCTCCGAAAAGTTCAACGACCACGCCAACGCCGTGCTCGCGAAGCTCAAAGCCGCTGGCGTGCGTGCCGAGATCGACCTCAGCGGCGACAAGATCGGTGGCAAGATCAAACGCGCCCGTGAAGCCAAGATCCCCTACATGCTCATCATCGGCGCCAGAGAAGTCGAACAAAACGCCGTCGCCGTGCGGACTCGGAAAGACAAAGATCTCGGCGCCCAACCCGTCGACGCCTTCCTCGCGAAGCTGACCGAAGAGATCCGCACCCGTGCTCTCCCCCAAGACTGACCCGTTTACTGAGGACTATCTAGTTAAAGCGCGATCGGAAGGCCAGCAGAGGCGAAGCATGCTTGCAGCAACCGCTGCTCGGAAGCGATGGCCGCGATGTGACCGCGCGCTGTCTGCTCCAATGTCGCCAGGT
>Ga0209172_10000341_pt1 | contig 133196 bp, 117 predicted proteins | sample LarsenN4metaG_FD_184113 | JGI IMG/M metagenome (GOLD analysis project Ga0209172, IMG submission 184113) | Hot spring sediment bacterial and archeal communities from British Columbia, Canada, to study Microbial Dark Matter (Phase II) - Larsen... ... | reverse complement strand
AGGCCAAGTCCACGGTCGAGCTGCCCTCCGGCGGCTCGCTCGCCCTTGCCGGTCTCATCTCCGACGACGTGCGCCAGAACATCGACGGTTTTCCCGGGCTCAAGGACGTGCCCATCCTCGGCACCCTGTTCCGCAGCCGCGACTTCATCCGCCAGGAGACCGAGCTCGTCGTCATCGTCACCCCCTACACGGTGCGCCCCACCGCCCGCCGCCACCTCGCCCGCCCCGACGACGGCCTGGCTCCCGCCACCGACCGCCAGGCCAACTTCCTCGGTCACCTGAACCGCATCTACGGCGCTGGCGCGCCGCTCCCCGACGGCGGTCTTAAGGGCGACTACGGCTTCATCGTCGAATGACCGCACCGCTGGAGGACCTCTCGATGCGCCTGCCCCCCTTCAATGCCGGCCTGATCGGGTGCCTCGCCCTCGTCCTCGCCGGCTGCCTGCCGCGCGAGCCCGTCACCCAGGTCGCCGGCTGGAGCGTGGTTGACCCCTCCGAGCGCCATCCCATCCTCGTCCACCAGCAGCCGGCGACGCTGTCGCTCCCCATCGCCCGCGGCGCCTATGGCCTCTCCCCGGCTCAGCGCGCCCAGGCCGTCGCCTTCCTCGACCGCTACCGCGCCACCGATGCCGGCCGCAGCCGGCTCCTCATCCAGGCCCCGAGCGGCTCCGCCAACGAGGTTGCCGCCGTGCATGCGCTGGCCGAGCTGCGCCATCTAGCCCTCGACATGGGCCTTGATCAGACCGCGCTGACCGTCGAGACCTACCCCGCCGGCCGCCACGCCCAGCCGCCGCTGCGCCTCTCTCACCTGCGCTTTTATGCCGAGGCTCCCAAGTGCGGCGCCTGGCCGGAGAACCTCGCCGACAGCTACGCCGGGCTCAACTACGCCAACTTCGGCTGTGCCAACCAGCGCAACTTCGCCGCCATGGTTTCCAATCCTGCCGACCTCTTGGGTCCTCGCACCGAGACACCGGCCGCCAGCGAGAAGCGCGACTCGCAGTGGGACAAGTACGTGCGCGGAGAATCGACCATCTCCAAGAAGCAGGAGGAGGAGAGGGTCAAAGGGTTGGCAGGCAACTGAGGACAGCGCGTCATGACCAAGCAAGCATTCTCCTATCAGGCAGAGGGCGAGTCCTCGCAAGCGAACGCGCTTGCTCCTTTCGATGGGAAGGCCCAGGCGCGTGCCGAGGCGCCTGCCGCTCGGGCCCGGCCGATCCCGCGCATTTCGATCGACGCCTTTTGTGAGGACGCCTCGACCGCCGACGCGGTTCAGGTCGCCGGTGAAGATCGCCGTCTGGCCAAGGTCCATCTCACCGTACACATGGGCGGCCTCCCGGCCGCGATCGCTCACTACCAGCAGAATCCGACGCCCAACCTCATCGTGATCGAATCGCTGCTGCCTCGCGCCCAGATGCTGGCCGAGCTCGACCGGCTGGCCGAGAGCTGCGATGCCGAGACGAAGGTTCTTGTCGTCGGTGCCGCCAACGACGTGATTCTTTATCGTGAGCTGCTGAAGCGCGGCGTCAGCGAGTACCTCATTGCGCCGGTCGCTCCCGTCGATCTCATGGAGGCCATCTCCAACCTCTACAACGATCCCCAGGCGGAGCCTATCGGCCATGTCCTGGCCTTCATCGGTGCCAAGGGCGGCGTCGGCTCCTCGACCGTCTGCCACAACGTCGCCTGGACCATGTCGGAGATCCTGAAGACGAACGTGGTCATCGCCGACTTCGACCTTGCCTTCGGAACGACGGGGCTCGACTTCAATCAGGACCCGGTACAGGGCATTGCCGACGCGCTTTCGAGTCCCGAGCGGCTCGATGAGATGCTCCTCGATCGTCTGCTGACGAAGTGCTCGGAGCATCTGAGCATTTTTGCGGCCCCTGTCGTGCTCGACCGTGATTTCGATCTCTCGCCGGAGGCCTGCGACTCGGTGATCGACGTCGTGCGCCGCAATGTTCCCTATGTCGCCGTCGACCTGCCGCACGTCTGGACCCCCTGGTGCAAGCGCGTCCTGCTCGACGCCGACGAGATCGTGGTTACCGCCAACCCCGACCTCGCCAACTTGCGCAATGCCAAGAACATCATCGACCTGCTGAGACAGTCGCGCGCCAACGACGGGCCGCCGCTGCTCGTCGTCAACATGGTGGGCGTGCCGAAGCGGCAGGAGATCAGCGTGAAGGAGTTCTGCCAGAACCTGGAGTTGCAGCCCGCCGCCATCATCGACTTCGACGGCGAGTCGTTCAGCAACGCTGCCACCAACGGCCAGATGATCGAGGAGTTCAACAAAAAGGCGAAGGCGATCGCCCAGTTCCGGGACATTGCCCTGGCGCTCGCCCATCGTAAGGACAGCAAGACGGAGCCGAAGAGGTCTCCCCTGGCACCGCTGCTCGAGAAGCTGAAGTTAAAGCGCTAGAGGAAGAGGTTCATGTTTGGCAGGAGAACCAGTGATCCCGCTGCCCCTCGCAAGGCGTTGCCGCCCCAGCAACCGCCGGCGGCCACCACGCCCCGCGTCACTGCCGAGGCAAAGCCGGCCGTGGTGCAGACGTCGGCGGCCCGTCCGGCCGATCCGCCTACCGAACCGCAGCGCCGCCACTCCGAGGAGTATTACGACGTCAAGACGACGGTCTTCAATGCGTTGATCGATACCATCGATCTGACCCAGCTTGCCAAGCTCGATGCCACGGCGGCGCGCGAGGAGATCCGCGACATCGTCAGCGAGATAATCCAGATCAAGAACGTGGTGATGTCGATTGCCGAGCAGGAGGAGCTGCTCGAGGACATCTGCAACGACGTGCTTGGCTACGGGCCGCTCGAGCCGCTGCTTGCTCGCGACGACATCGCCGACATCATGGTGAACGGCGCCAACACGACCTACATCGAAGTTGGCGGCAAGGTGCAGAAGACATCGGTCCGCTTCGCCGACAACGCGCAGCTCATGAACATCTGCCAGCGCATTGTGAGCCAAGTCGGCCGCCGCGTCGACGAGTCGAGTCCGATCTGCGACGCGCGCCTGCCCGATGGCTCCCGCGTCAACGTCATCGCCCCGCCGCTGGCCATCGACGGCCCTGCGCTCACCATCCGCAAGTTCAAGCGCGACCGCTTGAAGCTCGATCAGTTGGTCGCCTTCGGCTCCATCTCGCCGGCTGGCCGGACCCTGCTTGAGATCATCGGCCGCGTCCGCTGCAACATCATCGTCTCGGGCGGTACCGGTTCGGGAAAGACCACGCTACTCAACTGCCTTTCGAGCTGCATCGACGACGATGAGCGCATCATCACCTGCGAGGACTCCGCCGAGCTTCAGCTCCAACAGCCGCATGTGGTGAGGCTCGAGACGCGCCCGCCCAACCTCGAGGGCGAGGGTCAGATCACCATGCGCGATCTGGTCAGAAACTGCCTACGCATGCGCCCGGAGCGGATCATCGTCGGCGAGGTGCGCGGCCCCGAGGCGTTCGATCTCCTGCAGGCGATGAATACCGGCCACGACGGCTCCATGGGCACCCTCCACGCCAACTCACCCCGCGAGGCCATCAGCCGCATGGAGTCGATGATCATGATGGGCGGCTTCCAGCTGCCAACCAAGACCATCCGCGAGATGATCACCGGCTCCATCGACATTATCGTCCAAGCTGCGCGCCTCCGCGACGGCAGCCGCAAGATCACCCACATCACCGAGGTGCTGGGCATGGAGGGCGACGTCGTCACGCTGCAGAACATTATGGTCTTCGAGATCACCGGCGAAGACGCCCGCGGCAGGATCATCGGCCGGCACCGGTCCACCGGCATCGCTCGGCCGCGCTTCTGGGACCGGGCTGAGTATTTCGGCGAAACCGACCGGCTGGCCCGAGCCCTGGCCGAAGCCGAAGTGCGTGACGCCCACGGCAATCCACTCGGGGAGACCAATGCTTGATCGCGAGATGATCGAGATCGGCGTGGTGTTGCTCGGCGCGCTGGCCGTTGGGGGCATCGCCTACGCTCTCCTTTACCCGTATCTGTCGGGCGAGAAGCACCTCGAGGAACGCTTGCAGGGGGTAACGGAGAACCGCGCCCGTGCTGCCGCCCGCAAGACCCAGCAGGAACAGGGCGCCAGTCGCCGCAAGGCCGTCGCCGATACGCTCAAGGAGCTCGAGTCGCGCCAGCGGGCGAGCCGGCGAGCGACCCTGCGGCTCCGCCTGCAGCGTGCCGGTCTCGAAATCTCGCCCCGCTCGTACTGGATTATGAGCGCCTTGACCGGCGCCGGGCTCGGTGTCGCCAGTTTCCTGCTTCTGCCTGGCGCGCCGCCCATTGTGCCGATCCTCACTGCCTTCATTGGCACCTTCGGCCTGCCCCACTGGGTCCTCAACAAGATCATCAAGCGTCGCCAGGACAAGTTCCTGGACGAGTTCGCCAACGCCATCGACGTCATCGTACGCGGCGTGAAGTCGGGCCTGCCGCTCAACGAATGTCTGGCGATCATCGCCCGCGAGAGCCCCTCGCCTGTGCGCGAGGAGTTCATCGACGTCGTCGAGCAGCAGCGGGTCGGCATCCCGCTGAGCGAATGTTTCGAGCGCATGATGACGAGGATGCCGCTGCCGGAGGTCAAATTCTTCGGCATCGTCATCGGCATTCAGCAGCAGGCGGGCGGCAACCTCTCCGAGGCGCTGAGCAACCTCTCCGGAGTGCTGCGCGATCGCAAGCGGTTGCAGGCGAGGGTTTCCGCTCTCTCGGCTGAAGCTAAGACCTCGGCCATCGTGCTGGGTTCGCTGCCCCCACTGGTAGGCACCATGGTCTACATAACGACGCCCAAATACATCGGCCTGCTGGCGACCACCAAGGTTGGCCTCTTCCTGCTCGGCTGCGCTGGTCTCTGGATGCTGTGCGGCATCTTCGTCATGCGCAAGATGATCAACTTCAAGTACTGAGGTCCGATGCTCGACTTCATCGACATGGCGCTGAGGCCGCAGCTCATCGTGATGGCGCTCGCCTCGATCGCGGCCTTTGCTACCGTGCTCACCATCGCCATGCCCATTCTCCAGCGCGACCGCGTCAATCAGCGCATGAAAGTGATGGCGGTTGAGCGCGACAAGATGCGGGCGGCGCGCCTTGCCGAGTTGAAGAGCCGTGAGGGGCAGGGCAAGCTGCGCCAGGCACCCAAGGGTTTCATGCAGCAGCTTGTCGATGCGCTCGACCTGCGTTCCAAGTTCGAGACCGAGGAGCTGAGGGCAAAGCTCAAGATGGCGGGGCTTAGAGGCCAGCCGCCGCTCATCGCCTACATGTTCTTCCGTGTTGTAATGCCTCCCATCGTGACGCTGGTTGCGCTTTTCTACCTGTTCGTCGCGCTCCCCAACCTCAGCTACCCCCCCTTGCTGAAGGTGATGATGGCGGTAGGTGCCGGCTTCCTGGGCTTTTATCTGCCGAACATGTTCCTGCAAAACCTGATCCAGCGCCGCCAACAGTCGATTTCGAGGGCCTTTCCCGATGCGCTTGATATGCTGCTGATCTGCGTGCAGGCCGGCATGTCGATTGAGGCGGCCTTCGGCAAAGTGTCGAAGGAGATCGGCGTGCAGTCGCTGGAACTGGCGGAGGAGTTGAGTCTGACCACCGCGGAGCTGTCCTATCTTCAGGAGCGCCGCCAGGCTTACGAGAACCTCGGCCAGCGCACCGGCATCCCGGGCGTCAAGGCGGTAGCCACCGCGTTGATCCAGGCCGAGCGCTACGGCACTCCCGTCAGTCAGGCATTGCGCGTCATGGCCAAGGAGAACCGGGAGATGCGCATGTCGGAGGCGGAGAAGAAGGCGGCCGCGCTGCCACCCAAGCTGACCGTCCCCATGATCGTCTTCTTTCTGCCGGTCCTGTTCATCGTCATTCTGGGGCCGGCAGCGATCCAGGTGCTGAAACTCAATTAGCGGCGGCCCAGTCAGGCCCGCTTTCAGGTCTGGTGTTGCGTCGAGCCCCGGCCCGCCCAGTGCCGGGGCTCGTTTTTTCGAGCCCTCATCGACTTCCATTGGCGAGGCGCACGGCGTCGGGATGGGCCCTGAGCTGAGCCATCGCCCACACGCCGAACGCGGGTCCGAGCGCCAGGGGAGCGAAAGCAAGCCGCCAACCCAGCGCGTCGACGAAGTACGGGATCAGATGAATCGTGATCAGCGTGAGCAGAAAACCCGCGCACGTCTGCACCGTGAGCATCGTGCCGACCAGCTCTGGCTCCGACAGCTCGGTGACACTCGCGGAGAACTGAGCTGAGTCCGCCACCACCGACACCCCCCAGACGAAACATAGGACGACGAGCGGCAGCGGATGTCCCCCGAACAGCAGCCCGACGAGCAGGGCGCACGCGCCACTCACCGCCATCGCCACCATTGTTGTCGCCGTACGGCCGTGGCGATCTGCCAGCCACCCGCCGGCCAGACAGCCGAGGGCACCGCCGACGCCCATCACCGCAAACGTGGAGGTCCTTGCCAGGAAGTCGGGATTGAGTCCGGCAGAGTTGACCTGAAAGCTGGCAGCGAGAAACACGCCGATCCACGCCCACATCGCATAAAGCTCCCACATGTGCCCGAGATAGCCAAGGTTCGCCCACCTGAGCGACGCCTTGCGGTAGGCGGCGGCCAGGTAATGCGCCTCGAACACGCGCGGGGTGGCATGTCGCGGACCGAGGCCGACAAGATTGATGGCAAGCGCCGCGACAACCGCGGCGAATGAAGAGACGATGATGGTGAAACGCCAGTCGACCCCGCCAAGGGCGTTGAACAGGTGTGGCGAGGCAGAGCCGAGAGTCAGTGCACCGACTAGGATCGCAACCAGCAAGCCGAGATCGCCCTTGGCCCAGCTTCCCGCCATTTTCATGCCGACCGGATAGACTCCCGCCATGCACATGCCCGTGACGAACCTCGCCGCGTAGACCCACGCGCTTCCCGGCTCCGCCATCAGCATGGTCGCATTCGCGGCAGCGGCGATGAGGGCCGAGGCCATGAAGAAGCGGCGTGGATCGATGCTATCGGCGAGGCCCAGAACGGCGCTGATCAGTGTGCCGGCCACGAATCCGACTTGTACACTGCTGGTGAACATCGACACTTGAGTGGGGGTCAGCGCATGCTCGAGCATAATGGAGGGCACGATGGCCGAGGCCGAGAACCATACGGCCAGCGCCGCCACCTCGCAGAACGCCAGGATTCCGATCGAGACCGGCTTGGATCGAATTGTCATGCGGGGCTCTGGCTGGAATAGGAATACATCGCAGCTTTTCTATCGGAGGTGATCAGAGTAGCATGCAGTTGCGGCCGCCTGGTTGGTTTTGGCAGCGCCGCTCATAAAATGCCAGGGAGGAAGTGATGGCTTATCACCTTGAAGGACGGCTCCTCGATGACATCCTCGTGCGTAGCGACCCAGCCGCCGTCCGGCATCGGTACCCTGCTCATGCAGACGACGCGGCCGTCAGTCAGCTCACGAATCATGGTCGCGGCTGTCCTCGGACCCCGGCGCGCTGCGTCATCGCCCCGCGGCCGGATGAAGTAGACGCCGTTTGCCCTCCGATAGTCTGCAAGCTGCTGCCGCGTCGTTCCCGGTCTCCTCATCTCGGGCGTGAGTCGGTACATTTCTGCGTAGCGGTCGTTGCACAGTATGAGGCGCTCCTCGCCATCGAACATGGCGAGTCCTTGGGACATGTTGCGCAGTGCCGTATCGAACAGGATGTTTTGCCGACCGAGCTCGTCCCTGCTTGCGGCGAGTTCCTCGGCGGTCTTTCGCAGTTTCCTTTGGTATCGCCAGCCGGTGGCGCTGCCGAGCAGCACGATCAGGCTCAACGCGCCCGCGAACAGGCTGTAGTTGGCCCGCCTCGTGTAGTGGGCCGACATCGCCTCGTCTTTCGGTTTCGAGATCTGCACGACGAGCGGATAGTCCTCGAGTCTGCGGTAGGCGACGAACTGGCCACCGAAGCGCCCATCTGATTGATCCAGGCTCGTCCCGTAGTCGGCACCGCGTGCGATAGCTTCGAACAGGGGCAAATCGGCACGATATTCGCCGATCATCAGCGCGGACGTCCCGACGCTGGCTCGTACGGTGCCGTCGAGGCCGAGAACGCTCATCGAGCCACCCATCCCGATCGCAATTGGCGGGTGCAGCGGAAAGAGCTGGTCGGGTTCGAGCGTGCCGCTGATCACGCCCGTGAAACCGCCGGGCTCGGCGAACAGCGGTCGCGTCAACTGGATCGTCGTACGGCCGCTGAGCGGGCGATGGATCGGCGTAGCGATGTAGAGGATATCCTTGCCGCCGGAGTTGACGTGCGCGCGGAAATGCGGCCGATCCGCCAGGTCGAGGCCGTGGCTGGCAAGCGGTGCGTTCGATCGCACGAGCCGACCCGTGTCGTCGATAAGGCCGATCTGAAAGCCACCCTCTCCAAGTACCTCCGGTTGCGGCAGACGCAGTCTGTGCCAGGGTACGGCTCCGCCGTTACGCAGCCTCTCCACCTCAATGAAGTCGCGCACCACGAGCCTCTCCACCTCAATGAAGTCGCGCACCACGAGCATTGCACGGTCGAGTTCCTTGATCGTGCGCACGACGTGGCCCTGCAAGACGGTGGTCAGCCCGTTCAATTCCTCAGCGACGAGAGCTTGCCGGTTGTCGTAGTCCGCCCTGATTTGCAGGAACACGCCGAGCCAGATGCCGGCAGCGACCATGCAGCCGAAGACGATGGCCGAGTTGCGGTAGATCGCTGAGGCGGAAGTCGCCAATGCGCGTTTGAGCATCTTCCCACTCAGCATCTTCCCACCCGGCCCCCGCAACATGAAGTCCGATCGTTAACGCTCTACGAGTGCGGTCTCCGCCCCGATCGCGCCGGATCTTAAGAGCGGAGAACTGAACACACTGTTGACCGAGGTCCCGCAATCCTGCCCAGGTTGGTAGAGTTTCGAATTGGTTGCTGGATGTCACGCCGACCGCGCGGTGCCGCTCGAAGCCCCGCATTTTGGGTGTTTGAGGCTTGCCGGACTGGTGCGGACGGCGGGAGTCGAACCCGCACGGGCGTTGGCCCTCAGGATTTTAAGTCCTGTGTGTCTACCGGTTCCACCACGTCCGCGACAATTCGCCTTTATGCGCGTCGCCCCCGGTCGGCGCAATCGCCTGCGCCGCTCGCCGCGTCCGCCCATGGCGGATGGCCGCCATCACCAGCACATAGAGCAGCAGAGCATTCATGAGGTGCCAGACGAAGTGGGTGCCGACGGCCCCGCCCATAATCACTGTCCATGGGCACGCCACTCGGTCCACCGTCCGGAACGCCAGCGAGACGGCGAAGATCAGTGCTCCCCCGAGCAGCGCCGGCCCCGCCTCATGTCCGCGCCATCTGAGCAGCATCCCGACCAGCCCGAGTGCGATCAGGGCCGGCACGTAGCCGAGCGAGCCGTTGAGGCACGGACCGCCGGAGCAGCGCACCGCATCTGCCGCTTGCAGTGCCAAAATGAACACTGCCACCAGAGCGCCGCTGAGCAGCCGTGACAGGCCCACGAACCGCACCAGCGCATACCCGAGGTAGGTCAGCATGAAGACCGTGATCGGCAGCGTGTCGGCGAGAGCCGCCCACCGCGTTGCCAGCGTGTGGAACAGGAAGCTGCCAACGCCGATTGCGCCCACCAGCACGATGAGCGCGAATTCGCCGACGCCGCGCTGCGACTGGCGCAGCCACGCCGCAAGCGTCAGCCCCGCGGCGAGGAGAAACGCGGCATTGCTCGCCGCGTTGAGCGGCTCGGCCCAAAAGCCCGGATCGCCCGCGCGCTCGCAGTAGATGAATATCTGCTGGTGCCAATTCATGCGCCCTCCCTGCCCTTCCCTGCAGGTCGCGCTTCCTGTGCCTCAACGCCTTGCGTCTGGCTTGCCGACTTCCTGTCCACGAGGTTTCCGCCCCGGTCCAGCGCTGGCGATCGAGGTCTCCGTGACATTCCGCAGAGCCGAACAATCGCGGCAGTGAGCCGCGCGAGCGGTAGGCTCACCTTCGCACGTGCATGGCCACGCGCTAGGCCTTCCTCTCCGGCAGCGCGAGGCGGATGTGCAGCTCGCGCAGTTGCTCCGGCGCCACCTCGGAGGGTGCGCCCATCAACAGGTCCTGGGCCTGCTGGTTCATCGGGAACATGATGACGTCGCGCAGGTTGGTGGCCCCGGCCAGCAGCATGACGATGCGGTCGATGCCGGGTGCGATGCCGCCGTGCGGCGGGGCGCCGTACTGCAGCGCCTTGAGCATGCCGCCGAACTTGGCCTCCAGCACCTCCGGCCCGTAGCCGGCGATGGCGAAGGCCTTGTACATGATCTCGGGCTTGTGGTTGCGGATGGCGCCAGAGGAAAGCTCCACGCCGTTGCAGACGATGTCGTACTGGTAGGCCCGGATCGCCAGAATGTCCTCCGTCGTATTGGCCGCCTCGAGCGCCGCGAGCCCGCCCTGGGGCATGGAGAAGGGGTTGTGGGAGAAGTCGATCTTCTTCTCTTCCTCGTTCCACTCGAACATGGGGAAGTCGACGATCCAGCAGAACTCAAAGCGCGCTTCGTCGATCAGGTTGAGCTCGCGAGCAATCTTGGTCCTCGCCTCGCCGGCGAACTTGTAGAACCTGTCGGGATTGCCCGCGGCGAAGAACACGGCATTGCCCACGTTGAGCCCAAGTTGCTTTCGGATCGCACCTGCGCGCTCAGGCCCGATGTTCTTGGCAATCGGCCCCGCGCCGCCCTCTTCGCCCTCACGCCAGAAGATGTAGCCGAGCCCCGGCTGCTTGTGCTCTTCGATCGCCCACCTGTTCATGCGGTCGCAGAATGCGCGCGATCCGCCGCCCGGCGCCGGAATCGCCCACACACGCGCCTTGGCGTCCTGCTCGAGCATCTCAGCGAACACTTTGAAGCCCGAGCCGCGGAAGTGCTCGGTCACGTCGGCCATCACGATGGGGTTCCTCAAGTCCGGCTTGTCGGTGCCGTACTTGGCGATGGCCTCCTCGTAAGGGATGCGCGGGAACACCTTCGTCACCGGCTTGCCGCCCCCGAACTCCTCGAACAGGCCGCGCATGACCGGCTCCACCGCCGCGAACACGTCTTCCTGCTCAACAAAGCTCATCTCGAGGTCGAGCTGGTAGAACTCGCCGGGCGAGCGGTCGGCGCGCGCATCCTCGTCGCGGAAGCAGGGCGCGATCTGGAAGTAGCGGTCGAAGCCGGCGATCATGATGAGCTGCTTGAACTGTTGCGGCGCCTGCGGCAGCGCGTAGAACTTGCCCGGGTGCAGCCGCGACGGCACCAGGAAGTCGCGCGCGCCCTCGGGGCTCGATGCGGTCAGGATCGGCGTCTGGAACTCGAAGAAGCCCGCTTCCCGCATGCGCCGGCGGATCGAGGCGATGATCTCGGTGCGCAGCATGATGTTGCGGTGGAGCGTCTCGCGCCTCAAGTCGAGGAAGCGGTACTGGAGCCGCAGGTCCTCCGGGTAGTCGGGCTCGCCGAACACCGGGACCGGCAGCTCCTTGGCCGCCGACAGCACCTCGATCTCGCTGGCGACCACCTCGATCTCGCCGGTGGCCAGATCGGGGTTCACCGTGGACTTGCCGTCGATCACCGGCCGCTCGCGCACACGGCCGTCGACGCGGATCACCCACTCCGAGCGCACGGTCTCGGCGGCCTTGAAGGCCGGGCTGTCGGGGTCCGCCACCACCTGCGTGATGCCGTAATGGTCTCTGAGGTCGATGAACAGCAGGCCGCCGTGGTCGCGCACCCGGTGCACCCAGCCGGACAGGCGCGCGATGCGGCCCACATCGCTCCTGCGCAGCGCGCCGCAGGTGTGAGAGCGGTAGCGATGGCTCGCGCCGGAGCCGTCAGAGGCGCCCTGCCGTGACGCTGTCGCGTTGTTCTGGTCGGCCATGGTCGGTCATGCCTGCGGTGCTGCTTTTGAACGGCGGAGCCGGAAAAGCGCACGGGTATTCCGGCCTGTCAAGGTCGGGCCTGGCGTCGGGTGGACAGGTGGGCGCAAGGGTGGCCGTTCAGGCCGCTTCCTCGCGCAGGGCGCTGCCGGGAGCCGGCAAGGCCTCGCTGGCCGGACGCGGTACGCTGAAATGGAAGCCTTGCGCCTCGTCGCAGCCAAGCTGCGCCAACAGCTCGAGTTGTCGGGCCGTTTCGACGCCCTCGGCCGTGGTGGTCATGTTGAGGCTCTTGGCAAGTGCCGTGATCGCCCGCACGATGGCCGCGCAGCCCGGCTGCTCGCCGAGTCCGGCGACGAACGAGCGGTCGATCTTGATGCGGTCCACGGGGTAGCTCAGCAGGTAGCTGAGCGAGGAATAGCCGGTTCCGAAGTCGTCCATGGCGATGCGCACGCCCAAGGCACGGATCTGCTGGAGCTGCATCTGCGTAAACTGATCGTTTTGCAGAAGAGTCGACTCGGTGATCTCGAGTTCGAGCCGCTCGGGTGCGAGCCCTGATTCCTCGAGAGCCTCTTGGACAGCCCTGACGAAGTCCTGGCGCTTGATCTGGACCGGCGACAGGTTGACCGATACCCTGCTATCGCCAGGGCGGCGGCTCATATCCAGGCAAGCCTGCTTGAGCACCCAGGCTCCGATCGGAACGATCAGGCCGCACTCTTCGGCAATTGGAATGAACTCCTGCGGGGGGACGAGCCCGCGCTCGGGGTGGTGCCACCTGAGGAGTGCCTCGAAGCCCAATACCTCCTTGGTGACCACCGAGTTGATGGGCTGGTAATACACTTCGAACTGCCCATCTTGGATGGCGCCGCGCATCTCGACTTCGAGCGTGCGCCGGGCCTGCAAAGCAGCGTTCATCTCATGCTTGAAGAAGCGGTAGGTTCCGCGCCCTTCCGCCTTGGCCGAGCAGAGCGCGAGATCGGCCGCCTTCATCAGCTCGTGGGGCACACTGGCATCGGCGGGCGCCAGCGCCACGCCGATGCTGGCCGAGATCTGCACCTGCTGGCCGTCGATAGCGTAGGGTTCACTGAGCTCCTTGCACAGGTATTCGGCGACCGCGCTGGCCTCCGCCGCGGTCGGGGCTTCCATCTGGATCACTGCGAACTCGTCGCCGCCGATGCGGGCGATCACGTCATTGCGGCGCAGGGCTCTGCCGAGCCTCTGGGCGACGGCCCGCAGCAGCTTGTCGCCGACCGAATGACTGAAGCTCTCGTTGATGCTGCTGAAGCGGTCGAGATTGATGACGTGGAGTGCGAACGCCTGGCCCTCGGCGAGCGCGGCCACCGCCGTGTCGAGCTCCTCGCGGAACAGCACGCGGTTGGCGAGATCGGTGAGCGGGTCGTGGCGCGCGAAATGTGCGATTTGCGCCTCCGTGCGCCGCCGCGCCGTGATATCGGTGAAGGTGCGGACGAACCCTCCGTCGGGTAGCGGGTTGCTGCGGACCTCGAGCACGGTGCCGTTGGGGCGCGTGCGCTCGTAGGTGGATGGCGACTCGCCGGAGGCGCACGGCTTCATTTCGGCAAGCGCTCCTGGTTCGACGGTTCCAAGTTCGTTGCAGAACTCCCCGGCGACGGCCAGGCGGCCGACCAGCTTGCTGTAGTTCCAATCGGTGCAGTCGGTGTCTTCCGGCAGGCCGAGCAGGCGGACGCATTGGCGATTCATGACGGCGACCTTCTCGTCCGGATCGACCATCAGGATGCCCTGGCTCATGTGCTCGAGCGTCAATTGCAGCTCGCGCGACTTGCGGCGGGCGCGTTCCTCGCTTTCCCACAGCGCATACTTGTGCCTGAGGGCGAGGCCGATCGCGACGAGGATGATGATGGTGAGCAGCGTCGCCGTGACGAGGTAGAATGGCCGGTTGCGCGCCCATGAACTGGTGGGCTGCCACTCGTCGGCCGAAACGGTGACGATCAATGGATACCCGCGCACGCTGCGGTAGGAGACGACGCGTGGGGAGCCGTCGGGCTGCTGCCGGTGGGTGAAGGTGCCATGCGAGCTCGACCTGACGTGCAAGAACAGCTCGTTTTCGATCATGTCCTTGCCGAGGTCCGCCGCGTGCGTTCCGCCCCCGGCACGCACGATCCCGTCGGTGCCGATCAACGCGATGCCCCCTCCGTTGCCAAGCCTGATGGACTCGTAGAAGTGCGAGAAGTGCGAGGGATCGAGCGACGCCACGATAACGCCGGCGAAACGGCCGTCGGCGTGACTGAAGCGGCGGGTCAGCTGCACGGACCACTTGTTGGAGGCGCGGCCGAGCACCGGCTTGCTGATGAACAGTTCGTCCGTCGTCCGCTTTGCGTGCACCCGGAAATGCTCGCGGTCGCTGAGATCGATGGGTTGCACCGGTCCCGACAACACGTTGGAGGCGATCAGGATGCCCTTCTCGTCGATGACGGCAAGCTGCAGCGTGAGCTCGCTGTCGAGATACGTCTCTCTGACCAGAGCCGACCAGTCTCCACTGTTGGCGCCCTGCGCATGAAGCTGGCGCAAAAAGCGCAGCACCTTGTCTGTCTCGCTGATTGACCTGATGACGTTTTCCTCAAACACGCGCGCGAGATTGGCGGTGTTCTGGGCGACCGAGCTCTGGCTCGCCTGCCGCTCGGTCTCGATCTGCTGGACGGCGGCGATCCAAATGACGGCGATCAGGGCGAGGCCGAAATACACGGCGGTCTGCTTGAACACGAGCAGACAGCCCTCGACACGGCCTTTGCTGCCACTCATGCTCGGCTCCGCTGCCTAAAAATCATGCGGAATGTATAGGTGGCCTAAACCTAAAGGACCGTTACGATTAACGTCATTATTTTGCGTCCTTTTGGTCTTAACAACAGGCCAATGCCTAGATTCTGCTGGAAATATCGCAGCGGTTGCGCCTGAATTATTTAATGAATGCTTATATCGACCAGGCTCGTAACGAGTTGGAGCGGCGCCACAAGGGAGAGCCCGGTTACCGCCAGCACCAGCAGCACGCATGTCCTGAACATCGCTGGCGGCAGGAACCGGCGCAGTGCGTTGCCGGCGCTCACTCCGGCGATTGCCGGCAGCACTCCGATGAGCGAGAGGGCAGCAAGCCCCGGCTTCATCACGCCGGCCAGCGCAAGCCCGCAGGCCATGATCAGGGATGCGAGCGCAACCGACAGATTGACGGCCTGCACGAAGCGATCGGCGTCGAGCCGGAGCGACAGCATGTAGGGCAAGAGCGGCATGATCTGCGAGCCGGTGAGGCCGGTAAACACGCCGTTGATGAGTCCGACCGGCAACTGCAGCACCAACTCGAGGCGCGGACTGAGGCTGAGCTGCGGCTGGCCGAGCGCGAACAGGGCATAAAGGATGGTGAGCACGCCCAGCATGCGCGTCGCCAACCCCTGATCGATGTAGACCAGCATCGCAATCCCGCAGGCGATGCCCGGCACCAGCGCCATGTAGAGAACGCGAAAGCGCTGGACGGTCTCGCGAAAATGGCCGGCGCTCCAGATCAGGGCGAGGTTGCTCGCCAATGCCGGCGCCAGCACCAACACGATGGCCGTCTTGAGGTCGATGGCCGCGACCAGAAAGGGCAGCGCGCAGGAGGAGTAGCCAAGCCCCGTGGTCCCTTTGATCAGACCGGCCACGAACAGGCCGAGACCGATCATCAGAAGCAGGGACCAGTCCATACTGAGGTACTCTTCCAACTGGCTCGCTGCCGCCAGAAGTTGGGGCGGGAGCTCCCGAACGGGCGAGTAAACAATACGTTAACAACCTTAGATTGTAAACCAAATTTTCATTGATCATGCCGCCGCCGGCGTCGCCAATGCGACCGGCTACGGGTGCCTTGGCGCTGAAGGGCTGGCACGGCGCTTGCTCGTCCCTTCGGGCACCTGTTTCGCGCCGGCACGAGGAGGGACGTCATGATCACCGGCTATGAGGAGTGCCCCGACCGCGACCCTCCCCCTGCTCTGTGGGGCCTGATGGCGGAGCTGTCGCTCATTCTTGCCGTTGCGGGGATCGCGATCCTCTGGGGCGCCGGATAGCGCCGCTAGCTGAGCGCCATATGCTTGGTGATATCGAACACGCCGGTGAAGGCGACGAAGTCGAGTTCGACGGGAAGATTGCCTGCGCCGACCTCCAGCACCTCGTGCACCCCGAGCAGCCGCTCCCCTGGTTGCGCCTCCCACCTTGGGATGTCGCGGGCGAAATCCAACAGTCTGGCCGGCAGCCTGTGACCCTCGAGCGTATAGAGCCAGAACGGCTGCCAAACGAGGTTTACGAAGCCGGCGCGCTTGAGCAGCTGATCGATCATTTCTATTCCCGACTGCTTGGGTGACCCAAGGCAGGTGAAGAGGAAGAGCTTGGCCGGAGACGCCGCCATCAGGCGTTTGGCGAGATGGACGGTGAACGCGGCCGCGCCATAGTTCATCTCCCCGAGGTTGTTGTTGCAGAAGAACACGTCCACCTCGGGCGCCGCGCCATGCCTGAGCTTCACATACTCCCACCATGGGATGGCGTGCGCCGGCTCATCGAAGCCCGCCTCGGGGCGCCCCTCGACGAGCCAGTCCCGTGCCCCGTTGCCGAAGCACCTCTTGAGCAGCATCGACTGGAAGAGATAGAGCCCTTGCGCGTTGTCGGTGACGAGCACGCGGTTTCCAGAAAGCCCCAGCATCGCCGCCTGGTACCCCGAGCCGGCGCCCACGTCGAACACGGTGAGCCTGTCGAGCCCGAGGCGGCGCCGGATCTCCATCATGATGCGGAACGGCCCGATCTGCGCCAGATGACTTAGCAGCGGCCGGACCTCGCGGCCGAGCGAGCGCGTGAGCTCGGCCGTCGCCGCAGACACCTTGCTGAGCAGCTTCGCTTCGACCGCAGTGAACAGCAGGCTGGCGCACTGTGTGGGCAGGTAGGCGTTCTCCGCGAAATAGTCCGCCGCCCCGGGATGATTGCACCAATCCGCGTAGCGCACGAGGTCTGCGGCGCGGCGCACCGAATGAGGCCATCCGATCTGGTCGAAGGTGCAGGGTGAGAACGCCTGAACCTCGGGCACGGAGAGCGCCGAGCGCATGGCGGCATCGGTCTCGTCGTAGCGGGCGAGGGCCTGGTCTGGCGTCAGCATGAACAGCCGCGAGCGGGTGGCTTGGCATTGCTGACAGTGAACGGCCCCACACGGTCCGGCAAGCGGTCGATCGAGTGAAGTGGGCGCGTGTGGTGGAAAAAGCGGCCAGTCAGATGACGTACGCTCGACAGCGAGCCCGGTGCAGCTGAGGAAAGGCCTGGGAGAAGCCGGTTGTCAGGGCAGCGGCAGCGCCTCGTGCTCCTTCAGCGTCTTGCCGGTCTCTGCGTCCTGTTCGACGAGCTTGACCCGGTATCCCCACAGATGGGCGACGTGCTGGAGCGTGCGATCGCACATGTCCTTCTCCAGCAATACGCCGTTCCGCGCGCGATGAGACAGCGTCAGCCTTCTGCCGCCCGACAGATCGGCGCTGACGACCTGGATGTCGGGATCGCGCGCCGCCGAGTCGTATTGGTTGGCGAGCACCTTGCGCACCCTTTTGTAGCCGGCCTCGTCGTGGATCGCCTTGACCTCGACGAACGGCGAATCGGAGCTGTCATGGATCTGGAACAAGCGGAAGTCCCGGATCACCTTGGGGCTTAGGTATTGCATGATGAAGCTGTCGTCGCGGAAGTTGGCCCAGGCCTCCCTGAGCGTTCCTAGCGGGTCGCCATTGCCCGCGAACTCGGGAAACCATTCCCGGTCCTCCGCGCTGGGGTTCTCACAAATCCGCTTGATGTCCTGCATCATGGCAAAGCCGAGCGCATACGGATTGAGGCCCGCGAAGTGGCGATCCTCGAAGCGCGGCTGGTAGATCACCGAGCTGTGGCTGTGCATGAACTCAAGCATCGAGCCTTCGGTGAGCAGGCCCCGGTCGTAAAGCCGATTGATGATCTCGTAGTGGACGAAGGTGGCGCAGCCTTCGTTCATCACCTTGGTCTGCCGCTGAGGATAGAAATACTGGGCCAGCATGCGCACAATGCGCAATATCTCGCGCTGCCAGTCCTCAAGCTTAGGGGCGTGCTTCTCGAGGAAGTAGAGCAGGTTCTCCTGCGGCAGGCCGAGCGTCTCGCTCTCCTTGGCGGCTTCCTTCTGGCTGGGGTCCATCGGCGCCTTGGCCAACGCCGAGCGCGGCACCGTGCGCCACAGCTCGTTGTAGGTTGCCTCCTCGTACTCCCGCCGTTTGATCTCGCGCTCTTCCCGCGCCGCCCGCGACCGCCTGAGGACCGGGTGACGGCTGACCCCTTGGCCCATCAGCGCATGCGCCGAATCGAGCACCGCCTCGACCGTTTCCGCCCCGTATTTCTGCTCGCACTCGGCGATGTACTCCTTGGCGAAGGACAGATAGTCGAGGATGGAGGTGGCATCCGTCCATTGCCGGAACATGTAGTTGTTCTTGAAGAAATGGTTGTGGCCCATGGCTGCGTGCGCCAAGACCAGAACCTGCATCGTCATGGTGTTCTCTTCCATGATGTAGACGATGCATGGATCGGAGTTGATCACGAGCTCGTAGGCGAGCGCCCGGTGGCCTTTGCGATAGAGCGCCTCCTCGCGGGCGAAGTGCTTGCCGAACGACCAGTGCCGGTACATGTTCGGCATGCCAATCGAGGCGTAGGCGTCGAGCATCTGCTCCGCCGTGATCACCTCGATCTGATTGGGATAGATGTCGAGCCCCATCTCCTCGACGCCGATCTTCTCGATCGCGTCGTAGCACTTCTTGATCAGTTCGAAGTCCCACTCGGCGCCGTCGAACAGCGGCCCGCTGCCGGACGCAGCCGTCATCAACCAGCCTCCCTGGCGCTGCCCTCTGCCGAGGCGAACAGCTCGCGGAACACGGGATAGATCTCGCCGGGTGATGTAACACGCTTCATGGCGAAATGCGCGTGCTGCCGGGCCACCTCCTGATAGCCGGACCACACCACGCTCGTCATCGAAGCCGATGAGTCGTCGGGCGCCACCTCGATGTAAGCGAAGTACTGGCACAGCGGCAGCACCTCGCCGTTGAGCAGCGAGAGGCAGTCGTCCATGTCATCGTCGAAATTATGCCCATCGGAGGCTTGCGCTGCGTAGATGTTCCAGTCGTCGATCGGATAGCGCTCGCCGACGATGCGCAGCATCTCCTCGAGCGCCGTCGAGATCACCGTGCCGCCAGTCTCCGTGTCGCGGAAGAAGGTCTCCTCGTCCACCTCCTGCGCTTCCGTCGTATGCCGGATGAAGACCACGTCGACCTCGCTGTAATGCCGGGACAGGAAGAGATGGAGGAGCATGAAGAAGCGCTTGGCGAGGTCCTTGAGCTGTTCGGTCATCGAAGCCGAGACGTCCATCAGGCAGAACATCACCGCTTGCGTCTTGGGCTTCGGCTTGCGCTCGTAGCGGTTGTACTTGAGATCGAGCGGGTCGAGATAGGACACGGCCTTGCGCAGGCGACTGAGACGTGCAAGCCGCGCTCTGAGCGCCTTCAGGCGCTCCTCGCTCGGCCGCCCCGATGCCTCCTCCTCGGCGATCTCCGCCTCGAGCGCTTCGATCTCGCTCAGTCGCGGCCGCCGCAAGGCGATGCGCCGAGCGAGGCTGTTGCGCATGGTTCGCAGCCGGTTGAGCCTGGACGGCGGACCGTCGCTGGTGAAACCCGCGCGCATACGCTCTGGCGCCGAAAGGCTTTTGAGCTTGGCCTTGACGAGGTTGGGAAGTTTCAGGTCCTCGAAGAACACGTCAAGGAACTCTTCCCGCGTCAGGCTGAAGATAAAGTCGTCCTCGCCCTCTCCGTCAGGGCTTCCCTTGGGGCCGCCCCCGCCGGCGCCGCTCTCCGGCTTGCGGATGACGTCGCCGACCGAGAAGTCCTTGTTGCCGGGGAGCACGTAGTCGCGTTTGCCGGTTCCGTGGCCGAGCCCGAAAGAAGGCTCGCGCAGTCCTTTGGAGCGGATGCGCACCTTTTCGCCGCCGTCCACCTCCGACACCTTGCGCTTCTTGAGCGCATCCCGCACGGATTCGCGGATCTCGGCTCTGGCACGGCGCAAGAACCTCTGGCGGTTGCCGAGGCTCTTGGCCTTCGGATTCAAACGCCGGTCTATGATGTGCATTGCGCCCGCCGCTCTCCTTCAACCCGACTTCTTCACCCGCATGTACCACTCGACAAGGCGTCTCACCTGCCGACGCGTGTACCCGCGGGCCACCATGCGGGCCACGAACTCCTCGTGCTTCTTTTCGGTCTCGCCGTCCTTCTTTGCACCGAAGCTGATCACCGGCAGCAGGTCCTCGACCTGGCTGAACATCCGCTTCTCGATCACCTCGCGGATCTTCTCGTACGAACTCCAGTCGGGGTTGCGCCCGCCGTTCTTGGCGCGCGCCCTCAGCGAGAACTTCACCACCTCGTAGCGGAAGTCCTTCGGGTTCGCGATGCCGGCCGGCTTTTCGATCTTGGACAGCTCTTGATCGAGCAGCTGGCGGTTCATGAGCTGCCCGGTATCCGGGTCCTTGTAGTCCTGGTCCTCGATCCAGGCGTCGGCGTAGGCGACGTACCGGTCGAACAGGTTCTGTCCGAAGTCGTGGTAGGACTCAAGGTAAGCCTTCTGGATCTCGTTGCCGATGAACTCGGCATAGCGCGGAGCGAGCTCCTCCTTGATGAACTCGATGTAGCGGTTCTCCATCTCCTCAGAGAGCTGCTCGCGGCGGATCGACTGCTCGAGCACGTACATGAGATGGACGGGATCGGCCGCCACCTCCTGGTTGTCGAAGTTGAAGGTTTCCGACAGCACCTTGTAGGCAAATCGCGTCGAGGAGCCGTCCATGCCCTCGTTTATGCCGGCCGCGTCGCGATACTCCTGGATGGTCTTCGCGTGCGGATCGGTGTCCTTGAGGCTTTCGCCGTCGTACACCCGCATCTTCGAGAAGAGGCTTGAGTTCTCGTGCTCCTTGAGGCGGGTCAGCACCGAGAACTGGGCCAGCATCTCGAGCGTGGCCGGCGCGCACGGAGCGCCGGCGACCTCGCTCGCATTGAGCAGCTTTTCATAGATTTTCTTCTCTTCCGAGACGCGCAGGCAATAGGGCACCTGGATGACGCAGACCCGGTCGATGAAGGCCTCGTTGTTCTTGTTTGCCTTGAAGCTCTGCCACTCCGCTTCGTTGGAGTGGGCGATGACGATGCCCTGATAAGGCAGCGCGCCGACGTTCTCGGTGCCGACGTAGGTGCCGTCCTGCGTTGCCGTCAGCAGCGGGTGCAGCATCTTGATCGGCGCCTTGAACATCTCGACGAATTCGAGCAGGCCCTGAGTGGTCCGGTTGAGGCCGCCCGAGTACGAGTAAGCGTCGGCATCGTTCTGCCCGTGGTACTCGAGCTTGCGGATGTCGACCTTGCCGACGAGCGAGGAGATGTCCTGGTTGTTCTCATCGCCAGGCTCGGTCTTGGCCACGCAGATCTGACGCAGCTTGGAGGGATAGATCTTGACGACCTTGAACTTCGAGATGTCGCCGCCGAACTCGTCGAGCCGCTTCACCGCCCAGGGCGAAATGTTCCCCGTGAGTTTCCGGCGCGGAATGCCGTACTTGCTCTCGAGCGTTGGCCCCATGGTGACTGGATCGAACAACCCCAGCGGACTTTCGAAGATCGGACTGATGTCGTCGCCCGCCTTCAGCACGTAGATCGGGCACTTCTCCATCAGCTCCTTGAGGCGCTCGGCCAGCGAGGACTTGCCGCCGCCGACCGGACCCAGCAGGTAGAGAATCTGCTTTCTCTCTTCGAGGCCCTGCGCCGCGTGGCGGAAGAACCCGACGATGCGCTCGATCGTCTCCTCCAATCCATAGAAGTCGTGAAACGTCGGATAGACCTTGATCGTCCGATTGAGGAAGATGCGTCCGAGGCGCGGGTCCTTGGAGGTATCGATCAGCTGCGGCTCGCCGATCGCCGACATCATGCGCTCGGCGGTACTGGCATACAGCATGGGATCGGTGCGGCAGTTCTCGAGATATTGCCTCAGCGAGAACTCCGTCTGCTTGTTGCGATCGTAGCTCTGGACGTAGAGCTTGAAGATCTCGTCTGCCGAAGTCATGCTTGCACCCGTTGCTCGCATTCCCAACTCGTCCTCGCGCCACGTTCAAATCTCAGCACGACATTAGGTGGGCTCGCGTCTCTCGCCAGGCAATAGGCCGCTGATTTGCGGCACCTCTTCAGCCAATACGCCTCTCTTATCATAACCGCAGTCGTGCTCTCACGGCGTTGCCGATATGTCTCTGTCCTCAGTTGCACTGCGGGAGGACGACCCGCAAGTCTTGGCCATACCTCCGGCAAAAGTACGCCCCGGGCATGAACGGCACCTGAGCGCGAGCCATCGCCCGCGAGCGCCAATCTGGTGCAAGTTGCTATTCTACCGGGCACTTCGCGCAGGGGAGCATCCTCTTGCGGCGGCAAGATCGTCGCATGCAGTTGCGCGGCGGGCAATGTCAGGGAGCGCCTGTCCGACGGAGCCCGTTGGTCCCGTTGCGAGCGGAACCGCCGGGGGCAAGCGGCGCTTGCCTATCCTGCCCTGGCACCTTTGGCGAGAGAGGAGACGCCGCTATCGGGCGATTCGGTTGTGGCTCACCGGCGGTTCGCGGGCCGCCCGCATCGCGATGGCGATGTCGGGACCGAGCGCCACCGGCGGCGGGGCCTCCTCCCACACCTGCGGCTCCGCGGCTGATCGCCATCCGGCGGCCGGAGCGGCGCCCTGCCCGGCGGTCAGCCGTTGGCTGCGCCCCGCCAGGAGCACCCCTGCTGTGCGCTCTATGCGCTGGACGAATGCCAGCGCTCCCTGGGTCCTGGCCAGGTCGAGCGCCTGTTCGAGAAGGGTCATGACGCGCACGCGCGGGCAGTCGAGAGTAGCCACGGCGATGGCCTTCAGCCGAAGTATCTCTGCTGCGTAAAGGTTGATGTGGTGCTGCGCGCTGAGCGTCCAGGCCCGCTCGAGCGCCTCCGCCGCCGTTTCTCTGCGGCCTGCGGCGAGCAGGGTCTCACCGAGCAGCATGAACCCATATGGAAGGGCCTGCTCGGCACCCGTCGCACGATAGGCGGTGATCGCCTCCGTAATGGCGCGAGCACCGCTCTCGGGCCGGCTGCGGGCTTGGCTCCAACCGAGAACCAATCCGGCCCACGCCGACCAGTACGAGAAGTTATGATGATTTGCGAGGGCGCTGCCTGCGGTGGCAAGCGTTGAGGCAAGGCCCGCATCACCGAGCAGCTGCGCCGCGGTTGCGAGCACGCACAGGACGTGGGCGCTGGTATGAGCATGGTCGAAGTGGCCGGCAAGCTGTAGTGCCGCGCGCAAGTGTGACCGCGCCCGGTCCGCCTGTCCCGCGATGGCCAGCGCCCACGACAGGTGAGCGTGTGCCACGGCGCCCTGGTCCGACACGTAGCGGAAGCGCAGGGCGCCATGATGTGCCTGATCGTAGTTCTGCAGCGCCATGCCATAGAGATCGACCGCCTCGCCGATGGAGCCTGAAAGGAGCTTGGCCACGCCGTGCATGCGTTGGGCAAGCAATGTCCGTTCGCTCGAGGCTTGCCCCGCGTTCGCCGCCGCCAATGCCTCGCCCATCGCCAACGCCCGCGCCATGTTGCCGCGCACCAGATGACAGGCAAAGAGGCCCCAGGTCAGGTCGAAGCGAAGCTGCGCACACGCCTCAGGAACCTCAGCGATGAGGTCGAGAGCCCGCGCGTACGTGGCGAGTGTCTCCGGCGCTGCGCCACCCTTGAGCTGGGTGAGGTGCACCCCGAGCTGCTTGAGCATCTCGATCTGCTCGAGGTCGGTGCACACCTCACGCCGCTGACTTCTTGCCGCCAGCGCGCGCTCCAAGTTGGCGACCGCGCTGCGCAGCGAGGTGGTGAGAGTTGCCTCCTCGGCCGCGCGCCGCCACCAGGTGACCGCACCCCTGAAGTCCCCCGCATGCGCTAGGTGTTTGGCAATGACCTCGGGCTTGGCCGCCGTGCTTTCCGACGGCGCCGCCGTCAACGCCCGGGCGATCTTGGCGTGGAGCGCGCGTCGTTGCGGTTCTGGCAGTGAGCTTAGCGCCGCATCGCGTAGGAGCGCCTGGTTGAACCGGTAGCGCAAGCCCTCTGCCGACTGAGAGCGGGTGATGACGCCGTCATCGGCAAGGCGGTCGAGTGGCTCGGCGAGGACGCCGGTCTCCATTTCGAGCGTCCTTGCCAGCACGGCGGCGTCGAATTCGCGACCGATCAGAGCCGCCGCCTTGGCGAGCGGCTTGAGTTCGCCGAGGGCATCGAGCCGTGCAGCAAGGCTGGCTGCAAGGCGGCTCGGGCGAGCCAGCAGGTCCTCGCTCGACCGCCCATTCGCGCCAGCTTCGTGCCACAGCCGCGCCAGCTCGACGGCCGCTCCCGGATTGCCTTCCGACCGCTCCGCCACCGTATGACGCGTGTCTTCCGACAGCCTCGCTGCGAATTCGGCCGCTCTGAGCAGTCGCCGGATGTTGCCGCTGCTGAGTCGGTCCAGGGTCAGCTCGAGAGCGGCGGGGCCGAGGCCGAGGCGAGCGGCCGGCACTCGGGCGGTGCACACCACCAGCACGGCGGCGAGTTCCGCCCGTCGCCATCCGAGCTCGGCGATGAACGCAAGGGTTGCCTCGTCGGCCCAGTGCACGTCTTCGAAGACGAGCGCGACCGGGCCCGGCCGGCCCGTGACGGCGCCGACCAGCGCATCGACGCTGGCGCCTTGCTTACCGCTGCCCTGGCTCGAACGTGGCCGCCCGAGGTCTTCCATTAAGTCCTCCACTGGCGCCAACGCCTTGTGCCGCCGTTCCGGCAGGCACCTGCCCTCGGCCCAGCGGCCGCCGCTGCCCACGACCATCTGTCGCAAACCTCCAAGCAGCGCCGATTTGCCGATGCCGGCCTCGCCCGCGACGACTGCCATCTGGTTGGCACCGGCCAGCGTCCCCTGCCAGCACAGCCTCATTTTTTCGAGTTCCGCCTCGCGCCCGAAAAGGGGGACGAAACGAGCCGCTTTCGACCGGCGCCATCCCCGCCGCGCACCGAGCACGCGCCACACTTGGCCCTCGCCGGCAGCGGCTCCCGGCCACGGGGCGAACTCGAACGATCCCTCGCACAGCCGCCTTACCGCTTCACTCGCGAGCACCGTGTTGGGCTGAGCCGATGCCAGCATCTCGGCTGCCGCTCGCTCGACCGACGTACTGTCGCCGCCATGCTCGGGCGCGAGGGATGCCGATCCGCAGACCACGATGATGCCGACGTCGAGCGCGCAGCGGACCCCAAGACCAGCCGGCCGCGTCGAGACGATCTCGAGCGCGGCGCCGACCGCAAGGCGCGCATCGTCCTCGGCCGCGCGTAAATACCCCGTCGCGCTCCAGCACACCCTCGCCCGCCCTCCTGCAGGAGCAAGCAGATGACCAGCGAAGCGCTCCGTCGCGACCGCCACATCCTCCTGAAGCGAGACGGCCACACCGTCGCGCCCGGTTGCCGGCAGGGTGCGACTGGCCTCACACAACAGCATGGTAACCTGGCGGCGCTCGGCCGTGCCGATCCGCTCTCGTATCCATCGCAGAGCGAAGTCCTCGTCGGGCCCGACGGCTGCGGGACCGCCGCGAGTTTGGCGCCTCGCGCCCCGCCCGCTAGGACGCTCGCGAGCGCTCGCCAAGGGTGGCTCCGACCCGGGCACACGGGTACATCGTGGTCGCCTTTCCCACATCGTGCGGAATTGGCGAGTATGCTTGGCAAATTTGGATTAGTTCTGAGGTAAGGCCGGTGCAATTGACGCAAATTCGCCGTCAATTTTATCGAACGGCGGGTTGGCCCGTTTGTCGAACGGCGGGTTGGCCCGGTATGGGCCTGCGCTGCCCGCGTGCGGGTTCAAAGCTTCATGTGGTTCTTGCAGGAAGGGGAGGCCGATGAAGTTTGGTCGCATTCCGCTGTCTGAGGCCGAAGGCGCGATTCTCGCCCATTCCATGCAGGTGGGGTCCGGCATCCTGAAAAAGGGGCGCAAGCTTGGGCCGGATGAGGTGGCGCGTCTGGCCGCGGCCGGCCTGCGCGAGATCGTGGCCGCACGTCTTGAGCCCGGTGACATCGGTGAGGACGAGGCGGCCGCGCGCATGGCCCGGGCCATCGCGGGTGCCGGCGTGCGAGTGGCCGAGCCGTTCACCGGGCGCAGCAATCTGTTTGCTGAGGCCCCGGGGTTGGTCCTCGTCGACGCCGAGCGCATCGACATGCTCAATCGCATCGACGAGGCTCTCACGGTGGCGACGCTGCCCGCTTTCGAGCGCGTGGTTGCCGGCGACATGCTGGCAACGGTAAAGGTCATCACCTTCGCCGTCCCCGAGGCTTCGCTTGCCCGCGCCATCCGCGTGGCCGAGGGTGGCGTCGTTTCGCTGGCGCCGTTCTCGCCGAACCGGGCCGGTCTTGTGCTGACCCGCCTCGCCGCCACCAAGTCTGGCCTGCTCGCCAAGCGCCAGCGGGTAATGGCCGATCGTCTGGCCGCCGCCGGGAGCGCATTGGTCGAGACCCTGGTGGTGGCCCACGAAGTCGAAGCGGTGCGTTCGGCGATCGAGGCGTTGCGCGTCCGCGGTTGTGACCTCATCCTGGTGTTCGCCGCCTCCGCCATTGTCGACCGCGGCGACGTTGTCCCCGCCGCCGTCGAGGCGGCCGGCGGCCGCATTGTGCATCTCGGCATGCCGGTCGATCCCGGCAATCTGCTGCTGATGGCCCGCCTCGGGACGGCCGACGTGATCGGGGTCCCGAGCTGCGCCGGCTCGCCCAGACGCAACGGCTTCGACTGGGTGCTCGAGCGGCGCCTGGCCGGCCTTAAGGTCACCGGCGAGGAGATATCCCGCATGGGCGTCGGCGGCCTCCTGAAGGAGATTGCGAGCCGGCCTCAACCACGCGAGGCGGAGGGCGGCCCGGCACCAACCCGGCGCGAGCCGCAGATCGGCTGCATCGTGCTGGCCGCGGGGTGTTCGAGCCGTATGGGAACCCTCAACAAACTCATCGAGAACCTCGCCGACCGGCCCATCGTCCGGCACGTCGTCGAGGCGGCACTTGCAAGCCGCGCTCGCCCGGTCGTGGTCGTCACCGGTCATGAGGCCGAGCGGGTGGAGGCGACGCTGGCCGACCTAAGCGTGGAGATCGTGCGCAACCCCCGCTTTGCTGCGGGTCTCAGCGGCTCGCTCAAGGCGGGCCTCGATGCGCTCCCCGAAAGTGTCGATGGGGCCATGATCGTGCTCGCCGACATGCCGCTCGTGCAGGCAGAGCACCTCGACCGCTTGATCGCCGCCTTCGCACCCAAGGAAGGCCGCTCGATTGTGGTGCCGGTCTTCGCCGGACGGCGTGGCAATCCGGTCCTGTGGAGCGCAGACTACTTCGCTTCCATGCGCCGGCTCGAAGGCGACGCCGGCGCCAAGCGGCTGCTCACGGAGCATGCCGACCAGGTGGTCGAGGTCGATCTCGGCTCGGACGCCGTGCTCATCGACATCGACACCCCCGCCGCACTCGCCGAGTTGCGGCGCAGGATGTGAGCCCCCTCACCGGGCGAACAGATAGAGCCCCAGCATCACCAGGATGGCCCCGCCCACGGCCCACGCCCACACCGGCACCGGCGCAGGTCGTGCCCCGCGAGCCGCGGCTTCCGCCGGCTTTGCCGGACCGCCGACGATCTCTTCCAAGCGGTCGAAGAACTGCCCGGCCAGCATCTTGGCCGCGCTGTCGATCAGCCGCGAACCGATTTGCGCGAGTTTGCCGGCGACCTGCGCATCGACATCGTAGGTGAGCTTGGTTCCCTCCCCGTCCGGCTCGAGCCGCACCCGGGCCGACCCTCTCGCGTTGCCGACCGCGCCCGCCGTGCCTGAACCCGAGATCGTGTAGGCGCGCGGCGGATCCAGATCGGAGAGCTCGACCTGGCCGTTGAACCTTGCCTGCACTGGCCCGATCTTGGCCGATACTGTCGCCTTGAACTCGGTATCCGACACCTTCTCCAGGCTCTCGCAGCCCGGGATGGCGCGGCGCAGCACGTCGGGATCGTTGAGGGCCCGCCAGACCTCGGCCGGAGGCGCCTTGATGTGGTTCTCGCCGGTGATCTTCATGGCTCCAAGTCCTCGCCGCGCTCACGGGGTTGCTGGGACGGGCAGCCCCTTGCCACGAAACCGCCCGTTTGTCACTTCGGCACCTCGACCGACCATGGCAGCAACACCCGGCCCTGCTCATGCTCGATTTCCAGCGCCCGAACGGCGAACACTCTGCGCAGGAGGTCCTGGGTCAGCACCGTGGCCGGCGGCCCGTCCGCCTGGATGCGTTGCCGATCGAGCACCACCACCCGTGTGCCGAACCTGGCCGCCAGCGACAGATCGTGTAGCGCCGCGATCACGCACCCGCCCTTCTCTGCCGTCTGCTTGAGCACGGCGAGGACGGCGAGCTGATGGGCCGGATCAAGGCTGGCGATCGGCTCGTCGGCGAGCAGCAGGGGCGCCTCGACAGCGAGCGCCCGCGCCAGCATCACGCGCGCGCGCTCCCCGCCCGACAGCTCCGTCACCGGACGCTCGGCGATGGCTGCGGCATCGACTGCATTGAACGCCCGCGCCACGGCCGCCAGATCCGTGGGGCCGAGCCGATTGAGGCTGGAGGCGTGCGGGGCTCGGCCGATGCACACCACCTCGCGAGCCGTGATCGGCCAATGCGCGAGATGGCCCTGCGGCAGGTAGGCGGTGATCCTGGCGCGGCGCCGGACCGGCAGCTCCGACAGCGCCTCGTCGGCGAAACTGATGCGACCCTCGTGGGGAATGAGCGCTGCCACGGCGCGCAACAGCGTCGTCTTGCCCGAGCCGTTGGGACCGATGAGGAAGACGAGCTCGCCAGGATGGGCGGTGAGCGAAATGTCGTTGAGGATGGTGCGGCCGCTAAGCCGGATCGTCACGTGCTCGAGCTTGAGGCTCACGCCGAACCTCCCGGCTGCTGCAGCAGATCGCTCTGCCGCCGGCTCACCACCAGCCAGATGAAGAACGGTACGCCGATCATGGCGGTGAGTACGCCGATACGTATCTCGCCTGTTGTGGGGATGAGCCGCGCCGCACAGTCGGCCGCCATCAGCAGGCAGGCCCCGGCGAGCATGGCAGGAACATGCACGCGCGCCGGATCGTGACCGACGAGCGGCCGAACGAGGTGGGGCGTGACGAGTCCGATGAATCCGATCACGCCGGCCACCGCCACGCTTGCCCCGACGCCGGCCGCCACGCCGACAAGTGTCGCCCACTGCAGGCGAGTAAGGTCGATCCCGCTTGAGCGGGCGACGTCCTCGCCGAGGCTCAGCGCCGTCAACCCCCTGCGGCCGTTGAGCAGCAGCACAGCCGAAAGCATCATGAACGGTGCCGCCAGCGCCACGTGCCGGAAGCTGCGATCCTCGAGCGAACCCAGCAGCCAGAATGCGATCTCGAGTGCCGCGAACATATCGGGAGCGAGATTGAGGGTGAGCGCGACGAGCGCTCCGGCGAGGCTCGACAAGGCAAGGCCGGCGAGCAGTATGGTGAGCATGTTCGCGTTGCGGCCGGCCAGCATCACCAGCGCGAGCACCGAGAAGAGCGCCATTGCGACGGCGGCGACTGGCAGCGCGAACGACAGCGCATCGGCGAGCCCGAGCGCGATGGCGAGCACGGCGCCGAAGGCGGCCGCGCCCGGCGCGCCAAGCACGTCTGGCGCCGCCAGCGGGTTGCGCATGAGACCCTGCAGCGCCGCGCCGGCGAGCCCCAGACTGGCGCCGATCATGGCGGCGAGCAGCGTGCGCGGCAGTCTGAGCTCCTGCACGATCAGCACGTCGATCGGGTCGCCCTGGCCGAGCAGTGCCCAGAACGTGGTCCCGACCCCGAGCCGCGCCGGCCCGAGCGCCAGCGACCATAGCGCCAGGAAGCCGCCGACGGCGGCCAGACCGGCGATCAGCTTCGACTGCCTGAGAGGCGTCATGGGTTGGGTTCAGCCGCTCATTCGGGTGCGGGGGCGGCCGCCCGCAGCGCCTTGATGGCGGCGCGTGCGAGCTCGTCCGCCCGCTCGTTCTCCACCTCCCCGGCATGGCCCCGCACCCAATGCCAGGCCACCTCATGCCGGCTCTGTGCGGCATCGAGGCGCTGCCACAGCTCGGCGTTCTTGACCGGCTTTCTGTCCGCCGTACGCCAGCCGTTGCGCTTCCAGGAATGGATCCACCGCGTGACCCCGTTGCGCAGGTATTGGCTGTCGGTATGGATCTCGACCATCGACGGCCCTTTCAGCGCTTCGAGCGCCGAGATCGCCGCCAGCAGCTCCATGCGGTTGTTGGTGGTGAGCGCCTCGCCGCCGGAAAGCTCCTTGCGGTGCTGGCCTGAGATCAGCACGGCGCCCCACCCGCCGGGCCCCGGGTTTCCCGAGCAGGCGCCGTCCGTGTAGATGGCGACGTGCGGCTTGCGGCGCCCTGTCACGCGCTCTCCTCCAGACCGTATTCGCGCGCTGAACGCACCGCTTGGTGGAACCGGAGCCGCCGCACGTAATCGAAGGGATCGTGCGGGTCGACCAGTGCTCCTTGCGCTGTGTTGAGCCAGTCATGGGCCCGCGTCAGCAGGAAGCGGAGCGCCGCGCCACGGGCGAGCAGCGGCAGGGTGGCGCGCTCGGCCGCCTCGAGCGGGCGGACGCTCTCGTAGCCACGGATCAGCGCCTGCCCCTTGGTCACGTTGAAGGAGAAGTCGGCTTCGAAGCACCAGGCGTTGAGACAGATGGCAAGATCGTAGGCGAGCCAGTCGTTGCAGGCGAAGTAGAAGTCGATGAGACCGGACACTTCCCCGCCGAGGAAGAACACGTTGTCGGGGAAGAGGTCGGCGTGGATGATTCCTTGCGGCAGCCCCTTGGGCCAGCTTGGCAGGAGTTGAGCGAGCTCCTTTTCGATCAGGGCGGCAAGTCCCGGCCGCACCTCGTCGGCGCGCGCAGCGAACCGCTCATAAAGCGGTCGCCAGCCCTCCGGCCCCAGCGCATTGGGGCGGGTGAGCCCGTAGCCGCGGGCGGCATGATGCAAGTCGGCGAGCGCCTTGCCGACGAGGGCGCAGTGCTTGGGCTCCGGCCTGCGCACGAACACCCCGTCGAGAAACGTCACCAGCGCCGCCGGCCGGCCGGCAAGCTCGCTCAGGTGCTGGCCGTGCCGGTCGCGCAGCGGCGTCGGGCAGCGGATGCCGGAGATGGCGAGGTGCTCCATGAGGCCGAGGAAGAACGGCAGGTCTTTGGGGTCGACCCGCTTCTCATAGAGGGTGAGGATGAAACGGCCCGTGCTGCATTCGACCAGATAGTTGGTGTTCTCGACCCCTTCCGCGATGCCCTTGTAGGAGCGCAGCTCCCCGAGACCGTAACCCGCGACGAAGCGGGAGAGGTCCTCGTCATTGACCTCGGTGTAGACGGCCATGGGACGCGATCAGGGCTGGGCGGCGCGCAGCTCGCGCGGCACGTTGAAGGCGATGCGCTCCTCGCTCGTCATCACGCTCTCGATGACAACGTCGAAGCGCTGCCGGAAGCCTTCGATGACCTCCTCGACCAGCAGCTCCGGCGCCGAAGCTCCTGCCGTGATGCCGACCGTACTCGAGCGCACAAACTGCAACCAGTCGAGCTGGTCCGCCCGCTCGATGAGCATTGCCTGCGGGCAGCCGGCCCGCAGCGCCACCTCCACGAGCCGCTGCGAGTTGGAGCTGTTCGGCGCGCCGACCACGATGAGCTGCTGGCAACGCCCCGCGATGGCCTTCACCGCCGCTTGCCTGTTGGTGGTGGCATAGCAGATGTCCTCTTTATGCGGCGAGGCGATGTTGGGAAAGCGGGCCTTCAGCGCGGCGACGATCTCGGCGGTGTCGTCGACGGAGAGGGTGGTCTGCGTGACATAGGCGAGCCGTTCCGGATCGCGCGGGGTGAAGCTGCGGGCATCCGCCACCGTCTCGATCAGGGTGACGGCGCCGGGGGGGAGCTGGCCCATGGTGCCGGCCACCTCTGGGTGTCCGGCATGGCCGATCAGCACGATCTCCCGTCCGGCCTCGAAGTGCCGCTCGGCCTCCTTGTGCACCTTGAAGACCAGCGGGCAGGTGGCATCGAGATAGAACATGTTGCGGCGTCTGGCCTCGGCCGGCACCCGCTTGGGCACACCGTGTGCCGAGAACACCACAGGAGCGTCCGTTTCCGGGATCTCGTCGAGTTCGTCCACAAAAATGGCGCCTTTTGCCCGAAGAGAGTCGACCACGAACCTGTTGTGGACGATCTCATGGCGCACATAGACCGGGGGTCCGAATCGGGCGAGCGCAAGCTCGACGATCTGAATGGCGCGGTCCACTCCGGCACAGAATCCGCGAGGATTTGCGAGCAGGATGGTTAACGGCCGGCGATCGGGCACGCCCTCTGGGCTCGTATGGATGGCACACATGGGTCAAGCTTCGCCGCTCTGATGCTGCACATCAGGTTGCTACGCGCTTGGTTCGTTTCTGTCGAGGGTAGAGCGTGTGACTGTCGAGGGGATGGCCGCGCAGCGGCGCAGGTGCCGATGATAGGAAGTGTCGCCCGCGGATTGGCGCGCTGGTGCGCGGTGAGCCTTGCGCTCCTCGCCACCGGCGGCTGCGGCCTATCCACCCTCACCTCGGGGCTCGGCGGCGGCCTTTTCGGCGGGCCCTCCAACACGCAGATTTCGTCCAGCTCGATCAGCGAGGAGCAGCTTCTCTCCGAGGCCAAGGGTGAGGGCGGAATGGGCGGCGGGCTCGCCGGCGTCGATCCCGGTTGCCCGCGCTTTTCGGTCTGGTCGCGTGACAACGCCGTAACCGTCTACGAGCCCGGTCGGGCTGGCGACGGGCTCGCCGTCATGCACCGTGGCGAGCTCACCAAGACCGCGCGCGAATGCCGCATCGAGCCCGGCCGCGTCACCATCAAGTACGGCTTCTCCGGCCGCATCTTGCTGGGGCCCAAGGGCCGCAACGGCACCGTCAGCCTTCCTGTTAGCGTGTTCGTTACCGACGCCAAGCGGGAGCGGCTCAAGACCGAGCAGATGAAGATCGAGGCGGCCGTATCGATCGATCGGCCGATCGGTTATTTCTCCGCCGTTCGCACCATCACCTTCAACATTCCGGAAGGCACGCGGCCGGGCGAGTTCGAGCTTTTTGTCGGTTTCGACCGCAACATTCCGGGAGCCGGATGAGGCGCTAAGGGCTCGCCTTCCCCCGCGTTCAAATTGCCGGCGGCACATTGACAGGCCGCTGTCTGAGCCTGTCTACTCCGCTCCTGATTGAGCCGGACCAGTGCCGATGCTGCGGCTGCCGCCTTGAAACGCACACCCCTCTATGACCTGCATGCCGCGCTCGGTGCCAAGATGGTGCCGTTCGCCGGCTACGAGATGCCGGTGCACTATCCCCTCGGCGTTCTCAAGGAGCACCTCCACACCCGCGCCAAGGCCGGCCTGTTCGACGTCAGTCACATGGGCCAGGCCGTTCTGGTGTCCGACGACGGGCGCTATGAGACGGTAGCGCGCGCCCTGGAGGCTCTGGTGCCGGCCGACGTCCTGGGTCTAAAGCCTGGTCGGCAGCGCTACTCCCAGCTCACCAACCCCGGCGGCGGCATCATTGACGATCTGATGATCACCCGCCCGCTCGAGGCGGCGCGCGCGGGCACCCTCTATCTGGTGGTCAACGCGGCTCGCAAGGAGGTCGACTTCGAGCACATCGCCGCCAGCCTGCCGAAAGGCGTGCGCCTCGAGCCTGAGCCCGACCGCGCGCTCATTGCCGTCCAGGGACCTCTGGCCAAGGACATCATGGCGCGCTTTTCGCCTGACGCGACGCGCCTCAACTTCATGGCTGCCTGCACCACCAGCCTGCGCTCCTTTGCCTGCCGGGTGAGCCGCTCCGGCTATACCGGCGAGGACGGCTTCGAGATCTCCCTTGCTGGCGTCGATGCGGTCCCCCTCGCCCGCCTGCTGCTCGCCGAGGAGGGCATCGAGCCGATCGGTCTTGGCGCCCGCGACAGCCTTCGGCTCGAAGCCGGCCTCTGCCTCTATGGCCATGATATCGACGAGACCACATCGCCGGTGGAGGCGGCGCTTGCCTGGTCGATCCAGAAGCGGCGGCGCGAGGAAGGAGGATTTCCGGGCTGGGACCGGATTCGGAGCGAACTGGCGCACGGACCAAAGCGGCTGCGTGTGGGCATAAGGCCCGACGGGCGCGCGCCCGCGCGCGAAGGCACCGAAATCCTGTCGCCCTCCGGAGTGCCCATCGGCCGCATCACCTCGGGTGGCTTCGGTCCGACCGTCAACGGGCCGGTCGCCATGGGCTACGTGCCGGCGTCTCTTGCCGCACGCGATACTGCTGTATCGCTGCTCGTGCGCGGCAAGCCGCTGCCGGGCCGCATCGTCGATTTGCCGTTCGTGCCGAACCGCTACTTCAGACCGTGATTCCCCACGCGAGGAGGGTTGTCGATGGCGTTGGAGCGCTTCACCAGGGACCATGAATACGTGCGCATCGACGGGGACGTCGCCGTTGTCGGCATCACGCGCCACGCCGCCGAGCAACTGGGTGATGTGGTTTTCGTCGAGGTGCCGGAGGCCGGCCGCAAGCTGAAGGCGGGGGAGGCTGCCGGCGTGGTCGAGAGCGTCAAGGCGGCAAGCGACGTGTTCTCTCCCGTCGGCGGCGAGGTGATCGAGGCCAACGGCGAGCTCACCGCCAACCCTCAGTGGGTCAACGAGGAGCCTGAAGGCAAGGCGTGGTTCTTCAAGGTGCGCATCGCCGACAGATCCGAGATCGACAAGCTGCTGGACCGCACCGCCTATGAGGCCTTCCTCAAGGAGAGCGCCTGATGCGCTATCTGCCGCTTGCGCCGGCCGATCGGCAGGCCATGCTGAAGGCCATCGGGGTTGCCAGCGTAGATGACCTGTTTGCCGCCGTTCCCAAGACCAAGCTGCTTAAGGAGCCCTTGAACCTGCCCCGGGCCAAGGGCGAGCTCGATGTCGAGCGCGAGCTGACCGAGCTGAGCCAGCGCAACACGCCGGCCGCTGGCGTCCCTTTCTTTGTCGGCTGTGGTGCCTACCGCCACCATGTTCCGGCCAGCGTCGACCACCTTATTCAGCGCTCGGAGTTCCTCACCTCTTACACGCCTTATCAGCCGGAGATCGCGCAGGGCACGCTGCAGGCCATGTTCGAGTTCCAGACACAGGTGGCGATGCTTACCGGTATGGAGGTGGCCAACGCCTCCATGTATGACGGATCGACCGCCGCCGCCGAGGCCGTGCTGATGGCGGTCCGCGTGACCCGGCGCCGCAAGGCGGTTCTCTCCGGCGGCCTGCATCCCCACTATCGCGCCGTGATCGAGACGCTGGGGCGGTACGGCGGCCTCGAGGTCGAAACCCTCGCCCCCGACCCCCGGGGGGCGGAAGATCTTGCCGGCGCCATCGATGAGCGTACGTGCTGCGTGGTCGTGCAGTACCCCGCCGTCTATGGCGGCGTTCGCGACCTGGCGCCGATCGCGGCTCAGGCCCACGCCAAGGGCGCCTTGCTGGTCGCGGTCGTGACCGAGGTTGTTGCCCTCGGCGCGCTCAAGTCGCCCGGCGAGATGGGCGCTGACATCGTTGCCGCCGAAGGTCAGTCGATCGGCAACCCGCTCAACTTCGGCGGACCTTATGTCGGCCTCTTTGCCACCCGCGAGAAGTTCGTGCGCCAGATGCCGGGACGGCTCGTCGGCGAGACGGTGGACGTCGAAGGCCGCCGTGGCTACGTGCTGACGCTCTCCACCCGCGAGCAGCATATCCGCCGCGAGAAGGCCACGAGCAACATCTGCACCAACTCCGGCCTGTGCGCGCTGGCCTTCACCATCCACATGACCCTGCTCGGCGAGAAGGGGCTGCGCCGGCTCGCCGCCATCAACCATGCCAACGCCGTGGCTCTGGCCGACAGACTTGCGAAGGTACCCGGCGTGAAGGTGCTGCAGAACGCCTACTTCAACGAGTTCACCGTCCGCGTTCCGGCCGACGGGCGCAATGTCATCGATGCGCTGGCCCGCAAGGGCGTGCTCGGCGGTGTGCCCGTTGCGCGCCTTGAGCCCGAGCGGCGCGAGCTGCACGATCTCATCATTGTCGCCTCCACCGAGATCAACAGCGAGGAGGATCGCGCGGCCTACGCCGAGGCCCTTGGGGAGGTTCTGTGATGGCTATGAACCGGCAGGGACGGCCGACCGGTGCAGGCGATGCCGCTATGCGCTCTGTGCAGACCTTTACCGGCCATCGCGGGCTCGCGCACGAAGAGCCGTTGCTGTTTGAGCAGGGGAGCGCTGAAAACTCTGGTGTCGACCTACCCGAGCACAAGCCGGTGAAAACCCGCCTCGGCGGCTTGCAGCGCACCGAGCCGATCGGTCTGCCCGGGTTGAGCGAGCCCGAGGCCGTCCGCCACTACGTGCGGCTGTCCCGCCAGAACTACGCCATCGACAGCGGGCCGTACCCGCTCGGTTCGTGCACCATGAAGCACAACGCCCGCCTCAACGAGAAGATGGCACGGCTGGCAGGCTTCAGCGACATCCACCCGCTGCAGCCGCAGCAGACCGTGCAGGGCGCCATCGCTCTCATGCAGATTCTGTCGGGCTACCTGTTGGAGCTGACCGGCATGAAGGCGATCGCGCTGTCGCCGCGCGCTGGCGCCCACGGCGAGTTGTGCGGCATGTTGGCGATCAAGGCCGCGCACGAGGCCAAGGGATCGAAGGCCAGCGTCGTGCTCGTCCCCGATTCCGCGCACGGCACCAATCCGGCGACGGCGTCCTTAGTCGGCTACGCGGTGAAGCCGGTTCCGGCCCGAGCTGACGGCACGCTGGCGGCGGACGCGGTCAAAGCCGCGCTCTCCCCCGATGTCGCCGCCATCATGCTGACCAACCCCAACACGTGCGGGCTGTTCGAGCGCGAGGCGGCGGAGATCGCCGAAGTGGTGCATGCGGCCGGCGCCTACTTCTACTGCGACGGCGCCAACTTCAACGCCATCGTCGGCAAAGTGAAGCCCGGCGATCTCGGCGTCGATGCCATGCACCTTAACCTGCACAAGACGTTTTCCACTCCCCACGGCGGCGGCGGCCCGGGCGCCGGCCCCGTAGCGCTGTCGGATGCGCTCGCGCCTTACGCGCCCGTTCCCTTCGCCCTGCGCGAGGGCGAGCGCTTCCGCATCGTCGAGGATGTGGCCGAGGCCGAGCGTCGCGGTTTCAAACCGTTCGGGCGGCTGGCCGCCTTCCACGGTCAGATGGGCATGTTCGTGCGTACGCTGGCCTACATGCTCTCGCACGGCGCCGACGGCATGCGGCAGGCCTCGGAGGACGCCGTGCTCAACGCCAACTATGTTCGCGCCGGCCTGCGTGATCTCTTCACCCAACCTTTCGGCGACCAGCCCTGCATGCACGAGGTCCTGTTCGACGACCGGTTCCTCAAGGACACGGGCGTCACCACGCTTGATTTCGCCAAGGCCATGATCGACGAGGGCTACCACCCGATGACCATGTACTTTCCCCTCGTCGTCCACGGTGCCATGCTCATCGAGCCCACTGAGTCGGAGTCGAAGGCATCGCTCGATCTGTTCATTGCTACCTTGCGCGAACTGGCTCAGGCCGCCCAGCGCGGCGAAACGGATCGCTTCACACAAGCCCCCCGCCTTGCCCCCCGCCGGCGGCTCGACGAAACCAAGGCCGCCCGCGAGCCCAGGCTCAGATGGAGGCCCCGGTCGGCGGCCAGGTAAGCCGCCTCAAGGGCGCTCGAGAGCGCTCCGCAGCAGGCCCATGACGGCCTCGATGGCGGCCGCCCGCGCCGCAGGGTGCGTGCCGACATGGGCGGTTCCGTTCTTTGCCAGCGCCAGATTGCTGCGCACGCGAATTTGTGAGTTGGGCGCATCGAAGCCGTGATAGGCGCCCGGGTATTCGATGACCGTTACGCCCGCGCGCAGTCCAAGCTCGCGGCATGGGCCGGGTGGGGTCCAGTCGTCGGCGCCGCCGATGAGAATCGTAAGGGGCAGGCGCGGCCGCCACTGCGGCCTCGCCGCCATTACGCGGCAACCCGGATAGAACGCGATTGCGGCCCTGAAATCGGCGCCCTGGCCCATGAAGCCCTCTCGCACGGTCCACAGCACTGTGGAGCCGCCGTTCGACCAGCCGACGAGTGCAAGCCGCGAGGCATCCACGAACGGCTGGTCCGCGAGCCATCGGGCCGCCGCCGCTGCGTCGCCGGCGCGATCCTGCGGATGGATGGAACGCTCCTTGACCGTGCAGATCTCGGATATGCCGCGCGCGGTGAAGCTGTCGGGAAGGAGCACCACGTAGCCTGCAGCGACCAGCCGCTCTGCCCAGTCCACCTCGCGGCTCTGCATCTCTCCCTTGCGCGTGAACAGCCCTCCGCAGCCGTGCAGCGCGACGACAGCCGCAAACGGGCCATTGCCCGCCGGGCGCAGCATGCGCGCGGTAAACGGTCCCTTCCTCGCCAGCGGCGAGACGATCTCGACGTGCTCGAACCGCGCGGCCGCCGCGCCGCTCGGCATGATCGCGCAGGCGAGCAGCAGCCTTGTCGCCCACAAGCGAAAGTCGAGCATCAGGCCTGCCCCGGCTCGCGGACCATGATACGTATTGCCCACATAACGCCCAATCGCACAGAATGCACGCTCAAGAAACACTGAAACAAGATCAAAGCCAGGGAGGAGAACATGATCCGCTGGACGCTGCTTGCGCTTGCGGCGCTGACCAGCCTGGGCGCAGGGGCCACCTTGGGCCCAGCCCGCGCTGACGACGCTGCGGAGTTCTACAAAGGCAAGCAGATCAACTGGATCCTGAGCGCCGGCGAGGGCGGTGGCTATTCGAGCTATGCGCGCGCCTTCGCGCCTTATCTGAGCGCTCATCTGCCCGGCAAGCCCAACATTGTCGTGCAGAACATGCCGGGCGGCGGCGGCATCCGCGCCATGAACCATCTCTACTCGGTGGCGCCCAAGGATGGCACCACCATCGGGCTTGTGCATTCGAGCGTCCCGTTTGCTCCCCTTTACGGCATCGGAGGCGCCCAGTTCGATCCCCGCGAGATGAACTGGATCGGCAGCATCGCCACGGCGAGCTCCATGTGCGTCGCCTGGCACGCATCCGGGATCAAAAGCTGGCAGGACCTGTTCGAGAAGGAGTTCATCGTCGGCGGCACGGGCGCCGGCTCGCGCATGGAAACCCTGCCGAAGATGATCAACGAGCTGTTCGGTACCAAGATCAAGATCATCTCCGGCTACAAGGGCGGCAACGAGGTGTTCCTCGCCATGGAACGCGGCGAGGTGCACGGTCGCTGCGGGGGCCTCATCGCCTCCATCAGATCGACCCGGCCGGACTGGTTCCCCGAGAAGAAGGTCGTCGTTCCCGTGACCATCGCCATCCGCCGCAACCCGCTGTTTCCGGACGTGCCTGCGATCATCGAGTATGCGAAGGAGGAGCGGGTGAAGCAGATCCTGCAGCTGGTGTTGACCCCGCAGGCCATGGATCGCCCGATCCTGGCCCCGCCGGGCGTTCCGGCCGAGCGCGTCAAGGCGCTGCGCAATGCCTTCCATGCTGCCGTCAACGACCCCGGTTTCCTCGCCGAGGCCAAGAAGCAGGGCCTCGAGGTCGACGAGGTAAGCGGCGAGGAGGTGGCTGACCTGATCAAGGGCGCCTTTGCCGTGCCGAAGGACATCATCGCGGCGGCGAACCAGGCCATGGATATGACCGGCAATGCCAAGTGAGGCTGTGGAGGGTTGAGAGCATGTTTGCCAAGATCAATCACGTCGCCATCGTCAGCGAGAAGTATGCGCTGCTGCCGAAGTTCTACGAAGCCGTGTTCGGCATGAAGGGCTCCACCAAGTCGCGCCCGACCCGTGCGGTCACCGTTGGCGACGGCTACGTCGGCCTCAACATCAACCCGCGCAAGGCCGGCCGGCCGGCGGGCCTCGACCACTTCGGCTTCGAGGTCGAGAGCGTGGAGACGGTCTTCGACCGCATGAAGACCAGATATCCGACCGCCGAGTGGGTGAAGCGGCCGGGCACGCGCCCCTTCGCCGGCATCTCCGCCAACGATCCGGACGGCAACGTGTTTGACATCTCCCAGAAGGACATGGCCAACCGCACCGGCGTCTACGTCGACAACGAGTCGAGCGAACGCCAGCACGAGCGCTGCATCAGCCATGTCGCCGTGCGCACCATGCGTCCCGACGAGGTGGCGCGGTTCTACGCGGACGTGTTCGAGCTGGCCGAGCAGAACTCCAAGCCCGGCGATCCCAACCACTACCTGACCGACGGCAAGGTCACGCTCCTCATCATGCCCTGGCGCATCAACAACTACGCCAACCAGAGTATTTTGCCGACCGGCATGGATCACATCGGCTTCACGGTCGAGAGCCTCGCCAAGTTGAAGGAGGACGTGGAGGAGGTGGTCGGCATCAATCCGATCCTCAATCCGATTCCCGTCGGCAAGGGCAAGGAGCAGGGCGCCCGCCTCGAGCTTCTGAAGCGGCAATGCCCCATGGGCGAGCACTTCATGTCCGACCCCGACCACACTCTGATCGCGGTCAGGGAGCGGCACTGATGGCGGCCCCCGCACCGACCGCTCTTGCGGACAGATTCGTCACGGTCGACGGGCTCGCCACCCGTTATGTGGAGGCGGGAAGCGGTGTGCCGGCCATCCTTCTGCACGGCGCCTCACTCGGCTCCTCGCTCGACGTGTGGCGGCACAACTTGCGCCCGCTCGCCGGCTTCGGCGTGCGCGCCATTGCCTACGATCAGCCCGGGTTTGGCCTCAGTGACGATCCTCCGGAATGGGGACTCGGCTACCGCACCTCCTTCATTCTGAGGTTCATGGACGCCCTGCGTCTCGAGCGCGCCGCTCTCGTCGGCCACTCCCAGTCCGGCGCCATGGCCGTGGCGCTGGCGCTTTCCCACCCCTCGCGCGTGAGCCACGTCGTTGTGCTGGGAACCGGCAGCCTGCTGCCGCCGCTGCCCGACCAGCCCGAAAAGAAGCGCGGCCCCGCCGAGGGAGAGGAAGGCGGCGACACCGAGCCGACCATTGCCGACACCAGGGCGCTGCTGGAGGCGAACCTCTTCAACCAGGCGCTGATCACGGAGGAGGATGTCGCCCTTCGCCACCGCATGAGCACGGGCAAGAACTTCCGCGCCTTCCTCGCCCGCAACCGAGCTGCCGCCGAGAAGCGCGCCGCCGGCGACGGTGCGGTCGGGAAGCAGCCGCTGTGGCAGCGCCTGGGCGAGGTGCGCCAGCCCATGCTTTTGATCTACGGTCGCGAGGACCGCGGAAAGGCGGGGGCGCGCGCCGCACTTGCCAAGGAGCGGATGCCCTCGCTCAACCTGCACATTGTGCCGGGCTGCAAGCACCTGGTGCCGTGGGACGCCGCCGACACCTTCCACCGCCTCGCCGGGCCCTTTCTGCGCGGCTAATTCAGCAGCCGTTTCAGGTCGCGGATGCTCTGGTCGGCGAGAGTTGCTCCGAGCTCGGGGGAGACCTTCGCCTTGAGGATCTTTTCCGCTGCCGCCACCGCCGAGTCGACCGCGGCAGCGCGCACCTCCTCGAGCGCCTGGGCTTCGGCCCGCGCGATCTTCTCTTCCGCCAGACGCATGCGCCGATCGAGCGATTCCTGCAGGCTCTTGCGCGTCTCGCTCGCCAGCGCCTCGGCCTCGCGACGGGCCTGCTCGATGATCGCCTGGGCCTCTTCTTCGACCCCGCGCGCCTTGCGCTGGTAGTCGGCGAGCAGCTGTTGGGCGTCCTCGCGCAACCGTCGCGCCTCGTCGAGTTCCTTGCGGATTGCCTCGGCACGCTCGTCGAGCGCTTTGGCGATGATCGTCGGCACGCGATAATAAAGCAGCAGGCCGATGAAGCCGACGAAGGCGACTGCGACCCAGAACTCCGGCGTCTCCAGCATAGGGGCTACTCTCCCGCCCCCGCCTTCACCGCCCGCCGGACTTCCGGCTCGGTGGCCTCCTTGCCGATCAGCTTGGCGACGATGGCTTCCGCGGTTTCCGTGGCGATCTCGTTGACGTGTGCCATTGCCTTGGCCTTGGTCTCGGTGATGCGCGTCTCGGCTTCCTCGAGCTTGGCCGCGATCTGCCGATCGACGCGCGAACGCTCCGCCTCCACCTTGGCCGCCAGCTCCTCGTGGGTGCGCTTGGCGATCTCGTTGGCTTTGGCCCGCGCCGCGGCGTAGGCGTCCTCGTAAAGGGCGAGCGCCTTTTCGGTCTCAACCTTGAGCCGTTCCGCCTCGTCGAGATCGCGCTGGATGCGGCCGCGCCGCTCCCCGAGCACGGCCTCGATGCGGGGCAGCACGATGCGGGCGAGGAGGAGGTAGAGCGCGCCGAAGCTCAGCGCCAGCCAGACGAGCTGCGGCGAGAAGTGTGTCGTGTCGAGCTGCGGCAGCCCTGACGAGCCGGTGGTGGTGTCCGGCACGGGATCCACCCCGGTTGCTGCGAGCACGAGCAGGCTGGCGAGCATGGCTTATCTCCGGGCTCGGCGGCGGCTGCGGCTTAGCCGAACAGGATGATGAGCGCGATCAACAGGCCGAACAACCCGGTCGCCTCGGCGAGCGCGAAGCCGATCAGCAGGTTGGTGAACTGCCCGGGCGCGGCCGAAGGATTGCGCATGGCGCCCGACAGGTAGTTGCCGAAGATGTTGCCGATGCCGACGCCGGCGCCGATCAGCGCGCTGCAGGCGAGCCCCGCCCCGATCATCTTCGCAGCTTGTAGTTCCATTTGGGTCTCCTGTGTTGAACCGCGCCTGGCCCCGAGCTGGGGTCCGAAGCGTCAATGATGCATGTGCAGTGCGTCGTTGAGATAGATGCAGGTGAGCACGGTGAAGATCAGCGCCTGCAGGAACGCCACCACGAACTCGAGGCCGGTGAAGGCCACCAGGAACGCCATCGGGGCCCAGCCGCCGAGCGCGCCCAAGCCCACCACGAAGCCGGCGAAAACCTTGAGCATGGTGTGCCCGGCCATCATGTTGGCGAACAGTCGCACCGAATGGCTGATCGGGCGGATGAGATAGGAGATGAGCTCGATTGGAATGATGATGGGCATCAGCCACCAGGGCACGCCCGCCGGCACGAACAGCCTGAGATAGCCGACCCCGTGGCGGACGAACCCGACGACGGTGACCGTGATCCACACCATGGCGGCGAGCGCGAACGTCACCACGATATGGCTGGTCACGGTGAAGCTGTAGGGGATCATGCCCAGCAGGTTGAGCGTCAGGATGAAGGTGAAGATCGTGAACACCCATGGGAAGAACTTGGCGCCTTCCGGCCCCAGGTTCTCGCGCACCATGTTGGCGATGTATTCGTAAAGCACCTCGGCGATCGACTGCATGCGTCCGGGCACGAGCGCCCCGCTTCGCATGGCGAACAGCAGGAAGCCCGTGATCAGCGCCACAGCGATCACCATGAACAGCGAGGAATTGGTGAAGGAGACGTCGTAGCCGAAGATCTCGAGCGGAACGATCCGCTGGATCTCGAACTGGTGCATGGGGCCGTGCCCGCCGCCCGTCGCGTCAGTTGCCACTTCGCCCTCTAGCTCTCGTCCTCGTCGTCCTTCACCGGCTTCGCGGCTCGCTGCAGTGGCTCGGCGCCAGCCTGCATCCTGCGCGCGGTGCGGATCACGTTCATCAAACCTGCCGCAAACCCCAGCATCAAGCCCGCCACCAGCAGCCACGGCGTCGCACCGAGCCAGCGATCGAGCGTGTGCCCGATGAAACCGCCGACCGCCACCCCGACCACCAGCTCCGCCACGATGCGGAACGCCTGTCCCATGGCTTGGCCGCGGGCCCGCGCCGCCTCATCCTGCTGCACCGGCCGCCGTGCCGCCACTTCCTCGAGCCGCCGGCCGATCTCCGAGGCACGGCGCTTGAAGGCATCGCGATCGGCTGGGCTGATCCCGCCCCGGCCCCGCTCGCCGTCCTTCCCTTCGTTGGACATGAAGGCGCCGTCCCCAACGCGAGAGATGGCCCCGTACCCGGCAGGTCGATGCAACGCGGCGCACCTTAGTGATGAGCCGCCGGAAGTCAAGAAAGGTCGGGAACTTCCGCTCACCCGCTGGTTGCGGAGAGGAGGGGCGCCGTACCGGCGCGTTTGCAATCGCCCCGACCCGTCGCTATAAGGCGCTGCGCTGGCCGGCGGCAACAATGCCGCGCCTGGCAGATGGGCCTTGGGGCCCGTTTTTCATTGGAGACGAGCCATGGCGGACACCGTCGAGATCAAGGCCACGGCGCGCCCCGCAACCGGCACGGGTGCGGCCCGTTCCGTGCGCCGGGCCGGCAAGGTTCCTGGAGTGATCTACGGCGACGGCAGTGAGCCGCAAACCATTGCTGTGGATCATAATGAGCTGTTGAAGCTCATGAACCGGGGACGGTTCATGTCGACGATTTTCGATCTCAGCGTGGACGGCAAGAAGAGCCGGGTGCTGCCGCGCGACATTCAGCTCGATCCGGTCAAGGACCTGCCCATCCACATCGATTTCCAGCGCGTCAGCCCGACCAGCCGGGTGCGCGTCAACGTGCCCGTCCGCTTCGTGAACGAGGCGCTGTCGCCTGGTTTGAAGCGCGGCGGCGTGCTCAACATCGTGCGTCGCGAGATCGAGGTAACCTGTCCGGCCAACGCCATTCCGGAGGTTTTCGAGTTCAGCCTCGAGGGCCTGGAGATCGGTCGCTCCGTGCACATCTCGGCGATCAAGCTGCCCGAGGGCGTCCGTCCGACCATTCTCAACCGCGACTTCACCGTCGCCACCATTGCCGGCGCCGCTTCCATGAAGCCCGATGAGGAGGAGCTGGCGGCGGCTGCTGCGGCGGCCGCCGAAGGCGCGGTCGAGGGCGCCGAGGCCGCTCCGGTCGAGGCCGGTGCCGAAGCCGGTAAGGCACCGGCTGGCGCCAAGGGCAGTGCCCCGGCAGCCAAGGCTGCAGAGTCGGCCAAGGCGACCGAGGACGCCGGCAAGGGCGGCAAGAAGAAGTAGCCTCGCCCGCGCTGACCGTGATCCCTTACGCGCGTCGCCGGTTGGGATAAGCTTACCGCGACGCAGCCCTGGACGTGCTGCGGCCGCGCATTCGGGCCGCCCGCCCGACTGGACCTGGCAGATGAAGCTGTTTGTCGGTCTCGGCAACCCCGGCGAGAAATACGCCGCCCACCGTCACAACGTCGGCTTCATGGCCGTGGATCGCATTGCCGATCGGGGTGGTTTTGGCCCGTGGAAGCGGCGCTTCCGCAGCCTTGTCGCCGACGGTGAGCTTGCCGGCGAGCGCGTTCTGCTGTTGAAACCGCTGACCTACATGAACGACAGCGGCGCGGCTGTGGGCGAGGCCCAGCGCTATCTCAAGATCGCCGAGAGCGATATCGTCGTCTTCCACGACGAGATTGACCTGGCGCCTGGCCGGCTCAAGGTGAAGGTGGGCGGCGGCAACGCTGGCCACAACGGCCTGCGTTCGCTGTCGGCCCACATCGGCAACGACTACGTACGGGTTAGGATCGGCGTCGGCCATCCCGGCCACAAGGACGCCGTGCAGCATTACGTGCTGCGCGACTTCGCCAAGGCCGACCGGGAATGGCTGGAGCCGCTGCTCGATGCCATCGCCGATGCTGCACCGCGTCTGGCCAAAGGCGACCACGCCCGCTTCCTGAGCGACGTGGCCCTTGCTCTGAAGGCGAGGGGGGAAGCCAAGCAACCCGCCGGAGCGGCCCCCAAACCCGTGGGGGACGCCACCATGCCTCCCCGACAAAACCCTGCCAAGACACCCCGAGCATTGGCGGAGAGCTTGAGGAAATGGCTGCGCGGCGGCAAGACTTGACAATCCAGGCGCTCGCCCGCCTTCCCCGCACGGCCACCCTTCATGATCACCGACCCATGGTTCTATGCGCTGGCCATCCCGGCGATCTGCCTCACCGGGCTCGCCAAGGGCGGGTTCCTCTCCGGCATCGGCGGGCTGTCGGTGCCGCTGATGAGTCTCGCCATTTCCCCGGTGCAGGCGGCGGCAATCATGCTGCCGATCCTGATTGCCATGGACTGGGTGGGCGTGTGGGCCTACCGGCGGGACTGGAGTCCGGAGAACCTCAAAATTCTGCTGCCGGCCGCGATCATCGGTATCGGCCTCGGCTGGGCCACCGCCGCCTTCGTCACCGAGCAGCACGTGCGGCTGCTGGTCGGCCTGATTGGGCTCCTCTTCACCCTCGACCACTGGCTGAAGCTTCGCCCGAAAGGTACTGCGCCCGGCCCGAGCTGGGCCAAGGGCAGCTTCTGGGGCGTGCTGGTCGGCTTCACCAGCTTCGTGAGCCACAGCGGCGGCCCGCCCTATGCCGTCTACATGCTCCCCCAGCAGCTCAAGAACGCCGTCTACGCCGGCACCTCGATCATGCTGTTCACCGCGGTAAACCTGATCAAGGTGCCGCCGTATCTGATGCTCGGCCAGTACACGCCGGAAACGCTCAACACCATTCTTGTCCTGCTGCCGCTTGCTCCTGCCGCCATGTTGACCGGCATCTGGCTCACCCGCCGCGTGCGGCAGGAGCCGTTCTACAGGATTGCCTATACGTGCCTTTTCCTGGTCTCACTGAAGCTCATTTCCGACGGCCTCGGCATCGCCTGAGGCGCGGAGAAGGGGCTTAGATCACGAACCAGGGCATGGTCAGGAGCAGCATCAGCACCGTCCAGAAGATGGTGCGCTCCAACTGCGATTGCGTCATGGCCAGCTCCCGTATTGAGAGATGAAGGCCCACTGCACTTGGCGTCGACTGTACACCCCCGCGCCGCACCGCCCAAGCGCCAACGTGAGCACATCCCCCACCGCCTGCTGACCCGAGCCCCGTGTCCGATTGCCCGCCACATGCGCGTCCGCTAGCGTTCTTCATGACTGAATGAGCGAGCAGCGAGTGCCATGCCGACGAGCCCCTTCGACCAGAACCTCGACAAGTGCGCGGCCAACTACCAGCCGCTGACCCCGCTCACGCTGCTGTCGCGCGCCGCTGCCGTGTTCCCCGACCATCCCGCCGTGATCCACGGCGGTGCGCGATTTTCCTATCGAGAGTTTTATCGCCGTAGCCGCCGCCTCGCCTGCGCCCTCGCCCGCGCCGGCGTCGGGCCCGGAGATACCGTGACGGTGATGCTCGCCAACACCCCGCCCATGCTCGAGGCCCACCACGGCGTGCCGATGACGGGCGCGGTGCTGCATTCACTCAATACGCGGCTCGATGCCGCCGTCATCGCCTTTCAGCTCGACCATGCCGACTCCAAGGTGGTGATCACCGACCGCGAGTTCAGCGCCACCATGCGCGCCGCGCTCGCTGCCGCCAGGGTGCGCCCGCTCGTCATCGACTACGACGACGCCGAGTTTCCGCAGGAGGGCGCTCGCCTCGGCAGCATCGACTATGAGGAGTTCTTGCGCTCCGGCGATCCCGAATTCGCCTGGCGCATGCCGGCCGACGAGTGGGAGGCGATTTCGCTCAACTACACCTCAGGCACCACCGGCAACCCGAAGGGCGTCGTCTGCCACCACCGCGGCGCCGCCCTGATGTGCTATGCCAACGTGCTGGCCGCCGGCATGGGAAGGCACCCCGTCTATCTGTGGACGCTGCCTATGTTCCACTGCAACGGCTGGTGCTTCCCGTGGACGCTGTCCGCCGTTGCCGGCACCCACGTGTGCCTGCGCTGGGTGCGCGCCAAGGCCATGTACGAGGCCATCGCCGAGCACAAGGTCACGCACCTCTGCGGCGCGCCGATCGTGATGTCGACACTGCTCAACGCCAAGGCGGAGGAGAAGCGGCCGCTGCCGCACACGGTCGAGTTCGTCACCGCTGCCGCCCCGCCGCCCGAGTCGGTGCTCGCCGCCATGGCGGAAGCGGGCTTCAACGTCACCCACGTCTATGGGCTGACCGAGGTCTACGGCCCCGCCGTCGTCAATGAATGGCATGGCGAGTGGGACGCGCTCTCGCCCGCCGAGCGCGCCGCCAAGAAGGCGCGCCAGGGCGTGCGCTACGCCGCGCTGGAGGACTTGGCCGTTTTAGACCCGAGAACCATGACCCCGGTACCCGCCGACGGCAGCACGCTGGGCGAGGTCATGTTTCGCGGCAACATCGTCATGAAGGGCTACCTGAAGAACCCGCAAGCGACGGCCGACGCCTTCGCCGGCGGCTGGTTCCATTCGGGCGATTTGGGCGTGCTCCACCCCGACGGCTACATCCAGCTCAAGGACCGCTCCAAGGACATCATCATCTCAGGGGGAGAGAACATCTCCTCGATCGAGGTCGAGGACGCCCTCTATAGGCACCCGGCCGTCGCCTATGCCGCAGTGGTCGCCAAGCCCGATGAGAAGTGGGGCGAGACGCCGTGCGCCTTCATCGAGTTGAAGCCCGGCGCGACGGCGACCAAGGAGGAGATCATCGCCCACTGCCGCGCCCGGCTCGCCGCCTACAAGTGCCCGCGCTACGTGGTGTTCGCCGAGATCCCGAAGACGAGCACCGGCAAGATCCAGAAGTTCAAGCTGCGCGAGCTGGCCAAGGGGGTGTGAAGGTTAGGCCGTGACGGTTCCCCGCGATGTTCGATGATCTGCGACGACGAAATTTCGAGTTCGAATTCAGATCTCACGCCGCAGCGATACTTGAGATCGACTTCCCCACCGCCGAGCGGGAGCTTTCCGAGGCATTGTCAAGCCTCACCGTTCCGGTCGAAGAAATCGTCATGTCGGGAGGCGGCATTGGAAAGGGTACGCAGCGGCTGCGCAGGGCCCTTGCCGAGCGAGGCTGGGCAAAGACCACCTTCACGATTACCAAGACCATCAATGACGGCATTCACAGCCGCACAGCTGAGGCGATCTCGCATGAGATAGATCACGTCCGCGACATTGACGGTCAAAAGATTGCCCTTGAGATCGAGTGGAATAATAAGGACCCGTTCTTCGACCGGGACCTTGAGAATTTCAAACGCCTGCATGCCGAAGGTGCGATATCGATCGGAATTGTCGTCACGCGTGGCTCGAGCCTTCAAAGCAGTCTGAAGGGACTCATCCGACGCTTCTGCGAAATCCATCAAGTTTCAACATACGACGATTTGGACAGGTTCTCTATCAGCCCGACCAGGAGACAGCGAAATGAAGTCTCCAGGCGCATGCAGCGCAAGAGAAACCCGCTGGGTTTCAGAGACGCCTGGACCGAGCATTTCGTGGGCGACAAGTTCGGGACAGCCACCACCCACTGGTCGAAGCTCGTTGACCGACTTCACAGAGGAGTGGGTAACCCTTGTCCGTTGGTGTGCATCGGGCTGCCCGCAGATATCGTCACCTTCAACGAAGGTGCTGCCATTCTCGCTGAGCTCTCTATGGAGCAGGATGAAGGCAGCTAAGCGTCGATGAAAAGGGGTAGCTGGCCGGCGGTCTTGTGCTTTCTAGCAGCCGACCTGGAATTGTGCGCATAAGTCTTCCAGGTTGGCGCGTAGCTCTCGTCGGCCTGGTTGCCCCACACTGTCCATCCCGGCCGCTCCCCGCGTGCGAAAAGCTCGAGGAACGGTCCCGGCGAGCACGCCTCGATGATCGCGTACTGCTCGTCTGGCTTGCGTGAGTGCTCGCGCTTGCGGCTGGCGATGTAATTGACCTGCCGGCGGCCCGGAGCCAGCGTCCGCGCATTCTTGCCCTTCACGCCGAACAGGATCAGCTCGGTCACGTTCCGGAAGTAAAACCCGACGCCGCGGCCGTCAGGGCCGCCATCCTTGCGCACCTTGTGCCAGACGATATTGGACTTGTACTGAAAGCCCCAGGCCTGCATCACCGACAAGCCCTCGGGCAGCAGCGCGTTTGGCACCCACAGATAAAGGTGCGCGACATCGCCAGTCAGCTTGCCGACGGGCAACGCCCGGATCTCATCGAGAGTCAAGGTAGAGTACCGTGCCAGGCGGCGATGTTCAGGCGCAACCTTTCCGGTCTTGTTCTGGAACTGCCACGGTGGGTCCGCGAGGACGGTGCCGAATATCCGGCCCCGCATTGCCGTGAGCAGGTCCTTGGCGGCGCCATTCATGATCCGGAACCCTCTTGCCCTGGGAGGACCTCTAGCCGATTCGGTCGTGCCCGATGCGACCATAATGTTTTTGTTTTGTTCTCGCAACGCTACGGCGATTATATACTTGACAAAAGTGGACCCGGCCTGCTACATCTAGGCTCGGGAGGAGCGAGCCATGGCGGACACAAGTCGCGAGCAAGCAACTATCACCGGCATTATCAACGGCACCAACATCGCATTGGCGATGATTGTCCATGAACTGAACGCCAAGGGCGTCATTTCGAAAGAGGTCCTGGCTTCTCAACTTGAACGAGCGGCTCAAGAGGCGGGCAGGAACCGCCCTGCTGGCGAGCTTCGGGTTGACCTCTTGATGTTTCGGAACTTGGCAAAGCTTCTGCGCAAGCCGACGCCTCGACCAGATGGCTGGACACCGGCAGTGATAGAAGGCGGCCTATCTGGCGATAAAGACGATCAAAATTCTGATTGACCATTGCTGTCCCTCCGCAGACTGGGAACTCAAATGAGCGACATCACGAACCCGATCTTTCACGACGAAGACCTCGCCCGCGCGCACATTGAAAAGCTGCGCTGGCCGGATGGCGTCGTCTGCCCACACTGCGGCGCGCCGAAAGAGTTGATCGCCCTTGTCGAGCGCACCGGCAAGCGCACCAAGCCGACCCCCGAGGGCAAGAAGCACCGCCCCGCCCGCAAGGGCCTCTACTACTGCAATTCGTGCAGGGAGCAGTTCACCGTCCGCGTCGGTACGGTGCTCGAGAAGAGCCACATCCCGCTGCACAAGTGGCTCGCGGGCTTCTTCATGATGTGCTCAAGCAAGAAGGGCGTGTCTGCCCATCAGCTGCACCGCTCGCTCAAGCTGTCCTACAAGTCGGCTTGGTTCATGGCGCACCGCATCCGTGAGGCGATGGCCCGCCACCATGATTGACTAGGCTGGGATAGCCACCTTGTAGCGGACTGTCAGGCACGACAGTCTAGGGATCAATCAGAAGGGGTTGAGGCTCGCCAGTTACCAGCTGGCGGGCTTCTTCCTTTTGTATACGCGATTCGATGAACAATGTATTGAGCGGCGTTCAAACTCTGCGGGTGTGTTTTTCCTGATTTCCGGCGTCGTTTGACCATCTCCTTGTGCGTCTCGGGCTGCCGCCTCAGCATCTCCTTGAGCGCTTTGTTGGTCCGTTCCATCGCCTTATCTTCGGGAACGTCCAGAGGGCTCTCGGGAGAGCGAATGCCGGTGTCTTTGGCTGGCGGCTTTGGCACGACATCGTCCGTGTACGTTGATTCTCGCTAAGTCAAGACTTCCCAACGCCGCTCTGATCTGCAAGAAGGCGGGCCGCCAGCGGCAGGCCAAGCGGGATCATCCCTTAGCAGGACCGCCCGACGTGCATCGCTGGCTGGCTCCGCGGGAGCCCGGCGGTATGTTTCAAGTACGCCAGGCAGGAGCCAGATGGGCGCGGCATAGTGCGGGTCCGGGGCTTCCGATCCTAGGTCCCGTGGGTGCAAGTCCCACCGCGTCCATCCAACTTACCAAACTGGTACACGCGGAACGTATACGTCACTGATTCGGATTTCAAGCGAAGCTTGAACTTGCACGAGTCACCTACTCAGCATCCAGTCGAGTCCGAACCGCCACGGCATCGTGAACACCGTTCGCAATCACTTTTGTCAAGCACATAATCGCCAACGCTACCTTATCGCGGTCGTTCCGCCACCATGAACCACGATGGGCCGGCGACCGGATCGTGCCACACCCGCTTCCAGCGAAAGCCCGCCTTCTCGTAGGCGCGGACCGCCCGCTCATTGGCGATCGAGGGAAACACGCACACCGCGACCGCCAGCGTGGTGGCGAACACCTCCTCCTTCAAGAGCGCCAGCGCCCGCGCCCCGATGCCGCGGTTGCGGTGCGCTTCCGAGGCGATGAAGAGGTCAAGATCCCAGGTGCCGGGCTCGAGGTCGTCAGGCAGCGCGTCCCCCCAGACGGTCGCATCGACCGCATGCCCGTAGCCGACCGCTTGCCCATCCGCCTCGATCATGCGGCAGATGGCGTGCACCGAGCCTGTGGCGAGCGTCACCTCCGCCTGCGTGCTGGCCTTCGGCCCCCACCACGCCTCGATGTCGGGACGCGCGAGCCAGGCGCGGATCACCGGCTGGTCCGCGCTTGAGACGGGCCTCAGCCGCACCTGGTATGCCGCACCCTCCATCGTGCGCTCCCTGCTGGCAGTCCGCTAATGCCGGAAGTGGCGCACGCCGGTGAACACCATGGCAAGGCCCTTCTCGTCAGCCGCCGCGATCACTTCCTTATCGCGCACCGAGCCGCCGGGCTGGATCACCGCCGTCGCGCCGGCTTCCGCCGCCGCCAGCAATCCGTCGGCGAAGGGAAAGAACGCGTCCGACGCCACCACCGAGCCTCGGGTCAGCGGCTCGGCCTCGCCCGCGGCTTTCGCCGCTTCCGCCGCTTTCCATGCCGCGATCCGCGCCGCGTCGACCCGGCTCATCTGGCCGGCGCCGATGCCGACGGTGGCGCCGTCCTTCACGTAGACGATGGCGTTCGACTTGACGTGCTTGGCAACGGTGAAGGCGAACCTGAGGTCGGCGAGCTCCCGCACCGTCGGCTGGCGCCGCGTCACCACTTTGAGCTCCATGTCGCCGACGAAAGCATTGTCGCGCGACTGCACCAGGAAGCCTCCGGCGAGCGAGCGAAAGGTGAGCCCGCGGGCCCGCGGGTCGGGCAGCCCGCCGGTGGTCAGGAGCCGCAGGTTCTTCTTCTGAGCGAAGATCGCCTTGGCCTCGTCGCTGGCATCGGGCGCGATCACCACCTCGGTAAAGATCTGCGTGATCTCGCGCGCGGCCGCCGCATCTATCGTGCCATTGAGCGCGATGATGCCGCCGAAGGCGCTGGTCGGATCGCAGCGGAGCGCCTTCCGGTAGGCCTCCGCCAAGCTCGCCCCCAGCGCCACGCCGCACGGGTTGGCGTGCTTGACGATGGCGACCGCGGGCGACACGGCCGGGTCGAGCTCCGCCACCAGCTCGAAGGCGGCGTCGGTGTCGTTCAGGTTGTTGTAGGAGAGCTCCTTGCCCTGGTGCTGTCGGGCGGTGGCGACGCCGGGCCGTGCCTCGCCCGAGCGGTAGAACGCGGCCGCCTGGTGCGGGTTCTCGCCGTAGCGGAGCGGCTGCGCCAGCCGCCCGCCGAAGGCACGCCAGGCAGCCGCCGCCTCGCCGAGCTGGTCCGCGAACCAGGCGCTGATCGCGGCGTCATAGGCGGCCGTGCGCGCATAGGCCTTGGCGGCGAGCGCCTTGCGCAGGGCGAGCGTGGTGGCGCCGCCGTTGGCGCGCATCTCCTCGAGCACCCGGGTGTAGTCGGCCGCCTCGACCACGACCGTCACGCCGGCGTGGTTCTTGGCCGCGCCGCGGATCATGGCCGGCCCGCCGATGTCGATGTTCTCGATCGCCGCGTCCCAGTCGGCACCCTTCGCGATCGTTTCCTCGAACGGGTAGAGGTTCACCACCAGCAGGTCGATTGGCAGGATGCCGTGCCTGGCCGCCGCCGCCTCGTGCTCGGCATTGCCGCGGATGGCGAGCAGCCCGCCGTGCACCCTGGGGTGCAGCGTCTTCACCCGCCCGTCCATCATCTCGGGGAATTGGGTCAGCTCCGACACGTCCTCGACCTTGAGCCCTGCGGCCCGCAGCACTTGCGCGGTACCGCCGGTCGAGACGAGCGCCACGCCGAACTGGGCGAGTGCGCGGGCGAACTCGACGAGGCCCGCCTTGTCGGAGACCGAGAGCAGCGCCCGCTTGATCTTCACCGCCTGCGTCATCGAAAGAGCCCACATTGAGCCATGGCGTGTGTAAGCCACAAACGGCCGTGCCTGTCCAATGGGCCGGTGGGTCTGCCCGCAGCCCGTAGCGCGCAATCGGCGTCAGCCCTATTGCGCCGATCGACGATAGCCCGCCTCGCCCCCCTACGCCCGCACCCGCTCCAGCCGCCACAGCACCAGCGTCTCGCCGCAGCACGCGCCCCTGAGCACGATCTGCAGCGCCTGCCTGGGCCCGGCCCGGTCGGCGAAGTGCACGCTCTCTTCGAGCGAGAGGTGTGCACCCTCTGCCGAGAAACGCCAGCGCCCGCCGCCGGGGAGCACGATCTCCGCGCGCGGCTCACCCGTGTCCCAAACGCATCTTGCGTCGGGCGCGAGGTGGAAATGGATTGAGAACGGCACGTCTTGCTTGAGGCGGAGCCTGCCGGACGGCGGGCCGAGGCTGTCGTGCCCTTCGAGCGCGCCGCCGTCGGCGGCCAGCCTGAGGCGCCGACGATGGATGAGGCCGAACTCTGCGAGATAGCCGTCGTGGCTCATGGTGAGCACGTCGCCCTGCGGCGTGCGCTCGAGCGTGTCCGTAACCCGCTCGGGCAGCCGGATGGGGGCCGCGCCGATGAGCCGCTCGAGCAGGCCGTGACGTACCAGCCGCGATGACGACTTGGCCCCGACGCAGGCCGTGTTGTGGCTCGCGGTGGCGCGCGAGGCGGCCCGCCAACCCTGATCGGCCGGACCGGGTGCGCCGCGGTTGACGAACAGGGCGTCGGAACCGGCGCTCATCTCGAACGAGAGGCATCCCGCGTGGGCCTCGCCCGCATGCTCGAGCGGCGGCGGCGGGCCGGCGTCGGCGAGCACCACCAGTCCGCCCCGCTCCAGGCGCACATAGCGCGAGTGGGGCGCCTCGTGCTCGGCCGGCGTCTCCGGACCGTAGGCAAGGATGGTGGCCAGCGCCTCGCTGGCGGCGGCGCCCATGCCGTTGAACCGGCCGAGACTGCCGTCGCCGAGCCGCATGAAGCGCAGCATCGCCATCATGCGCCGGCTCGCAGCGTCGATGGCCGCCGGCACCTCCCGCCCGCGTGCGAGGAAGCACTGCCTGAGCGGCAAGAGATCGAGCAGCAGCTCGACGAGTACGCCCGCGTTGCGCGAAACGTGCCCGCCGTCGGGCAAAATTTGCGCGGCGAGCTCAGCAGCGAGCAGAGCCTCCTTCTCCGCAAGGTAGCTTTCGCGCCCGGCAACGCAGAGATCGCCATAAATGAGGGCCATCAGCGCAACCAGCCGTGGCGGGCCGCACCGCGCATGGCGCCAGCTTGCGGAAAGCCGCACGAGCTGGTGCGCCAGGCTGTCCATGATGCGGTCGTAGCGGCGCGGGTCGGCCTCATCAAGCAGCATCGGTGCATGGCTGAGCCAGGAGATGAGGCGCCGCGCCAGCACGTGCGGCTGCCACGCCGTCTCCCCGGCGTGCCCGCGCTTGATCCACGCGCTGACCAGCGAAACCGCCATCCTCCGCGTCCTCTCGTCGGCCGCGAGATGGCGCAGCCAGGAAAAGCCATGCAGCTCGCTGAGCCAGGCGGCACTTGGCGCCTCGACATCGAACGGCGAACGCCGGTCGAGGTCGGCAACCTGGCCGGCGAGCCCGAGGTAGCCCCGCTCCAGCTCGCGCGCGAAGCTCGGATCGGCCGTGCGGATGTCCTGCGGCACGATGACGAGTTCCTCCGCCACCGGCGCGCCGTATCGCCAGCGCATGAGCGGGGAGCCGAGCACACGGGCGAGCGCCGAGCGCCGCGCCCGATCGACGGCGAGGCGGGCGAGGCTGGTTCGCTCCGAGAGGGTGAGCTGCATGACGCTCCGCGGCATCTCCGTGGCGAACGGCATGATTCGTCCGGCCCGGCTGTCCAATGCTCCGCTTATCCGCCTCGCGCGCCGCTCACAAGGCGGCGTCCGTTACCGTCTGGCGTGACCTGTTCGTAACTCGTCCGGGAGCTCTAAGACTGGCGCTCGAGCCGAGCCGCGTAGAAGCCGTCCATGCCGCCCATCTCCGGCGGATCGGCCGGCAGGTGGAAGGGCAGCGTTCTGAGGTCGCCTTTGGCGGTCAACCAATCGGGGTCCCCGCCGAGTTCGCCTGCTTCGATGGGCACGCGCACGAAGTCGGTGTGCTCCGCCAGCGCCCGCTCGACCTGCTCGACGCCCTCCTCCGGCTCCAGCGAGCAGCAGGCATACACCAGCCGTCCGCCGGGCCGCACCAGCGCCATGGCATTCTCAAGCAGGCTCGCCTGCAGCTCTGTCAGTCGCTTGAGATCGCTCGGCCGTTTGAGCCTCAGCACGTCCGGGTGCCTGCGGATCGTGCCGGTGGCAAGGCACGGCACGTCGATGAGCACGCCATCGAAGAGCACGCCCGGCGCCCACCTCGTCGCATCTGCGGTAATGACCTCGGCAGCAAGCCCAAGCCGCGCCAGGTTGGCCCTGAGAAGCGCAAGGCGCTGCTCCGAAATATCGACCGCGGTCACCACTGCCCCTGCACCTGCGAGTTGGGCCGACTTGCCCCCAGGGGCTGCGCAGAGATCCGCGATCTTTTGACCGGCGACCGCGCCGAACAACCGCGCGGGCAGCGCGGCAGCAGCATCCTGCGGCCACCAGGCGCCTTCCTCGTACCCCGGCAATTCCTCGATCCGGCCCTTGCCGGCCAAGCGAAGCGATCCGGTGGAAAGCAGCCGCCCGCCCAGTCGCTCGGCCCACACCTTCGCGTCCGCCTTGACGGTGAGGTCGAGCGCGGCCTCCCTGAGCGAAGCGCGTGCGATGCGCTCGGCGGCCACCGGACCATAGTTGGCGGCCCACCGGCCGAACAGCCAGTTGGGCACATTGGCCTTAGCTCCTCCGGCTCCTGCCAGTAAACCCTGGCCACGTTCGGCGATGCCTCTGAGCACAGCATTGACCAACCCGGCGAAGCGCCGGGCCCTGCCGTCGCGCCGGCACTGTTCGACCGCCACGTTGATGACCGCGTGCGCGGGGCTGCCGAGAAAAAGCAGCTGGGCGGCAGCGCAGTGCAGGATCGGTCGCAAATCGCCGGTGTTCTCCGGCAGCGGCTTGGCGATGAACGATGCGAGCACGGCCTCGATCTCGCCCCAATGGCGCAGCGCCGTCATCGCCACGAGTCGCGCGAAGGCGACATCGCGCGGGGCGATCCCGTGATAGGCCTCCCCCTCAAGGACGCGGCTGAAGGCCTCATCAAGCGCGTGCCCGCCGACGGTGACTTCCCCGATCAGGCGGCTGGCGAGCGCGCGAGAGACATAGCCGGGTGGCTGGGACGGACGGGGCGGCGCCCGTTTCGCCATGGGGCATCAACCCCACGGCCCGCGCGGTCCCTGCCCGCTGCTCCACGGTCCGCGCGGAGCACCCTCGTCGAGGGCGAGCGGTGAGACGCCCACTCTGTTTGCCTGCCACTCCCGCGCCAGCCGCTCGAGGGCGGCGATGCGGTTCTCCGTGTTGGGATGGGTCGAGAACAGGTTATCCATGCCCTGCCCCGTGAGCGGATTGATGATGAAGAGGTGCGCAGCCGCCGGCACTCGCTCCGCGTCCTCGTTGGGAATGCGGGCGACGTAGCCCTGGATTCGCCGCAAGGCGTTGGCGAGCCACAGCGGGTTACCCGCGATGGCCGCGCCCACCCGGTCGGCCTCGTATTCGCGCGCACGGCTGATCGCCATCTGCACCAGCATGGCCGCGAGCGGCGCCACGATGATGGCGACGAGTACGCCGATCCAGCCGATGGGGCCGTTGTCGCGCCGGTCGCCGAACAGCGCGCTGAACTGTAGGAAGTTGGCAACCATGGAGATCGCGCCGGCGATTGTCGCCGCCACCGTCATCGTCAGTGTGTCGCGATTGCGGATGTGGGCGAGTTCGTGCGCGATGACCCCGGCCAGTTCCTCCCGCCCGAGCGTCTCGATGAGGCCGGTTGACACGGCCACGGCCGAGCGCGACGGGCTGCGGCCCGTGGCGAACGCATTGGGCTGAGCATTGTGCATCACGTAGACGCGCGGCATCGGCAGCTCGGCGCGCTTGGCGAGGCGGCTGACCAGGTCATGGAGCTCCGGTGCCTCGCGCGGCCCAACCTCCTGGGCCCCGAACATCCTGAGCACGATGCGGTCGGAGTTCCACAGGCTGAACAGGTTGATTCCGAGCGCCATGATGAACGCGATCACCATGCCGCCCGCCCCGCCGACCAGCCAGCCCATGCCGACGAAGATGGCGGTCAGCAAGGCCAGCAGCACGCCTGTTCTCAGGAGGTTGCTCGGCATTTTTCGGCTCCAGTGTTTTTCACCCTTCGGGCGACCGGCCGCGTTGCTGCACTCCTGCTCGTGCGGCCCGGCCGCCGGCATGATATAGGGTGAGAACCGCGGTAAACCACTACTTCCGGCGAGCGCAATCGGATGTCGAGCAGCGAGCAGAGGGAACGCCCGTCAGGACGGCCGCCGCCCAGGGAGCTTCCGCCGGCGGCGCGGCGCGCGCTCGCGGAGGCCGAGGAGCGGCGCCGTCTCGGGGAGCAGAGTACGAAGGCACCGCCCCGCGAAATCGGCGGTCGCGACGGGCCTGATCCGGTTCGCTACGGCGACTGGGAGAAGAACGGCATCGCCTCGGATTTTTGAACGGCGTGGCCCCGAGGCGGTTGGCCCGACTCGAGATTGCGGTGCTGGCGGCGTGTTTGGGCTCGTCCGGTGTGCCCTCTCCACGCCCCACCGCGGCCTCGATCCTTGGCTTGATGCAGGGCGGTTGCGGTGACGCCGATCCGATCGGCGTCTGCGTCGCCCCGGCGGCCTCTCGGCCTCCGCCCGCTCCATTGACCCGCGCGGCCGCATCACCTTATCACGCTTGGGGGCGGGAGACCGAGCGAGGCAGGGGGATGGCGGGGAGTTACTACGATAACCTGGAGATTCGTGAGCCCCAGGCGCGCGAGGCCGCACAACTCAACCTGCTTCCGGATCTGATTCGCCGCGCCGTCGAGCTGGCGCCCGGTTGGGCGCGGCACCTGAAAGGCATCGACCCCGCCGAGGTCACCTCGCGCGAGGCTCTGGCCGCCGTGCCGGTCCTGCGTAAGTCCTCGCTCTCGGCCCTGCAGGCGCGACGGCCGCCCTTCGGCGGCCTTGCCACTGCCGAGGCCGGCGCCATGGCTCGTATCTTCATGTCGCCCGGCCCGATCTTTGAGCCCGAGGGTGTAGGCAGGGACTGGTGGCGCTCCGCCCGCGCGCTGCATGCCGCCGGCTTCCGCAAGGGCGACGTCGTGCACAATACCTTCTCTTACCACCTAACCCCCGGCGGCTGGATCATGGACGCGGGCGCCCGTGCGCTGGGCTGCACCGTCATTCCGGCCGGCCCCGCCAACCCTGAGCTGCAGATCGAGGCGATCGCGCAATTGCGGCCCACCGCCTATCTGGGCGTGCCCGAGCATCTGAAGGCACTGCTTGAAGCGGCGCGCGAGGCCCGGCGCAGCGTCGCCTCGATCAGGCGGGCGCTGGTCTCTGGCGGCGTCCTCACCTCGGCCTTGCGCGAGGAATACAAGGCAAACGGCATCGACGCCTTTCAGGCCTACGCGACCGCCGATGTCGGCATCATCGCCTACGAGAGCGCCCCGCGCGACGGCCTCGTTGTCGATGAGGGGGTTCTCGTCGAGATCGTCCGCCCCGGCACCGGCGAGCCCGTGTCCGACGGGGAGATCGGCGAGGTTGTCGTCACCTCTTTCAACCGCGACTACCCGATGATCCGCCTGGCAACCGGCGACCTCTCCGCGGTCATCCCCGGTCCGAGCCCCTGCGGCCGCACCAACATGCGCATCAAGGGCTGGCTCGGTCGCGCCGACCAGGCGACCAGCATCAGCGGGGTGGTGGTCAATCCGGAGCAGCTCGCCGCCATCGGGCGGCGTCACCCCGAGCTTGGCCGAATGCGCCTCGCCGTTCGCGGCGAGGCAGCGCACGATGGCGCCTTGGCGCTGGAGGCGGAAACCGCCCACCCGGAGTCCGCGCTCGCCGACCGGGTGGCGGCCACGCTCGGGCAGCTGACCGGGCTGCCCGGCAAGGTGAGGCTCGTGAACCCGGGCGCTTTGCCCGACGACGGCGTCCTTATCGCCGATGAGCGCAAAGCCGGTTGAGTGGAGAGTACAGCCCATGAGCGGAAACCCCATCGAGCTCTCCATCGCCTTGGCCGAGAACGAGCGCACCCGGCCTCTGCTGGAGGGCAGCGTGGTTGCCGAGGGCATCCGTCTGCGTCCGAGCCGACTGCACCCTTCCGAGATGTTTTGGCGGCAGCTGCGCTACTCCGATTTCGACGTGTCGGAGATGTCGCTGTCTTCGCTCATTATTGCGGTCTCCCGCGGCGATACCCGCTGGGCGGCGCTGCCCGTCTACACCTTCCGCAAATTCTATCATACCGCCATCCTGGTGCGTGCCGGCTCCGGCATCCGCGCGCCTGCCGACCTACGCGGCAAGCGCGTCGGCGTGCCCGAGTACCAGCAGACCTCGGTCATCTGGTGTCGCGGCATCCTCGAGCACGAGTTCGGCATCCGCGCCGACGAGATGGAATGGTTCATGGAGCGCGGCGCCGACAGGAGCCACGGCGCCTCCACCGGCTTTGCGGCCCCGCCCCGCATCAGACTGAGCTTCATCCCGCCCAGCACGAACATCGGCAGGATGATGGTAGAGGGCGAGTTGGATGCCGTTTTTCACTATCTGAAGGAGCGCAACTTGGTCGATCGCAGTACCATCGATCTCGCCTCCGACCCGCGCGTCACGACGCTGTTCGAGAATCCGGCCGCGGAGGCTGCGCGCTATTACCGCAAGACCGGTATCTATCCGATCAATCACTGCGTCGTCGTGCGCCGCGCCGTGCTCGAACGCCATCCCTGGGTGGTGCTCAATCTGTATGCGGCGTTTCTCGCCGCCAAAGCCGAGGCGCGCCGGCGCATGCTCGACTCGCTCCAGCACTATCTGGCGCCGGGACTGCTCGGCGAACAGGCGAGGTCCGGCCTCGAGAGCGACCCCATGGCCTATGGGCTGCGCGCCACGCGGCCGGTGATCGAGACCCTCATCGAGTATGTGCACGAGCAGGGCCTGAGTGCACGCCGCGTTGGCCTTGAGGAGCTGTTCGCCGCGAGCACGCTCGACCTTTGATCCGGTGCGCTGCGGCGCGCTCTTAGAACTTGAAGCTCAATCCGAGCCTCACCGCGCTGAAGGTGACGTCGCTCTCGTCGATGGTAAGATCGTTGGAGCCAAGATCGGTGTAGCGGTACTCGATGCGCGCGGTTGTAGTGGGCGAGAAGGCGTGCTCGATGCCGGCGCCGGCGGTCCAGCCCGCGTGCGTTTCCGTGTCGCTGTACCCGGGGCCCGAGACGGACACGTCCCCGTACGCAAGGCCGCCAGTGGCGTAGAATAACGTGCGGCCGGCCGCGAGGCCGATGCGGCCGCGCAGCGACCCGAGCCAGTCGATCGCGGTCGAGTGCCGCGAGCCGAGCGAGCCGATGCCGCTGCCGCTCACGTCCGCCAGCTCGATGTCGGTCTCGAGGCCGATCACCAACGCGTTCGCCTGCCAGTTGAACCCGGCATGGACCCCGCCGAGCCAGCCGTCCGTATCATACGAATAGGTCTCGGTCGGCCCCGCGAAAGATGTCGCATCGGTGTCGCCCCAGCCGTAGCCGATCTGCGCACCGACGTAGAGCCCCGACCAGGAGAACACCGGTTGATAGATGGGCGGCGGCGGTGGTGCGGCGCCGGGGCGCGGAGGCGGTCCGAGATCCGCACCGAAGGCGGCGGACGGGGACACCAAGGCCACCCCGAGGGCGGCGAGCGCGATCTTTCTCACAGTTGAGTTCCCTCGTTTTGTGGTCTGCTCATGTTCTGGGCGCGGGAATCGCCGACCCTGCGCGGGCTGGCGGCAGCCTACCCTCGCGGCGCCGGACACCAGCCCATCGATCGTTGTCCATTGCGGCGATTTTGCGATGCGGCGTCGAGCTAAGTGGCTGCCGCACTTAGAAAAATGACGAGCATAAGCCGTTCAAAATGTTGACGCGATTTGCGGCCAACCGGGCCGTAGGGTGCAAAGCAGCTGCAATGCGGGGACCTTTGACCGATGCCATCCGCTCGCTCGCCGAACCGGCCCCTTGGCCGCCTGAATCTGGTGTTGCTTGCTCTCCTCACGCAGCAGGCATTATCGCTCGCGCCGGGCTGGGCCGCCGCCAGCCGGGGCTGCAGCGCCATCAGTACCGGCGAGCTCGATGTAGAGGTGCCGCTGGGTTCGCCCGTTGCGCGCAGCTTCGAGCTTCAGGCCGGCGACACGGTCGGCATCTATAACCGCGGTCAGGCGGACATCGCGCTCACCATCACGAGCGGTCAGGCGAGCGCGCCGATGCGCACCGCGCACCTTGCGGCTCGCGCCGCCCCTCATTCCTTTTCGCCGCCCGAGGGCGGCACCTTCACGTTTTACTTGTCGGCCGAGGGCCCTGGCGGCGCGGCGAAGGCCACGTGTGTGGCCGCGCTTGCCGGTGACGTCAGACCGGCCGCTGACGCATCGTTCCTCACCCGCCGTGCCGATCGGCTGATCGCGGAGGAACCGGATCGGGCCCGGCTTCGCCGGCAGGAGCCGGGGCTCCTGACGCCCGACGCCAAGGTCCCGGGCGTCGTCAAGTTCGACGAGGAGGCGAACAAGGCCCGCCAACTTGCCTTCTCTGTGAGCCTTGCCGAGATCGCTGCCGCTGCCAACTCGGCCAAACCTGCGCCGGGCATTCTGGATTTCTGGTTCGAAGGCCGCTACGGCACCTTCGATGCCGCCATGCCGGATGGGCTCCACAGCGACGCCAGTCTCGGCGTCGTTTACTTCGGCAGTCAGCTCAGGCTGCGCCCCGAGATCATGGTGGGCACCATCGCCCAGTTCGACCGGGCCAGCGAGACCGACCCACAAGCCCATTACAGCGCGGAAGGGGCGGGCTGGATGGTAGGACCCTATGCGAGCCTTCAACTCTCGCCAGGCGTTTTCCTCGACGCCCGCGCCGCCTGGGGGCTTGCCGACAACGCCGTAGCGGCCGCCGATCGCTCGCAAATGTTGGCCACCGAGCGTCACCTCCTGCGCAGCCGCCTGACCGGCACCCGCGAGCTTGGCGCCTGGCGCTTCGCGCCGAGCCTGGGTCTCACCTACTTTGAGGAGGCGCCGCGCCAGGGTGGGCTCGATCCCGGCATAGGCCAGGGTCGCGTCGAAGTGCTGCCCCAAGTCTCCTACCGCACGCACCTTGACCGCGACACGTTCATCGAACCGCGCGTCACCGTCGGCGTGTTCTGGAGCTTCGATGCGCTGGACAAGCTCGCCGCGCCCGGCCACGGCGATGCCGGCGGCGACGCGCGGCTCAAGGCCGAGGCTGGGCTCGCCATCGGCACCAAGGAGGGCACCAGCATCAACGCGACCGCCGGCGTTGAGGATATGGGCCCCGGCGCCCCGGACGTCTGGAACGGGCGCTTTCAGCTCAATATGCCGCTGAAGTAGAGCCGCGGGTCGGCCCGCTCGGGCCGTGCCGTTACACCCGCACCCAGCCGTTGGGACCGAGATGCTCCTGCGGCCGGAAGCGCGTCTTGTAGCTCATCTTGGGCGAGCCGGCGATCCAGTAACCGAGATAGAGGTAGGGGAGGCCGAGCCGCCGCGCGTGCCGGATGTGATCGAGGATCATGTAGGTGCCAAGGCTGCGCCCCTTCGCCGTCACGTCGTAGAAGCTGTAGACCATGGACAATCCGTCGGAGAGCCGGTCGGTCAGCGCCACCGCCACCAACGGCCACGCCTCCGTGCGCCGGTCCGCGCCCCTGGCGGGCTTCGCCCGGTACTCCGTCACGAAGGTGTCGACGATCGAATCCTCGATCATCATGGCATAGTCGAGCACGGTCATGTCGGCCATGCCGCCCTCGGCATGGCGCGCATCGATGTAGTCGCGGAACAGCGCGTACTGTTCCGAGGTTGGGCGCGGCGCCATGCGCTTGGCGATGATGTCCTCGTTTGCGGCCAGCACACGCCTGAACGAGCGTTTGGGCGCGAACTCGTCGACCACCACCCGCACCGAAATGCACGCCTGGCAGCCCTCGCAGTAGGGCATGTAGGCGACGTTCTGGCTGCGCCGGAACCCGCCCTTGAGCAGGTTGTCGACCAGCGCCGGCGGCTTGTCGTGGGTGAGATGGGTGAAGAGCTTGCGTTCCAGACGTCCGGCAAGGTAGGGGCAGGCCTGCGGGGCGGTGACGTAGAACTCGGGGAAATTCTTGTGCTGCTCGGACATTCAGGGGCGCCCGGCCGGGTCTCCTGCTCGACTGAGGCCTCGATGATAGTGGACCGCCGGCTCAGCGAGCAAGGCATTCCGTCGCCGACGCTCTGACTTGACGATGCAACGCCCTTCCCGTCGGCGCCGTTCAGCCCTTGAGCAGCTTCGCCGCCCGCGGCGCGAAATAGGTGAGGACGCCTGCGCAACCCGCGCGCTTGAAGGCCAGGAGGCTCTCCATCATCGCTTTGTCGCCGTCGAGCCAGCCGTTTTGCGCGGCTGCAGAGAGCATCGCGTACTCGCCCGAGACCTGATAGGCGAAGGTCGGAACGCGAAACGCCTCGACCACGCGCCGCACGACGTCGAGATAGGGCATACCAGGCTTCACCATCACCATGTCGGCGCCTTCGGCGATATCGAGCGCCACCTCCCGCAGCGCCTCGTCGCCGTTGGCGGGGTCCATCTGGTAGGTGCGTTTGTCGCCCTTGAGCGTGGCCGAGGAGCCGACGGCGTCGCGGAAGGGGCCGTAGAAGGCCGAGGCATATTTAGCCGCATAGGCCATGATCTGCGTGTCGGTATGGCCGGCGGCCTCGAGCGCCCTGCGGATGGCACCGATACGCCCGTCCATCATGTCGGACGGCGCGATCACGTCACAGCCGGCTTCGCTCTGCACCAGGGCCTGCCGCACCAGCGCCTCGAGCGTTTCATCGTTGAGGATCACACCCTCGCGCATCAGCCCGTCGTGGCCGTGGCTGGTGTAAGGATCGAGCGCCACGTCGAGCATCACGCCGAGGTCGAGCTGCTGCCCCTTTATGGCACGCGTTGCCCGACACACGAGGTTGTCGGGATTGAACGCTTCCCGCGCGTCCTCCGTCCGCAACGCAGGGTCGGTATAGGGAAAGAGCGCAACGGCCGGGATCCCGAGACGGGCCGCCTCCGCTGCCGCCTCCACGATGAGGTCGATCGACAGGCGCTCCACGCCCGGCATCGATTCGACCGGAACTCGCCTGTTGGTGCCCTCAATGACGAACATCGGCCAGATGAGATCGGCCGTCGAAAGCGTGTGCTCGGCGACCAGCCGCCGTGACCATTGGGTGCGCCGGTTGCGCCGCATGCGGGTGCTCGGGAAGCCGGCAGCAGGCGGCGCCCCGGCGGACTCGTGGGCCGCAATGGGGGCAATGCGGTTCGGATCGGCTGATCGCTGCATGGGTCAAGGAAGTAAGCGACGAACTGGCCCGAACATCGGCCCACCGGCCGCCGCTGGCAAGCGCCGATTGGAAGGCCGCCCTGGCGTGGCCCGAGGGACGACCTCGCCCGGCGTTAACCATTTGTTAACCATTTGGTCCGACCGTCGCTCCAAGAGGTGATTTGCCTCGCCTCGCGCCGGGGTAGCTGCCCATCCCGCGGCGCGCTAGCGGGCGACGCCGATTGCACCTCTGACCAACGGTCGAGGGTGGGCTTGCCTCCTCCCTCAACCGGACATGCCAGTAGTCTCTTCCTCGACCCAAGTGAGCGGCTCGGTCGGTGCCAGAACACCACCGAGCCGCAATCCTTTGATCTGCTTGGTAAGTCCGCTGGCGTCGTCGATCTCCAAGGCGAGCCCCGAGATGGTTACCGGCCCCATCGCCGGCTCGAAGCGTTCGCGCGGGATGCGCGTGAGGAAGCGGCTGAGCGGCTCGCTCCTGTCCATGCCGAGGATCGACTCGTAGTCGCCGCACATGCCGACGTCCGAGATGTAGCCAGTACCGTTGGGCAGGATGCGCTCGTCCGCTGTCGGCGCATGCGTGTGGGTACCGATGAGGCAGCTTATGCGCCCATCGAGAAAGTAGCCGAGCGCCTGCTTCTCGCTGGTGGCCTCCGCGTGAAAGTCGACGACGATCACATCGGCTCCTTGCTTCAGCCCGCACGCGCTCACTTCCCGCTCCACCGCGCGGAACGGGCAGTCGAGCTCGGTCATGAACACCCGGCCGAGAGCATTGATGACGAGGACATCGGCACCGTTCCGCGCCTTGAACAGGCCTGAGCCCTTGCCGGGAGTGCCCGGTGGGAAATTGAGTGGGCGCAGCAGGCGCGGTTGCCGCTCGATGAACACCAGCGCTTCCTTCTGGTCGAAGGCGTGGTTTCCGAGCGTGACCACGTCGGCGCCGGCCTCGAGCAGCTCCTCAAGCAGCGGCTCGGTGATGCCGAAGCCTCCGGCGGCATTCTCCCCGTTGACGACCACGAAGTCGAGGCGGTAGCGGCGTCTCAGCTCGGGCAGCATCTGGATGACGGCATTACGGCCGGCCCGGCCCACGACATCGCCGAGGAACAGCAGTCGCATGACGTAGTGCAGCTCGCGTGTTTGGGCCGCCAGACTTTGGCGGCTCGCATTGGCTTGAGGGCTTTAGCACGCATGAGCCGCCGCGGATAGCAACCCCTGCCCCGCCTCTGCCATGCCTCAGGCGGCCGTGGCGGGCTTTCCGCTCACTGAAGGCGAGGTCGCCGGCCCGCTCCGTCGCAGGAACAGCCGCTCCAACTCCGAGGCGGGCAGCGCGCGGCTGAACAGGTACCCCTGCATCTCCGAGCAGCCTTCTGAGAGAACCGCCGCCCGCTGCTCTTCGGTCTCAACGCCTTCTGCCGTCGTCGCCATGCCGAGACCGTTGGCCATCGCCGCCATCGCCCGCACGATGTTGCGGGCGCTGGCGCTGGCGCCGATGTCGCGCACGAAGCAGCGGTCGATCTTGATCCGGTCGAAGGGGAATTTCTGCAGGTAGGCGAGCGAGGAGTAGCCTGAGCCGAAATCATCGAGTGCGATCCTCACGCCGAGCGTGCGCAGTTGGGTGAGGGTCGAAAGATTGGCTTCGCTGTTGGCGAGCAGGACGGATTCGGTGATCTCGAGTTCGAGACGCTCTGGCGCAAGCCCGGCCGCGCCGAGTGCACTCACGATGAGCGATGCCAGCTGCGAGTTGCGGAACTGTGCCGGCGACAGGTTGACGGAGACCTTGAGCTGGGCGGGCCAGCCCGCGGCGGTGAGGCAAGCCTGTCGGATCACCCACTCCCCGAGTGCCACAATGAAGCCGTTCTCCTCCGCCAGCGGCACGAACTCTGCCGGCGATACCAGGCCCCGCTCCGGATGGAACCAGCGGATCAGCGCCTCGCAGCCTGTGATCTCGTTGGTGTTGAGGTCGACGAGCGGCTGGTAGTGAAGCACGAACTCCCCGTTCGCCAGGCCCTTTTGAAGATCGGCTTCCATCGCGCGCCGCGTCCTCATCTGCGCGTCCATCGCCGCTTCGAAGAATCGGTACGTACCCCGCCCGTCGCTCTTGGCGCGATAGAGCGCGAGGTCGGCGTTGCGCATGAGCTGTTCGCTGGTGTCACCGTCGATGGGGCCGATGGCGATGCCGACGCTGGCACCGACCATGGCCTGGTGGCCGTCGATGTCGAAGGGCGTGCTGATCGTTTCGATCACGCGCTCCGCCATCACTGAGGCATCTGCCGGCCCCCTGAGCGCCACCTGCACGATGGCGAACTCGTCGCCGCCGATGCGGGCCACCGAATCGGTCTCTCGCATCACGGCGCGCAACCGCTCGCCGACGCACTTCAGCAGCTTGTCGCCGGCGAGATGTCCGAGCGTGTCGTTGACGGACTTGAAGCGGTCGAGGTCGAACACGTGGATCGCCACCAGTTCGCCGCGCTTGGCGCAGGCGACCGCCTGCTCGAGCCTTTCTGCGAGACAGGCGCGGTTGGGCAGATCCGTGAGCACGTCGTGGCGTGCCATATGGGCGATGCGCGCTTCTGCCCTTCGCCGCTCGGTGATGTCCTCGTGCGTGGTGACCCAGCCGCCGCCTGCCATCGGCCGCCGCGCGATGGCGATCGCCCGACCGTCGCTGAGCTCGTGCACCGTATCGGAGGCGGCGACCACCGGTGCCGTCCGCTCGGACATGTACTCCTCCGGGCTGGCGCCGGCGTAGATTCCGTTGGCGATGCGGTATGCCACGATCTGGCGCAGCGTCACCCCGGGCTGTACCAACTCGGGCGGCAACCGATAGAGCTGTGCGAACTTCTTGTTGCAGACGAGCAACCGCTGGTTGGCGTCGTACATGGCAAGGCCTTGAGACATGTTCTCGAGTGCCACGTCGAAGCGTTTGATCTGTTCCGAGAGGTCGGCTTTATGGCGATCGAGCTCTGCCACTGTGGCCTCGAACTTCTTCCTCGCCTCGTTCGCTTCCTCGAGATGTCCTCGAGATGGCGTTGTGCGGCCCTGAGCGATTCCGCGTAATCGTCGGCATGCGCCGCCGTCGACAACAGCAGCCGCGCCTTGTGGGTCGCCACTGCCAGGCAGGCTACCAGCGCCGTCAGCGCCACCAGCCTTTCCACCTCTGCACCGAGTAGAATGCCGTGGGAGGTCAGGTAATCGGCATAGCTTCGCGTGATGGCCCCCGGGCCGTCGTGCGCGACGGCGAGCGCCGCGAGCAGCGCCCAGCCCGCAACGGCCGTTATGCCCACCGTCAGGACCGGGCGTGGATAGAACCGGAGCGCGCGCATGGCGATGAGCGCAAGCAGCAGGCTCGAGGATGGCGCCTTGAGCACGCCCCCAGCCGGATGGCCATACGCCAACTGATAGCTCCAAATCAGCGCCAGGAAGATCGCCGCATCGAGAACGTTGAGAACGGCGAGCGCCCTTTCGGGCAGCCGCTCAGCGGCACCCTTCGCCAGCCGAAAACGCGCCAGCGAGTTCGTTGCCAGAGCAGCCAGCGCAAGTGTGACCCAGGGATTGGCGAGCTGGATACCATTGCTGGTTTGCGCAAGGAGGTGAAGGATAAGGACGAAGCACGCGATCGCCCCCTGGGCGATGGCAATGGCGCGCTCGCCGTTGACGTCATGTTCGTGGAGCTTGATTTGCAGACGGCCGGCGAGGGGCAGCGATTGGCGGGCACTCCGTGAGCTCGCCCGGAGCGATGAAACGGCGCGCTCCCCCAACCCCTTGATGTTCTGCAATAAGGCCATTCGAATCCTCGAAACACGATGAATGGAAAAAAACGCGCAGGCAGTCCTTCGTCCAACACAGGTTGTTGTTCATCGTTTGGCTTTTTACCGGCGGAAACTAACCGCTATTGGTAAAAAAAGCTGTGCGGATTGCGAAATGAGCAGTTAACGGACGTTCGGAAAATTTGGGCGCGGCGGTCATGGTAGTACGATCATCGACCGCCCTGAGCTGAATCCGACGCGCACGGCCATGCGCCCGTCCTTGGAGACCACGCTGAAGTCCTCCGAGGCGGCCGCCGGCAGAGCCGCGCGGCCGATGTCCCGCAGCCGTCCGCCCTTGAACGACAGAAAGCGAAGCTCGTGGCGCGTGCCCGATGGTATCGCCAAGTCGGCGACCCCGTCACCGTCGAAGTCGGCGATCGCCGAGAGACGCAAGTGCCGTGATCCGAGGGCGTGGTTGGACACGTCGTCGACCGCCTGAATCTCGACGAGCTTGCCGTCTCGCAGGGTGAGGATGCGCAGTTCTCCCACGCTATGCGGCGTCCTCACCAGCGCGATGTCGGGGCGGCCGTCGCCGTCGAAGTCTGCGACCCCCGCCGGGTTGAGCCAGCGGAACGGCATACCGATCGGCGGCGTCTCCGCCGCGATCTCGAGCGCGTTGCCGCGCACGGCTGCGACCGCGAGCGCCGCGCCGCTCTTGATGTAGGACTTGACCACGATCACTTCGTCCTTTCCATCGCCGTCCACGTCGGCGATGCGCGGCTCGCGATCTTCGAACACGCTATCGGGTGTAAGCGTCAACCGGTACACGCGCCGGTCCGACGCCGACACCACAAGCGTCTCCGCTTCATGCTCCGACCCGAGCACGAAGTGCCGGTAGCGGGGCGTCGGGTCGGAAAACCATGCGGCCAGGATGTTGCGACTGCCGCGGGCGACCTTGCCGTCGGGCAGCGGACTGTCGATGCGGGGGCGCTTGTAGCGGCTGTACAACTGGCTTTCGACGGCGGGCTCGCTGCCCCACCCGGCGCCCTGCGCGTGGGCCGCATCCGCGGTGCAGGCCATGCCGAGCATTGCTCCGACCGCCGCCGCGACTGTGCTCCGCATCCCATGCCCTCCTATTGCCGCTGGCCAATCCTACCGGATTCGGCGCTTGCCGTTCGCCTTGCCCTCGTCGCGGTTTGTTGGTTGAAGAAATCGACCGGCGCCGGCCGCATTCCGCGTCGTTTTTGGAGGATACAATGCGTCGGAGCTCTGCTTGGCTCGGTCTTGTCGCGCTGCTGGCGGTGCCGGCCCTCATGGGCGTTGCTGCTCGTCCGCTCTATGCGCAGCAGGACCCGCCCGAACAAGCTCAGCGCGACCGCGGGCGGGACGACCGACACGAGAAGGCTCGCCCCGCGGCGCTCCTGCCGCCGCCCTCTCGCACCGAGCACGCGCTGGAGCTTGATGGTCGCACGCTCCGCTTCACGGCTACCGCCGGCGCGATCCCGATCCCCAACAGCGCCGGGCGCACCCTCGCCGAGATCGCCTACGTGGCCTACACCCTCGATGGCGCCGATCCGCGGCGCCGTCCGGTGACCTTTGCCTTTAACGGCGGCCCTGGAGCCGCTTCCGCCTGGCTGCACATCGGTGCCATCGGACCCTGGCGGCTACCGCTCGCGGCAGCGAGCGCCGCCCCCGCCGCCCCGCCTGCTCTCGTGCCCAATGCCGAGACTTGGCTCGATTTCACCGACCTAGTGTTCATCGATCCGGTCGGCAGCGGCTTGAGCCATATCCTCGGCGAATCGGAGGAGGCGGGAGGGCGCAGCGCCAAGCGCGGCAGTCGCAGATCGGCGCCTGAACCGGCGAGCCGCGAAGAGGGCGGGCCGCGCTATTTCTGGTCCATCGACGGCGACGTGGAATCGCTTGCCGATTTCATCCAGGAGTGGCTGAAGCGCACTGATCGCCTGGCATCGCCGAAGATGCTGGTGGGAGAGAGCTATGGCGGCTTTCGCGCGCCGAAGATCGTCCACCTGCTGCAGCGCCAGCGCGGCATCGCCGTCAACGCGATGGTGCTGGTCTCCCCCGTGCTCGACTTCGAGGGTCGCCGCGTGGCGCGCCATTCGCCGACCTCCTACGTAAGTCTTTTGCCCTCCCTGGCTGCGGCAGCGTTGGAGCGGCAGGGCAAGGTGCCGACGCGCGAGCTGCTGAGCGAGGTCGAGGCCTACGCGCGCAGCGACTACCTTGTCGATCTCCTGCGCGGGCCGCGCGACCAGGCTGCTGTCGATCGGATCGTCGCCAAGGTCGCCGAATTCACCCGGTTGCCTGAAGAAGCCGTGCGCCGCCACGGCGGCCGCCTCAGTTCACGGGCTTATGTCCAGGAGGCGGTCCGGCCGAAGCAGCGCGTCGCCAGCTTCTACGACGTCACCGTCACTGGCCTCGACCCGGATCCGGGCTCCGCCAGCGCACGCTTCGACGATCCGTTCACCACCGCCCTCGCTGCGCCCATGACCGGCGCCATGCTCGAGCTCCTCAACACGCGGCTGCAATGGCGAACCGGGCGCACCTATCATCTGCTGAGCCGCCGGGCCAATCGCGCCTGGATTTGGGGTAACTCGCCCAATCCGCCCGAGGCGGTCTCCGCCCTGAAGGAAGTGCTCTCCCTCGACGCACGCTTCCAGGTCCTTGTCACGCACGGCTTCACCGACCTGGTGACGCCCTATACGGCCAGCGCAATCCTCCTCGACCAGCTTCCGGCCTACGGCGATCCGCCGCGCGTATCGAGCGAGGTCTACCCCGGCGGCCACATGTTCTACAGCCGCGACGGTTCGCGCGCCGCCTTCCGCCGCGACGCCGAAAAGCTGCTGGCGCGGAGCCTGCAGCCTCAGGGAACGTGAGCGGCTCTCCGCAACCGGCATCCGCCAGCGGCGCGAGCCGCCATCAGGGCCGACCGATCACCGCGGCTTAGCGTTCGACGCTGTGCCGCTCCCCTGCTTCATGTGGCCACGCCAATCGGGCCGCCACAGGGGTCTAGCCCACGATCTCCTCCGGCCGGAAAGCGAAGGCGATCTCGCGCTCGGCCGATGCTGGTCCGTCCGACCCGTGCACCGAGTTCTCGCCGAGAGAGCGAGCATAGAGCCGGCGCAGCGTCCCCTCGGCGGCCTTGGCCGGGTTGGTATCGCCCATGAGCTGGCGGTACCTGGCGATCGCGTTCTCGCCCTCGAGCACCTGCAGCACGATCGGCCCCGAGCTCATGAAGCGCGTGAGCTCCTCGAAGAACGGCTTTCCCTTGTGCTCGGCATAAAACCTCTGAGCCTCCACCAGCGTCCATCGCACGCGCTTCTGCGCGATGATCCTAAGTCCTTCCTGCTCGATCCTGGCATTGATGACGCCGGTCAGATTGCGCGCCGTGGCATCGGGCTTGATAATGCAGAACGTGCGCTCAACCGCCATCCGAGATCCTTCCTGGTGCCGGGGTGGAGTTGGCGGGCCTTATAGCGGCGGGGCTGGCGCCCAGCAAGCGACCGCGGCGCCGGGCCGAAACGCCTCCGAAGGGCCCCTGGCGGCTTGCCCTTGCGCGCCCACAAAGCGTCCGTTTTCACAATTAACAGCTTGCGGACCATTGTTTATTGACGCAGAAGGCCATTCGGGCCGACAGTCGGGGCGTGGGCGGGAGCATGACGCTGGGACGGGCCGGACCGAGCCTTCCGCGGTCCCCGGACCACGGATGTGAGCGACATGGCGGGCACGGCACCACAGGTCGAGTGGTACCTCGCTCGAGGCGGGCAGCAGTACGGGCCCCTCTCGGACGCTGAGATGCGCAAGTTCGTCGAGCTCGGGCATCTGCGGCCGACCGATCTTGTCTGGCGGCAGGGCTTTCCGGATTGGAAGCCGGGCTCCGTTGCCTTCCCCGAAATCAATCAACCAAGACCATCCGCCTCGGCGACGCCGCGCACGGCGTCCTCGGGCCGGGGCGGCCAGTCGGGTCGCACCGATCGTGGCGTGCGTGGCCCGACGGTTACGACGCCGCCGGTGTCGGAGCGCTCGAGCGGTCGCCAGCGAAGGGGTGGGCGGCGCAATCTCGGGCGCATCGGCGTCCTGGCGGCGCTGTTGGCGTTGATTTCCGCTGCCGGATGGTACGGCTGGCAGAGCCGTGATCGGCTTCCCGAGATCGCCAACCTCCTGACCTCCATTCAGGTTCAGGCCGTGAGCAGCGCGCCGGCCGCCTACGACGTCTCGCCGTTCGCGGCCGCCGGCGATACCGCTCAGGCGATTGACGCCGCCCTGCAGAAGGCGGTGCTGTGGCGGCTGCTCAAGCAGGAGTTTGCCGAGTGGTATGCGGCGCGGGTGAAGGACGTCGAGCAGCTGCGGGCACAGAAGCGTGACGACGCCGCCGTCCAGAAGATGCTGGCCGATTCGATCGTCGGCCTGCGGCGCAAGCACGCCGCCCAGGCGCTCGCCGCCTCGCCCAGGCACCTGCGCCAGATCGCCGCCTCCTTCCATGAGAATTTGCAGGCAATGGCCAAGGCCGGCACCGAGCACTGTTTTGGGCTGATCTCCTATGGTGAGGCGAGCCCGCGGGTTCTCGACATGGTGAAGGACCCCGCGAAGTCCGAGCATCTTCACCGCCAGATGACGGCGATCTTCGAGGCCATCGTCAATGGCCGCAAGTCACCGCAGAAGTATTCGCCTGCGGAAAAGGCCGATTACGACGTGCTGGTTGAGCAGCTTCGCGCGCGTGGCTGGGGCGAGGCCGAGCTGAAGACGTTCTCCGATCAGCGTGCTCTGGCCCAGGCCCCGCACGATCAGGTGTGCAAGCTGGTGCAAGACTGGATCGCCGCTCATCTATCCGTAAAGGACGCCGACATCCAGTCCCGACTTCTCTCCGAGACGCTTCGCCCGCTGGTTCACGGCTGAGTGGGCAGCGTCAGCACCTCCTTCGGGCACGAGCCGGCTCCTCTGTCGTGCCGACCGCAACTGTGGCACCTTGCTGCCCTTTCCCCCAATCTGCCTTTCGCCGGAGCCCCTGATGATGCAGCTTGCCTCTTCCGAAGTCTCTCCCTTCGTCCGCAAGGTTCGTCTCACCATCGCGATCAAGGGCCTCGAGCACGATGTGGAGCTGGTCAGTTCCGCCTCCGACCCGGAGCGGCAGGCGGCACTTCGTTCCAGGAATCCGCTCGGCAAGATCCCGACGCTCGTGCTCGACGACGGCACCGTCGTCTACGACAGCCATGTCATCTGCGAGTACCTCGACGGACTTAAGCCGGAACCGAGACTGTTCCCGGCCGCCCCGCGCGAACGGCTGAAGGCGCTGACGCTCGCCGCCCTCGCCGACGGCATCGCCGAGGCCGCGGTGCTCATTGTTTACGAGTCTCGCTTCCGTCCCGAGGACAAGTACGTGAAGAGCTGGGTCGACAAGCAGCAGGGCAAGATCGAGGCCGCCTTGAACCTGCTGGAGGCGGCGCCGCCTGCCTGGAAGGAGCATCCCGACTACGGACACATTGCCCTGGCGGCCACCCTCGCCTTTCTCGACATCAGGCAGGCCGGTCGCTGGCGCCAACGCCGTCCCAGGCTCGAGGCTTGGCTTGCCCGATTTGCCGAGGCTGTTCCGGCCTACGCTGCCACCATGCCGAATCGTTAGGACGCCCGCCGCGCACCTGCCGGCGTGAGCACCCAGTCGAGCCGTTCATCCCACTCGTGGTGCGGCACCGCTTCGACCTCCTGCTCCTCATAGGCGAGGCCGATGGCGAGGATGGGCTTGGTTGCGCGCAGGCGCTTGAGCGTGCGGTCGTAGTAGCCGGCGCCGTAGCCCAGGCGGAAGCCGCGCGCATCGAAAGCAAGGAGCGGCACGATGAGGATATCCGGCTCGACCTCGGCCGCCCCCGCGAGCGGCTCACGGATGCCCCATGACCGGGTGACGAGCGGCTCGCCGGGGCTCCACGACCGGAACGTGAGCGGCCTCCCCTTGCCCGCGATCACGGGCAACGCCAGCCGATGCCCCTCCCCCGAAAGTCGCACAAGAAGCGGATAGGGATCGAGCTCGGAGCCGATCGCCATGAACCCGGAAACGACTGCTCTTGCCGGAGGGGAGGCGAACGAAAGGCCGATGCTGGCAACGCGCTCCGCGGCGGCGCGACGAAGCTCGGCCGCCAGTCCGTTGCGTCGTTCGATAGCCTTTGCCCGCAGCCGCGCCTTGGCGGCGATGATGTCACTCATGAGTGCCGCCAGGCGATGGTGGAGACGAGTGCCGCGGTGGCCGTTGGAACGTGTGATCCCGCCAGGTCCCTTCAAAGAAGGTGGGCGCCATATGTCCGGGGCCACGACCCCGGTCAGGGACAGCTCCCTAGCAGATCTTATAGGCCCAGGGGACGTTGTGTTCCTGACGCGCCCCGCAGCGCCGACAGTGTACGCAAGGGCCGCGCAAAATCAATCTCCTGCCGCGCATGCGTCCGCCGCTCTAGCCTACCGCCCCGGTCTCCGGCAGTGCCGCAGATCCGTTGACGCTTTCGCCCCCATCGTCGAGCCCTGCTGCGCGCAGGCGGGCCCTCGCATCCCACAGCTCATCGGCAATAATGAGCGCTGCCATCAGCAGCAGGCGGTCATCGCCGGCCTGCCCGAACTGCTTTACAAGCATGTTGAGCTTGCCGCGCACATGATCGGCGAGCGCAAGCAGTCGCTTCTCCTCGCCCTCGCCGCAACTCAGGCGGTAGCTGCGACCATTCAGCGTGACCGTAACCTGCCCCATCGGCCTTCCCCGGGCGAACAGGACGAAATCCAGCACCGCCCCGAATCACGGTTCGCTCTCGGTGAGACTATTAAGTGAATCGATCACCCAATCAATGCGGTTGAGCACGTTGCGCTGCCGGGCCACCAGGGCGGCGATCTGCGCATTGGCCGCGAGCAACTCGCTTCTGAGCGCATCGCGTTCGCGGATCAGGGCCTCGACGGTTTCCTGCGAGAGCTGCGCTCCCCCCTTTGTGGCGGGCGGCTGCTCGCGCTCGGACGGCCGCCTTCCTCGCTCCTTGCGCTGTATCATCCAGCCGCTACCTCGCTCCGTGGCCGTCGAACTGCCCTCTCCACGACGGGCACGGTTATGCGAGGATTAAGGCGCAGCCGGTGCTCCGTCAACCAACCCTGACCTTGCGGCAACGCCCTCAAAAAAAGTTCCGCGGGCTCTCCTCGCCGTGCGCGTCCGTGCGCCGCACCGCTGTGCGACATGAGCATGTCGCGCGTTTGTGTCTGAGATTTGGACTGCGCTGTACGACCGGCTACAATCCTGCTTCCACCACCAACGAATTGGAGCGCGGCATGGCAGTGAAGATTGCGATTTCGGGATTTGGACGTATTGGCCGCAACGTGCTCCGCGCCATCGCCGAGGCCAAGCGCCGGGACGTGGAGGTCGTCGCGGTCAACGACTTGGGCTCGGCCGCGGACAACGCCCACCTGCTTCAGTACGACAGCGTACACGGCCGCTTCCCGGGCGAGGTCAAGGTCGTTGGCGATGCCATCGACGTGGGGCTTGGAGCGCCGATCAAGGTGCTGGCCGAGAAGGACCCGAGGAAGCTGCCCTGGAAGAGCCTCGGCATCGACGTCGTCATGGAATGCACCGGTATTTTCACCGACAAGGACAAGGCGGTCATGCATCTGGAGGCCGGCGCCAAGCGTGTGCTGGTCTCGGCACCCTCGAAGGGAGCGGACCTGACCGTCGTCTACGGCGTGAACCACGACAAGCTGAAGCCCGAGCACAGGGTCGTCTCCAACGCCTCCTGCACCACCAACTGCCTGGCGCCGGTTGCCAAGGTCCTGCACGACCTCGTCGGCATCAAATCCGGCTTCATGACCACCATCCACGCCTACACCAACGACCAGCGCATCCTCGACATGGCCCACAAGGACATGCGCCGGGCCCGCGCCGCCGCCCTGTCAATGATCCCGACCTCGACCGGCGCCGCCGCCGCCGTCGGCCTCGTCCTGCCCGAGCTTAAGGGCAAGCTCGACGGCACCGCGATCCGGGTGCCGACCCCCAATGTGTCGGTGGTCGACCTCAAGTTCATCCCCGGCCGCGAGACCACCGTCTCCGAGATCAACCAAGCGATGGTGAGAGCATCCGAGCAGGAGCTGAGAGGCATCCTCGCCATAAACGACAAGGAGCTCGTCTCCATCGACTTCAACCACTCCCCTGCGTCCTCCAATTTCGACGTGACGCAGACCCAGATCGTCGATCGCCAGCTCGTGCGCGTGCTTTCCTGGTACGACAACGAATGGGGCTTCTCCAATCGTATGGTGGACACCGCCGTGGCCATGGCCAAGCTCATCTAGGCGCCGGCGCGCATCGCGCGATCCCTCCGTTTGACGGTGGCATCGCCGACCAATAAGAACCGGGATAGGACGAGCAACTCCCGGTCAGAACATGTGCTCCACGGCCGGCGCCAAAGCGCTCGCTAGCCTGCTCGGCCCCGACATCGAGGCCCCGCCGGCGGCTGCGCGGCTCCTCGTGACGGGCCTCACCGCCGACAGCCGCAAGGTTGAGCCGGGCATGGTGTTCGCGGCGCTCACTGGCACCAGGACCGATGGCGCCCGCTTTGCCGCCGAAGCGGTGGCGCGCGGCGCCGTGGCGGTGCTGACCGGATACGGCGCGCAACTCTCCGACCTCGCCGTACCGCTGCTGCGCGCCGCCGATCCGCGCCGGGCGCTGGCGCTCATGGCGGCGCGCTACTACGCCGGCCAGCCCCGGCCAGCCGGAGGTGGCGGTCGCCGTGACCGGCACCAGCGGCAAGACCTCCGTCGCCGAGTTCGCGCGCCAGCTCTACGCATTGCTCGGCCGCCGCGCCGCTTCGCTCGGCACGCTCGGCATCATCACGCCCTCCGCCACCGTTTATGGCTCGCTCACCACGCCCGATCCGGTCTCGCTCGCCGCCGCGCTGGCCGATCTTGCGCGCGACGGTATCACGCATCTGGCCCTGGAAGCCTCCTCCCATGGTCTCGATCAGCGACGGCTCGACGGTGTCGAGCTTTCTGCCGCTGCCTTCACCAATCTGGGGCGTGATCACCTCGACTACCACCCGAGCATGGACGCCTATCTTGCCGCTAAGCTGCGGCTTTTTTCGGAGCTGCTGCCGGCCGGCCGGACAGCCGTGGTCAATGCCGATGATGCGCACGCGTCGAAGGTGGCAGCGGCCGCGCGCGGCCGCGGGCTCGAGGTGTTGACCACCGGTGTTGCCGGCGAGACGCTGAAGCTCCTCGCCCTCCAACCGGGGCCCGGCTTCGGCCAACAGCTGCTCGTTTCGCACAAGGCCGCAAAGCCGCAGCCGATTGCCCTCCCGCTGCTCGGCGCCTACCAGGCCTCGAACGCTCTCCTTGCGGCGGGCCTCGTTCTCGCCACGGAGAGATCCGAAGCTCCGGACCGCGTGCTGGCGGCGCTCGCGTCACTCTCCGGTATCCGGGGCCGGCTTGAGATCGTCGGCCGCAGCCGTGGCGGCCTTGCCGTCGTGGACTATGCCCACAAGCCGGAGGCGCTCGCCGCTGCGCTCTCGGCCCTGCGGCCCTTCGCCCGCGCCCGGCTCATCTGTGTGTTCGGCTGCGGCGGCGACCGCGACAAGGGCAAGCGGCCGATCATGGGCCGCATCGCGGTTGAGAAAGCCGACGTTGTGATCGTGACCGACGACAACCCGCGCAGCGAGGACCCCGCTGTGATTCGCGCCGAGATCCTGGGCGGCACGCTTGGCGCCGCCAAGCCCGTTCACGAGATCGGGGACCGCGCCCAAGCCATCGCGTTTGCCGTTGAGGACATGGGCGCCGGCGACGTCGTGCTCGTTGCGGGCAAGGGCCACGAGACCGGGCAGATCGTTGGCGAAAGGCTCATCCCCTTCTCCGATCACGAGGTTGTGCTGGACGCCTTGCGAGGTCGACAGGATGGCTGAGGCCCTGTGGTCGTGGAGCGCGCTGCTCGCCGCTGCTGGCGGCGAAAGCGATGGCGCGCCGCAAGTCCCCATCACCGGCTTCTCCATCGACACGCGCACGCTCGAGCCGGGCGATGTCTTCGTGGCGCTCAAGGACCGGCGCGATGGCCACGAGTTCGTGACGCGGGCATTCGAAGCCGGCGCGGCTGCCGCGCTGGTCTGCCGCGACTATCGGAGGCAACCGCAGGATAAGGCTCTGCTGCGCGTCGCCGATCCCCTGCAGGCGCTCGCGGCCGTGGCGCGCTCGGCGCGCGCTCGTCTCAGCTCCCAAGCGCGCGTCCTCGCCGTCACCGGAAGCGTGGGCAAGACCGGCACCAAGGAGATGTTGCGCGCCTGCCTGGCGCGCCTCGGCGCCGTGCATGCATCCGAGAAGTCCTACAACAATCTTTGGGGCGTGCCGCTGACGCTCGCCCGCATGCCCGAGGCAACCCGCTTTGCAGTTCTCGAGATCGGTATGAACCACGCAGGTGAGATCGCGCCGCTGACCCGTTTGGTACGGCCGCACGTGGCGATCGTCACCACCGTCGCCCCGGTTCACCTCGAGTTCTTCTCCTCGGTGGAGGCGATCGCAGAGGCCAAATCTGAGATTTTCCTGGGCCTTGAACGCGACGGATCGGCCGTGCTCAATCGCGACAACCCCCATTTCGAACTTCTTGCGGCGCGGGCGCGATCGCGGTGTGCCTCCATCGTCTCCTTCGGCAGCCATTCGCGTGCCGAGGTGCGGCGCGAGCGGCTCGAACTGGAGCCCACCGGTTCCCGGCTCCTTGTCAGCGTGGCGGGTCGGCGCATCGAGTACGCGCTTAATGTGCCCGGTGAGCATATTGCGGACAATTCTCTGGCCGTGCTTGCCGCCCTCCACGCGCTCGATCTCGACATCGAGCGCGCGGCGGCCGCGTTTTCCACCCTAGAGGCGACGCCCGGTCGGGGCGCCCGCGTTACGCTGCGCGCGCCAGGTGGATCGATCCTGCTCATCGACGAAAGCTACAACGCCAATCCGGCCTCCATGCGCGCCGCACTGGCCGCGCTCGCGCTTGTGCCCCGCGACCGCTATCCCCGCCGCGTTGCCGTGCTGGGTGATATGCTCGAGTTGGGGGCAGGCGCCGCGGCTCTGCATCTTGGCCTTGTCGATGCGATTGACGCGGCGGGCGTCGATCTGGTTTTTGCTGCAGGTCCGAACATGCGCCTTCTCTATGATGCGCTCGAGCCTTGGCGGCGGGGCCATTGGGCCGAGCGGTCGGAGGCGCTGGCTCGCGTGCTGGTGGCGGCGGTCGGCGCCGGTGACGTGGTGATGGTCAAGGGCTCGCTCGGCAGCCGCATGGCTCCGCTCGTCGAGGCCCTCATGCGTGAGCACCCCAGGCTCGCCGAGGCCGGGCGGCAACGAGCGGGGAGCGGCGCGGCGACGGAGGAGAATTGATGCTCTACGAGCTCGTGCAGTTCAGCGATCAGATCGGGCCGCTCAACGTCTTCCGCTACATCTCGTTCCGCACGGTCGGCGCGATCATGACGGCGCTGCTGTTCGTGTTCCTGTTCGGGCCGGCGATGATTGATGCCCTGCGTCTGAAGCAGGGCAAGGGTCAGCCCATTCGCGAAGACGGCCCGCAGAGCCATCTCACCAAGCGCGGCACACCGACCATGGGCGGGCTTATGATTCTCGCGGCCATCCTGGTGTCGACTCTGCTGTGGGCCAACTGGTCGAGCGGCTACGTATGGGTCGTTCTCGGCGTGACGCTCGCTTTCGGCTGCATCGGCTTCTACGACGACCTGCTCAAGGTCACGAAGCGCTCGGCCGCCGGCTTCTCCGGCAAGGTCCGCCTCACCCTAGAACTTCTGGTTGCCGCGCTCGCCACCTACGCCCTCATGCGGCTCGCGCCCGAGCCCTTGTCCGACACTCTTGCCATTCCCTTTTTCAAGAACGTGCTGATCGACCTCGGACCGTTCTTCATCCTTCTCGGCGTGCTGGTGATTGCCGGCGCCGGCAACGCCGTGAACCTGACCGACGGCCTTGACGGGCTAGCCATTGTGCCGGTGATGATTGCGGCCGCCGCCTTCGGCCTCTTCGCCTACATGGCCGGCCGCGTCGACTTCACCCGCTACCTGCAGCTGCACTACATGCCGGGCACTGGCGAGCTCGCCATCATTTGTGGTGCCCTGATTGGTGCCGGTCTCGGCTTTCTGTGGTTCAACGCGCCGCCTGCCATGATCTTCATGGGCGATACCGGATCGCTTGCCCTCGGCGGGGCGCTCGGCACCATCGCTGTCGCCACCAAGAACGAGATCGTGCTGATGATTGTTGGCGGCCTGTTCGTGCTCGAGACGCTGTCCGTCATCATCCAGGTCGTCTCCTACAAGCTCACCGGCAAGCGCGTATTTCGAATGGCGCCGCTGCATCACCACTTCGAGCAGAAGGGCTGGCAGGAAGCCACTGTCGTGGTCCGCTTCTGGATCATTTCCGTGGTGCTGGCGCTGGTCGGGCTGACCACGCTGAAGCTGCGCTGAGCCAGGACCCGGCATGACGCACCGGGAAAGTCTGCGCTAAAGTTGCCACATGATTCCCGTGACTACCTTCGGCCGCCGGACGGTCGCCGTGTTCGGACTTGGCCGTTCGGGCCTTTCCGCGGCGCGCGCGCTTCTTGCCGGGGGCGCCGCGGTCGCCGCTTGGGACGACAGCGAGGCGCGTCGAAAGGAGGCGAAGGTGGCCGGCATCCCACTCCTTGACCTTACCGAAGCCGACTGGAGCGGCTTTGCTGCTCTCGTACTGTCGCCGGGCGTTCCGCTGACCCATCCCGAGCCCCATTGGGTGGTGAAGCTGGCCCATGGCGCGGGCGTGGAGGTGATCGGCGACGTCGAGCTCTTCTGCCGCGAGCGCGCACGGCGCAGCCGGCATGCACCGTTCGTGGCCATCACCGGCACCAACGGCAAATCGACCACGACGGCCCTCATTGCCCACCTGCTGCGCTCCGACCGGCGCGACGTCGCCGTGGGCGGCAATCTCGGCACGCCGATCCTCGATCTCGAACCGCCCGCCGGCAGTCGCTTCCACGTCATCGAGCTCTCCTCCTTCCAGATCGACCTCACCCCTTCGCTGCGCCCGACAGTCGGCGTGCTGCTCAACATCGCGCCCGACCACCTCGACCGGCACGGCAGCATCGAGAACTACGCCGCGATCAAGGAGCGGGTCGTGCGCAATGCCGAGCAGTGCTGCGTGAGCGCCGACGACGAGTACTGCCGCGCCATCATCGAACGTTGCCGCCAGCGCGGCTTCGTGCACGTGTTCTCGACCCGCGAGGACTTCGAAGAAGGCTACCACATCGCCGAGGGCAGGATCCGCTGCGACGACGCCAGGCACCGCTGGGCCGAGGAGCTTGCCGACATCTCGGGAATCGGCTCGCTCCGCGGCCTGCACAATGCTCAGAATGCCCTGGCTGCCGTCTGCGTTCTCGGCGCCCTGCGCAACGCCTTCGCCAAGGCCGCCCGCAGTCGCTGGTCCAAGCCCGACATTGCCTTGAGCCGCCGCTGGTTCGAGAGCGAGGACGACTATGCCCGCCGCTTTGCGCGCCGCTTCACCCAGCGCCTAATGGGCCGCCGCCCCGCTCCGCCCAATGACGCCGCCCGCCGGCGCGTGGCTCTGCAGGCAGCGCTCGCCTCCTTTCGCGGTCTTCCCCACCGCATGGAGGAAATCGGCCGGCTCGGCCGTGTGCTGTTCATCAACGACTCCAAAGCCACCAATGTCGACAGCGCTGCCAAGGCACTTTCGAGCTTTCCTGGCGACATCTTCTGGATCGCCGGCGGCCGGCCCAAGGGGGGAGGCATTGCCGCGCTCGCACCCAGCTTCCCACGCATTGCCAAAGCCTACCTCATCGGCGAGGCCGCTGCGCCGTTTGCCGCCGAGCTCGACGGCAAGGTCGCCTTTGAGCTGAGCGGCACTCTCGCTGTCGCCTGCGCCGCCGCCGCCCGGGATGCAAGCCGCAGCGAAGGGCGGGAGCCTGTCGTGCTGCTGTCGCCTGCCTGCGCCTCCTACGATCAGTTCGGCAACTTCGAGGAACGCGGCGAGGCGTTTCGGCGGCTCGTCTCGGAGATTCCGGGTGTGGAGATGAACCGGCCGGATTGAGCATGAGGATCTCGCGCACCGACAAGAGTCTGCTCGCCGAGTGGTGGTTCACGGTCGACCGGCCGCTGCTCGCTGCCATCCTGGCGCTGATTGCCGTCGGGCTGCTGCTGTCGCTGGCGGCGAGCCCCGTCGTCGCCCTCAAGAAGGGCCTGCCCGCCTTCTATTTCGTCGAGCGCCATGGCGCCTACGCCGCCCTCGGCCTCTTTGTCATGCTGGTCGTCTCGATGATGGGCCCGCGCACGATCCGCCGCCTTGCCGCTGTCCTCTTTTTTGGCGGCCTTGCCGTCATGGTCTTGGTGCTGTTGACCGGAGAGGAGATCAACGGGGCCAGGCGCTGGCTGCGCTTTGCCGGCCTGTCGCTGCAGCCCTCCGAGCTCGCCAAGCCGGGTTTTGCCGTGCTTTCCGCCTGGGCCTTCGCCGAGAGCGCGCGGCGCACCGACATGCCGGCTCTCGCCCTCGCCATCGCCTTCTACGTGGCCTTTGCAGCTCTGCTCATGCTGCAGCCGGACGTCGGCCAGGTGTTGCTCATCACCGCGCTCTGGGGCGCACTTCTGTTCTTGTCGGGCCGACCCATCGCTTGGTCTGCCGGCCTGTTCGCCGCCGGCGCCGGTCTGCTTGCCGGCGCCTACCATGTGCTCCCGCACGTGCGCCAGCGCATTGACCGCTTCCTGGTTCCGCCCACGGGGGAAACCTCGCAGACCGACCGCGCCTTTCAGTCGTTCCTCGAAGGCGGCTTCTTCGGCCGCGGCCCCGGCGAGGGCACCATCAAGAACATCCTGCCCGACGCCCGCACCGACTTCATTTTCGCGGTCGTTGCCGAGGAGTACGGAGTGCTGGCTTGCCTGATCCTGGTTGCCATTTTCGCCTATGTCGTATTGCGCGCGCTCGCCCGCACGTTCGGCGAGCCCGAACCTTTCGCGCGCCATGGGGTCGCCGGGCTGGCGCTGCTCGTCGGCCTGCAGGCGGTCATGAACATGGCCGTCAATGTCGGTCTCGTTCCGGCCAAGGGCATCACCCTGCCGTTCATTTCCGCCGGTGGCTCCTCCCACCTCGCCATGTGCATCGCCTGTGGCATGCTGCTTGCGCTCACCCGCCGCCGGCCCGACCCTGAGCGCTTGAAAATGCCCGGACTGACCGTCAAAGCGCGGCGATTGCGACCATACGGGACGGGGGCGCCTTGAACCGAGCTTCCGTGATACTGGCTGCCGGCGGCACCGGTGGCCACCTGTTTCCCGCCCTCGCGCTGGCCGAGGAGCTCGTCCGGCGCGGCATTCCGGTCGATCTCGTCACCGATATGCGCGGCGACCGCTACGGCGCCGATTTTCCTGCGCGCAGCGTCTTCCGCGTCCGCTCCGCGACCCCGGCTGTCGGCTCTCCGCTGAAGGCGGTGGCGGCGGCCGTCACCCTGCTGCGCGGTATCGGCGAGGCATTCTGGTTGCTGGGCAAGGTCCGCCCCGCCGCCGTGGTTGGATTCGGCGGCTATCCGAGCTTTCCCCCGCTCGTGGCTGCGCGTCTGCGCGGTGTGCCGGCGGTCCTTCACGAGCAGAACGCGGTGTTGGGCCGTGCCAATCGCGTTCTTGCCAGGATGGTCGCCCGCATCGCCACCTCCTTTCGCGAGGTGAGGTTGTTGGAAGGCGCGGCCGCGACCAAGGTTCGCCTCACCGGCAATCCGGTGCGCAGCGCCGTGCTCGCTTGCGCGGGCTTGCCCTACCAGGCGCCGTTGCCCGGCCAACCGCTGGCGATCCTCGTCTTCGGCGGCAGTCAGGGGGCCCGCGTCTTCGCTGACGTGGTCCCCGCCGCGCTGGGCCGGCTCAAGCCCGACAGAAGGCGTCTCCTAAAGGTCGTGCAGCAGTGCCGGCCGGAGGACCTGGAACGGGTCAGGGCCGCCTACCTTGAGGCCGGAATCGATGCCGAGCTCGCAACATTTTTCTCGGACCTGCCGCAACGGATGGCCGCGGCACACCTCGTCGTCTCGCGCTCGGGTGCCTCCACCGTGGCCGAGCTGGCCGTTATCGGCCGCCCTGCCATTCTCGTGCCGCTGCCCCATGCTCTTGACAACGATCAGTTGCGCAACGCGACAACGCTCGAGAGGACGGGTGGCGCCTGGTGCATTCCTCAAGCCAAGTTCACGCCCGAGCGCCTGGCTCGCGAAATCGAACGGCTTGCGTCCGATCCCGATCGGCTCACCCGCGCGGCGGCCGCAGTGCGGGAGGAGGGGCGGCCGGATGCGGTAATCCGGCTCGCCGACGTTGTCGAGGAACTGATGCGATCGCGCGGTATGCCGCTGGCTCGGGCCGGCGTATGAAGGGGGCATAACGAGGGATCGAGCAGCATGGAACTGCCCCGGGACATTGGCACCATCCACATCATCGGCGTCGGCGGCATAGGCATGAGCGCCATCGCCGAGATTCTGCACGCCAAGGGCTTCACCGTTCAGGGCAGCGACCAGAAGGAGAGCGCCAACGTGCGGCGCCTGCGTGCCAGGGGCATCCGCGTCTTCGTGGGCCACGACCCCGTGAACCTGGTCGGCGCCCGCTATGTCGTGATCTCGACCGCGGTCCAGGCCGGTAACCCGGAACTCGATGCGGCTCGCGCACGCGGACTTCCGGTCATCCGGCGGGCGGAGATGCTGGCCGAACTGATGCGGCTCTATTCCACGGTGGCGGTGACTGGCACCCACGGCAAGACCACCACCACCTCGCTCATCGCCCACGTCTTCGCCTGCGCCGGGCTCGATCCGACCGTCATCACCGGCGGCATCATCAACGACTGGGGCTCCAACGCCCGGCTCGGCAAGAGCCCCTGGATGGTGGTCGAGGCCGACGAGTCGGACGGCACCTTCATCAGGATCCCGAGCCAGTTCGGCGTCGTCACCAACATCGACCCCGAGCATCTCGACTACTTCGGCAGCGTCGAGAACATGCATCGGGAGTACGAGACTTTTATCCGCAACATCCCATTCTACGGCGCTGGCGTCGCCTGCATCGACCACCCCGTGGTGGCTGCCATGATCGAGCGCCTGGGGCTTCGCCGCGACGGCCGCCGCCTCCTCACCTACGGCGTGTCGACCGGTGCCGACCTGCTGCTGACCGGTGCACGGCAGGAAGGCTACAGCGTCCTTTTCACTGCCGAGCTCGGTGCCCGTGTCGCCGGTGGGGCGCGCACGATCAGGGACTGGCGCGTGCCCATTCCGGGGCGTCACAATGCGCTGAATGCGCTGGCTGCCATCGCCGTCGCCACCGAGGCGCGCATTCCAGATGACGTCATTCGCGGTGCGATCGAGAGCTTCTCCGGCGTTAGGCGGCGCTTCCAGCTCACCGGCACCTGGAACGGGATCGCCGTATTCGATGACTATGCGCACCACCCCGTCGAGATTGCCGCCGTCCTCGAGGCCGCCCGCGCTGGCGCCCGCGGCCGCGTCATCGCCGTGCTCGAGCCGCATCGCTACTCGCGAGTTCGCGACCTTTATGCCGACTTCTGCGCCTGTTTGCGCGATGCCGACAGCGTCATGCTGGCGCCGCTCTACAGCGCCGGCGAGAGGCCGATCGACGGCATCGACAGCAAGACGCTCGCCGACGGCATCCGTCGCGCGGGCCACCCTTCCGTCGTCACTGTCGACGGCCCGGATGCCGTCGCCGCCCTGCTGCGCCGTCACGCCCGCCCGGGCGACACCGTGATCGTGCTCGGCGCCGGCAATTCCACCGAGTGGGCCCACCAGCTTCCAGCGCTGCTCGCCGACGAGTCCAAGCGCTTGGGCGCGGCGGTTTGAGCAGGGAGTGTGCAGGATGTTACGAAGGATGCGCCGATGACGTTTCCGGATATCGTCCCGGACCTCGTTGAAGCGATGCCGGCGCTGCGTGGCAGGCTTGTCGCCAACCAGCCGCTCGCCGCCGTCACCTGGTTCCGCGTCGGCGGCGCAGCGCAGGTGTTTTACTCGCCGGCCGATGAAGACGACCTCGCCTACTTCCTCGGCCATCTGCCGCCCGATCTGCCGGTCACCGTAATCGGTCTCGGCTCCAATCTGCTGGTGCGCGACGGCGGCATCCCCGGCGTCGTCATCAGGCTGGGCCGCGGCTTCGGCGAGACCGGCCTCGGTCCGGACCACACCATCCGCGCCGGCGCCGCCGTGCCCGATGTGAAGCTCGCGCGCGCCGCCGCCGATGCCGGCCTCTCGGGCCTCGCCTTCTACCGCGGCATTCCGGGCAGCATCGGCGGGGCGCTGAGGATGAACGCCGGCGCGCACGGGCGCGAGACGAAGGACGTGCTGATCTCCGCCCGCGCCGTCGATCGGCAAGGTCGCCTTCATGCACTGAGCCTCGCCGACATGAACTACGCCTACCGCCATTGCGGCGTGCCCTCCGACTGGATTTTCACCGAAGCGCTGTTTCGCGCCGAGCCGGGCGATCCGGCCGAGATTCTGAAGGAGATGGAAGCGGTCGCCGAGTACCGGGAGGCCAACCAGCCGATCAGGGAGCGCACCGGCGGCTCGACGTTCAAGAACCCGCCCGGACATAGCGCTTGGCGGCTGATCGACGAGGCCGGCTGTCGCGGCCTGCGCGTCGGCGGCGCCATGGTCTCCGCCATGCATTGCAACTTCCTGATCAACGACCGGGGAGCGACCGCGGAGGACATCGAGCGTCTCGGCGAAACGGTGCGCGCCCGCGTTAGGGCGGTCTGCGGAGTGAGCCTCGAGTGGGAAATCGTGCGCCTCGGCAATCCGCTCGCTGGCCGGCCGGCGGGCGAGGCGCTCGCCCTGGCGGTGCCCGCATGACCGCCGCCCGCGGCCCGAAGCGGTACCGCCATGTCGCCGTGCTCATGGGCGGCTGGTCGGCCGAGCGCGAGGTGAGCCTGCGCTCCGGCGCGGCCTGTGCCGATGCGCTGGAAGAAGCGGGCTATACCGTCAGCCGCATCGATGTCGGCCGCGACATCGCCGAGCGGCTGCGCAAGCTCGCGCCCGACGTCTGCTTCAATGCTTTGCACGGGCGCTGGGGCGAGGATGGCTGCATGCAGGGCATCCTGGAGTGCCTTGGGATTCCTTATACTCATTCGGGCGTGTTGGCGTCCGCCCTTGCCATGCACAAGGAGCAGGCCAAGCGCGTGCTGCAGGCGGCCGGTGTGCCGGTGGCGGAGGGAAAGGTCGTCTCGCGCGAGTCTGCGCTAGCGCGCCACGCCATGGAGCCGCCCTACGTCGCCAAGCCGATCGCCGAAGGCTCGAGCGTGGGAGTGGTCATTGTCCGCGCCGGCGCCAACCGCCCGCCCGAGGCGATCGGCGCCATCCCCGCGCTCGACAACCTTATCATGGTCGAGCGCTTCGTCGCCGGTCGCGAGCTGACCTGCGGCGTCATCGACGGCCGCGCCACTGGCGTCATTGACATCGTACCGGCCGCCAATCTTGAGTTTTATGACTACGAGGCAAAGTATGCGCCTGGCGGATCGCGCCATATTCTTCCAGCCCGGATTCCCGACGGCGTCACGGCCGCCGTCCAGCGTTTCACGCTTGCCGCCCACCGCGCCCTCGGCTGCCGCGGCGTCTCCCGTGCCGACTTTCGCTATGACGACACGCCCGGCGGATCGGCCGATCTGGTCTGCCTCGAGGTCAACACCCAGCCTGGCATGACCGCCACCTCTCTGGTGCCCGAGCTCGCCCGGCACATGGGGCTGAGCTTTCCCGACCTTGTCACCTGGATGGTCGAGGATGCTTCCCTCGACCGGTGATTAGGCCGTTTGTCGGCCGGCCGATCGCGGTTAACGGGGCGTTTACCCAACTGCTCGCATGCTCGCGCCCGAGGGGCTGCACCGGGTGTGGCTCCATGGGATTTGCACCGTGCGCACCGTGTCGTGGGATGAGGCTGTTGGCGCTGTCATTGTCTGGCCCGCGGTCAGGCCCACGCCGCGGCCGCCGGGCGGCTGACCCGCCCAGGGTGCCGGGCCCGGCGCCGTTTAAGCGGCGCGCGCCTGCCCGCGGCCGCGCACGGCACCTGGCGGTGTTCGCCGCGATTCTCACCGGCGCGTGCATCTTCGCCGTGGTCACCGAAGGCGGGCGCACCACGCGATCGGTCCGCCCTCTCGGCGAACAGATCGACGACATCGCCACCATTGCCGGCTTCGGGTTGAGGCAGATCAACCTGACCGGACACCGTATGACGCCCGATACCGCCGTTTTCGATGCCCTCGAGCTTTCCGCCGCGGCCTCGCTACTGCGTTTCGACGGTGCCGCCGCACTCCGGCGCATCGAGCGGCTGCCCTGGGTCGAGACGGCCACCATCGAACGCATCTTTCCCGACGAGATCAGCATCACGCTGACCGAGCGCAAGCCCTATGCCGTCTGGCGCAAGCCGGGCGGCGACGTCCTGATCGACGAGGAGGGCCGTGAGCTCGGTCCCGCTGCCCGCGCCCATGCCGGCGCTCTACCCGTGATCGCCGGCGACGGCGCTGCTCTCGCCGCCCACGCCCTCTTCCGCAACCTCGAGTCTTATCCCGAGCTGCGCAACAGGCTTGTCGAGGCCGAGCGTGTTGCCGATCGGCGCTGGACGCTCACCCTCGAGCGCGGCATGCGCATCCACCTACCGGCTATGAACGAGGCCGCAGCGCTCGTGCGCCTGATGGCGCCGCGCCGCGGCGGCCGGCTCATCGACCGCGACCTCGCCCTTGTCGACCTGCGGGCCGAGGACCGGATCATCATCCGCCGCGATCCGGCGGAGTCCGCCAGTGCCGCTGCGCCGCGCTACTGACAGCACATGAAGAGCGAGAGGTGCCGGCCGGTGTCGGGACTGGGTAGGAAGACGGCGGGGGGCGGGGAGGCTCGCGGCTTTCTCGACATTGGCTCGAGCAAGGTGTGCTGCCTGATCCTCCTCGGCGATCGCGTGCTGGGCTTTGGCCTGCACCGTTCGCGTGGCATCAAGGCCGGGGTTATCGTCGACCTCGACGATGCCGAGCAGGTCGTGCGCGCCGCTGTCGACGAAGCAGAACGCATGGCCGCGGTTACGCTCGCGGGCATCCATGTCGGCGTGGCCTGCGGCAGGCTCGGCTCAGCCACCTTTAAGGGCCACGTCGAGCTCGACGACGGCCTCGTGCACCGCCGCCATCTCCTGAGCCTCGACCGCGGCGCCCGCACCTTCGCCGAGCGCGGCGGTCGCCTGCTCGTTGCCATGAACCGCATCGGCTACGGCCTCGACGGTACCGTCGGGATTCGCGATCCGCGCGGCATGACGGGCCGCCGCCTGACCGGTAGCTACCACGCCGTCACGGTCGACGAGACTCCGCTCCGCAACCTGTTGCTCTTGGTCGAGCGTTGCCACCTCGCGGTCGATGGCTTCACGCCCGTGCCGCTGGCCAGCGCCCTCGCCGCCACGAGCGAAGACGAGCGCCGCCAAGGCGTGGTCTGCCTCGACATCGGGGGCGGCGCTACAACCATTGCCGCCTTCCGGCATGGACACTTCGTTTTCGCCGACGTCGTGCCAATGGGCGGCAAGCACATCACGCTCGACATTGCGCGTTCGCTGAGGACCCCCCTTGCGGAAGCCGAGCGAATCAAGACCCTGTACGCAACCCTGGCGGGCGCTGCGTCCGACCAGAACGAGGTGATTGCATTTCCACTCGCGGGCGAAGCTGAGCCCGCGATCCATCACACGACGCGGGCAGCGCTCGGCCCCATCGTGCGACAGAGGATTGACGGTCTCTTGCAGCTCGTGCGCGAACGCCTCGATCGAAGCGGCCTTCCGGGTTGCGCCAACGATCCGATCGTCGTGACCGGCGGCACGAGCCAGCTCTTGGGCCTCGGCGGCTACGTGGCGGCCGTCCTGCGTCGCTCCGTGCGTGTCGGCGTGCCTCGACCCATTTCGGGTATGCCGCAACGCGGCACAGGTGCCTCGTTTGCTGCCGTCGCCGGGCTTGCTCTGGCCGCCGCATCGTCCGAGTACCGCCTCGCCGTGGAGCACGAGCCCGCTCCCCTTCCCCGCAGCTACCTCGGCCGCGTCGGACGATGGCTGCGCGACAGCTTCTAGAGGAGCACGACCACCGCATGAAGCACGCAACCTTGCTCGATCGCGCATCGCGAGCAGCGAGCCTCTCGTGCGCAGTGCGCGTGGCGGGCGGGCCGCGGCGGAGTTCGCCATGAACATCAGCCTGCAGCTTCCTAAGCTCACCGATCTGAAGCCCCGCATCACCGTGATCGGGGTGGGCGGTGCTGGCGGCAACGCCGTCAACAACATGATCGCCTCCGGGCTCGACGGCGTCACCTTTGTGGTCGCCAACACCGACGCCCAGGCGCTCGCTGCCTCCAGCGCCGAGCACCGTCTCCAGCTCGGTGTGACCCTGACCGAGGGGCTCGGGGCGGGCTCCCGGCCCGAAATCGGTCAGGCCGCAGCCGAAGAGGCCCTCGACGACATCCGCAGTCAGGTTTCCGGCTCGCACATGGTGTTCATTGCCGCCGGCATGGGCGGCGGCACCGGCACCGGTGCGGCCGCCGTCATCGCTCGGGTGGCCAAGGAGCTCGGCATTCTGACCATCGGCGTGGTGACGAAACCGTTCCACTTCGAGGGCTCGCGGCGCATGCGCGTAGCCGAGGCCGGCATCGCCGAGCTGCGCAAATACGTCGACACGCTGATCGTCATCCCGAACCAGAACCTGTTTCTCGTCGCCACCGAGAGGACGACCTTTGCCGAAGCCTTCGTGCTGGCCGACCAGGTGCTCTATTCCGCTGTCGCCTGCATTGTCGATTTGATCGTCAAGGATGGCCTCATCAATCTCGACCTCGCCGACGTGCGCACCATCCTGACCGGCATGGGGACCTCGATGATGGGCACTGGGGAAGCGAGCGGCGAGAACCGCGCCACGATTGCGGCCGAGGAGGCGATCGCCAATCCGCTGCTCGACAATGTCTCGCTCAAGGGGGCCAAGGGCCTGCTGTTGTCGATCACGGGCGGCAAGGACCTGACCCTGTATGAGGTCGACGAGGCTGCCTCGCGCGTGCGTCGCGAGGTCGATCCCGACGCCAACATTATCGTCGGGGCGACGTTCGACGAAAGCCTCACCGGCCGTCTCCGTGTCTCGATCGTCGCTTCCGGCATGGACCGAGCCGGCGGTGAAGGGGCCGTCGGTGCCCGTCTTGGCGGTTTGTTGCAGGCGACTGGCCTTGGCGGGTTGAAGGGCAGGCAGCGCAAGGCGGGAGGGCCTCCGCCGCTGCGGCCGTCGCCCCGCGAGCGCCAGGCTTGGTCCGCCGGCGAGGATGAGCTGACGCGTGCCCTCTCCGAGGCGATGCATCAGACCGGGCATGAGACGCACACCGAGCGCCTTGAGCCGCGCGAGCGCTGGCGTGCTGCTGACGGAACGGAGTTCGAGGAGGCACCGCCTGACTTTGGTCAGCCCGCGGACCCTCCGGCGCCCACGGGCGCGCCGCGCTCAACAGGCTTTGAGCCAGCCCCTCCCATCGAGCCGAGGCGCGGGCAGCGGCGCATTCCCGCCATCGAGGATTTCCCGACGGTCGGACAGAGGGAATATCAGGCCAAGCTTGGGGCCGCGGGCGCCTCCGACGGGGCAGCTCCGAGAAAGGCCAGTCTCATCGAGCGGCTGATGGGAGTGCGCCAGCGCAGTGCCGGGGGTCGCGCGGGCTCGGCTGCATCGTCACACAGCGCCGCCGCCTCCGGCGACCGCGCGCAGCACCAAGACGCGCCCGTTGGTTCGGACTTGAAAATGCAGCCGGCGAGTCGCGTCAACCCGGCCGAGGACGATGTTGAGCTGCCCGTGTTCTTCGATCAGGAACGCCGCGGGTGACACGCAGGATGGCGCGGCCCGCGGGTATCCCTCGAGTAACACAATGTAAGGAACCGTGATTTGTCCCTGTGGGGGCGGCGCAGATATCGTCCCTGCATCGGAGTGGTACGACCGTCGCTGCCCACGTGCCGGGTACAGGGAACCGGGTTGGGAGTCGGCACGCGGACGGCGGACAGGGGGAAAGGCGGTGCCGCCTTCTTGAGGCCACCGCCGATTTGGGGCGAGGGACGGCACACAATGCCGAAATGGGTATTTGCCGCACGGCAAACGACGATAGCCCGTGAAATCGAATTGGAAGGCAAGGGGGTGCACAGTGGGGCACCGGTAGCACTGGTGCTCCACCCCGCCGAAGCGGATGTCGGCCACCGGTTTCTGGTCTCGAGGCGGGGGCGCTTCATCGCCGACATTCCGGCCAGCGTCGACAACGTCAGGAACTTGACGCTGTGCACCGTGCTCGGCGATGATTCGGGCGTTTGCATCAGCACGGTCGAGCACCTGCTCGCCGCTCTCCGCGGCCTTGGCGTCGACAACTGCTACATCGAGGTGGACAGCAAGGAGGTGCCGATCATGGACGGCAGCTCCGCCACCTTTGTCGCTGCCATCGATGAGGCCGGCATTCGCGAGCTGACCGAGACACGCAGCTACATCAAGGTCCTCAAGACCGTTCGGGTGGAGGATGGCGATTGCTGGGGCGAGATTTCCCCGCATTCGGGCTTTCACCTCGACGTCGAGATCGACTTCGACACGCCGGTGATCGGCCGCCAGCGGCTGAGCCTGGAGATGACACCCAGCGTCTTCCGCAACGAGATTGCCCGCGCCCGCACGTTCGGCTTCATGCGCGACGTGGAGAAGCTCTGGAAGGCCGGGCTCGCGCTTGGTGCTGCGCTCGACAACACCGTCGCCATTGGCGACGATCGTATTCTGAACCCTGAGGGCCTGCGCCATCCGCAGGAATTCGTCCGCCACAAGATGCTCGATGCCGTTGGCGATCTGGCTCTCGCCGGCCATCAGCTGCTCGGCGCCTATCGCTCTGTGCGCGGCGGCCATCGCTTGAACGTCCACGTGCTGAAGGCCATGTTTGCCGATTCGAGCGCCTGGACACTGGTCCAGGGACCCCGCCTGCGCGAGCCCATCACGCGCCACGCGGGCTACGCTCTGGCGGCGGGAGAGTAGCCTTCCGAGCAGGTCTCGCATCGCACAGCGCGCAGCGGACGCAAGTCTGCCTGCCACGTCCGGGCGAAGATCGGAAGGCGCGGAACGATCCGCCTCAAACACAACACATTTTCAGATTGTTTGTTGCCCTGGTACTGCTCGCGTTTTCGGTTGACTTCGCCCGCCCGCCGTCGCGCTATGGGCGACAGCCGCATGATCGCTCGAGGAGCCGTCCCGCGGTTTGGGGAGGGGACACGTTTAGACCCATGCATCGCGCCGGCAATCCGCCCTCCAGCGCTCGCCTGCTGAGTCTCGCCTGCGGCCTGCTGGCGATGGCGCTGCTCGGCGCCTGCAGTTCCTCCAACGAGGCGGACAAGCTGTTGAACCCCGATCCGCCCGACAAGATGTTCGCCATCGCGGACAGCTTCCTGTCGCGCGGCAAGTACGAGGAGGCAGCGCGCAAGTTCGAGGATCTCGACCGCGATCATCCCTATTCGCCCGAGGCGCGCCGCGCCATCGTGCTAGCGGCCTACGCCTACTACAAGGCGTTGAAGTATCCCGAGGCGATTGCCACCGCGCGCCGCTACACCACCATGCACCCGGGCACCAAGGAGGCTCCGCTCGCACATCACATCATCGCCTCTGCCTATTTCGACGACATGAGCGGACCCAACCGCGACCAGTCGAACACGCGCAAGGCGCTCGCCGAGTACAAGATCCTTAAGGCGCGCTATCCCGACAGCCAGTACGCCAAGGATGCTGACAACCGCATCCGCATCTGCGAGGACTCCCTTGCCGCCGCCGAGATGGAGGTAGCCCGCTATTACCTCAAGCGGAAGAACTACGTCGCTGCCATCAACCGCTTCAGGACGGTGGTGACTGAGTACCAGACCACGCGGCACGTAGAGGAAGCGCTGATGCGGCTCACCGAGGCTTACATGGCGCTCGGCATCAAGCACGAGGCTCAGACCGCCGCCGCTGTGCTCGGCCACAACTTCCCGAGCTCGCCGTGGTACAAGGACGCCTACGTACTGCTGCAGTCCGACGGGCTTGCTCCGCGCGAGGACACTAGCTCCTGGCTGAGCAAGGCGTGGGCCAATGTCAAGCTGCCGAAGCTGTCGTTGAGCGGCCAGTGAGGCGCCTGCCCGCCGCTTCCGTGCCTGCTGCCCAGGCAAGCTCCTGCGGGGCTTGATTGCCCCCCGCCCTCCGGGCCAAATGGCGGCGCGATTTGAACGCCGATGCCGATGCCCGCCAAGCCAGCCGCCCGCAAGCCCGTCGAGACCTTGAGCGCCAAGGAGGCGCGCGCCGAGCTAGCCGAGCTTGCGCGGCTCATCGCCCACCACGACGAGCTTTACTACCGACAGGACGCGCCGGAGATCTCCGACGCCGAGTACGACGCGCTCGTCAGGCGCAACGCCGCCATCGAGGCCCGCTTTCCCGACCTCATCCGCCCCGACAGCCCCTCGCGCCGGGTAGGCGCCGCTCCCGCCGAGGGCTTTGCCAAGCTGCGGCACCGCGTGCCGATGCTGTCACTCTCCAACGCCTTTTCCGAGGAGGAGGTCGCCGATTTCGTCGAGCGCGTGCGCCGCTTTTTGAAGCTCGGTCCCGGCGCCGACCTCGCCTTCACCGCCGAACCCAAGATCGACGGCCTGTCCATCTCAATCCGTTATGACGACGGCCGGCTCACCGAGGCCGCCACCAGGGGCGACGGCACCGAGGGCGAGAACGTCACTGCGAATGTGCGCACCATTTCCGACATACCGCACCGCCTTGTCGGCCGCGACGTGCCCGCTACCATCGACGTGCGCGGTGAGATCTACATGCGCATCGACGACTTCAGGAAGCTCAACGCCGACCAAGCGGCGGCCGGAGCCAAGGTGTTCGCCAACCCGCGCAACTTTGCCGCCGGCTCGCTGCGCCAGCTCGACCCCAGAATCACCGCCTCGCGCCCTTTGCGTTTCTTCGCCTACACCTGGGGCGAAGCCTCCTCCCTGCCTGCCGATACGCAGATGGGCGTCGTGCAGGCGTTCAAGCGCTGGGGCCTCCCTGTCAATCCGCGCATGCGGCTTGCGCATTCGACCGACGAGCTGATCGCCTTCTATCGCGAGATCGCCCTTGAGCGCGCCTCGCTCGGCTACGACATCGACGGCGTCGTCTACAAGGTCAATCGGCTCGACTTCCAGGAGCGGCTTGGCTACGTCTCGCGTTCGCCGCGCTGGGCGCTTGCCCACAAGTTCCCCGCCGAGCGGGCAACCACCGTGCTGCGCGACATCGAGATCCAGGTCGGGCGCACGGGCGCCTTGACCCCCGTCGCCAAGCTCGAGCCCGTCACCGTTGGCGGCGTCGTGGTCTCGAACGCCACCCTGCACAACGAGGATGAGATTGCGCGCAAGGACGTGCGCATCGGCGACACGGTGATTGTGCAGCGGGCGGGCGACGTTATCCCGCAGATCGTCGGTGTGGTGAAGGAGAAGCGGCCCCGCGGCGCCAAGGCCTTTGCCTTTCCGACCGTCTGCCCGGCCTGCGGCAGCCACGCCGTGCGTGACCGCGATGCCAAGACCGGCCGGCAGGAGGCCGTGCGCCGCTGCACCGGCGGCCTCGTCTGCCCGGCCCAGCGCGTCGAGCGGCTGAAGCACTTCGCCTCGCGCAATGCCTTCGACATCGAAGGTCTGGGCGACAAGCATATCCAGGCCTTCTACGACGACGGGCTCATTGCGTCGCCGCCGGACATCTTCCGGCTCAAGGCGCGCGCTTCCGAGCTCGAGAAGCGGGAGGGCTGGGGCCCGCAGTCGGTGAGGAAGCTCCTGGCCGCCATCGACGCCCGCCGCAAGATCGGCCTCGACCGCTTCATTTATGCCCTCGGCATCCGCCATGTCGGCGAAACCACCGCGCGGTTGCTCGCCCGCGCCTACGGCGACATCGAGACGTTTCGCACCGCCATGATCGAGGCCGCCAAGGGCAAGGACACCGAGGCCTACCAGGAGCTCGACGCTATCGAGGGCATCGGCGAGACGGTGGCGGAAGCGCTGGCAGACTTCTTCGGCGAGCCCCACAACCTGCACGTGTTGGACGCCCTGCTGCGCGAGGTTGCGCCCCAGCCGCTCGCCGCCATCGACTCAGGCTCGCCCGTAGCCGGCAAAACGGTAGTGTTCACTGGGTCGCTCGAGCGCATGACCCGCAACGAGGCCAAGGCCCAGGCCGAACGGCTCGGCGCCAAAGTAGCTGGCTCCGTTTCGAGGAACACCGACTACGTCGTTGCCGGGGCCGAAGCGGGCTCCAAGCTTGCCAAGGCCCGCCAGCTCGGCATCAAGGTTCTGACCGAGGACGAGTGGCTCGCCCTCATCGCCAGGCGCTAGCGCATTTCCGCCCTGCCCTTCCAGCGGGCGAACAGTACCTGCGTATCGCCCCAGGTTCTGTGGTCAATCTCGGTGAAGCCTTCCGGAAGCGCGATGGTCGCGCCCTTCCGCTCCTCGAGCACGACGACGGCTTCGCCAGCGAGCCATGCCCCCGCCGCGGCCGATGCGAGCGCGCGTTCGCCAAGCCTCTTGCCGTAGGGCGGATCGAGAAATGCCAGCGTGAAGCCGCCGTGCTTACCCGCACGTCCAAGGCTCGTCGCATCCCGGCGGAACACCCGGGTGACGCCGGTGAGCCCCAGTGCCTCGACGTTCTGTCGGATCAGTGCGCGCGCCTCGGCGTCCTCCTCCACGAAGAGGCACGTGACCGCTCCACGCGACAGCGCCTCCAGTCCCAGCGCCCCTGTGCCCGCGAACAGGTCGAGCACCTTGGCCCCTTCGAGGGAGAAGTTGGCAATTCCGTGCGCCAGGATGTTGAACACGGCCTCGCGCACGCGGTCCGAGGTGGGGCGCAGGCCCGCGTGCTTTGGCGCGCTGAGGGCGCGGCCGCGGAAGGTGCCGCCCACGATCCTCATCAAGCGCCCTGCTCCTTGAGGATGCCGAGTTCGCGCGCAATCCGCTGCCCGAGCTGGTCGATCAACACCCGTCTCCGCACCGGTTCGGCTTCGCCCGGCCCGAGGTCGAGAAGCTGGAACGGCCCGAATGAGATGCGTATGAGGCGCGACACCTCAAGCCCCAGGGTGGCGAGCACCTTGCGCACCTCGCGGTTCTTGCCCTCGCGCAGTCCGATCGTCAGCCACACGTTGGCGCCCCTTTCGGTGTCGAGGCTGGCCTCGATCGGTCCATAGTTCATCCCATCGACCGTGATGCCGTTCTTGAGCTTGTCGAGCGCATCTTGGCTGATCCGTCCCCGCGCGCGCACGCGGTAACGCCGCAGCCACCCGGTCGACGGCAGCTCGAGATGCCGGGCGAGCGCCCCATCGGTGGTGAGCAACAGCAGCCCCTCGGTGTTGAAGTCGAGGCGCCCCACCGAGATGACGCGCGGCAGCGCCGGCGGGAGATTGGCGAACACTGTTGGCCGACCCTGCGGGTCGCGGTGCGTCGTGACGAGCCCGCGCGGCTTGTAATAGCGCCATAGCCTGATGGGCTCGGGCTCGGGCAGCGCCTTGCCGTCCACCGTGATGCGGTCTCCCGGGCCGGTATCGTATGCCGGCGTAGTGATGAGCCGCCCGTTGACCGCCACCCGCCCATCGGCGATCCATCGCTCCGCTTCCCGCCGCGAGCACAAGCCAGCCCGTGCGATCGCCTTGGCTATGCGCATGGCGCCGGGCGGCCGCGCGTGCGGCTCCCGCTTGGACGCTCCAGACGAAACCCACCGTTGACCAGGTGATGTTTTGGGCATGTGATGTGATCGCATCTTGAAGAAGAGGACTATATGGCACCGCGCGGAGAGCGAAGCTACATGGACGAGGCGCTCGCCGAGGCGCTCGCCGCCGAGGCGTTGGGTGAGGTGCCGATCGGCGCTGTCGTCGTCGCTCCCGGCGGTGCCATCGTTGCGCGTGCCGCAAACCGCACGCGCCAACTCGCCGACCCAACCGCCCACGCCGAGATGCTCGCTATCCGGGAGGCGTGCCGGAAGGCGGGCGCCGAACGCATTCCCGGCCATGACCTCTATGTCACGCTCGAGCCCTGCGCCATGTGCGCAGCCGCCATCTCCTTCGCTCGCCTCCGCCGCCTCTACTATGGCGCGGCCGACCCCAAAGGGGGCGGTGTTGAGCATGGCGCCCGCGTGTTCAGTCACGCGACCTGCCACCATGTGCCCGAGATCTATAGCGGCCTCGGGGAGGTGGAGGCGGCCGCCCTGCTGCAGAAGTTCTTCGCAACAAAGCGCCTGAGCGCCCCCTGATCGGCACGGGCTGCGGAGCCTTTTATCTGCAACAACGGATCCTTAAGCCGCTGCGGCTAGGCTGGCTGGGTCCGGCGGCAGCCGGACTCCATTTGGGCGGGGCGGCACAGGTTTCGAAATGTGGGCGGTTGGACCGGGCGAGATCGGGCAGATCGTGGCACTGGTGATGACGGCTGCGCTGGCCGGTGTCATCGGGTTCGCCCTCGCTCGCGGCAGCCGCACGGCCTCCGGGGGGCGCCGCCGCGGGGCCGGGCACGGCGGCCATCGCGGAGGCGACCTGGCTGACATCCGCGAGCAGCTCCGCGCCGTGATGCTGGCGCCGTTCGAGAGGCAGCAGCTCTTGAGCGAGTCGGAGTATCGCGCCTTCAGGATCATCGAGGAGGAGGTTGCGGTCGGGCGGCGGGGCTGTCGCGTGTTCGCACAGACCTCCATGGGCGAGATTTTGCGGTCGCCAAGCCGCAGCGCCTTTCGCTCGATCAACAGCAAGCGGATCGACGTCCTCGTGGTCGATGCGGGCGGCTGGCCGCTGCTCGCCGTCGCGTTCCAGGACGACGGGCACGACCAGGACAATGCGGCAGGCCGCAACGCGGTGAAGAGGGAGGCGCTGCGCAAGGCGGGCGTGCCCTATCTTGAGATCTACGCCACCGATGCCGACGAACTGATCCGCTCCCGCGTCCGCGAGCTGCTCGGCGGGGCCTCGGCGGCGTCCGCCGACGGCCCGGCCGGCTGGTAGTCCCGCTTCGCCTCGAACCGGCTCTGCGACTGCGCCCGAGGCTATGCGGGATTCGCAAATCTTGGACCGAAACGCATCACTCCCCATTCTTCCGTCGCCGCCGCAGCAGGCTACGTCGCAGTCTCTTGCCGGGTTCCGGCTGGGGTTCCGGCGGCACGGCGGCGGCCTCTTCTACCGTCTCGCTCGCAATCAGCCGTTCGAGCTGGCGTCGCAGGGCCACCTTGGCGGGCGCCGCCGCCGCCAGGATCTCACGCGGCTTGTAGAACTCGAGCGCATTGAACTCGACGCTGACGTCGACGTAGATGTCGGGCTGTAGCGATTTGAGCTTCTCGCGCGTGATGCTCTTTTCGAGGATCTGCACCGAGCGCATCAGCACGTCGACCGCCGACTGCCGGCGCGCGTTGCCGGAACCGGTCGCTGCTCCGCTCACGTCGACGGCAATGGTGACGTCCGCCTCGCCCGCCACCAGCTCGAAGGGCAGTGGGTTCACCAGTCCGCCGTCGACCAGCACCCGTCCGCCGCACCTGACCGGCGAGAAGATCACCGGAATGGCGATGCTGGCCGCAATCGCTGGTCGCAGCGGCCCTTCCGTGAGCACCACCGCCTCTCGCATCTCGAAATCGGTGGCGACCACCTTGAGCGGGATCTGAAGCTCGCTGAAATCCTTGGGCAGCAGATCCGCGACCAAGAGATCGAGCAGGCTCTGTGGATCGAGCAGCGAAGACCTCACCGGCAACAGCCGCAGCAGCTTCTGCACGGGCTCCGAGCGCGCCGCGAAGAGTTGCCGTGCGAGGTCGAAGCGGGCGCCGAGCGTCTCCTCGGTGATGGCGCGGATGCTGGCGGCCGAGAGTCCGGCCGCATAGGCCGCCCCGTACAGGGCACCGATCGAAGTGCCAGCGATCACCTTGGGTCTGAGGCCCAGCTCGTCGAACAGCTCGAGCACCAGGATGTGGGCGAGCCCCCGCGCTCCGCCGCTGCCGAGCGCCAGCGCAATGCTTGGTCGGCCGGGCGGCTCGATGGGCTTAGGCGGGGGGCTTGCGGGGGACATTGGAAACGGGCTCTGTTGCGGTGGCACAAGAAAAGGTCGTTGGTCCAGCTCGCTCAGCGGCTCTGGCAGAGCATCCTGCGGCCGATCATCGCGCGTTCCCGCCACCGCCCAAAGGCCGTTGCTGCTCGCGCGCGATCGCCCGCCAGCCGATGTCGGAGCGGTAGAAGCCCCCCGGCCAGTCGATGCGCCGCACCGCTTCGTACGCCCGCGCCTGCGCCTCGGCCACCGTCGCCCCACGCGCCGTGACGTTGAGTACGCGCCCGCCGTCGGCGAAAATCCGGCCCCCCTCCTGCCGCGTCCCGGCGTGGAAAATCTCCACCCCCGGCACTTTGGCGGCGTCAGATAAGCCTTTTATTTCAGTTCCTTTGAGAGGGGTGCCGGGATAGCCCTTGGCAGCCATCACGACGGTGAGCGCCGCATCCTCGTGCCAGCGCAGATCGAAGGCATCGAGCACCCCGTCTGTGGTAGCGAGCAGCGCCGGCAGCAGGTCGGACTTGAGCCGCATCACCAGCACTTGCGCCTCGGGGTCGCCGAACCGCACGTTGTACTCGATGAGCTTCGGCCCCTCGGCCGTGAGCATCAGGCCGGCATAGAGCACGCCCTTGTAAGGTGTGCCTCGCTTGGCCATCGCGGCCACCGTCGGCAGGATGATGCGGTCCATCACCTGCTTGCTGACCTCGGGCGTAACCACCGCCGCTGGCGAATAGGCGCCCATGCCGCCGGTATTGGGGCCACGGTCGCCGTCGCCGGCGCGCTTGTAGTCCTGCGCGGTGGCGAGCGGCAGCGTGTGGCGTCCGTCGACGAGCGCGAAGAAGCTGGCCTCCTCGCCGGCGAGAAATTCCTCGATGACGACCTCGGTTCCGGCGGCGCCAAACGCGCCCGTCAAGCACGCCGAAACCGCGGCTTCCGCCTCGGCGCGCGTTTCGGCGATGACGACGCCCTTGCCGGCAGCCAGTCCGTCGGCCTTGATCACCACAGGCAGTTTTTGCTGCCGCAGATAGGCTCGGGCCGCCTCGACATCGCGGAAGCGGCCATAGGCCGCGGTCGGGATCCCGTGCTCGCGGCACAGGTCCTTGGTGAAGCCCTTGGAGCCTTCCAGGCGCGCCGCCGCCTTGCATGGTCCGAACACCTTGATGCCGGCCACCGTCAGATCGTCGGCGATACCTGCCACCAGGGGACCCTCGGGCCCCACCACGACGAGCCCGATCGCCTGCTCCCTGCAGAAGCGCACCACCGCGGCATGATCGGAAACGTCGATTGCAACGCACTGCCCGAGTGCGGCGATGCCCGGATTGCCCGGTGCCGCGTAGAGCTTGCTGAGCAGCGGGCTCGCCGCCAGCGCCCACGCCAGGGCGTGCTCGCGTCCGCCCGATCCGATCAGCAGAATGTTCATCTTGTTGCCGCCGTTTAGGGAAAATCGGGACAAACCGCCCCGAGAAGGCCTTGCCCGCCGCCGATGTTGTATCATCTCTTGAGCGACGAGCAGACCCGGAACGATTCGTGGCCGAACCTGCCTACCAGAAGCCCCCCGCCAGCAATGCGGTGGAGTTCACCGTCTCGGAACTTTCCAATGCCATCAAGCGGCTGTTGGAGGACGGATTTGCTTTCGTGCGCCTGAGGGGGGAGATCTCCGGCTACCGCGGTCCCCACGCCTCGGGTCATTGCTACTTTGCGCTCAAGGACGACAAGGCCAAGATCGATGCCGTGATCTGGCGCAGCACCCTCCAGCGGCTCAGGATCAAGCCTGAGGAGGGCATGGAGGTGATCGCGCAGGGCCGCATCACCACCTATCCCGGCTCGTCCCGCTACCAGATCGTGATCGAGACGCTGGAGCCGGCGGGCCTGGGCGCCCTCATGGCGCTCCTCGAGGAGCGCAAGAGGAAGCTCGCCGCTGAGGGTCTGTTCGACGAAGCGCGCAAGAAGAAGCTCCCATTCCTGCCGAAGGTGGTCGGCGTCATCACCTCCCCGACCGGCGCCGTCATCCGCGACATGCTGCATGGCTTCAACGAGCGCTTTCCGACCCACGTCGTCGTATGGCCGGTGCGGGTGCAGGGCGATGGCTGCGCCGATGAGGTGGCCGCCGCGATTCGCGGTTTCAATGCGATCCCGCCCGGTGCGCCGGTGCCGCGGCCCGACGTGCTCATCGTGGCGCGCGGTGGCGGCAGCCTGGAGGACCTGTGGGGTTTCAACGAGGAGATCGTGGCACGCGCCGCCGCCTTAAGCCAGATTCCGCTGATCTCGGCGGTCGGCCACGAGACCGACTGGACTCTGATCGACCTCGTCGCCGACGCGCGCGCCCCGACCCCAACCAAGGCGGCCGAATGGGCGGTGCCCAAGCTGAGCGACCTCTTGGAATCGACACGGACGCTGGGCCATCGGGCGCGGGTTGCGATCGCTCGCGCCCTTGCCGGCCAGCGCGCTCACCTCAAGGCAGCGGCGCGCGGCTTGCCGCGCCTCGAAGACCTCATCGCCCTGCCGCGCCAGCGCTTCGACGCCGTCGACCGTCGCCTCTCTCGTGCACTGCTCGCCAATGCGCGCGCCCATGCCATTCGCCACGCCCGGCTATCGACCCGCCTGCATCCCCGTCTTCTGTCGGTGCGCCTCGAGCGGGCGAAAGAGCGGCTCGGTGCGCCTCGAGCGGGCGAAAGAGCGGCTCGAGCGTGCTTGGCATCACGGCGAGCGCGGCCTTGCGCGCCTGGCCGCGCGCAACCAGTCGAGGTTCGACCGCGTAGCCGGCCGCGTTGGCCCGCAAATCCTTCTGCACCACATCCGTCGTTGTCGCGAAGGCCTCGATGGCTGTAGCAAGCTGCTCGCCGCGCTGAGTTACCAGAGCGTGCTGAAGCGCGGCTATGCGCTGGTGCGCGACGAGGCCGGGCGCACGGTACGGACCGTGTCGCAGGCCCCACCCGGCGCACGGCTCTCCATTGAGGTGTCAGACGGGACGTTCACCGCCGAGACGCTCGATGGCGGTAAACTTGTGGAGGACACGGATCGTGATCAAGCTCGAACCGCGCGCCCGGAGAGGCGGCGCACCTCCAGCACCGGCCGCTCCGGCGCTGGCGGGCAGGGTTCGCTGTTCTGAATGTCAGACCTCGAATTGATACGCGCACTTGACGTTGCTGGCGCCATTGGCGATGTGAGAGAGACCGGGACCGACCCGCAGGATGGACAATGAACCGGATCGACAGGCTGTTTGGGCTGAAAGGGGAGGCGCGCGTCAGGTTTCTCGACGGCGAGTTTCAGGTATTGTCCCCCGGGGATTTTGTTCGCTGCGCGGTCACCGGCGAGCCGATTCCCTTGAGCGAGCTCAAGTATTGGAGCGTCGAACTGCAGGAGGCCTACGCCTCCGTTGAGATATCGCTTCGTCGCTACCTTGAAGTGCGGCGCCGGCGGGCTTGAAGCAGCGCGCCTACTCCGCGACGCCGGTGCCCGCCCTGCCGCGCTTGGCCCTGAGCGAGAGGTCGATCAGGGACGAAAGTCGCTCCATATCCCGCGCCTCGAGAGTAAGCTCGATGCGCAGCACGCGCGCAATCGCTCGCAGTTCGCCCTTAAGCCCCGCGCTGCCCGCGAGCCGGACGTGATCCTTTTCCGTGGTTACCAACATCGCCTTGTTCGCCGCGGCAAGACGCAGCAAGCGGTCGGCGTCCGCCTCCGAGAAGGGATGATGGTCCGGAAAGGCGATCCGCTCCACGACGATCGCTCCGAGCGCTTCGAGCAGCCGGAAGAAGCGTTCCGGATTGGCGATGCCGGCAATCGCGACGACCCTGGCTCCTTTGAACGCCGAGGTATCGCCGACCGGCTGCGGCCGCCCCTCCAGCACAGGACCTGGAAAACGCCGCCTCAGCCATTCGCCGACCGCGCTCGCCTCCTGCCCCGGACCCTGCGGCGGGTGATTGACGAGGACGGCATCGGCGAGGCGTAGCTGAAACTCCAGCGGCGCCCGCAGCGGTCCCGCCGGCAGCACTTGGCCGCCCGCCGGCAGCACTTGGCCGTGCCGAATCCTCTCCTGCCGTCGACGACCGCGATGGTCAGATCCTTGGTGAGCGAGGGGTTCTGCAGCCCGTCGTCCATGACGATGACGTTTGCCCGCTCCCCGCCCTCTTCGATGGCTCTGGCTCCGGCTGCGCGGTCACGGGCGACGAACGTGGTCGCTTGCTGCGCCATGATCAGCGCTTCGTCACCGACCTCGGCCGCCGCATCGCGCCCTGGATCGACACGGCGAGGCCCGGGCAGCCGGCCGCCGTACCCGCGAGCAAGCAACGCCGGCCGTTCCCCGCGGCCCTTCAGCGCGCGAACGATGAGGAGTGCAAGCGGGGTCTTGCCGGTGCCGCCGACCGTGAAGTTCCCTACGCAAATGACGGGCAGCTGGGACCGAAAGGGCCTGCCGTGGGTGAAGCGGCGTACGGCCAGCGCTCCGTACGTCGCCGCGATCGGATAGAGCAGGCGGGCGCGCCAGTCGGACTGCTCCATGTACCACCACGAGGGCTCATCAACTGGCACGCAGCAGTCCCTTGTCCTCGGGAAGGAACTTGAGGAGCTCATCGACGGTGCGTTGCAGAGCGCCCGAGAGGGTGAGCAGCGCCGACTGTGCGCCGGCCCGCATGCGGGCGAGCTCCACCTCGTCGTCCATGAGCCGGAGCACCGCGTTCGCCGCCTCGTCCGCGGAGTGGACTTCGATGGCGCCATGGTGGCGCAAGAGTGCGCTGTAGGCGTCACGGAAATTGACATAGTGCGGCCCGGTGAGCACGACGGCGCCGTGGCGTATGGCCTCGATCGGGTTCTGTCCGCCCCTGTCGACCAGTGAGCCGCCGATGAAGGCGACCGGAGCGAGCGCATAGAGTGTGCCGAGCTCGCCGATCGTGTCGGCGATGTAGATGTCGGTGGCCGCGGTCGGCAGCAGGCCTAGCGAGCGCTGCGCCACCACCATCCCGAGCCCCCTCATCAGCTCGGCGATTTCGGTTCCCCGCTCCGGGTGGCGCGGTGCGATGATGGTGCAGAAACCGGCCCGCTCCTGCGCCAACCTGCGGTGCGCGGCGGCGATTGCGCGCTCTTCGCCTTCGTGCGTGCTGGCGGCGAGGAATACCGGCCGCTCGGCCATGGCGCGCTTCAGGCGGCCGAGTTCGGCTCCGTCCGCCGGCGGCGGCGGCGCGTCGATCTTAAGGTTGCCGACGGTAAGCGTGCGACGGGCTCCGATCTGGGCGAATCGCCGCGCGAACTTCTCGTTCTGCGCCAGCACCACGTCGAAACGACTGAACAGGGGACGCGACAGGCTCTTGAACCGCTTCCAGCGGCTGAACGAGCGGTTCGACATTCGTCCGTTGACGAGTGCCAGTGGGATGCGGCGGCTGGCGGTCTCGATCACCAGGTTGGGCCACGCCTCGCTTTCGGTGAACACGGCGAGGTCGGGGCGCCAATGCTCGAGAAAGCCTCGCACGAATTGAGGGGAATCGAGGGGCACGTACTGGTGAATGTCGTCGACATTGAGCCGGCGGGCGGCGAGCCCGGCCGAGGTCACCGTGCCGGATGTAAAGAGGAAGAACAGCTCGGGCCGCTCCTCGCGCAGCGCGTCCGCGAGCGGCAGCACCGCGTTGATCTCGCCGACACTCGCCGCATGAATCCACACCAGCCGCCCGGGCGGGCGCGGCCGGCTGGGCTGCCCCATGCGCTCGTTGCGGCGTGCGCCATCCTCTCGACCCCGGCGCTCACGCAAGCCCAGCAGAAAGGGTGCCGCGGGCTGCGCCATGCGGGTTAAGGTGGAGTAGACCTTGAGGCCCAGTCCGGGCGCGACCGCATACTCGCTTGCTTGCGGAACAGGCGTGGCTCCCCGGGGGTCGGCCCCGGCCAGTCGGTAGGCGCGCCGCATGACCGCATTGATGCCGTCCTCGACGGCCTGCCGCGCCACCTCGATCGACGCTGCATCGGCGTCGCGGTCGACCCAGATCGGATCGCCGCACACGATCGCCAGCCGTCCGAACGGCATATTGACAGTCATCCGGCTCCACGTGTTGAGCGCGCGATAGCGCGTCGTCGCCGCCGCGATCGGGAGGATCGGACGGCCCGAAAGCCGCGCCAGCATAACCACACCCTCGCCAGCGCGCCGCGCCGGGCCTGGCGCGGTATCCGCGGTCATGCCCACCGACACTGACTCGCCGAGACACTTGAGCGCGCTGCGCAAGGCTTGCGCCCCGCCGCGGTCCTTTCGCCGCCGGCCAGCCCCCGCGCCGCGAATGAGATCCAGCCCGAAGTAGCTGAGCGCCTGCGCGAAGATCTCAGCGTCCCCATGCTTGGCTACCATATAGCGGACCGGCAGGGCGGAGAGCACGATTCGCGGCACCATCAAGAACTGGCCGTGCCAGGTGGTTAGGATGAAGGGGCTATGGCGGCGCAGATACGCGCCGAGATCCGTCGGCTCGCTGCACAGCCGGGAGGTGCGGAGCACCAAGTTTATGTAGCGCCCAACCGAGCGGCCGGCGATGCGATGGAACTTCCCCTTGTCCATGACCGTCGAGCCATTGAGCGGGGCACCGGCACGAGCTCGAAAGGAATTTCGGCGGCCGGCGCAGACACATGTTGCTCCTGGTCTCTATAGCGGATAGAGAGCAAAAGCAAACCGTAGGAAATAGGGGAACTGGCCCCGCCGGCCTGACCGGTGGAGCGCAGCTTTCTTGTTGGGCCGCGCCAGCGATCGATTTGATGGCAAGTTTCGCCAAACACACCCGTCGGGCGATCAAGCGCGTAACGATGGGCTGGCGTCAGTCGCTCGCCGAGCACACGCCGGAGTGGGCGCGCCGTGCCTTCGGGCCGGTCGCATCCTACCTCGATATGCTTTTCGTCGATCACGGCATCTTCCGCCTGATCTATGTCAATCGCCACCGCATCGGCGCCCAGGCCTGGCGTTCGGCGCAGCCGGCGCCGCACCACATTCGCCGACTTGCCCGGCAGGGCCTGCGAACCATCGTCAATCTGCGGGGCGAACGGATGTGCGGCAGCTATTGGCTGGAGCAGGAGGCCTGTCGGCGCTACGGCATCACGCTCGTCAATTTTCAAGTTCGCTCGCGAGCGGCGCCGAGCCGGCACGAGATCAAGGCGGCGCGGGAGCTCTTCGAGCGGATCGAGTACCCGATGCTGATGCACTGCAAGTCGGGTGCGGACCGGGCCGGGCTCATGAGTGTGCTGTTCCGCTTTATCAAGGAGGGCGTGCCGCTCGAGGAGGCCAAGAAGGAGCTGGCGCTGCGCTATGGCCATATCCGGCAGGCCGACACCGGCATCCTCGACCATTTCTTCGAGACCTACCTTGAGCACAACCGGGCTCGCCCGATTCCGTTCTTTGAGTGGGTTGATACGGTCTACGATCCCGACGAACTGAAACGGTCGTTCCGGGCCAAGGGTTGGGCGAACCGCCTCGTTAACGACATCCTGCGGCGCGAGTAGCAGCGCCGCTTGGTGCTCGTGCGGCGCCGGCAGCCTCAGTGCCGTAGCGCGGCACCCTCCCCGACACTCAGGACTTGGGCCTCGCACAGCCGCGCGTAGGCTCCATCTCGGGCGAACAAATCGGCGTGCGTACCGACCTCCACCATGCGGCCGGCATCCATGACGCAGATCAGGTCGGCGTTTTGCACCGTGGAGAGGCGATGTGCGATGACCAGCGTCGTGCGGTTCCTGGTGAAGCGCGCCAGCGCCTCCTGCACCAGCCGCTCGGACTCGGTATCGAGGGCGCTCGTCGCTTCATCCAGCAGCAGAATCGGAGCATTCCTCAGGATGGCGCGAGCGAGGGCCAGTCGCTGGCGCTGGCCCCCAGAAAGGCGCAAGCCGCGATCGCCGATCCTGGTCTCATAGCCGTAGGGCTGTTCCATGATGAATTCGTGGGCCGCCGCTGCCTTTGCCGCCGCCACGATGTCGGTCTCGCCGGCATCGAGCCGCCCCAGTGCAATGTTGGCTCGGATGGTATCGTCGAACAGCGTCACCTCCTGGCTCACGATCGCTATCGAGGCCCTGAGACTTTCGAGCGTCACGTCACGGATGTCCTGCCCGTCGATGGTGATGCGCCCGCTCTCGACGTCGAACAGCCGTGGCACCAGATTGATGATCGTGGATTTGCCGGCGCCCGAGCGGCCGACGAGCGCCACCGTCTTGCCTCCCGGCACGTGCAGCGTGAAGCCGTGCACGGCGCGACCTCTCCGTCCTGCGGGATAGGTGAAGCTGACATTCTCGAAGTCGATCGTGCCAGTCGAAACCAAGAGCGGTTTCGCCCCGGGCCGGTTGACGACGCTCGGGACCTGGTCGAGCTGCTGATAGACCCGCTCCACGGCTGCAAGTCCCTCCTGCACACGCGCCGAAAGATTGCCGAGACCACGGATCGGCTGTGCCGCCATCAGCAGCGCCGTCACGAACCCCATGAAGTCGCCGACCGTCGAAATCCCGCTCGCGATGCGCCAGTAGGCGAGTGCCAGGACCCCCGCGACGGCTAAGCCGCCCAGCGCTTCGAGCATCGGGTCCACCCGGGCGCGGTTGCGCACCGCGCGCATCCTGAGGCCGAACACGCGCTCGAAGGACGTGTTGACCAGTTCGGCTGCATAGGCCTCGAGCCGGAAGGTTTTGATGAGGCGCACGCCTGAGAGCTGCTCGGTGAGCAGCGAGGTCATGTCGCCAAGCTGGTCCTGTGTCTGCCGGGCGATCCGGCGCAACCGGCTGCTGAGCACTGCGATCGGCAGGGCGGCGATCGGATAGACGCCAAGCACGACCAGCGCCATCACCCAGTCGAGATAGACCATGCTCACCGCGTAGACCGCGATCAGCAGCGTGTCGCGGATCGCCGTGTTGAGCGCCGCTTGGCCCGCGAGCTGAATGAAGGCCACGTCGTTGGTAAGCCGTGACACGAGCTGGCCCGGTGTTTCGCGGGTGAGCTGCTCGTAGTCGGCGTTGATGAGATGCGCGAACGCGCGCTTCTGGATGTCGGTGGTCATCCGCATGACGATGCGGTTCGTGGCCACCGTTTGCAGGTAGAGCAAAAGGCTGCGCAACGCACTGACCAGGACGATAGCGCCGAGCACCTGTGGCACCGCGCCGGTTTGGCCTGCGAGCAGGCTATCGAACGAGGCCTTGATGATGAGCGGATAGGCGCCGGACACCGCGGCGAGCAGCGCCGTCAACCCGAGCGCAAGGACGAGCGCTTTCCGCCGCGGCCACACCCATTCGGCAAGAAAGCGCCTGAGCAGCCCGCGCACATGGACGTCGAGCTTCAGCGGTGCGGCCTCTTGGCGCTCGTCGGGATCAGCTTGTGACACGCGTTCTCTGGCAGGCGGCTGCGGTCGATTGCGATTGCACGCTCACCGGTTCGCCTTGTTCCCCTCCGTTTGGGCAGGATCGAGCAGTCGATGCATGTGCACGATGAAGTAGCGCATGTGGGCGTTGTCCACCGTCCGCTGGGCGGCCGCCTTCCATGCCTTGTATGCCTCCGCGTAGTTCGGGTAGATGCCGACGATGTCGAGTTGGTCGAGATCGCGGAATGTGAGCGAATCGAGTGAAACGAGTTCCCCGCCGAACACCAGGTGCAGGAGCTGCTTGGGCGCCTTTTCTTCCGCCGACGTGCTCATCGATGGCAATCCCCTGTCGCCGTGCGCCGTTCCCGGCGCCTCGTTTTCAGCCTTTGTTGCCCGACCCGCCGGGCCGGGGCAAGCGAGCCGGCCCGAGGCCGGCCCATTCTGGAGCATCTGCTAACCAGGAATTTAGCAGTTCTCTTAAGCTGGTCCCAATTCGGCGATGGCACAGTGGGGTATGGTCGCGACAGACGGCCGTTTCCAGGGTTGACAGGTTGGCGGACGCAGCGGCGCTGTCGGGCGCAAGCTCGACGGCGCCGCTCGGCCATCGGCCCTCAGAGCTTGCTGGCGCCGGCCGATATCGCCATGTCCGCCACGAGCCCCAGGAACAGGATCCACCCGACTTCGCGGTTCGAACGGAAGCGGGTGAGGCAATTGCTCGCGTCCGATATCTGCAGCGTCGCGACCTGCCAGGCCAGTTGGGCGCCGGCGAGCGCGAGGGCAAGAAAGAAGATCATATGTGCCCCGGCGAGCGCAGCAGCCACGGCCCACAGGATCACCGCGCCCGCATAAAATGCGGTGAGCCACTTCTGTGTCTGCGGTCCGAATCGCAGCGCCGTTGACTTCAGCCCGAGCAGCGCGTCGTCTTCCTTGTCCTGGTGGGCATAGATGGTGTCGTAGCCGATCGTCCACAGCACGCAGCCGGCATAGAGCACGAGGGCCGGCCAATGGAGCGTGCCGAAAATCGAGGCCCAGCCGACGAGCGCGCCCCATTTGAAGGTGAGCCCGAGCACGAACTGGGGCCAGTAGGTATAGCGCTTCGCGAGCGGATAGACGGCCACCAACGCCAGCGAGGCGATCCCGACCCAGATGGTGAACGTATTGAACTGCAGCAGGACGATGAGCCCGACCAGCGAGAGGCCGACGGCGAAGGCGAACGCCTGCAACACGGTCACCTGGCCGGACGGAATCGGGCGTCTGGCCGTACGCTCGACCCGCCCATCGTAGTCGCGATCGACGATGTCGTTCCAAGTGCACCCCGCCCCGCGCATCACGAAGGCACCGATCAGGAACATGATCACATACCAAGGATCGGGGTAGGCACTGCCGCGGGCGAGCTCGGCAAGAGCCAGCGACCACCAACACGGGAACAACAAAAGCCACGCCCCGATCGGCCGGTCGAAACGGGCAAGCTTCAGGTAGGGCAGCCAGGCCTCCGGTGCGTAGCGGTCGACCCAGTTATCGGCCGGCGCATCGGCGATCGGCACTGAGCGGTGGCGCGGTTGCGGCATGGCGAGCGCACCCTTTCCGTTGGGCATGGGAGCGCTTTGACTAGCTAGCGCGCCGCATGGCCGCCATGCAACGTGACGGATCGCCGGGACCGCCTTGAAGGCTACCCCTCCCTACATCGCGGACCCCAAATGGAGTATGACCGGGCCATGGCGAGGTATGGCTTCCCCACGCAGCGCCTTTACGTCGACGCGCCGCTCGCACGCGGAGCAAGCCTCGCCTGCGACGGCGACCAGGCAAACTACTTGCTCAACGTGCTGCGGCTCGGTAATGGCGGCCGTATCCTGCTCTTCAACGGCCGTGACGGCGAGTGGGAAGCCGAGATCGCGCAGGCCGCACGCCGCCGATGCAAGCTGAACGTCATCGCTCAAAGGCGGGTCCAGGAGGATGGCCCCGATCTTGAGCTCCTGTTTGCGCCCTTGAAACGGGCCCGCCTCGACTACATGGTGCAGAAGGCGACCGAGCTCGGGGTCGACTGCCTGCGCCCCGTGCTGACGCGCCGCACCGTCCCTGAGCGCGTCAACCTCGAGCGCATGCGGGCCAATGTCATCGAGGCGGCCGAGCAGTGCGGTATCCTGCGCGTGCCCGCGGTTTCGCGGCCACAAACCCTCGAGCAGGCCATGACCGGCTGGGATGGCGCGCGCCGATTGATTTATTGCGATGAGGCTGCGAGCCTTGCCTCGCCGCTCGCCGCGCTCGCCACTCTCCCCCGCGGACCCCTGGCCGTGCTGGTCGGGCCCGAGGGGGGCTTCGACCCCGACGAGCGCAGGCTGCTGCTCGCGCAACCGTTCACCTTGAGCCTCTCCCTTGGGCCGCGCATCCTGCGGGCCGACACTGCGGCCGTCGCCGTGCTGGCCCTCGTTAATGCCACGCTCGGTGACTGGAGGTAGCGACCTCAGAGCCGCGGCCTGACCGCCGTCACCCTCCAGTCCATGCCGGTGAACCGCATCTCGGCGATCACGTCGGGGTCGGTTGCCGCCTTGTCCTTGGCGACGCCGATTTCAAAGGCCATCGGCCCGAGGATTGCAAAGTGCTTGACGTTATCCAGGCCGTAGCTCGGTGCTGCGGCGGGCCGCTGCGCGGCCTTCGGCCGTGGCGGCGGCTCAGCCGCGCTACCAGTGCCCTGGCCGATGCCGATCTTGCCGGCAATGCCGCCAAGATCGCGGAGCCCGCCGGGAAGCTGCAGACCACCGGCCGGCTGACCCGTCGCCGCCGTCCCACCAGTGCCGAATCCCGGCATGCGGCCGGCCCGCCTGAATTCCTCGCCGAAAAGCCGTTCCACGCTCTCCTTGAGCTGTCCGCCCTCGTGCGCGACGCGAATTCAGATTCTCCGGTGTGACCAGCGCTGCGAGCAACACATCGACGACGCCGGGCAAAACGGCCTGCTTGAGCTGGCCGCCGACCAGTGCCCCGGTTTGGCCGGTCTGCTTGATCTGCTGGTCATAGAATTCCGCCACCTTCTGGGTGACGGCCGGACGCAGCGAGTCCCGGACACTGGGAAAATCGATCTTGTGCGCGAGAGTCTCCGCGTCCTTGGTCTCGATCGCGCTATCGATGCTGTAGGCTGACCATCCCGGCCACACCACATAGAAGCCAAAGAGCAACAGGACCGCGAGCACGAGCAACCGCTTCATCACGCACCCCTCCCGCGTCGCGGCCGGCGCCGATCACCCGGCAGAGCGGCGACGCGGGTGCCGCCTCTGATGCCGGGTCGCGGCGGTGTCCGATGCTGAAGAGCCCCGGCCGACTACTCCCCTTGACGTGTTACCTGGCGGGACACTTCGCGAGCATCTGGTCGCGCTGCTTGGCCTGTTCCTTCCACACCTCGGGAGCGACGCTCACGCACCAGCTCAGGTGCGCGGCGCGATTGGTTGACCAGGCCGGACCGGTAAATCCGCAAGCGCGGTCGAGATTGATCTTCTGCTGCTGCAGCGCGAGGTTGGCGTACCACTCGCAATTGCTCTGCGCCTGCGCCAGCGCGTTGCCGGCGACTGCCGCGGCGCCGACAAGAGCGCCCAGCGACACGGCTGCCCAACGACGAGCGATCGACATGGTTATCTGCGTCCCTCTGGATCGTTCACAGCACATCCGGTTGCATTCTGCCAAAGCACTAGTCTTGTTCGCATGAACCGAGGCTGAATGCTGGCATCGGCAACCGTTCAGATCGGGCTTATATTCAAGCCATCATACCGTCGAAGGTCCTCGCCGCTCAATGGTTCGAGCGTTCGGGCACGGAAGGTGAATTGGAGGGCGATTGCACGTGAACACCGAACCCACGGAGGTTTTATTCTACCATCTCGAGCGACAGCCGCTGGAGCGCGTGCTGCCCAATCTCATCGAGAAGTCGCTCGAACGCGGGTGGCGCGTGGTCGTCCAGGCGGGCAGCGAGGAGCGGCTCGAAGCGCTCGATACGGCACTGTGGACCTACCGGGACGACAGCTTCCTGCCCCATGGCAGGGCCGCCGACGGCAGACCCGAGCGCCAGCCGGTCTACCTCACCACCGGCCCAGAGAATCCCAACGGCGCCAAAGTGCGCTTCCTGGTCGATGGGACGGAAGCGGGCAGCCCGCACGGATACCTTCGCCTTGTTTATCTCTTCGACGGCCGTGAACCGTCCGCCGTTGAGATCGCGCGCAGGCAATGGCGGACAATGAAGGCGACCGGTTGCGCCGTGACTTATTGGCAGCAGTCTCACTCCGGGCGCTGGGAGAAGAAGGCTTGATGTGACCCGGTCACGCGGCGCTGATTATGCGGCGCTGCGTGCTTGTTTGGTATCCCGCCAGATATCGCTTGGCGATCTCGGTTGCCGGCAGCGGTGCGCTGAAATAGTAGCCTTGACATTCGGTGCATCCTTCCGCGCGCACGCGCTCGAGCTGCTCCCTTGTTTCGACACCCTCCGCCGTCGTCGTCATTCCGAGGCTCTCGCCCAATCGGGCCACGCAGCGCACGATTGCCGTGGCCTCTTCGCTCGCCTCCGACAGGTCGTGCACGAAGCTGCGATCGATCTTGATCTTGTCGAGCGGAAACTTCCTGAAGTAGCTGAGCGAGGAGTATCCTGTACCGAAGTCATCGAGCGCGAGTCGTATACCCCGCTCGTTGGGCTGTTTCAGAACGCTGAGCGCGCTCTCGGCATCCTGCATCATGGTCGATTCGGTGATCTCGAGTTCGAGCCGCTCGGGCGGCAGCCCGCTGGCGGCGAGCGCACTAACCACGGACTGTGTGAGGTTGCGTCCCTTGAACTGCACAGGCGATAGATTGACCGAAACGATAAGCTGGGAGGGCCACTTGGCGGCTTCGGCACAGGCCTGGCGGAGCGCCCACTCGCCGATCGGGCCGATGAGCCCGGTTTCCTCTGCGATGGGAATGAACTCGGCGGGTGAGATCCTGCCACGCTCGGGGTGGTTCCAGCGCAGCAAGGCTTCGAATCCCGAAATCTCGTTGCGCTCAAGGTTGATCTGCGGCTGGTAATGCAGCTCGAGTTCCCCGTTGGCGAGTGCCAGGCGCAGGTCCCGCTCCAGACTGCGCCGGGCCTGCATGCGCTGATCCATCTCGGGTTCGAAGAAGCAATAGCCGCCCCGCCCCTCGCTCTTGGCCCGATGCAACGCGAGGCCCGCATCCTTGAGGAGCTGCTCTGGCTGTATGCTGTCGTCGGGCGCGATTGCAATCCCGATGCTGACGAAGACAGCCTGGTGGTGGTCGCCGAGTTCGAAGGGCACCGTGAGAGTGGCCTGGAGTCTCTTTGCGATCTCTGCGGCAGCCGCACCCGCGTTGCTCACCGTCTGCAGGACGGCAAACTCGTCTCCTCCAACCCGCGCCGTATCGCTTTCGGGGACGCGGCGCCTGAGCCGGTTAGCAATTTCCTTGAGCAGGGCGTCGCCGACCCGATGTCCCACCGAATCGTTGATCTCCTTGAACCGGTCGACACCGAGCAGGAACACGGCGACGCGCTGGTTTTGCTGACGCGCCTTGGCGATTGAATCGGTGAGACGCTCGATGAATCGCGCGCGATTGGGAAGATCGGTCAGGGCGTCATGGGTGGCGAGCCGTTCGACCCTGGCTTCCATCCGCCGGCGCTCGGTGACATCTTCGTGCGTTGCCACCCATCCGCCCTCGCCGGTAGGCGTGATTGTAACCGATATCATGCGTCCATCACGCATCTCCCTCACTCGACATGCCGGCACGGCGTGCCGAGCCACGGCGATTCTCTCCTGTATGTAGGCCTCGGGATCGGTACCGACGAAGAAGCCGTTGGCGATGCGGGCATTGAGGATGTCCCTAAGCGGGGTTCCGGGCTTCAGCTGCTCTGGCGACAGGCCGTACATTTGGGCATAGCGGTCGTTGCAGATGATGAGCCGCTGGTCGCGATCGAACATGGCGAGTCCTTGGGACATGTTGGCGAGAGCGTTCTGGAACCGCTGATACTGGCTCCTCAACGCCGCTTCCTGTTCTTTCAGCGCGGTTATGTCCCTGATCACGAACACCTCGTTCGACGAGGAGGCCGACTTGATCGGTTGGCGGATCACGCTGACGGGCACCTCCCTGCCGTCGGCGGTGGGGAGCGTCGCGTCGATCCGGTCGCCGAAGGCAAGCTGCGACACGCCGGGCGGGACCTTGATCACCTCACCGATCATGCGCCTTCCGATCACTGCATCGGCCGAACATCCCGCAAGCTCCGCAAGCTGACGGTTGACCCGAACGACCACGCCATTCTTTGCGAAGGCGAGACCCTCGAGCGCCGCATCGGCGAGCTCGCGGCTGCGCGCCCGATGAACTCGGCGGGACTGGCTGTGGATCAGCGCCGCTGTCAGCCCACTGAGCAGCAGAGGAACGGCAAGGCACACGACCGCCACCGCCACCGCGAGGTTGCCCGTGGCATTCGCGTCCGGCCTGACCGTCGGCTCCGCGCCGTACATGATCGCTTGGGCTGCGACCGCGTGCGAGGCGCCGATCGCGATGGCAAGCAACGCCGTGGCTGCGGCGATCCGATAACGGCCATTGAGTTCGCGAAATAGGACCATCGCCGCCGACGTGAGTACAGCGCCGATGGCAATTGCTGCAACCGCTGGTCCCGCTTGCCATCCGAGCTCGCCCTGAGCCACCAGCGCTGACGTGCCGACGAGCTGCATGAGACCGAGCGCCGTTCCGAGGATCGCGCCGCCTGCCGCCGCTCTTGCCCGCCCGCCGCCGCGAGCGACGACGGCCGAGCCCGTCAGCGTACCTGCGATGGCAAGCAGCAGCGAACCGCTTGCGAGCGCGAGATCGGGGCTATCGGCCGCGCTCTGGCCTGCCATCACCGCAAGGACATGCGCAGCCCAGATTCCGGGACCCGCACAGGTGCCGGTCAGGAATAGCCAGCCCTGGCGCGTGCCGCGCCGATCCGCGACCGCATGGCCGAGCAGAGCGAATGCGGCGAAGGCAGCAAGCATGCCGACGACAGCCGCCGCCACGGCAAGCTCATACTGGTAAGCCAAGGAACCAGCGACGCTGTTCACGGCGAATTCCGATCGACGGTCTGTGAAAAAATTGCCAGAAACTACTAAAAACGGCGTAAAATCTCTCTCACACTGTGCGCCGAACTCGAAAATGACTTGAAAAGATTTCGTTCGTGGAAGGTAAAGGCCTTTCAGATTTTGTGCGGCGCAACACCTTTGGCGTCGATCCTCTTACGGGCGAAAGCCGCCTCCGCCGAGTGCCGTTTTCGCACGAGCGGGAATTTGGCAGGAGTTCGACGATCCAACGCCGACCTTGAGCGGCGCGCTGGTCAATCCATCCGCCGTCGCGCCCCCTGCACGCTCGCCCGCCGGCGCTTTGCCGGTCTACGTAACGCGCTGCTCTCCATGCTGAAGAGATTCTTGTAGGTCTCACGCAGCTCGCCCTTCAACACCTTGCCCATCGTGTTGCGAGGCAAACTTTCGAGGAACAGGACGTGCTTGGGCAGCTTGTACTTGGCAAGCCGCCCCTCGAGTGCTTTCACGATGGCGTCCTCGTCGAGCTTGGCCTGCTTGTCCTTGACGACGGCCGCGGTCACGCCTTCTCCGAAGTCGGGATGTGGCACGCCGAATACCGCGCTTTCGACCACGCCGGGGATGGCGTCGATCTCGCTTTCTACCTCTTTGGGATAGACGTTGTAGCCGCCGCTGATGACGAGGTCCTTCCCGCGTCCAACTATGCTGACATAGCCACGCCGATCGATCTTGCCGAGATCGCCGGTAATGAAGAACCCATCGCTGCGGAACTCGGCCTTGGTCTTTTCCGGCATGCGCCAATAACCCTTGCAGACATTGGGTCCGCGTACTTCGATCATGCCGATCTTGCCGTTGCCGAGCGGCCTTCCGGTTTCGGGATCGCTAATGCGCAGTTCGACGCCGGGTAAGGGAAAGCCGACCGATCCTGGCACCCGCTCCCCGTCGTAAGGATTGGAAGTGAGCATCCCGGTCTCGGTCATGCCGTAGCGCTCCAGAATGGCGTGCCCGGTACGCGCCTGCCACTCGCGATGCGTTTCGGCCAGCAGAGGCGCCGATCCCGAAATGAACAGGCGCATGTGGGCCATGGTGTTGCGGTTGGTGCGCGCGTCCTTGAGCAGCCGCGTGTAGAAGGTCGGCACGCCCATCATCACTGTGGCGCGGGGAAGCGCGCGAAAGACGTCGGCCGGATCGAACTTGGGAAGGAAGATCATGGAGGCGCCCGCCATCAGCACCACGTTGGTAGCGACGAACAGGCCATGCGTATGAAAGATCGGCAGCGCGTGCAGCAGCACGTCGTCTGACGTAAAGCGCCAGTATTCGGTCAGCACCGCGGCGTTCGACGACAGATTTTCGCACGTCAGCATCGCGCCCTTCGAGCGGCCGGTCGTGCCGGAGGTGTAAAGGATCGCCGCAAGGTCGTCCCTGGCGCGGGCAACGTCGTCAAACTCCGAGCGGCACTCGCCAGCGAGGCCCATCAGCGTGCCCGCGCCGGCGCTGTCCATGGTCTCGATTGCAGCAACGCCCAGACGCCTTGCCGCGGGCTTGAGCGTCTCCCGCCGCTCGGGCGCGCACACCAGCACGCGCGGTTCCGCGTCGGCGATGAAGTATTCAAGTTCAGAGCGGGTGTAGGCGGTGTTCAGCGGCAGGTAGACCGCTCCCACGCGCAGGCATGCCAGATAGAGCATGAGCGCTTCGGGCGACTTCTCGACCTGGACCGCGACCCGGTCCCCCGGCCGCGTCCCAAGCGCAACGAGCGCGTTCGCGATCCGTCCGGAAGTGGCGAATGCATCCGTGTACGTGATCGCGCGCTCCTCCAGCGTCTCGATGAAGGGCCGCGATGGGTCGCTGATGCGGGCAGCGATGTTCGAGAACAGGTTGTCGCTCATGGTACGTGTGGGGTCCCCTCTTGGCACCAGACGAGTACACCTGCCGCAATGAGCGTGTCCACTGCCCGTACCGGTTGGCCGCGCAGCCCTCGACCCAGGATCGGCCCGATTTGAGGCTTCACTGCCGCAACCATCCGGCGGATACTGCCATTCGACTTGACCTGGGCCGGGCCCGGCTAGCCGCGGGCGCCGGCCTCAACGTGCGGGGCTCGCTGCTTGGAGAACATGTCGTTCCTCAACACGGTGCTGCTGCTCGGCGCGTTGCTGATGTTGGCTGGCATTCTCTCGAGCCTCATCGCGGCCCGCTTCGGCGCTCCATTGCTGCTGATCTTCTTGGTGATCGGCATGCTGGCCGGCGAGAACGGGCCGGGCGGGATCGCCTTCAATGACTACGGACTGACCTACCTTGTCGGCTCCCTGGCGCTCGCCATCATCCTGTTCGACGGCGGCCTGCGCACGCAGCTGTCGCGCTTCGGCGACGCGATCCTGCCGGCGGCGACGCTGGCCACTGTCGGGGTCGTGATGACCGCGGTACCGACCGGGCTTCTGGCGGCTTGGCTTCTCGGCTTGTCGTTGCTCGAGGGCCTGCTGGTGGGTGCCATCGTAAGCTCCACGGACGCTGCCGCAGTGTTCTTCCTGTTGCGCGCCGGCGGCATGCAGTTGCGGCGCCGGGTCGGTGCCACGCTCGAGATTGAATCGGCCACCAACGATCCGGCCGCCATGTTCCTGACCCTGGTCCTTGTCGAACTGGTACGAGCCGGCCGTACGGGTATCGATTTGGACACGCTGACCATCTTGCTGGAGCACGCCGCGCTCGGCGGCCTCATCGGCCTCGCCGGCGGGCTGACAATTGTCGGTGGGCTCAATCGCATCAGTTTCCCCTCCGGCCTCCATCCCCTGTTCGTTGCCGCCTCTGCCATCGTCGTCTACGCCGCTGCCTCGCTGGCTGGGGGGTCGGGCTTTCTCGCCGCCTATCTCGCCGGGCTCGTCGTCGGCAACCGGCCGGTCAGGGCGTTCGCCTCGATCCTGAGCTTTCACGACGGTGCCACTTGGCTCGCCCAGATCGCTATGTTCCTGGTGCTCGGCCTGCTGGTGACACCCACGGAGCTGCTCGCCACGTTGGCGCCTGCACTGGCTATTGCGGTGTTCCTCATGGTCGTCGGCCGCCCGGTAGCGGTGTGGGCCTGCCTGTTGCCGTTCAATTTCACCACGCGCGAAAAGCTTTTCATGTCGTGGGTCGGACTTCGCGGTGCGGTGTCGATCTTCCTTGCCGCGATTCCGGTGCTCACCGAGTTGCCCAACGCCTCGATGTACTTCAACGTGGCCTTCGTCGTGGTTCTGGTCTCGCTCATCGTTCAGGGCTGGAGCATCACCTGGAGCGCCAGAAAGCTCGGCGTCGCCCTCCTCAACCCCGCGCCGGCTGTGCAACGGATCGAGATCGACCTTCCGGGCCAGCTCGAGCTCGAGTTGGTTGGTTACCCGATCCAGGAAGGCAGCCGTGTGCTGAGCGAGAAGGCCCTTCCCGAGTGGGCCACCTGCACGCTGGTTGTCCGCAATGACCTCGTGCTCGCTCCGCAGGAGGCCGGCGCGCTCAAAGCGGGCGACTATGTGTATTTCTTGGTGCCGCCGGACCGAGTACTGAGTTTCGACCGCTATTTCAGTCCCGAGGAGCGGATCGTGGAGCACGGCATCTTCCGCTTCCCCGGCGACATGAAGGTCGGCGAGCTCGAGGACTTCTACGGCTTGCCCCACATTGAGGAGCGCAAGGAGGCCACCGTCGCCGACATCTTTGCCGACCGCTTCGAGAACCAGCTGCGCGTCGGTGACAAGGTCGAGGTCGGCCCGGTGACGCTCGTTTGCGAAGAGGTCGAGAACGAGCGTGCCAAAACCGTGTCCCTGCTCATCGCCGAAACCGAGAGCGAAACGCCGCCCAAGGCCTGGAAGGCGGCTCTGGAGAGCGTGCTACGGAGCACGCGCACGCTCATCTCCCGCATATGATGATTGTCGGTGCTTCAGGTCGCCTCTGTCCTGCCGGAGGGCACGGGTGAGAAGGCGGCCAGGATCAGCTCCCGCGTGTAGGGGTGCTGCGGCCGGCCCACGATGTCCTCCGTCTGCCCCGTTTCGACCACGCGGCCATGACGCATGACCATCACGCGGTCGGCCAACGCGCGCACCACTGCGAGATCGTGGCTGATGAACACATAGGCGAGCCCGTGCGCCGCCTGCAGCCGCGCGAGCAGCTCGACGATCTCCTTCTGCACCGACCGGTCGAGGGCGGACGTCGGCTCGTCCAGCACCACGAGCTTCGGCTGCAGGATCATGGCGCGTGCGATGGCGATGCGCTGGCGCTGGCCGCCGGAGAACTCGTGTGGGAAGCGATGGCGCGTTGCGGGGTCGAGCTGCATCTCCTCGAAGGCCGCCGCTGCCCGCCGGTCGCGCTCGGCGCGGCTCAAACCTCTCTCGTGTACGAGCAGCCCTTCGGTGACGATCTCGCCGGCCGTGAGCCGCGGCGACAGCGAGCCGTAGGGGTCCTGGAACACGAGCTGCATGTGCCGGCGCAGTGGACGCAGGGCGCCGCGATCGAGCGGCATCAGCGCGCGGTCCTCAAGCGATATGCTCCCGGCTGCCGGCACCAGACGCAGCAGCGCGCGGCCGAGCGTTGACTTGCCCGAGCCCGATTCGCCCACGACACCCACGGTCTCGCCGCGCCGCACCTGAAGGTCCACGCCGTCGACCGCATGGATGGCCGGCCGGCCGCTGCGGAGGAGGCCTCGGCGCAGCCAGAAGGTCACGCTCACCTTCCGCGCGTCGAGCACCAGCGGCGCCGTCGGCTCCGGCGGCGGCTTGCGCCCGCCGGGCTCCGCCTCGATCAGCATGCGCGTGTAGGCGTGGGACGGTGCCGCAAACAGCACGCGGGTCGGCCCCTGCTCCACCACCGCCCCCGCGCGCATGACAACGGCACGGTCAGCGAAGCGGCGCACGAGCCCGAGGTCGTGGGTGATGAAGATCATGCCGAGCCCGAGCTGCTGCTTAAGGTCGGCGAGCAATGCCAGGATGCGCGCCTGCACGGTGACGTCGAGCGCCGTGGTTGGCTCGTCTGCGATGAGCAGCTCCGGGCTGTTGGCGAGCGCCATGGCGATCATCACGCGCTGGCGCTGGCCGCCGGAGAGTTCGTGCGGGTAGGCGTCGACACGCGCCTCCGGCCGCTCGATGCCAACCTCCGCGAGCAGCTCAATCGCCCTCCGCCGCGCCGCCGCGCGCGACAGGCCCTGGTGTTGCATGAGCGGCAGTGCGATCTGCTTGCCGACCTTGAACAGTGGATCGAGCGAGGTCATCGGCTCCTGGAAGATCATGCTAAGCCTGGAGCCGCGGATGCGGTTCAGATCGCGAGCGGGAAGGCCCAGGATCTCCTCGCCCTGAAAACGGACCGATCCGCTCGCGTAGCCATTGGCAGCGATGAGCCCCATGATTGCCAGCGCGGCCTGCGTCTTGCCCGACCCCGACTCGCCGACGATCGCCACGGTCTCGCCCCTGGCCACGTCGAGGTCGAGCCCATTGACCGCGTGCACTTCCCCGCCGCTGACCCGGAAGCGGACGTCGAGGTTGCGCACCGCGAGCAGCGCCGCCGCCATGGCTCACCGATCCTTGGGGTCGAGCGCATCGCGCAGGCCGTCGCCGATGAAGTTGAGCGCAAACAGTGTGAAGACCAGAAAGGCCGCCGGAAAGATCAGCAGCCACGGTGCGCCCTGGATGTTGCGCGACCCCTCCGCGATCAGTACACCCCAGCTCGTCATCGGCTCCTGCACGCCGAGCCCGAGAAAGGAGAGCAGACTCTCGAGCAGGATGACCTTCGGTATCAGCAGCGTCATATAGACGACCACTGGCCCGAGCAGATTCGGCACCACGTGGCGGGCGAGGATGCCTCCCGCTCCGACGCCAAGCGCCTCGGCCGCCTGCACGTACTCCCGCCGCCGGATTGACAACGTCTGCCCGCGCACGATGCGCGCCATGTCGAGCCACTCGATGGCCCCGACCGCGATGAACATCAGCACGAAGTTGCGCCCGAACATGACGACCAAGAGGATCACGAAGAAGACGAAGGGCAGCGCGTAGAGCACGTCGACGATCCGCATCATCACCATGTCGGCGCGCCCGCCGAGATAGCCGGCGATCGCGCCGTAGCTGACCCCGATTACCAGCGCGACGAGCGTGGCAAGTGCGCCGATGGCGAGCGATACGCGCCCCGCGATCAGCGTGCGTGTGAGAAGATCGCGCCCGTTCGAGTCGGTGCCGAACAGGAATCGGTGCCGCTCGATCGGCGCCTCGACCACAAGGCGGCGGCCATCCGCCGAACGTTCGAGCACGCGCCCGGATCCGAACAGGTCCGAGCGCTCGACGTAGGCCAGCAGCCGCTCGTCGAGGGCCGCAAACGACGTAGAGACGAGCGTGAAGCGCGCCGTCTCATTGCCGATCACCACCGTCTCGACCGTGCCGCGCATGCGCGCGCTGAGCCGCTTGAGCGCACTTTCCGCATGAGCCGGCCTCGGATGAGCGATGAGCGAGGCTGGCTCCCGCACGTAGTCCTGGTAAACGCGATCGTAAGCGTGCCCTGTGAGCAGCGGCCCGAACACGCACAGCAGGGCGATGGTCCCGAACAGCGCCAGGCTTGCCGCCGCCGCCCGATTGGCGAGGAGCCGTGCCATCGCCTCCGCCCACAACGAGCGGCCCTCGCCAGCCGGTGGGGGAACAACCGCCTCGCTCATGACTCGAACCGCACGCGCGGGTCGAGCGTGGCATAGGCCACATCGACCAGGAGATTGAACAGGATGACGAAGCAGGCGACGATCACGACCGTGCCCATCACCAACGTGTAATCGCGGTTGAGCGCGCCTTCCACGAAATAGCGACCGATGCCGGGCAGGCCGAAAATGGTCTCTACGATCACCGAGCCGGTGAGCAGCGCCGCCGCAGCGGGACCGAGGTAGGAGACGACCGGAAGCGCTGCTCCGCGCAGCGCGTGGCGCAGCACGGTGGAAAGCGGCAGCCCGAGCGCGTTGAGCGTGCGGATGTGGTCGGCGCGCAAGGTCTCGATCATGGCCGCCCGTGTCAGCCGGGCGATGACCGCGATCTGCGGCAGCGCAAGCACGATGACGGGTAGCACCATATTGGGCAGCGCCCCGCCATTCCAGCCGCCGACCGGAAGCCAAGCCAACATCAGCCCGAACACGATCTGCAGCAGCGGCGCAGTGACGAACGTCGGCACCGTGACGCCGAGGGTGGCGAACCCGGTCACTGCATGGTCGGCGAATCGATTCTGCCTGAGCGCGGCGATGACGCCCAGCGCACCCCCGGCAAGGATCGCCAGCGACAGCGCCGAGATGCCGAGCCATACGGAAACCGGCAGCCCCCTTGCGAACAGCTCCGCGACGGTGAAATCACGCTGATAGAAGGAGGGGCCGAAGTCGCCTTTCAGCAGCGCGGTGAGATAGAGCCAGTACTGCTCGGCGAGCGGCAGGTCGAGACGGTAGACCTTGCGCAAGTTGGCCATCACCGACGGCTCGAGTGGTTGTTCCAGGTCGAACGGTCCGCCCGGCGCCAGCCGGATCAGGAAGAAGCTCGCCGTGACGATGAGGAACAGTGTGGGGATAGCCCAGGCGAGCCGTGTCAGGATGTAGCCGAGCATGGCACCTGGCCTCGGCGAGGGGTCGCCGCTGGACCGGCTATGGCCGCAGTTTGAGAAAGCGCGTCGCGTAGGCGCCTCGCGCGTTGGTTTCGAAGCCCTCGAGCTTGTCGGAGACGAGGTTCTTCGTCGAATAGAAGAGCAGCGGGATCCACGGCATATCCCGCACGAAGATGCTCTCGGCCTGAAACAGGATCTCGGCGCGCTTCTTCAGGTCCGTCTCGGCCGCCGCCTGCCGCATCAGCCGGTCGAACTCGGGGTTCTTGTAGCGCCCGGAGTTGAACCCGGTGTTGTCGCTCTCGAGCAGGAACAGGAAGTTCTGCGGATCGGAGTAGTCCGCGATCCACCCGTAGCGGGCCACGTCGAACTCGCCGCCATCGCGCAAATAGGCAAAATGCGTCTTGCCGTCGGTGGTGATGAAGGTCGTCTCCACCCCGATCTGCTTCCACTGGTCGGCGATGGCGACCATCGTGCGCCGATTGTTATCGGTCATGTTGTAGCGCAGCTCCACCTTGAGCGGCTTGCCCGGGCCGAAGCCTGCTTGCGTCAGTAGCCGCTTGGCCTCGTCCTCGCGCTCGATCGGGGACTTGGCTGCGAACGGGGCCTCGGCCGGCGCCCGGTAGTTGTTGATCCCGGGCGGGATCATGCCGTAGGCGGGCAGCATGGTGCCGCCCCAAATCTCTGTCGCCAGAAACTCCCGGTCGATGGCCATGGCGAGCGCCTGGCGCACGCGCACGTCGTTGAACGGCGGCTTCGACGTCCTGACGACGAGGAACAGCGTCCCGAGGTACGGCGCGATGTGCACCCGTTTGCCAAGCTTCTGCTTGAGGAGCGCCACCTGATCAGTCGGGATGTCGGAGGTGAAGTGCAGTTCACCTGCCATGAAGCGCCGCACCGCCGCAGCCTGGTCGGGGTTCGGATAGAAGCGCACCTCGTCGATTTGCACGTTGCTGGCGTCATGGAAGTGCGGGTTCCTGGTGAGCGTGATGCGATCGTTGGGCACGAAGTCCTTGAGCTGGTAGGCACCGTTCGAGACCATGTTGCCCGCCTTCACCCAATCCTTGCCGTGCTTGTCGATTGAAGCCTTGTGTACCGGCAGACCCGTGCTGTGCGTGAGAAGCTCGAGGAAGTAGGGAGTGGGGCGTTCCAGCGCAATCTCGAGGGTGCGGGGATCGAGCGCGCTGACCCCGATGTCCTCCTCCTTGGCGCCGTTGCCCTTGTTGAAGCTCTCCGCGTTGCGGATCGGATAGAGAATGTTGGCGTATTTGGCCGCCGTCTCCGGGCGCATGATGCGGCGGAACGAGTAGACGAAGTCGTTGGCCGTCACCGGATCGCCGTTTGACCATTTGGCATTGCCGCGCAGCTTGAACGTGTAGGTTGTCCCGTCCGGGCTGAGGATCCAGCTCTCGGCGACGCCGGCTACCACCTCGCCCTTCATGTTGTGGATGACGAGACCCTCGTAGAGGTCGCGAAGGATGTGGGCCTCGGCGACCGTCGAGGTCTTGTGCGGATCGAGCGTCTCCGGATCGCCGTCGTTGCCGCGGTGAAAGACCACCTGCGCCGTGGCCGGAGAGCTCGCTGCAAGCGATGCCGCGAGAGCCGCCAGGATCAATGCACCGTGCATCCCGCGGGAGGCCATGCCCATCCTCCTTCCAACTCGGTTGGGAAAGCGGCAGTATATCACGGTAGCACCGAGGCGCGGAAAGCGGCTGCGACTGGAGGCGGCGATGCGGATCGGCGTGCCGAAGGAGATAAAAAACCACGAGTATCGCGTCGGCATGACCCCGGCGAGCGTCCGCGAGGCGGTGACGCTGGGCCATGAGGTTCTCGTCGAGACCAACGCCGCCGAGCGGCAGGGCATCTCGGATGATGATTACCGGCGCGCTGGCGCGCGCATCGCCGGCTCGGCCGAGGAGGTCTTCGCCGAGGCCGAGCTGATCGTCAAGGTCAAGGAGCCCCAGGCCAAGGAGCTGGCCTGGCTGCGCGAGGGCCAGACGCTTTTTGCCTACCTGCACCTGGCGCCCGATCCCGACCAGGCCAAGGCGCTGATGTCCTCCGGTGTCACTGCCATCGCCTACGAGACGGTGACTGGCGCCCGCACGCGCCTGCCGCTGCTCGCGCCCATGAGTGAAGTCGCCGGCCGCATGGCCGTTCAGGCCGGCGCCCACTGCCTCGAGATGGAGCGCGGCGGGCGCGGGATGCTCCTGGGCGGTGCGGCCGGCGTCGCCCCCGCCAGGGTGGTGGTGCTCGGCGGCGGCGTCGCCGGCGTCAACGCCGTGCGCATGGCGATCGGCCTGGAAGCCTCCGTGACCGTGATCGACATCGATCTGGAACGCCTTTACGCGCTCGACCAGCAGTTTGGCGCTGCCGTCAACACCGTTTTCTCGACGCGGCAGGCCATCGAAGACTACGTGTTGGACGCCGATCTCGTAATCGGTGCCGTGCTGGTGCCCGGCGCCACGGCGCCCAAACTCGTTTCGGAGGAACTCGTCCGCGCCATGAAGCGCGGCTCCGTGATCGTTGACGTCTCCATCGACCAAGGCGGCTGCGTGGCCACCTCACGGCCGACGACGCACGCCAACCCGACCTACATCGCCCACGGCGTGGTTCACTACTGCGTCACCAACATGCCGGGTGCCGTCGCGCGCACCTCGACGTTCGCCCTTAACAACGCCACCCTTCCCTTCGTGCTGGCACTGGCGCAGAAGGGACCCATGCGGGCGCTGGCGGCCGATCCGCATCTGCTGGCCGGCCTCAACGTCCATCGCGGACACATCACCCACAAGGCTGTGGCCGAGGCGCTCGGCGTGCACTACGTGCCGGCCAGCGAGGCGATCAGAGCGCGCTGAAGGCCGCGGGCCGCGGTGCCGCGCTCCGCGCCCCGACTGGGCTACTTGCATTCGATGCTGGAGGCCTCCTCCCCATCGGCCGGTGCGGCCACGCCGCAGGACATGCCGACTTTGAGGTCACCCCGTTGGCCGTCCTTGCCGGCAACCTTGATCTTGGTGCGAGACCCCGAGACCTTGGCGGTGAAGGTCTTGCCGCCATCCAGCTTCAGCACGATCTGGCGCGCATCGTTCGGCAAATCGGCAATGGTGCCCGTGGTCGCTTTCGCCTCGACCTTCGCCGTAACCAGCTCGCCCTTGTAGACCTGGGCTTCGGTAAGCCGGTCGATGATCGCCTTGGGCGTCGCCGCGACCCGTTCGATCAGCGCTTGAACCTCGTCGCCGCCGACCGCTGCCAGCTCCATTTTCGCCTTCTCGACGTCGGCCAGGAACTCCTTATCCTTGACCATGTCGTCGAAGGCCTTGCGCAGCGCCTTGATGCGGTCCACCGGCACGCCTGGACCGGCGAGGAACGGACGCCCGACGACGAGCCGTGCGTCGTTGAGTTCGAGGAGTTGGCGGTCTTCCTTGCTCTTGGCGAGCTCGCTCGACAGCGGCACGTTGGGAAGATCAGGATGCTTCTTGCCGCTGTTCTGGACTAGGATGCTGACCTTTTTCTCCTTAAACCAGGCCGCGTTGCGCGTAGCGAGGGAGGAGTAGGAGGAGCAGATCCCTTCCACCTCCCCTCGCTCCACCGCCAGCGTCACCGCCGACGAGGACGGATAGCCGGAGATGATCTTGAACTTGGTGCCGAGCACGTTGTTGAGGACTGCCGGCGTCTGCTCGGTGTCGTTCGGGCCGCTGCCGCCGACGATGAGCTCCATCTTCATGGCATCCTGGATGGTCTTGACCTTGCTCGTATGCCAGGCGACGCAGACGTTGACCTCGTTGTTCATGCTGCCGATCCAGTTGAACTTGGTTGGATCGAACTGCGGCCCCGGCTGGCCCTGGATGGCAACGAAAGGCACGTTACGCTGCACCTGGCCGAGCACCGTACCGTCTTTGGGCGCCACGTTGTAGATGTAGTTGGCCGCCGTGAGGCCGCCGCCGCCCGGCATGTTCTGCACGATCATGGCCGGATTGCCGGGAATGAATCTCGGCATGTGCTTGGCGAACATGCGCCCGTAATTGTCGTAGCCGCCGCCGGGCTCCGAGCTGACGATCAGGCGGATCTGCTTGTCTTTGTAGAATTTCGCGACCGCGTCATCCGATTGTGCCAGGGCACCGGGCGCGGCCGCCAGCACCATGAGGCCGGCAAGAGCGAATGCCTTCTGAGCTGTCATCCTGAGTTTCTCCCTTTGCGGTTGTCGTCCGCAGCCCGACCCGGCCGCGGTGCCGGCGCATCGCCCTGAGCGGTGGGGCTTGCGTGCGCCCGCTCGAATGTAGACGGCCTGCGGCCATCCGGCTACCCCGCATTTTCCCGACTCGATTAATGCGGGAGCCTTCGGGCGCGCCTCAAGCACCGTCCCCGGAGAGCTTCGGCAAGCGCCGCACCGAGGCCATCCCGCCTTCGCTCTTCCTGATCCGCTCCACCGCGACCGCGAGTGGTTCCACCGCTACCGCCATGTGGTGCGCATTGGCATGTACTATCATCAGGCCGTCGACCATGATGCCGACGTGGCCGCGCCAGAACACGAGGTCGCCGCGCTGCAGTCCCTCGAGCGACGCCGGGACGAGCACCTCGCTGCCCAGCTCGGCCTGCTGCATGTCGGTGTCGCGAGGGCAGCGGAGGCCGGCGGCTTCCATGGCGATCTGCACGAGGCCTGAGCAGTCGAGGCCGAGCCGCGTGCGGCCGCCCCACAGGTACGGGGTTCCGATCAGCCGCTCGGCGACGTCGACGAAGTCGCGGGCATACCTGTCGCGCTCGCTGATGTGCCGGTTGACGGCGAATCCGCCGCCCGCGAGTCGGCTGAACCGCTCCTGCCGCTCGACCACCGCCAGCTGCGCGTTGAGGCTCAAATGCATGAGCGGCGGCGCCTTGATGTCTGCCGCCGAGTAGATGAAGGTCCCGATCGCGGAAACGCGGTGGGTCGTTGCCGCCGCGCCGCGACGCAGCGCGTCGGCCGGCAGGTAGCCCACGTATCTGTCGCGCTCGAGCTGACCCCATGCCCACCCGGCGGCGATGTCGTAGACGATGACCGCCTCCCCGAACAGCGCTTCCGTTTCGATGCTGGCCGTGAACTGCGGCTCCCGGCGCAGCGCGATCGCTGGACGGATCACGTGATGGGGTTCGCCCGCCGCGTACCGCGGCACTTCCACTTGCCCGCGCAGGCTTTCGGCCGCCAGGTCCTCCCGCCAGGCGTGCCTGCGAGGATCCGGTCGTGCCGCGGCGCTCGTCACGTGTCGCCGCCCCTGGCTCTGCCCGCGCTGCCGCCGTACTGCTGCTCGAGCACCGCAAGCGCCGCGCGCGCTCCCTGCGGTTCTCCTCCTTTTGGCCCGAGCGGTGCGGCCGCGGTTCGCCAGCCGTAGATGTCGAAGTGGGCGAAACGCGTGGCCCGCGTCACGAACCGGCGCAGGAAGAGCGCTGCGATGACCGAGCCTGCCATCGGCGAATCCGAGACGTTGCCCATGTCAGCGACATCGCTGTCGAGCTGCCTCTCATAGCCCTTCCAGAACGGCATGCGCCAAACCGGATCGCCCACGCTGTCTCCGGCCGCAATGATCTGCGCGGCGAAGGCATCCTCGTTGGTATAAAACGCGGGCAGATCCGCCCCGAGCGCCACCCGGGCGGCGCCTGTAAGTGTGGAGAACGTGAGCAGCGTGTCGGGCTCCTCCTCGTCGGCGAGGGTGAGGGCATCGGCAAGCACCAGCCGGCCTTCAGCATCCGTGTTGCCGACCTCCACGGTGATGCCGGCTCTGGTCTTCAGCACATCGCGCGGGCGGAAGGCGTTGCCGGCGATGCTGTTTTCTGCGGCCGGGATCAGCACGCGCAGGCGCACATCGAGCTTCAGTCCCATGATCATGGCGGCGAGTGCGAGCGCCGTCGCCGCACCGGCCATGTCCTTCTTCATCAGCAGCATCGCACTCGATGGCTTGATATCGAGCCCGCCGGTGTCGAAGCAGATACCCTTGCCGACGAGCGTCACTTTTGCAGCGTCGGACCGGCCCCAGGTAAGCTCGATGAGCCGCGGCGGTCGGCTTGAGGCGCGCCCAACGGCGTGGATCATCGGGAAATTGGCGTCGATGAGGGCGTCCCCGATGATGGAGGTCACGCGAGCGCCGTGACGTTCGCCAATGGTGCGGGCAGCCTCCTCGAGCTCGGCCGGGCCCATGTCGTTGGCGGGCGTATTGATGAGGTCGCGCGCCAGCCAGACCGACTCGACGATGGTGACGACGCGCGACAGATCGACGCCCGCGCTGACGCGCAGGGCGGCCGGAGCGGCACCAGTCTCGGCCTTGTAGCGGCGGAACCGATAGGCGCCGAGGCCCCATGCGATCGCCGCAAGCTCGGCGTCGGGCGGGCGGTCAGCGAGGGTGTAGACGCCGCTCGGCAACAGCGTCGCGAGCTGCCCGACCAGTAGCTCACTAGGCCCGGTCGGCTCCCCCGTCCGCCCTTGACCGATGCCGAACAACACGCCAGCCAGCGTACCGTCCGTTGCCGGCAGCAGGGCTGCCTTCTTGGTCGCGCCGGCATAGCCGGTCGCCTTGAGCCAGGTGCGCTGTGCGGCCGCAAGTTCCGGCCATCCCTCGGCGAGCCGAGCTTCGTTCACCAGCCAGACCGGGACCCCCGCGCCCGTCTGAGCCTCGAGCAGAATGTCGGCTGGCGTCGGCGCACCCTTCGCCTTGTCGCTGGTTGGCATCGGCGGGAAGGTCGTGTTGACTTTGGACGTCGGCTGAAGCTGCCGATGGCGGTCCGGCATTATCGCGGGACCGCCGCAGAATTCAACAGTGATGCGGGTGGAGAACCGTCATGACCGTGCCGCGCTACGAACTCGTGATTGGAGACAAGCACATCTCGAGCTGGAGCTTGCGGCCCTGGATCGCCATGAAGCGGCTCGCTCTACCGTTCGCCGAGATCAGGATTAGGCTGAGGCAACCCGACACCAAGGCCCGCATCCTGGAGCATTCGCCGGCCGGTAAGGTGCCGGCGCTCAAGATCGACGGCGAGGTCTTATGGGATAGTCTCGCGATCCTCGAGTACCTGCACGATGCGCACGGGCCGCTGTGGCCGGCCGACCGCCGCGCACGCGGTCTGGCACGTGCGATATCGGCCGAAATGCACGCGGGCTTCAAACCCTTGCGCGATCACTGCCCGATGGACCTTTTCCTGCGCGCCCCGGTGGACTCGCTGCCCTTCGACGTGGAGGCCGACGTCCGCCGCATCGTTGCCTCCTGGCGCGCCGTGCGCAGCCGTTTTGGCGCCGGCGGCCCGTTCCTGTTCGGCACCTTCACGGCGGCCGATGCCATGTATGCTCCGGTCGCCACGCGCTTTCGAAGCTACCTTCCCGATCTCTCGCGTTACGGGGATGATGGAACCGCCCAGGCCTATGTCGAAACCATCTTCGCAACCCCCGAAATGAAGGCCTGGGAGCAGGCCGCGCGCGCCGAGATCGCGCAAAGATAGACCTATTTTCAACACGTTAGCGCGGATGCCATTGGTTAACGCTTTGTTGACCGCTGTCCCGGACACTGACCCGTCAACAACGATTCGACGTTTCGTCACGCGGGGGAGCGGGAGATGGAGAGGCTCTGGGGGCGGCGGCAGCCGGTGCGGGGACTGGCGGCGGCGATGGCCGGCGGGGTGCTGCTCGGCGCTTGCGCGGGGACGGGCGGGCTCGAGCTCGGCAAGCAAGCGGGGCTTGCCCCGCTCACCACCGCCGCCACCGGGGCGGCGGCCGGCACGGGCGCGGCGGCGCCGGCCGATGGCAAGGCCGAGCTTGCGCGCGCCATCCAGTACTGGGGCAAGCAGTACGCCAACAACCCGCGCGACCTGAAAGCGGCGCTGGCCTATGCCAAGAACCTGAAGGCCAACGGGCAGCAGGCGGAAGCGCTGGGCGTGATGCAGGCCGCCTCCCTCTATCATGGCAGCGACCGCGAGCTTGCCGGCGAGTACGGGCGGCTGGCGCTGGAGGCGGGCCAGGTGGCGCTTGCCCACAAGCTGCTGGCGCTGGCCGACGATCCGGCCAAGCCCGACTGGCGCATCATCTCGGCGCGCGGCACGGCCTTGGCCAAGGAAGGTAAGTACGCGGAAGCCATCCCCTACTACGAGCGGGCGCTGAAGCTTGAGCCGGAGCGGCCGTCGCTGTTGAGCAACCTGGCGCTCGCCTATGCGGCGCAGGGCGAGGCGGCCAAGGCCGAGCCCTATCTGAGGCGGGCGGCGAGCCGGGCCGACAGCGAGGCCAAGGTGCACCAGAACCTGGCGCTGGTGCTGGGGCTGCAGGGCAAGTACGAGGAGGCCCGCCTGGTGGCCGGGCGCGAACTGGGGGCGGAGACGGCGGCGGCCGACATCGCCTACCTGCAGAAGCTGGCGCGGGCGGCGCCCAAGCCCTACGCCGGGAC
>Ga0209172_10000340_pt1 | contig 133309 bp, 117 predicted proteins | sample LarsenN4metaG_FD_184113 | JGI IMG/M metagenome (GOLD analysis project Ga0209172, IMG submission 184113) | Hot spring sediment bacterial and archeal communities from British Columbia, Canada, to study Microbial Dark Matter (Phase II) - Larsen... ... | reverse complement strand
TACGACTGCAGCGCCTGATTGGCCGCGATCGCCTGCACGAGCCGGTCGGCGCCCTCCCGGTCGGCCTTGTTGACGACGAAGATGTCGGCGATCTCCATGATGCCGGCCTTCAGCGCCTGCACCTCGTCGCCCGCGCCGGGGACGAGCACGACGATGGTGATGTCGGCCGTGCGGGCAATCTCGACCTCGTCCTGCCCCACGCCGACGGTCTCGATGAAGATCCATTCCTTGCCGGCGGCATCGAGAATCGACGCGACGTCGGTCGTCGCCCGTGCGACGCCGCCCAGGTAGCCGCGCGTCGCCATGCTGCGGATGAACACGTCGGCGTCGGCCGCGTGCCTGCCCATCCGCACGCGATCGCCCAGCACCGCGCCGCCGCTGAAGGGGCTCGTCGGGTCGACCGCAATCACTCCAACACGCGTCCCTTCGCCGCGCGCCTCCAGGGTGAGCCGGTCGACCAGCGTGCTCTTGCCCGCGCCCGGCGGTCCGGTGACGCCGACGAGAAACGCGCGCCCGGTCCGGGGGTGCAACGCGCGCAGCAGGTCGGCCGCACCTGCCGACTCGTCCTCGACGAGCGACATCGCGCGCGCGATCGCCCGCGGGTCGCCCGCCAGCACCCGCTCGGCGAGAGAGGCGTCGCTAGGCGGCAAGGAGCTGACGTGCGATGACCAGCCGCTGAATCTCGCTGGTGCCTTCGCCGATGGTGGTGAGCTTCACGTCGCGAAAGAACTTCTCCGCCGGATAGTCCTTGACGAACCCGTAGCCGCCGAAGATCTGCACGCCGTCCTCGGCAACCCGCACGGCGGTCTCGCTCGAATACAGCTTCGCCATGGCCGCCTGGAGCGTCGTCCGCTGGCCGCGATCGCGCATCGACGCCGCCCGGTACGTCAGCAGCCGCGCCGCCTCGATGCGGCCGGCGTTGTCGACGAGCTTGGCCCTGATACTTTGAAACGCGCCGATCGGCTGGCCGAACTGCCGGCGCTCGAACGCGTAGGCGCACGCCGCATCCCAGGCCCCCTGCGCCAGGCCCACGGCCAGCGCGGCGATGCCGATGCGGCCCGCGTCGAGCACCTGCATGGCGTTGATGAACCCCTGCCCTTCGGCGCCGAGCATCTGTGAGGCCGGAACCCTGCACTGCTCGAAGATCACTTCGCTCGTCTCGCTCGCGCGCATGCCGAGCTTGTCTTCCTTCTTGCCGGCGCGAAAGCCCGGCGTTCCGCGCTCGACGATGAATGCGGAGAGGCCGCGGCTGCCGCGCTCGCGGCTCGTCACGGCGATGACGACAATCAGATCGCCCGTCCGCCCGTGCGTGATGAACTGCTTGGCGCCGTTGATCACCCAGCAGCCGCCGTCGCGCACCGCCGTCGTGCGGATCGCCGCGGCGTCGCTGCCGGCCGACGCCTCGGTCAGCCCCCACGCGGCCAGCTTCTCGCCGCGCGCCAGCGGGACGAGGTACTTCTGCTTCTGCTCCTCGGTACCGAAGGCCGCGATGTGCGCGGCGCCAAGGCCGTTGTGCGCGGCGACCGACAGGCAGATCGAGGGGTCGACGCGCGCCAGCTCCTCGAGGCAGATGCAGTAGTCGACGGCCGACATCGCAGCGCCGCCGTACTGCTCGGGACACTGAATGCCCATCAGTCCGAGCTCCGCCAGCTTCGGGAGAAGCTCCGGCGGGAAGTGCTGCGACTCATCCCACTCCCGGACGTGCGGCCGGATCTCGCGGTCGGCGAACTCCCGAATGCTGCGGCGCAGCAGCGCCTGCTCCTCGGTGAGACGCACATCCATCGATGTGATCGTATCATTCGGTATGCTTCGCACCGTCGTTGCGGCAACCGCGCTGCTGCTCGTCACATGCACGCCTGCCTGGGCCGACGGCACGCTCTTCATCGGGAGCACCATGACCCCGTCCAACCGTCCTGCCAAAGGTCTGGCACTCGGCGTCGGGCTGCTCATCGTCGGCTTCGAATTCGAGTTCGCGGATACGAGCGAGAACCTCGAGGAGGCAGCGCCATCGCTCCGCACCGGCATGGGAAACGTCCTGCTGCAGACGCCGTTTCCGGTGGCGGGCACGCAGTTCTATTTCACAACCGGTCTGGGAATGTACCGTGAGCGGCTGGGGGCCCGCCAGGAAACGCACGTCGGCTTCAACACCGGCGGCGGAGCGAAGATTACGCTCCTCGGGCCGATTCGCGCACGGCTCGATTACCGCGTCTTCAATCTGCGCGGGGACCCGCTCCACTCCACGGTGCACCGCATCTACGCGGGTTTGAATCTGGCGTTCTGATCCGGGCTGAAGCCCTGCAGCGACCAACCTATGGAACGGCGGACGGACGCACGGCCGGGCCCGTCGTCGGCGCGGCACCGGGCAGCGTCGTCGCGGGCGGCGGCGTACCGGCTGGGGGCGGCACCGGTGCACCGGCCGGCGGCAGCGGCGGCGGCGTCACCCGCGTGAGATTGAGCAGACTCTGGCTGGCCGCACCGGCGAGCGCGCCCTGATAGAGCTTCCAGATCTGCTCGACCTGATCCGGATAGGCGTCGCTCAGGATCGGCCCGAGCGCGTATTCGGCGCCTACGACCGTCGGATCCAGGAAAAACACGTACAGCACCGTGTTGTTCGGACCGGGCTCGGTCGCCTTGAACATGCGCCAGCCCGCGGCCTGCGCGCGCACCTGAGGGTTGGCGGACTTCTCGAATGCCGCCTGGAGATATCCGATCACCAGCTCGAAGTCGACAACGCGCTCCGGCCGCACGGCGTTGAAGATGATGCCGGTCGGCGCCGTGAAGACGCGCGCAGTGGGTGGGGCCACGGCTGCCGGCGCCGCCGGCTGTGTCGGCGTACCGGGCTGACCGGGCGCGGCTGGCGGTGGCGCGCCGGGCTGCTGCAGCGTGCCTGACGAGGGAGGCTGCGGCGGCGTCTGCGGTGCGGGCGCCGATGCCACCTGAGCGGATGCGCCGCGAACGGCAAGCAGCGCGACGGCTAGGACCAGTGCGATGCGCATGAACCTTATTCTCTACCTCTCCACAAAAAAAGCCACGAACAGCGAGACGCTGCTCGTGGCTTATGACAGCGAGCGCGCAGCGGCGTGCCACCACTGGCACGCCCCCGCGCAGTTGGGACCCCGCTACTGCTTCGCGAGATCGACGACGACGGTCCCGGCGCTGGCACCGAGGTTGGCATTGAAGGCGCCTCGGTACTGCTCGAAGAGATTGCGCTGCTCCATCGGATCGGGATTCGCCTCGTAAAGAATCGCCAGAATGGTGTAGTCCGCCCCCTTGACGACCGGATGAATGACGTGCGTGTAGACGATGCTGCCGTCCTTCAGCGGTGTGGCGCCCTTGACCACTTTCCAGCCCGCAGCCTGCTGCTTGCGCTCCGGCTTGTCGGACTTCACCAGCGCATCACGGACCTTCGCCATGATCGTCTCGAAGTCGGCGGTCTTGTCCGGCTTGATGGAGACCGACCACAGTGCAGTGTCGCCATCAAATGTCAGCGTCTGCGCCGCCTGCGCATACACGGCACCGTGGCCCTGCGAAAACGCCGGCAGCAGCATCAGCGTGCCAGCTACGAGTAACCCGCACAGTCGTCGCATCGTCAAGCCTCCTGGAAAAGGCGGGAACGGCCGATACTCTACCCTAAACTTCACTGGATGAAAACGGTCATCACCTCGTGAGCAATCAGCATTCCGCCCCTCGTCAGCCGCACGGTGCGGCCGTCATAGAGCAGAACCCCTTGATCCACGAAGGGTTGGAGCGCGCTGCCGTAGCGCCCCCAGACATCGACATCGTAGCGGCTTTTGAAGGCCTCGACCTCGATGCCGTCACTGAGTCGGAGGGCGGTGAACAGCGCTTCCTCTATCCGCTCCTCCGCCGTGAGCGCCCGGTGATCGACCGAGGCAGATCGTCCTCTGTCTATAGCTGAGATGTACTCCTCCGTCGACGACAGGTTCCGCCAGCGCACGCCGTCCCGCGTGGAGTGCGCCCCGCAGCCGAGGCCCAGCCACTCGCCGTCCGTCCAGTACTTCAAATTGTGGCGCGATCGCCGGCCGCCGCGCGCCACGTTCGAGATCTCGTACTGCACGTATCCGGCGCTGTCCATCCTGTCGAGACCCGACAGATACATGTCCGCGGCGGCGTCGTCGGGCGCGACCGACCACCGGCCGCGCGCCATCGCGGCGCGCAGCGGCGCGTTGGGATAGATCTCCAGCAGGTACATCGACGCATGGTCCGGTTCGAGCGCAATCAGCGCGTCGACGGAGGCGAGCCAGTCCGCGACCGACTGCTGCGGCAGCCACATCATCAAATCGAGGGAAATGTTGTCGAACCCCGCGGCGCGTGCCGCGCGGTACGCCTCGACGGCGCGCGACGCGGCATGCAGCCGGCTCAGACGCACCAGTTCCTCGTCGCGAAACGACTGCACGCCGACGCTCAGTCGATTTACGCCGGCCGCGCGAAAGCCGGCCAGTCGTGCCGGCGTGACGGTCTCCGGATTTGCTTCCAGCGTGACTTCCGTATCGGGCGCCAGCCGCCACGCACGCGCGCAGGCGTCGACGAGCACACCGACTTCCGCGGGCTCGAGGAGCGACGGCGTCCCGCCGCCGAAATAGATCGTATCGGCCGCGGCGCCGTCTCCGGCACGCGTAATCTCACTCAGCAGTGCGGCGACGTACCGCTCCTTGAGCGTGGCGTCGAAGAGCCCGCGGTTGAAGTTGCAGTAGTTGCAGATCGCCGCGCAGAACGGGATGTGGAGGTAGAGCCCGAGCACTCCACCAGTCTACGCGTTGTCAGTTGTCAGTTGTCAGTTGCCAGTTGCGGCTCGGCATTTCCAACAACGGGCAACGGGCAACCGACAACTGGGTCAGGAGCCGGCGCGGCCGCCGGGCCACTTGAGGTCGACGCGCGTCTCCTTGTCTCGGGATTTCAGCTGGGCGCGGAGCTGGCCGCTCGTCCGCGCGGGCATGCCGCGCCCCTTGTTCTTCGGCGACGCCGGCGAGCGCTCCTGCCAGCGGGCGATGTCGTCCGGCGTCGGGTGCGGGCCGACCTCCCGGATGTCCACCGTATCGAGGTGAATCCAGTCGCACATCTCGAAGAGCCGCGACCGGATCCGGCCGCCCAGCTTGAACATGATCGAGTTCGGATGCGTGTCGTCCGTCAGGTCCTGGAGGTTCGTCGTGATGACCGTCACGCGACGCTCGCTGTAGCGCGTATTGATCACCAAGCCGAGGGTCTCCTCGACCCACTCCGACTTCTTCTCCGACCCGACATCGTCGAGCACCAGCAGCTCGGCCTCGAACACCGGTCGCAGGACTTCGAGCTCGGTGGCATCGGACTGACTGGTGTACGTGTCGCGCACGAGCTTGAGGAGATCGCGCGTCTCGTAGAAGAGCCCGCGCGCGCCTTTGAGGCGAATCACGTCCTTCAACAGCGCGACGGCCAAATGCGTCTTGCCGACGCCGTGGTCGCCGTGGAGCAACAGGCCGCGGTCGACGACGGGAAACTGCTCGATGAAGCGCGTGACTTTCTGGTGCGCCTGGCGATGCGAGCTGATGCCCGTGTCGAAATTGGACAGCTCGCACTGCTGATAGCGGCGCGGAATGCGCGCCGAGGCGAGAGACTGCTGGATCGTGCGCTCACGCCAGCAGTCGCACCGCGTCACCCGCGCGACACCGTCGATTTCGATCGTCTTCCATCCGGTATCGTCGCAGACCACGCAGGGCACGCGCTATCGTAACTTACTTTTGAGTTTTGAGTTTTGTGTTGTGCGTTTGCTCAGCGTCGGTCGAGTGGGGCGTGTGCCTTACGAGATCCGTCGGCGACGACTTGACGAGCGCGGTACTGAGGCGCTGCTCCCAGTCGTCGATGCCGCGCGCGAGCTCGCGCTTCACGTAGTCCATGAACTCGTTGACCTCGTGCTGCATCTGCTCCATCTTCCGGCGCATGTTGAGGATGATCTCGACGCCCGCGAGGTTGACGCCGAGATCGCGCGTCAGCGTCAGGATCGTCTCGAGCTGCTCGAGGTCTTCCTCCGAATAGAGGCGCGTATTTCCCTCGGTCCGCGACGGCTTGAGCAGCCCCTCACGCTCGTACAAGCGCAGCGTCTGCGGATGGATGTTGTACTTCTGCGACACCGCGCTGATCATGTAGTACGCCTTCCCCCGCTCGGCACGCTTCGCCATCGGTCTTCCTCTACGATTCCCGGACGTTCTCGCCGTTGATCCGGCCGAACTCGCGCAGCAGCTCCTTGGATCGCTCGTCGAGCACTTTCGGCAGCATCAGCCGCGCCTCGATGATCAGATCGCCGCGGCGGCCGTCGCGCGGCGACGCCGCGCCGCGCTCCCGCAGGCGGAACCGCTGGCCCGACTGCGTTCCCGGCGGCACGCGCAGGCGCGCCGACGTGCCGTCGGGCGTCGGCACCTCGATGCGGGCGCCGAGCGCCGCCTCGTGAATTGCAATCGGGAGCACGAGGTGCACGTCGTCCCCGTCGCGGCGGAAGAGCGGATGTGACGCCACCTGCACGGTGATGTACAGGTCGCCCGGCGGCCCGCCGTTCAGCCCCGCGTTCCCCTTGCCGGCGACGCGCACGCGCTCGCCGTCCTTCGCGCCGGCCGGAATGCGCACCTGAATCGTCTCGGTGCGCGTCTCCTGCCCGAGGCCGCCGCATGGCTCGCACGGCCGCGGACGCTGCTGGCCGCTGCCGCCGCAGGTCGGACAGCTTCGCGTGAAGACCATGTGGCCCCGCACCGATCGCACGGCGCCGCTCCCCTGGCAGGCGAGACAGGGACCGGGGCTCACGCGCGTCCGTCCGATACCGGCGCAGCTGCGGCAGCTCTCGCGCCGCGTCACCGTGACGGCGCGCGTCGCGCCCGCAAACGCCTCCTGGAAGGTGAGCGCGACGGTCTGATGCAGGTCGGCCCCGCGCTCCGGTGGACGACGCCGCGTCGCGCGATCGGTGAGCACCTCGGCGAACAGATCGCCAAAGGTGGCCGAGTAGTCGCTGCCCCGGGCCGAGAAGTCGAATCCCTCGAACCCGCTCGTCGGCCGCCCATCGGGCTGGTCGGGCGTCAGCCCCGCGTCGTAGCGCGACCGGCGCTCCGGATCGATGAGCGTCTCGTACGCCTCGAGAATCTGCCGGAAGCGGGCCGCGGCCATCCGGTCGCCTGGGTTGATGTCCGGGTGGAACCGGCGCGCGAGGCGCCGATAGGCGCGCTTGATTTCCGCGTCGGACGCACCGTGCGACACGCCGAGGACGACGTACAGGTCCATGACATCAAATCCCAGAACCCAAACCCCAAATCCCACAATGCTTGGAATTTGGGCATTGGGATTTGGGTTTTACTTTTTTTCCTCGTCCACCACTTCGGCGTCGATCACGTCGCCCTGCGCGGCACCCGCGCCGGTCGACGCGCCACCCGTGGCGCCCGTATCGGCGCCGGCGCCGCCTCCCGCGCCCCCTCCGGCACCAGTCGCGCCCGACTGACGATAGAGCGCCTCGGCGGCGCGGTGCTGCGCCTGCGTGAGCTGTTCCATCGCGCGGTTCATCGCCGCGGTGTCGTTGGACGAGAGCGCGCTCTTGAGCGCTTCGATCGCCGACTCGACGGCCGACTTGTCGTGCGGCGCGAGCTTGGCGCCCATGTCCTGCAGCATCTTTTCGGCGGCATAGACCGCCTGGTCGGCGCGGTTGCGCGTCTCGATCTCCTCGCGCCGCTTCTTGTCGTCCTCGGCGTGCGCCTCGGCGTCCTTCATCATCCGCTCGACCTCGTCCTTGCTGAGGCCGCTCGACGCCGTGATCGTGATCTTCTGCTCCTTGCCCGTCCCCATGTCCTTGGCCGACACGTTGACGATGCCGTTGGCGTCGATGTCGAAGGTCACCTCGATCTGCGGGACGCCGCGCGGCGCCGGCGGAATGCCGACGAGCTGGAAGCGCCCGAGCGTCCGGTTGTCACGCGCCAGCGGACGCTCGCCCTGCAGCACGTGTACTTCCACGCTCGTCTGGTTGTCGGCCGCCGTCGAGAAGATCTCGCTCTTCCGCGTCGGGATCGTCGTGTTCCGCGGAATCAGCGTCGTCATCACGCCGCCGAGCGTCTCGATGCCGAGCGACAGCGGGGTGACGTCGAGGAGCAGGAGGTCCTTGACCTCGCCCGCGAGCACGCCCGCCTGGATGGCAGCGCCGACCGCCACCACCTCATCAGGATTGACCCCCTTGTGCGGCTCCTTGCCGAACATCTCGCGGACGATCTGCTGGACACGCGGAATCCGCGTCGAACCGCCGACGAGGACGACCTCGTCGATCTTCTTCGGGTCGAGCCCGGCGTCGGTCAGCGCCTGTCGCGTCGGGCCGACCGTCTTCTGCAGCAGATCCTCGACGAGCTGCTCGAACCTGGCGCGCGTCAGCTTCATCTGCAGGTGCTTCGGCCCGCTCTGATCCGCCGTGATGAACGGCAGGTTGATGTCGGTCTCCATCACCGTGGAGAGCTCCATCTTGGCCTTCTCCGCCGCTTCCTTCAGGCGCTGCAGCGCCATCCGGTCCTTGCTCAGATCGATGCCGTCGCTCTTCTTGAACTCGCCGACGATCCAGTCGATGATCCGCTGGTCGAGGTTGTCGCCCCCAAGGTGCGTGTCGCCGTTGGTCGCCTTGACTTCGACGACCCCCTCGCCGACCTCGAGGATCGAGATGTCGAAGGTGCCGCCGCCGAAGTCGTAGACGGCGATCGTTTCGTCCTTCTTCTTGTCGAGGCCGTAGGCGAGCGCCGCGGCGGTCGGCTCGTTCACAATCCGCATGACCTCGAGGCCAGCGATCTTCCCCGCTTCCTTCGTGGCCTGCCGCTGCGCATCGTTGAAGTACGCGGGAACGGTGATGACCGCCTGCATGACCGGCTGACCGAGGTACTCCTCGGCCGCCTGCTTGAGCTTCTGGAGCACCATCGCGGAGATCTGCGGCGGTGCATACTCGTCCGTGCCGATCTTCACGCGCACGTCGCCGTTCGGCGCCGCGGCGACCGAGTACGGCACCATCTTCATCTCCTCGGTGACTTCGTCGTAGCGGCGCCCCATGAACCGCTTGATCGAGAAGATCGTGTTCTCGGGATTGGTCACCGCCTGCCGTTTGGCGACCTGCCCCACGAGCCGCTCTCCGGTCTTGGTGAAGGCCACCACCGACGGCGTGAGACGGCTGCCTTCGGGATTGGTGATGACCGTCGGCTCGCCGCCTTCCATGACGGCCACGACGGAGTTGGTAGTGCCGAGATCGATGCCGATGATTTTGCTCATGTCGTCGCGTTCCTTGGCGCGATGTTCCTACTTTTAGCTGATTTTTATTATCAAACTTGAGTGTGACGCAGTCAATTTCAGCGGCGACTCGAACGCTGCCGTGCGCCTTAAAGCTCGACCGTCCTTACAGTTGGCGCTGGTATACTGAGCCGGAAGGCTAAAGCCCTCCGGCTACCGTACCGTAGCCGGCGACCTTTAGGTCTCCGGTACAGATGCAGCACCCCGACATGCCGGCCCCGCGACCGCCGGTCCGCGTCGCCCTCCGCGTGGCTCGTCAGGCCGGCCTGGTGGCCCTCTTCGTCGTGGCCGCCGTGCTCGGCACGCTCAGCGGCGTGCTGTTCGCGTACGTGGACGATCTGCCGCAGATCACGGCCCTCGACAGCTATCAGCCGAGCACGATCACGCGGCTCTTCGCCCGCGACGGTCAGGTGATCGCCGAGTTCGCGGTCGAGCGGCGCGTCGTCGTCGACTACGACGACATCGCCCCGGTCCTGCGGCAGGCGATTCTCGCCAGCGAGGACGCCGACTTCGAGCAGCACTTCGGTCTCAGCGTGTCGCGCATCGCGATGACGGCGATCCGCGACATCGTCTATGGACAGCGGTACGGCGCCAGCACGATCACGCAGCAGGTCGCGCGCATGCTCTTCCTCTCCGACTACATGCGCGGCGGCATCTTCGAGCGGTCGTTCGAGCGGAAGATCAAGGAAGCGATCGTCGCGGTCCAGCTCGAGAAGCGCTACACCAAGCGCGAGATCTTCACCTTCTACGCCAACCACGTGACCATGGGGCACGGCGCGTACGGTGTCGAAGCGGGCGCCCGCCTCTATTTCGACAAGTCGGCGAGCGACGTGTCGCTCGAAGAGGCGGCCACACTTGCCGCGATCGTCCAGACGCCGGCGCGCCTGACTCCGTTCGTGAACCCGGCGCAGGCACGGGCCCGGCGCGACAACTATGTGCTGGCCCGCATGGCGGACGAAGGGTTCATCACGCGCGAGGAGGCCGAGGCCGCGGCGGCGCGGCCGCTCGTCGTGCGCGGACAGCCGACGCCGGATCAATCGGTCGCGCCTTACTTCGCCGAGGACATCCGCAAGGTGCTGGAGCAGAAGTACACCGCCGACGTGCTCTATCACGCGGGGCTGCGCGTCTACACGACGCTCGACGTCGACCTGCAGCGGGCGGCGAATCTCGCCGTCGATCGCGGACTGCGGCGCGTCGACAAGCGGCGGAGCGGCTACCGCCGGCCGACGCGCAACGTGCTGAGCGAAGGCCACGCGATCGATCGCGTCACGCTTCCCCGCTGGTCGCAGCCGATCGACGCCGGCGACATCGTCCCGGCCGTGGTCACGTCCGTGCCGGCGCGGGGCACCGCCGGAAACGCCCGCGTCCGCATCGGCCGCCATGTCGCCGACCTGCCGGCAAGCGCGTTCGCGTGGACGCGTCGCGCATCCGCCGCCGATCTCTTCACGGTCGGCGATCTCGTCGAGGTCGAAGTCAGGCAGGTGAAGGACGGCGCTCCGACGGCGGTCGCCCTGGAGCAGCCGCCGGAGCTCGAAGGCGCGCTCGTCGCCCTCGACAACCGGACGGGCGAGATCCGCGCCATGGTCGGGGGGTTCAGCTTCGAGCGAAGCAAGTTCAATCGCGCGACACAGGCGCGACGCCAGCTCGGATCGGTCTTCAAGCCGATCGTGTACACGACCGCGATCGATCGCGGATTCACGCCGCTGTCCACCTTTGTCGACGAGCCGATCTCGCTCGAGGCGGGCCCCAACCAGCCGCTGTACGAACCGATGAACTACGACCGCAAGTTCGAGGGGCCGGTCACGCTGCGCCGCGCGCTCGAGCAGTCGCGCAACATTCCGGCGGTGAGAGCGCTCGTCGAAGTGGGACCGCCGCAGGTCGTCAGCTATGCCGGGCGGTTCGGGTTCTCCGGGACCTTCCCGCCCGTGCTGTCGCTCGCGCTCGGATCGGTGGAGGCGACGCTCCTCGAGGCGACGGCGGCGTACTCGGTCTTTCCCAATCAGGGCGTGCGGATGACGCCCTACGCGGTGACGACGATCGCGGATCGCGAAGGGAACGTGCTCGAGCAGAACCGGTCCGTGGCGCGCGAGGCGATTCGCGCCGACACCGCCTTCGTCATGACGCACCTGCTGCGCGGCGTCGTCGAGCGCGGTACCGGCGCCGCGGCAGCCTCGCTGAAGTGGCCGCTCGCCGGCAAGACGGGGACGGTCGACGATTACACCGACACGTGGTTCATCGGCTTCGATCCGGACGTGACGGTCGGTGTGTGGGTGGGTTACGACGAGAAGAAGCCGATTGGCGGCACGAGCAACGGCGAAACGGGCGCGACGGCGGCGCTCCCGATCTGGATCGACTTCATGCGCGCCTACATCGAGTCGCGCGGCGATCGCGACATGCCCCCCGAGTTCGAGCCGCCGGGCAACATCGCTTTCGTCACCCTCGACTCCGGCATCACGGAGGCCTTCATCAACGGCACGCAGCCGCAGGGCGTCGCCGCGATTCCCGCCTCGGAGTAATCGCGCCGGCCCTACGCGTGCGGACGATGATGATGCCGCACGTGCACCAGGCGCTTCAGCGCAATGAATCCCAGCGTGAGCACCGCGACTCCGCCCACAATCGCGAGCACGGCCATCGGAAAGAAGAAGACGGCGAAGATCAGCGGGATGAACAGGACGCTGTCGAGCGCCAGAATCCACCACGCCCCGTCCTTGCTGATGTGCTCGTCCCAGAAATGGAACAGGCCATGGAGCATTTCACGCAGACTGAGGACGCTCTCTCCCGACATGACGATATGGCCTCCGACAGTTGGGTCCGGCTACCGCCGGACGCTACGTACGAATATCACGGAAACAGGGGGGGCGGCACGCGCCGCCGCGTGGCCTGCTCGAACGCGTACGCGAGCGCAATCAGACGGGGCTCGCTGCACGCACTCGCCGTGAAACTGACGCCATAGGGCGCCGGACGCGGGTCGAAGCCGGCGGGAAACGGGGGCGTCGGGTCGTTCAGCACGAGCGCGAACGGCACGATGACCGTCGGGTAGCCGGGGCGGGCCGCCAGCGCCGCGCCGGTCGAGGCGGGAAACACGACCGCGTCGAGCGTGTGCGTCCGCAGCACCGCGTCAATTCCGTGGGCCCCGCCGAGAAACACGTCGCGCCGGCGGTCGGTCTCGTAGCGGCGCCGGTCGCGTTCGACGTCCATCTCGTCCGAGATGTCGAGGTTCTGCTGTCCGTACTTCAACGTTCCAGCGCTGTGGTGATCGAGGTTCCAGCGCCGCAGCTCGGCCAGCGTCTTCACCGGTGCCGCCGGTCCCAGCGAGGCGAGCCATGCATTGAAATCGCGCTTCATCCCGTACTTAAACGATACGGAACAGGTGCGGTCGCGGCGGCGCCCGTTCTCGACGCCGGAGCAGATATTCCACGCCAGGAAGTTCTTCTCCCGATCCTCGTCGACGATGCTCGGGATGTCGGCGGGATCGACGACGACGGCGCCCTGCGCCTTGAGCACCGCGATCGCCGCCTCCATCGCCGCGAGCTGCCCCGTCGTCAGACCGCCGCGGGACTGGGTCGTGCCCGGCGTCGTCACCCGCTCGTAGAAGAAGGCGCGCGGCACGCCGATACGCGCGCCCGTGAGCGCGGCGGGATCCAGGAAGCGCGTGTAGTCGCGCCCGGGCGGCGGTGGACACGCGCGTGTGGCGGGATCGTTCGGATCCGGACTCGCGCCTTCCATCGCTCCCAGGAGCAGGGCGGCGTCGGCGACCGAGCGCGCCATCGGGCCGGCGGTGTCCTGGTCGGCCGTGATCGGAATGATGCCGTAGCGGCTGATGCGTCCGACCGTCGGCTTGATCCCCACCAGCATCGTCTGAGTCGAGGGGCTGAGGATCGATCCCGACGTCTCGGTTCCCACGCTGGCAGCCCAGAAGCTCGCCGCGGTGCCGATGCCCGAGCTCGAGCCGCCGGTCGGCAAGGCAGGACGACCGTCGCGGGTGGCGACACGCGGATCCCGCCGGGGATCGTACGGGTTGAACCCGTACCCGGTGAGGCTGTTGTAGTTGGCGGGCATGCCGACCGTGACCCAGTTGGCCAGCTCGGTCATCTGCGTCTTGGCAATGATGACGGCGCCCGCCTCGCGAAGCTGGCGCGTCACCGTGGCGTCGTACGGCGGCACGAACCCCGCGAATGCGAGTGCGCCGCCCGTCGTCGGCATGTCGGTCGTGTGGATGTTGTCCTTGAGCGCAACCGGGATGCCGTGCAGCGGTCCCCGGACACGCCCCGCGGCACGCTCGCGATCGCGTTCCGCCGCCTCGTCCAGCGCCCGGCGGTTGACGCTGATGACGGCGTTCAACTGATCTTCGTAGAGGGCGATGCGCGTGAGCGACTGCTGGACGAGTTCGCGTGACGTCGTGCGACCTGCGGCCATCGCCCGCTGCATCTCGGCGATGCTCGCCTCGACCACCGTGAACCCCGCGACGCCGCTCCGGGCAGGCGGCGGCGCCTGGGCAGACGAGGTGAGCGATGTCGCGGCGAGTGCCGCCGCCAGAAGAGCCTGCGGCCTGCGGCCTGCGGCCTTGGGCCTCTCAATACGCCATCGCATAGCAATCGCGGCGCGGGTCCGCGCCGGCGATCCGGTTGCCGTTGGAAGGGTCGATGATGACCGCCGTCGCGCAGCCCGACATGCCGTACTCCGGAATGCGCTCGGCGTCGTGCCCGCGACGTTTCAGCTCCTGGAACACGGCTTCGGGCACGGCTGCCTCGACGTTCAGCTTGTTGAAGCCGGCGTCGTGCGGCCAGAACGATCCATAGAAGTGCAGCGTCTGCACGCGCGGCCACTCGAATGCCTCGTGCAGGTTCGGGTACCACTCGGGCCAGAACTCGACGACGTTGAGGAGCGCCTGCAGGATCGTCTGGTCCTGGTTGTCGCCGCCCGGCGTGCCGAGCGCCATGAACGGCTGGCCGTTCCGCAGAATCAGGCTGGGGGTCAGCGTGTACCGCGGACGCGAACGCGGCCGAAGCTGCGCCGCGCGGGTCGGGTCGAGCCAGAACTGCTCGCCGCGGACGCTCATTCCGATGCCGGTCTCGCCGAGGATCACGGCGCCGCCGATCCAGCCGCCGCTCGGCGTGCTGTCGAAGACGTTGCCGTCCTTGTCGACGATGGCGATGTGGGTGGTGTCCTTGAACGTCCCGCGGATCGGCTCGGCGTCGGGGCCCTTGGCGCCGGGCTGCACCGCGTCGGCCAGGTTCGCCACCCAGAAGCGCCACGTCTTCACGCGGGAATCGTGCGCGAGCGGGTTGCCGGCGGTGAAGGCGCGTGACGCGCGCTGCGGATCGATCAGTGCCGCGCGCTCGCGCGCGTACGCCTTGGACAGCAGTCCTTCGCCGGGCACGTCGACGAATGCCGGGTCGGCGTAATAGCTGTCGCGGTCGGCGTAGGCGAGCTTCATCGCCTCGACCACCGTGTGCAGGTAGTCGGCGCTGTTGTGCGTCATCGCGCGCAGATCGAACTGCTCCAGGATGTTGAGCGCCTGCAGCAGCACCGGCCCCTGGCTGCCGAACGAGTGCTTGTAGACTTCGTAGCCGCGATAGGTTGTCTTGGCCGGCTCCTCGATCTTGGCGAAGAACTCGGCAAAGTCCGCGAGCTCGTACGGCGCCTGATGCTGCTTGAGAAAGGCGACCATTTCGGCCGCGATGTCGCCCTTGTAGAAACGGTCGCGCGCCGCCACGACTCCGGCCGCGCGTCCCCGTCCTCGCGCGGCGCGCTCGGCCTCGACCATCCGCCGCAGCGTGCGCGCGAGCGCCGGGAGCGTGATGGTGTCGCCCGCAACCGGCGCCGAGCCATCCGGTTTCAACCAGTACTTCTGGTTCTGCGGCCAGCTCTTGAAGAAGTCGAGGTTTCCTTTGATCGCCTGGGCGGTCAGCGGCCGCAGCGCGAAGCCGCTGGCCGCATAGTCGATGGCGCGCTCCGAGACCTGCTCGAAGCTCATGGTCCCCCAGCGCTCGAGGACGGTCAGCGCCGCGTGCAGCGCGCCCGGAATCACCGTCGGATTGAGACCCGCGCCGTCGAGCGTCTTCTTCTGCGCAACGTACGACTCGAGTGTCGCGCCTTTCGGCGCCCAGCCCTGGCCGACGATCGACGTAACCTTCCTGGTGTCGCGCGGATAGACGAGCACGAGCGCCTCGCCGCCGAGGCTGTAGAGGTCCTGCTCGACGACGCCGCCCACGAGCAGCGCGGCGACGCCCGCATCGAAGGCGTTCCCGCCCCTCTGCAGAATCTCGATGGCCGCGGCGGTCGTGACGGGATGCCCTGCCGACACGCCGGCATGCCGGCCGATCACGGGCGGCCGATCCGCGGCCTGTCCCGTCAGGACGAAACACGTTGTGAGCAGCAGTGCGGCGGCCGTTCTCATCTCGTTACCTCGCGCTGGCGGATGTGGTCGTCGCCTGGGACAGCAGCTCCCAGTGGTCGAGCGCACGCTTGAGGGTGGCGTCGGCGTCTTCCGCAAGCAGGTAGCGCTCGCGGACGAGTGTGTCGGTCACCGCGCGAACCTTCGCCAGGTAGTCGCCGCGGCTCGGGTAGCGCTCCTCGATCGACGGCCGTGGATCCTTCCGCGCCTCGCGTTCGGCCTGCGTGCGCGCAAACGGAACATAGGAGCCCGTATTGCCGAGCAGACGGCTCGTGCCGCCGATCTCCGGGCTGCGGAAGTTCCAGCCGGTGTAGGTCGCGAGCGGCACGGCGACCTCCGGCAGGCGAATGCCGGCCACTTCGTTGCCGTCGGCGTCGACCTGCGAGACGAGCAGCGGCTGGATCGCGCCCTCGCCGCCGTTGGACGGCAGCAGCGGGTTTGCCGCGCGCCTGCCGGGCGCGACCGTGCGCGGCGACTGGACGCCGGGGATGGCGGGAAACATCAGATCCTGCGCGCGCACGAGCGTGCGATCGGCGAATCGCGGATGGCGGCTTGGTGGCGGCGCTGCGCCTTCGCGGACCCAGCGGTCGAGTGCCACGAGCAGCGCCCGCAGCGACATCGTGTAGTCGAGCGGGTTCGCCCGCTGCTGGCCGCGGCCGCCTGCCGGCGACGGAAACGGACCCGGCGTGTGCTGCGCACCCGCGAAGAGATACGCGCGCACGTTGTCGCCGAGCGCGGCGTCGCGCGTGCCGTCGGGTGTCGTGTGGACGAGCGCGGCCGCGCGCCCGGTATCGATCCAGTATTCGACGCTGCTGTTGATCAGAAAGAGCTTCGGCTGATGGCGGCGCGCGCGGTCGTTCTCGAGCAGTCCCTCGGTGACCCCGGTGACCGGATCCCGGTGGGCGCGGTCGGCGTACGGGAACGCGCCCACCATGGCGTTGCCGGCGGTCGGCGTCGATCCGCGCCGATTGATGTCGAACCGTGCGGCGCCGGCGATTTGGGCGAGCACCGCGTCGAACACCATCCGCTCGCGCTCGTCGGCGTTGAACCCGAGATACAGGAACTCGCGCAGGAACCGCCCCGTCTGCGATCGACCAAGCGCGTACACGTGCTTGGCGGGCGTGACGGCGTCGGGCGCGTGCTTCGCCCAGCTCCCGATATCCCGCACCGCCGCAAGGCCGAGGCCGCCGATGGGCGGATTCGCCACGCGATAGGCGACTTCGTACACGCGGCCGGGCTCGAATCCGCTGTCGAGCGTGACCGTGTCGCCGGAGAGCCGCCACTGGCCGCGAGGGATGGTCTGCGGCGCATCGCCAAGCCGGTCGCGAACCGTCAGCACGCTGTCGGGGCCGTCGGGATCCGATGGTGGATACGCCGGGACGTCTTCCGTCAGCCGGTAGGTCGTGGCGCGCGTGTCGACTTCGATCAGCGTGCGGACAATCCCGGCCACGCCCTTGGCGGACGGCACCCGAATGCGCAACATCTGGCCGGTGGCGGGCAGGTCGAACTCCCAGCCGATCGCGATCACCGTGAACCCACGCCGCAGGAGGAACCCGTCGCCGACGTCGGGATCGCTGCCCGCGGCCACGCGATTGTAGGGACGTGTCACCGGCGTGCCGCGGTTGACCACATCGACAATGGCGACGCCGTTGCCGCCGGTCTTCGGCCGGATCGCGTAGAAGTCGGCCGAGAACTCGACGCGGCCCTGGGCGTTCCGCGGCGCGCGATCGAGATCGACGATGACGCTGTTGCGGCGGTTCGCAGGGTCGACGGCGAAATAGACGCGCCCTTCGAGCTTCTCGTACCCGGCGTACGAGAGATCGGCGCGCTTCAGGATTTCGACGCGGGTCACCTCGGCCCGCGCGGTCCCCGCACAGAGCACGAGCGCGACCACCGCCGGGAGCCATCCGATCTGCCGTCTCATCGTCATCTCCTTGCTGCGAGCTCCACCACGACATCCCAGGTGAACCGTACGAATCGATACAATTCGCGTTCGAGGATGCGTTCCTGATCGCTGTGCGAGCCGAATCCCTTCGGCGCATCTTCCGCATCGACCGCCGGGCCGATGCCGTAGCACTGGACGCCTCTGGCGCGCAGGTACGCCATGTCGGTGGCGCCGGTGCTCATGAGCGGCAGCGTCGGCGCGTCGTAATGCCGGCGGATGGCCGCCTCGAGCGATCGGAACGCCTCGGTGTCGAGCCGCGAGGTGCCGCCGGGCCGCACGTCGCGCGGCGCGTACGTCACCTCGACGGCCGGATCGTTGACGACCGCCCGGATGCTCTCGAGCACCACCTGCGGATCGTCATCCGGCAGCACACGCAGGTCGAGCTGCGCCTTCGCATCCGACGGAATGACGTTCAGCCGGTACCCGCCGTCGATGATCGTCGGCGACGCCGTGGCGTGCAGGAGCGCGGCCTTCGCCGGATCGTTCGCGTGGAAATAGCGGTCGACGGCGGCGGCCTTCTGCGGATCGAGCACGTCACGGTACCGCTGCGCCTCGGCGCCCGTCGAGATCTCGGCGAGGCGGCTGAAGTAGGCGCGGGTCGTGTCGTTCAGCCGGATCGTCGAGTGCCAGTCGCCGACGCGCGCCACCGCCGCAGCGAGGCGCACGATTGGGTTCCCCAGCAGCGGCACGGATCCGTGACCCGACACGCCCCGCGCCGTCAGGTCGATGGCGCGCGGAATCTTCTCGATCGTCTGCACGGCGCCGTAGCGCACCTGTCCACCCTCACGGACCATACCGCCTGTCTCGGCCAGACAGTACTCCGCCTCGATCTCGCGGAAGTGCTGGTTAACCATGAACTGGATGCCGACGCGCGTGTTCCCCTCCTCGCCGGCCTCCGCCAGAAAAATCACGTCGCGATCGAGCGGCACGTCGAGCCGCTCGAGCAGCAGCATGATCATCAGGCCGGTCGTCACGCTGTCCTTGTCGTCGAGCGTGCCGCGGCCGTAGATGTAGCCGCCGTCGCGCGCGGCGCTGAACGGCGGATGCGTCCACTTCTTCGGATCGACGTTGACGACGTCGGTGTGCCCCATGAGGAGGAGGGGCCGCTTGCTGCCGTTCCCTTTCAGGCGGGCGACGACGTTGGGACGATTGGGCTCGAGCGAGAAGGTCTCGACCGGAATCCCTTCCGCTTCGAGCGCCTGGCGGAGGTAGTCGCCCACCGGCTTTTCACTCCCCGGAGGGTCGCTCGTGTCGAAGCGGACGAGCGTTTGGAAGTGGCGGAGGATTTCCGGTTCGAGGGCCGTCCAGTCCGGCGTGTGGCGCTGTCGGCCGGACACGGCTGCCGACAGGCCCAGCACGACGGCAAGGCCTGCGACGACGGGGCGTGACCACACCCGGACCGTCATGAGGTCGGAGTATAGCGCGTTGCGCCGGCTCCACACGGCTACTCGTCGTCGGCCGGTGCCGCGGTGCCGAGCGTCCCGCTCGCCTTCTGCATCAGGTACGTTTTGATGAAGAGATCGAGATCGCCGTCGAGCACGCGGTTCACGTCGCCCACCTCGACCTTCGTGCGGTGGTCCTTGATCATCTGGTAAGGCTGCAGCACGTAGCTGCGAATCTGGCTCCCGAAGCCGATCTCCTTCTTGGCCCCGGCGATCTGCTCCAGCTTCTGCTGCTGCTCCTTCAGCTTCAGGTCGTAGAGCCGCGCCTTCAGCACCTTCATCGCCGACGACCGGTTCTTGTGCTGCGACCGCTCGTTCTGACACGAGACGACGATGCCGGTGGGAATGTGCGTGATGCGGACGGCGGAATCGGTGACGTTCACGTGTTGGCCGCCCGCGCCGCTCGATCGATAGGTGTCGACGCGGAGGTCTTTCTCGTCGATCTCGACGTCGACGTCCTCCGGAAGCTCCGGCCAGACGAACACGGACGCGAACGACGTGTGGCGGCGCGCCGCCTGATCGAACGGGGAGATCCGCACGAGTCGATGGACGCCCGCCTCGGCCGACATCAGGCCGAATGCGTAGTCGCCGGCGACGGTGAACGTGGCGCTCTTGATCCCGGCTTCCTCGCCCGGCTGGTAGTCGATGACCTCGCGCCTGAAGCCGCGGCGTTCGGTCCACTTCAGGTACATGCGCAGCAGCATCTCCGCCCAGTCCTGCGACTCGGTACCGCCGGCGCCGGGATGGATGGTGACGATCGCGTTCGCGCGGTCGTGCTCACCGCCGAGCATCTTCTTCGTCTCGGCGGCTTCGATCTCCCCTTGGAACTCGTCGAGGGTGCGCGCGAGATCGGCGCTGACGTCCTCGCCGCCGTTGGCCCACTCGATCAGGACGCCGAGATCGTCGGCCCGCCGCTTGAGCGACTGCCGGAGCGCCTGGTCTTCCTCCAGACGCCGGCGACGCTGCATCACCTTCTGCGCCTCCGCCTGGTTGTTCCAGAAGCCGGGATCGGCTATCCGCTTTTCGATGTCGGCGAGCTGTTCGTCGAGGCGGGCGCCCTCAAAGATGCCTCCGCAGTTCCGCGGCCCGGCCGCTCAGGTCGTCGTAGCGCCGTATCAAATCATCGATTTCGACCGCCAAATCGTCCTCCATTCACCAGCAGTGCCGCCGCGACGAGCACCATCGCCGCATACGCCACGACATCGCCGATCTGCGCGTAGATGGTGCGCCCGTTCAGAATCCGCGCGTCGGCGACGAGCCCGACCTCCTCGAACAGCACCGACCGCGCGACGACGCGCCCGTAGGGGTCGACGATGCCGCTGATGCCGGTGTTCGCCGACCTGGCGAGATAACGCCCCTGCTCGATCGCGCGCATCGACGCCAGCTCGAAGTGCTGATAGGGCGCCGACGAGTACCCATACCACGCATCGTTGGTGATCGTCGTGAGCAGTTGACTGCCCGCCCGCACGGCGTCGCGGATGAGCGATGGGTATACCACCTCATAGCAGATCGCGGTATTGACGGCGTGCTCCCCGACCGGGAGCATCACGGCGGAGGTGCCGGGCGCGAATTCGGCCAGCCGTTCGACGAGCGGCGAGACGAAGTAGAGCCACTCCTTGAACGGAATGTACTCGCCGAAAGGCACCAGGTGGATCTTGCGATAGACGGCGCCCGTTTCGCCTTTCGGCGTCAGCAGGAAGGCGGCATTGTAGAGACGGATCACGTCGCCGCGCCGGTCCACCTGATCGCTGCCGAACAGGATCGGCACCTGGACCTCGCGCGCCAGCGCCCGCAGCGCCGCCGCGCCGCCCGGGTCCTCCTCGAACATGAACGGCGTGGACGACTCGGGCCAGATGACGAACTCGGCGCCGCGCCGCACCGCGTCGCGCGTCATCGCGATGTAGGTGGTGAAGATGCGCCGCGCTTCCCGTGGATTCCATTTATCTTCCTGGGCAATATTCCCCTGAATGAGACCGATCCGAATCGGCGTCCCCTCGCGCGTGAGCCGGCCGTCGGCGATGCGCCACGCGCCCCAGCCGCCGACCGCCGCGAGCGTCGCCAGCGCCGCCGCGCCGGCGGCGAGCCGCGCCCGGCCGCGCGCGAGCAGGACGTACGCGAGCGAACTGTTCACGTAGGCGACGAGCGCCGACAGCCCGTAGACCCCGAGCACGCTGGCGAGCTGGGCGACCGGCAGTACGCTCACCTGACTGTTCCCGAGCGGCACCCACGGAAACCCGCCGAACAGATACCCGCGCAGGTACTCCGTCGCCACCCAGACGGCCGGCGCGATCAGCAGCGCCTCGGAACCCATCCGGCGCAACAGGCGATGCATCACCAGCGCCGTCAGCGCGGGGTACAGCGCCAGATAGAGCGCGAGCAGCAGCATGGCCAGCATCGCCAGCGGCGACGCCAGGCCGCCAAACGTCCGCAGCACGGCGCCCGTCCAGTAGATCGTCCCGACGAAGTAGACGAGGCCGGTAAGGAGCCCGAGCGTAAAAGCGCGGCCGGTCGAGGCAGCCTCCCGGCGACCGGGCGGGCCCAGCGCGACGAGCAGCGGCACGAGCGCGATCCACGCGAAGGCCGGATGTCCGTAGCGCGGGAAGCTCAGCGCGAGGAGCGCACCCGAAAGGACGGCGAGCAGATAGTTCAACAGAGCCATTTTCACCTGAAGGCTCGATTGACGACACCCCCGGGGGGCCGGTACACTCCGCGCCACCATCCGTACTTGTCGTCGAGGAGATCCGACCATGAAGAGACTGGTTGCTGCCGCGGCCGTCGCCGCATTCGCGGGCTGCCTCGGTGCAGGCGTCCTGGCGCAGGGCGCGCCGCGCTACCTGTTCGATCCGGGATGGCCGAAGCCGCTGCCGAACAAGTGGAAGATCGGCGGCATCACCGGCCTCGCCGTCGATGCCAACGACAACGTGTGGGCCTACAACCGGCCCAACGACCTGACCGCGATCGAGCTGCACGCCGAGGTCAAGCTGGCCGACTGCTGCGTCCGCCCGCCATCGATGATCCAGTTCGACAAAGACGGCAACGTCATCGGATCGTTCGACGCGCCGCAGGGACACGGCATGGACGTCGACAGCAAGGGGTTCGTCTACCTCGGACAGAACACCGTCCGCAAGTACGACCCGCGCAGCGGAAAGATCGTCGGCGAGATCGCCCGGACGCCGGAGACCGAAGGCGGCGCCCCCGGTACCCTGCCACCGTGGCCGCCGAAGCGCAATCCCGGTGAAGGGAGCCGCGGGCCGGTGGCCGGATTCCTGCCGCCGCCTCCGGGCAGCAAGCCGCCGGACCCGGCCGCGGAAGCCAAGGCCGAGGCGCGGCGCGCGGAGTTCCGCAAGAAGTATCCGCCGTCGACGCCCATGATCGTCGGCAACCTCGAGGAAATCCGCATCGTCGAGCGCGACAACGAGGTCTATGTCGCCGACAGCTACCTCGGCGGACGCATCCTCGTATTCGACATGAACACGCTCGCGTTCAAGCGCGGGTGGGGCGCCTACGGCAAGCCGCTCGACCAGATCAGCCTCGACGACGAGACGCGCGAGTACACCCCCGGCGGCCCGATGGCGAAGGACTTCGTCGGACATCTCACGGTGAACGTGTCGAACGACGGCCTCGTGTATGCCGCCGATCGCAACGGGAACCGCATTCACGTGACCGACAAGAACGGCAAGTTCGTCAAGGAGTTCGTGCTCGCGCCGACGACGGGTGTCGGCGGATCGACCGGCGGCGTGGCGTTTTCGCCCGACAAGGAGCAGCGGCTCCTCTACATCTCGGATCTGACGAACAACAAGATCTGGTTCCTCAACCGCCAGGATGGCAAGGTCGTCGGCGAGATGGGGCAGATGGGCGAGAACGGCGGCCAGTGGTTCGGGCTGCACATGATCGCGGTCGACTCGCGCGGCAACATCTACACGGGCGAGGTGTTCGCCGGCCAGCGCGTCCAGCGGTTCGTGCCGGCCGACAGCCCGCGCGGCAAGGTGCTGCAGCAGCTCGCGAAGACGCCGTTGTTCTGATGAACCGGCCGCGACGCCGATTCCTGACGGGGATGGCCGCGCTCGGCGCGGCCGCCCTCGCGCCGCGCGCCCGTTCGCACGCGCGGGCCGGCGGCGCAGTTCGCCGGGCGGCGCACCGGATCGACGTCCACTGCCACTTCTCCGCCCCCGGGTTCATCGCGGCGATCAAGGCGCGCAACACCGGCCAAGTCCCGCTGATGAACTGGACCCCGGCGCGCACGCTCGAAGACATGGACCGCGACGGCGTCGCGACGTCGATCGTCTCGACGAGCGAGCCGAATGTCTGGTTCGGCGACAACGAGGCGGCCCGCCGCCTCGCGCGCGAGTGCAACGAGTACGGCGCGAAGCTCATGGCCGACTACCCGGGGCGCTTCGGCATGTTCGCGACGCTGCCGCTGCCCGATGTCGACGGCGCGCTGCGCGAGATCGAATACGCCTTCGACACGCTGAAGGCCGACGGCGCCTGCTTCATGAGCAGCTACCAGGGGAAGTACCTGGGCGATCCGGCCTTCACGCCGGTGATGGAAGAGCTCAATCGCCGCCGCGCCGTCGTCTACACGCACCCGGTGCGAGCCGAGTGCTGCGCGAACCTCCTGCCCAACGGTCGCGCGCTCGGCATCACGCTCTCGACCGAGACGACGCTGACGATCGCGAGCGTGCTGTTCAGCGGCACGGCGGCGCGGTGTCCCGACATCCGCTTCATCTGGTCGCACGGCGGCGGCACGATGCCCTACATTACGGGGCGCTTCGGCGTGAATGCGAACGCGAAGACGCCGGAGCTCCCCAACGGCGTCCTCTACGAGATTCAGAAGTTCTATTACGACACCGCGCAGGCCTTCAACGAGTACACCCTGCCGACGTTCACGAAGCTCGTACCGCTCTCGCACATGCTGTTCGGCACCGATTACCCCTTCGCGCGCGCCGAGACGGTCACGCAGGGCCTGGCGAGCTTCGGGTTCAGCCCTGCGGCGCAGATGGCGATCGAGCGCGACAACGCGCTGGCGCTCTTTCCCCGGCTGAAGACCGTCTAGTGGCGCGTATCAACTGATGTACTACGACCCACGCCAGCCTTTCGACGGCGGATTCGCCGGCCGCGACAACGGAGCGGCCAGCCCCGACGTGGGACAAACGCACCAGTAGACGATTGGCCCGCATCGCCGTTCGACTGCTGACCAGCGTCGTCGCGTTCGTCCTGGCGGCCGAACTGCTCGCGCTGGCGGCGTACTACGTCGAAACGGGCGCGCTCTTCTACACGCATCGCCGAACGTACGCGGCCCCGCTGCCGACGCCCGAGGATCGGCTGGTCGTCGGCGAAGCCGTGCATCCGTACTTCGGCGTCACCCATCGGCCCGGCACGCCGTTCGACATTCCCGAGCCGCTCCGGCCGGCGCCTGACGCGCCGCTTCGCCTGCGCGCCAACAACTTCGGATTTGTGTCGCCGCACGACTATCCATTCGTGAAGACGCGCGACGATCAGTTCCTCGTCGGTCTGTTTGGCGGATCGGTGGGATTGTGGTTCTGCCAGGTGGGCGCACCGCGGCTCGTCGAGGCGCTCCAGCGGCATGCGTTCTTCAACGCGCGCGAGATCGTGCCGCTCTGCTTCAGCCACGAGGGCTACAAGCAGCCGCAGCAGGCGCTGGTGCTCGCCTACTTCCTGTCGCGCGGGCAGCAGCTCGACCTGGTCGTCAACCTCGATGGATTCAACGACGTCGCGCTCGGCGCGCTCAACCACGAGCGCGGCTTCGATGCCTCGATGCCGAGCCTGCAGCATCTCGATCCGCTGATCAACCTGATCAACCAGTCGGCGCTGACGCCGCAGAAGCTCGAGTCGCTCGCCGCGATTGTCCGCGATCGTCAGCGGCTCGCGGACCTGACCCGCAGGCTCGAGGCGACCCGAATCGCATCGGTGGCCCTGGCTCTCGACTGGCAGTACCGGCGGCTGACGGACCAGTACGCACGCGAGCTGGGCCGCTTTGCCACGCTGCCGTCGAATCCTCCGGTCAACCCGCTCGTGCAGGCCACGCCGCCGGTGGGACCGCGCGATCGCCCGGCCCTTCTGGCCGACATCGCGGCGATGTGGGCGCGGTCGTCGCTCCTGATGCACGAGATGCTCGCCGCCCGCGGGACGATCTACGTACATGTGCTTCAGCCGAACCAGTACTTCTCGATGCGCCGGTTTTCGGCAGCGGAAGCCGCAACGGCGTTGAGCGACGCATCGCCGTACAAGCGACACGTCGAAGAGGGCTACCCGCTGCTCGTCGCCGCCGGCCGGTCGGTCATCGAGGCGCGCGGCGTCCGCTTCTTCGACGCCACGCGCGTGCTCGATCGCGAGCGCGCGCCCGTCTACATGGACAACTGCTGCCACTACACGCGCACCGGCAATCAGCTGCTCGCCGAGTTCATCGCCGCATCGATCCTGAGCACGCCCGGCCCGTGGACGGACGCGAGCTCGCCTTGAAATCTCCGCGCGGGTGGTGGAGCATCCGGTGAGATGGCGCGGCTGACTGGCTGGCTCCCCGCGGCAACTATCCTGATCGCCGTCTTCGCGTTCAGGTATCTTTCGTACACGGGGTTCCCAAACGACCATTTCGTCTACCTCGCGCGCGCGCAGCAAATGCTGCTCGGCGCCTGGCCGGCGCGTGACTTCGTGGACCCTGGCTTCCTGCTGATGTACGTCACGTCGGCGGCCGGACTCGCCGTGTTCGGCCACAACCTGCTCGGCGAAGCGCTCATCGTGTTCGGCGGCTTTGCGCTCGCTGCCGCACTCACCTGTCCGCTCGCGCGCGCCGCCGCCGGATCGGCGGTGGTCGCGGCGTGCGCCGTAGCCCTCCAGGCGCTCGCGTATCCGCGGAGCTACAGCTATCCAAAGCTGTTCCTCCATGCCCTCGCGATCACCCTCTGCTGGAGGTACGTGGCGCAACCGACGCGCGGACGACGCCTCGCCCTGGCGGCGCTCGTCGCCGCCGCAGCCCTGTTTCGGCCCGATCACGGCGTCGTACTGGGACTCGTGGCGCTGTGCGCGATCGTCTGGGCAGACACTCGCCCCGCCGGCGTCCGCGCGAAACGGGCGGCTGTGTTCGTCGCACTGACGACGGCCTTCGTACTACCGTGGATCGTGTTCGTGCAGAGCACTATCGGCCTCACGGCGCAGGTCCAGTCCGTTGTCGGATTCACTGCGACCAAGGCCGAGGTCGGCCGCATGGAGTGGCCGTCGTTTCGCCCGGACGAATTCATCGGCAGCGAGAACGCCGAGGCGTTCCTCTACTACGCGTTCCTGCTGCTGCCGCTCGCAGGCGCCGTCGTGCTGTGGAGGCGCGGCGCCGCCGCGGCGCCCATGCCCGACGCGGCCCAGCGGCTCTGGCTCGTCGTTGTCCTCGCGGCGTGCGTCAACGCGACGCTGCTTCGCAACCCGCTGCAGAACAGGCTTGCGGACGTGGCGGTGCCGCAGGCGATTCTCGCCGCCTGGCTGCTGCCGGCAGGCTGGCGTGCCGTGCGGGAGTCAAGGCGCGTGGTGGCTTTCACACTGCGGACGGCATTCGCTGCAGCCGCGGCTCTCCTGACGCTCGCCGTGTTCCAGCTCGGCGACACACGCGAGCGGTTCGCTCATATCGGTCCGCTCGAGCCCCGCGCTCTCGCCGCACGTGCCGCGGCCGTCACGAGAGCGCTGCGTGACATTGACACGTCGCTCGGCGTACCGACCGGCGCGCCGCTCGCGCCCGCCCCACTCGTCGTCTATCTGAAGGCCTGCACTGAACCGACCGATCGGGTGATGTATGTCGGATATGCGCCGCAGACCTACTTCTTCGCCCGTCGCGGCTTTGCGGCGGGGCAGGTCGTATTCGAGGGGGCCTACTATACGGCGCAGCAGGAACAGGAGCTGATGGTCCGGCGGCTCCGACAGGAGCAGGTCCCCGTCATCGCGCTGCCGGAAGAGCACGCGGTGGACTTTCGCGAGAAGCTCGGGACGGTTGCCGCCTATATCGACGGGAACTACGAGCGCGCGGGCACGATCGACCTACCTGGTGATCAGCGAGGAGACGTCCTCCTCGATCGCCGACGGACGTCGAAACGCGTGTACGCGCCGCTCGGCTGGCCCTGCTTCGCCGACGCCGAGTAGCAGCACGTCTTGGCCGGAAGGGTTTCACAGCCAGCGCGAACACGGCGTGTGTAGGCCTCGTACATCGGATTGCGGCCGGGGTATGGCCGAGCGCGACCGCTCGCGTCGTTACCGGGTGATCCAGGGTTGCCTGACGCGCTCTTCCCGTTCGAGCCGTCCGGCGACCGCCTCGGCCTCTCGGCGATCGCCGTACTTGCCGACGCGGACGCGGAAGTTGGCGCCGGCCGTTGTCACGAAGGCGGGATAACCCTTGGCGCTCAGGCGGCGGGCAATCGCATCCGCCTCCTCGCGCTTGCGGACCGCCGCCACCTGGACGACGAACCCAGAGCCCGCTGGCTCGGCGAGCGCGGCGACGGCAGCCGTGGCCGGCGTGGCCGGCGCCGGAGTCGGCGCAGCGGCGAGCGTCGGCCGCGCGGGCACGGATGGCGTGGGCTTCGGCGGTGCCGGCACGGGCGCCACAGGCTTCGAGGCGGGCACGGTGGCCGTCCGCTTCGGTGCGGGTGCCGCAGATGCGGCAACCGACTCCGGTTTCGCTGGCGCCGGGACAGGCACGGTCGCCGGTTTCGGCGCTGGTCGCGCTGGGGTGGGTTCCGTCAGGACGGCGGTCTCCGCAAGCGGCCTGAGCGTTTCACCTCCCGGTGCCGGGTCGGCCAGCCGATTCGGATACGTGAGTGTCTCGCCCGCCGTGAGCGGCGCATCGCCGCTGCCGGCGACCGCCAGCGGCGGCAACAGCTGTTGTGCCGCCGCGGTCGGATCGACGCTGGCCTGTTCGGGAACGGCAGGCGCGCTGGCGGCGCGCTGGGGGACGCCGCGTCCCACCATCACCCCGCAGAGAAAAATGACAACGGCCACGACTGTGGCCGCCATGAAGAGGAAAACGAGCTGCTTACCGTCCAACTGAATCTCGTGAAGTGACTCATCCTTCATCGGTAAGCGTGCACATTCTAACACAGCCGAGCTGTCATCGAACGCTGTCGAGCAGCTCTCTGGCCTCGGCGCTGTCCGGATCGCTCCACGCTGCAATCGTGAGCGCCTCGATCGCCTCGTCGCGGCGTCCCGTTCGCAGGTAGATTCGACCGAGCAGCAGATGCGCGTCGCTGTCGTACGGCGACAGGAAGATCGTGCGCCGCAGCTCCGCGATCGCCTCCTCGTCGCGGCCGGCGGCGACGAATCGCTGCGCCCGTTCGAAATGGAAGTCGGCCACCGCGCGCTGATCGCGCTGCTCGGCAGCCACGACCGCCGCCTCGACACGCAGTGCGGCGGGCAGGTCGAGATCCAGCTTGATGCGCTCGAGGCCCCGCGGCACCGCGTTCGCGCCCGGCTGCTTCGCTTCCCACTCGGCGTAGGTCGACGAGAGCCGCCGCGCCAGCTCCTTTTCACGCGCCGCTTCCGCCGCATTTCCCGACGTCTGAAGCGCGACGCCCAGCACATGGTGCGCATCGGCGTCCGCCGGATTCCGGCGGACGGCTTCGCGAAGCCAGTAGATGGCGCCCTGCGGATCGCTGTCGAGCCAGTAGGCGTAGCCCAGATTGAAGAACAGATCCGGATCGCTGCCGTCGAGCGTCACGGCCTCGCCGAAGTACGACACCGCGCGGCCGCCAGGGTAGGCCGCCTGTCTGCGCCGCGACTGCGTCACGCCCAGGTTGTTGAGGAGCGCGGGATCGGCCGCCTCACGGTTCAGCGCCGTGAACGCATCGAACGCGGCCTGGTACTGCTCGAGGTGCAGCATGGAGACGGCGGCGAGAAAGCGCGCCTGACGGCCCAGCGCGTGCGTCGCCGGCACCTGCCTCACGATCGCCAGCGCCTCGTCGTGATCGCCCTGCTCGGTATGAACCTCCCACAGCGCCAAGCGCGGCCGCTGGAAGGCCGGCGCGAGACGGAGCGCCTGCGACAGGAAGGTGACCTGCGCCTGCGCCGACTCGGCGAGGAGCCCTTTGATGTACTGCTCGAATGCTGCCGGCGATGGATACGCCTGGTCCATCTGCGTGGCGCTCGTCACGGCGTCGGGCGCGATGCGCCGGGCGATACGACCGTAGATGCGCACCAGGTCGGCGAGCGGTCCGCGCTCGACCAGCTCCAGCGAGATGCGCCCCGTATCCAGACGAATGGTGCGCGCGCGCACGACAATCTCGTCGTTCTCGAGCGCGAAGGCGCCGACGACCACCGACGCCGCGCCGACGACCTGGCCGACACGAATGACCGTTGCATGACTGAGTGTCGATACGGACGGCACACGGAGTCTGGTGAACGCGCGCAGACGATGTTCGCGTCGAATCGCCGGCGCCCCGACGGCGTTCAGGTGGTCGGTGAGCAGCACCGCCGAGGCCTCGCCGAGCCAGTAGAGGCGTGACTCGCCGGCCATGTTCTCGAACGGGACGACCAGATAGGGGGCCGCCGTCGGCAGAGCCGGCTGTGCCGATGCGGACGCCGCCAGCGTCAGCGACGCCGCGGCAACAGCCCGCCTTACGATGCGGCGGATCGCACGACCATCAGACACTGTCCGCCTCCGGTGGCCCGGCACTGTGCCGTGTCCACTTCAACCTCCAGGCCAAACTCCACCATCAGCCGGCGGATGGCCGACGCGTAGAAATCGCAGAGCGGGTGCGGCACCGGTTCGCGCACCTCGCAAAAGAGCGACCCCCGGATGTCGACCGCGCCGCGGTCGCTTCGCCACCGCGTGACCGCGCGGCTTCCGCCGTAGGTGCTGCGCACCATCGCCCGCGCCAGCCCCATGACGAGGTGGCCCCGAACGGCGCGCGGTGCGGCGCGGACGACCGTTTTCCGGTACCCGGACATATCGGTCACCGTCCATGCCGCCGCGTACTCGCCGGCACGCGACGTGACGAGGCGATACGCCTCGCCTTCCTGCCGCAGGAAGCTCAGCACGGCGGCGAGCGGCGCCAGCCCAATGCGGCCGTCGCGCAGCCCCGCCGGATTGAGCCACGCCTCGTAGAACTCGAGTCGCGAGGGGAGCAGATCGGCGATCGCCTGGTGCAGACTCGCGACCAGCAGCCGGCCGATTCCTGCTTCAGTCATGTTCTAATGGAGGGTCCAGACCCATTGCAGAGCAGCTCCTGGACGGCCGCCATCCTCGCGGGCGGCGAAGCACGCCGGCTCGGCCGTATCGACAAGAGCGCGCTGGTCGTCGGCACGACCTCGATCCTCGATCGACAGCTGGCGATGCTGCGCGGGCTCACCCCACACATCCTGATCGTCACGAGCGACCGGGGGCGTGTGCAGACGACGACCGCAGGCGTCCGGGTGGCGGTCGATCGGATCCCGGGCGCTGGTGCGCTCGGTGGTGTGTATACAGCGCTGGAGGAAGCCGCGACCGAGCAGGTATTCGTCATCGGATGCGATATGCCGTTCGTCACTGCGTCGTTCGTGAGCCATGTCGTGGAGCGCGGCCGTGACGTCGATGTCGCCGTTCCGCGCGGCACGTGCGGGCGTCATCCGCTGTGCGCCTCGTATGCGCGGCACACGGCGGCGCACCTGCGTGCCCGGATCGAGGCAGGCGCGCTGCGCGTCGGCGACGCGCTCGAGGGGCTCGACGTGCGGGAGATCGGGCCGGATGAGGTCGCGCGGTTCGATCCAGATGGTCGACTGCTGCTCAATGTGAATACGCCCGACGACTACGCGCGGGCGCGCGTGGCTGCTTCCGACAGCGTACCATGATTCTTCCCGTCCACGAACGGCTCCGCGCGCATCTCGCGCGCGTGCTGACGGAGCTCTACGCGCTCGAGCCCTCGACCGGTCTCGCGCCTGGCGCCGCCGCGGCGCCGACGATCGCGATCGAGTATCCGCCGAACCGGACGCTCGGCGACCTCGGCACGCCGGTCGCCTTTGAGCTCGCGCGCCGGCTCAGGAAAGCGCCGCGCGCGATCGCCCAGGAGATTGCCGGCGCATTCGGCGAGCTCGCAGGGATCGCGCGTGTTGCGGCCGCGCCGAACGGCTATCTCAACGTCTTCCTGGAGCGGCGGCAGTTCCTGCTCGAGCGTCTGAGGTCGGCGCCCGCACCCGCGCGGGGCGGCTCCGGCAAGGCGATCGTCGAGCACACGGCGATCAACCCCAACAAGGCGGCGCACATCGGGCATCTGCGCAACTCGGCGCTCGGCGACACGCTCGTGCGCGTCCTCCGGTTTCGTGGCATCCCCGTTGAGGTGCAGAACTACATCGACGACACCGGCGTCCAGGTCGCGGACGTCGTCGTCGGCTTCAGGGTCCTCGAAGGCAGAACGCTCGACGAGATCCGGCAGCTGGCCGACTCGACGCGCTTCGACTACTACTGCTGGGACCTGTACGCCCGCGTCACTGAGTGGTACGAGGAGGACGAGGCACGTCTCTCGCACCGGGCGCAGACGCTGCACGACATCGAGCATGGGGGCAACGAGCCGGCGGCGATCGGCGCCTTCATCGCCGACCGCATCGTCCGCTGCCATCTGCAGACGATGGCGCGGATGAACGTCGATTACGACCTGCTCACGTGGGAAGGCGACATCCTGCGGCTGAAGTTCTGGGCGCAGGCGTTCGAGGTGCTGCAGGCGAGCGGCGCCGTCTACCTGAAGGACGAAGGGCGGCTCGCGGGCTGCTGGGTGATGCCGATCGAAGAGGACGTCGCGTCACATCCCAAATCCCACAATCCACATCCCAACGCCCAAAGCCCGGCGCCCGAAGCCTCGCGCGACGCCGCGTCCGACGTCGAAGACGAGGACGCGGACGAGCGCGAAAAGGTGATCGTCCGCTCGAACGGCGTGGTGACCTACGTCGGCAAGGACATCGCGTACCAGTTCTGGAAGCTCGGGCTGCTCGGACGCGATTTCCAGTACCGGGTGTTCGCGGAGCGGCCTCAGGGGCCGCTCTGGGCCACCTGCTCGGCCAACGGCGAGGCGACGCATCCGCCGTTCGGCGGCGCGGCCTACGTCTACAACGTCATTGACGTCCGGCAGTCGTACCTGCAGAAGCTGCTCAAGCAGGCGCTCGTCGCGGTGGGCCATCCGGAAGGCGCCGCACGATCGCACCACTTCTCGTACGAGATGGTGGCGCTCTCGCAGGCGACGGCCCGCGCGCTCGGGTTTGCGCCTCCGGCCGATTCCGAGGAGGCCAGGCGGCCGTTCGTCTCGGTATCGGGGCGCAAGGGGCTCGGCGTCAAGGCCGACGATCTGCTGGACACGCTGATGCGGAATGCAGCACGCGAGGTCGCCTCGCGCAACCCCGAGTTCAGCGAGGCTGATCGCGAGCGAATTGCCCGGACGATCGGCGTCGCCGCGGTCCGCTACTTTCTCATCAAGTTCTCGACGAACAAGATGATTGTCTTCGACCTCGAGGAAGCGCTCAGCTTCGAAGGCGAAAGCGGCCCGTACATCCAGTACGCAGTGGTCCGCGCCAACAACATCTTTCAGAAGCTCCAGCAGCGCGACGGGCTCGACGAGCACGCCCTGCTGGCGACGCTCGGCGACGTACCGGCCGGCGAACTGACCGGCGAGCACGGCGGCCACGAGATCTGGCAGCTCACGCTCGAAGCGGCGCGGCTGGACGAAGCGGTCGAGCAGGTCGCTCGGTCGCTCGAATTCTCCGTGCTCGCCAAGTACGCCTTCTCGCTTGCGCAGGCCTTCAACGCGTTCTACCATCGCTCGCCCATCCTGAACGAGGAGCGCGACGCGGTGCGCCGGTGGCGGGCGGCGGCGGTGCTGTATGTGCGCGACCAGCTCACGCGCGCGCTGGATCTGATGGGAATTGCCGTTCCTCCACGGATGTAATTGCTCTCGATGCCCCTGATTGCAGTCGCACGGTGCAGCAAGCTGCACGATTACGAGGAGTCGGTTCGGCGCGCGGGCGGCGAGCCATGGGTGCTCGACCCGGCGATCGATCGTCCGGCGGACGTCGTGGCGCGCGCCGCGGGGATCATGCTGACCGGGGGCGGCGACGTCGAGCCGTCGCTCTATGGCGAAGCGCCGCACCCCTCGTTCTCGGCAGCCGAGGCCGGACGCGACGCGTACGAGATCGAGCTGGTGCGGCGGGCGCTCGAGGCCGACGTGCCCCTGTTCGCGATCTGCCGTGGCGTGCAGGTGTTGAACGTCGCGCGCGGCGGCACGCTGATCCAGGACATCGCGACGCAGCTCCCGGGCGCGGTGGCGCACAAGCGCGAAGGAGGGACCGACCAGCCGTCGACGCTGGCGCACGAAGTGTGGCTGGAGCAGGGATCGCTCGTTGCCACGCTCATGCGCGACAGCCTCGCCGACGTCGAGAGCTGTCAGGTGAACAGCCGGCACCATCAGGCCATCAAGACCGTGGGCGAGGGGCTCCTCACCGTGGCGACGGCGCCGGACGGCGTGATCGAGGCGGTCGAGGATCCGAATCGGCGGTTCTGCCTCGGCGTCCAATGGCACCCGGAGAACTTCTACCGCACCGGCGAGTTCCGGGCCCTGTTCGAAGGATTCGTGAAGGCGGCCACGCGGTAACGGTGCGAGGTGCGAGGGTGTGTCCGAGGGTGCGAGGGTTCAGCGCAGCGTCGCCGTCCAGTTGGTGATCACCGTAATCGGCGGCGCGGCTTCTGGCTCGCCGGCGATCACACTGACGAGAAAGCACCGGCCGTCGGCGGTAACGTGATAGACGTCGCCGGTACCGAAGCCCTGATACCCGGCGGTCCGGCGGCGCACGCTGAAGAGTGGACCGCGGTAACCGCGGCCAACGCCCAGCCCATGCGTTGACGTCTGGCCGAAGTCGACTGTGTTGCGGCGATCATCGACGGCGCGGGCGCTGACATCGCCTCGTCGATCTCGAGCCCGCGCGACGCCGATACCCGGCAACCGGCGCTTGCGGTCCCTTTCGAGACAGCGGCACAGCAGCGTGCCAATCGGCGCCGGCGTTGTCGCGGGCAGCGGCCAGGCTTGGCACGGCAGCCTACATGGCGCCCGAGCAGGCGCGCGGCGGGCCTTGCGTGAGTCGATCGGCCAGCGTAGACCCGTCGACCAGCTCCATGACGAGCGCCAACACGTCGGCCGAATCCTCGAAGCCGTAAATCTGCGCGATGTGCGGATGGTTCAGCGCCGCGAGGAGCTGCGCCTCACGCTGAAAGCGCGTCACACGCGCGGCGTCTGCGCGACGTCGCCCGGCAGCATTTTCAGCGCGACGTCGCGCGCGAGCTTCGTATCGCGGGCGCGATACACCTCGCCCATGCCGCCCGTACCGAGCGGTGCCTGGATCTCGTACGGGCCGATACGGCTGCCGGCCGCGCGACTCATGCGGGGACGCGGGGATTATACGGGATGTGAATGGGCCTCAGCGGATCGTCGGAGAGCCGGCCACCACCATCGGCAACGGGACGAGATCGCGTCTAACGGCGTCGAGAACGTAGCCTAATGATTCGAGGGTGACGGCGCCAAGCAGCACCGCGTCTCCGGATTCACCAAAGATCACTGGCGCTGCACCGCGATGATTCCGGTAGAAGAAAAGCGCATCACCGCGGTCCCGGTCGATGGTTGAGCCATCGGCCAACCGGAATGTGTGTCGTGAGTGGGGAACGATGCGGAGCCGCGTGAGGATGTCGCGCGGGACGAACGAGTAGACCGCGCCCGAGTCGACGAGGAAGTCAACCGCCTCTCGAGTATCGGGATTCGCCGCATTGGCGACCTCGATCAACGATACGGTCAACCCCATGTGCGAATTGTACCCCGCGGTTCCGGAGCGCGAGTCATCGAGGTGGGCCGGCGCGATGAAACGCCGCCACGGTCTCCACGTGAGCCGTGTTCGGAAACAGATCGATCCCCGTCAGCGCCTCCAGCTCGTACCCGGCGTCGAGCAACACACGCGTGTCGCGGGCGAGCGTGGCGACGTCGCACGAGACGTACACGAGGCGCGCCGGCTGCGCGCGCACGATCCCGCCGAGCGCGTCCTTCGATAAGCCGGTTCGCGGTGGATCGACGATGAACGTTCCTGACCCCTGCTCCTCAACGCCTGACCCCTTCAGAAACGCTTCGACGCTGCGCTGCTCCACACGGACCCGCGCGCCGAACGGCTCCGCGTTCTCGCCGAGCGACTGCCCGCTGATGCGATCCCCTTCAACCAGGACGATGTCGGCACGTCCGGAGGCAGCCAGCGACAGCCCGAAGAGGCCGACGCCCGCATACAGATCGACGACGGGGCCGGGCGGCACCAGCGCGGCAACGCGGCGGACGAGCGGTTCGAGCAGATAGCGGTTGCCCTGGAAGAAGGCGCGGACGTCGCGCCGCAGCCGCAGCGCCGAGGCGGGATCGCCGGGACGGACGTGCAGCACATCGCCGACGACCGGCGTACCCGCCAGCGTCTCGACGCTATGCCGATCGGCGCGCTCGGCGGATAGACCGGTCAGCCCGCCGGCGTCCGCAAGAATCGCGAATCGCGCGGCGCTGGCGCCCGCCTGCAGCTCCAGATGACACGCCCGCTCGTCGCCGGCGACGTTCTCCGCAATCTCCACACCCGCCAGCCCGGTGAGGCGCTCGCGCGCCAGCACGCGCTCGGCGGCCGCAATCCAGGCGCCGGTCTCGGGCAGGAGCTGACCGGTCGACGCGGCGTCGCACAGATCGTGCGTCCCTTCGCGGAAGAATCCGAGCCGGGCTCCTCGCGCGTGCAGCCGCGCACGCATCCGATAGCCGCGCTCCGGGGATCCGACGACGTCGGGCGGCGCCGCGAGCGGCAGACGCCCGATCCGGCCGATCGCGTCCTGAATGATCTCGCCCTTGAGTCGCCGCTGCCGCTCGTACGCAATGTGCGCGAGCACGTTGCCGCCGCAGCGCCAGGCGCCGGGGGCCTCACGCCGGTCAGGTGAGACGGTGAGTACCTCGATCACCTCGGCATACGCGACGCCGCGGCCGAGGCGATCGATGCGAGCCCGCGCGCGCTCGCCCGGAATCGCGCCGCGCACGAGCACGACGCGCCCCTCGTGCCGCGCCAGCATCCACCCGCCGGCCGCCGGCTTCTCGATGTCGACGGTGAGCTCCGAACCGATCTCGACAGTCATGCGGTGCGAGGTGCGTCCGACAGTGCGAACGTGCGAGGGTGCGCCGTCGCACGCTCGCACCCTCGCATCATCGCACTTGGCTAGTCGAACGCGATCGTCGGGAGATGGAAGTGGTCGCGCAGCAGCCGATCGATGCACGCTTCGCGCGACTGACGGTACACGTCGGGTGTCATACGGGACCGAAACGGCGCCAGCTGCTCGTCGGCTTCGGCCCGCACCCGCTCGAGGAGGGCGGCATCGCTCGCCTGGCGGGCTGCCTCGACGAGCCGCCGGTCGAGATCGCGCAGCCGTTCGAGCAGGGCCTCGCGCCGCTCCCCTCGCACCGTCTTCGAGCCGGCGCGTGCGGCGTCGAGCTCACGGACGATCGCATCGAGCGTCGCATCGAGGCCGGATCGCTGGCTGCCCGCACGCCGCGTCGTCAGCCGCGCGACGAGGCGCTCCAGATGGCCCGGCAGCGACGCGCGTGGATGGCTCCCGGTCTCGGTCTCCCTTTCGTCCACGACGCTGACGCCCACGGCCCGCCGCCACTCGTCGAAGACGTCGAGGACATCCGCCTCGCAGAACTCGATCCGGAGGGGCCGCCGCCGCGGTCCTTTGGCGTAATACCGCTCGAAGCAGCGATCGATGCCGCGATAGACGACCTTCAGCGGGATGCCGCGGGCCGCCCAGCCGCACACCTGCTCGAAGGCGGGCCCGACGATGCGAATCAGGTGGCCGTCGTTCTTGCGGCACAGGTAGCTCTCGACGTCGCGGCAATACGTGTCGCGATCGTCGTTCGCTACAGCCACACGACCTCTCCCGCAGTGATGCTGACCGTGCCCGCGCTCGTGCGCACGACGAGCGCGCCGGTCGCGTCGATGTCTTCCGCCACGCCTTCGGCTGTCGCCCCTCCAGCCGTCCATCGCACGCGCCGGCCGAGCGTCCGCGCCGCCCGGCGTCGCCACGCGTCGATGACGGCCGCGGTCCCCCCGCGCTTCAAGTCTCCGTACCGCCGCGCCAGCGCTGCGAGACACTCGGCCAGCAGCAGCCCGCGATCGACCGGACGGCCCAATTCCTCTTCGAGACTGGTGGCGAGCGCCGCGACGTCCTTCGGATAGGCAGCCGGCATCACATTGATGCCGATGCCGAGAATCACGTACGCGATGCCGTCCGCCGCCTCCGCCAGGACGCCCGCGAGCTTGCGCTCATCGGCAAACACGTCATTCGGCCACTTGAGGGTCGGCGTAAAGCCGGTTGCGGCGCCGATCCCTTCGGCAACCGCCAGACCGGCGGCAACAGTGAGGGCCGGGAGGATGTCGCGCGGCGGTCTGAGCACCGTCGACAGGTAGAGTCCGGCGCCTGCCGGCGATGCCCAGCTGCGGCCGTGGCGTCCTCGTCCCGCCGTCTGCGCGTTCGCGGCGACGACGCAGCCTTCCGGTGAGCCGCGCTCGGCCAGCGACGCCGCCACGTCGCTGGTCGACGACACGGTCGGGTACCAGAGGATCGATCGCGCGAAGGGACCGAGGCGATCGACCGCGCCGGCCAGCGACTCGGCGATGTCAGTTGGCAGATCCTCAGGCAGGTTCGATTTCAAAGCTCAGGTCGGCCGCGGGCGCCGAGTGCGTGAGCGCGCCGATGGAGACGAAGTCGGCCCCTGTCGCGGCGAGCTCCGGCATGCGTGCGAGCGTCACGCCGCCCGAGATCTCCGTCTTTGCGGCGCCGCGGCACCGTCTGACCGCCTCGATGATGTCGGAGGTGGACAGGTTGTCGAGCAGGATGATCTCGGCGCCGGCGCGCAGCGCCTCGTCCACCTCGTCGAGCGTCTCCGCCTCCACTTCGGTCGGCATCTCGCGGTTCGCCGTCCGCATCCGCGCCACCGCCGCGGCGACGCCTCCCGCCAGGCGAATGTGGTTGTCCTTGATCAGAATTCCGTCGTCGAGGCCGTTGCGGTGGTTGACGCCGCCCCCGACCCGCACCGCGTACTTCTCGATCGCCCTCAGCAGCGGAGTCGTCTTGCGCGTATCGAGCACGGTGATGCGGCCGCCGGCCGCATCGACGAACTGACGAGTGAGCGTCGCGATGCCGCACAGCCGCTGCAGGAAGTTGAGCGCCGTGCGCTCGGCCGTCAGCATCCCGGCGGCGTAGCCGCAGTACTCGGCGACGACCGTCGACGGCTCGCACCACTCGCCGTCCTGGCGGTGCGCGGTGACGACAACGGCCGGATCCATCTGGCGGAATGCCTCCGTCGCCACGCCCAGACCGGCCAGCACGAAGCGCGACTTCGCCACGAGCAGCCCCTTCGCTTTCTGGTCGCGATCGATGACGGTTTCGGTCGTCACGTCGCCCCAGCCGAAGTCCTCGGCCAGCGCGCGGCGGACGAGCTCACGATAGACGCCGGAATCGAGCGGCTCGATGGGCGCACCCGTCACGCGGCGGGCTCCTCCGCGAAGGTCAGATCGGCGTCGGTGCGATCCGCGAAGCTCAGGTCGCGGATGTGCGCGGCCGCTTTGAGATCGTGGGCGGCCGGCACGAGCGTCTCGAAGCCCCGCGGGAGCACGGCGCGCTCGATGATCGCCTTGGCCGGTTTCTTCGCGAGCGCCTTGATGCGGCGCACTTCGGCGAGCGCCGCCTGCGTCTGGGCGAAGACGGCCACCGCCGCGGCATCGGCGCCGCCGATCGACGCGAGGATCTCCTCGCGCGTCGGCCACGCGGCACGGTGGATCGACCCGGGACGCCACCACGACCAGACTTCTTCGGTGACGTACGGCAGGAACGGCGCGAACAGGCGCAGCAGGCTGGAGAGCGCCACGAGCATCGCGCTGTTGGCCGACGCCGCTCCTTCCCGCGTCAGGTCGCCGTAGCGCCGCGCCTTCACCAGCTCCAGGTAGTCGTCGCAGAACGCCCAGAAGAAGCGCTCCGTGCGCTCGAGCACGCGGGCATAGTCGTACGCCTCGAGCTGCTCGGTCGCTTCTTCCACGAGCTGCGACAGGCTCGTCAGCATGCCGCGGTCGAGCGGCTCGACGATCGCTCCACGCGGCTCCGCCTGGAGCAGCGCGAAGCGGGCGGCGTTGAGGAGCTTGATCGCCAGACGGCGGCCGACCTTCATCTGCCCCGCATCGAAGATCGTGTCGGCGCCCGGGCGGCCGCTGGCGGCCCAGTAGCGCACGCCGTCGGAGCCGTGCTCCTCGAGCAGCGCCAGCGGCGTCACGACGTTGCCTTTCGATTTCGACATCTTCTTGCGGTCGGGATCGGTCACGAAGCCCGAGATCGCCGTGTGCGCCCACGGCAGCGACCCGTGCTCGAGATGCGAACGCAGCACCGTGGAAAACAGCCACGTGCGAATGATGTCGTGCCCCTGCGGGCGCAGGTCCATCGGGAACACGCGCTGGAACAGGTCGTCGTCTTCGAGCCATCCGCTGACCACCTGCGGCGTCACCGACGAGGTCGCCCACGTGTCCATGATGTCGGGGTCGCCGACGAAGCCGCCGGGCACGCCGCGCTGCGTCTCCCGATAACCCGGCGGCACGTCGGTCGACGGATCCACGGGCAGCCGCGACTCGTCCGGCACGATCGGCCGCGTGTAGTCGGCCGTGCCATCGTGCTGCACGCGGTACCACACCGGAAACGGCACGCCGAAGAACCGCTGCCGGCTGATGCACCAGTCGCCGGTGAGCCCGTTGACCCAGTTCTCGAAGCGGTGCCGCATGTACTCCGGGTGCCACTGCAGCTCGCGTCCCCGCGCGATCAGCTCGTCGCGGTACTCCATCGTCTTGATGAACCACTGGCGGCTGGTGATGATCTCGAGCGGCCGCTCCCCCTTCTCGTAGAACTTCACCGGATGCGTGATCGGCCGCGGCTCGCCGACGAGGTCGCCCGAGTCGCGCAGCAGCTCGACGATGCGCGTGCGCGCCTTGCCGACCGAGAGTCCGGCGAGCTGATCGTAGGCGTGCTGCGCGCGGACGGCGTCGCGCGACTCCCAGCCGGGCGCGCCCCATGTCAGCGGCCGCAGCGTGCCGTTCGGCTGAAGGACGCCGCGAACCGGCAGGCCCAGCTCGCGCCACCACGTCACGTCCGTGATGTCGCCGAACGTGCAGATCATCGCGATGCCGGTGCCCTTCGCCGGGTCCGCCAGCGGATGTGGTTTCACCGGCACGGGCACGCCAAAGAGCGGCGTCACGACCTCAGAGCCGAACAGTGCTTTGTAGCGTTCGTCGTCGGGATGCGCCACGAGCGCCACGCACGCGGGAATCAGCTCGGGGCGCGTGGTGTCGATTTCGACCGCGCCGGCTCCGGGCCTGTGGAAACGTACCCGGTGAAACGCACCCTGCTGCTCGCGATCCTCCAGCTCGGCCTGCGCCACCGCCGTGCGGAAGTCGACGTCCCAGAGCGTCGGCGCCTCCACCTGATAGGCGATCCCGCGCGCGAGCAGTCGAAGGAAGGCGGCCTGCGACACACGCTGCGCCCGCGGACCGATCGTCGTGTACGTCATCGACCAGTCGACCGACAGGCCGAGGTGCCGCCAGAGGCGTTCGAACGCCGTCTCGTCCTCCCGTGTCAGCTGCAGGCAGAGCTCGACGAAGTTCGGCCGCGAGATGGCGATCGGATGCTTGCCGGGCTTCTCCGGCGGCCGCAGAGACGGATCGTACGGGAGCGAGGGGTCGCAGCGCACGCCGTAGTAGTTCTGCACGCGGCGCTCGGTCGGCAGGCCGTTGTCGTCCCATCCCATCGGGTAGAAGACGGCCTTGCCGCGCATGCGCTGAAATCGTGCGACGACGTCGGTGTGCGTGTAGGAGAAGACGTGCCCGATATGCAGCGACCCGCTGACCGTAGGCGGCGGCGTGTCGATGGAGTACACCTCGGAGCGCGCCTTCGAGCGGTCGAAGCGGTAGGTGCCGTCGCGCTCCCAGCGCGCATCCCACTTGGCTTCGAGCCCTTCGAGCGCTGGCTTCTCCGGAAGAACGATGGGATGTTCGGGACTGCCGACGTCAGACATGCTTCTGTCGAATCCGTTCGATCTCTTCCCGCACCAGCCGCTCCGCAACTTCCGACACGACCTCGACGACCGCGGCACGGACGGCATCCGTCAGCCGTTCGATGACGCGCCGCGTGATTTCCTCCACCAGTGCCTCGGTGACGTGCGGCTCGTCGTCGCCGCTCACCAGCCGCACGGGCCGCGCCCCCGGCTCGCCGTCTTCGAGCGCGAGCAGCTTCGCAAACGCCTCCGCCACGAGGCTCGAGGGCGCCGGCGACGCAGCGACCGTGGCCGGGGCCGACCCGTCGGCCTGGGCGCCCGGCCGCGGCGGCGCCGCGGCGCGCTCGCTCAGCAGCCGATCGACGCGGTCGAGATAATCGTCGACAGGATCGCTCACACGGACTCCACGCGGGTGCGGGCGTGCTTTCGAATGAAGTCGACGATCTCCTGCATCGGCGTCCCCGGCGGAAAGATGCCCTGCACGCCGATCGCCTTGAGCCGCGGAATGTCGACGTCCGGGATGATCCCGCCCACGACCACGAGCACATCCCGCAGACCCTTTTCCTCGAGCAGCTTCAGGATCGCCGGACAGATGTGCATGTGGGCTCCCGACAGGATCGAGAGCCCGATGACATCGGCGTCCTCCTGCAGCGCCGCGGTGACGATCTGCTCCGGCGTCTGCCGCAGGCCCGTGTAGATCACCTCCATGCCGGCGTCGCGCAGCGCACGCGCGATGACGCGGGCGCCGCGGTCGTGACCGTCGAGGCCGGGCTTGGCGATAACAACCCTGATCGTCGCCATCAGATTACCGGAACTTCCTCGTATTCCCCCCAGACCTCGCGGAGCGCGTCGCACATCTCCCCAATCGTTGCATACGCGCGCACGGCGTCGAGCAGCGGCGGCATCAGGTTCGCGGCGCCTCGGGCGGCCTCCTGCAGGCGTTGGAGCGACGCGCGGACGGCGGCGTCGCTTCGCGCCGCCCGGACGCGCGCCAGGCGCGCGCACTGCTGCTCGGCGACGGTGTGGTCGATGTAGAGCGTGCCGATCGGCTCCTCGTCGCCCTCCACGAATTCGTTCACGCCGACGACCACGCGCTCGCCGCGCTCGACCGCCTGCTGGAAGCGGTACGCGCTCTCGGCGATCTCCTTCTGAGGGTAGCCGCGCTCGATCGCCTCGACCATGCCGCCCATCGCATCGATCCGCTCGATGTAGCCGATTGCCTCCTCCTCGAGGTCGCGCGTCAGCCGTTCGACGAAATAGGAGCCGCCGAGCGGATCCACGACGTTTGCGACGCCGGTCTCGTAGGCGATGATCTGCTGCGTTCGGAGCGCGAGGGTCGCCGCCTCGGCGGTCGGCAGCGCGAGCGCCTCGTCGAGCGAGTTCGTATGGAGGGACTGCGCGCCCCCGAGCACCGCGGCGAGCGCCTGGAGCGCCGTGCGCACGACGTTGTTGTACGGCTGCTGCGCGGTCAGCGACACGCCGGCGGTCTGCGCGTGGAACCGGAGCTGCCACGACCGGGGACTCTTCGCACCGAAGCGATCGCGCATCACGCGCGCCCAGATGCGCCGCGCCGCGCGGTACTTGGCGATCTCCTCGAAGAAGTCGCTGTGCGAGTTGAAGAAGAACGAGATCCGCGGGACGAACGCATCGACCTCGAGCCCCGCCTCGATCCCGTACTGCACGTATTCGATGCCGTCGCGCAGCGTGAAGGCGAGCTCCTGCGCGGCCGTCGCCCCTGCCTCGCGGATGTGATAGCCGCTGACCGAAATGGTGTTCCATTTCGGCACCTGCTCCGCGCAGAACGCGAACACGTCGGTCACGAGCCGCATCGACGGGCGCGGCGGGTAGATGTACTCCTTCTGCGCGATGAATTCCTTCAGGATGTCGTTCTGGATCGTGCCCGAGAGCGTCTGCCAGCTCAGGCCCTGCTTTTCGGCGACGACGAGGTACATCGCAAAGATCATCGCGGCGGGCGAGTTGATGGTCATCGATGTCGTGACCGTCCCGAGGTCGATCCCGTCGAAGAGCGCCTCCATGTCGGCGAGCGATGCGACGTTGACGCCGCACTTCCCCACTTCGCCGAGCGACAGCTCGTGGTCGGGATCGCGCCCCATCAGCGTCGGCAGGTCGAACGCGACGCTCAGGCCGGTGCCGCCCGCGGCGAGCAGCTGCGTGTAGCGCGCGTTGGTCTCCTCCGGCGTCCCGAATCCCGCGAACTGGCGCATCGTCCAGAGCCTGCCGCGGTACCCGGTGGGATGGATGCCTCGTGTGTACGGAAACTCACCCGGATCGGCAACGTCGCGCCGGTAGTCGATCGTTGCGACGTCGGCGGGCGTGTAGAGCTCCGCAACCGGGCGTCCCGACACCGTGGTAAACGATGTGCGCCGGCTCGCGCGCTTGGCGATGTCCAGATCGGACGTCGCGCCCTTCATCGTGCTCATTCTATAAGCAATAATCCGTCACATGGCTGAACACGGCAGCATCTTCCGGGCGATGCTCCAGGAGTTCGACGAAGCCGCCCGCCTCCTCAACCTCGATCCCGGCATCTGGAAAATCCTGACGCACCCCAAGCGACAGATCATCGTCTCGTGCCCGGTGCTGATGGACAACGGTGAGATCGAGGTGTTCACCGGCTACCGCGTGCAGTACAGCATCTCGCTCGGGCCCGCGAAGGGCGGCATCCGCTTCCACCCCGACGTGACGCTGGACGAGGTGACCGCGCTCGCCGCGTGGATGACGTGGAAGTGCGCGGTCGCCCACATCCCCTTCGGCGGCGGCAAGGGCGGCATCGTCTGCGACCCGACGCGCATGTCGCGGCGCGAGCTGGAAGCGCTCACGCGCCGCTACGTCGCGGAAATCATCGACGCGATTGGACCGGAAAAGGACGTGCCGGCGCCCGACGTCAATACGAACGACCAGGTGATGGCGTGGGTGATGGACACCTACAGCATGCACGTCGGCCACACGTCGACGGCCGTGGTCACCGGGAAGCCCCTCGAGCTCGGCGGATCGGTCGGCCGCCGCGAGGCGACCGGGCGCGGCGTGATGATCGTCACGCGCGAAGCCGCGAGGCATCTCGGCCTCGATCTCAAGGGGGCGACCATCGCCATCCAGGGCTTCGGCAACGTCGGCTCGGTCTCGGCCGAGCTGCTCGCCCAGGCGGGCGCCACGATCGTCGGCGTGACCGACTGGAAGGGCGGCGTGTACAACGCCAGGGGCCTCGACATCGGGAAGCTGCTCGACCACGCGACGACTCACAAGACCGTCGACGGCTTTGCCGGCGGCGAACCGCTCACCAACGAGGAGCTCTTCGCGCTCGAGACCGACGTCCTGATTCCGGCGGCCCTCGAGAACCAGGTGACCGTGGACAATGCGCCGCGGATCAAGGCGCGGATTCTCGTCGAGGCGGCCAACGGACCCGTGACCCCGGCCGCGAACAACATCCTGCACGAGCGCGGCATCTTCGTCGTCCCCGACATCCTCGCCAACTCCGGCGGCGTGACCGTCTCCTACTTCGAGTGGGTGCAGGACCGCTACGGCTACTTCTGGGAAGAGGCCGACGTGAACTCGCGGCTGGAAAAAAAGATGCACGAGGCGTTCCACGACGTGCTGCAGACGTCCCTCAAGTTCAAGGTCGACATGCGCACCGCCGCCTACATCGTCGCGATCTCGCGCGTCGGCACGGTCACGCAGCTGCGCGGGATGTACGCGTAGCCACGAACCGCGCGCCGGCGCGATTGGCAAGGCGATCGTGCCCCCCGATGTGGTGGTGGGAGACCCGGCATCGTGGCTGGGCGATCCCACGGTTCGCGGCGTCCCCCACCCCGGCGAACACATCCGCGCCGGGCGCCCGCTTTGTACGGTGTTTGTCGACGGCCGCGATCATGCCGGGTGCCATGCGGCGCTCGTGCGGCGCGCCGCCGGGATTTTCCGTGCAATCGGCGTTCGGACGCGCCGCCCGCCGCGTTGATGCACATATAATCCCGTCGCTTCCACCGAATCGACACGCCGAACTCCGTTCTGCGAAAGGTGCTGCCGTGAACGTCGCCGACGGCCTTGGAGCCGTGAATCGTCTCGCCAGTCTCGTGAACATGAACACCGGCACACTCGAGCTGATCGAGCGGCAGCCCCCCGCGAACGAGGCCGCCGCGGTCGCCATCGTGACGGGGGCCGAGCCGGGACGCGTGCTGCTTCATCCACCCGGGCCGGATGTCGTGGCGCTCATGCAGCAGATGCTCCGCGGGCGTCGCGAATGGCTGGACGTGCCCGGCACGAGCGAAAACGTGCACGAGCTGTGCACGTTCGTGCTGGCCAGTCTCGGTCTGCCGCCGCAGCTGCTCCGGGTGCTGGCAGGGGCCGGGACGATGCAGCTGACGTTTCACGCGGACCTCCCCCCGACCGCCTTCGAGTTTCCCTGGGAGTTCACGCTCGCGGAAGCGACGCGTCCTTACCGGCGGCGTATCCCGGCGCGGCCCGGGCGCGGCTTTCTGATCTTCCGCCACTATGTCGCCGGCCAGCCGGGTGCCGTCGCCGGTCCCGATACGCCGCCCGCGTCGCTGCTCGTCGTCGAGAGCGCGCCCGACGCCATCGGGCGCCACTACTCGTTCGAGTCGGAGCGCGGTCTCGTAGAGTCGGCGCTCGCCTTCGACGGCAGCGAGCCGCTGGTCAATCCGGATCGGCAGGCGCTGCGGGATCGCGTGGTGGCCTCGCAGCCCGACATCATTCATCTCGCCGGCGTCGACGCGCGCCAGGGGCGTGCGCTCCTCGGCATCGAGCCGACGTCCCCGAGTACGCCGGCCGGCCCCGACGGCATGTTCTTTCGCGCGGGAGATCAGTCCGCCGTCCTCCCCTTCGACGACCTCGCGGACGTGCTGACATCCGGAGGTGCGCCGCGGCTCGTCTCGTTCAACATCTACAACTCGTCGATCGGCGCGCTGGAGGTGATCCGCCGCGGGGCCCACGCCGCCCTGGGCTTCCAGGGGGACGTCGACGATCTCGTGGCCGAACAGTTCTTCGCGAGCTTCTACAGCCAGTGGCGCCGCTCCGGCTGGGACCTCGTCGACGCGTTCCTCGGGGCGTGGGCGAATCTCACCGGCTATGCGGACAGGGTGCGCGGCACCGGGATCGTGCTCTGGGCGCGCGCGCCGCTGATCGAGGCGCGCGGGCAGGTGCGCGCATTCCGCCGCTCGGGCACCGGCAGCGGGACGGGCACGGGCGCCGGCCGCGCGGTCGCGGCGCCGAAGAAGGCGGAGGACGTCGCGGACGCCGGCGAATACATCGCCATCGAGTACGAACCGCCCTCCGAGCTGAACTACTCGTTGCTCCACAACAACGCGAACATCGTCCCGCGGCTCGTAATCCGCCGGCAGAAGGCGGGCACGTTCACCGACGTGGGCGTCGAGGTCACCGTGTCGGCCGGCACGCAGGAGGCCGGCTACCGCGCGACGCTGAAGCTCGATGACGACCAGCCGAAGGTGGACCTGCACGACAAGGTGCGCGTGCCGCTGACCTCCCAGCTGATTCGCACCCTCGGCGAGAGCCTCTTCAGCACGATCTACGTCAGGGTACGCTGGGGAACGCGTGTGTTGCTCGAGGAGACCAGCCGCGTGGCGTTCATGCCGGTGGACGAGTGGAAGTACGACGACACCAACGCGCGCTGGCTGCCCTCGTTCGTCTTCCCCCGCGACCCCGTGGTGCGCGAGATCATCACGGCGGCGCAGCGGTATCTCGTCGCGCTCCGCGACGACGCCGGCGCCGGGTTCGACGGCTACCAGAGCTATGAGCCGTCGGGCGCCACGATTGGCGAGCGATCGCGGAACATCGACGCGCAGGTGCAGGCGATCTGGTGGGCGCTGGTGCACGACTACGCGCTCGGCTACATCAACCCGCCACCCAACTACAGCGACGAAGCGCAGCGCCTGCGCCGGCCGTCCGAGATCATCGACGGCCGCCGCGGGACGTGCATCGATCTCGCGCTGCTGCTGGCGGCGTGCTTGGAGTGGATTGAGATCTATCCCGTCATGTTCCTCCTCCACGACCACGCGTTCCCCGGCTACTGGCGGAACGAGGAGGAGAGCTACAAGCGGTTCAGCCAGCTGTCGATCAGCGCCGGGACCGCCGAGGCGGAGGGCGCCACCATCCCGATCACGCTGCGCGACGCGCATCCCGATCCCTGGATGGTCGGCCGCTCGCGCTTCGGCGACGTGACCAGACTCGTGGCGGAAGGGCACATCGTGCCGCTCGAGTCGGTGTCGCTCACCTCGCGAGGCGGCTTCTGGCCGTCGGTCGAGGAAGGCGTGGGCAACCTGCGCAGCAAGCGGCAGTTCCATTCGATGTTCGACATCCGCACGGCGAGAACCGCGCGGCGGAAGGTCACCCCGCTGCCCATCTGGAGTCACGGCCAATGACCGCGCTCACCAATGACGCGCTGGCGCAGCAGCTCCACGACGCGCTGCGGCCACTCAATGTCCTGCCGGCGGACGGAGAACTGCCGGGCGAGCCGAGCATCGGCCGCGTGCGGCGGCGCGGGCGGTCCGCGGCCGACGATGACGTGGGCATCGTGACGCTGCTCGACGTCGACGGCGTGCTGCTCTGGGAGGACGGGGCGGTGAGCGCGTCCACCGCGGGCTCGCGCCGATGGCGGGGGGCGTCCGCCGTCCGCGCGGACGGCGACGTCGTCACGCAGCTGAAGTACCAGAAGCCGCTCGGTGCCAGCAGCATCGTCGACCGACTGAACGAGTTCGACACCTTCCTCACGCCGGAGGCCGGCAACGACCGGACGCCGGGCTCGGCGCTGCTCGAATACGACACGGCGCTGAACGTCGTGTCGAAGGCGGCGCAGCCGGCGGCGAAGGGGCCGATCCTGCTGTTCGTCCACGGGACCTTCAGCAATACCGGCAACCTCGTGAAGGAGCTGCAGATGGATGCGGCCTTCGTGCGGCGGGTGGCCGCGGCCGGATACACGCAGATTCTCGGTTACGACCACTTCACCGTCTCGCGCACGCCGATCGTCAACGCCGCCGAGCTCGCGCGGCGCTTCGCCGGTACGGATGCGGAGGTGCACCTCATCTGCCACAGCCGCGGCGGGCTGGTGGCGCGCTGGTTCTGCGAGATGCTCGACAGGCAGCCGGCGCGCCGCCGCCGCGTCGTGTTCGTCGGGTGCCCGCTGCAGGGGACCAGCCTTGCCGATCCGCGGTCGCTGCGCCACGGCCTGAATCTGATGACGAACGTCGGCAAGGCGATCGGGCAGGGATTCGCGCTCGTGCCGTTTCTCGCGGCCGCCGGCGGACTGATGCAGATCCTGAGCTCGGTCACGAGCATCGGCGCAAAGACGCCGCTGGTCGATGCCGGCATCGGGCTGCTGCCCGGCATCGCGGCGATGTCGCGCATTCAGCGGCACGCCGAGCTGAACGCGCTCAATCAGGGCGACCCCGCGGACCGCGAGGAGTACTACGCGGTGTCGAGCAACTTTCAGACCGAGGACCCCGGCTGGCGCTTCTGGAAGTACTTCAACAAGTCGAAGCTGGCCGATTCCGCGGCCGACTATCTGGTCTTCGAGCAGGAGAACGATCTCGTCGTCGACACCTCGTCGATGACGTATCACGCGTTCGGCGCGGCGCCGGACTTCAACAACGCGGCGCGGTTCTGCTGCTTCGACGAGAAGCGCAGGGTCCATCACACGGCGTACTTCCGGCAGCGGGAGACGCTCGATTTCATCGCTCGGAGCTTCGACATGTATTAGGCGGACCCTGCGGGTCCGCCTTGCGTCCGACCCGCCGGTGGACCCGGTGCACCCGTTTGATGGACAGTGCGGCCCGTGAAACCTGTCGCCCCGCTGCCGTCGTGGCTCCTGATCTGCGCGCCCGCGGCCGCACCGTCCTGGCGATGGGCAGTCCGCGCGCGCTGTCGCAGTCGGTGACCGTGGGCGTCGCCAGCAACAGCGAGATGACGAATGCCGGGCGGTCGTCGCGGGATCTCGACGGCGAGGACGTCGGCTCGATCGTCCGCTGGATCGGGCACGACGCGCCGATCTATCCCGGCAACTCCGGCGGGCCGCTGGTGTCATGGGTGGCCAGCGGATCGCCGGCGGCGGCCGCCGGGCTTCGGGCGGGCGACGTGCTGCGGCGTGTCGAACGACACCGCAGTCGACGCGCAGTTCGCCGAAGCAGGTGAAGCAGGTCGCCGACGCGCTGATCCAGAATCGAGGAGGCACGGACGCGCATGGCCGACCTCTGGATGCTCTCATGCAACAAGTCCTTCCGCCGGATGCGTGCCGGCAGGTGGCGCGCCCTGCAGGACTCGTCCCAGGCTCGCCGCGAGCCGACGACGAGACGCGGCGTGGTAACACAGTTTTCCGAGCACCTGGGCGACACTCTGGCCCCTTTGCAGGCCGCGGCATGCCTTGGAAGGAGTGTCATGTCGTGGAAGAGCGGCTCCGACACGCGGCGGCGATTCGCTTTTTCACCATGGCTTGCTAGACCAGGCAGTCTTCGGCCGTACAACGAGATCAACTTCGCAATTGAGCACTTGAAGCAGGGCCAGCACCTGATCGACGGACTTGCGGTAGTTGGTCTGGTCCAGCAGCCGGTAGAGTGCGGCGGAGGTCCCGAGCCGCCGCACGATCTCGCGCTTGGACAGCTCGCTGTCCGCGATGCGCTTCTGAGCTTCGAGTGTCAATCGGCAGAGCAGTAGATCAGTTCTCGACCACCGCAACGAAGATAGGAAGGATTAAGGCGGATCTTCCTCCTTCGCTCGACGCCGGCGCGGTCACGCGATAGACTGCCCCGCCGCTGCGGCCGATGATCGACCTCGTGGTGCGATTCACGACGGGCGGGGCTGTGCCGTACACGAACTCGTAGTGTCCGCCTTGAGGCGGACCGTGAAGGGAGGATCCGATGCTGAGTGAATTCAAGCAGTTCGTCATGCGGGGCAACGTGCTCGACATGGCGGTAGGCATCATCATTGGCGCAGCGTTCGGCACCATCGTGAGCTCCTTTGTCGCAGACGTCCTGATGCCGCCAATCGGTCTCGCTCTGGGGGGAATCGATTTCGCAAACATGTTCGTGACGCTGACGGAGGGCGCCAAGGCGGCAGGGCCGTACGCGTCGGTTGCCGAGGCGAAGGCCGCCGGCGCCGTGACGATCAACTACGGTGTGTTCGTGAACGCCGTCGTGAGCTTCCTGATCGTGGCCTTCTGCGTGTTCCTGCTCGTGAAAACGGTGAACAACATGCGGCAGCAGGAGCCGCCAACGCCGGCCGCGCCGACGCCGACGGAGGCGCTGCTCGCCGAGATTCGTGATCTGTTGAAGCGCTCCGCCTCTACCGCGCCGATGCGGTAAACGGGGCGCTTACCGTGCGGAACAGGGCGTGGGGTTCCAGCGTGTGGCGTACGGCAGCTTCTTGAAATCCGTTGTCGTGATGTAGGGGCGGGGACGATAGGGCACACCCCTCCTCAGCGCCCCGCAGCGAGCCACGTGTAGGCCGTCACAGGAGTCTGGTCGTCTGGCCTTCAGGGAGTCGCCACGTCGTCATACCAGCGATCTGACGACCCGACCGGGAGCGGCCGGCGGCGGCCGTGCCGGACAGGCGGCGGGCACCTCGGTGGGGGCGAGATGTGCTCACCGTGATGCCGACCGGATCGGGGAAGTCGCATGGCTTCCGGTGGCCCGGCCTCGGCTATGGACGGGTGCGTTCACGCTGGATGAGAAACAGCACCGCGCCGGCCGCCAGCCCGACGGCGCCGCCAAGTCGCTGCGCCCCGGTGGCCCGGCGAGGATGGCCAATGACACGGCGATGGCGAGAATCGGGACGAGCGAACCGCCGGGCGCAAGGAAGCGCGTGGGACGGGTTGCGCGGGCGCCGGGACGTACCGCAGCCGGAGCGCGGCCTCGCACGTGCCCGTGTAGATGACCAGACGCGCGACGCGGCGCGGCTGCGCGCGCGATTGCAAAGGAGATTGGCGGCCTGAGGCGCAGTCCGGGACTAGTCAGGTTCGAGGAGCGTGGGCCAGTTTGCGACGACCGTGATCGGCACCTCGTTCGCCTCCTCCAGCAGCGCGTTCACGAGGATTCGGTGCCCGTCGGGCGAGACGTCGTACGCGTAGCCCGACTGCCCGGCCACGGGAAACTGCCGGGCACGAAGCTCGAACAGCCGCCTGGCGCTTCCGACCTCCAGCGTCGGCCCCGTGCTGTTGACATCGACGGCCATCAGACTATTGTCGGGAGCGAGATAGAAGATCTCCCTGCCGTCGCGCCGCCATCGCGGAAAATTGCCGCCCGCCGTTGACACCTGCCATTTGCCCTGGCGATTGGGAAAGCTCGTTACAAAGATCTCCGGCCGGCCGGACTCGCTGGAGTAATAGGCGAGCCACCGCCCGTCCGGCGATATTCGCGGGCGCGCGTCGATGAACGGTGTCTGCAGCACCACAGCCGGTTCGTGCCCGTCGACCTCCACGCGCCAGATGTCCTGCAACGTCGCGGCGCGGACGACACTATAGAGAAACGTGCGGCCGTCGGGCGTGAAGCCGTATGGTTCTTTCGCCTGATCACTCGACACGAGCAGCTTTTCGAAGCGCGGTTGATCCGTCAGGTGTAGTTAAGGCGGGGCACGCCCAATCCGCTCACACCGCACCATATGCCGCGTAGAGACACGCATCGAGCGTGCAGAATGTGCTCGCGAGGGTTTGTGCTCAACTGCTCATGTTCAGGGTACTCATCGCGCCCGCACCACCGCTCTCCCAGCGACGCATGTCACTGTCGGACCACGAGCTGCCATCGCCACGAGCGAGATCTTCTCGATCGGCTCCGAATGCCTGTATCGCCGGACTGTTCAGGATGCTGACTTGGCGTCCATCCTCTGTTTTCACGGGCTGGAGTTTAAGCCGTCCAACGCCGCCGACGACAACGGTCGGGGTATCGCCCTTCTGGATTTCGATTCGTGCTGTTTTGGATGGCAGCCATTTTGTCGTCAGCGCGCCCAGGGCTTCCCAGCCGCCGCCTTTCTTCCCGGTGAGGATCGTCTCCAACTCACGTCTCTGCTCGGCGCTGACGCCTTCATCGATATACAGTCGGCTCGTTGCGCCTCCGCTGAAGAAATCGCCAGGCAGATCGAGTGCCCAGACGGCCTTGGTGCCCTTTAAGCTGACGCCATCCGACTCGCCCTCCTGGATATCAACGACGATCGCGCCAGAACACCAGCCCTCATCCGGTTTAGCGGGGCCCAGGGTACAGGGACAGGCCATCTTGCAACTGCAGGAGTACATCATTTGTCCTACTATGCGCCACGGCATCGTCCACCTCCCACGGCATGGATCGTTATCGAACGTCATCAAGGAAAGTCAAGGGAAAAGTCGGCGGAATACCTCCACGTGCCGCGCGGTGCACGCTTCGATCGACTCTAAAGCGCGGCAGCGGCCTGGCCTTTGCGGGCACGTTGCAGGTACGCGGAGATCAGATCCGAGACGAGCTGTAGAGCGACAGTGATATTGACCCCGTCGCGACACTCATGCTGACCTCTCCAGGCACCTCCGGCATCGACGGCGGCTTCTGACCCTCGATCAGAAGAACCGATCGGTGGCGACAGTGAGCACGTCTGGCCGCCTGCGGGGACAGGCGCCCGTCAAGCAGCGAAGTGATAAAGTCGCCGATCAAGATTTATGGCCGACGCTCGAAGGCCTTCTTCCAGCGCTTCTTCGGATCGTCGAACTTCACCGCGGCCGGATCGAAGGCCTCCGGGTCGAAGCTCGCCGACGAGGATCTCGATCGAGGCGATCTCGCCCCAAGTCGCTGAGGACCCAGCCCCGACGCCCGCACGACTGATTGACGCCTCTTGGATCGATTCGAGTCGCTCGTCGAACAACCTCGCTGGATGGGTATTCGGCGTGCTGGGGGCGCGATGTGTTCGCCGTGATGCCGACCGGATCGGGGAAGTCGCATGGCTTCCAGTGGCCCGGCCTCGGCTATGGGCGAGGGCGTTCACGCTGGATGAGAAACAGCACCGCGCCGGCCGCCAGCCCGACGGCACCGCCAAGTAGCTGCGCCCCGGTGGCCCCGGCGAGGATGGCCAATGACACGGCGATGGCGACGACGGGCACGAGCGGACCGCCAGGTGTGACGAAGGACGCCGGTCCGCCTGCGGGAGCGCGCACGTACCGCAGCCGGAGCGCGGCCGCGCACGTGCCCGTGTAGATGACCAGACGCGCGATGCCGCTCGCCAGCGCCAGCACCACGAACGACCCCGACAGCGCGAGCGCGAGGATCCCGGCCGTCATGCACAGGATGGCGTTCGACGGCGTCCGGTAGCGCGGGTGCACCCCGGCCAGCCACCGCGGCAGATCGCCGTTCTCGGCCATCGCGTAGAGCATGCGCGAACCGGTCAGCACCGAGCCGAAGCTGTTGCCCGCCATCGACACGACCGCTCCGGCGCTGACGAGCAGCCCACCCGCGGGCCCCATGAACACCGCGGAGGCATCGGCCAGCGGCGTGCTCGACGCGGCCAGCGTCGGCAGCGTCCCCGCCGCGACGACGTGGGCGAGCGTCATCACGGCGGTAACCGCGAGGATCGTCGCGACGAACGCGAACGGCACGTGCCGCCGCGGATCGGTCGCTTCGCCGGCGGGCACGCCGATGACGTCATAGCCGCCGAACGCGAAGACCAGGAGCAGCGCGGCCGCCGACGCCTGCTCCATCGTGACCGGTCCTGACGGTATGACCGCATCGACATCGACGAACCATACGCCAATCGCGATGAACAGCGCGAGCGGTAGGAGCTTCGCCAAGGTCAGGAGGTTCACGACGACGGCGCTCGGCCGGATGCCCAGCAGGTTGATCCAGCCGATTGCGAGCGTGATCGCCGTGATGACCGCAGCGCGGCCGGCGCCGGCCGTCAGGACCGGCCAGTAGAAGCCGAGCGCGAGCGCGATCCCGTTGGCGATCCCCGCCTGGCTCGTCATGCGGGCAATCCACTGCATCCAGCCGATCTCGAACGCGACGAATCGTCCGAACGCCGCGCGGGCGTAGAGATACGGACCACCGGTCTGCTCGAAGCGGCTGCCCAGTTCGGCAAAGCAGAGCGCGACGAGCAGCGAGGCCGCGCCGACCGCCAGGAACGCCATCGCTCCCCAGCCGCCGACCTGCGCCGCCACCTGGGAGGGGAGCAGGAACACGGCGCTGCCGATGACCTGATTGATGCCAATCGCCGTGAGATCCCATTTGCCGAGGACGCGGCGAAGCGTGGGCGGCTGCCCGGCCCCGACGGCCGCCTCGACGAGGGTCGCGTCTCGCATGTCAGCCGCCGGCGAGCAGCGCCTCGACAATCGTGCGCCACTCCTCGTCGAGGCTGCCGCGCGCGATCGGCTTTCCCGCACGGCGATACCAGTACGCGGCGTTCGACTGGTCGCCTTCGCGCCGGTGCAGATAGGCGTGGACCCAGGCGGCGTCGGTCGTGTCGTCCTGGGCGATTTCGTGGGCGCGGCTCCACTGGCGGTCCGCGTAAGCGGACCGCCCGGACGGCGCTGGCTCGTCGGGCCGCGCAGCGACCCGACCGTGGCGCTCGTACCAGAGCGCCTCGAGCAGCGGCGAGAGGCCCGCGGGCGGCGCATGGGCCGTCAGCGATCGTTGGAATGTCTGGAGATCCACGACGCGCCCGGGCCGGCTGGAGCCGGACGCCACGATCCTATGCGCCGATGCGGATCGGCACCAGCTCCTTCGCTTCGCCGGTGGCGCCCTTGACCGTGACCTCGATCAGATACTCGCCCACCGCAATCGACGACAGCCCCATGTCGATTTGATGCGTGCCGCCCGCCTTGGCGGGCACGACGGGCACGTCGGCCATCTTGTCGCCATTCCGGTTGAGCAGCGCGGCGGTCGGCTGCGCGCCGCCGTACACGTCGAAGCGAATGAGGAGCCGTTCGGTCCGCGAGAACTCGCGCGCGGCCACCGGCACCGCGGCGGCATCGGCCGACAGCATCTGGACATCGCGCGCCGTTCGCGCCCGGTGGACGCGCGGTGTGCTCAGCGCGGCATCGGGAGTCGTCAGGTCCGGCACCGTGATGCGGCGGATTTCGCTGTCCAGCACGCCGCCGCCGGCGGCCGCTTCCACCGACAGGCGCAATTCGAGCTCGCCCGGCGGCGCGTCGAACACGAGGCGCTGCGGACCGGCGGCAGCCGGTGCGGCCGGCGTCGCCGGCGGCGCCGTCGAGGCGAGCGCGGCGTCAGGCGCGCGTCCGCGGAACACGAGATCGCCGTTGGTCCGTGCCGCGATCACCGAGACACGTCCCGCCTGCGGCTGGTCGCGCCGTGCGCCGGGCGGCGCCTGGAGCGGCTCCCAGATGAGCGTCACGCGCGTCTTCCCGTCCTCGGCGCGCGCGGTCCCGAGCCACGTCCGGACGTACTTGCCCGCCTGCACCGACGTCGCAATCGAGGCCAGCGCCTGCTGCACCGGCTTCGGCGTCTCGGGCACGACCGTCGTCGCGCGCGCGGCCTCCTCGGCGCTCAGCGCCCAGTACCCCTTGCGTGCCCGTACTTCCACGCCGCGCCGCTTTATCCGCACGCGGATCTCGTGGAACTTCCCGTCGTTCGGCGACTGCGTCGAGTTGTAGCCGAGCAGATAGTAGTAGCTCGAGTCGCGCACAATCTGCGCCAGGCCGGGACCGAGGTCGTTCCGGTTGATGATCACGCGGCCGTCCGTCTCGTCGGCCAGCGCACGCAGCGTGTCCTGCGTCATCTGCAGCGCGCGCGCGTCCTGCCGCGGCCCGACCGCTTCGTTGATGTCGTACTCGAACGCCGCCAGCCCGCGCGGATCGACGCCGTAGATCGCGGTGTTGTTGCGGTTCGCCGCGGTGAAGACGTCGCGCATCTGCGAGTAGAGGTCCGACTGGGCAAAGAACGCCGCGGTCTCTTCGCGCGGGTTGTTCTCGCCGACCATCGGGCTCGGCGGACCGCCCACCTGCCCGAGCCGACCGAGCGAGGCGTCCATCGTGCGGAGCTGCGGCGGCAGGAACGCCGTCAGCCCTTCGCTGACGTAGATGATCGCCTTGCGCCCCTCGCGCAGGCCGCCGAGACGGGTGGCGAGGCCGCGCAGCGCGGTCATGACGACCTGGTTGCGGATCTGCTCGACCACTTCGGACGGCGCGCGCGCGTAGCGCTCCTCGAACGCATTGCGCGGCTCGTAGTTGAACTTGCGCCCCTCGAATTTCTCGATCGCGCTCACGACCGACGCCATGTTCCGCGTGAACGAGATGCCATCGACCGGCGTCAGCGGATACATGAGGCCGACGACGTCGTTGGGGCGGAGCTGGGTCTGGACGAACCGGATGAGCGGCTCCTTCACGGCGAGCGAGTTGCCGAGCCGCACGTGATAGTCGTCGAAGAAGATCACGAACACCCGCACGTCGTCTTTGGAGAGTTCGACTTCCTCCTCGATGCGGTTGCGGAGCTCGCGCGGCGGCGGATCGCCGGGGCGCGGATTGCCGTCGATGCGAATCAGCCGGAACTGCTCGATCGTCTGCGGGCGGCCGTCTTCCATCACCTCGAAGTCGGCCTGGGTGAGATCGGTGATCGGCTGGCCCTTGCCGTCGTGCACGATGACGTCGACGCGGACGAAGTTGACGCCCGCGCGGAAGGTGGGCTGCTGCGGCGCGTCGCCCTGCGCCGGCGCGGCGGGGGCACCCGATGGCGGCGCGTCCTGCGACTGGCCGGCGCCGGATGGCTGCTGGCTCGACTGAGCGACGAGCGGCCGGCCGATGCCGACCTGAATCAGGGCCAGCGTGGCGGCCAGAAGAACTGCGGTCGGCATGCGCCTCATAACGGTTGTGCTCCGCTTTTCGCGATAATACCACCCGGCGCCCGCGCGGCGCGGTATCTCCAGGCAAGCAAGATCGACACCGATGAACGGCGGACTGACCACCTTGCGTGAAGACGAGGCGCTGTTTCGCGACAGCGTCTACGAGTTCGCCGACCGCGAAATCCGCCCGCACGTCCGCGAAATGGACGAGCAGGCGCACATTCCCCGCCAGCTCATCGACCGGCTGTTCGCCCTCGGCGTCATGGGCATCGAGATCCCGGAGGCCCAGGGTGGGGGCGGGGCGCAATTTTTTCACGCCGTGTTGGCCGTGGAGGCGCTCTCGCGCGTCGATCCGTCGATTGGCGTCCTGGTCGACGTCCAGAACACGCTCGTGATCAACGCGCTGCTCCGCTGGGGCAGCGACGACCTCAAGCGCCGGTATCTGCCGCGGCTGGCCGATCGCAGCGTCGGCGCCTATGCCCTTTCGGAGGCCGGCTCCGGCAGCGACGCCTTCGCGCTGACCACGCGCGCCACCGCGAGCGGCGACTGCTACGTTCTCACAGGACGCAAACTGTGGATCACGAACGCCGGCGAAGCCGACCTCTTCATCGTCTTTGCGACCGTCGACCTGGAGGCCGGCTATCGCGGCATCACGGCATTCGTGGTCGAACGCGATTACGGCGGCTTCACGGTCGGCCGCAAAGAGGACAAGCTCGGGATCCGCGCGAGCAGCACCTGCGAGCTGCTGCTCGAAGAGTGCCGCGTACCGCGCGCCAATGTCCTCGGCGAAGTGGGCAGGGGCTACAAGGTCGCAATCGAGACGCTCAACGAGGGGCGCATCGGCATCGGCGCGCAGATGATCGGCCTGGCGCAGGGGGCGCTCGACCATGCCGTGCGCTACACGCGCGAGCGGAAGCAGTTCGGCAAGGCGATCGCGGAATTCCAGGGCGTCCAGTTCGAGATCGCCCGGGCGGCCACCGAGCTCGAGGCGGCGCGGCTGATGGTGTACAACGCCGCGCGGCTGCGCGACGCGCGGCAGCCGTTCCTGAAGGAAGCCGCCATGTGCAAGCTGTTCTCGTCGGAGGTGGCCGAGCGCGTCACGTCGCTCGCCGTCAACCTCTTCGGCGGCTACGGCTTCGTGAAGGACTATCCGGTGGAGAAGCTGTACCGCGACGCGAAGATCGGGCAGATTTACGAAGGCACGTCGAACCTACAGCTGCAGACGATCGCCAGGCAGATCCTCGCGTGACCGCGACGCATGCTCGACATCCTGCGGCTCACGGTTCGCAACGCGGCGGGCAGCGGCTGGGAAACCGCGCTGAAGGAGGCGCTCCGCCAGATAGACGGTGTCGTGGGCGTCACCGCGTCGTACAAGGCAAGCCTGATCGGCATCACGTTCGACGCGAGCAAGATCTCGCCGGGTGCGCTCCAGGCGCGCGTTGAAAAACTGGGGTACGAGGTAGACAAGCTCAACTGAGGAGGAGCCATGCGCACGATGTTCGCCATCGCCGCCGCGCTCGTGGTCAGCGCACCCGCGCTCGACGCGGGCGCGCAGTCGATCTCGGTCAACCGCGTCGAGATCAGCAGCGACGCCGCACGCAGGATGGTCGAAGCCTGCATCGCATACGCCGAACGGCACAAGATCCTCGTCGGTGTGGCCGTCGTCGGCATCGACGGCGTGCTGATCGACTTCCACCTGATGCAGGGGGCGACCGCGACCAACTCCGAGACCGCCATTCTCAAGGCGAAGACGGCGGCGCACTGGCGGCGGCCGACGCGCGAGCTCGAGGAGTGGGTCAAGACCGGGAGCAACGGCGCGCCGGAGTGGATCGGCGACTTCCCGCGCGCGGGCGGGGTGCCGATCGTCATCGATGGCATGGTCGCCGGAGCGATCGGCATCGGGGGCGGCGGCGGCGACCAGGGAGACGCCTGCGCCCAGCACGCCATCGACACCGTCATCCGGAAGGCGCGCTGATCGACGCCGAGTTCTCAGTTCAACGTCCAGAGGGCCAGCGTCGACGCGTCCTTGATGAAGATCCGGCTGCCGGAAATCGCCGGCTGGGCCCAGGTCGAGTACATCTCTTCGGGCGCCACGCGGTAGCGCGTGATCGGCTCGAAGCCGCTGCGGCTCGCGCGAAAGATCACGAGCTCGCCGTCGTTCTCGAGGCTGAACACGACGTTGCCGGCGCGCGCCAGCGAGACATTGGCCGCCTGCCGTCCCTCGGACGCCCACAGGGTCTTTCCAGTCTTCAGGTCGACGGCGTAGTACTGCCCCATGTTCCGCTGGGTCATGCCGAACATCACGTCGCCGTCGAGCACCGTATTGCTCAACCGGTTCGGCGGGTCGTCGCTCGTCCAGGCATCCTCCGCCATCCACTTGTTGTCCTTGCGCGCGATGGTCACGGCGCGCATCGGGCCGTTGTTGTTCCAGACGATGACCGACTGGCCGAAACGGACGGGCGTGATCGAGTTCGTGAAGTTCGAGCTGGCGAACGGACGCTCCCAGAGGAGGGCGCCCGTCGCCACGTCGACGCCGACCAGCCTGCCCTGCGTGATCGTGACGAGCTGCCGCACGCCGCCGAATTCCGCGATGATCGGCGACCCGTAGCCCGGACCGTCGCCCGTCCACGTCCACTTTTCCGCGCCGGTGGTGAGGTCGAAGGCGGTCAGCGCGCCCTTGTCGTGGCCTCCGACGTGGAAGATCACGAGGCCGCGATCGACGACCGGCGAGAACGAATGCGACGTGTACATCGGGAGCGGCATCGAACCCGGTTTCTGCCAGAGCTGCTTGCCGGTGGCCGCGTCGTAGGCCGTAACGGCGCCGGTCATGCCAATCGAGTAGAGTCGTCCGTTGAAGTAGACCGGCGTCGACTTCGGGCCCGGCCCGTGCGCCTTGGCCGCGCTGCTCATCTCGAACGTCGCCCGGTACGCCGTCCGCCACAGCACCTTGCCGGTGGCCGCGTCGATCCCGCTCATCACTTCCTCGTCACCCTGACGCGAGAACATGTAGACGCGGTTGCCGACCACGATCGGCGTGGCGTAACCAAGTCCGACCTCGATCTTCCAGCGCTGTGTCAGCTGATCCGGCCAGCTGGCCGGCGGCGTGAAGCCCGTAATCACCCCGTCGCGATTCGGCCCGCGCCACTGCGTGACATCGCTCGCGCCCTGCCGGGCCTCGTTCACGACACTGAGTCCAACGATCAGTCCAATCGCAATCGCCGCTCGACGCATAGTTCCGACGTCCTCCACCAGCTACCGGCTACGGGCCACCAGCTATGTTGTAGGCGGTAAGAATACCTTGATTTCGGATGTACAGCCGTCCGCCGCTCACCACGGGGTGCGCCCATGACGGCAGGCCCTGATCCGGAATCGTAAATCGTCCCTTCTCGCGGTATCCAGCCGAGGTCGCCTCCGCGAGACCGACGACGTTGTCTTCGCTCAGGAGATAGAGATGCCCGTCCGCGTAGGCCAGCGAGCCTTTGCCGACGCTCCGGTGCCGCCACATCACCTTGCCCGTGGCGAACTCGAGGCAGGTGAGGATGGCGTTGTTGAAGCCGTAGAGAAAGCCGTTCACGAGCACGACGCCGCCATGATGGTTCTGCATGTCGCGCGTGAAGTAGACCTCCTGCGCGCGCACGTCCCCGCCCTCGGCGCGCAGCGCCAGCAGCGCCCCGCCAACGCCGTAGTTCGAGCTGTAGAACACCTTGTTGTCGGAAAAGATCGGCGTCGTGATGTTCGCGGTGTTGTTCGCGACCCGCTCGTAGCGCCACATCAGCTTGCCGTCGCTGGCCCGCACGCCGACGCCCGCGTTCCCCGTCAGCGTCATGATCGTGCGCACCCCCTGGACGTCGGCAACGATCGGCGAGGCATACCCCGCCTCGTCGCTCAGCTCTTTCGCGGTCCAGACGGTCTTACCCGTCATCTTGTCGAGCGCCACCATGCCCGCTCCGCGGCCGCCCGGCGTCACGATGACGCGGTCGCCGTCGACGAGCGGCGATTCGCTGATCAGCCAGCCGATATTGCGGCCGCCGAAGTCCTGCAGGATGTTGCGCTGCCAGACGGGCGTCCCGTCCTGCACGCGGAGGCAGACGAGATCGCCGCTCTCGGTGAGGATGTACACGCGGTCGCCGTCGACGGTCGGCGTCCCCCGCGGACCCGATCCCATATAGTTGTCGGACGCCCGGCCGAGCGCGCGCGTCCAGACGACCTTCCCGTCCGCGCGGTTGAGCGCCGTGACGACGCTCTGCGTCTTCTGCATCCCCTGCACGAAGACGCGCTCCCCGCTGACCGCGATCGACCCGAACCCGCCGCCAAGATTGGCCGCCGACCAGACGCGCGGCGGGCCCGACGGAGGCCACTGCCGGAGCAGTCCGGTTTCGCTCGAGACGCCGGCGCGCATCGGTCCGCGCCACTGCGGCCAGTCTGTGCCTTGCGCCTGGAGCGTCGCGATGCACACCACCAGCGCGACGCTTGAGAGCGCAAGGCAGGCCTCAGGCCTCAGGCCCCGGGCCTCAGTCTGTCGCCTCGGAGCTTCGGTCTGTGGCCTGTGGCCTGAGGCCTGGGGCCTCAAAACGCCACCCCCGCACTCACGCCGAACGTCCGCGGCGCGCCCGGCTCGCCAATGAAGCCTGACGGCGCCAGCCGCGGATCGTAGGCGAACGCCACGGGCACGTAGAGCGTGTCGAACGCATTGCGGACCCAGGCCTCGGCAAACACGCGGCCGCTCCGGACACCGGCGCGGAAGTTCGCCAGGGAATAGGCATCCTGGCGCGCGCGATTGAGATCGTCGTACATGAAAGCACCGTAGAAGGTCACCTCGGCGCGGCCGTAGACGGTTGTATCGCCGCGCACGCTGCGCGAGACGGCGGCGCCGAACGTCGCCGTATAGTCAGGCGTGTTCGGAATGTCGTTGCCGGCCACGAGGACGCCGCTCGAGCGACTGCCTTGGCTGAAGGTGGCATCGGTGAACCCAATCGCGCTGAAGAGATCGACGCCGGGCTGCACGCGCGCGCTCACCTCGAACTCCGCGCCCCTGCTCACGGCGCGCCCGACGTTGGCGATGAAGAACTGCGCGGGCACGAGCGGGTCCGGCAGATTCAGCTGCAGGTCATCCCAGTCGATGCGGAAGACGGCCGCATTGGCGGTCACGCGCCCCCCGAGCCACGTCGTCTTCACGCCGCCTTCGACGTTCCACGTCAGCTCCTCGCCGTAGGCGCTGAAGCCGACGGGCGACGCCGGATTGAAACCGCCCGCCTTGAACCCTCGCGCGACCGACACGTACATCATGCGGTCGGGCCGGAGCCGCAGCGCTGCTGCGAACTGCGGCGAGACGTTCGAAAAGCTCTCCGCGGGCTCGACGAGGCGGCCGGGCGCGATAGGGGGCGTGAAGAACGTGTTGAGCGATGCCTCCTTGTGCTCGCGGTCGAACCGCGCACCCGCCGTCACATCGAGGTTGTCGACCACGGTGAGCGTCGCCTGTCCGTAGACGCCAATCCCGACGTCGTCGAGCGCCGCCTGCGGGGCGTGCTGGTTCACTGGAATCGGCAGCAGCGGCGACAACACGAACGGTGAAAACCGGTTGACGGCGTCCTGGTCGTAGTTCTGGGTGAACAGAAAGACACCGGTCTGCCACTTCAGCGGCAGGTCGGCGACGCGCCCAGGCGCGTTCGCCGCGGAGGCGAGCCGGACTTCCTGTGTGAACTGAAAGCTCTCCTCGCTGTTCTGCCGGCGCAGCAGCGGAAGGGCGGTGTAATCGAGATCGGTCTCGTCCTCCGTCTTCCAGTTGACGAAGCCCGTCGTCGAGGACATCGTCACGCGGCCGCCGGCGCGGCGCACCAGCACGGTCGTGCCGACGATGTCCCGATGCGTGTGTCCCTCGAAGTCGCGCGACACCTCGAACGGGTTCCGCCGGAGCGCGCCCAGATCGTTCAGCGCGTAGTCCCCGTCGCGCGCGCGCTCACCGGTGACGATGAGCCGCGTCTCCCAGACGGGCGACGGCGCCCAGAGAAGCTGCCCCTTGCCGGTGAACGCCGAGCGGCCGTCCACGTCGTTGCCCGTTACGGTGTTTCGCGTGAAGCCGTCGCGGCGTCCGTACGCGAGGGCGCCGCTGACGCCCACGCGCCCGGCGGCAAGCGGGCCGGAGACGCTCACGCCCACGTTTCGCGAGTCGAAGTTCGAGACCGGCGCCGCCAGTGAGTAGGTCCAGTCGGTAAGCGACGGTCGCGTGCTGGTCACGTTGATCACCCCGGCCAGGGTGTTACGGCCGAAGAGCGCGCTCTGCGGACCGCGGACGAACTCGACCTGCTCGACGTCGATGAGGTCGAGGCTCGACGTGTTCGAGTGGAGCTGCGGCACGCCGTCGAAGAACGTGGTGATCGCCGGGTTCGCCGGGCTCGACCCGACGCCGCGGAAGCGCGGGTTGCTCAGCTTGCGCGCCGTGAAATCGGTGAACTGGACGTTGGGCGCGTAGATCGCCGCCTCGCGCAGGACCGTGATCCCGCTGGCCGCGAGCGTCTCGCGGCTGACGGGCGTCACGCTGACCGGCAGCGTCTGCGGGTCGGCCGGCTCCTTCTGCGCGGTGACGATGACGGTCGGGAGCTGGATGGGCCCCACCTGGCCTGCACGCGCGGACTGCGCAACGGCTGCGGCGGGAAGAAGGGCAAGGACGAGCGCGATCGGAATATTCCGCATCCGCGTAATTATGCGATGGGTCGCCGCAGGATGGGCGCCGTAAGCGCCGGAAGCCGTGTTGAGCGTATATTGATTGCCATGCCGAAGAAGCTTTCTTTCGGCGCTGCTCTGCTCGCAGCGATTTCGGTGTCATTGACGGCCCAGGGACCACGCCGCGTGGCGGTTGGCGACTGGCCCGAGATGCGCGGACCCAATCGCGACGGCGTCTCCCGCGAGACCGGCCTCATCGACAAGTGGACGCTCAACGGCGAGAGCTTCCTGTGGCGCGTCCCCTACGGCGGCCGTTCCGCGCCGATTGTCTTGGGCAACCGCGTCTACGTGCAGAACCCCGCCGGTCGGGGCGAGAGCCTCCAGGAGCGCGTGATGGCGCTCGACGCCGACACGGGCAAAGTGGTCTGGGAATATCGCTTCAACCTGTTTCAGAGCGACGTGCCGGCGCACCGCATCGGCTGGGCGTCACCGGCCGCCGATCCGGAGACCGGCAACATCTACGCGCTCAGCGGCGGGGCCGAGGTGATCGCGCTCAGCCGCGACGGCAAGCGCCTCTGGTCGCGGTCGTTCGGCGAGGAGTTCGCCGCCTTCACCACGCACGGCGGCCGGACGATGTCGCCGGTCGTGGACGGCGATCTGGTGATCGTCAGCGCCGCCGTGTCGAACTGGGGCACGGCCGCCGCACGCGCGCACCGCATCATCGCGCTCGACAAGCGTACCGGCGACGTCGTGTACGTGGCCAACCCGGGCGGCCGGCCGTACGACACGGCGTACGCGTCGCCGGTGATCGCGACCATCAACGGACTGCGCCTGTTCATCGTGGGGCTCGGCGACGGCGGCGTCCATGCGATCAAGCCGCAGACCGGCGAGCGCGTCTGGAGCGTCCCGGTCAGCAAGCGCGCGATCAACACGGGCGTCGGCGTCAGCGGCAACGCCGTGTTCATCTCGCACGGCGACGAGAATCTCGAAGGGAACGAGCTCGGGCTGCTGGCCGCCATCGACGGATCGCAGACCGGCGACATCAAGACGACGAAGTGGGCGATCAAGGGGATCGAGTTCACCTACTCGCCGCCCGTGATCGACGGCGCGCGGCTCTATCAGATCGACAACAGCTCGCACCTGCGGGCGTTCGACACGACAGACGGCCGGGAGCTGTGGGAGATCGAGCTCGGCACGGCCCAGAAAGCGCCGCCCGTCCTGGCCGACGGCAAGATCTACGTCGGCACCGACAACGGCACGTTTCACATCATCCGCCTGCACCCCGACCGCGGCGAGATGCTGAGCAAGGTGCAGCTGCCGAACAGCGTCAACAGCTGCTGCGGATCGGAGGGGACGCCGGAACAGGTGCTCGGCGCGGCGGCGATCTCGCGCGGGCGCATCTTCTTCGTCTCGAGCGATGCCGTCTACGCGATCGGCTCGAAGCAGCCGAAGGCGGTCAGTGGCTACGCGGTCGACGAGCCGGCGCAGGTCGGCCAGGGCGCGCCGGCGCACCTCCAGGTCGCCCCTAGCGAGCTGGTGCTCGAGCCCGGGCAGACCGTCAAGCTGCGCGCGCGGCTGTTCGACGACAAGGGGCGCTTCCTGCGTGACGAGACGAGCGCCGCCTGGGCGCTCGACGGCCTGAAGGGCACGGTTGCCAACGGGGCGTTTACGGTCGACGGCGAGCCGCGCGAGCAGGGTGGCACGATCGTCGCGACCGCCGGCACGCTGAAGGGCCAGGCGCGGGTCCGCGTCGTGCGTCCACTGCCATGGAAGGAAACCTTCGAGGACTATCCGGACAAGGCGATTCCGCCGGGCTGGGTGAACGTCCAGGCGCTGGCAATGTCGGTGGCGACGCTCGACGGGCAGAAGGTGTTTCAGAAAGCGCCGGTCGACACGATCTTCATGCGCGGCCGCGCGTTCATCGGTCCGAACAACTGGTCGAACTACACGTTCGAGGCCGACGTGCGGGCTGCGACGCGCCGCCGCCAGATGGGCGACGTCGGCATCACCGCGCAGCGATATTCGCTCGTCCTGTACGGCAACTCGCAGCGGCTGAAGCTCGAGCCGTGGGAGCCCGAAACCGTGCGCACCGTCACGGTGCCGTTCGCCTGGAAGCCCGATACGTGGTACCGCCTGAAGCTGCGCGTCGACAACCTGCCGAACGGCCAGGTGCGCGCGCGCGGCAAGGCGTGGCCGGTTGGCGAGGCCGAGCCCGAGGCGTGGCAGATCGACAAGACGGATCCGATCGGCAACCGCGAGGGCGCCCCCGGTTTCTTCGTGAACGCGCAGTTCGGCGCCTACTACGACAATCTCGCTCTGTATAAGAACCAATAGCCATGCACAGACTCGTACTCATTCTTCTCGTCGCTGCGGCGTCGGCGCCGCTCGCCGCGTCGGACCCGGGAACCGGCGACTGGCCGATGTGGGGCGGGACACCCGATCGGAACATGGTCTCGAACATGAAGGGCCTCCCCTCGGAGTGGGACGTCAAGACGAAGAAGAACATCAAGTGGGTCGCCGACCTCGGCTCGCAGAGCTACGGGAACCCGGTCGTCGCGGGCGGCATGGTCTTCGTCGGCACGAACAACGAGCGGCTCCGCGACCCGAAGCAGCCCGGCGATCGCGGCGTGCTGATGGCGTTCCGCGCGTCGGACGGCGAGTTCCTCTGGCAGCAGACGCATCCGAAGCTCGAGTCGGGGCGCGCCAACGACTGGCCGTTCCAGGGCATCGCCAGCTCGCCGCTCGTCGAGGGTGAGCGGCTCTACTACGTGAGCAACCGTGGGGTGGTCCACTGCCTCGACATCCAGGGCTTCCGCGACAAGGAGAACGACGGGCCGTTCACCGACGAGAAGCTGACGGGCATCTTCGATGCCGACGTGATCTGGACGTTCGACATGATGGAGGAGGTCGGCTCGTACCCCCATAACCTCTCGAACTCGTCGCCGGTCGTCTGGGGCAACCTGCTGTACGTGAGCACGTCGAACGGCCAGGACGAGAGCCACGTCAACATCCCATCTCCGAAGGCGCCGGCCATCATCGCGCTCGACAAGAACACCGGGAAGCTCGTGTGGGAAGACAACTCGGTCGAAGACCGGATTCTGCACGGCCAGTGGTCGACGCCGTCGGTCGGCACGATTGGCGGCGTGGTGCAGGTCGTGTCCGGGCAGGGCGACGGGTGGGTGCGCGGCTACGAGGCCGAGACGGGCAAGAAGCTCTGGGAGTTCGACACCAACCCGAAGGACTCCGTCTGGCCGCGGACGCGCAACGAGCTGATCAGCACGCCGGTCATCTACGAAGACCGCGTCTACATCGCCAACGGGCAGGATCCCGAGCACGGCGAAGGCGTCGGCCACTTCTATGCGATCGACGCGACCAAGCGCGGCGACATCACGCAAAGCGGGCGCGTCTTCCACTTCGACAAGATCCGGCGATCGATCTCGACGGCGGCGATCGCGGACGGCCTCGTCTACATCGCGGACTTCAGCGGGTACTTCCATTGTCTCGACGCGAACACGGGACAGGAGTACTGGTCGCACGACCTGCTGGCTGCGGTGTGGGGATCGCCGATGCTGGTCGACGGCAAGGTCTACATCGGCGACGAGGACGGCGACGTCACGGTGTTCGCCCACGGCAAGCAGAAGAAGGTGCTGGCCGAAATGAACATGGGGAGCGCCGTCTACGCGACCGTCGTGCCCGCGCACGGGACGATCTTCCTCAACAACCGCAGCCAGCTTTTTGCCATCGCGTTGAAATGAGGCGCCTCGCGCTGCTGCTGATCGCTGCGACAGTTCCGATTGCCGGTCAGACACACGGCGCGGCGCCGGCGGCCGAGTGGCGTCAGTTTCGCGGTACGCCGCGCCTGACCGGCGTCTCGGCCGCCTCGCTCCCACCCGCCCCCAAGCTGCTCTGGAGCTACGACACCGGCGACGATCCGATCGACTCCTCGGCCGCCATCGTCGACGGCGTCGTCTATGTCGGCTCGGGCGAGGGCGATCTGCTCGCGCTCGATCTCGCCACGGGAAACCTGCGGTGGAAGTACACGACCGGGAATCTCATCGGCGAGTCCTCCCCCGCCGTCGGCGCCGACGCGGTCTACGTCGGCGATCTCGCGGGCCTCGTCCACGCCGTCCGGCTGAAGGACGGCGGGCACCTGTGGACGTTCAAGACGGGCGCCGAGATCAAATCGTCGCCGGTCGTCGTCGGCGACGTCGTCCTCATCGGTTCTTACGACAGCCATCTCTACGCGCTCGACGTCCGCTCCGGAAAACTGCGGTGGAAGGTGCAGACGCGCGGCCAGGTACATGCGACGCCCGCCGTGCAGGACGGCCTGACGTTCGTGGCCGGCTGCGACGCCATTTTCCGCGCGATTCGGATCACCGACGGGTCGGAGGCCTACCAGATCGAATCCGGCGCCTACACCGGGGCGTCACCGGTGCTCGACGGCAACCGCGCGTACTTCGGGACGTTCAATTACGAGGTGCTGGCGCTCGACCTGAAGCAGCGCCGAATCGTCTGGCGCTACGCCGACAAGGACGCGCAGTTTCCCTTCTACTCGTCGGCGGCGCTCGACGGCGGCCGCGTGTACGTCGGCGGCCGCGATAAGGTCGTCCATGCGATCGATGCAGGGAGCGGGAAGCGCGCGTGGACCTTCGCGACGCGCGCGCGCGTCGATTCGTCTCCCGTCGTGGCCGGCGGGCGTGTGTACGTAGGCTCGAGCGACGGTCGCCTGTATGCGCTCGATGCCGTCTCGGGGAAGAAGGTCTGGGAGTTCGAGATCGGCGCGGCCGTCACCGCTTCGCCCGCCATCGCGGCCGGCCGCCTGGTGATCGGCGCACACGACGGACGCGTCTACGTGTTCGGGTAAAGGAGACATCTATGCGCATGCCTCTCATCCTCGCGGCCGCCTCGATCGTCGTCGCGGCGGCAGATGCCCCGGTTCGGGCGCACCATGCGTTCGCGGCGGAGTTCGACGGCAGCAAGCCGGTGAAGCTGACGGGCACCGTCACGAAAATGGACTGGATCAATCCCCACGCGTGGCTTCACATGGACGTGAAGGGTCCCGACGGCAAAGTCGTGAGCTGGATGGTGGAAGGCGGCGCGCCGAACGCGCTGCTCCGCCGCGGTTGGAATCGCCGCTCGGTACCGCCGGGGACGGTCGTGACCGTCGAGGGATTCCGCGCCAAGGATGGCTCGACGAGAGCCAGCGGCGGCGCGGTGACGCTGCCGGACGGCACGAAGCTGTTCATCGGGGCGGCGCCCGATGAGGGGAAGTGACATGCGCGCGCCGACACTTCGCGGACGTGGCGTCCGGCGGCGGGGTCCCCAACGCGCGTGGTTTGCGCGTTGGGGTGCCCTTCAGCCGGACCTGCTGATCGTCGTCCTGCTGGCGGCCGCCGTCTCCGCCTGCCAGGGGCCCGGCACGAATGCGCAGGAAGGCTGGACGCCGCCGCGCACGCCCGACGGCCAGCCCGATCTCCAGGGCATCTGGACCAACTACACGGCGACGCCGTTCGAGGTGCCGGATGCCAGCGACAACCCGCGTCTGTACGCGGGGGACCCTGACGGGCGCGGCCGCGGCACGGGACCGTCGTCATTTCTCAACGACGTGACCGATCGGAAGCTCGACAAGGGGCGATCACTCGTCGTCGATCCGCCAAACGGGCGCGTGCCGATCATGGCCTGGGCGGAGGAGCACCGCACCGCCCGGCTGCTGAGCATTCAGGATCACTATGCGAACCACACGCCCTGGGAGCGGTGCATCACGCGCGGCGTCCCGGGCGGCATCTTCCCCGCGGGCTACGGCTCGGGCTACCAGATCCTGCAGGGGCCCGGATACGTCGCGATCCTGTACGAGATGATTCACGAAGCGCGGATCATCCCGACCGACGGACGTCCCCACGTCGGCAGCAGCATCCGGCTGTGGAACGGCGACTCCCGCGGGCGCTGGGAAGGCGACACGCTCGTCGTCGACATCACCAACTACAACGACAAGGGGAACATCGCGACCAACGCGGCGGCGCAGCGGGTGCGGGCCATTCCGCAGAGTGAAGGGCTGCACGTCGTCGAGCGCTTTACCCGCGTCGACGAGAACACGATCAACTACGAGGTGACGATCGAGGATCCGAAGGTGTTCACGGCGCCCTGGCGCGTGGCGATCCCGCTCAAGCGGGAGCCCGACTACAAGATCTTCGAGTACGCGTGCCACGAGGGGAACCTGGCGATCCCCAACACGCTCAGCGCCGGCCGCGCGCGCGACAAAGCGAGGTAAACCGGTCGTACGTAGCGTCCGGCTTGAGCCGGACCTCGAGGAGCTCTGATGCAAAACTGGCTGAAGGGCGCGCTCATCGCGCTCGCCTCCTCCGCGATCACCGTCGCGGTGATGCAGACGATGCGGGCGCCGGCGTCGGACGGCGCGGCGGCGGCCGTGGTGCCGCGCATGGCGGATGGCCGGCCCGATCTCAACGGCATCTGGCAGGCGATCGGCACCGCGCACTGGAATCTCCAGGACCATACGGCCCGCCCAGGCCCGGTGCTGGAGCTGGGCGCCGCCTTCGCAGTCCCCGCGGGTCAGGCGGTGGTCGAGGGGAACGAGATCCCGTACCAGGAGTGGGCGGCGGCCAAGCAGAAGGAGAACTTCGAGAACTGGGTGACGCGCGACCCCGAGGTCAAGTGCTACCTGCCGGGACTCCCGCGCGCGACCTACATGCCGTACCCGTTCCAGATCGTGTACAGCCCCGGCAACGACGTCCTGATGGCGTACGAGTACGCGAGCGCGAGCCGCGTGATCAAGATGGGCCCTGCCGAGGAGCCGCCCGTCGACTCGTGGATGGGCCAGTCGACCGGCCGCTGGGAGGGCGACACGCTCGTGGTCGAGTCAACCGGGTTCAACGACCAGACCTGGTTCGACCGCGCCGGGAACTTCCACAGCGAAGCGCTGCGCGTGGTCGAACGCTTCACGCCCGTGCACGCGGATCTCATCGACTATCGCGCGACGATCGAGGACCCGAAGGTCTTCACGCGGCCGTGGACGATCCAAGTGCCAATCTACCGCCGCCGCGACGCGAACGCGCAACTGCTGGAGTTCAAGTGCGTCGAGTTCGTCGAGGAATTGATGTACGGGCACCTGGTGAAGCCGACCGGGAAGGAGAAGCCGTTTGCCCCCGCGCGCCTGCGGTGGCCGTAAGGCACATTTCGTTCGTGACGCTGCTCGTCGTCGCCTCGTCGTGCGGCGGCACTCCGACGGGCCCCGGCGATGACCGGCCGGCGGCGGACATCCCCAGCTTCGTCGACTGCTCCCGGTTCCCGGACAGCCGCACGGCGCCGTACGTGCTGCCGTTTGCCGTCGGCCAGCGGTTCCGCACCAGCCGCACGTTCAGCCACTACTTCGCGCCCGACGGCAGCATCCAGGCGGGCGGCGTGCAGCTCTACGCGATCGACGTACCGATGCCGGTCGGCACCCCCGTCCACGCCATACGCAGCGGCGTCGTCGTGGCGGTCGAAGAGCGCTACTCCGACGACGATCACGCCAGGCTTCACGAGAATTGGGTGATGATCCGACACGCCGACCAGACCGTCGCCCGGTACATTCACCTCACGCAGAACGGCGCGCTGGTCGAGATCGGCGAGGCGGTGACCCAGGGCCAGCGAGTAGGGCTCTCGGGCAACAGCGGCGAGTCGACCGGCCCGCATCTGCACTTCGACGTGCAGACCTGCGGCCCCAACCTGCCGCCCGGCTACAACAACCTGCCCTGCGGCGTGACCGTTCCGCTGTCGTTCCGGAACACGACGCCGCAGTCGTGCGGGCTGCTCGCCAACACGGCGTACACGGCGGAGCCCTTCACGCCGGACGCCCGGTAGCTGCCGCCATGACGCGGGAAGGAGCCGCCATGACGCGGGAAGGAGAGGAAACGCCATGCGCAACCGGCGCTTGGTGATCGTCCTGTGCACCGCCGTCGTGGTGTCGAGCGCGGGTGCGCAGGAACGCGTCGACCTGACCACGATTACACGCATCAGAGAGGAAGGGCTCCAACGGTCGCGCGCCCGAGAGCTGTACCTGACGCTCAGCGACTCGATTGGCGCACGGCTGACCGCGTCGCCCGCCTACACCCAGGCGGCACGCTGGGCACGCGACCGGTTCGCCGAATGGGGCCTCGCCAACCCGCGGCTCGAGGCGTTCGCGTTCGGCCGCGGCTGGTCGCTCGAAAAAATCTCGGTCGAGATGACGGCGCCGCGCTACATGCCGCTCATCGCGTACGCCGATGCGTGGACGCCGTCGGTACCCGCCGTGCTGAGCGGGCGGGCGGTCTACGTCGGCGACAGGACCGCCGCCGAGATCCAGAAGATGGCCGGCCAGCTTCGGGGCGCCATCGTCCTGTCGCGGCGGCCGCAGGCGGATTTCATGGACGCCGACCGGCCGCAGCCCGGGCTGAGCGATCGACCGATTCAGACCGGCAATCCATTCATTCCGCCGGTCGAGAGCGCGGCGCCCGCGGGCGAGCTGGTGACGCTGCTCCAGCGCGCGGGAGCGGCCGTGGTGCTCAAGCCGAGCGCCTACCGTGACGGCACCATCGGGGTCACGGGCAATCGGATGACGGCGTCGGAGGCCGTTCCGTCGATCACCGTCGCGGCCGAGCAGTACAACATGCTGGCGCGGCTGGCGGCCGCCGGCACGCCGCCGGAACTGCGGATCGAGCTGCGCACGCGGTATCACGAGGACGACCTGAACACGTACAACGTGCTCGCCGACATTCCAGGAACCGATCCGACGCTGCGGGACGAGGTGGTACTCGTTGGCGCGCATCTGGATTCGTGGCACACGGCGAACGGTGCCACCGACAACGGTGACGGCGTGGTTGCGGTGATGGAAGCGATGCGGATCCTCACCGCCATTGGCGCGCGGCCGCGGCGCACGATTCGCGCCGCGCTCTGGAGCGGCGAGGAGCAGGGCCTGCTCGGCGCGCGCGCCTACATCGACCAGCATCTCGCGGATCCGGCGGCTCGCGACACGCTGGCGGTGTACCTGAACGACGATCCCGGCAGCGGCCGGACGCTCGGCTTCTACATGGAAGGGAATGAAGCCGCCAAGCGCATCTTCGATGCGTGGCTGGAGCCGCTGAAAGATCTCGGCATGACACGGAACATCATGGAAGGGATCGGCGCGACCGACCACGTGCCGTTCAACGCGGCGGGACTACCCGGGTTCAATGCCATCAAGGATTTCGACGCCTACGACGCGCGCACCCGCCATACCAACGCAGACTTCCCCGAGCGCATGAGCGAGGACGAGCTGAAGCAGTCGGCCATCGTGCTCGCAACTTTCGCGTGGCAGGCGGCCGTGCGGAACGGAACGATTCCACGCGCGCCGCGCCGGTGAATCCAGATGTCGGAACTGCGGGGGGTTGCAGCGATGGAGATTGACGCGGCGCCACCGCGAGGCGAGACTGGACCCCCGCCCGCTCCGGTGCTGGCAGCAGCCGAACTCTTCATCGCGGCGGCGATCCTCACGCTCACTCTGGCTGGATACATCGCATTCACTGCGACTCCCTGGCTGCTCGCGGCCGCGACGGTGTTCCTGTGGTGGCGCGGGTCTGGATGGAGCCGCCTCGGTCTCACGCGTGCTGCGCGCCCGACGCGCGCGCTCACGGTCGGAATAGCCGCGGGCCTGGGGTATCAGTTTGTGGGGACGTATCTCATCGAGCCCTGATCGCGGCAATAACGTCTGGCGAACCGCCCGATGTGTCGGCGTCGCTCGCTCGTGGGCGACGAAGCACAACTGGCATTCTGGCTCGCGCTCTCATGGCCCCTCGCGGCGTTCATGGAGGAGATGGTCTACCGCGGCTGGATCATGACCAGGCTCGCTGAACTGATGCGATTCTCCACGGGGCGCTGGATCGTGGGCGTGGTCGCATCGTCGGCGCTTTTCGGTTTCGCACACCTCTATCAGGGCACCTCTGGCGTGATTGCCACGGGGCTGACGGGCGTGCTCTTCGCGGGCATCTACCTGGCAAACGGACGCAACCTCTGGGCCGCGATCGTCGCCCACGGGGCGCTCGATACGGCAGGGTTCGTGATGATTTACCTCGGTGCCTACCCTGGCATCTGAGGTCAGAAGCGCGACGACTGGATCCAGGTGTCGGCGCGCGCCCAGCTCGCGGCGAGTTCCGCATCCACCTCAGGTGACTCGATCCCCTGTCCCGCGAGCGCCTGCTGCAGACCGAGCAGCGACCAGCCGTTCTTCGGGTGGTCCTTCAACTCCTCGCGGTACGCCTGTTCGGCCTCTTTGTACCGTTTCGCTTCGAGGAGCGCGGCGCCCAGCCAGTGAAAGGCCGAGAACGGCAGCGGCTCGGGCTCGTCGTAGACGAGACCCGCCTGCGTCTCGGCCGCGCGCCGGAACGCGACGATGGCCCCCTGGAGATCGCCCGCCATTCGCTTCATCTCGCCGTCGAGAATCCCGGCCGCGATGCCGAGCAGATCCTTCGCGGCGTGCACGCGGAAGGTCGCCTTCGAGGTCTCCGCGGCCTTCTGCACACGCTCGAGATAGCCCCGCGCGGAGTCGGCCCGTCCGTTCTTCAGATCCGCATATCCCTGCGCAAAATCCCAGAGCCCGCCCGGAATGTCGTCCTTCGGGCGGTTGGTCACCTCGCGCACCTCGTCGAAGCGGCCGAAGCGGATGAGCGTCAGCACCTCGTAGAACGTATTGCCCGTGAGCTTCGCGTAATCTTTCCCCGCGCGCATCGCGATGGCGCCCTGCCCGTCGTACGCCGCCGCATAGAGCAGCATGTGCAGGTTGTGCTCGGGGTAGATGGCGAACCCCTGCCCGATCCTCGCTTTCTGATCCGAGTGCACCGCCTCGAGATTGGCGCGCACCGAGTCGCCCCAGCGTCCCACCTCGTTCCACGTGTGCGACGGCATGTGATTGATGTGGCTCGCGCCGGGAATCGACTGCCCCAGGTACTGCGCGCACGCTTCCGCGCGGCCCGGGACGACGGTCGACTCGGTGGCGTGCACGTAGAGGTGGCACGCCCCAGGATGGCGCACGTCGCGGGCCAGGATGCTCTCGAGCACCCGGTGCAGCCGCTGCACGTTCGGGTCGTTCACGTCGCGGCTGCCGCGGCGCGGCTCGAGCAGGAACAGCGAGTCCGCATAGAGCGTGACGATATCGAGGTCGTCGGGATAGCGGGCGGAGACCTTCTCCATCGCCGCCGCGTAGGCGCGCTCCTGATCCATGCGGGTTCTCTCCTCGAACTTCTCGACGTACCGGACGGCCATGGCGTCGATGAGCGCCCGTTCCTTCTCCGACGCGCGATGCCTGAGCGACAGCGCCTTCTGCGCCGCGGTGTACGCGTGCGGCGCCTCCTCGGCGTTCATCGGCCCGTTGAGGTACGACCCCCACGCCCACGCCTCGCCCCAGTAGCAGATCGCGCACTCCGGATCGCGCTTCCACGATTCGCGGAACGACCGCACTGCCTCCGGCTTGCCGAAGGCGTACATCATCTGGAATCCCTGGTCGAAGAACGCCTGCGCGTCGGCGTTCGTCGACGAGATGGGCCGGGTGAAGGCGCCGAGGCTGCTCTTGCGCAGCGGAATCGGTTCTGTGTAGCGGTCGAACAGCGAGCGTGACTGCGGCGCCTGCGCGGCCGCCGGCAGACCGGTTGAAACGGCCGCCAGAGCAATCGCGGCAACGACCAGATGTCGGTAAGGCATCATGACCGACAATCATACGCCCGCTCGCCGCCGGTGCACCGGTCGCAGCGCCGACTGCCTTTAACCACCGCACCGCAGCATCACCTGTGCCGTGATCGCATCGCTCGTCGGCGGGTTCTCCCCGAGACCGAGGGTATGCAGGAACTCGTGAATCAGAATGATCTCGGCGGCCATGCGATTTCGCAGGGACCGCTTCATGAACGGTGCACCGCACACATGAATGACGGTCGAGCGGATAGTGGTAAACGCCAGCGTCGTACCTGTGCGACATTGCGGTGCGGGTCGGCTGTCGACGACGCGCAATGTCGCAAACGCCTCGACAGCGCTCTTGCCCTTTGCGAGGAGCCGCGGTCTGAGGTCCTGTCCGGAGTCATCGGCAAAATCTGCGAACACCTCCTGACACGCCGGATGGCCGAGGCGGGCAGCCGCGCCATCGACGGCCCCCTGCACAGCAAACCGCGTATCACTGTCGACAAACCCGAGCAGCACCTGGGTTTCCGCATCGGATGGAACCGCGACGATCGCGGCCCAGAGACACCCCGTGAAGAGAATGCGGCGCCACATGGCCTCCTCCCTGGAGGCCGGTAACGCCGGCGACGATCGGCCTCCACCGGGGGACGCGAGAAGGCCGCGGAAGTTTGCTCATGGCCTTGACGGGGTGAGGGCAACGCGGCACGATGTGGCCGGTTTCAGTCCATGAAGCCGTCCGGCGGAGACGTGACGGCGCTGCTGCAGGCCTGGACCGCGGGCGACATGGAGGCCCGTGACCGGTTGATGGCGGTGCTCTATCGGGAGCTGCGCGGCCGGGCGGCCGCCCAGCTGCGCCGCGAACGGCCCGGTCATACGCTGCAGCCGACGGCGCTCGTGCACGAAGCCTATCTGCGGCTCATCGATCAGCGCCGCATCGCGTGGCAGAATCGCGGCCAGTTCTTCGGCATCGCCTGTCAGATCATGAGACGCATCCTGGTCGACCGCGCGCGGGCGCATCGCATGGCCAAGCGATCCGGCCAGTGGGTGCGGGTCACTCTCGACGAGAAGGTGCGCGCAATACCCCCCGTCGACATCGACGTGCTGGATCTCGACGCCGCGATGACGCGCCTGTCGACGTTCGACTCCCGAAAGAGCCAGCTGGCAGAGCTGCGCTTCTTCGGCGGACTCTCCCTGCAAGAAGCTGGCGACGCGCTCGGCATCTCGCTGGCGACCGCCGAACGGGACTGGCAGGCGGCACGCGCGTGGTTGTTGAAGGAGCTGCGCGGTGAGCGAAGGCATGACGCCTGAGCGCTGGCGGCAGGTTACCGCGATCTTTCATGTCGCCCGCGCGCGAGACACATCCGCGCGTGAGCGCTATCTCGATCAGGCCTGCGCAGACGACCCGACGCTTCGGGCGGAAGTCGAGGCGATGCTCGCGGCGCATCGCGACAGTGCTGATCCCGTCGCGATGTTCGTGAACATGCCGACCGCCAGCCTGCCCCAGCTCGAATCGGGCAGGATGTTTGGCCCGTATCGGATCGAGAAACTGATCGGCGCCGGCGGGATGGGCGAGGTCTATCGTGCGCGCGACACGAAGCTCGGACGCGAGGTGGCCATCAAGGTCCTGCCGGCAACGTTTACCGCCGACCCGGAACGTCGGGCACGGTTCGACCGCGAGGCCCGAGCACTTGCGGCCCTCAACCATCCGCACATCGCCGTCATCTATGGCGTCGAAGAGGGCGACGGGCTCCCCGGGTTGGTTCTCGAACTCGTCGACGGCGACACGCTCACGGACCGCATCGCACGCGGACCGATTCCGCTCGACGCCGCGCTTGTGATCGCGCGGCAGATTGCAGAGGCGCTGGAAGCGGCGCACGAGAAAGGCGTCATTCACCGCGACCTGAAACCCGCGAACATCAAGATCACCACGGCGGGTGCGGTCAAGGTCCTCGATTTCGGCCTCGCGAAAATGTACGCCGGCGACAGCGACGGACCCGATCTGGGCCAGACGCCGACCGTCACCGTCGGGACGCGCGAAGGGATGATTCTTGGGACCGCCGCGTACATGAGTCCGGAACAGGCGCGCGGCCAGGCGGTCGACAAGCGGACCGATATCTGGGCGTTCGGGTGCGTGCTGTACGAGATGGTCACGGGCCGCGCCGCGTTTCCGGGCGATACCGTGTCTGACACCATCGCAGCCGTGCTCGAGCGGAGTCCCGATTGGCGCGTGCTGCCCGAAAAGACGCCAGCCGCCATCCGTCGCCTCCTGCACCGGTGTCTCGACAAGGATCCGAGACGGCGCCTTCACGACATTGCGGACGCGATCCTCGAGTTGGAGGAAGCCGGCCGGTCTGAGCCGAGCATGGACCTGATCCTTCCACCGACGGGGCAACAGCCGTCGGCGAGGTCTGGGCGCGCGACGCTGGCGGTCGCCGGGATCGCGGTCGTCACCCTCGCCGCCGGGGTCGCCGTCTGGAACGTGACCGCGCCTGCGCCCGCAAACGCACCGACCGTGTCGCGCTTCGTCATCATCCCCCCACGCACTGCCCCGCTGGTGAACATCGTCGGCCGTAACGTGATCATCTCTCCCGACGGCCGGCGCATTGCGTATCTCGCCACCGATGCGGAGCGGGGACTGATCATGTTCGTGCGCGACATCGACGAGCTGGAACCACGCCTTGTCCCGGGGACGGAGAACGCCGGAAGTCCGTTCTTCTCGCCCGACGGTGCGTGGATAGGGTTCGAACGGGGAACGGCGCTGTTGAAGGTGCCGGTGACCGGCGGCCCGCCAGTGACCATCCTCGCCGACGCTGGCGCCCAGATTGTGGGAACGGCGTGGGGCCTCGATGGCATGGTGATCTTCGCGAGGAACGATGGCCTGTACCGAGTGCCCGCCGGCGGCGGCTCGCCGGAGCGACTGACGCCGGAACCCGAGGCGGGGCAGGCTTACAGTCGCCCTCAGTTCCTCCCCGGCGGAAAGGGCGTCATCTTCTACATGAGAGTACCGGGAGCGCCGGGTACCGATCGTCTCGGCGTGCTGTCGCTGGAAACCGGAGAACAACGAATCCTGATCCCGGGCGGTCACCCTGAGTACCTGTCTTCCGGGCACCTCGTGTTCATGCGCGGCACGACACTCATGGGGGTACCGTTCGATGAGGATCGGCTCGAACTGACGGGCGATCCTGTCGCCCTTGTGCAGGACGTTAGGCGGTCAGGATCGAATACGGCGGATTACGCGCTTGCCGCAAACGGGACGCTGATCTATGTGCCAGGCGCCGGCCATTTCGGTGGACGAACCTTGGTCTCGGTCGCGCGCGACGGTCTGGGGCAAGCGCTCCCGATGGAGCCACGCGACTACCAGACTCCGCGGGTGTCGCCCGATGGAAGACGCGTCGCAGTGTGGGCCGGTGGCGATATCTGGATCTATGAGCTGGCTCGGGGCACGATGACGCGCCTGACCTTCGATCCGGCCAATGACGCGGAGCCGCTCTGGTTTCCGGATGGCGAACGCCTCGTGTTCAGCTCGAACCGACAAGGAACCTACGACCTGTTTTGGACGAGGGCGGGTGGCACCGGCACCGTGCAGCGCCTCACAACGAGTTCACAGCATGAAATTCCGTCTGCCTGGGGAAGCAACGGGCGCCAACTGCTGTTCACCGAATGTCGTACCCCCAACGCCGGCCCCTGCGATGTGTCAGTCCTGTCCATGGAAGGTGAACCGCGCGCAAGACCTCTGCTTCGGACCGAGTTCGATGAAGGGCTTCCAGCGATCTCACCGGACGGGCGGTGGATGGCGTATCAGTCGAACGAATCTGGACCGCCTGAAATCTACGTCCGGCCGTTCCCTGATGTCGAGGGGGCGCGCTGGCAAGTATCAACGGGCGGCGGTACCAAACCGCTGTGGGGCGCCAGCGGCGAAGAGCTCTTTTATCAAGCCCCTGCCGGCCTGACGGTTGTGCCAGTGCAGCGCGGTGCGACACCGACGCTCGGCAAGCCGCAGCGGTTATTCAGTCTCGCCAGATACTTTGTGACGACGCTACGCGATTACGACATCACGCCGAAGGCAGACCGGTTTCTGCTCTCGGCGCCCATCACCTCGGATGGCGGCGACGGGGCTCACATCGTCGTCGTTCAGAATTGGGATCAGGAGTTGAAGCGCCTCGTGCCGACTCGGTGAGCGCAGCCAGAATCGATTCGACGGCGAAGCGATTCCTGATCGAGAACGGTTGATTATCGGTCGGACGGCTGGTACTATCGCCGCGCCTTGACAACTTCTTAAAGGAGAACCTCTTATGGGTTCCCACTCCGGTTCCGGCCGCCGGCGATTCCTCACCAGCGGCGGCGCGCTCGCCGCGTTCGTCATGGGCGCGATCAAGTCGGTACGCGGTCAGACCGCGGCGCCGCCACGCTACGAGCCGCAGGGCCTCCTCGCCTACGGCCAGCCCTCCAAGTTCGCGGCCCACATCGTCCGCCGGACGACGGGCCGGCCGACGGCGATCACCGACACCTCGCTGATGACGCCGCTGCAGGAGCTCGACGGGATCATCACGCCATCAGGCCTGCATTTCCTGATGGACCACACCAACGGCATTCCCGACGTCGATCCGCAGAAGCATCGCCTGATGGTGCACGGCATGGTGACTCGGCCGCTCACCTACACGATGGAGGAGCTGAAGCGGTTCCCCTCGGTGTCGCGGATTCACTTCCTCGAGTGCAACGCCAACAGCCGGCCGCTGCGCGGACCCAACCGCGAGTCGGTGCAGCTCATTCACGGCCGCACGAGCACCAGCGAATGGACCGGCGTCCTGCTGTCAGTGCTGCTCAAGGAGTCTGGCGTGCAGCCGAAGGCGAGCTGGATCGTGGCCGAGGGCGGCGAGTCGAACAAGTACACGATGAGCATCCCGCTCGCGAAGTGCCAGGACGACGTCATCGTCGCGTGGGCGCAGAACGGCGAGCCGATCCGGCCGCACCAGGGCTTCCCGCTGCGGCTCATCGTCCCCGGCTGGGAAGCGATTCGCGCCGTCAAGTGGCTGAACCGCATTCACGTCGTCGACAAGCCGTACGCGACGTGGCACGAAGCCGGGAACAATGCCGACACGGCGGCGGACGGCAAGGGCATGTGGTACCGGTTCGAGCTCGGACCCAAGGCGGTGATCACGCGGCCGTCCGGTGGTCAGAAACTGCCCGGGCCGGGGTTCTACGAGATTACCGGCCTGGCCTGGACGGGCGGCGGTCTCGTGCGCCGGGTCGACATCTCGCTCGACGGCGGCAAGACGTATCAGGAGGCGCAGCTGCAGCAGCCCGTGCTGCGGCACGCGCACACGCGCTTCCGCTTCCCGTGGAAGTGGAACGGCGAAGAATGCGTCATTCAGGCGCGCTGCACCGACGAGCGCGGCGAAGTGCAGCCGACGATCGAGGAGGCGGCGAGGCTGTTCAAGGTCGGCGTCGAGTACTTCTATGAGGCCGATCACTTCAACGGCATCCAGCCGTGGCGGGTTGCGCGCGACGGGAGCGTGACCAACGCCATCGCGGGAGCGTGAGCCATGGACCCGCGTACGCTGCTCCTGATCGCGATGCTGGTGGCCGCCGCCTGCGTGTCCGCGCTGGCGCAGGGACCGACGTTCGGACTCGGACGCACGCCGACGGCGGACGAGATCAAGGCCGTCTTCCCCTCGGCTGCCCCCGATGGCACAGGTCTCCCGATGGGACGAGGCACCGCCAAGGAAGGCGTCGCCGTCTACAAGCAGAAGTGCGCAGCATGCCACGGGCCGGAGGGCAAAGGCACGCCGCTTCATCGCGGGGTCGTCCCGCTCGGCAACGCCAAGCCCGTAAAGCTCGAGGAGAGTCTCGTTCCGTACGCGACCACCGTCTGGGACTTCATCAACCGCGCGATGCCGTGGACGCAGCCCGGTACGCTCACGCCGGACGAGGCCTACGCGGTGACCGCGTACATCCTGTATCTCAACAAGATCGTCGGCGAGACCGACGTCCTCGACCAGACGACGCTCCCGAAGGTGCGCATGCCGCACCAGGACGACATGGTTCCGGCGCGCCCGGACTGGAAACCCGGCGAACGGCGGCTGTTCGGCAACTATCCCTCGACGCGGTAAGGAGGCGGTTATGCGGCGCAGAACGCTGCGGTACGTGGCGTCCGGCTTTAGTGGCCTGTTCATCGCCGCGACACCGCTGACCGCGCACCATTCGACGGCGATGTTCGATCAGTCGAAGGTCGTCTCCCGCAGCGGCACCATCAAGCAGCTGGAGTGGATCAATCCGCACGTGTGGCTGCACGTGACGCTGACCGACGATGCCGGCCGCGAGGCGGTCTGGTCGTTCGAGGCCGGCTCGCCGCTGCAGCTGCAGCAGCTTGGCTGGAAGCCGGAGAGCTTCCGCGCCGGGTCGAAGGTCGAGGTCGGCTTCCGGCCGATGAAAGACGGCTCGCGCGGCGGACAGTTGATGAACGTGACGCCGTCCGGCGGCCAGAGAGTCTGCTCGAACCGAGGGTGTGAATAAGACGTGGCGTCCGGCTTCAGCCGGACCTAGTCGAACCGCCCGTCTGGCGGAAACCGGATCGTCTGGTCGAAGCGCGACGGCACCGTCATGTCCTTGTCGCCGCGCGCCGGCTGCACGATCGCGTCGGCGATGTACAGCTTCCCCTTGCTCACATAGAGCGACGTGCGCGCGCGGCTGCCGTCGGTGCGGTCGACGACGAGCGTCAGCCCGTAGATGGCGCGCTCGTCGTTGTACACGCGCGGAAAATCGGTGAACAGCAGCTCCCCTTCGCGCATCAGAAAATACGCGGCTTCGTTCAGGAGGTTCGTGGCGGCATCGGTATGGCCGGCGAGCTCCACCACGGTCAGCCGGTAGAGCACGCGATCGTCCTCGGCCGAGTAGATCGTCGTCGGCAGCCCTTTCAGCAGCGTCGACTGCAGCGTGCCGGTCCGCATCTGCGGGGGCACGGGGAACTGAATCGCGACGCCGCGATCGAGGTAGATGTATTCCTGCCAGGCCGCGGCAGCATCTGCCCTCGCGACGAGCATCAGGACGAACAGCAGGCTGGCACGCATGGCGCGCAGCATAGCACGTCAGCTTCCGGCCGGAACGAGCCGCCGCACGATCGGGGTCGTCGCCAGGGTCGTCACGAGCGCCATGATCACGAGCATCGTGAAGAGCGTCTGCGAGATGACGCCGAGATCGAGCCCGATGTTGAGCACGATGAGCTCCATCAGGCCGCGGGTGTTCATCAGCACGCCGAGCCCCGCCGCGTGCCGCGCGTCCATCCCGGTCAGCCGCGCGGCCGCGAACGTGCCGCCGAACTTCCCCACTGTCGCCGCAACGACGATCAGTCCGCAGGTCGCCCACTGCGCGCCGGTCGTGAGCAGGCCGATCTCGGTCCGCATGCCGCTCAACGCGAAAAACGCGGGCAGGAGGAGCACGGTCGCGAGGTCGCCCAGGCTCCGCTGCAGCGACCGGGCCAGCTCGCCGTCGTGCGGGATCACCGCGCCGAAGAGAAACGCGCCAAAGATCGCGTGAACGCCGATGGTCTCGGTCGCGAGCGCCGACAGCAGCATGCCGGCCAGGGCCAGCGCGACCAGGTCGTGGCCCGAGTGACCGCGCGTGGGGACCGTCAGACGCCTGAACAGCGGCCCGACCACGAAGAACATCGCCGCGATGAACCCGGCGGTCAGGACCATGACGAGCACGAGGCTTGCCACCCGCGCCTGCACCACGCCGACGACGAACGCGAGCAGGCACCAGGCGACGACGTCGGCGATCGCCGCGCAGGTGAGCGCCGTGATCCCGAGCCGGGTGTCGATCATGCCGCGGTCCTGAAGGATTCGCGCGAGCACGGGGAAGGCCGTGATCGAGAGCGCGATGCCCATGAAGAGCGCGAAGTGCGCGAAGGGCACCGCAGCGGTCGACAACCGCGGATAGAGATAGAGCGCGAGCGCGGCGCCGAGCGCAAACGGCACGGCCACGCTCGACAGCGCCGTCGCGACCGTCGCCCGCATCTGTCCGCGAATCACGGCCGGATTCAACTCCAGCCCGACGAGAAACATGTAGATGATGACGCCGAGCTGCGCGACGACGCTCAGATACGGCGCGACCGGCGGCGGCAGGATGTAGAAGGAGACCGCCGGCGCGACCAGACCGAGCAGCGACGGGCCGAGGACGATGCCGGCCGCGATGTCGCCGATGACCGGCGGCTGCCCGAACCAGCCGAGGACGCGTCCGAGGAGGCGGCCCACGACGACCACGGCCGCCAGCGCGAGGAGCAGGTGTCCCGGGATGCTCAGGCCTATGTCCCCGGACGCAACGTCAGCCGATACGCGACCCGCCTGTCGACGGCACCGCGCGTGAACAGCAGGGGACGATAGACGCCGTCTCCCAGGCTCTCGCGCAGGTTGTCGTAGAAGGGGCTGCCCGGTTGACCCGACTGGCCCGGTGCGTTCGTCCACACGGAGTTGTCGAGGCTGGAGAGGTCGACGATCCGGCGGAAGTTCGCCCCGTTGGCATTGACGGTGCCGAAGGCGCCGGGCCGCTCCACCGGCGGCAGGTCGAACGCCGGCACGAACATGTGTGGCAGCGGTGTCTGCGCGATCCGCCCGTACCGCCACGCCGCCCAGTCCTTCCCGAAGTCGCGCCGCAAGCGTTCCACGGCTTTCACGAGGCCGGCCTCGACGAACGCGCGCCGTTCCGGTTCCTTCGCGTCCCGCACGGCGCGGTCGACCAGACCGTGCCACCGCACGAACAGCGCGCCCGCGGTCGTCTCTTTCGTCAGGACGCCGTCCCACGCGGCAATCATCGCCCGCGCCCGCTCGGCGTCGGGATCTCGGGCCATCCACCCCTTGAACATGGGGATGTCGCGTTCGGCCGTCAGCGAATACGCGTCGTGCTGGATGCGTTGATGGTCTTCCACTGACAGGACCTTGCCCGACCCCAGAATCTGTCGCAGGCGCGTGATGCGCGACGTCGACACGCCTTCCGTCGAGTGATAGAAGACCGGCCGCCCCGTGTATCCCGGCGGATGCGTGTTGTCGTTCGCGGTCGCGATGTAGCCTCGCGCCGGGTTCATCTCGCGGGGGAGGTCGCTCCGGAAACCCTTCCACTCGTACTTGCCAGTGCCAGGAACGGGCAGCCGGCCGTTCCATCCGTCGCGGTCGGGTGTCAGACCCGACACCTGCAGCGCGATGTTGCCGTCGGCATCCCCGCAAATCAGGTTGTGCGTCGGAACTTTCCAGAACATGGCCCGATCGAAGAAGTCCGTGCAGCCCGGCGCCTGCGCAAGCTTGAAGCTTCCGAGATAGGGGGCCGTTCCCGGTTCCTGGGACGCGGAGCGCACCGCATACGCGCGACGGTTCGCCGCGTCCACGTGGAAGACGGGCCCGTGCCGGCTGAATGTCAGCTCGACCTCGCGCGGACGCTCTCCCTTGACGGGGATCGTCTCGCGAAGGATACGCAGAGGCTCCCAGCCGTCGCGCCAGCGGACCATGTTCGGATTGTCCGGGTGGAGCTCCTCCACGTAGAGGTCGACCATGTCCGTGCCGGCGAAGGTGAATCCCCACGCCATGCGCTCGTTGTGGCCGGCGTTGATCCCCACGAAGGGAGGCTCGCTGCCGCCCACCACGTTCCACCCGGGCGCGACCAGGTGCGTGAAGTAGCGCAGCGCCGGCATCTCGATCCGGCGGTGCGGGTCGTTCGCAAGGATCGGGATACCGCTCGGCGTGCGCGACCCGCTCATCACCCAGTTGTTGCTCCCGGCATCCGCCGGATCCCAGGGCGCCGACACTCGCGCCGTGCGAACCGCGGGCATCAGCGCCTTGTATGGCTCGACGACCTCGAGCGGCGGCAGGTTTCCGTCGAACGGGTCGTCGTCGCCGGCGCGCGCGGCATCCAGGACGTCCTGCGTGATCAGGCGCACGTCGAGACCGTCTGGCACCCGCAGCGCATCCGGCGGGTCCGGCGCTGCGCGCCGGTTCGCTTCCCGGACGCCGAGACGCGCGACGTCCATCACCAGCTCGATCTCGTCAATCGCATGCCCACGGACGCTCGAGAGCCCGGCCTGGGCCCAGCGAAGGACGACCGTGCGCGCGGTCCAGGGATCGGGGCGAATCCCCGTCAGCTTGAACTCCACCGGCAGGTTGTTCGCGTTCTGCTCGATGAAGGCGTTCACGCCGTTCGCGTAGGCGGTGAAGATCTGCTCGGCCTCCGGATGGTAGCTGCTCCACTCGGCGGCATCCCACGGTCCCCGGAACATCATCAATCGCGTCCGCACGTCGTACTCGAAGGCCTTGGGTCCGAAGATCTCCGCCAGGCGTCCTTCGTGCCAGCGGCGCCACATCTCCATCTGCCAGAGGCGGTCCTGTGCCGTCACATACCCCTGGGCAAAAAACAGGTCGTGCGTATTCCGGGCGTAGATGTGCGGGATGCCCCACTCGTCGCGGAGCACTTCCACCAGTTCCTTCAGACCCGGCACGGCAAGCTCACCCTGGATTCGGGCGAGCGATTGACGGGCCAGCTCCTGCAGCGAGGCAGGAACGGCGGATTCCGCAGGTGTCGTGGAACAGCCCGCACTGGACACAACCGCCACCGCGACACACGCAATAACTTTCAGAAATCTGGACATGGGACCTCGCCTGATCAGATCACGTCGTACCCGCCCTGATTTGACAGCGGTGCGCTGTCAGGCGGGATGATGACGAAGCGAGAGATCAGCGGGGCGGTCGTGGGCTCTCGCGGAGTGACGCTCCAAGCGATAACAGCTGCGGCAACGCTTCCCAGCAGCGCGCCAGCCACCCACGGCATCGCACGGCGCCACGCAGGTGGCTGTGCCACGATGGTGGCCCGCACCTGCGCGTTCCACTGCGCGCCGCCTTCAACAATCCATGCGAGCTCGCGTCGAATATCCTTCGCCGACTGCCAGCGCTCGTCCGGATCCTTCGCCAGACACGCCTTGATCAGCCGCTCCAGCACAGGCGGTGACGTTGGTTGGAGCGCGGCGATCGACGTCGGTTCGCCTGTCATGATCGCACCAATCAGGCTCGCCTGACTCTTGCCCTCGAACGCCCGCCGACCGGTGACCATTTCGTAGACGACGGCCCCGAACGCAAAGATGTCGGTGCGTGCGTCGGCTTCAGCGCCCTCGAGCTGCTCGGGCGCCATGTATTGCAGGGTGCCGAGGATGGTCCCCGCCGCGGTCAACGGGCTCTGCTGCGTCGGCAGCACTGAGAGCGTCGACACGGGAGAGGCGTGCAGCTTTGCCAGCCCGAAATCGAGCAGCTTCGTGCCGCTCTTCGTGAGCATGATGTTGCCCGGCTTCAGGTCGCGATGCACGACGCCGTTTCGGTGTGCCTTGTCCAACGCGTCGGCGATCTCGACGGCGTACTTCAGCGCTTGCGCAAGCGGGAGTGCACCCTTGGTCAGGCGCTGGGCGAGCGTCTCCCCTTCCAGGTACTCCATGACCAGGAAGTCGACGCCATCGTGCTGCCCCACATCGAAGACAGGACAGATGTGCGGGTGGCTGAGCGCTGCAAGGGTCCTCGCTTCCGTCTCGAAGCGCTGTCTCACTTGCGGGTCGGTCGCGACGTGCGCGGGAAGAACTTTGACGGCGACCGTGCGGTCCAGGCGCATGTCCTTCGCCTTGTAGACCTCGCCCATGCCGCCGGCCCCAAGGACCGACAGAATCTCGTACGGGCCGAGTCGTGTCCCAGCGTCGAGACCCACTGAACCGAGTTGCCGCGGATTCTACAGGGACGGCGTAGACGTGACAACAGCCGCGGCGTCGGGACGGCGCAGGTACAATGACGGCGATGGTGGCGACGACGCTTACATCGGTTCGACGCTCGATCGCGCGGTGCATGGCCCGGCGACGAGAGATCGAGGCGGCCTACGTCTTCGGATCGGTCGCTGCCGGTCGCGCGCGTGCCGACAGTGATCTCGACGTGGCGGTCCTTGTCGATGAGACCGTCCGTCCCTCCCGGATGCTGACATACCGGCTGCAACTGATGGCCGATCTTGGCGCCGCGCTGCGCCGCCGCGACGTCGAGGTCGTCGTCCTCAACGAAGCCCCACCGCTGCTGGCGCATCGCGTGCTCTCCCGGGGGACGCTGGTGTTCGAACGGTCGCGCGCCGCGCGGGTCCGATTCCAGGTCCGCACGGCTGCCCGCTACCTGGATCTGATCCCGATGTTCGAGACGCACATACGGTATTCGAAGGCGCGCGCGCTGAGGACGGGCCCGGTTGGTTGATCGGCACGTCCTCGAGGCGCGCCTCGGCAGGATCCGCGAATACGTCGCGCTGCTTCGCAAGATTCGATCGCTGGCGGACGAGGCGACGTTCGTTCGCGACCCGCTCGTCTACGGAAACGCGGAACGGTATCTCCAGCTCGCCATCCAGGGTGTTCTTGACGTCAGCAACCACATCGTGGCCGACATGGAGTCACGGCTACCTGCGGACAACAAGGAGCTGTTCCAACGGCTGGCGGCACGAAAGATCCTGTCTGTTCGCCTGTCGAAGAAACTGATCGCAATGGCAGGGTTTCGCAACATCCTCGTCCACGAATACCTGGAGATCGACCGACGCCGCGTCTATGAGGTGCTGCGAAAGGATCTCGCAGACTTCGACCCGGTTCATCAGGGCAGTGAGCAAGCTGTTGTAACAATTCGCCGGGACGTCAGGCACGCCCCTATCGCGCGGCTGAAGCCGCGCTACCCACTCAGAAGCGCCTCGATCCGCGTCGCCACACGCAGCACGGACGCATCCTCGCCCCGGCGGGCCGTCACCTGCAGACCGAGCGGCAGGCCCTCGTCCTCGCCCATCGGAATCGTGATCGCGGGCGTCCCCAGCGCGGTCCACGGCGAATTCATGCGCGGATCGCCCGTCGAGGCCAGACTGAACGGCGCGGGACCGACCGCAGCGGGCACGAGGATGACGGGAGTCGTACGGAAGGTCTCTGCCATCCGACCGCGCCACACGGCAATCGTGCGCAGCGCGTCATCATAGCGATCCTTCGACACGCCGCGGCCCTCCACCACGAGATCCGCCAGGTCCGCCATCTTCGCGCCGTACTCGTCGTACCGTTCGCGGTGCACGATAGCCGCCTCGTACGCCATCACGACGCGCGCGGCGGCGTGCAGCTCGGTCAGCATCGGTCCCAGATCGAGCGGCTGGATCGAGGCACCCGCGTCGCGCAGTCGCGCGACAGTGTGTCGCAGGGCGTCGGCCATCGACGCGTCGACGTCGGGCAGCGGATCCGGGACGCCGAACGTCAACGTCCAATTTCCAATTCCCAACTCCCAACTTCCACCGGTGATTTGGGCGTTGGGAGTTGGCGGTTGCGCGTTCTGACCGAGCGCGTCCCACAAGGCGAGCATGTCGGCCGCGGTGTGCGTGAAGAACCCGAGCGTGTCGAGGCTGGGCGCGATCGGCAGCACCCCGTCCAGCGGGACGCGGCCGTAGGTCGGCTTGAACCCGGCGACGCCGCAGAACGACGCCGGCCGCACGACGGATCCGAGCGTCTGCGAGCCGAGCGCGAAGGGGACCATACCGGCGGCCACCGCCGCCGCCGAGCCGCTCGAGCTGCCGCCGGGCGTGTGCTCCAGCTGGCGCGGATTCCGCGTCGGCGCCGGCGTTCGATACGCGAAGGCCGTCGTCTGCGTCTTCCCCATGAGCACGGCGCCCCGCGCGCGAAGGTCACGGACGATCGCCGCATCCTGGGCGCCCACTCGGCCCTTGTAGATCGGCGAGCCATACTCGGTGGCGAGGCCACGCGTCTCGATGATGTCCTTGGCGCCGTAAGGAATGCCGGCGAGCGGCCCCTCGCCGGTCGCGGGCTGCGGCGACACCTGCACCCAGGCGTGAATCGTCGGGTCGAGCGTACGGATGCGATCGAGGCAGGCGGCCAGCGCGCGCTCGCGCTCCTCGCGCGGCGCGCGCAGCCAGTCGGTCAGCCGAATCACCGCGTCGCGCTCGTCACTCCCAGGAAGGTGAACTTCTGCACGCGCCGGTTGGACGGCTGGAGGGGCGTGACCTCCGTCGTGTAGAGGTTCCCTTTCGAGTCGATGTTCATGTGGTGGAGCGTGCCGAACTCTCCGGGCGCCGATCCCCATCGCCCGAACTCGTCGAGCGGCATCAGCGTACGCCGGTCGAAGATCATCAGCTTCGCCTGGCTCCGGTTGGCCACGTAGAGGAATCGCTGATCCGGATCGGCCGAGAACGCGGTGCTCGCCGCCGTCGTCCCGTTGCCGCACGCCGGGGCGCGGCAGTCGCGGCCGATGAACACCTGATTCACGTACGTGCCGTCGAGGCGGAACACCTGCACGCGCTTGCCGCCGCGGTCCGAGACGTAGACGAGGCCGTCGCGGGAGACGCGGACGGCGTGGACCGGCTGCACGAACTGCGGCGCGCCCTTGGGATCGGCATCCGCATTGGCGGGCGGACCGTCCACCGGGGTGTTGCCGAACGCGCCCCACATCCGCTTGAACCGCAGCGTGTTGGCGTCGAAGACCGCGATGCGCCGGTTCCCGTACCCGTCGGCGACGAAGAGCTCGTTGGTCGCCGCGTGCAGGAACGCGTCGGCCGGACGATTCAGGTTCTGCGTGTCGCTGTTCCCCTTGCTCTGCCCTGCCCGGCCGATCTGCGCGACGAACTTGCCGTCGCGCGTGAACTTCACGATCTGGTGATCCTTCTCGCCGTTGCCGCCGATCCAGACGAACCCTTTCGGATCGACGTAGATCCCGTGCTCGACCTCGGGCCACTCGTAGCCGGGGCCCGGACCGCCCCATCCCTGGATGAAATTGCCCGCCGCGTCGAACTCCAGCACGGGCGGCGCGGCCCGCTTCTTCTCGGCCGGATCCTCGAGCGATCCGGGGCGCTGCAGCACCCAGACGTGATCCTGCCCGTCGATCGAGACACTCGACACTTCGCCGAGCTGCCAGTTGTTCGGGATCGTCGGCCAGGACGGGTCCGGCTTGAAGCGCGGGACGTCGCGGCTTTGCGCGGCCATTACCGCCGCGGAAATCACCACGAGCGCGCCGATGATTTTTTTCATGGCAACCTCACCGCGCACGCTAGAGCGTGCGCTCTACACCTGCGCATGTAGCGCGTAGGCTTCAGCCTGCGCGTCACTTGTTCGCGAAGATCGACTTCGGGATCATCGCATGCACCCCCTTGGTGCCGTCGACGAGCTGCGTGACGCGCAGGTCGACGGCCACCGACGTGAGGATGTACGCCTCGTCGCGGCTCAGCTTCTTCTCGGCGACCAGGAACTCAATCGCCTCGCGCGTGGCGAGCTTCGCCGCTTCGTCGAGATCCGGATGCAGGCCCATCGCAATGTAATGCGTCCGCGTCTCCGCGCGCGGCCAGTTGAGGCGCGTCCCCTTGCGCAGGATCACCTGCACGGTGCCGCGCACCGACGTCTCGATGCCCGTCAGCGTCACCTCGCCGTCGCCCTGGCGGGCGTGCGCGTCGCCCATCGACAGCAGCGCGCCCGGCACGTGCACCGGCACGAACAGCGTCGAGCCGGCAACCAGTTCCTGGTTGTCGAGATTGCCGGTGTGATGTCCCGGCGGGCCGCTCGACACGCGCCGCACGATCGGGTTCGGCGCTACGCCAATCGACCCGAAGAAGGGCGCGAGCGGCAGCGCGATCCCCGGCGCGAACTCGGTCACCCCGCGCGCCGCGTCGAACCGAAAGAGCTTGAAGCGCGAGTACGGAAACTCGTCGGGCAGCGTCCCGCTGCCAGGTATGAACCCCGTGACGCCAAACGGGTGCAGGTATTCGAAGCCCAGAATGCGGACTTCGAGCACGTCCCCCGGCTCGGCGCCCTCGACCCAGATCGGGCCCGTCAGCGGATGCGCGCCGGGGCCGCGCTCGGTCACCGCCGCTTCCACCGCCTTCATCGACTCGGGAATCTCGGCGTCGGAGACGCCGGCCGCCCGCAGCCGCGCGATGCCGCCCGCGAGCATCGTCTCGACGCGGACGGTATCGCCCGACGCGATGCGCATCACCGGCTTCAGCGTGGCGTCGTAATAACCCCAGTGCACGTGCTGCGGCAGCAGCCGCAGCTCGTGCGTCTGGCGCGACTGCGAGGAGGCGAGCGGCGCGAGCAGGAGCACAATGCAAACACCCAACGCCCAACTCCGCAACTCCCAACGCGTGCAATTTGCGTTTTGGGAATTGGCGTATTGGGAGTTGGGAGTTTCGGGGTACATCACCGGCTCGTGTTCTGGGGCGCCAGCACGTTGCTCGCCTGCGCCTGCGCGACGAGCCGGTCGGCGTCCGCCTGCAGCAGGAAGCCTTCACTGACCGCCCGGGCGGCTGCCGCCTTCACCGCTTCGACGTACCCCTCGTGGTTCTTGTACCGCTCCTCGAGCGACGGGCGCGGATCGTTGTTGGCCATCCGCTCCGCCCTCGTCGTCGCAAACGGCACCATCCCGGCGGCGTAGTTGCAGATCTTCCCCTTGTGGAAGCCGTCGGCGACGATGTTGAACCCGAGATACGTGCCGAGCGGCGCTTCGCGCAGCACGATCGGCACGCCGCCGAGCTCGTTGCCGTCGGCGTCGACCTTCGGCACCTTCATCCGGATCACGTTGCGGATGTCGGGCGGCATCTTCGACGGCACACCCGAACCGTCCATGGCATTGAAGTTCGGGCCCCAGTCGTAGTCGAGCATCGGGCTGACGATGCCGTTCGGCGCGTCGGCCGGCAAGCCGGGAATCGTCGGGAAGCCGGTGGCGGCCTTGGTCGGATCGACGAGGTTGCCGTTCGCGAGGCTGGGATACCGGCTGGGCGGCGGCTCCGTCCCTTTCATCACCCAGTTGCGGACATGCGCCCGCAGCGCATTCGACGTCTCTGTGTATGGCATCGGGTTCGCCGGCAGCAGCCCGCGGCCGAACTGGGGACCGGGACACAGCGGCGGCTTCGCCGCAATCACGTTGAACCCCCCGGGCCCGCCGCCATGCGGTGTGCTCGGCATGTAGTAGCGCCGCACGTTTGCCGGCAGCGGCAGATCGCGCTCCGCCGTCGTCCCGATCCAGCTGGGGCTCATATACAACGCCCACGCTTCGGTCCCACCGAGCTGCTCCATGATCTTGGGACACGTCTTCGTCGCGTTGCAGCGATCGAGAATGCTCGCGGCCGGCAGCTTGCGCACCGGATCGGCCCACGGCGTCCACCAGACGGGCCCTTCCATGCCGCCTTCGTACAGCTTGGAAGCCGCGTCCGGCGTGCCGAAGCGGACGTTCAGCGGCAGCCGTCCCGATGCGATGATCGGCCACATGCCTTCGTAGACCTGCCGGCTGCGTTCGTCCTGATGGAAGCCGAGGTGCAGGAGCTGGCGGAGGAAACGGCCCGACTGCGAGCGTCCGCGGCTGATGACCCACGTGACCTGCTTCGCGACCGGATTCGGCGTCCCCGTCTCGTCTCGCTCGGCGTACTTGAAGAACGAGGCCACGTCGCGGAACGCTGCGAACCCGAGGCCGAGCACGTACGGATCCTGCGCCGTGAAGACGACCTGATACAGCAGCTTTGGATCGAAGCCGCCCTTCACGCAGATCTGCGTCGGATCGGGCGTCCCGGGGAACGGGTTCGACGCGCTGCAGCGCGCCCACGCCCAGTCGCTCGCCGGCACGGCGCGGACGCCGCTCACCTTGCCGTCGATCGTCTCGGCGGTGTGGGTCTCGAGGCGCGCTTTCGTCGTCTCGAGCGAGACCGGCTTGTAGGGAACGGGATTGGCGTTGACGATGAGCGGCCGTGAATCGGGGCCGGCCGCGTTGACGATGCGCCCGAGCACGAGGCCGGTCACGGGCGATCCGTCCGGATTCTTCGCAACAGGGACGGTCGCGTAGTCGTTGTCGTCGTCCGGCGCCGTGTTGCCGGAGTTGTCGCCCTGCCAGCCGCTGCTCAGGCCGATGTCGCCGAGCATGCGCTCGCCCTCCGGAATCGTGATGCGGCCGCCCCGATTCGGCACGTCGTGCCACATCAACCGGCTGCTCTTCGACATGTCGATCGGCTTGACCAGATAGAAGGTCGCGACGTACTCCACCCGGCCGTTCGCGTTCCGCGGCGCCAGCTGGATGTCGGTGATGAGGCGGTTCTTCGGATCGTTCGGGTCGAGCTCGCCGAAAGCGCGGCCTGCCAGCGTCTCGTACTGGCCGGCGGTGCCGAAGGTGCGGCCGTCGAACGCCGGCGACACTTTCTTGTCGATGACGATGCGCTTGATTTCGGCCTGCGCCGGCTGCGCCAGCGCGATGAGCGCGACGAGCGCCGCCACCCAGCCGAAGCGGAATGAGTCAGGAGACGTCATGTAAGGACCTCCTCGTGTGTGGGCCAAATCGTAGCACCTCCACGAGTGCCTTGGGTACCCGAAGTGCCTGCGCGCTGCCCAGCGTGCATGCACAGTTGCGGGCCGCGCTGGGCGGCACGGTCCCCGCCCGACCTGCCCGGCGCCAAGAACCCACGAATGTGCGGGTGCGTCAGCGGTCATAGCGCCACCGAGGCGCGAGCATCATCGGATCCTCCGAATCTCCGGTACCTCCACAATGCGGATGCCGCCGGTTGACGGATTCTCGATGGCGTGCGAAATGGCGGCCACCATCTCGCGGCGCGTGACGAGGCCGAGCCGCTCGGCGCCCTCGCGCGTCCTCGGGATCCGCCGCAGCAGCGCGTACACAGGAACGAGCAGATACGGCCACCGGTGCCCGGGCCCGAGGACGTACCACGGTCGCAGAATCGTGGCTGGGATACCGGAGGCGGCAACGGCAGCCTCGCCTTCTGCTCGCGCCGCGATGTAGGCCTTCATGACCGGCGCCGGATGCGCGACGCTGACGTATACCAGGTGGCGAACCTGCGCCCGTACGGCGGCGGTGACCGTCGCCTGGATCGACGCCAGGTCGACGCGCCGGAACTCTGCCGCCTTCGAGGGATTCGGGTGCGGCGTGCCAACAAGGTGCACGACCGTGGCGCCCGCGGGAATCGTCAGCGCAAATGTCTCGGCGTCGAGCGCGTTCCCGATGACCGGCACGGCGCCGTGCGGCAGCTTCCCTTCGGAGCCGGCGCGGACCAGCGCATGGACCTCGCAGCCGCGCGCGAGCAGCGCGTCAATGAGCGGGCGCCCGATGTACCCGGTGCCGCCGGTGATGAAAACACGACGACGCGTGCTCACGTGCCTTGGTCCAGCTTTAGCCGGACACCACGATCGCCAATCGTACGACTCCCAATCGTACGTGGCGTCCGGCTTCAGCCGGACCTACGATCCTGCAATCTGATAGATCGCCCGCTCGAATGCGTCGTGCACCGCGAGCGCGCGGGGGTCCGCGAACGGCAGGAATTGCATCAGGACGGCACCCGCGACGCCGCGCGCCGGGTCCACCCAGAAGTACGTGTTGTTGATGCCGCCCCAGCTCAGGCTGCCCGGCGACCGCTTGCCGGGCTGCGGAGCGGTGGCGATCAGAAATCCGAGACCCCACTTGTCGCGGCCGCCGTCCACCAGAAGATCCCAGTCGAAGCTGCGGTCGGGCACCGCGGTCTTCAGCGCCGGCACGGTCAGGTCGCCGATATGGTTCTGTCCCATCAGCGCCACGGTGTCGCTCGACAGCACACGAGCCCCGCCGACCGCCCCGCCGTTGAGCAGCATCTGCAGGAACCGGGCGTAGTCCGCGGCGGTGGACGACAGTCCGCCGTCGCCGATCGGACGCTCGATAGTGAACGGCGGCTGCACCGGGTCGACGGTGAATGTCCTCTCGCCCGTACGGCGGTGGACCGTCACGACCCTGGCGCGCTTGTCCTCGGGGACGTTGTAGAACGTCTCGCGCATGCCGAGCGGCACGAAGATGCGCTCGCGGAAGTACGTCTCGAGCGGCCGTCCGGAGAGCACCTCCACGAGACGACCGGCCCACGTCGAGCTCGATCCGTACAGCCACGCCTCGCCCGGCTCGAACAGGAGCGGACCCGGCGCGAATCGATCGAGCTTGAGGTCGCGGACGATGGGGCTGGTGAAGTCGTAGCCGAAGCCGGCCGTGTGCGTGAGCAGATGCCGGACGGTGATCGTCTTCCTGGCGGGCCTGACGGCGGAGGCGCGGGTGCGCGCGTCGACGCGCTCGAAGACCTTGACGTCGGCGAGTTCAGGGAAGTACTTCGACGCCGGGTCGTCGAGCCGCACCCGGCCCGCCTCGACGAACTGCATCACCGCGACCGACGTCACGGGCTTGGTCATCGACGCGATGCGGAAGATGCTGTCAGGCTGAAGCGGCCTGCGCGTCGGGAGATCGGCCAGGCCAAAGGCACCGTGATAGATCACCCCGGTGCGCGTCGTCGCGATTGCCACGACGCCGGGAATCTCGCCGCGCGCCACGGCGGCGCGAAGGACTTCATCGACCCCAGCGCGCCCAGACGTCTGCGCCGGAACACTCGAGACGGCGGCGGTCAACGCCGCCACAACAACGAGCACCCTTGCGATCACGGTCGCCTCCGGTCCGCCTGAAGCCGGACGCCACGATCCATTAGGGCTTGCGGCCGTCCGGCAGTACGAGCTCGTTCATCTTATGCGCAGCCGCGACGGCCGGGGTCCCCGCATTCCACGAGGGAATCGGCGCCTTTCCGGGAGGATACAGCGATTCCATCGGCTGCCAGACCTTGTCGACGCGGTCCGTGAAGAGATCGCCGATCAGCAGGTCGGTCACCGTGCCCTGGAGGTGCGGATACCGGCGCACGAACTGCCCGAAGCTGAAGCCGTCGTAGTACTCGCAGACGAGCCGCCGCATGCGGTCGACGCCGTCGTTGAAGAGCGGCCCCCACTTGCCGAGCTGCGCCGCCGACGTGTCGCCGCTCGCCAGCCCCTCGACAATGGCGTCGGCCGCCATCTCGCCGGAACGCAGCGCCAGGAGCACGCCGGACGAATACAGCGGATCGAGGAACGCGAACGCGTCGCCGACGAGCACCCAGCCGTCGCCCGCGACCTGCGTCGCCCGGTAGGAATAATCCTTCGTCGCGAAGTATCCCGTCGCGCGCGTCGCGCCGGCCACACGCTGTTTGACGGCCGGACAACGCTCCACTTCCTCCTCGTAGGTCTGCGCGTACGGTCCCCGCCCCTTGAAGAGCGCGTCGAACGGCGCCACCACGCCCACGCTGACGATGTTGTCGTGGAGCGGGATGTACCAGAACCATCCTTTACGGTCGGCGGTCTGGAGCACCATCGTCGCGCCCTCGTCTCGGCCGCTGTCGCGATACGCGCCTTCCCAGTACGTCCAGATCGCACCCTTGTTGAGCACTGGGTCCCAGACGCGCAGGCCGAACTTGTGCTGCAGCAGCCCGTTCTGTCCGCTCGCGTCGACGACGACCGTGGCGCGGACGTCGCGATCGACGCCGTTGTCGCGCAGCCGGACGCCGACCGCGCGATTGCCCTCGAACAGCGCGTCGACGACGCGCACGCCTTCGTGGACGTCGACGCCGTGCTCGCGCGCGTTGTCGAGCATCAGTGTGTCGAACTCGCTCCGGACCACCTGCCAGGTCTGCGAGCACTCGTGCGGCTTGTTGTCCCAGAAGTAGAACGGCGCCGACAGCTTCCCCGACGCGTTGACGAACTGCACGCTGTACTTCTTGACGAAGTGGCTCCGCTGCATCTTGGGCAGCATGTCGAGCCGCTTCAGCACCCAGTAGGTCTCCGGGATGAGCGACTCGCCGATGTGGAAGCGCGGAAACCGCTCGCGCTCGAAGAGCTGGACCCTCACGCCCTGCTGGGCGAGCAGCGTCGACACGGTGGCGCCGGCGGGACCGCCGCCGATGACAACGACGTCTGGATTCATTACGTGTACCGAATGCCCCGATGCTCCGATCGGAAGAAGTGCGGCAGGAGCGCGTCGACTCGAAGAAGCCCCTCGCGCGTCAGCGCGACCACGTCGGGCGTTGCGCGCTGCAGGTAGCCGTGATCGCGCAACCAGGCCAGCGGCTCCGCGAAGCGGCTCAGGACGTCAACGCGGTACTTGTCGCGAAAGTATGCGGGACGGATCGATCCGAACTTCAGCTGCAGCACGAGCTCTCGAATCAGCCGCTCCTCGTCGGTCGGCCGGTACGCGCGGCCGAGCGGCGGCTGCCCGGCTCGGACCGCGGCGCTGTACGTCTCCCACCGATCGAGGTTCTGCATGTGGACGCCGTTGACGTGCCCGAACGACGCGACGCCGAGCCCGATCATGTCGGCGCCCTGCCACAGACGATCCGTGTAGACGAACCTGGTGCGCTTGGGATCGCGCACCGCTGTATAGGCGCTGCGCACGTGGTACCCCGCCGCCTCGAGCGCCTCGAACGCCTGGGCCACCCAGCGCCGCTTGGTCGCCCAGTCGGCGACCGGCTCGTGGAACTGCCCGCTCTGGTTCAGCCGATCGCGGCTGATCGTCGTGTTGAACGGCAGCTCCATCTGATAGATCGTCACGCTGTCGGGCGCGAGGTCGAGCGTCGTGCGGACGCACGCGTGCCAGTTGGCTTCCGTCTCGCCGAGCATCCCGGCAATCAGGTCGACGTTGATCTGCGGAAAGCCGAGCGCGCGCGCCGCCTCGTACGCCCGGACGATCTCCGGCGAGCGGTGCGCGCGGCCGTTCAGCTCGAGGATGCGATCGCTGAAGTTCTCGATGCCGAGGCTGAGACGCGTGATGCCGATGCGTCGGATGGCGGCGAGCTTCGCCTTCGTCAGCGTGCCTGGCTCGCACTCGAATGTGACCTCCTCCGCGTCACCCCACGACCGGACGGCCGTCAGCCGCCGGACGAGGCGATCGAGCTGCTGCGTCGAGAGGAACGACGGCGTGCCGCCGCCGAAATAGACGAAGTCGAGCGGACGCCCCGCCAGCGCCGGTCGATCGGCGTACAGCGTCCACTCGCGCGCGAGCACGTCGAGGTACTCGGTCACCTCCTGCGCGTTCCGGTCGGTATAGACCCGGAAGTAGCAGAAGTGGCACCGCTTGCGGCAGAACGGGATGTGCAGGTACAGCCCGAGCGGGACGCCCGGCACGGGTGGCGCGTCGAGCGCCGGCCGCGCGTCGCGATCGACCGCCGCCTGCGTCCAGACGGAGAACGGCGGATACGTCGCGATGAAGTAGCTGCCAACCTCGGTCGGCTCCTCGACCAGCAAGGGGAGGCGATCTGTCACGGATGCCCTGTATACGCCACCGGCCGCGGCGGCTGTTTCACTTGAGCGCGACGGCGTACATCGCGTGACAGTTCGTTGTGAGGTCCTGCTCGACGGTTGCCTTCAACGTGTCCTTCGTCACGTCGTAGACAAGGCGCCGGCCGCCGAGCGGCAACCCGTCGACGCGCGCCTTGCCATCCGAATTCGTGCCGACTTCGAGGTCCATGCGCTTCAGACCGAGAAACCCGTATCGGATGCGGACGTGCACGGTGGCCGCATAGACCGGTTTGCCGGCAGCATCCGTCACGCTGAACTCGGCCGTGCACATTCCGAGCCTGGCGCTGATCGTTGCCAGCTCCGGCTTCGGCGATTCGGCTGTCTGCATGCCTGCGAGCGTCAGCGCGAGGAGCAATGCGGCAGTGGTCATGCCACGCGAGTGTACTGTGAGTCGCCTCCGGCGATCACGCCGGCAGGTCCTTGACCATGAACGCGGCGGTCGACGGGCAGACGCCGGCGAACTCCGAGGTGCGCCTGATTGCCTCGGGCGCCCGATCCCGCTCGAGTCGCTCGTAGCCCCGCCGGCGGAAGAATGTCTCCCCCGTCGTCGTCAGGAGATATAGCGCCCGCACGCCGCGGTCGGCCGCGGCCCGCTCGGCATAGGCTACGAGCGCCGACCCCGCGCCCTGCGCGCGCCGCTCGGGCGACACCACCAGCGAGCGCAGCAGGCCGACCGTGCCGTACAGCTCCAGACCGACGATCCCCGCGACGACACCGTCGTGCTCGAGCGCGTAGAACGCGGCCAGCTTCTCGGCCGTAAGGTCGGCCTCGGGAAGATTCGCTTCGCGAAGCAGGCGCCGGACCGTCGCCTCGGCGGGAGCCGGCCGGATTGTCGAGGCGGGTGCAAGCGGCCTCATGCCGACTTGGCACCCATCTCGCGGTAGTAGGTAATGAGGTCGGTGCTTTTCGGCGGCGCCGCGCCGAGCTGCCGCAGCAGCGTCGTCACCTGCCCGCGGTGGTAGGACGCGTGGTTCACCACGTGCTGAATCATGTGCCCCAGCACGGAGGCACCCGGTGTTCCGTTCAGCAGCTTGTAAGAGACCACGCGCTCGAGGCCGTGGTCGTCGAGCTCCTCGACGAACGTGCGCATCCGCTTTTCGTGATCGCGCCACGCCTGGCGGAGCGGCGCGAAGTCCGGGAAGGTCTCGGGCGTCGGCAGCGCCGTTGGCGACTCGCCGTGCCACCGCGAGTACCAGATCCACTCGGCGCCGTAGATGTGCGCCAGCGTATCGCGCACGGACCGGAAGCTGCCGCTCAGCTCGCGCGTGAACTGGTCCGGCGTAAGCGCCTCGACCGCGTCGAGCATCCGGTCGCGCGCCCAGTAGTGATAGTCGAGCAGCATGCGTACGTCGCGACTCTTCATCGATGCATCCTCTACGGGGTCAGACCCCAGCCACCTGAAATCGTGACGCGAATGCCGGCGGGATCGCAACTGCCTTCATCGGCTCGCCGGGCCGGTGGCTGACGCACGCAATCGTCATCGTCCCGGTGGCAATGCGCGTATCGCCGCGCGTCACCTCGCACACGTAGCGCACCGTCTTCTCGGCCAGCGCCGCGATGCGGATGTGGACGTCGCACTCCTCCTCGAAGCGCAGCGGCCGGTGATACTCGAACGACGCCGCGATGCGCGGAAAGGCCAGCCCCGCCTCGTGCGCGGCGATGCTGAGGCCCGCCTCGCGCCAGAGCGCGTGCTCTGCCTCCTCCATGTAGCGGAAGAACCAGCTGAAATGGACGATACCGGCAAAGTCGACCTCGTAGAACTGCACGCGGCGCCGCAGCCTGAACTCAGAGATCGGCGGCATGACGACGGGCCCGCGAGGCTGGGGCGTGGCGGAAGCAGGTGACGAGGTGATCGTTGACGAGACCGACCGCCTGCATGAACGCGTAGCAGATCGTCGAGCCCACGAACCGAAAGCCGCGGCGCCGCAGGTCGCGGCTGAGCGCATCGGACTCGGGCGTGCGCGCTGGAATGTCCCCGAGCGCCCGCCAGGCGTTCCGCCGCGGGCGTCCGCCGACGAGGCGCCACACATACTCGTCGAACGACCCGAACTCCTCCTGCACGGCGAGGAATGCACGCGCATTCGAGACGGCGCTTTCGACCTTGAGTCGATTGCGGACGATCCCAGGATCGCGCAGCAGGCGCTCGACACGCGCCGGCGTGAACCGCGCCACGCGGGCGGGATCGAAGCCGGCAAACGCCGCGCGATAGGCGTCGCGTTTCCGCAGAATCGTCTCCCAGCTCAATCCGGCCTGGGCTCCCTCGAGGATCAGGAACTCGAAGTGCGTGCGGTCGTCGTGCACCGGGACGCCCCACTCACGGTCGTGGTACGCGATGGCGAGCGGAGTCCGCGCCCAGTCGCAGCGCGTGCGCGTCATCGCAAGGTGCCGGTGGAGGCCGGCAGGGTGTCGGCCAGCCAGCGGGCGATGACCGCCGCAATCTCGTGGTTGTTCTTCTCCAGCATCATCATGTGGCCGTTGCCGCGGATGCCGGCATCGGCCAGCCGGATCCACGTCGGACGGACGCCGGCCTGCCGGAGGTATCTGACCGTGCAGTGGTCGTACGGCGCGTGATACGACGCTTCCCCCGTCAGGACGAGCGTCGGCACGGCCGCCAGCTTCGGCAGCTGCCGCGCGGGCGCCCGCTGCAGCCAGCAGCGCACCAGATCCGGATCCTCCGGCCGCTCCTCGCGAACGATGGCGAGCTCGGACGGCGTCGCCGCGGGCGGGTCGTAGCCGAGCCGCACTGCCGTGATTCCCCACACGTTGACCGCGGTCGGTGCGTCGCGGAACCACTCGGGCGCGGGGACGTTCTCCACCGCGAAGAACGGCGGGCCGTTCGGCTCCACGGCGACGATCGCTTTCACCAGTTCCGGGCGCGCGTCCGCCACCGGCCAGCCGAACGCGCCCGACTGCGAGTGCGTCAGCAGGACAGCCGGCCCAATGCGCTCGAGCAGCGCCAGCAGGGCATCGCGATTGAGCGACTGCTGCCGCGCGAAGTCCTGGATGGACGGCAGCTGCGAAGCGAGAAACTGATCGAAGACCACATCGCCAGGCGCACCCGATCCCGGCCACTGGGTGTGCAGACGCGCCTGCGGCCACAGGGCAAACCGCTCGGGCGCGACGAACCGACGCTCGATGTTGTCGAGATTCACCTGCGTGGCGGGACCGTACACGCTCGCCTCGTACGCCGCCCGGCCGCGTCCGGGCTGATCGACGACGTACACGGCGTAGCCCTGGCGGAGGAAGAACTGCGCCCATCCTTCGCGGCCGTCCGGTGTGCCCGTGAAGTTCGTGCCCGACTGGCCGCCGCCGTGCACCATGACGATCGGCCAGGGATGCGCTTGGCGCGCCGGGATCTGGAATTCGGCGTAGAGCTGCCCCGACAGCACCCGGCGGCCGTTGACGACCGAATAGGTGCCGCCGGCAAAGAAATAGCCCTGACGCGCGATGGCAAGCGGCGGTGAGGCCTGCTCCTGTGCATGAGAGGGGCCCGCGGCGAGCACCGCGCACAGGGTGAGCAGCTGAATGAAGGGGCGCATGCGGCGACAGTGGTTCAGGTCGGCCGCCGTTGTCAATTGTCTTGACTCCCCGGTGAGTGGGACGTTCAATATGCGCAGCCGCAGATGCCTGGCCGAATCAGTCGGGGCGCGATCGTGACGGTTGTCGCAGCGGGCGCGCTCTGGCTCTCCACGCCGTCCGTCTCCGGGCAGGCTCCCACGTACAAGGCCCCCCGCACCGCGGATGGCCGTCCCAATCTGAACGGCATCTGGCAGGCGGTCAACGAAGCCTCCTGGGACATCGAACCGCACGCCGCGGCCATGGGCCCGGTGCCGTCGCTTGGCGCCGCCGGCGCCATCCCGCCGGGGCTCGGCATCGTCGAAGGCGGCCGGATCCCGTATCTGCCGGCCGCCGCCGAGCAGAAGCGCAAGAACTTCGAGAATCGGCTCGCGCTCGACCCCGAGATCAAATGCTATCTGCCGGGCACGCCGCGCGCGATGTACATGCCGTACCCGTTCCAGATCATCCAGACGCCGAAGTACATCATGATGATCTTCACGTTCGCCCGCGCGGTGCGGACGATCTACATGGACGACCACACGGAGGCGCCCGCCGACAGCTGGATGGGATGGTCGAACGGCCGATGGGAAGGCGAGACGCTCGTCGTCGACACGTCGGGCTTCAACGGGATGACGTGGTTCGACCGCGCCGGCAACTTCCACAGCGAGGCGCTGCGCGTGACCGAGCGTTTCACGGCCAGCAGTCCCGATCACCTGCTGTACGAAGCGACGATCGAGGATCCGAAGACGTTCTCGCGCCCGTGGAAGATCACCATGCCGCTCTACCGCCGGCTCGAGCGGAACGCGCAGCTGCTGGAGTTCCGGTGCGTCGAGTTCGCCGAGGACATCATTTACGGCCATCTGAAGAAGCAGCCATGAAAAACTTCCTGATCCTCTTCGCGGTCCTCATGTTCGGTGCGCCCGCCGCGGCCCAGACCGGCGGCTACAAGGCGCCGCGGACGCCCGACGGACAGCCCGATCTGCAGGGCTACTGGACGAATTCGACCTATACGCCGCTGCAGCGCCCCGAGAACATCGATCGCGACTTCTTCACCCGCGAGGAAGCGATCGAGCTCATGAAGAAGGCGGCGGCGGCCGAAAGCGAGCAGACGACGCCCGGGACGATTGCCGACGTCCACTACGACTTCACGCAGTTCGGCCTCGATCGCAACCAGGGAGGCGTGCCGCTGAACCTGCGCACGTCGCTCATCTTCGATCCGGCGAACGGCCGGCTGCCGCCGCTGACGGCGGAGGGACGGAGACGCGCGGCGGAGCGGGCCGACGCGCGCAAGCGGATGGGCGGACCGTGGGACGCGGCGCAGAACCAGTCGTTCAGCGTCCGCTGCATTCTCATGGATCGCGCGGGTCCGCCGATGCTGCCGGGCGCGTACAACAACTTCTACCAGATCATCCAGGCGCCGGGGTACGTGATGATCCTCGTCGAGATGATCCACGAGCCGCGGATCATCCCGATCGATCGCCGCCCGCATCTGCCGGAGAACCTCCGGCAACTGACGGGCAACCCCGTCGGTCGTTGGGAAGGCGACACGCTCGTCGTCGAATCGACGAACTTCACCGACCAGAACCCGTTTGCCCAGAACGCAAGCGAGAAGCTGCGCCTGACGGAGCGCTTCACACGCGTGGCCGAAGATCGGATCGTCTACCAGTTCACCGTCGACGATCCGGCGACGTGGGAGCGGCCGTGGTCGGCGGAGCTGCCGATGATGAAGACCACGGGCCCGATCTTCGAGCACGCGTGCCATGAAGGGAACTACAGCCTGCGGAACGCGCTGGCAGGCGCGCGCGCCGACGAGAAGCGCGCGGCCGAAGCCGCCAGGAAGTCATCGTCGCAGTAGGAGGAGCGCAATGACCATCAATCGCGCGATTCTGTGGACCGCTCTTGCCGTGCTGCTCGCGGCGGCGCCGCTCGCCGCGCACCACGCGTTCTCGGCGGAGTTCGACGTCACCAAGCCGATCAAGCTGACCGGCAGCCTCGTCAAGTGGGAGATGATCAATCCCCACTCGTGGTTCCACGTGGACGTCAAAGGGCCCGACGGCCAGGTCGTGCGCTGGATGATCGAAGGCGGGAGCCCGAATCAGCTGATCCGGCTCGGCGTGACGAAGAACACGCTGCAGGTCGGCACGGAGTTCATCATCGAGGGCTATCTCGCGCGCGACGGCACGAACAAGGCGGTCGGCCGCAACTTCATCCTGACCGACGGGCGGCGCCTGTTCCTCGGCGGCTCGGCGCCAGGCGGCGACGGCGCGAACACGCCGGTCGTGAAGTAGCTACGGGCGCAGCAGATCCGTCCGGTTGTTCTCGCAGACGTACTCGATCAGCTCTTCCTGCGGCGCCAGGAACCAGACCAGGTTCTGCGTCCACGGGCGCGTGAACGTGCCCGGATCCTCGTACGCCACCTGAATCTCGAGCCGGCCGTACTCCGGCCGGCGGTACCGCTCGGTTGCCCGCAGCTGCTCGGTGTGGGGATAGACGCCCAGCCAGCTGCGGTCGTTGAACCCCACGGTGTCGACGACGAGCGTGTCGCCCTCCCAGCGGCCGACCGAGTGGCCGTACCAGGAGGGATTGACGTCGGGCGGGTGGCTCCGGCCGTCCATGAACACCTGCCGAAAGCCCGGCGCATCCTCGAACAGCATCACGAGCAGTCCGGGCACCTGGATGAACTTCGTCAACCAGGGCGAAGAGGCGCCGCCGACCGGGAAGCCCTGCGGGAGGCAGCGCGTGTGCGGCGCATCGTAGCGGTTGCTGGCGATCCGCTGCTTGGCGAGCGTCTCGGCCCATGGCAGCGCGGCCGGCTGCTCGGGATAGAGATCGTAGTACACGAGCCAGACGCCCGAGAGATCGGGCTTGCCGTCCGCCGTGCGCGGCACCGGCAGGTTCGGCACGCGGGCCCGGTCGCGGAGCAGATCGGCGTTGCGGCCCGGATCGTCGCCAATCGTCTTGCCGCCGACGTTCTCGACGAGCGAGATGTCGAGCGTCGTCTTTTCTCCCGCTCGAACGCTGATCTCACGCCGATACGGGTCGAACCCGCAGCACGGCATGGCCACCGTCAGGAGGTACGTGCCCGCGGGGACGTCAGCGAACTGATACCGCCCGTTCGCTTCGCTCGCCGTCCGCAGGACGGCGCCGGTCTCGGTGTGGCGGATCTGGATCGGCGCGCCCCGCGGCCGCTCGCCGCTCCACGCCACGATGACGGTGCCGGACAGTGAGCCGCGATCGGTTTGCGCCGACGCGGCGGCGGTCAACGCGAGGCAGGCGACGACGACAGCCGCTCGATACATCTCCGCTTACCTCCGGTCACTCGAGACCGACGCGGTCACCCCGGCGCCGAGGTCCGGCGTCGTGGCCGGCGGTCGTCGATGGCGCGTGGCCTGCTCGTAGGCATACCCGAGCCTCAAGAGCGCCGGCTCGGCGTACGGCCGGCCGAGGAGCTCGAGGCCCACGGGCAGTCCGTCCGTCGTGAATCCGGCCGGGACCGTCAGCGCGGGAAACGCCAGCACGGGCGCGAGCCGCCGGTTGCTGCCGCGGCCGGTGCTGTCGAGCTGCGGATCCGTCATGTCGTTCGGGCCGATTTCCGACGGCGGGTGGTCGTAGGTAGCGTGCACCAGCGCATCGAGCCGATGATCGGCCATGACCGTGAACACGTCCCGGCGAATCTCCTCGTTGATGCGCAGAACCTGGAGATAGCCGGCTTCCTGCGGAGAGCGTCCGACGTTGCTCATCAGCACCCGCATGCGCGACGGCACCACCTTGCCGGACAGCAGGATGTCACGCAGCGTCTTGTACGGCGCGTTCGGATGCTGGGCGAGGTAGCCGTTCATCGCCGGCTCGGTTTCGAAGACGTTGACGTCCCAGGCCCGGCCCACGCGCTGGGCCAGATCGGGAATAGTCACGGGGTCGACGACGTCAGCGCCAAGCCGGCGCAGATCCGCAATCGCGCGGTCCATGACCGCCTTCACCTTGCGATAGTCCTCGGACGCGGGATCCGCCTTCAGATCGATGGGCTGACGGATGACGCCGACGCGCGCGCCTTTCAGGCCGTCGGGCGTGAGAAACGCGGTGTACGTCTTCGGGATCTGGCCGACGGCCTCCGCGGTGACCGGGTCCCTCGGATCGTAGCCCGCGATCACATCCAGCAGGAGTGCCGCGTCCCGGACCGTTCGCGCAATCGGCCCGAGCGTGTCGGTGCTCGGCTTGGCGGGCATCATCCCGAAGCGGCTGACGAGGGGAACCGTCGGCCGCAGTCCGACGAGGCTGTGCACCGCGGCCGGGCCGCGCGTCGATCCGCCGGTGTCCTCGGCGATCGCGAGCGTCGAGAAGTTGGCGGCCACCCCGGTCCCGCTGCCGCTCGACGAACCGGCCGCGTTGCGCTTCGGGTCGTAGGCGTTCCGGATCGCGCCGCCCGCAGACGCCGTGCTCAGATACCCCGCGGCATACTCCCCCATCGTCGACTTGCCGATGAGGAGCGCGCCTGCCTGCCGCAGCTTCGCCACGACGGTCGCATCGCGCCGCGGCACGAAGTCCTTGAAGAGGATCGATCCGTACGTCGTCGGCATGTCGCTCGTCTCGACCTGGTCCTTGACGAGCACCGGGATGCAGTGAAGCGGCCCGACCGGTCCTGAGGCGCGGAACATCGCGTCAAGGCGATCGGCGTCCTGCAGCGCACGCGGATTCACGATCTGCACCGCATTGAGCCGCGGGCCTGCCTTGTCGTACGCCTCGATGCGGCCCAGATAGCCTTCCACGAGGGCGCGGCACGTCAGCCGGTTGGTGCGGAACGCCGCGTGGATGTCGTCGATCGTGGCCTCGAGCAGCCGAAAAGAGGTTGGCGGTGCCTGCGCAGCGCCGATCGAGCCGGATGCACAGACGACCACCGCCAGGCCGAACGTCAGCATCTTCATGGCGATCCTCATGTGAATGGGCGCGCTACTTCGAGCGGCCGGCAGGCCCTTCCGCGAGCATCTGCACGCGATAGAGCGATTCGAGCGCGGTCAGATAGAGCGTCCGCCGATCCTGGCCGCCAAAGGCGACGTTGCGTGCGACCGACGGCAGACGAATGATGCCCAGGTGCGTACCGCGCGAATCGATCACCTGAATGCCTGCGGCGGTCGAGACGTACAGCCGGCCTATCGCGTCGATCGCCATCCCGTCGGCGCGGCTTCGCGGGCCGAGCGATCCCTTTTCGGGCTCGAGCAGTCGAGCGAACTGCCGCTTGTTCGACACGCGGCCGTCGGTGCCGACGTCGAATGCATAGACGAACTCCCCTTCGGTGTCGCCGACGTAGAGCGTCTTCTCGTCGATGCTGAGCGTCAGGCCGTTCGGCCGTCGAATCTGGCCGTCGAGGAGCAGCACCTCGCCTTTCGGCGACAGGTAGTGCAGGTTGCCCGGCTCCTTCGGCGCCACGTCGGGCGCCGGCCGCGGCGCCGGATCCGTGAAGTAGATGCCGCCGCGGCTGGCCGCGATCACATCGTTCGGCGCGCGCAGCGGCTGACCGTTGTACTGCGTCGCCAGCGGGGTGACGCGCTTGTCGGGACCGACCGCCACGATGCGGCGGCCCATCCCTTCGGCGGCGAGCAGGCGGCCGTCGCGCGTGAGGAACAGGCCGTTGGCGCCGCCCGTGTTCTCACGCCACACGTTGATCGCGCCGGTCGGCTCCAGCTTGTACGTGATGCTGGCGGGTATATCGCTGAAGAAGAGACCGCCATCAGGAGCGGCGACCGGCCCTTCGAGCCCCTTGAAGCCGCCACGCACTTCCTCCACGCGGGCACCCGCCGCGATGACTCCGGGGATGGAGGGCTGCGCGGGTCGTGATTCCTGCGTTGCGGCGATTGTGCCGGTCAACATCGCGAGAGCGACGCTCGAAAGAATGCGGTGCATCGACAACTCCGTTGCGTGGCGTCCGGCTTCAGCCGGACCAGGGTTTCATGACGCGGCCGGGAATTCGTAGAGTGTCGCCGGGTTGTCCACGAGAATCCGGCGCCGCGTTTCCTCTTCGGGCGCCCACCGCATCATCAGATCGAACAGCCGGGCATCGTCCGGTTTGCGCGTCTCGTTCGGATGCGGCCAGTTGCTGCCCCACACGAGTCGCTCGGGCGCCGCCTTCACCAGCGCCTGTCCCACGCTGACCGCATCGGCATAGCCGGGCGGGCCGTCTTTCGTGTTGTCGTAGGTGACCGAGAGCTTCACCCAGGCGCGCCCCTTGTCGAGAAGACGACGGACGACGGCGTAGGCCGGATGCGCGACGCCGCCCGCTCCGGAAACATGCGCGATGTGGTCGAACACGAGCGGCGTCGGCAGCCGGTTCCAGAGCGCGTCGGCTGCGGCAATCTGGTCGGCGGTCATGTTGATCTGCACGTGCCAGCCAAAGGCGGCCACACCCTTCGCCAGCGGCTCGATCATGTCGTGGGCCACGACCGCCGTCTTCGGATCCGTCAGGCTGAAGCGGATGCCACGGATCCCACCGGCGTGAAGCGTCTTCAATTCCGCGGCGGCGACCGTCGGATGGACGACGGCGACGCCGCGGGCGTTCGGCGCCATCTGCGCGACGGCATCGATCGTGACGCGATTGTCGGTCGCGTAGTTGCGAGGGGTGACGACGATGACGCGTGTCGTGCCGAGACGCTTCTGGAGGAGGCGGTACTGGGCGACGGCGGCGCTCGTCGGCGCCGCGCGCTCCATCGGCGGCATCGGAAAGCGCGCCGGATCGTAGATGTGCATGTGGCAGTCGCACGCGAGGGCGGGAGCCCTGAGCTGCGGCGGCTGCGTGCCGGAGGAATTCGGCACCGCGACCTGGCCATCGACGTTACGGCTGGCGACGAGACCCGCCACCGCGCCGACTCCGGCGCGTTCGAGAAAGGTCCGTCGCGTCAGTCGATCATCGCGGCGCATGGCAGGCGCGCCAGATCCTAGCACGCGCCATGTCCGCCCTGACGAAACCGGGGCTCGATCATCTGCCACATGAGTCTCGGACAAGCGTTACGAAGTCGTTTCCATGCTTTCGTTCGCCTTCGTCCGTCTGTCGGCGCGCTTCTCCCTTTGCAGTTGCACGACTGCAGACGCGCCGAAATAGAACGCAATCACTACCCCGACGATCGTCGTGAAGCTCGTGATCATCGTCTGCGTGATCGGCGGCATCTGACCTTGTATGAAGAACGCGACGGTTCCGACGAGGACGAGGTACTCGACGACCATGGTTCCGGCGATGACGATTCGCATCGAGTCTTCGGTGATCACCCATCGCTCATCGCTGGTATTACACAGCACCATCAGACCGAAGAAGGTGATGGCACCCGCCCCTACTCCCAATGCAACGAACGGCCAGTTGTTCTGCAGGTAAAACTGCAACCCCGCGCTGACAGCTCCGAGGACGGTAATGAGCGTCGCAATGAGCGCGCAAATTCCTGATGCTCGACTCGACGTCATGGTGATTGCTCGATTCGCCCGTCGGGTGGCTGCATCCTAGCACGCGGTGGCGCCGCGGGCTCACCGGGCCGTCGGCGGTGAAGAGGCGCCCGGCCGGTATCGCCGCTCCAGATTCGCGGCAATTGCCGCCTCGCTGAACCAGACGGGCCGCAGCTCGTGGTCTGCGAACAGCCGGATCTGATCGCGGCTGTGCGGAGAGGAAAGATCGGCCGTCTGGCCGTAGGCGAGCACGGACCATGCGGTGACGGGACGCGTGAAGTGCACGAGCAGGATCCACGCATCGCCGAAGCCGCCGAGCGGTTCGTCCAGGCTGCGGCGGCCGGCGACGCGAGTGCCGTCGGCGGTCGGATCGAACGCCACCACGCGGAAGACGCCGAGGCGGCCGGGTGCGCCATCGCCGGGCAGATCGATGTTGCCGATGCGAAAGCGGTGGACGTCGCCCCACGCGACGCGCTCGCTCCCGTATTGCTGCCGCACTTCCTCCACGGCGCGTTCGAGCGCGGCGAGCGCCGCCGCGGCGTCGGCCAGTCCGCGCGGCGTCGTCATCGGCTCTGCCGCGTTCCACGGAACGGCGAAGGGCTCCTCGCGCGACCCGCCATACAGCGAGAAGAAGCGATCGAACAGGACGGCGCCGCGGCTGGCGGGAGTCGCCTCGCGGTCCCACTCCGTCAGCGCTTCGATGCCGTCCCGCAGCGCCGATGAGACCTGCGTGTCGCGCGCCGCCGCCAACAGCTCGGGCACGAGCAGATCGGCCGCGCGCATCCGGCTCGAGAACTTCAGTTTCAGAAAACCTTCCGGTGTCAACGGCGGTGCCGCGTCGACCGCCGCCAGCACGGCCTGGGCCCGCAGCGACAGCTCGCCGCGCTCGATGTACGACGGATACCGCTCCGGATCGATGCCCGCCCGCAGCGTCGTCCACCACGGCGGATTGTTGGCGTTCTGGATGTAACCGCCCGGCGGATTCAGCAGCGACGGCAGCTCGCGCAGCCGATGGACGCCGCGCCAGAACAGCCGGTCGGTGTCGGCAGGCACATCGAGCGCATAGTCGATCGCCTGATCCCTGCGCTTCGGCAGCCGGGCGTTCCAGGCGTACAAGATGTTGCCGTCGACGTCGGCATACGTGTAGTTCGACGTGACGGTGAGCCGCCGGCCGAGCACGCTGCGAAACTCATCGAGCGACTCGGCATGCATCAATTCGAAGAAGCCTTCGTACTGGCGCCACCACTCGACGTTCACGGATCGGACGACGAACACGCGATCGGCGGTCCGATGGATGACGGGACCGAGCGGCGTCTCCTCGAACTCGCGCACGTCCGCCGCCACCGACCCGTCGGGCTGCACGACCTCGATCGTGATGCGCCGCCGCTCGATCGGCCGTACGCGCTCTTCGTGCACGTAGGCGTTGGTCCGGCCTGGCGCCAGCGGCAGCGCGTAGATGTCCTCGAGGTCGGGATCGTTGTTGGTCTGCACGTAGCCGAGGCGCTCGCTGAACCCGGCACGCAGCACCGGGATGCCCACCAGCGTCGAGCCGTAGAAGTTCACGCGGCCCGGAATCGTGACGTGCGCCTCCCAGTAGAGCGACGACCACGAGAGGTGCGGGTTACCCAGCAGGATCGGCCGGCCAGTCGTCGTCTTCGAGCCGGCCAGCGCGACGGCGTTCGAGCCTGGTTCGTCATCCCATGCGCGAACGTGGCGTCTTTCAGGCGGACCGATCCCGCTAGCACCGGAGGCCACGTACGATGGGTATTTCCGCAGCAGATCCGACGGGGGCCGCAGCGCGGCGAGAATGCCGAACATCCGGCCGTAGGCCAGCGGATCCGATGGCTCGACGATCGGCATCCATGCGGGCAGCGCGTCCCGCCGCTCGGAAACGTACTGATTCACACCGGCAGCAAATCCCTGCAGCCAGCGGCGGAAGCGTCGTCCTGTCTCGTCCTGGAGCGCGCGCCGGGCACCGCCGCGATTGTCGAGCCGCCGCATGGCGAAGTCGGTCTCGGCGTGCGCTGGCCCGAAATGCCGTGAGGCCTCGCCGCGCGCCTGCAGATACCGGCGGCCGATCTCGACGGCGTGGTCTTCGGCCATCGCGTAGCCAAACGCGAAGCCGGCGGCCTCCTCGTCTTCAGCCAGGATGTGTGGAATGCCGAACGTGTCGCGGCGAATCTCCGCACGATCCCCGGCCGCGCGCGCGCCGAGGAGCGGGGGCCCGCTCGCGATGAGCAGCGCCGCCATCGCGGCGACGGCTGCGGAACGGCAGGGTCCCCACCGCGCCTGCGCCGTGGGGTGCCAGCGGCTAACGCCAGTCGTCGATGACAAAGACCTCGGGCCGATTGTAGCCACCGTCGTTCCCCCGGTGCATCGCCACGCCCTGCCGATCGGTCCGGAATCCGTGCTCGAGCATCCGCCGATAGGCATCGTGGCGGCCGAGGTTGACGCCGGCGCAGATTCGCGGCAGACGATGGGCCGCGGCGTGCGCTGCGCAGGCGTCGAGCAGCGATGTGAAGTGCTCGGCGGCCTGCCGGCCCGGCCGCGCCGCCGCGAACTTCACGTAGCACGACGTGCTGCCGCCTTCCGTTCCGGCGCCGTAGTGGCAGACCGCGAGTCCCACGAGCGCGCCGTCGTCCCACACGAGGAGCGAGTCGCCGAGGCGATGCGCGTCGACCGCTTCGATCTCGCGCTCGAGGTCGAGACCGTCGTAGACGGCGCCGGTGAGGATGCGGCATTCGGCAAGCAGGGCGCCGCGTTCCGAACCCGGCACGGTGGAATAGCGGGACCATCGCGGCTCTCGCCCGCGTATCGCCGGAGCGCACGACATGATCGCGGTCAGAAACCGCGGCCAGAACCCGAACTTCTGGTAGAGCGCGGCGTGTTTCGGACTGTGGGCGAAGGTGAAGAGGCCCGCAAGCCTGGTCCCCCATGCCGCGAAGCGCGCCAGCACCGGTTCCATCAACCGCGACGCGATGCCGCGATCCCACAGGTCCGGCCGCACGCTCAGCGGACCGAAGAAGCCGACGCTCCCCCAGCGGGTCGCGAAATTCGATCCGACGACCATCCCCTCCATCTCCGCCACGAACGCGGCGGACGGATCCATGCGCCACCGCGGATGCACGTACGCGCCGTCGCCCATGAACGTGGCGGGATCGGGCAGACCGAGAAACGTGCCGAACGCGATCCGCATGACGCGGTCCGCCTCGTCGAGGTCGGCTTCCTGCAGCGGCCGGATCGTTACCACGCCAGCAAGATGACATAGAATCACGGTTCTTCACCATCACATGACTGCGAGGCGCAATCGTATGACGTGGGTGCTCTTCGTCCTGGGCGCGGTGCTGTCGTGGGGCGCCTACGGCGTGCTCCTGCACCAGGGGCAGGTGCAGCTCGGCAATCCGCTCAAGGCGCTGCTCTGCGTGGGCGTCGCCTACTTCCTCATCGGGGTGCTCGTACCGGTGGCGGGGCTCGGCGCCCAGGGCGAGCTGTCGGGATTCAGCAGCGGTGGACTCGTCGCCGCGACGATCGCCGGCGCGCTCGGCGCCATCGGCGCCGCGTGCATCATCTGGGCGTTCCGTGCGGGCGGTCTGCCCGTATACGTGATGCCGCTCGTGTTCGCCGGCGCGCCAATCGTCAACGTGATCGTGTCGATGGCGGTCCATCCGCCGAAACAAGCGCTCAATCCGCTGCTCTTCGTCGGGTTCGTGCTGGCGTCGGCCGGCGCCGGGATGGTGCTGTACTACCGCCCCACCGCGTAGAGGTTCCGTTCGGTCCTGATATACCAGCGGCCGTCGACGAGCGCCGGCGAGGCAAGCGTCCCCTCGCCCATCTCGTTGACGTGCAGCAGCTCGAAGGTCGGCCCCGCCCGCAGCACGAACGTCTCGCCCTCGTCGTTCGTGAAGAACACCTTGCCGTCGACGGCGACGGGCGATGCCGAGAAGCCCTCGCGACGCGCCGCGCCGAGGCGCCCCTGAAACATGACCTTGCCCGACACGGCGTCGAACGACGTGACGATGCTCGCCATGTCGTTGACCATGTAGAGCTGGCTCTCGTACAGGATCGGCGACGGCACGAACGGTGAGCCGCGCGGACTCGTCCACGCGACGTGCGTGCGGGTGACATCGCCATTCCCGCCCGGCCGGATCGCCAGCGTCGGGCCGGCGCGGCCCGACGAGCAGAACACCATCCCGAAGCCGACGACCGGCGTCGGAATCACCTCGTACGTCGTGCCGCCGCAGCGCCACAGCTCGCGCCCCGTCGCCGGGTCGTACGCGTGGACCCACTGCTGGCTGTTGACGATCACCTCGTCGCGTCCGCCGACGCGCAGCGCAATGGGCGTTCCCCACCCGACGCTCGCCGTGCGGCGCGTGCGCCAGATCTCCTGTCCGCTGCGCGTGTCGAAGGCGGCGATGAACGACCCTTCGTACTGGTCCTGATAGAGGATGAGACGGTCCTTGTACAGCAACGGCGATCCCGCCGCGCCGTGGTACGCGTCCATCGGACCGAGATCTCGCTGCCAGGCCAGCTTTCCGTTGAAGTCGAATGCGAACAGTCCGCGCGCTCCGAACGACACGTAGACGCGCTGGCCGTCGGTTGCGGGCGTCGCGGAGGCGTGGCCGTTCTTGAAGTGCGCGCCGCGGTCGGTTCGCCCCTGTGGCACGGGCGTCTCCCACAGCAGGCGTCCGTCGGACCGGCGGTACGACAGCAGCGTCAGCTTGCGCCCGCCCTCGTAGGCGGTCGTCAGAAAGATGCGGTCGCCCCAGACGATCGGCGACGAGTTGCCGCTGCCCGGCACCGGCGTCTTCCACAGGACGTTCTGGGTCGGCGACCAGCGATCCGGGTACCCCGTGCCGCTCGCAAGCCCCTGGCCCGATGGTCCGCGCCAGCGCGGCCAGTACTTCGCGCCCTCGCCTTCATCCGCGATCATGCGGACGGCGGGTGCTGGTTCTTGTGTGGATAAGACGGGTGTACGCGCGAACACCAGGGCGACGCCGATCCCGAACAGCGCAAGGCGGCGGATCATCGCAGGTCGAACGCCGCCATCTCGGCCAGGTTCCGAATCAGAAGGTACCCGTCGGCCATCGCGGGATGGTTCCACGTCTTCCCCTCGATCGCCGGGAAGCGCACGAGCTCCTCGTGCCGTTCCGGCGTCGCACGCACGAGCGCGAGATCGCCGTTTTCGGTCAAGACGATCAAGTAGCCGCTCGCGAGCAGCACCTGGCCGTGGCCGTAGCGCCCGCCTTTCCAGCGCAGCTCGCCCGTCGCCGCATCCAGACACGCCAGAATCGACTCATCGAGACCGTAGATGAAGCCGTCGTGCACCACCGAGCTCGTGAACGTGTTCTTCATCCGGTTGTTGCGCCAGATCTCGCGGACGGTGAACTGCGCGACATAGGGGGTGGGTTCCTGCGGGGGCGAGGGCGCAAGCTCGATCACCGCCCCGCCGGCGCCGTACCCCGATGACAGAAAGACGCGGTCTGCGCCGACCACGACCGGCTGTCCCGCATTGATATCGAAATCGGTCCGCCACGGGTACTCCCACAGCAGCTCGCCCCGATCAGGCGTGAGCCCCACGAGCCGTTTGGCCGAGAAGACGAGGAGCTGCCTGACGCCGGCCAGCGTCACCAGCATCGGCGAGGAGTAGGCCTGCTTGTCCGAGAGCGCCGACCACACACGCGCGCCCGTCTTCCGGCTGTACGCGACAACAGAGCGGCCGTCAGGGCCGCCCGGGAGCACGACGACCGTCTCGTCGACCACGAGCGGGGAGGCTGCCATCCCCCAGTCGAGATTCATGGCGCGGTTGTCGTCGAGGATGTTCTTCCGCCAGATGACGCGGCCGGACGATTCTTCGAGCGCGCGCAGCTCGCCTGTCGCGCCAAGCGCGTAGACGACCCCATCGGCCCAGGTCGGTGTCGCGCGCGGACCGTCGCCGCCGAGCGATTCCCGGAACAGCGCGTTCCAGGCGTTCGTCCAGAGCTCCAGGCCGGTGGCCACGTCGTAGGCGGCCACGACTTCCTGCTCGCCTCGCTGCTCGATCGTAAAGGCCCGCCCGTGCGCGATGACAAACGACGCGTAGCCGCCGCCGATCGGCTGCTTCCAGATCGGCTTCAGGCCGGCGCCGGGCCACGGCGTGCGAATCGGCTGCTGTCGATAGTGACCGTCGCGAAAGGGACCTCGGAAATCGGTCCAGTAGGGCGCCGTTGCGACGGCAGCCGCGTGCGCCGCGCCCGTTGCCGCGGTCGTCGGCTCTCCAGGCGGCCGAGCCGCTGCTGTCGGCGCCGGCGCGACGTCGTCGTTGGCAAACTCCTGGCGCTGTACCTGGCGGTGCCGCGCAAGCTCGGCAGCCTGCGTTTCGGGATCGACGACGAATGTCAGCCGCGGGGTGCCGCCACCGTCGAGGCGCACGCGAAGGCCGAAGAATTGGTACAGCAGACCCACCAGGGCGATGCCCGACACGATCGTGATCGCCGCCGCGAGGAGCAGCCGTCTCACTCGGACCTCAGCGCGTCGAGCAGCGGCGTCTGCGTCGCCGCGCGCGTCGCCACGAGCGACGATAGCAGACCCGTCACGAAGACCGCAAAAAGGAGCAGCGCGCCGCCGCTCGTCAGGGGCAGCCGGCCGCCGCGCTCGGCGACCGCCGGCGCAATCGCGACCGCGGCGCAGAGAGCGCCGGCCGCGAGTCCGCCCGCGAGCAGCACCGCATTTTCCGCGGCGGCCATCAGCACAAAGTGCCGCTCGCGGTACCCCACTGCGCCGAGGAGCGCGAGCTCGTGCCGCCGCTCGAGCGCGTTGCGCAGAAGCACGGTCGCAAGTCCGACGGTCCCCAACAGCAGCCCCAGTCCGCCGAGCGTCTGGAAGGTCGACAAGTACGTGTTCTCGACGCGATGGAATTCGGCCAGCCGCTCCGCCGTCCCGGTCGCGTCGGCACCGAGATCGCTCAGCGCCGATTCGATCTGCTCCGTCACGTCTGCCACGCCCTCTGGTGTCGTCTCGACGAGCAGAAACCGATAGCCCTCCTCCTCCGGAAACAGCTCCAGGAACCGACGCTCCGCCATGATCAGCTCGCTCTGGAAAATGCTGTCGCGGAGCGCCGCCACCAGCCGCAGGCGGATCGGCCGGTCGCCCCGTTCGATCACGATCTCATCGCCCAGACGACGGTGAAGGACGTACGTCATCGAATTCGCGTCGGCGATGACGGGGACGGCCCCGTCCGGCTCGGTGCGCTCGAGCAGAAGCCACGGGTTGGCGCGCTCGGCCTCCGTGACCGCCAGCGAACTATGGAACACGAATCGCCCCTCGTGCAGCAAGCTCGCGCGCGCTCCGAGAATTCGGGGGTTTCTCGGCTCGTACAAATTCAGGCAGCTCGCGTCGTCGCCCGGCAGCAGCCGGAACGGCTCGATTCGGATCGAGCCGAGGCTCGCGATGTTCAGTGCCTCGCGCCCGTCCGGCGAATTCGGATCGTGGACGACGGGCAGCAGCGTTTCGACCATGACCGCGTAGCCGCCGATGCCCGACCGAATCTCACGAAGCGGTGCCGCGGGATCGCGACGAAACGCGTCGACGGAGATCAGAATGAATGTCGCCGAGGCGATGACCGCCATCGAGAGCACGCTGCGACCTGGTCGATACGTGGTGTTGCGCAGGCCCAGATGCGAGACCGGCTGCCAGCCGTGGCCGCCGATTGGCTGCCGCACGGGGCGCCGGAGCACCGACGCGACGAACATGAGCGCGGAGATGAGCAGCAGCGCGCCGGCGCCGAAGAACGCGCCGGCCGGCGGGGCCACGCCGGCGCCTGACCCGGCCAGGAGGAGTACGGCGAGAGCGACAAGGCCACTGGCCAGAGAGGTCCGGCTAAAGCCGGACGCGGTGTCCGGCCCTGGCCGGACCGGAACGGCGGCCGCGTCGGTCGCGATCTGTCCGGCGAGCAGGCTGCGCTCCGAAATCTGCCCGAGGCTGCGGAGGGTCCACCAGATGCAAGCGACGGCCGAGACGACGCCGCCGGCGGCGCCGATGACGAGCGACAGCGGCGAGACATGCAGCGTGAGCGCGCTGGTGCCGACCGCATCCACCCACCACGTTCGCAAGGCGAACATCAGGAGCGCCGCATAGCCGACCGCGCCGGCGATGCCGATGACGCTGCCGGTGACGGCGAGCAGGACGCCTTCGGCGAGAAATAGACGCCTGACGGCGGCCGGTCCGAAGCCGAGTGCACGGAGGAGGCCGACCTCGCGCGCGCGCTGCTCGATGCCGAGCTTGAAGAAGAGCGCCGCCAGCAGCAGCGCAGAGACGACGATGAAGATGCTGAAGTAGAGGAAGTACGCGCCGAAATCGGTGGCGCCGCGCGACGCGGCCAGCCCTTCGCCGCGAACATCCCGCACGCCGAATCCGATCTCCAGCGGATCGAGGCTGGCCCGCAGCCGCGTCTCATAGGTCTGTCGCAGCTCATCGACCGACTGTCCCGGCGGCGGGATCACCCGAATCGACGTCAGCGCGCCATATCGCGACCGCCAGAGCCGCTGCCCCACCTCCAGCGGAATGAACGCTTTCGGGGTCGTTCGATGTTGCGTCCAGTACGCTTCGTCAGCGGGACGAATGCGACGGAGATCGATCGGGAACGGCGGGTCCCAGTCGACGAGCGCGTCCGAGTCGGTGATGCCCGGATAGACCGGCGCCAGGTCGCGATCGCCGGCCTCGACCGGAACGATGCCGGCCACCTGAAACATCGCGGTCCGGGTGACGAGCCGCCCCGGCTCCTCCCACAGGTAGTACTCGAGTGTGAGGGTGTCACCGACGCTGGCGGCCAGATCGCGCGCGGCCCAGTCGTTCAATACGATCGGCGGGTCTCCGCCTGTCGGGGGCGCGATCGCGGGTGCAATCGCCTGCAGGTCGATCGCCGTGACCAGCGAGTACGGGACTTCCCGGCCGCCGTCCCGCATCGTGTTTGCCAGATACGTCAGAACGGGACGCGTCTGCAGGCCGCTCGTGGACGCCGTCATCGCCGCGGCACGCGCCTGTGCGTCGGTCAGCAGCCCGGACGCCGAACCGACGACCAGCGCCCGACGTTCGTCAAGCGTCGTCAGCGTCAGGCCGACGTCGTCCAGCGTCGCGCGCGCGCGAACCGCGGATGCAAGCGCAGATCCTGCGATCCCGCCTGCTTCCGGACGCCTCGAAACCAGGATCGTGTTGACGCGCGCCGGCAGCTCGAGCTCCGCCTGCAGTTCGCGAAGCGGCACGAACGCCGCGCGAACCTCGCCCTGCTGCGCCTCGAGCGAAAAATCTCCCAGCTCCGATGGCGGCAGTACGGCCCGGACGGTCAACCGCAGCGCGCGGGCGAGATCGTCCTTGCGCGCGTGGAGCGACTCGAGCGGAATGGCCGACGGCCGCTCCACCCGAACCAGCACGGTACCGCCGGCGCCGGCGCCCAGTTCCTCGGCAAGCGCGCGGCTCAGGAAGACCTCACCATCCCCGGGTCCCGCCGTCTCCCGCGCATGGAACCGCCAGAAGCGATCGTCAACGGCGTAGACGCGCACCCCGCCGGCCCGTCGTCCGCCGGTCTGTTCGCTGACGATACCGGGAAGGATGATGAGCGGCGCGGTGCGTTCGAGCGCGGCCGCGTCGGCCGGCAGCTCGTCGGCGAGCTGCTCGCGGAAGAAGCCGCCGGACGCCACGACGTAATCGGTGCGCCCGAGCCGCTCGAGCACGAGATCGCGAAGGCTGCCGCGCACCGAGTCGCCCACGAGCAGCGCGCCGGCCAGCACGGCGACGGCGGTCGCTACACCGGCGACCACCGCGGCGTTCGTCCGCCAGTAGTGCACGAGGCTGCGAACGACGAGCTGCGTCACGATGCTTCAGCGCCGGCCGGCACGCGCACCAGCAGCGCCGCCACCGCGAGGCCGGCGACGACTGCGGCCAGCGCATAGAAGGCGGCGGCATACGACCCTGTCGCGTCGACCCACGAGGCCAGGAACAGCGGCCCGACCGCCGAGGCGACTACGGTCATCGCCTGCGCCGCCCCCTGAATCCGGCCGAGATGCGTGCGTCCGTAGGCCCGTCCCCAAAAGCTGAAGAAGACGACCATGACGAACCCGCCGGCAATCCCCATCGCCACCGCCTGGGCCATCACCTGCGCGGCCGTGGTGACGCGGGCGAGGCCCGCGAGCGCGACGGTCAGAATCAGCAGCGCGGTCGTCAGCAGACGCCGAAGGGAACCCCGGCCGGCAAATGCGCCTGCCGCGGCGTTGCCGAGGAGTGCGGCGATGGCCGTCACCGCCAGCGCACGGTGATAGATCTCGGGCGAGAAGCCGCGCTCGGCGAGAATCGACTCGTTGAAGAGTCCAATGCCGGAAGCGACGAGCCCGTACACCGAGCTGGCCAGCGCGAACACCCAGAATGCGGGCGAGCCGAGCGCCTCGCGGAGCGTGGCGTCGCCGCCGGTGGCGCGAACTGATTCGCCGCCGTTCCCGTTGCCATCGACCTGTTGTCCGACGGCTTCGGGCGCGGACCGATCGAGCAGCCACGCAAGGGGCGCCAACCCCGCTGCCAGACACAGGCCGACGACGGCCCAGGCGGCCCGCCAGCCTGCCGACAGCACGAGTCCCCCGACCAGCGGGAACGCCGCCATGAACCCGATGCTCATCGCCACGGTGTATACCGCCATCGCACGCGTGAGCCGCCGGCGAAACCATTTGCCCACCATCGCCAGACTGATCACGGACAACGCGCTCTGGCCGAAGCCGCGCGTCAGCGTGACGAGCAGGAGAAGTGCGACGATGCCGGTCACGCGACTCATCACGAGCACGACGGCGCCCAGCGCCAGGGCGACCATCGTCAGCACGACGCGACTGCCGGCGCGATCGATCAGACGGCCGACGCCGGCGCAGAAGAACGCGCCCACCAGCGTCGCCACCAGGTTGATCTGCGCGAACGCCGTGCGGCTGAGGTTGAAATCCTTCAGGAGCGGCTCGGTTACGAGTCCCAGTCCCTGAGTCCGGCCGGGGAGCGTCCCGACCATCGCCAGCGCGGCGAGGAGCAACACGACCCAGCCGTAGTACAGCCGCGCTGGAGCGCGCGGCGCGGTCGCGGTCGATACCGGCAGGGAGAGCTCGGTCATAGCAGATCCGGTTGCGCGTCGGCGGGGATCGCCACGCGCAGCGCGCCTGGCCGGGGCCGCGCCTCCAGTCGAGCACCTCCGACGTACGGCTCGCCATCGAGGTGATACACCACCGGACCCGCCGATGTCACCTGAATGTCGACGGCCGCACGCATGGCGACGTCGGGGACGCGCGCGATCTGTCCCGAGAAGAGCCGCGGCACGTGCACCAGCGTCTTCCACGGCGAACGCGCGGCCACCACGACCACATCGAGGCGGCCGTCGGTGAGACGGGCCTCGGGCGCGATAATCGCGCCGTTGCCGTATTGCCGCGCATTGGCAATGGCGATGAGCAGCGCGCGCGTTCGGAGCGTCGCGCCGTCGGCGTACACCGTGTGAAGGTCCGGGCGGTACCACAGGAGCTCCCGTGCGGTGACGGCCAGGTACCGCGGAAAGCCGCGGCGGACCCCCGCGCGGGCGAACCGCTGCGCCACGCGGGCGTCAAGTCCAATCCCGGCGACGTTGAAGAACAATCGACCGTCGAGCTCGCCCGCATCGATCGAGCAGTGGCGCCCGCCGAGGGCGACGTCGATGGCCCCGACCGGATCGAACGGAATCCGCAGCTCGCGCGCCAGGCCGTTGCCCGACCCGCTCGGAACGATCCCGAGCGTGGCGTTGCGAAAGGCGGCGGCTGAGCCGACCTCGTTGACCGTTCCGTCGCCGCCCCACGCGATCACCGTCGACGCGCCATGATCGATCGCCATGGTCGCCAGCTCGCGCGCGTGGCCGGGCCGCTCGGTGACGAACACTTCCACCTCGATCCCACGCCCGGCGACGGCAGACGCCGCAAGCTCCGCGCGCTCGCGCGTCACCCCCTTCCGGCCACCGGTGCCGGAGATCGGATTGATGATGACGGCGACCCGTTTGACCACAACAGACCAGAGACGAGGGACGCTACCGTGCCAGTCCCCGCAGGAGCTTCGGCGTCACGAACCAGGCCAGCGCCCCCGCGCGACGCGACGTCAGACTTTCGACCTCGATCCGGCAGATGCCCCCCTTCTTGAACGGCAACGCGCGGCCGGCGCCAATCAGGTGCGCGGCCAGCTCGCCCAGCCCCGGCTCGTGACCGACGAGCGCGACGCGACGGCGGCGCACGCTGCGCGTGAGCTGCGCGAGCACCGAGCGGGGCTCGTGTCCGGGCGCCAGCGCGTCGAGCGTCCGCACGACCGGCTTGCCCGGCAGCCCCGCCGCAAGCAAGTCAGCCGTCTGCCGGGCGCGGACCAGCGGACTCGTGAAGATCTCATCGACTTCCACGCCGAGCCTGCGAAGCCCCTCCACGGCCTCCTTGAACCGCGACGCTCCGCGCGCCGTCAGGGGCCGCTTGTCGTCATCGGGCCAGTCGTCGCCCCGAGGCGCCGCAATGGCATGACGAACGAGATACAGCTCGACAGGATGAGCCATCGGTTCACGCGGCCGATGAGAGTTGGGCTGCGCGCGAGCGCGAGACGTGCACGCAAATCGCCAGCAGCGCCCGGCGCGCCGACATGTAATGACCGTGCAGCTGGCGGCACTCGGTTTCCAGCCGGCGCACGAGGCGGTCGAGGTCGCCCGACAGCCGGAGCGTCGGCGCGTGCGGCGCGCCCTGCACGGCCCGTACGCGCGCGATCAAGACCTCGAGGTCGTGCATGCGTCCGAGCAGCGTCTGCACGTCCTTCAGGGTGCGCAGCTGCCCGCTGCCGCGGCGCGCCTTGACGTCGCGGGCCAGCTCGAGCGCGTACCGCAGCTTCTTCACCGCGATCCGGACCTCGTGGAGCCGGTCTGGCAAGTAAATGCTGCCGGCGCTCTCGATGGCGGCGTGCAGGCGGACCGCCCGGCGTGCCGCCCGTGCGGAGACGTCCACGCTCGGACTCTTGCGTGCCCCCGCGATGGCACGGCGCCGAAGCTTCTCGAGATCGACGCGCGCCACCTCGCGCGTCATCGCGGCATGGAGCTCTCGCCGCTCCTGCCGGAGCACCTGCTTCAGGCGTGTAATCGCGGCACGGGGCACCTCGCCCGCGAACCCGTCGAGCGTCTCGATCGCCACGTCGAGCTCCCGCACGGGCCCCAACGCGCGCGTGAGCCGCCGGACGTTCCGGCGGAGCTTGCGGCCGCGGCCGCCCGACTGCACCAGCGGCAGCACCTCACGCAGCCGCCTCGTGGCCACGCGTGCCTTGTGGATCGAGGCGACATCGCCCTGCCGCGCGGCGGGCAGCGCGCGCGCCAGGGCTTGCACCCGCTGGCGCACGAGCACTTCGGCCATACCTGAACGTTTCCGCATCGCTGAGCCTGAGGCCCGGGGCCCGAGGCCTATTATGTCTCCGTGCGGATTGCCGCCATCGACATCGGCACCAACTCCGTCCACATGATCGTGGTGCGCGTGCGGGAGGACCTCTCGTTCGAGGTCATCGATCGCGAAAAGGTCATGGTCCGGCTCGGCGCCGGCGGGCTCGACGGCCGCGCGCTCACGCCCGAGGCGACCGGGGCGGCGCTGCAGGCGCTGGCAACGTTCAAGCGGCTGGCCGACTCGCGTCAGGTCGATGAAATCGTCGCGGTCGCGACGAGCGCCACGCGTGAGGCGCGGAACGGCGGCGAGTTCCTCGCCCGCATCGAGAAGGAGACCGGCATCCACCCGATGGTCATCACCGGCGGCGAGGAAGCGCGGATGATCCATCGTGCGGCGGTGTACGGCGTCGACGTCGGGAGCGGCCGGGCCGTGGTCATCGACATCGGCGGCGGCAGCGTCGAGATCACGCTCGGCACGGCCACGTCGATCCAGCTGGCGCGCAGCTTCAAGCTGGGGGTCATCCGGCTGACCGAACGATTCGTGCGCAGCGACCCGCTGTCGGAGCGCGACGAGCGCCGGCTCGAACGGCACATCGTCGGCGAGATCGATCGCTACTGCGACCAGATCGCGACGATTGGGTTCGACCGCGTCATCGGCACGTCGGGCACGATTCTGAGCCTCGGCGTCGTGGCTGCCACCGCGGCCCGCGGCGCCCCGCCTGCGGAGCTGCGGAACCTGCGCGTCTCGGCCAAGCAGATTCGCCGCGTGCGGAAGGAGGTGATCGCGAGGGATCTCGGGCGGCGGCTCGCCATTCCCGGCCTGGATCCCCGCCGTGCGGACCTCGTCGTCGCCGGCGCGGTGGTGCTCGACACGATCCTGCGGCGGCTGGACGCCGACGTCCTCACGCTGTGCGACCTGGCGCTCCGCGAAGGGCTCGTCCTCGACTACGTGCAGCGGCACCGCCGGCACGTCGCGCAGGTCGATCGCATTCCCGACGTCCGGCGCCGCAGCACGATCGAGCTTGCCGAGCGCTGCAACTACCACGCGGTCCACGCGCAGCACGTGGCACGGCTGGCGCTGGCGCTCTTCGACCAGACGCGGGCGCAGCACGGGCTCGGCGACCGCGAACGCGAGTGGCTCGAGTACGGTGCGCTGATGCACGACCTCGGCGTGCACATCAGCTACGCGCGGCACCACCGGCATTCCTACTATTTGATCAAGAACGGCGACCTGCGTGGCTTCGAGCCCGACGAGATCGACGTGATGGCGCTCATCGCGCGGTACCATCGGCGCGGCACGCCGAAGAAGGCGCACGAGGAATACGCCCGGCTGCCCGCGCCGCTCCGGCGTACCGTGCGCGTACTTGCGTCGATTCTGCGTATCGCGGAGAGTCTCGACCGCAGCCACGCACAGATCGTCTCGGGGCTCGAGCTGCAGGACCGCGGCGAGGAGATGGTGCTGCAACTGCAGGCGTCGGGCGACGCGGAACTGGAGGCTTGGGCGACCGCGCGCCATCTCCCTCCGTTCGAGAAGCTGGCGCAGAAGCCGGTACGCCTGGCCATCGCAAATCAGAAGCCGCCATCGCAAATTGATTAGAATGGATCGGATGGGCGAGGCGCAGTCGTGCGTCCTGTGCCGCAGGCATCCGGTCGACGAGCGCTGGCGGCCGTTCTGCAGCGAGCGGTGCCGCAACGAAGACCTCGCGCGGTGGGCCGAAGGGCGCTACCGCGTGCCCGGCGAGCGAGTCCCCGCCCCCGATCAGGACTCCGACGACAGAAGCTGACCGATTTATGGCCGATACGCTGACGATTACCGACAACCGCACGGGCAAGACGTACGAGCTGCCGATCACGGACGGCGTCATTCGCGCGACCGACCTGCGTCAGATCAAGAACGGGCCCGACGATCAGGGCCTGATGACGTACGACCCGGCCTTCATGAACACCGCCGCCTGCCGGAGCCGCATCACCTATATCGACGGCGACAAGGGCATCCTCGAGTACCGCGGCTATCCGATCGAGCAGCTGGCAGAGCGCTCCACCTATCTGGAAACCGCGTATCTCATCATCTTCGGGGAGCTGCCGACATCCGCCCAGCTCGAGACGTGGACGCGCGACATCATGCTCCATACGATGCTCCACGAGAACATCAAAAAGCTCATGGAGGGATTCCAGTACGACGCGCACCCCATGGGCGTGTTCCTGAGCACGGTGGGCGCCTTCTCGACGTTCTATCCCGACGCGAAGCAGATCTTCGACGAGCAGTCGCGGAAGAAGCAGATCCACCGGCTGATTGCGAAGGTGCCGACGATTGCCGCCTACGCCTACCGCCACAGCATCGGACGGCCCTACAACCAGCCCGACAACGACCTGAGCTTCACCGGCAACTTCCTGAACATGCTCTTCCGGATGACCGAGCTGAAGTACAAGGTGAACCCGGTGCTCGAGCGCGCGCTCGACGTGCTCTTCATCCTGCACGCCGACCACGAGCAGAACTGCAGCACGAGCGCGATGCGCGGCATCGGCAGCTCGCACGTCGATCCCTACTCGGCGATGGCGGGCGCGGCGGCGGCGCTCTACGGTCCGCTGCACGGCGGCGCGAATGAGGCGGTCTTGCGCATGCTGAACGAGATCGGCAGCGTCAACAACATTCCTGGCTTCATCAAGCGCGTGAAGGCCGGCGAGGGGCGCCTCATGGGGTTCGGCCACCGCATCTACAAGTCGTACGACCCGCGCGCGAAGATCATCAAGCGCACCGCCGACGAGGTCTTCGAGGTCACCGGCAGGAATCCGCTCCTCGACATCGCGATCGAGCTCGAACGGATCGCGCTCCAGGACGAGTACTTCATCACGCGGAAGCTGTATCCGAACGTCGACTTCTACTCCGGCCTCATCTATCAGGCGATGGGGTTCCCGGTGACGATGTTCCCGGTCCTCTTCGCGATTCCGCGGACGGCCGGCTGGATCGCGCAGTGGGAGGAGATGCTGCTCGATCCCGAGCAGAAGATTGCGCGTCCGCGCCAGGTGTACATCGGGCCGAAGCGGCGGGACTACGCGCCGCTGGAGCAACGGAAGTAACTCGGTGCGAGGTGCGAGGGTGCGGACCCTCCTCGGTTCGACGGTGTTCGCCGGCATCCTGCTGGCCTGTTCGGCCGCTGCGGACGATCCCGCGTCGGTGGTCGCCGTGCAGAACCCGGCACTGAAGTTTGACAGCAGCCGCGCCTACGAGGACCTGCGGCGCCAGGTCGGTTTCGGTCCGCGTCCGGCCGGGTCCGCCGCGCTCGCGCAGTGCCGGCAGTACATCCTGGCGCAGCTCAAGGCCGCCGGTATCGCCGCCCGGGAACAGGCGTTCGACGCCGACACCCCCGTCGGCCGCGTCCGCATGGTCAACGTCGTCGGCACGATTCCCGGCCGGCGGCAGGATCGCATCGCGCTCGCCACCCATTACGACACGAAGCTGTTCCGCGAGTTCCGCTTCGTCGGCGCGAGCGACGGCGCCTCGTCCACAGCCGCCGTGCTCGAGCTCGGGCGCGTGCTCAAGGGGCGGCAGAACGACTTCACCATCGAGCTGCTCTTCTTCGACGGCGAGGAAGCGTTCGTCGACTGGTACAAGAACAACGACAACACCTACGGCAGCCGCCACTACGTGCAGGCCGCGCAGCAGGCAGGAACGCTTGCACGCCTGAAGGCGCTCATCCTCCTGGACATGGTCGGCGATCGCAATCTGACGATCCGGCGCGACAGCAACTCCACGCGCTGGCTGACGGACCTGATCTGGGCGTCGGCGGCGCGGCTCGGCCACCGCGCGCACTTCCTGCAGGAGGAGACGACGGTCGAAGACGACCACGTGAACTTCGTGCGCGCCGGCATCCCGTCGGTCGACATCATCGACCTGGAGTATCCCGAGTGGCATACCGCGCAGGACACGCTCGACGCCGTGAGCGCGCGAAGCCTGCAGGTGGTCGGCGACGTCGTCCTCGACGCGCTGCCTCTGATCGAGAAGAGGCTGGCCTCCAGCCGGTAGGCGGTCGCCGGTCGCAATTACGCGTCGAGGCGCGTGAACGCCCGCGCGTGCTCGATTTCCGCGAAGATCTCCTCGTCGGTGAGAACCGTCCGCGATGCCTTGGCGCGGTTGAAGAGCCGCTCGACCAGCTCCTCGTCGGCGGGAATCCCGTGCCGCTCCAACCAGAACAGGACGTTCGACTTGCCCGACATGGGCCCGATTTCGATCTCCTGCCGCCGGCCGACGAGCTGCGCCGGCACCCCCGAGTAGACCGCGTCGGTCAGCGCCGGATCCTGCTTGTGGAACGCCTTGATCACCGCCGCCGCGTGGACGCCGGTCGCCGTTCGGAAGGCGTCTCTGCCGAACACGGGGTAGTTGTCCGGGATCGGCTCGCCGGTCGCCTCTGACACGAGGTGCACCAGCTCGTTGAGGCGGGTCAGATCGCGCTCGAGCCAGCCCATGAGCACCAGATTGACCATCAGCAGATCGAGCGGCGTGTTGCCGACCCGCTCGCCCAATCCCATGATCGTGCCGTGCACGCGCGAGGCGCCCGCCTCGAGCGCGGCCAGGCAGTTGATGGTCCCCATGTCGCGGTCGCGGTGGCCGTGCCAGTCGATGCCGACATGCCGCGCGCCGGCCTGGTCGATCACGCGCCGCGCAAATCGCACGACGGCGCCCGCCCCCGCCGGCGTCGCGTGTCCCACCGTATCGGCAATGCAGATGCGCGACGCCCCGGCACGGATGGCCCCCGTGAACAGGCGCCGCAGCGTGTCGGGGTCCGAGCGCGTCGTGTCCTCGGTGATGTACATCACCGTCAGGCCCTGGCGCACCGCAAACCCGATCGCCTCATCGGTGCAACGCTGCAGGTAATCGACGGTCCAGTCCTCGGCGTAGCGCCGGATCGGGCTCGAGCCGATGAAGCAGCAGCATTCAATCGGCAACCCCGTCCGCTGCTGGATATCGGCGATCGGCTGGATGTCGGAGACGACGGTACGCGCCGCGCACTGGGCGGCGATACGGAGCTTCGCGTCGACGATCTCGCGCGCGAGGCGCTCGACGTCGCGGACGACATGGGGCCCTGCGCCGGGCAGCCCGATGTTGGTGGTGTCGACGCCGATGGCGTCGAGCAGGTGCACGATGCGGATCTTTTCCGCGATCGACGGCGTGCGGACCGACGGCGACTGCAGCCCGTCACGCAGCGTTTCGTCGACGAGCATGACCGACGGCGGCTTGGGCGCAGGCGCAACCTGATTCCAGTCGTAGATCAGGCCGTCGTTCATCTCATTGAATTATACGGCCCGGACCAGGTCGTCGAGCTTATCCCTGCCGTGTCAGGAACCAGAGGACGATCAGCGCCAGCAGCAGAATCGTGATCGCGGTCGCCAGCGGACCGCGGCGGCGGCGCGGCCGGTCGAACAGCGAGCCCACCTCGGGCGGCTTCACACGCGGATCCGTCGTCGCGCGGCCGCAGCGGTAGCAGATGAGCGCCTTTTCGGCGATCTCGGTGCCGCAGTACCGGCATTTCATGAATGTCGCCCCACTCTATCGCACCTGGAACTCTCAATTCCCGAGACGCCACCCCCCCAATCCCGGGGGAGTTGGGAACGGACGGCGTTGGGAGTTGACGCGCGGGCGCGATGTTCGATCACGACCCAGGATTCGTTGAATCCAATGACGGGCTCGAACCGTATGGAGAGAGAGATGATGACGACCCGGTTTCTGAACGGCATCGCCCTGGTCGATGTTCGCGGCGCGCTCGCGGCGGGTGCGGCCGCAGACGGCCTCAGCCTCCCTGCGGCCGTGGCGGAGCTGGCCGACGGCGGCTTCGCCGAGATCGCCGTGAATCTCGCGGCCGTTAGCCAGCTCGACGCGTACGGGCTCGGTCAGCTGGTGCTCGCCCGGCACGCCGCGCACGACCGTGGCGCGCAGCTGATGCTCGTGTCGCCGCCTCCCCGCGTGCGGCGGATGCTGTCGCTGACGCGTCTGGATACGGTATGTCCGGTGTGGGACACCGAGGCCGGGATGCAGGACGATTACGACCGCTTTCGGATTTCCTGCGCGACCCTGGCGAGCTCGACGAGTATCTTCTCGAGCGCCGTCTGATACTCCGCCTCGGACATCGTCGCCCGGCGCGCCTTCAGCTCCTCCAACTGCTTCTCGAGCGAGAGCCGACGCCGCTCGAGCTCCACGAGCTCGGCGTCGCCGGTGGCAAGACCAGGTTCGGCGTCCAGGTAGATCGTCCGGGCGACAGCGCCGTCCTCGCCCGGCGCATCCGCCTCGCGCCCGCGCCGATCGCCGTTGTCGTCGAGCAGCGGCCGCTCGGTTGCGAGCTGGCCGCGCTGCTCGTAGTGCCGCTTCACGCCGGCGCTGGCGGCGCTGAACGCCTCCCAGACCGACACGCGACCGTTCTTGTCGAAATCGCTCGAGCGGTCCGCCAGGGCGCGCGTGAAGTACTCGGGAAAGACCGTCGCGAACCGCTGCGCCGCCGAATCGGTCGCGGTGATGACGACGCGGCCGGCGTGCGAGAGCTCCTCGACGAACGGGAAGCTCGATGCCGTCGTGTTGACGATGACGAGACGCCCCGGCAGCGGATCGAGCAGCGCCTTCCAGTCCGGCGCGCTCAGGTCCGGGCCGACGAGGTTGAACTTTGCATCGGCGCCGTCGAACGTGCCGTGACCGATGAGGACGACCATCAGCAGGTCGTCGCGCGTCAGCCGCCGCCGCAGATCGCCGAACAGACGCCGCACGTTGACGGCCGTCGCCCGCGAGCTGCCCTCGCTTCGCTCGTCGAGGCTGACGACATTCGCATCGGGAAACGCGAAGCTGGTCGTCAGGAACGCGGCAATCTCCGCGCGCCATTTCTGCTGCTGCTCTGCGTACTTCTCTTCCCCCGACACGCCGGAGATGAGCACCGCATAACGTTCGGCCGCCACGCCCGACGCCGGAAACGCCAGCGCGAGCAGCAGTACGAACATCGAACGTGAACACCAACCGAGAAGCGAGAACCGAGAAGTGTGAACGGGGGCCGTCATCGCAGCCCCCACCGCCGCCGCAGCGTCCACTCGGCGCCGAGGAGCAGGATCAGGCCGACGAAGATCCAGGCGTTGTGCCACAGCTCCTCGAGGCGCGGCGCGCTCGGCCCGCCTGCCGCCATGGTCAGCAGCGACGGGAGCGTCGCCGCCTCCTCCGCCGCCAGATAGCCGCCGCCGCTGGCCAGCGCAATCCGCCGGAGCACATCGTCATGGAGGCGCGGATCGGCCATTTCGAGATCGGCGCCCCCGACGAGCACTGCACGTGCAGCGCGGCCGACCGGACGACCGACGCGCGACGCGATGGCGTCGATCCGATAGACGCCGGGCTCCTCGAACCGAATGTCGCCGGCATAGCGGCCGGTCTGCGCGTCGGCGAGCCGCGTCGTCACTTCCGCGGTGGCGCCGCCGGGCCGCGTCACGGTGATGCGGACGTCTCCGTCGCGGATGGGCTCGAACTCCTCGTCGCGGACGTCCACCGCCAACGACGCACTGGTGCCCGGTGTCGTCGGCGAGACGGGCGCGACCGACACCGGACCAGGTGCGGCGGCCGACACCCACCGCACCGCCTGCCGCCAGAACAGCTCGTGCGTGCGATCGTCTGACGGCAGGCGCATCCGCCAGCGCCAGGACGCTTCGCCCGTGAAGACCATCGACCGCCCCTGGCCGTAGCGCTGGACCGCCACCAGGGGCCGCGGGCCGTCGGCGGCGTGTACGAGCGCCAGCGCCTGCGCGCCCGGGCGCAGCGCCCCGAGCGCCGCCACACCGGCGAGCGGCGGCACCGCGCGCCACCGCTGGTCGAGACCCTCCACGGCCGCCTCGAGGCGCATGATCGGGTGCGTGAGACCGTCCGGCGTGACGCTGACCGCCAGCCCCGGCTCCGCACGGGCGGCCACGCGTACGACGCCATTGCCGCGGTCGGTCAGACCGAGCGGCAGCACCGGCTCGAGCGGCGTACCGGCGAACCCCTGCTGGACGAACGACTTCGCACCGAGGAGCAGCACGCCGCCGCCTCGCCTGTCGACGAACGTCGCGAGCATGTCGAGCTCGACCCGCGAGAGCGCGTCGGCCTCCACGTTGGCGAGCACCACGGCGTCGTACTCATAGAGCGCCGCGCGTTCCTGCGGGAAGCCGGTGGTCAGCCGCGGCGCACGCTGCTCGGACGCCTGCACGAAGTAGGTCGGCGCCCCGCGCACGTCGCGTCCCTTGCGCACGACGGAGTCGAGCTCGATGCCGGGATCGTTCGCGAGCGCCCGCTTGATGAACGAATGCTCGAAGCCGGGCGCGCCTTCGATCATGAGCACGCGGCGGCGCCGCGCGGGAGGTTCGACGAGCACGCTCCGCCGATTGTTGTCCAGCACGAGCTCGCCGGCCGCAGACGGAACTTCCACCGTGTAGAGCGTCGGCCCTTCGCGAGAGGGCACCACCGTGAACACCGCGCGCACAGGGCTGCCGTCGCCGGCGGGGGTCACCCGGCGCAGATCGATTGGCCGCCCGTTCTCGAGGACGCGCAGATCGAACGGCACCCTGCTGCCCCGATTGACGGCCGCCACCGTGATGTCGATCGACGAATCGGCATGCCCCGGTTCGCCGGCCGATACGTCGAGCACCTCGAAGTCGGCAGAGGGCCGCCGGGCGCCCACGCCAATCGCATAGACCGGCACCGCGCCGGCATCGACCGCCCCGGCGGGCTCGTCGGCGCTGGTGTCGCCGCCGTCGGAAATCACCACCATCGCGGCGACGCGCTGCTGGCGGTAACGCTCGCGCACCGCGCGAAGCGCGCCCGACAAATCGCTGCGCCGGGCGTCGGCGGTCAGCGCGGCAGTCGAGTCCATCGGTGCCAGCACCTCGCCAAACGTCCAGAACTCGGCGCGGAACCGACCGTCGAGCGCCGGCCGGACCTCGTGCTCCAGCAGGTTGCGTGCGAGATCGATGCGCGGGGCGCCGACGTCGGCCAGGCGCATGCTTCGCGAGATATCGACCAGCACGGGTACCACCGCGTCGCTCGCGTTGTCGGGCGGCATGACGCGGACGGGACGCAGAAGACAGGCCAGCACGAACAGCAGCGTCAGCGCGCGCAGCGCCGCCAGGATCGCCCGGCGGCGGGGCGGGAGCGGCACGATCGCGCCCGCATAGAAGCCCCAGGCGACGGCGACCGTTGCCGCCGCCAGCAGCAGGAGCACCCACCACGGGTAGGACACCGCGAATTGAAACGTCATTTCCCGCCAGCCAAGGCGCGGTAATAGCGCTCCACGAGCTTCCGGTACTGCTCCGGCACGGACTCAGTCGCGCCCGCATTGAGCCGATCGCGCGACTGCTGTTGCCGCACGCGGTCGGCTGCCGTGCGCTCGGCGCGCTCGAGTGCAGCCGCGACCTGGACCTTCAGCTCGTCCCATCGCGCGAAATCCTGTTTCCACGGTTCGGTTCCCGGCGCCGACCGGCCCGGATTGAAACCCTCGACGTCGGGCACGACGCCGAACTCGTGCAGCTCGTTGAGGAGCTCGCGAGCGTCCTGCCACGCGCCGGTCGCGTCGACGTTCTGACCGCCGCGGCCGCCTTCCGCGCCCTGCCCTTGCCCGCTCTGCCGCCCGCCACCTCCGCGGCCGCTCTGGCCGTTCGGCTCGCCGGCGCGATCCCGAAGATCGCGGAGCTCGCGATCGAGCCGCGCCAGATCCTCGCGCAGCTCCCGCAGCCGCGCGAGCTCCTGGCTCGCCTGATCGGACCCGCCGCCTTCGGCGCCTGCCGCGCCCAGCCGGTCGGCGAGGCGCTCGAGCCCGCGGGCGATCTCGTCGCTCTCGCGGGGCGTGAGCGGCTGAGACTGGCTGTCCCCTTGCCCCCTGCCTCCTTGCCCCCTTGCCCCCGGCTCCGCGGCCTGACGCTCACCACGCGCGGCGTCGCGCATGCGCTGTGCGATCCGCGATCGATCGAGCTCCCGCACGGCCTCGCCGAGCGCATTCTGCTCGCGGGAATTACCGTCGCCGCCCTGCGCGAGCTGGCGCACCGACTGATCGAGCCGCTCGGCACGCTCTGCCAGCCGTTCCTGCTCGGCGGCCCGGCGCCGCGCACGGTCGGCGCGGTCGCCCCCTTCACGCCCGGCGCCGTCCTGCCCGAGCCGCCGCTGCGCGTCGGCGAGCTGCCGCGACTCGAGCTGCATTTCGCCGAGCGCGCGCCGGCGGTCGTCGGGCTGGCTGCCGCGCATCCGCTGCTCGACGTCGCGCAGCCGCTCGGCCGCACGGCTGCTGCGGGCGCTCGCCTGCTGCGGGTTGTCGCGCCGCAGCTCGCTCGCGGCCCCCTGCATCTCTTCGGCCGCCTGCTGCAGATCGTGGCTCGCCTGCTGGCGATCGCCCGCCGATCCACCGCCGCCGCGGCCGCTCTGCTGCCCCTGCTGCTGACCCTGCTGCTGCCCTTGCTGTTGCCCTTGCTGTTGCCCTTGCTGTTGCCCTTGCTGTTGCCCT